>Ga0070741_10000035_pt1 | contig 500552 bp, 449 predicted proteins | sample Coa_R1_4_FD_66440 | JGI IMG/M metagenome (GOLD analysis project Ga0070741, IMG submission 66440) | Surface soil microbial communities from Centralia Pennsylvania, which are recovering from an underground coalmine fire - Coalmine... | ecosystem: Environmental > Terrestrial > Soil >...
CCGGAATCACCGCCGGCAATCCGCGCGTCACTCCGCTCTGGAAGAACAAGTCAAATCCCACCTGCGCATGAATCGTTGAACCCAGGTCCGAAGGCTCATGCCACATATCGATCGTCGAAGCGTGCGTTGCCGTCTGCTCCTGATCTGGCGTGTGCCGCAGAATGTCGTGAAATGCGCCGTCGGAAGTAGTCGTCCCCAGATAAATTTCCTTGATTGCATATCCCACGCAATTCCGCGGATCACTCGATCCATGCGTGTCGCAGGTATTCGACGACGCTGTCATCCAAACTCGCACGAATCGAACTGGTGTCGGCGCACTGCTCAATCGCAGCGTTTGCGTTCCACCTTTAAATCCATGCACCTCGCCAAATGGAAACGTTTTCCAAACTCCCCGCGTCGGATAGTGCATCGGCTCTTCGGCCGCGGTACCGGTCCAGTACTGCGCCACAAAATCGGTCGCATACGGATCCGTCCACGCGATGCGAATCGTGTCCACTGGCTGATATTGCTGCAGATCGAGCACCACCCACTGCGGATGCTCCGAGTCACTCTCGCCCGTCCAGCGCTTGGTCAAATAAGGATTGCTCTTCCAGTAGGTGTTCTCATCGCCATCTGTCAGCCGGGAGTACCCCGAGTTTCCGGTGCCATCGTTCCGCGTATCTCCGCGGTGAGGCAAATCGTATCCGTACGAATACCGAATGTTCTCCTTCGGCTCGGTCGAGCCCGTGAAATATCCTTTGCCGCTCGGATCGCTCCAGGTTCCTTCCGGATTCCAATGCCACGCCTGTACGAATAGTTCAGTGTTTTGCCGATACGTGACCGGTCCCCATCCCGCCGTGAAAACCTTGTCGAGGATCGCAGGCACCAGATCATGGTCGATGGCCGCAACCGGAATGCGATCAATTCCCGCGCCCAGCGTCTGGTTCGGCACAAAGCGGTTGGTTTCGTGCGCCGGTGTGATATCGACATCGATCGTCTGAGCAAACGTCAGACTGCCGGCAAGCAGCAGCGACAAGAAAAAATATGGTGCAATTCTCATTCTGGCTCCGCGTTGTAGCGATATTCTTGCAATGTCATTCCGAACTCGTTCGCGGTAACGCGGGCGAGGGAGGAACCTTACGCAGCGCGCGCATCAGCAACAGTGCCAACGCACTTAGTACCAATGCTGACTGCCACAAAAAAAGGGCTAATTAAAACGTTTCAATAGTATGCACGAATGCGGTCTGACAGCAACCATTTTTCTTCGGGAAGTAGAAATAGAGAAAAGCTGGCTAGACGTTCTTCCCAGCGAGTGCCTGAAATTGCGCATCCAGCCAGGAGTCCAACTCGAGCTGCATCTTTGGATCGGCGCATTCGACACTGAGGCCGGTTTTTCCGTGCTTATCGTCCCATGCCACCGTGGCCTGCGCGCGTATCGGAGAACCGGCTTCCCCAATCTGGAGTGAAATGTGCAGTTTTTCCCCCATGTCGAATGCGCGGGGCGTGCTCACCCCCATGCCGTTGCTGCTGATGTTGATAGTCTTGCACTCCACTTCTTCCCCGCTGTCGCGGACCAGTGTCACAGCAAGCTGGGCTGCGCACCGGAAGTAGCGCCTGCGTTCGCGTGTCATCAGCCCATAAGCAGCATGCAATACCCGCCGCATGGTCTCAGCTTCGAGGGGCCGTTCCACCACGAACGTTGCTCCCTGTGCTTGAGCACGTTGGCGAGCGTCCGCATTGCTCACCACCGCGAACACCACTGCGTTATGGTTCGCTGGACTTTGTCGCAGGCCGGCAAAGATCGCCGCCGTCTGAGAGACGGTTTCGAAATCGATGAGCAGGGCCTCGAACTTGGCTGCGCTCAGCTCGGGCGGAATTCCTCGATTGTGCAGCACGCTCTTGTGCGCCTGAATACCGAATTCCCGCGAAATCTCCGTGAAGGTCGACGCTAATCCACCGTCTTGCGTCACTAGCAGGGCGCGAATTTCCGTGGCAGAGTTCATGTCACCTCTTAGAAGTATTGCATTGCTGAGGTCAGCTAAGGCCGCACGAAAGGCATAGCTGAGTTGCGGTGACTGTGGTGTCACGCGGTTGCCGCTCTGGACCGAACCACCGCGTTTTCAACGAGGTAGCTGGCTCACTCCCCTTTGCCATAGGTTCTCACGCCCTACATGGAAAATGTTCGCTCTTTGCAATTTGTTACGAAAACAGAACAAAACCAAAGCTCAATCCACCTCAGTAACTTTGGCCGAGATTTTCCACTGTCTAAAATTTAGTTTCGCGAATGCCTCCTGAGCCTACAACTGCTTCCCCCAGAAGCCTGCGAATACCATCGCTCAAAATTCAGCAGATCGAAGGCCGCGAGTGGTGGCTTTGGGCCTTCGCCGTCGTTGTGACGCTCGCCCTCACCGCGGGTATCGTCTTTCTCACGTTCTTCGCTCGTGAAAATTCCATCAGCCCGCAATACTGGACCGACCTCAAAGAGTGGGTCCGCGGACTCGCCGCCCTGGTGCTCGTCTTCGATATTTACACGATGTGGCAGCACTTTCAGTTGCAGCGCATTCGCCGTGAACTGGCCGACCGCGACCAGCTTTTCCAACTGATCACCGAAAACGCCGCCGACATGATTGCGGTGGTCGACAGCGACGGCAAGAGGCTGTACAACAGCCCGGCTTATGCCAAGGTGCTGGGATACTCTGAAGAGGAGTTGGGTACGAGTTCCCCTTCCGACCAAATCCATCCTTCCGACCGCGAGCGCGTGGTGCAAGCCGCGGCTAAAGCGCGAGCCAGCGGACGCGGTCAGCGCCTCGAGTACCGCATGCGGCATAGGAATGGCGACTGGCGCATTCTCGAATCAACTGCCAGCCCCATCCAAAACGCCAACGGCAAGATCGAAAATCTGGTCATCGTCAATCGCGACATCACCGAGCGCAAGCGCGCTGAAGAGATGCTCGAACATCGCGCTCTTCACGACAGCCTTACCGATCTACCGAATCGGGCTCTGTTTCTCGATCGTCTGCAGCATTCGCTGATCCGCGCCCGTCGCCATACTGACTACACCTTCGTCGTGCTCTTTATCGACATCGACGGCTTCAAAGTTCTAAATGACAGTCTCGGCCACTCCGCCGGCGACGAACTGCTCATCCAGTTCGCCAAGCGCCTGCAGTCCTGCTTTCGCGAGACAGACACCATCGCACGGTCCGCTTCGCTGCTCGAATCGAAGCCAGCGGATGAAAGCCTTGCCCGCCTCGGCGGCGACGAATTCACAGTTTTGCTCGACGATGTTCGCGAGCCCAGCCATGCCATACGCGCGGCACGCCGGATCCTTGAACGCATTGCCCAGCCATTCAACATCGGCGGCCAGGAGATCGTCATCTCGGCCAGCATTGGTATCGCCGCCAGCAGCATCTCGTATGCAGATGCGGAGGCCGTGCTGCGCGACGCAGAAATCGCCATGTATCGTGCCAAGCAAGCCGGCAAAGCCCGCTGCGAGGTATTTGACCCTGCCATGCACTCGAGCGCAGTGCGTCGCCTCAAGCTTGAAACCGATCTCCGCCGCGGGATCGATCAGGGCGAGTTGCTGGTTTATTATCAGCCGATCATCGCTTTGGATTCCGGGAAGATCGTCGGCTTCGAAGCGCTTAGCCGATGGAAAACTTTGCAGGGAATGATTTCGCCGGCAGATTTCATTCCGATTGCCGATGAGACTGGACTCATTCTCCCCATCAATCGCGCGCTCATGACCGAGAGCTTCGAGTGCCTTCTGGCATGGCAGTCAAAACTCCAATGCACACCGCCGCTGACCATGAGCTTGAATATCACCCCTCGCCAGTTCGCACATCCGGAACTCGCGAAAGAACTCGGAGTGATCCTCAAGCAAACCGGCGTGCGTCCCAGTTGCGTGCACCTTGAAATCACGGAGACCATCGCCATGGGCGACTCAGACCATGCCTTTACCGTGCTCTCCGATCTCAAGGCGCTCGGGGTTCGCCTCAGCATCGACGATTTCGGCACCGGCTACTCTTCGCTCAGCCGCCTGCCTCGTTATCCCATCGACGCCCTCAAAATTGATCGCGTCTTCATCTCACAGATGTCCACTGATAACGACAATCACGAGATTGTCCGCTTGATCATCAATCTCGCGCACAGCCTTGGTTTGAAGGTTGTCGCCGAGGGCACCGATACACCGGAACATATCAGCGAACTCAAGCGCCTCGGTTGTGAGATGGCCCAGGGCTTCCTCTATTCGCCGCCAGTTGACAATGCCCGGGCTTTCGAATTGCTCATGGCAAGCCACAAACAATTGGCTCCCGCCTAATTTGTTCTATCAGTATTCGTCACACCTTAGCGGCAGCTGCTCTGTTTGCTGTACGCAAGCCGTAAGGCCTGCAACCACTCCCGATTTCAGCGACATCTCACGCACAACATCCGCGCGAAGCCGTGAGCTTTGTGCCTTCTGGAGATTCCATGTCACGCGTAGTAATTTCCCCTCCCCTGATAGCAGCTTTCATCATCGCTTTCGTTTTTTCCCTCTCAGCCCCGTTACACGCCCAAACCCCGGCGTCTTGCACTTTCACCTATTTCAATCCGCCCCCTCCCGATGCCGATTACGGCTTCAGTCCCAACAGCATTAACGACAACAACACCGTGGTTGGAGAGGCCGATGGCAGCAACAATTATTTCCGCGGCTTCATTCGCAAGTCAGGAGGCGCCATCACTCAGTTCAAGGTTCCCAAGTCCTACCAGACCACCCTCAGACGTATTAACGTTCATGGGACCGCAGTCGGCGGCTACGGGAATACCTCCTCAACCAATCCTCCGCCCTCGGTCGGGTTCCACGGCCTCATCTACACTTCGAGTGCTTACGCAACTCTGAACTATCCCGGCTCGAACAGCACCGTCCTAACCGGGATCAACCACTTCAACACAATTGTGGGCACCGCCAACGACCCCAAGAACAGTGGCGGCACCTTAGGATTCAAATATCTGAACGGTCAATTCACCGCGATTCGATATCCAGGCGCGGTGCAAACCACTGCCAATGCAATCAACGACAATGGGGTGATCGTCGGCGGATATAAGAAGAGCAGCGCTCCAAACACCTGGTTCGGCTACATTCGTCAGAAGGACGGCACTTTCAAAGGCCTGAACTACTATCCCAACGATATCAACAGCAACGGCACAATCGTTGAGAACAACAACATTCACTTTCCCGATGGCACGGTGAAGTCAGTTTGGGTTAATGGATCGGTTGAAACCGCACTCGGCGGCATCAATAACCTCGGCGCACTCACTGGCTTCGCCTATTGGGGCACGTTCGAGTACAAAGGCTTCATCGCCAAGTGCCACTGAGTTCGGGTAGGGCGGACACTCTTGCCCGACAAACTAAGAACCCCCTCCTTGTCGCTCCCGATTTAGAGCGACGGGGTGGGGATTTTGAATTGTTCCTATATCTAAGTTTGACATCCTTGTCTGACAACACTCAGTACAGTCCGTGTGGGTAGGACACTCTTGTCCGACAAACATAAGAACTTAAGCGGCGCGAGGTCTGGAATCTGATATCAGATTCGTTGCCACTTCCGGCAACTGCAAGTTCTGCTAACATCGTCTAAGTTTGCTACCAGTTTCTCGAAGTCCTGCAAGTTAGGAGGCAAACTGTGCTCACCGAGCTGCTCTCCCGCTGGCCGCTCATTCAGCAGATCAAAACTGGAGCCAATGGCAACGGCGTCGAATCGATGTCGGAGCGCACGCGGAATTTAAAGCCGAAAACGCACGGAGCACAAGTTGCACGGTCCATCTGTCCTTATTGCGGAGTAGGTTGCGGGCAGCTCGCGTATCACAAAGATGGCAAGCTGATTTCGATCGAGGGCGATCCTGAGTCGCCGATTTCGCGAGGCCGCCTCTGCCCCAAAGGCGCGGACACATTCGAGCTACACACTCACCCGGGGCGCCTGCAAAAAGTAAAATACCGCCGGCCATATTCCACAAAATGGGAAGAACTAGAACTTGAAACCGCGATGGACATGGTCGCCGACCGCCTATGGGATTCACGCGAGCGCACCTTCCAGGAGAAAAAAGATGGCGATGTTGTAATGCAAACCAAAGCCATCGGGCACCTCGGCGGCGCCACTCTCGACATTGAAGAAAATTACCTGATCAAAAAACTATTTGCCGCCGGCCTGGGAATGGTGTGCATATCCAACCAGGCCCGTATATGACACAGCTCCACCGTGCCCGGTCTGGGCACGAGTTTTGGAAGGGGCGGGGCGACGACTGCGCAACAGGACCTGAGTAACGCCGACGCGATCCTGATCATGGGATCGTCAATGGCGGAGAATCATCCCGTCGGGTTCCAGTGGGTGATGGAGGCGCGGGAACGTGGGGCGAAGGTTATTCATGTTGATCCGCGGTTCACGCGAACGTCGGCAATGGCGGATATCTGGGTGCCGCTCCGGGTGGGCAGCGACATCATTTTCCTTGGCGCGTTGATCAACCATGTGCTCAGCAATAACAAAGAGTTCCGCGAATACGTGGTGCATTACACCAATGCGGCAACTCTGCTGCGTGAAGATTTCAAAGACACAGAAGATTTGGACGGGATGTTCTCCGGCTGGAATGCGGAGAAGAAGCAATATGACCCGGAGAGCTGGCTCTATCGCGGCGCGCCGGTAAAAGGTGGCGGCAAAGGACAGAAGCCGGGCCACGCCGGAGCTGGCGGTGGGCACGGGAAAGATCGAGGAGGCGAAGCGCAGGAGGCGAACAAATCCGAGTGGGACACTTCACTCGAAGATCCCCGATGTGTGTTTCAGGTTTTGAAGCGGCACTTCTCGCGATATACGCCGGAGATGGTTGAGCGCTACTGCGGAGTTTCGCAAGGTGTATTTCTGAAAGCGGCAGAGACATTCTCGTCGGCCTCGGGCCCAGAAAAGACCGGCGCGATCTGCTATGCAGTGGGATGGACGCAACACTCGAAGGGCGTGCAGATTATTCGCACGGCAGCAATTCTCCAGTTGCTGCTTGGAAATATCGGGCGGCCAGGCGGCGGAATTCTCGCTTTGCGCGGGCATGCGTCAATTCAGGGATCGACGGATGTGCCGACGCTTTACGACATTCTGCCCGGCTATTTGCCGATGCCGTTCTTTGAAGCAGACTCCAACGATCTGAAAGGCTATTTCAAAAAGCACAAGCCCTCGACTGGCTTGTGGGCAAATTTCGATGCCTACTTCGTCAGCCTGATGAAGGCCTACTACGGCGATGGCGCGACCAAAGAAAACGATTGGGGATTCAATTGGCTGCCACGGGTGACCGGCGACCACTCGCATTTCGGCTACTGGTTAGACATGAAGGACGGGAAGATGGAAGGGCTGTTCGTGATGGGTCAGAATCCCGCCGTAGGCGCGTCGAACGGACGGCTGGAACGAAGCGCCCTTGCGAAGCTGAAATGGCTCGTGGTGCGAGATATGGTCGAGACTGAAACGGCTTCCTTCTGGTCGGACTCGCCAGAAGTAAAGCGCGGCGAACTGAATCCCAAGACGATCGCCACCGAGGTGTTTCTCTTCCCTGCTGCAGGAACAGCGGAGAAGGCCGGAACATTTACAAATACGCAACGGCTGTTGCAGTTCCGCGAGAAGGCGATTGATCCGCCGGGCGATGCGCGAAGTGAGACCTGGTTCATGTATCACCTTGGACGGCGGATCAAGGCAAAAGCAGTTGGTGATTCGCGGGAGAGAAACGCAGGACTGAACGCGTTGACGTGGGACTACCCAGTGCAAGGGAAACACCAAGACCCGGACACGGAAGTTGTGTTGCAGGAAATCAACGGCTGGACGTTCGCTGACAAGCAACAGCTCAAGCACATTCAGGATTTAAAGAAAGATGGCTCGACGGCTTGTGGGGCGTGGATTTACTGCGGCGTATATCCGGAAGAAGGACGCAATCGTGCCCGCGAGCGGAAGCCGAAAGATCTGCTTGGGCACGGCTGGGGATTTTCGTGGCCGAACGACTGCCGTATTATTTACAACCGCGCATCGGCGAAGCCGGATGGGACGCCATGGAGTGAACGCAAGAAGCTGGTCTGGTGGGACTCCGAGAAAAAAGAATGGGGAGGGCTCGACAACGCCGATTACAAGAAAGACATGGCGCCTGACACGCCGGACAAGCTTGCAGGCGGAAAGGGAGTGGAAGCTCTCGGTGGAGCGCGGCCGTTCACGCTGCATCCGGATGGCGTGGGATGGATTTATGTTGCGAGCGGATTGAAAGATGGTCCTCTGCCCACGCACTACGAGCCGTTAGAATCACCGATTCACAATCCTCTATATACGCAGCAGGACAATCCTGCCGCGCAGAAGAAGCAAAGGCCCGACAATCCGTATACGAACTCGCCGGGCGATCCACGATTCCCATACGTGCTAACCACGTATCGACTGACCGAGCAGCATACGGCGGGGGGAATGACCCGTACGCTTTCGCACTTGGCGGAGTTGCAGCCGGAGTTGTTCACGGAAGTTTCTCCGGAGTTTGCTGCGGAGCTCGGCTTACAGCATGGAGAGTGGGCGACGATTTCCACTCCCCGGGCGGAAGTCGAGGCGCGAGTGCTAATCACGCGAAGAATGCGTCCCGTGTGGATCGATGGCAAAAGAATCCATCAGGTGGGACTTCCCTATCACTGGGGATACAAGGGAATGGCGAAAGGCGACGTTGTGAATGATCTCCTGGTGGTGAGCGAAGAACCGAATGTGAGAATCATGGAGACGAAGGCGCTGGTGTGCAATGTGCGGCCGGGGAGACGTGATCGTAGAGAGCGCCGAGAAGAGATGGCAGTGTGATCGATAAACGCGTTAACTACGAAGGGCACGAAGGTACGCGAAGGAAGACATGGCAACCACAGCGTTTCTGACAGATTCGACTTTGTGCATCGGCTGCAAGGCATGCGAGGTCGCGTGCAAGGAGTGGAATGGTGTCGGTGAAGATGGCCTCAACTGGAGCGGATATTCCTACGACAACACCGGCGCTGTGGGCGCGCAGACATGGCGGCACGTGAAATTTGTCGAACAAACGCCCGAGCCGGGATTGGGCGGAAATGCTCCGGAACTGAATTCGTGGTCGTTTTCGTCCGATGTTTGCAAGCATTGTGAAAATGCAGGATGTCTTGAAGCCTGTCCGACCGGCGCGATCGTGCGCACCGAGTTCGGTGGAGTTTACATCCAGCCGGACGTTTGCAACGGCTGTGCCTATTGCGTAGTCTCATGCCCGTTCGGAGTTGTGGAACGAAATCAGGACGACGGGCGCGCTTTCAAGTGCACGTTCTGCTACGACCGGCAAAAAGTTGGACTGAAGCCGGCGTGCGCTAAAGCGTGTCCGACAGAGTCGATTCAGTTCGGAGAGATCGAAGAGCTTCGCGCCAATGCGGAAAAGCGTATGGCTCAACTCCAGCAACGAGGGATGAAAGATGCGCGGTTCTATGACGCTGCTGACACCAGCGTTGGCGGGATACACGCGATGTTCATCGTTCGCGGTGATCCGCGACAGTACAATTTGCCGCCAAAGCCGGAAGTTCCGACGGTGTATTTGAAAAAGGCGTGGCGGTCGTCGGCAATCGGAGCGTTGATGCTGTTAGGTGGAGCGGTGCTGGCATTTATGGCGGATGGAAATGGGAGATCGTCGTCGGTCGTTCGTCGTTAGTCGTCGGCGGAAAACCTGTAACCACGAAGGACACGAAGTTACACGAAGAAAGCAATGAGTGATTCAGCACGATTAACGCCGCGGGTTCCGGACGTCGGCAGTGAACGGCGGCTGTTTGAAATTCGCAAGGAAGCAGAGAGCACCGGCAAAGTTGCAGCATCAGGTGTGCGGCCCGGTGGCGCGCCGTTTCCGGTCGCATCGGTCGAAACTGGATATTACGGCATTCCGCTGCTGAAAAAACCGGCGTGGACGTGGGAGATCCCGCTCTACTTCTTCGTAGGCGGGGCGGCTGGTGCCGCAGCCGTCGTCGGCTCGGTCGCGAGCTACGCCGGAGCCGATCGCAAACTGGTGCGCGATGCAAGATGGGTTGCGGCGGCGGGTTCCGTACTTTCTCCTGCACTGTTGATAGCGGACTTGGGCAAGCCCACGCGGTTTCTTAATATGCTGCGCGTGTTCAAGCCGCAGAGCGCAATGTCTGTCGGTGCGTGGACGTTGGTGGGATTTTCGGCAGGCGCTTCGGCGTCCGCATTCGCACAATTCCTCACTGATCGATATGGATCGTGGTTCCCAGTGCGAGTGATCGAGCAAGCGGGACAAGCGGCTTCATTGCTCTTCGGACTTCCCTTCTCGAATTACACCGGCGTGCTGATTGGCGCAACTTCTATACCAGTGTGGAATGAGAGCGTAGGTGATCTCCCGATTCATTTCGGCATGTCCGGCCTGTCTGCGGCCGTTGGTCTGCTCGAGTTGATGGGCAACGACAAGAGCCGCGCGCTTCAGGCATTGGGAATCGGCGCGGCACTGTTTGAATGCTGGGAAGGATTGCGGATTGAGACCCGCCCGAGTGCTACGTTGGAACCGTTAAGGCATGGGGGCAGTGGCCTGGTGACGCGCGCCGGAGGCTTGCTGTCAGGGCCAGTACCTGCGGTACTGCGGCTGATGAGTTTGTTTTCAGGATCGAAATCCCTGCGCAAAGCAGCGGCAACTTCGGCGATTGCCGGTTCTCTGCTTACGCGAATTGCGTGGATTTATGCCGGGCATCAATCGGCCAAGGATTGGAAAATTCCGTTAGGGTTGAAGTAGGCCGCTAGTGACGGGCGAAACGCCCGTACCCCGAACCAAAATACCCAAAACTTAAGTCCGACCAGAGATATTCCTAGTGCGACTTCGACGTGTAATACCCGGTGCGGTGGCGAGCTTTGTAGTTGGCAGATTCGGGGATGCCTGTAAGCTTTACTTCGATCCGACGAAAATCAGAATCGGCGAGGCGCTGCGACGGATAATAGGCAAGGAGGTATTGCGTACGCAGTTCGTCGCTGATGGCGCGGAACGCCTGGTCGAGCTCTTTGATCGATGACGCGTAATAGTATTTTCCGCCGGTATCAGATGAGAGCTGAATGAGAGCATGCTCGCCACCGGTATCGCGCCCGGCGCTGGCTTCGATAGGAACATCAATGATGCTGTAAACGATCGCTTCCGCCTGCTGTGCCGCGCGAAGAGCTTCCTTATAGTCGACCTGGCTAACGGTGTCTCCGCCGTCGGTAATCACGACGAGTACTTTTCTTCCCTGGCGATCTTCGAGCGACTGGGCCCCGAGATACACGGCGTCATAAAGCGCGGTCGCGGAGCCAACGTGCACGCGCTCAATCCCGCGATCAATGGTTTTCAGGTCGGAGGTGAAGGGCACGTCCTGGCTGACAATCTCGTTGAAGTCGTAAAGCGAAAGGGCATCGACGGGACGAATAATCGTGTGCACAAATCGCTTCGCAGAATTGAGTTCGAGCGGAAGATCTTTGCGCGTGCTCAGGCTGGTATCTATATCTAGGACAATCGAAAGCGGCAGCTCGGATTCTTTTCCGAAGACGGAAATTTTTTGCGGATGGTCGTCTTCAAATACCTGAAAATTATCTTTACTAAGACTGCCCACGGGTGAACCATGCTCGTCGGTGACTGTGACGAAGACATTCACCAGCTTGACATCAACTTTGATCGAGGTTGAATCGTCGTCGGCGGGAGGTGCAGCGGGTTTGACCCATGGCGGTTTGGGGACGCTCGAAGAACTCTGGCCCTGACACACGCATGCGGCTAATAGAAAAAGGATGGGAAAAAGCTTCATCTAGGGACTATCCGGTTGGATGCAAGCTTCTCTGGATTCGTGACTTGATTCGGCGCGGGCGAGGACCCTTCGACTTCGCTCAGGGCAGGCCTCCGAGCCCCGACAAGAGTGGATACGTCAGGAAACGGTTCGCCGTCAGACCAAACCGCGCCATCTTCAAAATGTTCTTTCTTCCAGATGGGAACGGTTCGTTTGAGAGTGTCGATCACCCAGCGGCACGCATCGAAAGCGGCAGAGCGGTGGGCTGACGAGACCACAATCAACACGCTCGTCTCCCCGATTTCCAAACGCCCGATGCGATGCACGAGCGCCACTTCGCGAACCTGAAAATCAGCCAGCGCGCGGTCCACAAGCGAATTCAGTTGGCTCAGAGCCATTGCCTCGTAGGCCTCATACTGCAGAAATAACGTTCGGCGACCACGAGAATGGTTTCGCACTATACCTTCAAAGACCACTACCGCGCCATCTTCGGGACGCTTAATGGTTTCGAGAAATGCCTGCGTGTCAATTTTCTCGCGGGTGAGAAATACGCGCTGGTTGGTTCGATTTACAGGCTCATTGGAACCACCACTCACAGGCGGGAGAAGGCCGACTTCATCCCCGGCGCGCAAATGGTCTTCAGGCCGGGCGTATTGTTGGTTCACTGAGATAGCGACGGACTTGAATATCTCCCCGCGATTTGAGAATTGCTGCAGATACCGATCAATGACATCGGCGGCGGTCGCGTGGTCGGGGAGGGAAAGCACGTCGGAACTGCGACCGGCGAGGTCCTTCAGCACTCCGAAAAACAAAACGCGAACCTGCATGGGAGTAGTGTATCGCGGCTTGTCCTCGGAAAAATCAATCAACCACGAACGGCAGGAAGGAAAGCGAATCCGCCACCCGGGTCGTCGTTGGGGCCGCGACCCTCACGCATTGTACCGCTGCCTAGTCTTACTTCCAGGCGGGGAACCGGGAGAGCGTCATCGTCCGCACGAGTTGAAATGCGGGCCGACTCATAAACAAAAAGGACCGGCTGGTGAGCTGGCCCAAGATAGACGGTTTAAGAGACTCAGTGCTTATCTTTATCCTTGTTGTCCTTTGGGGGCTTGTCGTTTCGAGAGCGGTCCTCACGAGAAGCCTGGCGGTTCTCACGCGGAGGCTCGGCCTGGCGAGCCTCCGGGCGGGGAGCATTGCGTTCGTTGTTGCGGGCCTCAGGCGGTTGAGGACGATCATTGTTTGGACGATTGTTCGGTCGATTGTCCGGACGGTTGTCGGGCTGATTCTGCGGCTGGCGCGGAGGTTCCTGGCGAACGTCCGGGGTGCGAGCCGGCTGTTCCGGTCTCGCTTGCGGAGTCTCAGCTGGCCGCGATGGCTGCTCAGGACGCGACTGCTCGGGCCGGGCCTGTTCAGGTTGTGGCGGCCGGGGCGGCTGTGCCTCAGGTCTGTTTTCCGGCCGGTCATTCTGAGGGCGATTGTTGTCGGGCCGATTGTTCGCGGGCGGATTGTTCATCGTTGGATTGTTTCCCTGAGGATTGTTCCCTCGAGGATTGTTTTCCGGAGCATTGTTTTCTGGACGGTTATTTTCTGGCCGCGTGCCGGGATACTGACGCGGCTGCTGCCCCGGTTGTCCTTGTCCCTGCGGGTTGGCCGAAGGCGGACGTGGTACGTTCCGATTTGGCTGGTTCGCGTTGCGGCCGTTTTCAGGACCGTTCGCTGGAGCGTTGGGCCGGTTCTCCGGAGCATTCGGTTGATTGCCAGGCGCACCGGGGCGCGGAACTGCACCGCGATTTTCAGGAGCATTCGGCTGATTGTTGGGCGCTCCTGGACGAGGCGCCGCTCCGCGATTCTCAGGAGCGTTCGGCCGATTGTTTTGCGCTCCTGCATTGTTTGGCTGATTGTTGGGCCGAGCATTGTTGGGCGCTGGACCACCACGAGCTCCGCGTTGCAACGGCTGCGCTTGTCCTCGCGGTGCAGCCTTTACCGTACGAACTGGCGGAGGCGCAGCGGGACGAGCGAACGCCTCGCCCGCCGGAGTTGGACGGTTCATCCTGACCGGCTGACGGGTAGCGACCACAGGCCGGCTTAGCGCTTGAGCAGGCGGCTGATAACGCACTTGGTGCGCGGTGCCCATCACGCTCTGGCGTTGAGGCTGTACCTGAGTAACTACGGCCGGCGATACGCGAGCAGAAGCCATTTGTCTGGCATCGACACGCACCACATTGTTATGTACCGGACGCGCGTTGACGAATGTGTCACGATTCACCACAGTTACGCTGTTGTTCACGTGCTGATTGACATACGTCACATTGGTGACGTGATTCACGGTGTAGTTGTGGTACACATTCGTGACCTGGACCACCGTGACGCGAGTGTTGGTGATGTTTACGTTCTCGACGTAGCGGGGGCTGGTCCGATACCAGGGAACGTAGACCTCACGCGGGCCAAGCGGAAACCATCCCACGGGAGCGGTCCCAACGCCGATGCTGAATCCGCCAACGAAGGCGACTAGAGCAGGCGCGTACACGGGACGGACGACAACAGGTCCAGGGACCCATCCCCAACGACTTCCAATGAACGCCCAGCGTCCATAGTGGAATGGAGCAAAGCCCCAAGGCTCATCTTCGACCCAAGTCCATCCCCAGGGATACACATAGGCCCAATGACCGTAGCGATAGGGGGCCCAATCCGCAGCGATGCCGGTGGGATACCAAACATTTCCGTAGTCCGAGCTTGATTGCCAACTGCCATATTCATCGAGATCCTCGTAGCCGGTCATATCGTCGGAAACGTATTGGCGGCTAACAAGGCGGTCTTCCTGTTGATCGCGGGACAGGCACCATTGGGTAAACGGATCCGACTGTTGAATTTCACCGACGTCGTAACTGAGCTGATCTGTGCCTGAAAACGTTCCCATCTGGCCTTCACCCAAACGATAGGAATTCCCGGCGCCTGTGATTTCGGCGGCGCCATGCCAGACCGTGGCGATGGTCTGGTCGCCATTCTGATCGGCATCAAGGCGGTATTCGCCGGGCTGGTCCACGTTGAATGCAAGATTTGGAGTGTCGACCTCAAAGGTGTCGTCGCCGCCAAAGTGGCGTACGCGGAAGAAAATAGACCCGAGCGAGAGACGAAGTTGCGTAACATTGTCGCCGACGTCGAGAAAGGTCAAGCTGGTCTCAGGACCGAGACGGATGGATGTGCCGCCGATCTGGATTTCGGCGCGGGAATCTTTATCCACCCACAGATTGTCGCCGACGGTCAACGGACGATTCCGTACAGCATCGAGCCAATCGCCCTGGCCGCCTGGCTGAAACGAAACCGAGCCTTCGGTGTAGCTGATGCGCCCCGCGCGAGCCGGCGGATCCTGATCGGGCTGACCCTGATAGGGCTGATCACCGGCAGAAGGCGGTTCTGGCGGGGGACCCTGGTCCTGCGCCAGTGCCGGCGAAATCATTTGGAAAAACAAGAGAACCGCCGTCGCAAGCACTGCCAAGGAAAATGCTGCGCTTTTTTTCATACTGTTCCTCTTTACGGGCACTCTTCGGAGCCGCTTTGAATTTCTACTAGTCTCATGCTGATTAAACACATTCCGCAGGCACAAGTTCCATACGGTGGTGTAGGTAAACAGCCGAGCGCGACAGGGTACAGCTAAGTATATGAGACAGGGCGGGTTAAAGGCGTAATCTTTGCGGTGCAGCATTCGGCGACGAAGAACGAATGGAATTACACAAACAAAATATGGCCTTACGCGCCGGCTACAAACAAGCGAATGGCCCAAAAAATCAGAGATCCAGCCAGGGCAGAAGCGGGAATGGTAAAGATCCACGCCCAGACGATACGACGCGCGATGCCCCAGCGCACGGCTGAAAGTCGAGAAGTGGCACCTACTCCAACGATGGCGCCGGTGATGGTATGAGTGGTGCTGACGGGAATCCCGGCGAGCGAAGCCGAAAACAGTGTGATCGCGCCCGCCGTTTCGGCGCAAAAACCGCCAATCGGCTTGAGCTTGGTAATGCGCGACCCCATTGTCCGCACGATTCTCCAGCCGCCGAAATAGGTACCAAGTGCGATCGAAACTTGCGCGACAAGGATGATGGGCCAGTGGAATCGCCCCCAATTCCCAGCCAAGTCGGCGGCGCTTATGTATTTCGCACTGAAGAGTGCAGTGGCAATAATCCCCATCGTCTTCTGGGCATCATTACTGCCGTGGCCGATGCTATACGCGGCGGCAGAGAGCAACTGCAACTTGCGGAACCAGGCATCAACCCGTTGAGGCGCTTTGTCGCGAAACAGCCAAAGCACAGCGGTCATGAAAATCAGGCCAAGAACCAGCCCGATCAAGGGCGCGATAAGAATGAACGACAGAGTCTTGGTCCAGCCGCTAGGGATAATCACGCGAAAACCGGCGCGCATGATCGCTGCTCCGGCATAGCCACCCATCAAGGCATGGGAGGAGGAGGTCGGCAATCCCCACCACCACGTCAGAATGTCCCAAACAATTGCGCCCAGTAGTCCCGCTATGACGACATACTGGGTGACCTGTGACACCTGGATCATGCCGGCGCCGATTGTCTTTGCTACAGCCGTCCCAAATAAAAAAGCTGCGACAAAATTGAACACTGCCGCCCAAATCACCGCCAGCCGCGGCGAAAGAACGCGAGTGGAAACAACCGTAGCAATGCTATTCGCCGCGTCGTGAAAACCGTTCAGAAAATCGAACGACAACGCAACACCAATCGTGACCAGTAGGAGAACGTGGTTCGAGGAAAAGTGCATTCCGTGAGTTAGGTATTCTTGAGAATAACGGTTTCGAGTACGTTTGCGGCATCTTCCGCTTTATCGGTGGCAGTCTCTAGAACTTCGATCAATTCTTTGATCTTGATGAGGTTGACGGGGTCTCTTTCTGCTTCAAATAACTTGCCAATGGCTTCGCGGGAAACTGAGTCGGCTTGGTTCTCGAGGCGCTTGATCTCAATGCAACGGTCCAGCACTTCGCCGTCCTTCCGAAGATTATTGACTGCGTCGCACAACTGTTCACATTGCGCAAGAATCAGTTTTGACAGCTTTCCGGCCGCTGCGGGAGGGGCCCCGATCTTGTATATCGAAGTCCGTTCCGCGGCTGCGTTCATCAGGTCTAGAACGTCGTCGAGCGATGAAGCCAGATGGTGGATATCTTCGCGGTCGAACGGTGTTATGAAGGTCTGATTCAGTTTTCTAAGGACAGAATGGGTCAGTTCGTCCCCGACGTGCTCGATTTTCTTGATCTCAGCGGTTTTATCTGCCCTGGATTGATAGTTGTCGAAAAGATCGACCAGCGTCCGAGAACCGCCAATCAGGTTCTCTGCAATCTCGGAAAACATATCAAAGAACGTGGGGTCCTTACGTATGAAGCCTAACATGTGGGATTAAGACTCCATTCGCGATTGGATGATCTGGTGGTTTTGTACCAAGACCCGTCAATATCTCATGCACTATGGTGAGAGTCAATGCCCCCGTGTTCGCGCGCCATTCGTTGCGCGGTTTGAAAATCATCATGAGATTCGCGGTGTAGTCGGGAGCTTTGCTAAATGGATATTGAAGTGCCGAGTCTGTACGGGATTCTGACCTGCAGAGAGTAGTCAGCCGATTTTCTTGAGAGAACGCACCTGGGGACTCTTTTGCCGACGAGGAACAATAAAAAAAGAGAGCGCAATCACGGCAAACACCCACGCTATCGCTTCCGTCAACCGCGTCGCGAAATCGATGAACGTGCCGCTCAGTTCCACGATATCAGTGTGTGGTTGATCTGAGCCAGATGCAATATTACTTTTGGCACATCTCCGACGATTGGCACATAACACAGGAAACGGCTCGGAACGAGGGACCTGGGCCTCCACAAACGCTGCACGAAGGTCTCGGTTAACTCGGCGACTAACTGACCGACTGCTCGGCCAAAACCTTTTCGCGCTCTTCAACGTCGCGTTGTTCTTCTGCAATTGACGACGGGAGCGCGAAGTCAAGCACCTCACGAATGGTTTTCACGTAGTGAACCTGAAGATTTTCGAGTTGCTCGGGCGTGAGGTCTTCCTCCACGTTCATTTTGTTTTCGGCCGGAAGGATCACGTCGTGCACACCGGCACGCTTAGCAGCGAGCACCTTTTCCTTTATTCCCCCCACAGGCAGCACGTTTCCGCTGAGGGTGATTTCACCGGTCATTGCGGTCAGAGGACGGACGGGAGTGTCTTTCAGCAGAGAGACAAGCACGGTTGCCATGGTGACACCTGCTGACGGACCATCTTTCGGAATCGCGCCTGCCGGCACATGGATGTGAACGTCATGGTCGGCAAAGAAGCTTTCTTCGATACCAAGCTGACGGGCATTGGAACGCACCCAAGTCATAGCGGCCTGCATGGATTCCTGCATCACTTGGCCGATTTGTCCCGTCATGGTGAATCCGCCTTTGCCCTTCATCACATTGGCTTCGACAAAGAGGACATCGCCGCCGGTCGGAGTCCACGCGAGACCGACCGCGACTCCGGAGCGCTTGGTGCGTTCGGCGATTTCGCCTTCGCTGCGGACTTTAATGCCGCCGAGAAATTCCTGAATGATTTCAGGCGTGACAACCAGCTTGTCGTTCTTCCCTTCAGCGATACGGCGCGCCTGCTTGCGGCAGATGGTGCCGATATTCCGCTCGAGATTGCGAACGCCGGCTTCGCGCGTGTAATGGCGGATGAGATAACTCATCGAGTCGGACGGAAATTCAATTGTCTCGGCCGCGATGCCGTTTTCTTCAATCTGGCGCGGAACGAGATATTGAAACGCGATATGGACCTTCTCTTCTTCGGTATAGCCCTGAAGCTCGATAATCTCCATGCGGTCGCGCAACGGCTCGGGGATGGGATCGAGCATGTTGGCGGTCGTAATGAAAAGCACCTTCGACAAATCGAACGGCACGTCGAGATAGTTGTCGCGGAAGCTTGAGTTCTGCTCGGGATCGAGCGCCTCGAGCAACGCCGAACCGGGATCGCCGCGGAAGTCGCGACCAACTTTGTCGATTTCGTCGAGCATGAAGACGGGATCTTTGGTTTCGGCGCGGCGAATACCTTGAATGATTTGCCCGGGCAGAGCGCCGATGTACGTGCGGCGATGTCCGCGGATTTCGGCTTCGTCGTGAACGCCACCCAAAGAGATGCGAACGAATTTTCTTCCCAGCGCGCGGGCTATCGAACGCCCCAAAGAAGTCTTGCCCACGCCGGGAGGTCCGACGAAGCAGAGAATCGGGCCTTTCATCGTCGGCTTAAGACGGCGCACCGACAGATAATCAAGAATGCGATCTTTTACTTTCTGCAGATCGTAGTGGTCGGCGTCGAGAATCTCTTTGGCCTTCGGAATATCGACTTCGCCGCCGGAAGTTTTTGCCCACGGCAGAACAGCGAGCCACTCGATGTAGTTGCGGGTGACGCCGTAGTCGGCGGCCATGGGCGACATGCGCGAGAGGCGGCCGAGTTCCTTGAGGGCCTCCTTTTTCACGTCGTCGGGCATGCCGGCGTTTTCAATTTTTTGGCGAAGCTCGTCGGTGTCGCGCTGGCCCTCATCCTGCTCGCCAAGTTCCTTTTGGATCGCTTTCATCTGCTCGCGCAGGTAGTACTCGCGCTGACTTTGCTGTACGCGGTCCTGGACTTCAGATTGAATCTTGTTGCGAAGCTGCTGGACTTCGAGTTCTTTCGCTAGATGCTGATTGATTTTTTCAAGGCGCACACGGACGTCAGTAGTCTCGAGCGTGTCCTGCTTGTCGGGAGTTGACAGCGATGGCAGAGACGAGGCGATAAAGTCAACCAGCCGGCCGGGCTCTTCGATGTTCATAGCCACGGTCGAGAGTTCGTCCGACAAGGTTGGCGAACCGGCAACGATCTGTTGGAAAAGCGTAAGCACGTTGCGCTGCAAAGCCTCGACTTCGGACGACTTGGGCGGAAGCGCCTCGGGAACACTCTCGACACGCGCATTCATAAACGGCGTGAGTTGCGTAAATTCGACGAGACGGACGCGCTCCAGGCCTTCCGCAAAAACGAACAAGCTCTGGTTCGGCATTTTGACAACTTTATGCACAACGGCGAGACTGCCGACCGTGTAAAGATCGGTGGGCTGGGGCGAATCGATGCGGGCCTCGCGCTGCGCGACCACCACGATAGTCTTGTCTTCCCCAAGCGAATTGATCAATTGAACTGAACTTTCGCGACCGACGGTCAATGGAAGTACCGCATGGGGAAAAAGGACCGTGTCACGAACTGGAAGTATGGGTAGCGATTTATCTTTATCCTGCGGCATGTGTCTCTCTGCGCTTGCGAACCTACCAGAAAGGTGCGCGAGCCGGCGCTCTAAAAAGCTATTTCTTGAGTTGAGTGTATGTTACTCAACTTTGATGTTTCGCAATTCTAAAAGATTCATCGGCCAGGTGCAGGGCTAAGTTTCTCCCGACAGTTCAATCACTTGGATTCTAAACCTCGGCTTGGCGTTTGTGAAAAACGAAGGGTTGAGAGGCGGATTGGACGAACGTTTCCGGGCTGGGCTAAAGGAAAATCACAACGACTAAGGACACGAAGGGGGCCAATGGGGAGCTATCGCGCTACTTTGGGCGAAGGAGGGAATTTCTTCGTATACCTTCGTGCCCTTCGTAGTTAAGATTTGTTTTCGTCGCCAGAGTACTCGCTCTACACGCAAGATGAAAGGACAGGCATGAGGCTCAACGGATACTTAATCAAAAGCACGGTGGTGGCAGCGCTGGGTGGCCTGTTGTTTGGATTCGACACGGTCGTGATCTCTGGAACCACCAGCGGGCTGACCGCCACCTACAACCTTTCACCCTTCTGGAAAGGATTTACGGTCGCGGCCGCCTTGTGGGGAACGGTGTTGGGCTCTCTGCTTGCTGGCATTCCGGGAGACAAGTTCGGGCGTCGGGACAGCTTGCGGATCATGGCTGTGCTCTACCTGATTTCAGCAATTGGATGCGCGGCGGCGTGGAGCTGGACTGCGCTGGTGATTTTCAGATTTGTGGGCGGGCTCGGAATCGGTGGGTCGTCGGTATTGGGCCCGATGTACATCGCGGAGATTTCTCCGGCAACGTGGCGCGGACGTTTGGTTGGATTTTTTCAATTCAACGTGGTCTTCGGGATCCTGGTGGCATATCTCTCAAACTATGCAATCGGCCGACAGCAATTTGGAGTGGCCGAGTGGCGGTGGGATTTGGGAGTAAGCGCGATTCCTGCAGCTTTCTTCTTGATAATGCTTTTCACCATCCCACGCAGCCCGCGGTGGCTGGTGAAAAAACAACGGATCGATGAAGCCCGGGACGTTCTGAAAATGACCGGAGCCGAGGACTACGAATCGCAGCTAAAAGAGATTGCTGCTTCGATTGATGCGGAACACGGCCATGCCGATGAACCGCTGTTCTCGGCAAAGTATCGGCTGCCGCTGTTTTTGGCGATGTCCGTGGCGTTCTTCAACCAGTTCGCCGGAATCAACGCGATTCTCTACTACCTCAACGACATTTTTGCCAGTGCTGGATTCAGCAAACTTTCGAGCAGCCTGCAGGCCGTGTTCGTAGGCGCAACAAATCTAATTTTCACGATGATTGCCATGTCGGTCATCGACAGGTTCGGGCGAAAGAAACTCCTGCTGATCGGCGCGGTTGGGACGGCAGCGTGCCTGGCGGGCGTGGCCGGAATTTTTGCTACAGCGCAACACACGGACCTGCTCATCTGGTTGCTGGTTGCCTATATTGCGTTTTTTGCGTTTTCGCAGGGCGCGGTGATCTGGGTATACATCAGCGAAGTCTTTCCAAATCGGGTGCGGGCAAAAGGGCAAAGCCTGGGAAGCTTTACGCATTGGATTTGCGCGGCCGTGATCTCGCTGGGGTTCCCGGCGGTGGCGAAATGGTCAAAGCCGCTGCCGTTTGTCTTTTTCGCGGCAATCACTGTGGTGCAATTTCTGGTTGTGCTGGTTTGGTATCCGGAAACGAAAGGCGTGTCACTCGAGGAGATTCAAAAGGAGATGGCGGTGGTGTGAGTGTTAGAATGTGTTCATGGCGAACACACGCAGTGCCACGTTGAGTGTCCGGCTTAAACCGGAAACAAAGAAGCGACTGACAAAGTTGGCGAAGAGTTCCGGTCGCAGTTCGAATTTCTTAGTTGCGGAAGCCGTCGAATCATATGTGGCGGACCAGGAAAGGTTGCTAGCTGAAATCCGGCAAGGCAGCCGCCAAATACAAGCCGGTCACTTTATACGAGACGAGGACATGAAAAAGTGGCTTCTTTCTTGGGGAACAGACTACGAACTGCCTCCTCCTAAATGCGCCTGCGGCGAAGAACACGATGATGAGGAGCTGTGTCGGTAAAGGTTGTTTGGTCTGCCTTGGCGCGACGGCGGCTGCGAGAAATTCATGAACATGTTGCGAGGGACAGACCGCTGGCGCCAGAACGACTCGCAATGCGAATTGTGGCATCGGTGCAGGTGCTGAAGAGATATCCGTATGTCGGACGAAGCGGTCGGGATTCAGGCACTAGAGAATTGGTGATCGGAAAGACACCGCACATCGTTGCCTACGAAGTGCATGAAGCCGAAGTTAGGATCGTGATGATCTGGCACGGAGCACAAGATCGGCCATCTTAATTAGTCTCCCTCATGCTGCCTTATAGATACCCAACACCTTCACCATATCCGCGACTGCCCTAAGCTGCAGCAAGGCACCACGCGCGAGTTTGTCGTCCCCGCGCATAAAGTCGGCGTAGAAGACGTACTCCCAGGGCCGTCCTCGAATTGGACGGGATTCGATTTTGCTCAGGCTGATATCGCGATCGGCGAAAACGCGCAGTGCTTTGTGAAGCGCGCCGGGGACATTTTTCAATCCAAATGCGATTGAAGTTTTGGTCGAGCCAGGAAGAACGCGGCGATTGCGGCGAATCAGGAAAAAACGTGTGAAATTGCGTTTGTCATCTTCGATTCCGGCAGCGAGGATGCGTCCTTTATACACAGACGCGGCGTGTCGGCTGGCGATTCCGGCAGCATCGCGGATCTTGTTTTCGATCACGTGCTTCACGCTGCCGGCGGTGTCGTAAAACGGATTCGGCTGAATCCTTGAATTCGCGCGAAAGAAGTCGCGACATTGATCGAGAGCAACGGGATGCGAGAACGCGCGCTGAATGTCTGACTTCTTCACTCCTCGCGCGGCGATCAGGTTGTGAATAATCCGCAGATGAAAGTCTCGTTGAATGAAGACGTCGCGGGCCAGGAGAAGATCAAGGTGCTCCGTGACGGATCCAGCCAGAGAATTCTCGATCGGAATGACTGCGACCGGGACCCTGCCCGACTCTACCTGATCGAATACCTCGGCAGAGCGGGCACAGGGCACGATCGAGCAGCCCGGGACCATGCGTCTGGCGGCTTCGTGACTGAAGGAACCGGGTTCTCCCTGAATGGCAACTTTCATGGAAGCACGTTAGCTGGCCGTCTTCACCGAAAGCAAATTCTTTTCGAGCAGCAAGGCGTCAACCCCATTGGAATAATAATGCCGAATGACCCTGGTCACCGTGTAGCCGTGGCGCTTGTAGAAACGCAGGGCGGAAGTGTTGTCCACGGCGGCTTCCAGGCAAACGGCGTGGGACTTCGAGTTGCGCAATCGGTCCTCCGCCGCCTTAAGCAGAGCTGATCCTACCCGGAACCGGCGGGCACGCTCGCGAACGTCAATGGTGATGATATGTCCAATGCCCCGGCGGCTGATTTCAGCAACCACGAAACCCACAATCACTGGTTGAGGAATATCGCCGTATTCGCTTGATTCTGCGACTAATGTGAACGCTCCGGGACGGCGCATATAGGTCAGCAGTTCGTAGCGAGTGTAAGAAATGCCGGGCGCGAAGCAGGACTGGTCAATCGACCAAAGCTCGTCGAAATCCTGGGAGCGGTTGTCGCGCACTGTGAATCGCACCTGAACATTGTAGATTGAGCGAAAGGCTCTACTCGGAAATCCATATATAGCAACTACTTGCATCAGCGCGCAAAATTTTCAAAAATCTACATTGAAGGGCTTGCTCGCTGACACCCCAAGTCGTACCATTCGCATCTGAGGGTTCGTGGTGCTTCGGATCGCCATAGACGCGGTAGTGGCTGCGACCGCGATGGTCGTAATCTGGTACCTGCTGTTTTCCCGCTACAACCGGCGCAGAGGAAACCTGGTGCTGCAATGGGTGGAATCAGCCTGCTCCACCCGTGGCCGACTGGTTGAAACCAAGTGGCTCAACGCAAGCCGGCTGCAGGCGCACTTCAGCTTCGCCACGCATTGGTTTGAAAACGCACGTATAACCATTAAGCTCCTGCCGCGACCGATTCCGATTCAGTGGGTGGTATGCCTGTGGCGGAGGCAAAAAGAGACCCTGACTTTCGAGGCCGATCTCGACTACTCGCCTACCTTTCAATTGGAAATTTCCCGCCATCGCTGGCTAACGCAAAAGCCCAAAGAAATTTCAAATCCGCAACGAAATTGGACGATCTCCCGCCCCGGCCCAGTTGTGCTCACAACCCGTACCGAGTGGACCCACGAGCTGACACCAGTAGTGAATACGCTGATGACCTCTCGCGGACACAGCCTCATTACGGTGCGGTTTCGTCCGGACTCACCCAACCTAGCAGCGACCATTCCTCTGGACGCGCTGGCGGACGAAGAAGCCACGGCAGCGTTCCTGAATGTGCTGCGAGACCTGGCCGCTGGCGCCTCGGCGTCAAAGCACTAGCATTCCCCACCAGTGTTTTTATAACGAAGGACACGAAGTTACACGAAGGAACCTGAAGCTTTTGGACAGCGATAGATCCCGCTGGACTTACTCTGATTCCGCTTCGAATCGATATCCCACGCCGCGGACGGTGAGCAAGTGCTGCGGACGCGAAGGATTCTTCTCAATATACCGGCGCAGGCGGACGATGAAGTTGTCGATGGCGCGAGTATCGGTATCTTCGCGCAGGCCCCACACATCTTCGAGAATCGATTTGCGCGAGACCACACGGCCGCGGTTGCGGATCAGGTAACGCAGAAATTCCGCTTCCATGACCGTGAGGTGCGTAGTCGAACCGTTGGTGCGCAGTTCGAGATTGCCGAAATCAATGGTTTTTCCGCCGAAGGTGAAGATACCGAATTCCTGGTTGCTGCTGTCGGAACTAGCACCGTTTTTCGCGGTCCTTTCCTGAGATTCAGCCGTTGTTTCCGCAGGGGAGGAGGCGCGCTGGGCTGGCGGGAGTTGCATCCATTCGCGGCGGCGAAGCAAACCTTGCAGGCGGGCAAGAAAAATTGGAAGCTCGAAAGGCTTTGCGACGTAATCGTCTGCGCCGGATGCGAAACCCTGCAGAACGTCTTCCGGCCGCGAGCGCGCGGTGAGCATAAGGATCGGAATAAAATTCTTGGCCTCGCGCAACTCACAGGCCACAGCGAATCCGTTTTTGCCGGGAAGCATGATATCGAGCACAAGCGCGTCGAAGGATTCATGATTGGCGAGAAGACGATTGAGCGCGGTCTCACCATCGCCGGCGATCTCTGCGGAATGTCCTTCGGCTTGCAAATTGAATTGCAGGCCAGTGGCTAGGTGGGACTCGTCCTCCACAATCAGAACGCGGCTCACGAGACTCTCCGCGGGAGTTCAAAGATGACGGTTGCGCCTTTTCCCTCACCGGCGCTTTCGGCGACTACCCGGCCACCGTGACGCTTGGCGATGGTGCGCACCAGAAAAAGACCAAGCCCGGTGCCACGCACCTGTGCGAGGGCTCGGCTGGGCACACGATAAAACCTCTTGAAAATGGTCTTTAATTCAGAGCTAGGAATGCCAACTCCGCGGTCCTGCACTCGCAGCACAAGACGGTTTTGTTCCTGAAGATCGAGTCTTACAGAGACGTCCACGTGGTTTCCGGAATATTTGACGGCGTTGTCGAGAATATTCGAGACCGCGGTACGAAGATCTTCCGGATCACCGCTCACTTCGGACCCGGCGCCATTCAGCGAAGACTGGTAACGCATCGCCGCCGGTTGGAGGTGATGGCTGGTTCGTGCGCCCTCCACGCAACTTTCGACGACTTGCGCGAAATCGACCTTGACGTGCGGCGCCTTACTGAGACCAGCACGACCTGCCTTGAGCACTTTCTCGACTGTGCCCATCAGGCGGTCGCTATCTTCGAGCATCAGGCGATAAAAGTTACGGCGCTGGGCTTCATCCATCTGCATTTCACGGCGTTCGAGGGTTTGCAGATGAAGGCGAATGGAAGCGATAGGCGTTTTTAATTCGTGGCTGACGGCGTTGATGAAGCTGTCGTGCTGCTCGTTGCGGCGGATTTCGCGCACTAAAAAGCTGGTATTGAGAATTAGGCCGGCGACGATAGCGCCAAAAAAAATAATTCCGAGCAGAACTTTTACATCTTGCTGCCAATTAAGGATGATCCAGCCAAAACCGACGGCTACGGCAGCCGCGGCGAGCGCTACGCCTAAGGTGAGAAAGAAGGCGATTTTTCCCCGCCGGCTTACGCGCATAGGAAGATTCTAGATTGCAAAAGAGTGAATTTGCGAACCGCAGCTTTACAGCGGCCAGGGGTCAACGGCATACTAGCGTGTTTCTTGCGAGGAGAAATGTCTCGTAAAGTAGATTTGATTCGGGTTCCTGAAGTGGCACTCTTATCTCTTGCTTGTTCGCCAATTCTCTTTGCGCAGGGCCCGCCGGTCCCGAGCGCAGTCAAAAAGGCCAGCGAAGTTTACAAAAATGTGCAGGTTTTGAAAGACGTTCCCTCCGACCAATTGATTCCGGCGATGCAGTTCATTACCTCGTCTTTGGGCGTGCAATGCGGATATTGCCACGTGGAAAACGCGTTCGACAAAGACGACAAAAAGCCGAAGCAGATTGCGCGCAAGATGATGCAGATGGAATTTGCCATCGACACCAACAACTTCCAAGGAAAGCAGATGGTTACGTGCTATTCCTGCCATCGCGGAAGTCCGCATCCCCTTTCGACTCCGCTGGTAGCGGAATCGCAGGCGCATTTGCTGGCGGAGGCGCAGGAGTCCGGTGAAGCCGGGGCGAATTTACCCAGGGCAAATGACATCATCGCGAAATATATTGCTGCGCTCGGCGGCGAGGCGGCGATTGCAAAGTTGACAAGCCTCCATGCCAAGGGAACGATCGAAGCTGGCGGGCGTCAGTTTCCGGTGGAGATTTTTGTGCACTCTCCAGATCAATTTGCAACCATCACGCAATTTCCAAATGGCGAAGGTGGAAGCGTTTTCAATGGGCACGAAGGATGGTTAATTTTCCCGGGAAGGCCGCCGCATCCGATGACTCCCGCGGACGTGGATGGAAATCGGATGGATGCCGACCTTCACTTCCCTGCGAATTTGAACAAAATATTTTCTCAGCTGAAAGTGGAAAAGACAGTTCAGATTGGCGGCCAGGATGCGATCGTGGTTTTCGGTCAACGACAAGGCCTGACGCCCGTGGAACTCTATTTCGATAACCAGAACGGCTTCCTGGTCAGAGAAGTGCGCTACGGCGAATCACCGCTGGGAAAGAATCCGACACAGATTGACTATTCCGACTATCGCGATGTGTCGGGAGTGAAGATGCCGTTTCGGCGGATTTCAGCGACGCCCACAGGAAGGTCGACCATCCAGATCGAAAGTGCGCAGACAAATGTCGCCATTCCTGCAGACCGGTTCGCGAAACCTGCGGGAACGTCGGGTGTAAGCAAGTAGCAAGAGTTCGGTACGCGCTTAGCTGAGCGGAACCAATTCCGGACGGCCTTGCGAAACCGGCTCCGGACGGGCATTGGCCTCATCCTCGCGCAACTCGGACAGCCTTACGCGATAAACGTGGCGGGCAAGACCGAGTTTCTTGAGCGTCCAGATTCCGTACCAGTTCAAATCAAACTCATACCATTTGAGGCCGTGACGCGCAGACACAGGATGCGCGTGATGATTGTTGTGCCAGCCTTCGCCGAAGGTGAGCATGGCAATGAACCAATTGTTGGTAGACATGTCGCGAGTGGTGAAGCGGCGCGATCCCCAGGTGTGAGTCGCCGAATTTACCAGCCAGGTGCAGTGCAGGCCAACGACAGTACGCAGGAAGAGTCCCCACATCAGAAATGGGAGACCACCGATGGCGAGCAAAATTACGCCGAGCGCGATGACGGTCACATAGTGATACTTCGTAAGCCATACGTGAAACTGCGACTTCGCAAGATCGGGAACGTAACGGGATAGAGTCTTTGTGTCCTGATGAAGGCTCTTGCCCATCAGGATCCATCCCATGTGCGCCCACCACTTGCCGTCGAGAGGCGTGTGTGGGTCGCCGTCTTTGTCAGAAAACTGGTGATGAATGCGATGAGTTGCAACCCAGAAAATCGGCCCGCCTTCGAGAGCGAGAGTCCCGCAAATGGTCAGGAAATATTCCACCCACTTCGGAGTCTTGTATCCGCGATGAGTGAGCAGCCGGTGATAGCCCATGCCAATGCCGAGGCTTCCCGATACCCACCAGAGAAAAAGAGAGACAAACAATGCTTTCCAGGTGAAGAAAAACAGGGCGACGACGGCGCCGATGTGAAATGCCGCCATGAAAATTGCTGTGATCCAATTAATTTGATCATCGTGGCGAGTGCGTTCGAGGGCTGCGATCTCCAAGGCTGGTCTCCCGGGCTTTTCTTACACTTCTATCGTTTAACGTAACAGTCCTCTTTAGTTCGCGCCTGTAATACTTGTGTAATACGGGACAATCTGAGTTACGGGAGTAACGGAGTGGCGGGACGTGATCAGCTGAGAAGCTGGACGGAAAGCCCGTTCCAGCGATGGAGAATGCGAGTTCCCGCCCAAGGTTCGCTTGAGCGGAAACTTGAAATCTGCGTGTCTGCAATTTAAAGAATTTCGGATTCAGCGTGACACAGGATTGAGACTTTGTGGAACTGGATGTGCCTGCCGTGGCAGCCCTGGTACTTTGCCCAGCATTGAGTCTGCGAGGCGCATCCAGCGTTCGAATGGCGGTTCCCAAAGTTCTATTTCAGAGATCAACTGCTGGCTTTCCTTTGCCTGGGAAACGGGAGAACTTGCCAGCACAGATTTGAGAGTCGAGTTCATTACATCTCCTTCCGGACTTAAACCCTGAGATGGAACCAGAGTCGCACATGGTTGTAAGTTATTGAATCCTAATAAGTACGTATTACTTCAGTACTTTGCTGTGGAATCAAGATGTTGGAGAAGGTGGCTGACGAAAAATTAACATGCAGAGCTGGTGTGGAAGGCAGCGAATGTATGTGGAAAAGAGGGCCGAAAGGGCAACTCTGGATTCCCGCTTGACATATGGGATGAGGGGTCTAGCATAGATATATCACCTCCGATCCACTTCAGGATCGAATGGGCCAGCAGCAAGGGAACGTCACCGCGTCCCGGCTGTTGGCCCGTTTAATTTGAGCACTCATCAGTCAACTTCAGCTGATCAAGCTTACTTTTGCAATATCCTCTTCTGGAAATTGGCTGAAACGGGACTTGATCATTGGACTTCCGGGGCCAAATGCTGATTGCTTTAGTGATTCAAACCACCCACTCCTTCACTCTTCTCGCCAGTGACTCGGGAATTTCGGCTTCGAGTTCCACAGCTCCATCTTTGTATTCACGAGAGTAGATTCGTGAACGCGCTTCGAGCATTGCCAGGGCCTTTCCCTCTTTTTGCGGGATTCGCAGGCGCACACGGCTGAGAGTGTCCTCTGAGAGCATCTGGTCGATGCGGTCGAGAAGCGTACTCAGGCCCGTTCCCTGGGATGCGGAAACATGAACAGTGCGCGAATCGTCAAGCAAACTGTCGCGCTGCTTGGGAGGTAGCAGGTCAATTTTGTTCTTGACGTGCAACGCCGGTTTTTCTCCAGCACCTAGTTCCGCAAGAACGCGGTCCACCTGCGCATCCTGCTCGGCCGAAAGCGGGCTGCTGGCGTCGGAAACATGAAGAATGAGAGCCGCGCGCTGCACTTCTTCGAGAGTGGCGCGAAAGGATGAGACCAGGGTGTGGGGAAGGTTGCGGATGAAACCGACCGTGTCGGAAATCAGAACTTTTCGCTTCGAAGGCAGAGCCACAGAACGGAGCGTAGGGTCGAGCGTAGCGAACATGCGCGGTGATTCGAGCACCGTGGCCTTGGTAAGTGCGTTGAACAGGGTTGATTTCCCGGCGTTGGTATAGCCGACGAGCGCAACGGTTGCAACCGGGACTGATTCCCGACGCTGCCGTTGTTGAGTGCGAATGCGGCGGACATTCTCCAGTTGCTGCTGAACGTGGCGAATGCGGCGATGAATTTTCCGGCGATCGGTTTCCAGCTGAGTCTCTCCGGGCCCTCTGGTTCCAATACCGCCGCCGAGCTGCGACATTTCGGCCCCGCGCCCGGTCAGTCGAGGGAGCAGGTATTCCAACTGGGCCAATTCAACCTGAAGTTGACCCTCGCGGGTACGAGCGTGGGTGGCGAAGATATCGAGGATCAGCTGCGTGCGGTCGATCACGCGGGCGTGAACGACGCTCTCAATATTGCGCTGCTGAGATGCGGTGAGATCGTGATCGAAGAGCAGCAAGTCGGCAGAAACTGAAGCAGCCGCTCCGGCAATTTCCTCAAGCTTGCCGCGTCCGATCAGAGTGGCAGGATCGGGACGATCGCGCCGCTGCAGTATCTCGCCAGCAATTTCAGCACCCGCGCTCAGGGCCAGATCACGAAGTTCATCGAGCGACTCTTCGGCACTAAACTGAGGATCGGAAACCGGACGAGACTTCGCAGTTGCCGTATCGCGCGCAGCCAGGGCACCGCTGGTCAATCCGGACGCAAGCGGACGTTTGCGTGCGCGGTAATCAAGACCCACCAGAAACGCGCGCTCTTTGCGCATCCCCGGCGGGAGCTGGTTCTTTGAGACGCGTTCGGCGCGATTCGAAAATCCGGGACCAGCACTGCGCACGCTCAAACAGACTTATCCCTCAGTGCCAGAGGCAGGCTGAACCGCTTCTGTCTCGGTCTGGGCATGGGCGGGCATTACGCGAGGCTTTTCTAATACGCCGTGGCCTTTGCCAATCGCAACCGTCGAGATTGCGTGCTTAAAAATCAACTGCTCCTGATTGTTGGTCTCCAGGACGACTGAATACTTATCAAATGATCGAATGCGACCGGTCAGCTTGACACCGCTCATCAGATAAATGGTGATGCTGCTGCGCTCTTTGCGGGCCGTATTCAAAAATGTGTCCTGGATATTTTGCGTTGCCGGCTTGTTTTCCATTTGCCGATCTCCTTGTGATCGAACCAGCAACCCTAACGCGCGGGGAAGGACGCGAACGGGGGAAAAAGTTGTACGTTCGTAGCTTAGGGGCAAGCAGGGGATTTTTCAACTGGTGTGTGGCAGGCAGAAGGCCGGCCCAAGAAAGCACTCCGCGCAAAAAACGCGGGCCTCAAACTCCCAGTTCTTCCTGCATCCACTCGGGTTCGGGCTTCGGCTCCGCGGTCAACTCCATGACTAGTTTTTCCAAAATGAGCCGTTTGCTGGGCGGATTGGAGCGCAGCGAGAGATCTGCTTTTGCAACCAGACGAATAGCGCGAGTGAGTTCGCGTTTGGATTTATAACGGCGAGCTTGACGGATAATGTCATCAGCTGCGAAGGGTGGAACGCGGAACCCCTGCCACAGCGCTGCCCATAACATTCGCTGATCGCGAACGTTTCGTTCGAGAATGACCAGCATCTGGCGAAAAGTTTTCGCGAGCATATAAAGATGGCCGATAGCGGCTTCATCGCCGTCGCCGGTTGAAAGAATCGCATCGAGCATTGCAAGCGCGCGGGTGCGATCGCGGGAAGAAATCGCGTCGGTAAGTTCATAGAGCGAACGCTGCTTGGCCGCGAGAACCATCGTTTCGACATCGCCGAGCGTGATGCGCTTCTTGTCCCCGACATAAAGAATGAGCTTTTCGAGTTCATTCGAGATCATCATCATGTCGCCGCCGAGAGAATCGACCAGCTCGCGAGCGGCATCAGCTTCGACCTTCACTTCGCGCGTGCCGCAGTATTCCTGAATCCAGCGTACGGCATCGCTCTCCTCGACGCGGCCGAGTTCGATAACTGCGCAATATCGGCCCATGGTTTCGCGGATGCGCTCGTAGCGCTCCTTATCTGTCAGGTCAATGCGGCGCGCATCGGCGGGAATGTTGATGTGGTCAGCAATGAAAATCAGCACCGCGTCCGGATTCGGATCTTTTGCGTATTGCTCGATGGAATCGAGCCTGTCCTGATTTGAGCCGCGTCCGAACAGGTTCTTCACTCCGCGCACAAAAAAAACCTGAAAGGGCGCCATGAGCGATGGCGTGCGGGCTCGGTCGAGAACTTCGGCGAGATCGGTTTCTGCAAGATCAAATTCGAACAAACTGAATTCGCGAAGATCGGCGGGAACGAGATGCTGAAGGATGGCGTCGCGGCACTTCTTGCGAAAGAAAGCCTCGTCGCCGACGAAAACATAGACGGGGCGCAGCTTGCGGCCTTCCACTTCGGAGACGAAACGTTCGGCTTGGGCGAAGGCGCGCACTAGAACGCCTCCAGAATATTCGAAACCAGCGTGCGTGCAAATTCACCAGAGAGGCGCTTGAACGCGGGCGAATCTTCCTGGAAAAAGGTGCTTAATTCCTGTGATACCTGGTACTGTTCGCGGAAAACAAAGGAGGGGTTTTGATATAAAACCTGTCCCTTGGAATCAGTAAGAGACACGCTCATACTGACCACCACCAGGACAGTGGAAGCGCGCCCCGTTGTCGTATTGTAGGTGAGAGGTGTTGTGGAGGCGGCGAGCACAGCTCCGCGCAGAGTTGCATCCGCCGACTTTGGATCGGAAATCACGTGATACCTGGTGCGTGTCGCGAACTCCTGGACGACAGCCGCGGTCAACATCTGCTCGATTTTGTAAGTCTGGGTCTGGTTTTCAAATGCAGGGACAGCGAGAATGCGCAGATCGGACGGCAACAGATTGGCGTGACCTGCGGTGTGATAGCCGCAAGCTGAGCACGTTAGGACGGCAAGAGTGGCAATGGCCCGGATCACTGAATCGTGCCCCTCGGCCGGGAAGCGGCGACGCTCTCTGCGATTTCAACCGCGGTGAAGGCCGCCACGCGAAGATTGTCCCAGGTGGCCCAAATCCAAAAGCTGTTCTCGACCGAGATGTCGGGAGTTACCGAAACCAGAATGTCATTTTGGCCGGCGGCATTGACGTTGTTGGGCGCATCTTCTGAAGTACCAATCACCGAGATGTGCTCGCCGGCAAGCGAGCTTGCCATCTCGGCAACATCTATGGGGCGATCAAATTGCAGATTGAGGGAGACAGCATGGCCGTGAAAGGTCGGTGCCTGCAGAATCTGTAGAGCTGGGGGCGTCGCATTGCCGTGAGTGATCTTCTTGAAATGTTTGAGTACGCGATCATTAGTCAATGACAGCTTGGCGGCTGCATTCTCGCCATAACGCGAGACAAGATTGAAGGCAACCTGCACATCGAATACGTTCTTTGGGAGCTGCTGGAATGAGAGCAGGTTAACCGTCTGCTGGTGAAGTTCATCCATTCCTCGTTGTCCCTGTTCCGATGCCGGTTCAAACACACTGGCAACCGCGCGTTGTACCCGCGCTGCATTGTTTGCGCGCGCCAGAAACAATGCCAGCATCGTTGCGACCGGATGCGCGACGACAACAGGAGCCGGCTGCAATTCGGGAACGATTTGCTGCGCGAACTGGCGCTCGACCCAAGGTGAACGAACCACCACGTCCGGCTCGTCTTCGAGTGCGTACGAGAGATCGACAATGGCGCTGCCAGCCTTGAGGACCTGCTTCCAGTTTTTTCGTGTGCATTCCGCGTCCGAAGCGAAGAAGGTGAAATCAACGTGCTCGAACTGCTCGGAGCGAATGCTCTGGATGAAGGTGACTTCATCCTTCAGAGCTTCAAGTTGGCCGATGGCCTCATCGTCGTCAAGCAATTTGACTTCCGAGGATGGAAAGTTTCGCTGATCGAGCATCTCGGCAACTTCTTTGCCTTTCAAGGACCCGGCGCCGACAATTGCAACCCGATAAAAACCGGTTCCCGCGGCCGACTGCGGCAGGTCTGATTTGACGTTTGCGTTCATGAGGTTTCAGACGCCTGGGTATAGCCGGATGGCGGCAGGTTACGCCGGCGGCGGAATGTCCAGTGCAGACGCCAGAAAATTCCCGACAACATATAGGTCAAAGCAATGACAAACAACACCGGCCCCGAAAACAGGACAACCCCGGCAATCAACAGACCGAAAATAACCACCAGGCGAAAGGGCTGTCGGGCGCGGAGATCAATGTCTTTGAAGCTGTAAAAGCGCCAGGTGCTCACCATGAGATATGCGGCGAGCACCACCACAATCAACCAGGTGAGCGAAGATCCCCACCACACCAGCGGATCGCCTTTCGAAAAATGAACCACAGCAGCCACAACCCCGGCGCCGGCGGGAATCGGCATGCCAACAAAATATTTTTTTCCCGGTCGGCCAGGATTCGAAGGCTGGGGGTTAGTGGAGATATTGAAACGCGCCAGGCGGCTGGCCCCGGCGATCAGAAACAGGAAGCTGGCGATTGCTCCCAGCTTGGGCAGCAACGTTGCCATATCCTGCCGCGAGATTTCCGCCGAGACCTGGTGAAAACCCCAAGCCCAGGCGAGCAGTGCGGGCGCGATACCGAAGGTGATCACATCGGCTAGAGAATCGAGCTCGCGGCCAAAATCACTGGTGGTGTTTGTCATGCGGGCGATTCGTCCGTCGAGGCCATCAAACAAAACGGCAAAGCCTATTGCTTTGGCGGCAGCGTCGAAGTGCCACGCCTCGAGAACTGGATTCTGGGTGGCTTGCGCAATCGCGTAAACAACCGCGCCGTGGATTACCTGAAGGATTGCATAGTAGCCGAGTAGAACGTTGGCGGACGTGAACAGCGAAGGCAGAATGTACATGCCTTTGCGAAAACGGCGTGGCCGCTGATCTTCTTTTCGACGAAGAGGATGTTGTGGGGTTTCATCCATTGCGAATGCCTTCTAATCGCGCCTTCCCTGCTGAATTCTTCCCCGCTCCGGCCAAATCCGTTTGTTCCGCCTTCAGCAATCCCAGGACGCTTGATCCTCCCCGCACGTGATCGCCGGGCTTGACTGAGATCTCGGCCGATGGATGCAGATACACGTCCGTACGGGAGCCGAACTTGATCAACCCGATTCGCTCGCCGCGCCCTACCCGATCGCCGACCTTCTTTGTGAACACGATGCGGCGGGCGAGCATGCCGGCAATTTGTTTGAAGATAACTTTCCCTCCATCGCCTTCTACGATGACCGTGTTCTGCTCATTGCATTCGGCGCAGGCCGGGTTCATTGCATTCAGAAATTTGCCTTCCTGATAACGCGCACTGCGAATGACGCCCGCCACGGGCGAACGATTTACGTGTACATTGAAGACGTTAAGGAAGATGCTGATGCGTTTCCAGTTTTCTCCGTCGAATCTCACATTTGCAACTTCAGTGACCTTCCCGTCCGCCGGAGAAACCACCGCACCAGCCTCGGAGGGAATCATGCGCTCAGGATCGCGAAAGAACCACAGAAAAAACGCCGCAAGAAGAACCGGAACTGTCGCCCAGAAAGGGTTGGTCAACCAATCGACGAGAACAGCCGCGCCGAGCATGACTAGCCCATAGTAGTAGCCGTCACGAACCATTAACGGGATTATATTGCAGCAGATACCGTGTGGGTCGGAGATTCCTGTCCGGCCTTCCTTCCAGGCTTTCTCCAAACTGTGCCACGCTTAGAGAGGAATGTACGAGCCACCTCGGTTCGATTCGGATGCACCTAGCGTGTGCCATCTGAGAGGGCTGCGGACTTGGAGAAATTTTTTAGGCGACGTGTGAAACGTGGTCGCGGTACTCGCGCTCAATCGACTCCATCTGGTCTTTAAGACGCAGTTTGAGCTTCTTCAGCCTGACTTCTTCTAATTTTTCGTCGTCGGTGAGGTACCGCTTGTGGGTGAGGGATGAGAGGCGTTGTTCGTATTGCGAATGCTCCTGAGCCAGCTTGCGAAACTGATCATGCGTGGCCAGGAGGTGGTCTCTAGAGGCTAGCATCCGGCAAGACCTCCTGAAGTTGAATTGTGGTTAAAAACTAGCACATGGTCAGAGCTGGATCAATCACGAATTTTCAACAAGAATTCACGGAATTCGTGAAGCCGCTGAGGCTGACAGCCAGGGCTTGTGTTACGTTTTCGCTCCCTTGTGTTTTTCCACCGTGCTCCACGTTTTATCTTCCGCATGGCAGGTATTTTCAAGCAAGCAATCGGCGCACTTTGGGGACCTCGCGAAGCATAGCTTGCGCCCATGCCAGATCACCTGATGCGAGAACAGAATCCATTTTGTGTTCGGAATGACGCGCATGAGATCCAGCTCAATCTTCTTAGGATCATCATTCTGCGTCAGTTCCAGGCGACGGGAGATCCTGTGGACGTGAGTATCGACAACCACGCCATCGGCCTTACCAAACCACGTGCCGAGGACCACGTTAGCGGTTTTACGGGCCACGCCGGGCAGGGTGAGCAGATCATCCATGTTGTCCGGAACTTTGCCGCCATATTCGGCGACAACTCTGCGTGCTGCGCCGACGACTGACTTCGATTTATTGCGAAAAAAGCCAGTGGAACGGATATCGGGCTCAAGCTGCTGCGGCTCTAGTTTCGCGAAGTCCTGCACGGTCGGATATTTCTTGAACAAATCGGGAGTGACCATGTTCACGCGAACGTCAGTCGATTGGGCCGAGAGGATCGTCGCCACCAGCAACTCCCAGGGATCCTTGTGGGTCAACGCGCAAGTTACATCCGGATAGAGCTGGTCGAGCCGCTTGAGAATTTCCGAAACACGCTCTTGAGATGTTGGATTTTCGCGCGGCACGCCGGCGCGGTTCGATGCTTTTGAAGGCGTACTCTGCCGTATCACGCGCTGCCGCGAATTCGCCGGCTTGGATTTCAGCGACCCGGATTTACCCGCTTTGGCTAACGACTTGCTCGTGCGCACGTCGAGATTCGCGCCCTCGTGCCTTCCGGTCTTAGCCGGCCTGCGCGGCATCACTCCTCTCGGCATGCATCCTCCTCGGCAGGAGGCAATCTTATCAATAAATCTAGATCGCAACTGGGCAGCCGATGGGTCACTTCCATCCGTGACCTTAAGCAGAATTGACGAAGGTCTGGCCTGCCTTTACTCTGGAACAACGCCGGGGGACTAAACTTGGTGCGGAGAAGTGCAGCATGGCAGTCAAGTCGATTCAACTCGGGCAGGTCTGGCGCAAGGATGAAAACGGCCAAGACTACCTGGTAACGAAGGTCTACAGCGAAGTATTCACGCAGTATGCGGTCCTGCGCCCCGCAGAGGTCACCGCACCCGATGCTCCTACTGTGCGTGTAAAGGTGGCAAAGACGGCTGCCGGCGCTGCTTTACCCGGTTTCACTTTCACCCAGGATGGAGCGTTCTAGTCCGCCAAGAATGCGCAAATTATGTCTCCTGAAGAAATCCGACAGCTTTTCGATTACAACTCCTGGGCGAACCAGCGATCTCTCTCGGCTGCGGAAAAATTGAGTGCCGAGGACTTCACCCGGCCGATGGGCTCGAGCTTTTCGTCGGTCCGGGACACGCTTGCACATATTTATGGCGCGGAGTGGATCTGGCTGGAACGGTTCGAGGGACGATCGCCGTCAGCGTTGCCCAATGTGAATCAATTTTCTGATGTGCAGATGTTGCGTGAGAGCTGGTCGCTTCATGAGAAAAATCTGCTGGCCTTCGTTCGAAAACTGACGCAGGCAGATCTGGACCGCGAACTAGAATACAAAACGCTGAAATTTGGCGTGTATAAAAATCCTTTGTGGCAATCGATGATGCACCTGGTCAATCATGGAACCTATCATCGCGGTCAGGTCACGACTTTGCTGCGGCAGCTGGGAGCTAAGCCTGTCCTTCTTGACCTGATGCACTTTTATCGTGAGCGAGCGACGGCTAGTGCCGCTTGAACGGTATAGACTCTTGGCTGTGACCACGTGATTCTCTGAGCTGTCGTGACACCTTCCTCATCGCATGACTGAAAAAATCCTCGCGGTTCTGTTCGTCTTTATCAAGTCGTTGATCGCTACGACCGGATATGGCGGCATTGCCATTCTCATGGCCATTGAATCGGCGTGCATCCCGCTGCCCTCTGAATTGATCATGCCGTTCGCGGGATACCTGGTGTTTGAAGGCACGATGAAGCTGTTGTGGGTTGCAACGGCAGGCGCGATCGGCTGCAATCTGGGTTCCCTCGTCGCCTATGAGATTGGCTGCTACGGCGGTCGTCCGCTGGTCGAGCGCTACGGGCGCTGGGTTCTACTTGGAAGACGTGAACTCGACTGGGCAGATCGATTTTTCGTGCGTTGGGGATATTTAGCAGTTTTGATAGCCCGTATGTTGCCAGTGGTTAGAACATTTATTGCTTTGCCGGCAGGCGTCGCCCGCATGCCGCGCCTTCGATTTCATCTCTACACGTTCCTGGGCTCGTGGCCCTGGTGTTTTGTGCTGGCCTGGGTGGGAATGAAGTTAGGTCAAAATTGGCGTGATCTCGGCAAGTATCTTCACAAATTTGACGTGGTTATTCTGATTTTGCTTGGAATTGCGATTGTGTGGTTCGTTCGATCCCACTGGCAGAACCGATTGAAAGCAGAATCGGTGCAGGCGCAAAGCTGAGGTCAGGTTACTTCTTCAGGATCGGGTTATAGCCGTCGTTCACCAGCCTCGTGCGCATCGTCTCAGCTTCCTTGACATCGGTGAACGGGCCAACCTGAACGTGAAACAGTTTGTCAGCACCGGGATCCGCGATGAATGCCTGATACTGCCGAGCTTTCAAAGAATCCACCAGGGCCTGAGCATCTTCCTGTTTACTGACTGCGGCGACCTGCACAAAATAGCCGGCGGTTGGCGCGGGTTGGGTACCCGTTGCGGTCTGCCCCGATGCGGCAGATTGATCTGCGGGATTCGCCGAGGACGCCGGCGTTGTGCCGTTCGCGCCATTCGCACCGGGCGTTGTCTGCTGATCGGCGGGTTTATTTTCGGTTTCTGGTTGGGGCGCGGTAGTTGTTAGCACGCCATTGCCAGCGGATTGCGTCCGGGCATTCCTTGATGTGCCAGGCGATGGCAGTAGTTCGGCGGTTGTTTTCGCGGCATTGTGGCCCATCGAATATCCCAGGCCGAAAAATGTCGCGCAGAGAATCACGAGGGCGAAAAACAGGGCGAGCATTTTGCCCGTACCGAGCGTGATTTCTGTATCTTCCGAATCGTAAATCTGAGAGCTATCCATTCGCGCCGGCGCTGTTCCTACTGGTGACATAAACCCTCACAAACTTAAACCCTACTTCTGAGACGAAGTTTGGCTACCAAGCAATTTCTGAAGTCCAGACATGAAATCGACCGGAACCGGGAAAACTACAGTTGTGTTCTTCTCGACCCCAATCTCCGTCAAGGTTTGCAAATAACGGAGTTGCACGCTCACTGGCTCCGTTGCCAGCAAATGCGCAGCGTCGACCAGGCGTTGCGCGGCGGAAAATTCGCCTTCTGCATGGATAATCTTCGAACGCTTCTCACGTTCGGCTTCCGCCTGCTTGGCCATAGCGCGCAGCATTGATTCTGGCATGTCAACCTGTTTTACTTCGACATTCACAACCTTCACACCCCAGGGCGCAGTGTGCATATCGAGAATCGTCTGCAAGCGGGTGTTGATTTTGTCGCGATGAGCGAGGAGTTCGTCGAGATCGAGTTCGCCAAGAACTGAGCGTAACGTCGTTTGCGCGAATTGTGACGTTTGGTAGACGTAATTTGAAACTTCAACTACCGCGCGCGTGGGTTCGATGACGCGAAGAAAAATCACGGCATTTACTTTCAACGTGACGTTGTCGCGAGTAATGATGTCCTGCGGAGGAACTTCGAGCGCTTCCTGGCGAAGCGAAATCCGGACCATGCGGTCGATCGGGGCAAATACGAGGATTACGCCCGGTCCTTTTGCTTCCTGCCGCAGCCTGCCCAGCCGAAAGATGACGCCGCGTTCGTATTCCGCAAGGATCTTGATCGAACTCAGTGCATAGAGAACGACGATGATAATAATGACTCCCAGCGTGCCGATACCCAGGTCCATCTCGTCCTCCAGTCCAGATTGTGGGTTTGTGCTGATTGTACTGCAAGGGTAGAGAGGCGGCGGGAGTTACTGGAGTTATAGGGAAGGTGCGGGAACGAACCAACCTGGCCGCGTACTCCTCTATACGGTCGTCGGTTTCTGTTCGTGTGCCGGATTAACCCTCAGTTGCAGGCCATCTACCTTCTGCACAACAATCTTTTCGCCGGCGGGAACCTCGGAGGTAGCGATGGCGTCCCAGATTTCGCCGTGAACGAATACTTTTCCTGCCGGAGCTAGCAAAGTTTGGGCAACACCAATTTCTCCCACCAGACCCTCGACTCCAGTGGTGATCTTGTTCCTCCGCGCCCGCAATGCGATCGACATAAGAAAGACTGTGATCGCTCCCAGCGGAATGCTTACTGCGAGTGCTGTGGCTAACTTCACGCGCAATTCCGGAATCGGGGAATCAACCAGAAGGAGCGCACCGATCACCAGAGTTGCAATGCCGCCGACGGCCAGAGCTCCGTGGGTTCCAAATTTCGCATCAAGCGCGAACAGAACAAACGACGCAAAGATAAGCCCCACGGCAGCAAATCGGATGGGCAGCAGGTGAAGGGCAAAAATCGCGAGCAGAATAAAAACGATGCCAACGGTTCCCGGCCAGACTGCGCCGGGATGATTGAATTCCGTGTACAGAGCCAGGGCGCCGATGGCGAGAAGAACAAAAGCAATGTCCGGTTCCATTAGGAAGGCCAGAATTTGTTCTTTGAGCGTGGGCTGGAGCAGGTGTTCCGTTTGCCCCACAAGGTTCAGCGTGATCGAATCTCCATTGAAGCGCTTCACCGGTTTAGAAGCGATCTGACGAAATAAGTCCTGCTCATTGGAAGCAACGTAGTCAATCACCTTCTGCGATAGCGCTTCGCCATCGGTAAAAGACTTCGACTGCCGCACGGTGCTTTCTGCGACTTCAACGTTGCGGCCACGCTTAGACACGATGGAGCGCATGAAGGCAGAGGCGTCGTTCAATACCTTCTCGCCCATAGTCCCTTGAATATCTCCGCCAAAGGGCCCGACCGGATGCGCGGCTCCTGTGTTAGTGCCCGGAGCCATGGCAGCAACGTCAGCGCTTTCCAGAATGAAAAACCCTGCCGACGCTGCCCGGCTGCCGCTCGGAGTTACATAAATGACGACGGGAACAGGCGAAGCGATGATGCGCTGAATAATTTCCTGCATCGAGCCCATGGCGCCTCCCGGCGTGTTTAGTTCGATGAGTACCGCACTGTCCTTGTGCGCGGCGGCTTGATCCAGCGCGCGTTCAATGCGCTCTGCGGTTGCGGCCTGAATCGTGTCGTCGACTACGATCTTCAAAACGTCTGCGGTCGCAAAAGTGCAGAGGAAGATGATGAATGCCGCGATGCCTACGAATATTCGCACTCGCATGGTGAACTCCTGAGCGGAGCTGCTCTTATTGTCGCGCAAAACACTGCGGGAAGCACGGAAAAGCCGTGGTTCGTGGGGCTCGTGGTTCGTGGTCAATGGTCAGTGGCCAATGATCACTGGTCCACTTGTCTCAGCGATGGGTAGCGAGGCCCCGCCAATGACGCGTCGAATGGGCCCCCGCAATTCGTATAAGAAATTCCAATCACGGGCGCAACACGGGCTCAGCCGACCTGTTCGTTTCGGTCTCTTGCTCGTACACGCTCCACCCGGGCAGCGTTGTGTCCCCGGTAATCAACCGGGCGCCGCGCTCATACGTAAAGTAAGACCAAGCCCATTGGATTAGAACAATCAGGCGATTGCGAAATCCAATCAAAAAGAAAATGTGAATGAACAGCCATGCCAGCCACGCGAAGTATCCGGAAATATGGAGCTTCCGGATTTCCGCAACTGCAGCAGCACGTCCGATTGTCGCGAGGTTGCCTTTGTCCAGATAGTGAAAGCTTTTTCGCGGAAGATTCTTGAGATCACGTTTCAAAACGCTTGCAACATATCGGCCCTCCTGCATAGCAACCGGCGCAACTCCTGGCAAGGGTTTTCCGTGTTCATCTTTCAAGGTTGCGAGATCGCCGATGACGAACACCTCGGGGTGGCCGGGCACCGTGAGGTCAGGGTTCACAAACACACGGCCGGCGCGATCAACTGGCGCTCCAAGCTTTCTCCCAAGCGAAGACGCAGCTACGCCCGCGGCCCAAAGAGTGACCGTGGCCGGAGTTCGTTCATCTCCAATCCAAACCGCGCCGGGTGTGATCTTCGTCACCATTGCCGGAGCGCGGACCTGCACGCCAAGTCTGTTGAGCTGTCTTACCGCGCTCTCCGAAAGATCGGGAGCATAGGTGGGTAGAATTCGCGGGCCGCCCTCCAGCAACAGGATTTGCGTTCTTTTGGGGTCAATCGAACGGAATTCGTTCTTCAACACCTGATGTGCAATCTCGGCCAGCGTCCCAGCTAGTTCAACGCCAGTCGGTCCGCCACCGACAATCACAAAATTCAGCATCGACTCAGGCTGGCCAGCAGCAGCTTCTTTCTCTGCCAGCTCAAAAGCAAGCAGAACGCGGCGCCGAATCTCGAGTGCATCCTCGACGGTTTTCAGGCCGGGAGCCAGCGGCTCCCATTCGTCATGGCCAAAGTACGAGTGCTGCGCACCCGCGGCGACAATCAGATAGTCGTACGGAATCTCCAGGTCAGGAAGAAGGACACGCTTTCGCGGAAGGTCGAAACCTACCACTTCATCCATCAGCACTTCCACGTTGTCGCGTCCGCGAAGAATCCAGCGAATCGGCGCTGCGATTTCGCCGGGAGAAATTCCGGCGGTCGCGACCTGGTACAAAAGCGGCTGAAATGTATGGTGATTTCTGCGGTCGATCAGGGTGACTTGTACCGGCAGTTTCGCCAGTTTGCGGGTCGCCTCAAGACCACCGAATCCAGCACCCACTACCACCACGCGCGGTCGGTTTGCGTTCATGGAAACTCCTGCCGCTGCGGTGCGAATCAATTAACTCGCATCTCAGCCTTATATAGATTCTCTAATGACGCAGAAGTCGGAAATTATTGCTGAACGTTCCTCGCAGATACCCGACGAAAGCGCAGGTTCTTACAGGCGTAATCTGCTAGAGATTACTGTCGCCTTCCTTTTAGTCATGGCGGCGGTGTGGACGCCTGCCGGTCGCCTGAATTCGTTCTTCAGCACATCCGCAGCCGCCTGCGTACTTGCTTTTGCTATTTCAGGCCGGTGGAGTTCACGTGAGATGGGACTCAGTCGGCCATTTACCGGTGCTGGAAAGATTCTGCTCGCTGGAGCGGCTTTGTGTGGCGCGATTTGGTTGGCAGGAGTCAGCCTGAGACACGCCGGTCCCGCCTACGCGATTCCCTGGAGCCGTTCCTGGCAATACGCGATCTGGGCAGTAGTGCAACAGTTCATCCTGCAATCCATATTTTTTGTGCGACTCGAACCGATGATCGGCAGTGATCGCACGATTCTCGCTGTGACCGCGCTTTATGCAATCGCACATATTCCAAATCCTGTGCTCACCGTTCTTTCTTTCATAGGGGGTATAGTGTTTTGCGAAATGTTCCGCCGCTGGCGAAACATATTTCCGATTGGGACGATTCACGCCGCCCTGGGTTTGACTATCGCCGCCAGCTTTCCTGACAGATGGCTACATCATATGCGGGTTGGAATCGGATATCTTGCCGCGCGATGAGGCTCAAGCCGCGGGATTTCGCATCTTAGCTCAGTCGTCTCTTGCCTCTAGAGGGAAGGGGTTGGGTCCCCAGCTTGGCCACAAAGAAAACTCCGTCTTCACTACCCGCGATTCTCTTCGACGTGGACGGAACGCTGATCGACAGCGTGTATGAGCACGTTGCTGCCTGGTCGCTTGCACTACGGGCGGCGGGCATTGTCCTTCCGAGTTGGAAGCTGCACCGCCGTATTGGGATGAGTGGCAAATCCTTCTTGCGCGAATTATTCAGGGAAATCGAAAGACCTCAGCTCTCATCTACCGCAATTCAAAAGCTTGAGAAAACCCATGACGACGAATTCTCTAAAAGGATCGGCAGCCTCAATCCGCTTCCTGGGGCGGGAGAACTTCTGAAGTATTTGTCATCCAGGAAGGTGCGCTGGGCGATCGCGAGTACCGGCAAGGCAAAGCAGACCCATCGGCTTCTGAGGTCGCTGGCTATTCCGAGCACCATTCCCGTCGTTACCGGAGACGATGTCTCGAAAACCAAACCCTCTCCCGACGCGTTCGTGCTGGCCTCTGAACGGCTAGGAGTCGAGATCCGCGACTGCATAGTCGTTGGCGACAGCGTTTGGGACCTGCTCGCTGCCGTCCGAAAGAGCGCGCTTGGGGTGGGAATGCTCTCTGGCGGATATAGCCAGGAAGAATTGGAACGGGCGAAAGCATTCCGAGTTTATCAAGACCCGGGCGACTTGCTCGCGCATCTCGAACAATTGGGAATTCCAGGCTCTGAGTAAGCGAATCTTGCCCCGCGACTTGTGAAAAGTGCGAGGCGACGCAGCGCCTCGCACCCTGATTCAGATCAACTCCCTTACCTTTTCCGACAGGGCCGTCAGCGCGATCTTGCTGCGGTTCGGCTCACCCTTCGCGAGTGATTCCGCGAAATGGAGAGCCTGCTGCGCCGTAACTTTTCCAGGCAGAGGCGGCTCAAGTTGATCGACAACGGCCTGTAGGAGCGCGGGGCCCGGCGCGGCCAGGAACTGCTCGACCGTCGAGGCGCATTCGTTTGGATCCTCAAGGGTGAATCCGACCCCACCGCAAGCGTGCGCGAACTCCGCAAAGTCAATGGGATGGAGCTGCACGCCGAACTCTGGATTGCCGAGAAAAACCATCTGCTCCCATTTAATTTGTCCGAGCACATTGTTTTTGACCACGACAACCTTGATGGGCAGCTTGTACTTCACTGCAGTAACAAAATCGGCCATCAACATGGAGAACCCGCCATCTCCCACAAACGCAACGACGGGACGATGAGGATAGGCAACCTGTGCCGCCAGAGCGTAAGGCAGCCCCGGAGCCATGGTGGCTAGCGTGCCTGATAAAGAGTGCATCTGCCCTCGTTTTGACGGTATCTGCCGCGCCCACCACGTCGTGATTGTCCCGCTGTCGCAAGTTGTGATCGCGTTGCTCGGCAGCCTCTTGCCGAGCTCCCATGCGACCACCTGCGGCTTCATCGGCTTGTCCGTACGAGTGGAACGCTCCTCCATCGTCTTCCACCAATCCTTCATTCCTTCTTGTGCGGTTTCTAAAAACTTGCGGTTCTCATTTCTTCGCAGAAGGGGTATGAGGGTGCGCAGGGTTTGTCGACTGTCTCCGACCAGGCCGACCTCCGCCGGAAATCGCAAACCGATCTGCTGTGGATCGCGGTCGATTTGCACTCCACGGGCCTGATCTGGTTTTGGCATGAACTCGATATAGGGGAATGCGCTACCCACAATTAAGATCGTGTCGCATTCTTCGATCGCATTTTGCGACGGTTTCGTTCCAAGTAGGCCAATCCCGCCTGTCGTGTACGGGCTGTCATCGGGAACAGCAGCTTTGCCGAGCAGTGCCTTGACGATTGGCGCGCCCAAAATTTCAGCTACCTGCTCCAGTTCGTCTCCTGCGTGCAGCGCGCCTTGGCCGGCAAGGATCACTGTTTTTTTGCCTGCGTTCAGGAGATCCGCCGCAGCGCGCAACTCTTCGTTGCTGGGAACTGGACACGGAGGCGCATAGCGATCGGAACTGTGGTGTGGGATATTGCGCTTCGACCGCATGCTCTTCTTCGTTTCCATCTCCTGAAAATCGACCGGAATGGTTATGTGTGACACGCCCCGATAGGCCAAAGCTGTTCTGCACGCGAGATCGACAAGATTTTCCACATGGGTCGGGCCCATGACACGCTCGTTGTAGACGCATACGTCCATGAACAATTTGTCGAGAGCGACGTCCTGTTGTGTGTGCGTGCCGACCAGGTCATGAAACTGCAATCCTGTGATCGCAAGAACCGGCTGGTGATCGAGTTTGGCGTCATACAACCCGTTCAACAGATGGATTCCACCGGGGCCCGAGGTGGCAAGGCACACGCCCAGCTTTCCAGTGAACTTCGCATATCCACAGGCCATGAACGCTGCCGTTTCTTCATGCCGCACCTGAATGAATCGAATCTTTTCCTGCCGCGTGCGCAGGGCCTCCATAATTCCGTTGATCCCGTCGCCGGGTAGCCCGAAAATTACTTCCACTCCCCAGTCGATCAATTTATCCACGAGTATTTCGCCGGCGGTCATCGCTCTTCTCCCATTCCGAAATTCGTTGTTAGGATGCGGTAGTCGGAAGCGAGGCCGTCCACGGCCGCTACAGAATGATTCGCAAGCTGTTACAGAGTTGACCCGATTCTGCCCGCCGGTTTCCATGACCTAATGTGCGTGATGGGCAGATCACCCTGCCCACACGTTCTTGCAAGGAGATGTTGCAGTTGAAAACTCTGTTCGTAAGAGAGGAACTATGGGTTTGATTCTCCTGATTATCGTAGTACTGCTGGTTCTTGGGGCCCTGCCCACATGGCCGTATAGCACTGGTTGGGGTTATTACCCGAGCGGAGGATTGGGTCTGATTCTAATCATCCTGATTATTCTTCTGCTGATGGGACGGCTTTGAGGTCTCTCCACCGCACCTCGAACAATTTCCACCGGAATGATGTACTTACGATCACAATAACGTTTTGCTTGGACACTCGCTTCTAAGGCATTCGCCGCAAAGGCGCTACAGCATCCGACTTAAATTGACTACTGGGTTACGCCAATTGTTTTCCACAGGAAGAAGGATTAGGGTGTGACGATGATTCGAAGTACCACTTCGTCGAGATCGCTCGCCACATCGAGCCCTATTGCCTGGCGGTCGAGACATGTTGAAACTGCCACGAAACCTGACGCGTGTAATCGGCCAACGTTGTTGTGGATCGACGACTACAAACTGGGACTCGAGTTATATCGAACCATTTTCGAGCGGCTTGGATTCAACGTACTGACTGCTTCTAACGGAGCGGATGCTCTTAAGATCGCTGGTGTAAGTCACATTGATGTGGTAGTGACGGATTACGAAATGCCCGGAATGAATGGTGAAGCTGTCGCCATCGCAATAAAAGTAGTAAATCCGGAAATTCCTGTAGTTATTTTCTCAGGTAGCACTCTCATTCCCCCCCGCGTCAGGCGAGTGGCCGACGCATTCTGCGACAAAGCGGGATCTCGGGACCAGCTCTCCTCTGCTATTCGTCGGGTGCTGAATAAGAAACGCACTCGTGGTCTGCAACCTCACCCAATTGCTCGGGCGTCTGATGAGGGTCGTAGGACGGTCGCTTAGACCCGAAAATCAACGATCGTCAAAACCTAAAAGCAGGAGAGTAGCAATGAAGACACTATCGCTATCAGTGTGTATGGCGTTCGCATTCTTCGTGGCCTCGGCGGTCGCACAGACGACTCCCGGAGCGCAAGGTACACAAAACTCATCTCCGAGCATGTCACAACCCAGCCAGCAGCCGGGATATGGACAGCAGCAGCCTGGAACCCAACAGCCTGGAATGGGGCAAACGTCCGATCAGAACAGTTCCACTCAGAATCAGGACAATGGCGAAAGGAAGATCAAGGGTTGCGTTCAGTCTCAGGGCGGCCAATATGTTCTCGAAACAAAAAAGGGCAAACAGGTCGCACTTGCCGGCCAGGATGTCTCCGCGCACGTGGGACATGAGGTAAAACTCACCGGCACATGGCAGAACGGGAGCAGCATGTCAGCAACTTCTTCCAGCAATGGAAGCGGCGCTGAGAAGACTTTTAACGTGACCAATGTGAAGATGGTTTCTGAAAGCTGCAGCGGCAAGAGTTCCGGCAACATGAGCAATTCGGGGTCGACGTCTGGAAGCGGATCGACCACAACCCCAGGGAACTCTGGCAGCCAACCGCCGCAGTAACTAACAAGTACACAAAAAGGCCCTGATTTGCAGGGCCTTTTTACTTGCTCATGGAACCTGTCGCTAACCAATAAAGGGGTTTAGTGCGCCGAGACGTGGGAACAACTACCCAAAGGATTGGTTTGATATGCAAAAGTATCGGGCCCAGGTCTGATGAGTTCACATCGGAATGTGATAGTCAGATCCGGGCCCGGTCAGTAACACTGGATGCGCGATGGAACACAATTAGATTCCTGTGCGTCCACGCCGCGTAAGCCCTGTGATCAAGGTGATGACAAAGATCACCAGGAAGATAAAGAACAGGAGCTTCGCGATCCCTGCCGCCGCAACAGCAACGCCGCCAAAGCCAAAGATTGCGGCGATAATCGCGACAATGAGAAATACCAGCGCCCAATACAACATGCTGCCTCCTCTTTGAAAGTTATCTAACTTCCATCGTGGAGAGCATAGCGCGCAGACCGGCAGGTGACGATCAGGCCGACGCTGTACTTCAAAATGCGATTTGCTGTAGGGAAGAAGCTGCAATTTGTGCTTGTTTTTCTTGCAATTAGGCGGAAAGGCAGGCGGTAATTTTAAGCAGCTTGATCGGAGTCGCGCCGTCTTGTAGACGAATTTGGACGGTTCGAAAATCGGTGTAGCAGTCCTAACAACGTGCGTGCATTGCGTATGGCGTGGCCGCCAACGTCGTTGTTGAAGTAGACAAAGACGGCGGATAAATCCGTTGTCCATTTTCCAATCTGGTTTGCCCACTGTTGCAAGAGCGGCTCAGGATAGGTGCCGGCATACTTACCGCTTGTCCCATGAAAACGAATGTAGGTGAAATCCGCTGTCAGGGCATGCGACCAGGGCAGGGCATGCCAATCGTGGAGGCACAGCGCCACATTGTGACGCCGCAATAAATCACAAACGGTCTCTGTATACCAACTGTCGTCGCGGAACTCGATAGCGTATTTGTGATTGGGTGGCACAAGGGTGAGAAAGTCTCGGAGTCGGCCGACATCGGCGTGCCATTTTGGGGGAAGTTGGAAGAGTACGGGCCCGAGATGTTCGCCGAGGTGGTTCGCACGCGAGAAGAACAGTTGAATGGAGTCGGCCGGGTCTTTCAGCCGCTTCATGTGAGTGAGAAAACGACTTGCTTTTACCGCGAATAGAAATCCCGAGGGAACGATTTTTGCCCACTCCTCGAAGGTCCGGCTTTCTGGCAGCCTGTAAAACGAATTATTGATTTCAACAGTTTGAAATTCCCGCGCGTACCACGGAAGCATTTTGGCGGTCGGAAAACGATGAGGGTAGAAGTCGTCGATCCAGTGTTTATAGTGCCAACCTGATGTGCCGACGTGGATACGGGCACTCCCGATGTAGACAGGAGGACTTGGTGGGGATTCTGATTCGCCGGCCAAGTCATCTCCGCGAACGGCTGGATTTTCTCGTACGGGCAGCTTTGCGTGCCGCCTGCGAACGTCGGGTTGCGCCGCGGCGACGGGCCGCAGTACGGGCGTGGCGAGAGAGTGCTCGTGGGGAAGCGCCTGAATGGCTCTCACGCTTCAATGCCCGCGTGGTCGCTCGCGAACGTTTTGTGGAAGAACGGCGCTTCGCCGGGCGGTGACGGCGTCCTTCCTTCTTTGCTGAGGCACTCCCTTTAGGAGGAGGAGCAAGACGCACGCCGGCTTTCCTGGCCTTAGAAAGTCCTATGGCAATCGCCTGTTTTGGATTGCGGACGCCGTGCTTGCCTTCCCTGACATGATGGATCTCTTCGCGCACGAACTCCCCGGCTTGCGTGCTCGGCGCCTTTCCTTCTTGTGCGTCTTTCTGCGCCCGCCTGAGCGTCTCTCTTTCTGGCACAGATCCTCCTTCGCGAAAGCTTCGCTTTACCCAGTTTAGGCAAGATACAATGGCCGACCAATCAGTAGTAAGCCGTAAGGCTGCTAAGAGTGGACCAGGGTGCAGATGCGATGAAAGCCCAGAGCTCCACCAACCCACCCTCCCCGGGTGCCATCTAAGTTTGCACTAGGTGCGGTGGAACCGTCCCCGGTTGCCGCGATAGTGCCCGAATCTATCGCCATGCGCCGGGGACGGCGTATCTATCTAAGTAGCGCATGCACGCAAGAAAGCAACCCGAGGTTGTGGTAGTTACCGGCGCATCTGCGGGACTGGGCCGAGCCATTGCCCGCGAATTTGGTCGGCATGGAGCTTCCGTCGGGCTCATTTCACGCAACGAACCTCGCCTGAACACCGCCAAAGCTGAAATAGAAAAATTTGGTGGGCGGGCACTTGTGTTGCCTGTGGATGTTGCCAATGCAGAGGCGGTCGAAACTGCTGCCGAACGCGTACAAAGCGAATTTGGCCCCATCGACGTGTGGGTGAACAATGCGATGGTGTCTGTATTTTCTCCGATCGAGGAAATGCAGGCAGATGAGTTCAAGCGCGTGACCGAGGTCACTTACCTGGGGGTGGTCTACGGCACCCTGGCTGCCCTTAAACGCATGCGACAACGAGACCGGGGAACGATCGTTCAGGTTGGGTCCGCTCTCGCCTATCGAAGCATTCCCTTGCAATCGGCATACTGCGCCTCGAAGCATGCCATTGCCGGGTTCACCGATTCTCTACGCTGTGAATTGATTCACCAAAAATCGCGAGTGCACGTATGCATGGTCCAGATGCCGGCGCTCAACACCACCCAGTTCGGGTGGGTTAAGAGCCGGCTGCCGCATAAGGCACAACCCGTTCCTCCCATTTTTCAACCGGAGGTCGGAGCTCGCGCGGTGTATTGGGCTGCGCATCATCGCCGGCGGGAGTTGTTCGTTGGCGGGTCAACGGTGGCAGCAATAGTGGGCCAAAAATTTATTCCCGAGTTGTTGGATGAATATCTAGGACGGACGGGTTACAGGTCACAGCAACACGACGGCAGACAGGATCCCAATGCTCCGAACAACTTGTGGGAAAGTGTAGATGGTGAATTCGGAGCACACGGAGCATTTGATGATCGCGCGCATTCTACTTCCCCGGAGCTATGGGTCGACACGCACCGGCCGTGGTTATGGGCAGTACCGGTTGCGGGAGTTGTAGCAGCCGGAGTTGCTGGCGCCATGGCGTACAAATTTGTTCGCCGACAGCAGCACAGGCTGAAACATGGCTTGCGTTTGCTCCAGAGAATTGCTTGATTATCTGGTTCCGTTCTTTTGAAGAGCGGGGCGCTCCATATCTCCCAGAGCAAGATCCACAATTGCGGTCTTAGTAGAGTGCGCGAAGATCGAGGAGAAGACCAGCACCTTTTCCGCAGTTTCAGGATCAATACTGCCATTCTCTGCCTGCTGGGACAATTCCATCCCGGCCGCCACTCCAGCCCAGAACACAACTTCTTCCATGCTCATGGTTTCACCCGGGCAAGGTGGAAGCTGGCACAAGTTTTCGAGAATGTCGCGGGACTCCTCAGGGTCGAAGTTTTCGGCTTCGTCGACAAAGGACATGACTTCCAGTATCCGACTGAATCCCTGCCAATCGCGGCGATTTGTTGGTTCCAGCTTCATCATGGCATTGCGTCCGAAGGTGGCGCGTCAACGTTCTTTAACAGACGATGGAGCGCTAACTGGTCACAGGGAAAATGTAGCGGTGAAGGAGCCAATCATGCTATCCCCTTCATCTCTTAGGCTTTGGCGTAGCATCCTGTAGGGAAATGTAACGAATCCGCCATGAAGTCAGGACTTTGCCGTATTAGAGGAAAGGGCCCGAGTCCTAAGCTGCAACATCTTGTGCGAGGAGAACGGATTTGAGAGCAGTGCGCGACAGCTCAATGCGGTAGGTAGGTTCGCTGACAGCTCGCCAATGATCTTTGTAGGATTCCTCTCCCCGCAAAAAATCGAAGCGGTTCATTCCTGACTGCAGGGCATCTATGATCGCGGAGAACATGAGTTGCGTACCCGGGCTGAGGAATGCGAACTCTGGATCGAATCCCTGAAGGTAGCAAAACGTGGTTGATTGTTGCCGCAAGGTGTGCATTGCTGCCACGGTGCGGCCGCTCACACGAAGGCGACACATGCGCAATATCCCCCGCGCAAGTAGTGTTGGCGCCGCCTTGCGGTGGAAAGCACGGATATTTTCCTGCGCCAGCACTCCCGATTCCCCAGTGTGGGCCCAACGTGTGGTATGCAGATAAAAAAGATCATCCAGGAACGACGGCAGACTCTCGGAAGTTGCTACTTCAACTTCGCCGCCACCCGCTCGCTCCAGGCGCGACTTGCCGTTTCGTAAATTCGCACGTTGACGTTTTGAGAGTAGTTGCAAGAGATCTTTTTCGCTTCCAGGAAACGTCAGAACAGAACAGCTGTCGTGCACCGTCGCAAATGAAGAAAGCAGAGTTCGGCGGAGCACCGAACGCGCGGACACATCGGTAAGGTCAAAGGTGGTCCAGCCCTCTAATTTTGCGACGCTGTCCAAAATCACACTGACGATTTCGTGCTCCAAAGCAGGGTCGGCCAGCAGATCAAGGTAGTCCGACACGCCTCCAGCCATAAATGCGAGTACCCGTTCTTCTCGGCGGGAATAGATGAGCAATGGAGCGAGCCCAACAACTTTGCCATCACGGCGAACCTCTATGGTTCGAATATGGGTTGGCGAGAAAACTTCGAGCCACGCCAATATCCATTCCGGGCGTTGAAACGGTGTCGTGCTCGAGCAGCGCTCGCAGAGTTGCAACCATTCATTTTCGATTGCAGCTAGCTCTTGCACGCTGGCCAAAATTCGCGTACTGAAATCCGCATTCATCGTTATCTCGCCGTCTTCATGCAGCTTGCAGTTGGTGTCGATCCTGGCGACTCAAAGTCGAGTAAAGGCCCAGATATTCGGCGAACATTCTGTCTGAGGAAAATCTCATTTCAGCTTCGTGACGACATACGGACGAAGATATTGAATCTACCTGCTTGATTGCCCGACACATGCTTTCGGCATCATCAACCAGAAAGCCGGTACGCCCAGTCATAACAATGTCCGCAAGGGCACCATTGGGAAATGCAATGACCGGAGTTCCAGACGCCATGGCCTCCATCGCCACAAGGGAACTGGTTTCCAAAGCCAGACTGGGCAAAAGCAGGCATCGCGCTCCCGCGAGCAATTGCGCTTTGCGCTGGCCACCGATAGGACCCATAAAACGGACCCTCTCATTGAGTCTTGGACGAACCATCCGGTCAAAATATGACCGGTGTTCCGGATATTCGAACACAGCGCCTGCGACGATCAGATCCACTTCTGCGCGCTCGGCAGCGTCGATTGCCAGGTGCACTCCCTTTTCAGGACAGATGCGGCTTAATACGACTGCATAGTCGGATTTTTTCGATGTCACGTGGAAGTTCCTGACTTCAACTCCATTCTCAATAACAGTCTGAATAGGCGCCTGCGGCGGCGCTGTCTTAGCTTGGGACTTCGATACGCAAACCAATTTTACGTTCGCACTTTTTGACAAGAGGGCGTGAGGTGCATACCAGGCCAAGGGAAGGTGTAGAGAAACGACTACGGGGATGTTGCACTGTGGCAGATATTCAAAAAAATCCAGCCCGTGCATATGGACCACGTCGACCGGAAATTCGCTGAGAGTTCGATTGAGCAATCTACTGAACTCGCGCCGCGCTTCGCGTTTGGCAGTTTCGTCGAGAGTGCCCGAGGGAACATGCGCTTGAATGAGCAGTCCCTCACAACGGGACCCCGCCGGAGCTAACACCAGCGATTTGTGGCCTGCCCGGACGAGCGCCGCATCGAGCATCGAAAGAACCTGCTCGGCGCCGCCGGCCGTGTGTTGCGAAACCTGGGCCAGGGGATAGCCGGCACTGAGCACGGTTAGCGCCATGAATGCTCCTGCAATTCGGCGATGGCGCAGGCTGCAAGTTCACACCAACGAACTCCGGTCATTGGCCAACCCATGCATTCGTACCAGAGCGTTCCTCGGTGCGGAGGCAGGGAGAAATCGTAGTCAGGAGCGCACCGCAGCCGTTCGATGTCCGTAGAGAAATTTCCAAGTACGAGGCGTTGCGAGGTGTACGTGTTCAACATCTTTCGCTTACGAACACGATCGTCGTCGTTCAGCTCTAATACGACTTCTGGTTCGTTTGCGGCCAGGAATTCTCCGGTAATGCAGGCGCCGCGACGTGCGTGGTACGAGGTCATTTCGAGCAGCAATGGCCGGTTGCTCTCATTCAGCCGAGTTGTTGCCGCCCTGGCCACGACCGCCGCCGAATCGTGGTCGGGATGTCCTCCTTCGTACGGATGTGTCACTACTGCGAGGGGTCGGATCGTCGCTAATAGCTCAGCGAAATCCTGGGCTAGTCGGGAAATTGCAAAAGCCGCCTCCTGATCAACAGCATGGAGCCAAAAAATGTTTTGCTCAGGAATTCCCGGGATGCTCAGAGCGCAAATGGCTTCCTTGTGTCGCGTGTTGGCATATTCATCGCGCGAACCGTTCACGCCTGCAGACCACAGGTTCGTGTCTCGAGGAGCGCCATCAGTCAAGAAAGCCACGAATGAATTAGGGAAGTGCGAGAGCAACCACGAGGCGCCGATCGTCTCATCATCGGGATGCCCCGCAAGCAGCAGCATTGGACCCTCGCGCAGACGCGTCGCGATTTCCGCCCACTCCTTGTCGCGCTCAGCCCGCGAGTTCATGGACCGTTGCCTGGCTCGATAGGACCCGCATCGCTTCGCGATATCCGTTCAATGTGCCCACATCGACATAGACGTCGCCGCGCTTGATGCCGAAAGCGCTTCCCCCTTGCGCAATGTATGCATTGACCAGAGTGCCCAGGTATTCGTCGGCACGTTGGCGTTCGATCCACAGCCGATGAAGATGCGCAAAATGTTCGCCGGTTAGCTTGAAAGCTCCCCATATCCAGTGGGAGGTTGCGTGTGCCCGTTTGACCTGGATCTCTTCCACCTTGTCACCACCATCAGTGATGACCGAATCAAACAACTCAGGCCGGGTAGTAGGAAAGAGAAGAAACGAAAACTGGTCGTCGGGAAGAAACGAAAATCCATCCATTGGAAACCAGACCGTGTCCGGCAGGCCAACACATACCTGATCAGCCGGGGCTATGAACGGCAATGCACTAAATAGTGCGTCGCAGAGACCGGCGGGATTCTGCTGTACCGCATAACAAATTGGAACGCCAGAAATATGTGCGCCGAAGTAGCGGATGATATCGGTTTTTTCAGGCGAGATAACAAAGCAGACCCGGTCCACTCCGTCGATCAGCATGCGCTCCAGAAGGTGTTCGGTCACCGCGCGGGGGCGTTCGATCATTCCGTCGAAGCGAGTGCCTACAGGCAGAAGCTCTTTGGAAAAAGCCAGCGGCTGAATGCGAGTTCCCCGCCCTGCGGCCGGGACAATTCCCCAACGCAAGCTCATGCCGCACCCTCCAGGAGATCGATGAGCTGCTGGCTGCGATGTGCTGCGGTGTGCGAATCCATCGCGCGGTCATGCGCCGCCTTACCTATCCGCCGCAACTCTTCGCTGTCACGACGAATGGCGCTGACAACATCCTCTGGCGATGACGCCACAAGAATTTCTTCGCCGGGCGTAAAGAAATCAGCCAAACCCTCCCATGAATCGCTCACCACGGGAGTTTCACAAGCCGCTGCTTCAAACAGCCGTCCAGACGGACAATACCCAAAGCGCGCCATGGAGCCGCGAGTAACATTCAACGTCGCCTTCGATGAACTGTAGAAGGCCGGATGTTCAGGAGGTGGAACGTGTTCCACGAACCAGACGTTTACGTTCCAGGGAAAGTCATCTGGATACTGGGCCCCGCCCAACATAAATTTGCGTTTCGGCAGCCGCCGGGCAGGCTCAAGAAAAAGACGATCCAAAACTTCTTGCCGGTCTGCCGCGTATGTCCCCAGATAGGAAAGGTCGGAATGGTAGTGCTCCAAAGGGGGCACGGCCCGATGAAATCCCGGATCCACACTGCCATAGAGCGGTTCGACGCGGCGCGCTCCGAAGAGCTGGCATAATTCGCCGAGGGCCCGGCCACCGACGTAGCTGAGCACCAGATCAAAATCTTTCAGGCCGTAGTCAGGAACGTAATTTACAAATCCGTGCTTTCGATAATTTTCGATCGTTACCGCGGTATCCAGATCGTAAAACACTTTGATTGCCGGCCAACTGAGAATCAACTCTGACGCTGCGATGGCATCCGGACAATAAGAAGTCACAAGGGCAGCGTCGCTGTTCGATACCGCGGAGGTCGCGATTGACGCCACCGCGTCCCATGAGGGATAAAGAACCAGTTGGTAGTTTTCAGGCCATGTTAGGTCGCGATGGTTTGCGTAATAGGAAACGTCTTTTTCGAAAAAAGTGACTGAGTGACCCTGTTGAGCGAGTGCATTGCAAAGACCGCGCCAGAGCGTGGCGTGGCCGTTGCCCCAGGAGGAGCTGATCGTCAGACCAAAAACGACAAGCTTCATTCGTTAGCCCTGTATCGCATGCCGGCTTTTCAGTTGATCAGGTAGCCGCTTGGTCGCACACGCGAACCCTCGCGTTCTTACGCAGACTTCGATGCGGCTGCCAAAAACCAAGCTGTATTTCAGAGTAGGTGTATTTTTCCCTCGATCCGGATTGAATCGTAGCCTCTAAACCCTGCCAGTTGCAGGACATCTCACATTTTCAGCCAGGCATCAGAGTGAGTTCCGGCCGCGGCTGCGCATATCACCATCGGGCAACGCTTCCGGTTTTAATTTGCCATGCGCTGGATACTCCTCTGCTCGATGATGCTGATTCTCTCAATGGCCGTTTTCGGGCACACCAAGGTCGGCGAACAAGCACCTTCATACGAAGGTCTCCAAGTGGGATCGGTCGCTGTTGTGGCCAATCCTCATCTAAACGCAGAACAGTACCGACCGCTGATCACACAGCAAGCCGGAGAGCCTTTCTCTAAAGAAAAAATCCAGGAGAGCATCGACGCGCTAAAGCGCACCCAGGCCTTCAGCAAAGTGGACTTGAAGGTCGAGCCTGGACCTGATGGTCTGAAACTCAGTTTCGTGCTCGAACCCGCGTACTACATCGGGATGCTGGAGTTCCCCGAGGCGATCAAACATTTCTCCTACACTCGACTGCTGCAGGTAGCGAATTTACCCGACCAGACTGTTTTTAAGCAGAACGACTTGGAAAATGCAGAGAAGGCACTCGTAAAATTTTTTCAGGACCATGGCTTCTTCCTCGCCAAAGTTCGCACTGACGTCCGGCTCGACGATGCCAATCAGCTTGCACACCTGACATTTAACTCGGATCTTGGGCCGCATGCGCATATCGGGAAAGTTGAGGTTCGGGGTTCAACCCCGCAGGAAAATCGCAAACTGGAAAGCACCTTGCGCTCGCTGAAGGCACGCTTCACGGGCGCACTTCTTAAGCACGGCAAGCCGTACTCGCCGCGGCGCATACAATCGGCAACAGCTCTCATAAAAGCCGAGTTGAGCAGGCAACACTACCCTGACAACAAAATTGCCATCAACCCTCCGGTGTACCATCCGGAGACCAACCTGGCAGATGTGTCATTCACCGTTGACACCGGTCCGGTAATCGACATCCGGATCGAGGGCGCGAGTCTCACCTGGATTCCGTTTCAGTCAGGGCGCCTGAAAAAGAAACTGATCTCGATCTATGACGAAGGGTCGGTCGATCCGGACATCATCGAGGAAAGCCGCCGCAATCTAACAGACTACTTTCAACGCAAGGGCTATTTCGACGTCAAGGTCAATACCAATTCTCGGCAACAGAATGGAAAGACGATTCTTACTTTTCAAATTGACAAGGGGACGAAGTATTCGGTTACTGAAGTCGCCTTCACCGGCAATCACACCCTGAATAGCCATGATCTGGCAGATCAAGTTTCAGTGAAAGAGCGCACGCGATTCATCAGCCATGGGTTGTACAGCGAGAAACTACTTCGTGCGAGCGCAAAAAATCTGGAAAGTTTTTACAAAGATCATGGTTTTGAGCAAGCAAAAGTCACGCCACAAGCCGTACAGCACGATAGAGGAATTCATATTACGTTCGATATCGCCGAGGGGGACCGCACAATCGTCAGCTCACTCCGTGTGGAAGGTAACCAAAGCATTCCAACCAACCAACTCGTGTTCAAGAGACGTGGATTTGAACTGAAGGAGGGCAAACCCTATTCGCCGCGAGGACTGAACGACGATCGTAATCGCATCGCGGCCAAGTATCTGGACCGCGGGTTCTTGAATTCGGAAGTGAGGACTATTGTCACGCGTCATCCCGATGATCCCCATCAGGTGGACGTGACCTATCAAGTTACCGAAAACCAGCAGGTACGTATCAGCCATGTCGTCTACATGGGATACCGGCATACGCGACTGTCGTTCATTCAAAAAAGCGCAAATCTCGCGCCGGAAGAACCTTTGAGTCAGGGCAAGCTGCTCGAAGGAGAAAGCAATCTCTACGACGACGGCATATTTGACTGGTCGAGCATCTCCCCGCGAAAAGACATTACCACTCAGGCCGACGAAGAAGCCCTTGTCAAAGTTCACGAAGCCAAACGCAATTCCATCACCTATGGTTTGGGATTTGAGGTTTCACGGCGCGGAGGGAATGTGCCGAGCGGAAGTGTCGCGGTTCCGGGACTGCCGACGGTTGGGCTCAAGGTTGCGCCGAGCGGAAATACTTTCGCCAGTCCTCGTGGGTCTATTGAATACACCAGGTTAAATATTCGCGGACTTGGAGAGACGGCCGCAATCTCTTTGTTGCTTGCACGGTTAGACCAGAAGGCAATTGCAACTTATACAGACCCGCGTTTTCGCGGATCGAGTTGGCAGGCTTTGACCAGCCTTTCAGCTGAGCGGACTACTGAGAATCCGTTGTTCCAGGCGCGCCTCGCCGATGCTTCTCTGCAGTTCCAGCGTTTTCTTGATCGCAAGAAAACACGCCAGCTTCAGATCCGTTACGACTTCAATCGAACAAAGTTAAGTCAACTAATTGTTCCGGAGCTGGTATTGCCGCCCGACAGAAATGTGCAGCTCTCTTACGTTTCGAGCACCATTATTGAAGACACTCGCGACAAGCCGCTGGATGCGCACAGAGGCATCTACAGCACCGTAGATTTTCGGCTGGTCCCAAGCGCACTGGGATCGAGCGCCAGCTTCACGCGTCTCTTGAGCCAGTATGCCTTTTACAAACCGGTGCACGGCATGGTTTTTGCCAACAGCATTCGATTGGGATTGGCAGCTCCTTATAGCGGCAGTGATGTGCCCACAAGCGAGCGTTTCTTCGCCGGCGGCAGCACCACATTGCGTGGATTCCCCATCAACGAGGCCGGGCCGGTTCGCTACATTCCGTTCTGCAGCGGCAGCACTTGTCAAAATATTGCAATCCCCATAGGCGGCAATCAGATGTTCATTCTCAATTCTGAGCTGCGGTATCCCATTCCGATTATTAGCAATCTGGGTGGGGTGATTTTTTATGACGGTGGAAATGTCTACAATCGCATCAACTTTGCTGATTTCGTAAATAACTACACCAACACGATTGGTATCGGGCTGCGTTACAACACTCCGATCGGACCAGTTCGCTTCGACATCGGGCACAATGTCAATCCCGTGAGTGGCATCACCTCAACAAATTATTTCATCACACTAGGGCAGGCGTTCTAGTTGGCAGAGCACGGTATTCGAGATGAAATGGTCAAAGATAATCGGCTGGACGGCAGTAACAATCGGCGCATTGATCTTGCTGATTATCGTGGGCGCTGCTGTGCTCCTCAAGAGCCCCGCATTTCATCATTACCTAGTGACGAAGGTTGAGCAGATCGCGAGCCAATCAACCGGGGCGCAGGTGGAAATTGAGAACCTTCAGCTGCATTTGAAAACTCTGTCGGCAGATGTTTATGGCTTAACGGTACATGGCACGGAAGCGGAAGCAGAAGCAGAAAAGCCGTTGTTGCAGGTGCAACATGTGAAGGTTGGGATCAGAATCATTTCCGTGCTGCGACGTAGAGTGAATCTCAGCCAACTCATCATTGAGCGGCCAGTCGTAAATTTGATAGTTGACAAACAGGGACGAAGCAATCTGCCGCAACCGCCGGCATCACAAAATCAGAGTTCCAGCACCAACGTATTCGACCTTGCAGTTGGCCACGTGCTGCTTACAAACGGCGAAATTGAAGCCAAAGACCGCGCCATTCCGGTCAATGCGAACCTGGCCAACTTGCGCACCGAAATAAGCTTCAGCCAACTGAAACGACAGTATAGCGGCACGATCTCCTATGAAAATGGAGTGATCCAGTATGAGCGGCTTCATCCGCTGCCTCACAGCCTGCGGGCTTCATTTGATTTCAGTCCTTCTGAACTGAACGTGAAACCGCTACAGCTCAGGATTGGCGGCTCTCAATTTGAATTGGTGGCCAAGGTGCAAGATTACGCCGGGAATCCGCAAGCTCAAGGCCGCTACAACATTTCTCTGCATACGCAGGATTTCGCCGGCCTCTCGCAAGCTGGGAGTGCCACGGGGGATGTGACGCTGCATGGCGAACTTAGTTACAAGGACGTTCCGGGGCAATCCATGTTGAGGAACGTTGCTCTTTCCGGAGACATGAGTAGCAATGGACTCGAGCTTTTCTCACCTCAGGCTCGAGTAAAGATTGAGCACCTTGCCGGCAAGTATCAGCTCGCGAATGCCAATTTCAAAGCAGATGGTTTCGTCGCAGATTTGCTAGGCGGCCGCCTGACTATCAATGGCGCCGTTGACCGGATTGAGACGACGCAGCGCTCTCGATTGCATGCGGATCTCAGTGGCATCTCTCTGCAGGCCGTTAAGGCGTCTTTGGGGAATTCTTCGCAGTCAGTTCCTGTGACGGGCACTCTGCACGCCACAACAGATGCTCAGTGGCAGGGCGCCTTCACAAAACTGCAAGCGAACTCGGCGCTTACCATGCGCGGTGCATTGGTTTCACCAGGTGCCGCCGGATCGCAACGCTTTCCACTAACCGCGGATGTCCGGGCAAATTACGACGGCCCGCACAATCTGCTCACTGTCGCCTCAAGCTCAGTTCAACTGCCTGCGACATCCGTCCATGCGCAGGGCCAGATCGGAAACAACTCGAATTTGACCATTACGGGCTCAAGTACTGATCTGCATCAGCTCATGTTGCTTGCCTCGGCAATGTCCACCAAGACGACACGGCCAACGAGTGCTGCCGACCTTCATGGTGCGGCCAACTTGAACGCAATCATTCGCGGAACAATCCAGAATCCGCAAGTGACAGCCCAAATCTCGGCTAAAGATCTGGAGCTCAATCAAAGTGAATGGAAATTGATCGAACTATCGATGGCCGCCAGTCCATCGCGGCTCGCCATTCAGAATGCCTCGCTGGTATCCGCACAGCAGGGACGTTTGAATTTGGCCGGCCAGGTGGCGTTGCGGCACTGGTCATATGTACCGTCTGATCCGATGGCAGCGAATCTTGAAATACATCGCATAAAAATTGCGGAACTACAGCAAGCAGCGAATTTGAAGTATCCCATCGAAGGGGAGCTTGTAGGTAATGTCCAACTGCGCGGTTCGGAGCTCAATCCTCAGGGCCACGGAAAGATTCAGATCAACCAGGCGAAAGTTTCGGATGAACCGCTGAAGAATGTATCGGCGCAATTCCAGGCAGTCAACGGCACCATTCATTCAAATCTTGCGCTGGACGCTTTGACCGCTGACGTCAGCTTCACGCCGGAGTCCAAGGCATATCAGGTCAAGCTCAAGTCTTCTCCAATCGACCTCAGCAAGAGTCACACCATCCAAGCGAAAAATCTTCCACTGAAGGGTCTAGTCACGCTGGTAGCTGATGGTGCCGGAACACTCGACAATCCGCAATTGACGGCTTCCATAGAAGTTGACCAGTTGCAAATGCGGGACACGAATTTCAGCCGAGTGCAGGCGAAATTGGACGTGGCCAACCATCTTGCCAAAGTGGCGCTGAACTCGGGATTAGGCGGCGCCGCTCTGCACGGCACTGCAACTGTCCATTTATCTCCGGGCTACTATACCGAAGCTTCTCTGGACACCAGCAAATTCGCCATTGATCCCTTTCTCGCCCTTTATGTGCCCTCCCGCCCCGCAGATCTACACGGGGAAACTGAGCTGCATGTCTCGGTGAAAGGTCCAGCGTCAGACATGAGCAAAGTCGAGGCACACCTGACGATTCCCGTACTCGATGCGAACTATCATTCGCTGCAAGTTGCGGCGACCGGCCCGATCCGGGCTGATTACTCCAACTCTGTGCTTGTGCTGCAACCGGCATCGATCAAAGGTACTGACACTTCCCTAGAGTTTCAGGGGAGAATTCCAATCAACAGGCCAGGTGACATTGCAGTCTCTGCTCATGGCTCCGTCGGATTACAACTTGTCCAGATGTTCAGCCCTGACCTGCGCACCGGAGGCGACATCGCAATGGATGTAAACGCAGCCGGCACCTTCAAGAGCCCGGCGATAAGCGGGCAGGTTCGCCTGGAAAACGTCTCGGTGTCGTCCGAAGAAATGCCTCTTGGTGTGCAGGACCTGAATGCCCGGATGCAGATAACTGACAAGAGCCTTGAAATTGCAAGCGGCTCTGGCAAGCTCGGCGGCGGAGATTTGACACTCGGCGGGTCGATCATCTACCGGCCGGAGTTGGCAATGAATGTCGCGGTCTCGGCGAAGTCGGTACGAGTGCGATATCCGGAGGGTGTGCGCACGGTGTTCGACTCTGACCTCACGCTCTCAGGTAATCAACAGGCGTCACTGCTGCAGGGACGGGTGCTGATCGATTCGCTGTCCTTCACTTCTGACTTTGACATCTCATCGTTTATGTCGCAATTCACGGGAACCAGCACACCCGACACCGGCCAGAGCATGGCAGACAATCTGAAATTGCAGATTGCGGTGCAGTCAACCAGTCAGTTGAGCGCAGGCACGGCGCAGCTTGGAATCGAGGGAAGCGCAAACCTGCGTTTAATCGGCACCGCTGCGGATCCGGTGATCGTGGGCCGTGCCGACCTGACCTCAGGCGACATTTTCTTTCAGCAAAATCAATACCACCTGGAGCGTGGCACCATCACGTTTGCCAATCCGAATCAAACTACGCCCGTGCTGAATGTATTAATCACCACCACGATCAAGCAGTACAACTTGAGCATCACGATCCGCGGCCCAATCAATAAGCTGCAAACCACTTATATCTCTGACCCCACGTTGGCTCCGGTGGACATCATCAGCCTCATCGCTCGTGGGCAAACCACCACGGAAGCCCAGGGGACGAGTTTTGGTACCGACCAGGTACTCGCTGCTGGTCTCGGCCAGGTTAGTAACCAAGTGACTAAGTTGACCGGCATCGCCGGATTGCAAATCGATCCTTTGATCGGAGGCGAGAACACCAACCCGTCGGCAAGGATTGGCATTCAGAAACGCGTAACCAGGAATTTTACTTTTACCTTTTCAACCGATGTTACGGAACCACAGAGTGATATTGTGCAGGGCGAATATCAGATCAATAAACGCTGGTCGGTGAGCGTCACAAGAGATCAGAACGGCGGATTTGGAATTGATGGCAAGTATCACACAAATTTCTAACCCAGCCATTAACGACGAGCAGTTGGCCGGCGATCAGCCCACGGCTGAAGAATCCTCAAAATCCGATTTGTGGATTTTCCGTGAAGGCCGAAAAGAAGTCTCAGGGCCGGCTTTCCTGCGTGAACTGCGGAAGGGGCTTGCCGCGAAGCAGCCCACAATAGACTCGCTGATTCACGCCGGCGAACTGGAAGCTGCCCTCGCGGACGCTGGAACTCAGAGCACATCAGCGGCTGCCGCGGTCACGGATGCTCTCGCTTTGAATCTATGCACGGGAACTTTCGGAACCGACGATCCGGATCTCCTGACGCGAAAAATCGAAGCGCCTCCGCTCATCAGCATTTCGCCACCGGAAGGCTTTACCTATTACGCACTACATCCATTGGATTTCGCCAGAGTGGCAGATGAAATCGCCAGAGTTTCTGACGTGTTTGCCGTAATCGGAATCCGCAGCATTGGAACGACCTTGAGCGCTGTAACCACGGCCGCGCTTGGTGCCCAGGGAAAGCGGGCTGCTCGGATAACTGTGCGGCCGGTGGGACATCCCTATGCCCGCGCCTTTGAATTCACGCCGGACCACAAGCGCTGGATTGCAGAACAAGAGTTGAAAGTGGCCCACTTTCTCGTTGTCGATGAAGGCCCGGGTCGAAGCGGATCGACTCTTCTTTCAGTCGGTGAGGCGCTTCGGCGAACCGGTATAGCAGGGGAGCGCATCACCATTGTGGGGAGCCGGCAATTCGACCCGCAATCACTTTGCGCAGCGGACGCTGTCGAACGATGGCAACAGTTCCATTTCATTTCGACGACGCCTGGAGTGAGGGATCGCTTTCAAAATTGGCGATACCTCGGAGGCGGCGACTGGCGGATGTACTTCTTCGAGAAAGAGCAGGACTGGCCCGAGAGTTGGACTCAAATGGAGCGTTTCAAAGTGCTTTCGCCCGATGGTCGCGAATTCGTCAAGTTTGAAGGAATGGGCAGAATCGGGAAAGAGGCGGGCGAAAGAGCGCATGTACTTGCAGAGTCTGGATTCTCGGCTGAAACCTGTGGCGCCGCAGATGGTTTCATTTCTTATGCTGCAATCCACGGCAAACACCTTGGCCCGCATGACCTCAGCTCAACAATACTGGAGCGGATCGCGCGATATTGCGCGTTCCGCATGTCGGAATTCCGATGCGACGAAACTCAGAGTTCTCAACTCGAGGAAATGCTCACGTACAACCTTGAGCAGGAGTTTGGGAGGGAGTTCCAGATAAGTGCCGGCCGGCTCACTTCAGTGCCCATTTTAGTAGACGGACGCATGCAGCCTTACGAGTGGATCGCGAGCAGTTCCGGCAGGAACGTCAAGACCGATGGCATCAGCCACGGAGACAATCACTTCTTCCCTGGACCGTGCGGAATCACCTGGGACCTGGCGGGCGCAGCAATCGAATGGAGGCTTGATCGAGATAGCACCGATTTCCTGCTGAACAGATTTCGCCAATTCTCTGGAATTGATATTACTCACGACTTCAAGCTTTATCTTCTGGCTTATTGCGTCTTTCGGCTCGGATTCTGCAAGATGGCGCGATCTACAGTGCAGGGCTCGACGGAAGAAAAGCGCCTGGACTTAGCTTATCGGTCTTATCGTGTTAAAGCGGGTGAGTTGCTCACCTCACGAGCCTCAGGGTAGGCAGATCCACAGAGCGACTTTCCCGGGTACTGGCTCAGTTTGAACTCGGCAACAAAGTACCAGAGGTCATTTCGAAGTCCGCGTTGCCCCCAAAGCGGGCTCTCCTAACAACGCAGAATTTTGACAAAAAAAGATGTATGCTATCTCCTTTGCAATGGGCTATAAGTATGGGTTTCTCGGGTACTGACAGACCAACATCAGGAATCGAAACTAGGGCGGCGCGAATCTTGATTGCTGATGACCACGAAGTCATGCGGATGGGCATCCGCAATCTCCTGGAGTCGGTCCCAGAATGGACAGTTTCAGGCGAAGCAGGGACTGGACGCGAAGCGGTTGATCTTGCGCTGCAATTGTCACCGGACATCATCATCATGGACATCACTATGCCGGAGATGAACGGGTTTGAGGCTGCCGCACAAATCGCAGAGCAACGGCCGGACATCCCGGTGATCATGTTTTCTCTCCATCTATCAGAAGATGTGGTGTCCCGGTTCAAGACCGGCCCGATCCGAGGCGCGGTCTCCAAAAGTGAAGCTGCTCGCGATCTGCTTCATGCGGTCCGTTCTGTGCTCAGCGGGGGAACGTTTTTTCCTGGAAAATCCTCTTCGGTATCTGCCCACTAGCGGGTCAATTTTCATTAGTCACCGCCCAAATACAGCTTCTACCTGATTTCAAAAACAATCGCGCGTGTGCGATACCGAATGAGCGTCATCGAGTATCTTCAATTGGTTTCCCATTGCGCCAATCCGGCCTGCGCAGTTCCCCTCCGATATCTGCGGGATGGCCGCCTTTTTCAATTTGAAGTGAGACAACAAACCGCCAAGGGCCAGGTTTCAGACTTTCGCAAAGCTTCGCGCCGTGTTTCTCACTTCTGGCTTTGCGGTGAGTGTTCGTCAAAGCTGACATTGGTATTCGATCAAATAAGGGCAGTGGTTTTGAAACCGACAATTGCGGCCTAAGCACACCCACTCTTTCCGTCTTTTGTTAGTTGGTCCCGACTTGATTACTGCTTTGCTCTGGAGATATATGCCAAGGACATGGCACAAATAAGACTTAAGCTGGGAAAGAAATTGAGAGGCGGACTAGGGAGGCGGCAGGCGCTGGATAAAGGGGAGGTACGACCAACGCCTGCCTTCCGTCTCCTTCGCGTTGGGGCTGAATTATGTGTAATTGAATGAGTAAAGCTCCGGCTATCGGGTTAATACTGTATTTTTTAGTACGCCATCAAACAATATCCGCCTGACGAAGAATACAAAGATTAGTTCAATGTTTGCATCTACTTAGGGAATATCCTCGTGTTGATTGTGCATGAAACAAGCTTCTAGCCCCACGAACGCAGAACTCGCCTGTGGTCCTTTTCCGGAAATCGGAGGCTATGCCGTCATCGGGGATTGCCGGACAGCGGCATTGATATCAAAAACCGGGTGCGTGGAGTGGCTCTGCTGGCCGCGCTTCGATTCCGAATCAATCTTCGCCGCCATGCTCGATAGAGAGCGAGGAGGATTCTGGAAGGTATCCCCCCTCGGAAATTACTCCGTAAGCCGCAGCTATGTGAAAGATTCGAATGTGCTCCAGACGACCTTTTCCTCGCCTTCTGGCAAAGCTGAACTCACCGATCTAATGCCGGTGCGAGATGCCGCACAATGTTCCATGGTCCCGGACCACGAGATTGTGCGAAGGCTGACCTGCACGGAAGGAGAATTGGAAGTAGAAGTTTGCCTTGTTCCACGCGCCACCTATGGCGAAGCAGAGGTGAAGATGTGCAACCAAGGCAAGCTCGGCCTTCGCATGACGGACGGCAAGGGAGTGTACTGGCTTCGGAGCAATATACCTCTAAAAGTGACCGATAGATGTGCATTTGCCCGAAAAAAAATCCAAGCCGGCGAGACGCTCCTGTTCTCGTTCAGCTATTCCCAGAGTTCGCCCGCCGTACTTACTCCCCTCGAACACATTCCGGAAAGAATTGAGACTTGCATTAAGTGGTGGCAGGACTGGGCAGCACAAGGGGAGTATAAGGGACAATTCCGCGAGGAAGTTATTCGCAGTGCCCTCGCTCTGAAGCTGATGATCTTTGCACCCTCCGGCGCCATAGTCGCGGCGCCGACGACTTCCCTGCCCGAACGCATTGGCGGCGACCTTAACTGGGATTATCGCTTCTGCTGGCTTCGCGACGCATCGCTCACTATACGCGCGCTGCTTGAGTTGGGCTATTGGAAGGAAGCTACAGGTTTTCTCGATTGGATGCTGCACGCCACCCGACTCACACAGCCGGAACTGAGGATCATGTATACGGTGTTCGGAAATCCTCCTCCGCGCGAACGTGAGTCGGAGGTCCTAAGAGGATACAAAGGTTCGCATCCAGTACGGATTGGGAATGGCGCCCGCGATCAGCTTCAACTTGATGTATACGGCGAAGTCATTGATGCGGCGGCCCAATACGCCTTCCACGGAGGGCGCCTGGACAGCGAAATGCAAAAGGTACTCGTCGATTTGGGAAAATACGTTTCCAAACACTGGGACGTGCCCGACAACGGCATCTGGGAGCCACGAACTCCGCCACGAGACCACACTCATTCCCGGCTGCTTTGCTGGACAGCGCTTGACAGGCTGGTGTCACTCGCCACAAAAGGCAAGCTCCAACGTGCGCCCGTGGATGAATTCAAGAAACAGGCGGAGGCGATCCGCGTCCAAATTCAAAAACGAGCGTGGAACGATGCATTGCAGAGCTACGTCAGCGAACTCGATGGGCACGAAATGGATTCCAGCCTGCTTCTGCTCTCCTGGTACGGTTTTGAGAAGCCCGAATCACCGAGAATGCGTACTACCTATCGGCGGCTGAGAGAGAGACTGAGCACTCCCGAAGGTCTGCTGTATCGCTCGGAACAGCTTCCGCCAGAAGGAACATTTGCCATCTGCAGCTTTTGGGAAGCGGAGTATCTCGCCTTGGGAGGCGGAACGATAGAGGACACGTGCAAGCTTATGACATCGCTGATGCAATATCGAAATGACGTGGGACTGTACGGAGAAGAAATCGACGCGAAGACCGGGCAGGCCTTGGGTAATTTTCCGCAGGCGTTCACGCATGTGGGATTCATTGGCGCGGCCCTTTCCCTTGAGCAACGAGAAAAAGGCGAGCAGCAACTGGGCCATCGCCCCGAAAGCGCTACCGTGCAAAAGACGCATCAAACGCAAGCAGCATGAACTGGGAAAGCTGGATCATCTCTGGATTCATCGCCACCCTGGCTCTTTCCTCACTGTTGGCTACGAGCCAGGGCATCGGGCTGACCCGCATGAACGTGCCCTATATGCTGGGTACCATCATGACTGCTGAGCGGGAAAAAGCCCGGGTATACGGGTTCATTGCTCATTTTGTAAACGGCTGGTTTTTCTCATTCTTTTACATCTACATCTTTCAAGCCAGGCACATGGCGAACTGGTGGTTCGGATTGCTTTTGGGGCTGGCCCATGCGATTTTCATGCTCACCGTGGTTATGTCGCTATTACCGAGCCTCCATCCCCGAATGGCAAACGAGAGCAAAGGACCGACAGCGCGCCGTCAGCTTGAACCACCTGGATTCATGGCGCTGAACTACGGCTATCAGACTCCCCTGTCGGTGCTAGTTTCTCACGCGGCATTCGGGGCGATCCTCGGGTCTCTCTATCGATTAACGTAGTCTGGCGGCAGTGTGCGACCTGTCAGCCCAGGGTTGAAGCCCACGCGGGAACTGTCGCGATCAACCGAGTCGCATCTAAATCTTCGTAAGGCGGCGCGGGTTTTTATCGTTTCCCCGCTTGGGCCCGGACGGAGCCGAACGATGTCAGTCCGGGCCACGCAAAAACAGCTTCTACCTTCTAGCTGCTGGCCCTCTTCAAAATCCAAACGGACGTGGGTTCGTCAGTGAAGGTTAGCAAATGTCTTATGTTGAATAGTCGGCGTTGATTCTCACGTATTCAGAGGTCAGATCGCTGGTTAAGAAATCCACTGCCGCCTTGCCTCTGCCGAGGCGCACGCCGACCCTGCACTCTGCTTTCGCGAGTTCTTCGTGGGCTGATTTTTCATCGAACATGCAGGCGGCTCCGTTCCGGCAGACGACTTGACTGCCAATCAACACTGATAACTTTGCAGGATCCAGACGAATGCCGCTTCGTCCCACTGCGGCAAGAATCCTTCCCCAATTCGGATCGGCGCCGGCCCACGCGGTTTTTACTAACTGAGAGTGAGCGATCGTGTGGGCAACCTGTAGAGCTTCAGCGCGATTTTTAGCTTGCTCGATGCGAAGCCTGATCACGTGCTGCACGCCTTCGCCGTCGGCGACGATCTGTTCGGCGAGCGAACGGCACACTTCCAGCAGGGCGCGATCGAACTCTTTGCGAACGGATTCATAGCGAATTCCGCTTGCGCCCGAAGCAAGCAGCAGAACGGTGTCGTTGGTGGAGGTATCGCCGTCGATTGAGATGGCATTGAAGCTCTCATCGCAGCATTTGCGTAAGGCACTTTTCAACGCGGCTGCACTCGCGGCGACATCGGTCAGCAGATATACGAGCATGGTCGCCATCTGTGGATGAATCATTCCCGCACCTTTGGCCACGCCGGTAATACAGCCACGTCCCGAACGCAGTGGAACGCTGGCGAGCTTGGGCTTTGAGTCGGTGGTGAGAATCGCTTCAGAGAAACGTCGCAGATGTTCGGCCGATGGACCTGCTGAGGAAACCAGAAATTTTAATTGCAGAATCACCGGTTCGACCGGCAGCGGGACTCCGATGATTCCGGTCGACGATGGAAAAACTTCTACCGCTCGCAGCTTCAGGAGCTTGGCCGTTTCGGCACAAATTGTCTTGCAGGTTCGAACGCCTCCCGCCCCGGTTGCACAATTCGCATTCCCGGAATTTACGATGACAGCGCCAACACGTCCCTCCCCTTTCCTGAGTGATTCCCTGCCAACTTCAATTGGCGCGGCGACCACGAGATTCCTGGTAAAAACGGCAGCCGCGGCTGCGGCCCGATCGGCGATGATCAAGCCCACATCAGATTTTCCGCTCGATTTAATGCCCGCCGTAGCAGCGGAAAACTTAAATCCTTTAGGAAGGAAAATCGGGCCGGACGCGATCATGCGTGCAGCTTCACCAGTACGTTTGCCGGCTCGGGAAGTATGGCGAAGCGCGGAAGCTCGCCTTTGACCATGGCAACTTCGTCGCAGCAATGGAAACGTGGACAGACACAACAGTCCTTGTTAATTTTGTCCGGCAGGTCGTCGCGTTGGGCGACATCGAAGCCGAGTTTGGCGAAAAATTCCGGGCTGCGAGTGAAAAGACAAATGCAGCTCACCCGATGTTTGCGGGCCTCAGACATAAGCGATTGCACGAGCAATTCCCCGCCGCCCCGCTTTTGAAAACCTCGTTCAACGGTGATGGAGCGGATCTCGGCCAGATGGGTCCCGTACAAGTGGAGAGCGCCGCAGCCGATTACTTGTCCAGCTTCTTCGAGCACAATGAAATCGCGGACATTTTCGCAGATTTCGGCTAGCGTCCGGGGTAAAAGCGTCCCATCCGGCGAGTAGGCGCAGATCAGGTCATGAATACGTTCAGCGTCGGGAAGAACAGCATCACGCGTGTGCATGGGCTTCCTCCTGAACTCCGAGTTTTTTACGTGCTGCGATCAATGCTTCGCGAACTCGTGCCGGAGCAGTTGCTCCTGCGACGTTGTGGATGGCGAGAACGTTTTCCAATTTCACAAACTGGTAGAAGTCTTCTTCGAAATGAGAGTCGATGCTACGAAGTTCCTCAATCGAGAGCCCTTCCAATTCACAACTCTTGTCAAGCGCCAGGCGCACAGCCTTTCCAACTAGCTCGTGAGCAATGCGGAATGGAACGCCCTTGCGCACGAGATATGTGGCAGCAGCGAAGGCGTTCATGTAGCCGGTTTCCGCTGCGGCTTGCATACGCTCGAAGTTGAACTCGACGGACTTCATCCAGCCTGCCACTAACGGCAACAATGAAAGCACGCTTTCAGTGGCATGGAAGAGTGGCTCTTGAGTTTCCTGCAAATCTTTGTTGTAGGCGAGTGGCAAGCCCTTGGCGGTTATCAACAATGCAGTAGCATCGCCGATCACCCGGCCAGCCTGCCCCCGAGTAAGCTCCAGCAGATCGCCATTCATTTTTTGCGGCATCGCGCTGCTGCCGGTTGAGTACGCTTCAGGCAATCGGAGGAAGCCATATTCTTGTGACGAAAAGAGCAACATCTCTTCGGCCCAGCGGCTCAGGTGCAGAGCAAGCATAGAAAGCACGTTTACAAATTCCAAAACGAAGTCGCGATCGCTGGTGACGTCGACGCTGTTCGCAGTGGGCGAATCGAATCCCAGCTCCGCAGCCATTAGTTCGCGATCCAGCGGCAACGTGGTTCCCGTCACTGCTCCAGATCCGAGCGGGCACCGGTTCGCTCGCTGCCGGCAATCAGACAGGCGATCGCGATCACGGAACAACATCTCTACGTAAGCCAGTAGCCAATGTCCGACCAACACCGGCTCGGCTCGCTGCATGTGCGTGTATGCGGGCATCGCCGCAACACCCGCTCGCTCTCCGCGATCGAGGAAGACGGAAATCAACTGCGAGATGGCTTCGCTAATTTCATCGCACCCGGATCGCACATAGAGGCGGAGATCCGTCGCAATCTGTTCGTTACGGCTACGGCCGCTGTGCAGCTTGTACCCGGTGTCTCCGATCAGAACCACGAGTTGCTTTTCGACGAAATGATGAACGTCTTCGGCTTCTGGATCATCGAGAAACTCCGCTGAGTCCGCGGCGTTCTCGCCAATTGACTCTAACCCATGCAAAACCTTCTCCAGTTCATCTGGAGATAGCACGCCCGCATGCTGGAGCGCCCGCGCATGCGCCGCACTTGCTTCCAGTTCACACTCGAGCAGGCGGCAGTCGAAATCGAACGACCGCTGCCAGTTTTCGAACGCGGGATCGAGCGGCTGTCGAAACCGCCCCGACCACATTTTCATTGCGCGACCTCTTGCGGGCTTCTCTGCGAGCTCCGGATTTCGTCGGCATTCTCTTCGGTGGTTAAGCGCTTTTGTTTTTGGATCTGCGCCCGCGACCGCGAGGGCAAGCCAAGAATTCGAATAAATCCCTCCGCATCCTTTTGGTCATAGCTTTCGCCCATGGTGAACGATGAAAGATCGGTGCGGTAGAGCGACTGTTCGGACTTGCGGCTGAGGACGGAAACATTCCCCTTGTAGAGGGACAATGTCACCGTTCCTGTGACTTCTTTTTGCGTGCTGTCCACAAATGCATCCAGCGCCTCACGCAGAGGAGTGAACCACAAACCGTAGTAAACCAGCTCGGCATACTTCAGGCCAATTTGCTGCTTGAAGTGCATGACATCACGCTCGCAGCAAAGAGCTTCGAGTTCGCGATGCGCGGCGATCAGTAGAGTCCCCCCCGGAGTCTCGTAGCATCCGCGGGACTTGATGCCGACAAACCGATTCTCGACGATATCGACACGGCCGACCGCATTTCGTCCACCGATTTCATTGAGCAATTCAACAAGCGAAACCGGATCGAGCCGCATTCCATTCACCCCAATGGGAATGCCTTTCTCAAACTCAATTTCCACTTTCTCTTCACGATCGGGCGCATCCTGCGGCGATTTCGAAATTTGCCAGGTGCTCGCGAACGGCGCATTGGCAGCGTCTTCCAGTTCTCCGCCTTCGTGGCTGATGTGCCAGAGATTACGGTCGCGACTGTGAATCTTTTCGCGGCTCGCTGCAACCGCAATTCCGTGCGCCTCTGCGTAATCGAGGCAATCTTCCCGCGACTTCAAATTCCATTCTCGCCACGGCGCAATGACTTTCAGTTCCGGCGCCAGCGCCTGATAAGTGAGCTCGAAACGAACCTGGTCATTCCCTTTTCCCGTGCATCCATGAGCGACCGCGGCTGCACCTTCCCGTAGCGCAACCTCGACCTGGTGCTTCGCTATGACCGGGCGCGCCATCGATGTGCCAAGCAAATATTTGTGCTCGTACACCGCGCCCGCCTTCAGCGATGGAAATGCATAGCTGGTGAGGAATTCTTCGCGTAGATCTTCGACGAGAACCTTGCTGGCGCCGGTCTTGTATGCCTTTTTAACGACCGCTTCAATATCGTCTCCCTGGCCAACATCCGCGACCATGGCGATCACCTCGCAGTCATAGTTCTCCTTCAGCCAGGGAATGATTATCGAGGTGTCGAGACCACCGGAATATGCGAGTACGACTTTCTCAGGCATGAGCGCTCCTTATCGGCCGGCCACTCTTGCCGCCGGCCAGAGTCATTAGTATTGCTTTCTGTACGTGCATGCGATTTTCCGCCTGGTCGAAGACGACCGACTGAACGGAATCGATGACGGCATCGGTAACTTCTTCATTGCGATGCGCCGGCAGGCAATGCATGAAGACGGCATGCGACGCGGCTTCAGACATGAGCGTGTCATTGACCTGATAGGGCGGGAAAATCTTGGCCCGCTCTTCGGTCTCATGTTCGTGCCCCATGCTGGTCCAGGCATCGGTGTAAATGGCGTCGACCCCGCGAACCGCTTGGTGCGGATCGTTGAGAATGTCTATGATCGCGCCGGTCTTCTTCGCAATGCGTTGCGCATCGGCGAGAAGTTCCGGGGCCGCGCCGTAACCCTTTGGCGTTGCGATCCGGATTCTCGAACCCAAAAGAGCCGCCGTTAGCAGTAGCGAATTCATTACATTGTTCCCATCGCCGACGTAGGCTAGGGTGATTTTTTTCAGATTGCCGAATTTCTCGTGCAGGGTGAAGTAATCCGCCAGCGCCTGGCATGGATGCTCCACTTCGCTCAGCGCGTTGACTACCGGAACACAAGCGAACTCCGCCATTCCTTCGACGGTTTCGTGCGCGAACGTGCGCAGAACGATGGCGCTTACCCAGCGCTCCAGATTGTGCGCGATGTCGCTCAGGGTCTCACGCGCATCCAGCCGCTCATGTCGCTGATCGACAAATGAAACCGATCCGCCGAGGCCGCAGATTCCAGCTTCAAAGGTGATTCGCGTGCGCAGCGACGGTTTTTCGAAGAACATGGCCACGTGCTTGCCCGCAAGGGCACTGCGAAAATCCTGCGGGCGCGCCTTCATCAGCGTGGTCAGCTCAAACAAAGACTCAACCTCTATAGGCGAGAGATCGCGGATTGAAACCAGGTCTCTTCCTGGCATCCGGCTGATCGGCGGTTGTGGCCTCGCCGGTACTGTTAAGGTTTGGCTGCTCATTAATGGTTCCTTTCGACTGCCAGACTGGTTTTCCTTCGTGCGCCTTCGTGTCTTTCGTGGTTGATGGTTTTGCGTTTCAGTAGTGCACTATCAAGCGCTCGCACCACCTCGTCCACATGCTTCTTCTCGATGATGTACGGCGGCAGAAAGCGCAGCACCGTCTCGTGCGTACGGTTGATCAGAATTCCTGCTGCGAGCAGCTGGCCGAGAACGGATTTCGCGAGACCTGCTGACTCGAGTTCCATCGCGAGCATCAAGCCCGACCCGCGCACCTCTTTGATCGACGAATGCTTCGATTGCAACTGCCGCAGCGCCGCCAGGAAGTAACTCCCCAGCTTCGCAACGTGCGGAAGCAGGCGATCGACTTGCTTCAGGCATTCAATGGCAACCGCGCACGCCAGCGGCCCCCCACCGAATGTTGTTCCGTGCAGACCGGGATGCATGCCGCTCGCGACGCGCTCAGTCGTGAGCAATGCGCCTAGCGGCAAGCCAGCCGCAAGCGGCTTCGCAACCGTGACCATGTCCGGCTTGATTCCATAGTGCTGATATGCAAAGTATTTTCCGGTGCGGCCCAGCCCACATTGAATTTCGTCGAGAATCAATAGCGCGCCAGATTTTTCCGTCAGCTCTCGCGCCAACTGCAAAAATTCGCGGCTCACAAAATTGATTCCGCCTTCTCCCTGAATCGTCTCCAGGCAAACCGCGCACACGCTGCCATCAAACTGCCGCTTCAAATCCTCCAGATCGTTGAACGCGACAAAATTCACTCCCGGCACAAGCGGTGTGAACGGGTTTCGATACTTCTCCTGTCCCGTAGTCGCAAGCGCCCCAAACGTGCGGCCGTGAAAAGAGTTTTCGAGCGCCAGCAGACGCCACTTGGCTTTATGCCCGTTGTTGTTGTTCGCACGAGCGAACGCCCGGGCCAGCTTCAGCGCCCCCTCCCAGGCCTCAGTTCCGCTGTTGCAGAAAAATGCGCGATCGAGTCCCGAGATCTTCGTGAGCCGCTTCGCCAGCTCAGCCTGATACTCGTGATAGAAGAGGTTTGAAGTGTGAATCAGCTTTCCCGCTTGCGCCTTCAACACTCGTTGAATGGCAGGATGTGCGTGGCCGAGCGCGTTCACGCCGATTCCGCTCAGGAAATCGAGATAGCGCTTGCCTTTCGAATCCCAGAGATAAACCCCGCGACCGCGCGTGAAGAGAACTCTCTGGCGATCATAGGTTGGGAGCAAGAGCTTCTGCTCAGCTTGCATGACGGAAGCAAGGCTCATGCGCCAATTACCTCCGTGCCATATTCGAGCTTCTGAAAATAGAACTGCGCCAGGACTTCAGCCTGCGCCGCGGGCAAAATGCGCACTCGGCCAACGCCCCGCTTCAAGGCATTGCCGCAGGCCTCAAGCTTTGGCAACATTCCGCCGCCGATCACTGAGCCTGCGATGAGCGCAGGAACTTGCTTGGTGTTGAGCCAATGAATTACGCTGCCATCGGCATCCTTCACGCCCGCGACATCGGTTAGAAAAATCAGCGTATCGGCCTTGCACGCAACGGCACATGCAGAAGCCATCTGGTCGGCGTTCACGTTGTAGTACTCGCCATCCGATCCAAGCGCCAATGACGAGAGCACCGGAATGCCGCCCTGGCTCCAGATCGCCTCAAACCAGCGCGGCTCAACCGCACAAATTTCGCCGACGAATCCGAGGTCGTATCCTTTTGTCTCTTTCTTGCGCGCGCGGAACGTCATGCCGTCGCCGCCACAGAAGCCGACCGCCGGCAGGCCCGCTTTGACGACCGCCGCAACCACCTTCTTGTTCACCATGCCGGCAAGGACCATGAGCGCAACGTCGCGCGTCTCTGCGTCGGTGATCCGGAGTCCATTGATGAAGTCGCTTTGCTTGCCGAGAAGTTTGAGCGTGCGCGTGAGCGCAGATCCGCCGCCATGAACCACGGCCACGCGGTGCCCGTCGTTCGCCATTTCGACTACTGCCCGCGCGCACTTGTGCAGCGTAGCTTCATCTTCGAGGGCTGCACCGCCGATTTTGATTACGATTTTCATAACAAGCCTTCTTCTTCTGCCCACCCGTTCATCAGGTTCATGTTCTGGACTGCCTGGCCAGCCGCGCCCTTGATCAGGTTGTCCTCGCACGAGACGATTACTAGCCTCTGGCCATCCGGCGCGAGGCAAAAGCCCAGGTCGCAGTAGTTCGTATTCAGCGAAAATTGGATTTCAGGCAGCTTCGGCGTCTGAAACACGCGAACAAATTTCTTGGCTTTGTAGAAATCGCGATAGCAGCTTTCGACTTCGGCGGCCTGCATCGGCTTCTTCAAATGGACATAGATCGTCGAGAGAATTCCACGCGGAATGGGCAACAAGTGTGGCGTGAACGTGATCTGATCGGTGGTCAGATGCAACTGCTCTGCGATTTCGCCCAGATGGCGATGCGTGAACACGCCGTAGGCCGACAGATTGTCAGCCACAGAAACGAAATGCGTACGTGAGGTCGGCTCTTTACCTGCGCCTGAAACTCCGGACTTGGAATCAGCGATGATTCCCTTCTCTCGGTCCGCGAGATCTGCCTTGAGCAGCGGCGCCAAGGCAAGAATCACAGTCGTGGCATAGCACCCCGGATTCGCAACGATGTTAGCGGCGGAAATTTTGTCGCCGTTGAGTTCAGGCAGGCCGTATACCGCTTTTTCCGCCAGCTCTGCAGCCGTGACTGAATCTTCATCTTTGAATCCGTAGATCGCGCGATGCTGCGCCTGCTTCAATCGCCATGCGCCGCTCAGGTCGATAACGCGAATTCCCTGCGCGACCGCTTCGGGGACCAAAGAACGCGAGACTTCGTGCGGAGTAGCAAGGAAAAGCAGGTCAATACCCTTCTGCTTCAACGAAGTCCACGAGAGCGGCTCGAGCGGGTAGCCGCCATTCCCGGAAAGAACAGGAAAAATATCGGCCAGGTTCACATGCGCATTGCCATTCGATGCGGATGCCCCATCCTTTCCCTTCAGGGAAGGGTGGGAATTTTGACTTTCGGGTCTCCTCAGCAGCACGGGCTTGTCTACGTGCGGATGGCGGAGAAGCAAGCGCGTCAACTCCAGACCTGAATAGCCGGTCGCGCCGAGTACAGCGACTTTGAGTTTCGGTGACATCAGGCGAGCATTCCCTGAATGCGACCGGCCAGGCGGTCGGCGGCGCGGTTGTCCTGGCAAACGATGAGAATGGTGTCATCCCCGGCGATAGTGCCGATCGCTTCCGGCCAGTTCTCTTCATCGAGCGCGGCGGCAACCGGCTGTGCGCTGCCCACGCTGGTCTTAGTCACGAGCAGGTTCTGCGCAGCACGCACGCTGGTCACGAACTCGCGCACCAGCCGGCCAACCGATGGCAGGTCTGTTTCGACGGGCAATTCGCGGCCCGGAATTGAATAGCCGCCCGTCGACTTCACGAGGCCAATCTCCCGGATATCCCGCGAAAGAGTTGCCTGACCGACATCGAACCCGCGCGGCCGGAGCAGCTTCTGCAGCTCCTCCTGACTGTATATGGGCGACTGGTCCAGCAATTCGAGAATCGCTTTTTGTCTCGCCAGCTTGCTCATGAATGAATATTCACCAGTGTGAATAATTATTCATCTATTCTAAAGCTTCGAGCGTCCGTGTCAAGTGGAAACGAAAGAACAACGGTTATTTTCAGGTGACTAGAGTGTGAGAGGTGATTCGGATGGCTCCCAATCATTCGAGCCGTTTTGGCGATCGAACGGTATAGTTCCAGAGCTTGTCAGTTGTGTCCGTATACGCTCCGCGTATGAGTGAGCGAATTGTTCTTTTTCTGCGTAAGGTCGGGAATGAAATCGTTCCACCAGTTTTTTGTACGAATCCGACCCGCACTCAAATTTTTCAACCCTCTGAAGGAAATCGACCCAATGTCCTAACTCGTGCAGCAACGTTCGATACAGCTGGGTTGTACGGCAACTTTCCAGACTCGATTCCACAGTATGCTGTCGGTCGGACTTGATCAGGTGGCCGTCTCGCCTGAGGCGATCGAGCTCTTCCATGTCCCTAAGTGAGAGCCGCTTGCCAAACTTGATTGGGACAGTAGGATTAATTGCCTCGAGTACTATGACCGGCCCGCTATAAACGACGCGTTTATCACTTCGCACTAAGTCCGCGGCGTACGCAAGCCTTCCCCACACCGGCTTCAACAATTGTTCTTTTCGGCTAGGCTGTCGGAAAAGAAAAGCTCCAATGCCGGACCAATCATCCCCAGGTACGTGTTCGAGCACACGAACGATATCATTCACCGTACATGCGTATACACAATCCGACCGGAGCGGTTGGAAGAAAAATCTCAGGAGTCTATTCCCAACAGCTCTTTCTTCCTCCCGTGCATCCCCGATCCGTTCCCAGGGCTCGTGCGCCCCATGTTCTGGTTCCGGGATACTCATCCGGTTTTTGCTACCTCGGCCCTGCTTCGCAGTGCCGATATTGCGATTCCGCCGATTCGGATCAAACATCTGCATTCCTTAGCCTCAACATTACTTCCTCGCATGTACTCCAATCAACCGTGCGCAGTCTACATTGATCAAGTCCGAGATTCCCATTGTGAGGGCGGTCGCTGTGCACTCCCGGAAAATTCGGGTTACAATACGCGCTGGGTCTTACATGCTGAAACGCGGCGTAATGCTCGGCTTCCTACTGTTGCTGGTGTTTTCTTTTTCTGCCCCATGGGCAATTTCGGCGCCGAGTGAAGACGGAGAAGTGCCTGCTTACCATTCCGGGCCTCCCGCGCCCGGCAAAAAGCTGCCGCCCATCCTAGGCCGGGAGCAATTGTGGGGCGGAAATGACCAGCAGCCGTACCAGTCTCATGCATATGAATTGGCGGCAAAGATCTCGCGGGTGATTTATCAGCAACCGTGTTATTGCTACTGCGACCGCATGGGACACCAGAGCCTGCGCAGTTGCTTTGAAGGTACGCACGGCGCTCAGTGCTTGGTCTGCTTGCGGGAACTTTATTATTCTTATCAGATGACGAAGCAACATAAGACCGCGTCTCAGATTCGAAAAGGCATCATTGCAGGAGAATGGAAGCAGGTTGATCTGGAATCCGCAGCAAAAGCTAACTGAGTCATTCAATACGTTAAGATTCCAAGTGGCGTTTGCATCCCGAATCAATGGTCATTGATTAAATGACTCAATGGTTCAATGATTTAAATTCTCAATGCCTCAATCAGGAAAAGTTCTTCAGATGGCCCAGAAATCAACCACAGCCAAACACACCCTTGTAAGCGATCCGCAATTGGCCCAGCTTCTTAAGTCCTACGAAGACGGCCTGCGCGCCATGCAGGAGCACAAATATGACAAGGCCAAGACCCTGCTGCAGAAGGTCGTGGCTGGCACCAACCGTGAACTGGCTGACCGCGCCTCCGTGCACATGAACGCGTGCAATCAGCAACTGGAGCGTGGCGCTACGCAGTTCAAGACCAGCGAAGAACACTATGATTTCGTGGTTTCGCTGATCAATCTAGGCGACTATGTCAGTGCCCGCGAACATCTCGACAGACTCTCGAAGCAAGTTCCAAAAGCGGACTATGTGGCCTATGGCCTGGCCGCGCTCGATTGCCTGACCGGGCACGTCGAAGATTCGCTGAAGAATCTTGCCCGCGCGATCAGCCTAAATCCCACTCTGCGATTCCAGGCGCGCAATGATTCCGACTTCCAAAACCTATCGGAAGATCCGCGCTTCACGGAACTGCTCTATCCCGATCCCGGCGCTGATGAGGCTCTTCCCTCTGAAGAAGGAGTCGAGGAGATCGGTTAGTCCTAATGCCTTCCCGCGGCCGTCGCGAATTGCGAGTGGTGGCAATCGGAGGAGGTACGGGCCTTTCCACCCTGCTCAAGGGGCTCAAGAAATATGTAGCGGGGGCTGGAGAGTTGTCGGAGAAAATCACCTCACCCCGAGGGAGCGCCTCGGCAAGACCGCCGATTTCGGACCTCTGCGCAGTTGTGACCGTCACTGATGATGGCGGATCAAGCGGGCGCCTCCGCAAAGACTTCAATATGCTTCCTCCGGGCGATGTTCGCAACTGCATCGTCGCCCTCTCGGAAGACGATGCCCTGCTCTCTAAAGTTTTCCAGCATCGCTTCGACCGCGGCACGGGACTCGAAGGTCACAGCTTCGGGAATCTTTTTCTTGCGGCCTTAACTTCTCTGACCGGGGACTTCAGCGAGGCAGTTCGATTGTCGTCAGAGATTCTCGCAACTCGAGGGCACATTTATCCGGCGACCGCCGCCAACATCGAGCTTGAAGCGTTGATGGAAGACGGCACAAGGGTGCGGGGTGAAACGAAGATCACTGCCAGCAAGGGACGAATCAGAGAGCTGTTCCTTGTCCCTCCCCATCCCGAACCGGTTCCCGAAACTTTGGAAGCCGTTGCTCGTGCAGACCTGATCACGATTGGTCCGGGGTCCCTGTTTACAAGTCTTATCCCGAACCTGCTGGTGCATGGCATTCCCGAAGCGATTCGCGATTCTGCTGCGACCAAAATCTACATTTGCAATCTGATGACACAGGCAAACGAGAGCTTGGGCCGCACAGCCGCTGACCACATTCGCGCACTCAACGATCACGCGGGCTACCAGATCTTCGACTACGCTCTCGTCAACCGAATGCCCTTATCGGATGAACTCAAAGCGAAATACGCGCTCGAGGGAGCTTCCCAAATCGTAGCCGACCTGGACGCGATTGAACGCCTTGGGGTCTGCCCGGTATTGGGCGATCACCTCTATGAAGATGGAGTCGCCCGGCACGACACTGATCGCCTGGCGCAAGATGTATTGGAAGTCGCCGCGAGCACCGTCTCAAGAGGCGCATCTTCCGTCAATTCCGCAATTTCCTAACGCTTCGGCGTATGAGTGTGCGCTAACCGCAACTTTTGCGAGGTTGGGGGTTAGCTAGTTATAGGACGACAATTCCACCGCACCATCTGTATTGAGCGGAGGTGTACTACGTCTGGCACTTGAATCGTGGGCACAGTGCCGCTGAAAATCATGAACACGATAGGAGCGTGTCTGCAGATATGAATCGCAACTTCCTCGTGAGAAGTTTCGCAATCGTCGCTGTGTTGCTTTCGAGCATTGCCCTGTTCGCGCAGAATCGCGGGGATGATTCGGGAAATTATGAAGGAACGGCGAATGCTGTGAGTGCCGGCGGAAATTGGATGCAGTTTTCCTCCGAGGACCGGATGACCGCCGCCAAGCGAACGCGGTTCGAGCTTTCCGCCACGAACGCGGCCCAGAGTGATCCCAGCGCAAAAGTCATTCTGTATTGCACGAATGGCAAGTTGACGCTCGCCGACTTTCATCCTGGTGAGCGGCTGTCACGCCCGAACTGGCCGGGTTTTTGGGGACAACCGCAAATGCGGGTGCGGATCCGCGTCGACGACAAGCCCGATGAGCACAACTGGAATTGGATTAGGGGGCACTTCCTCGCTATGGATAAGGGCACAGCAAGGGAGATCATTGGCGCACATTTATTCCGCGTAGAATTTCAGACCCCCGATGGCCCGCAGATCGCAGAGTTCGCACCGGCCGGTCTGAATCTTGGACTGGTGAAGCAAGCCTGCGACCTCACGCCCAAGAAGCCTTAAATCGATTGCAAGCGTAGCCAAAGCTACGGCGTGACAGCCGTAGCTTTTTCATTCGACTTTTGCCTGGCCGAAGAACATTCGCTTCTTCTCAGGAATATTCCTTTCCACCATCGGGTATTTTCACATTCACTGCGCGATAATTACTTGTTACCCGCCTATTGTTCGTTTGAGGTGTCCTATGACCACGCTGAATTCCCTCCCCGGCATTTCGCACTCACCATTGACCAACGAAGAACTCGCAAGCATTCATGCATATTGGCGGGCGGCAAACTATCTCTCTGTTGGACAGATCTATCTCTATAAGAATCCCTTGCTACGCGAACGGTTGACGCTGGAGCACATCAAGCCACGGCTGTTGGGCCATTTTGGCACCACCCCGGGCCTGAATTTTGTATACGTGCACGTGAATCGAGTCATAAAAAAATATGACTTGAATGCGATCTATATCTGCGGACCCGGTCACGGCGGACCCGGCATGGTCGCCAATGCGTATCTGGAAGGCACTTACACAGAGCTTTATCCGAACATTCAAAAAAACGAAGAAGGAATGCAGCGGCTGTTCAAGCAATTTTCGTTTCCGGGCGGGATCCCCAGTCATGATGCTCCCGAGACGCCGGGCTCGATCCATGAAGGTGGGGAACTCGGATATTCGTTGAGCCATGCCGCCGGCGCGGCATTCGACAATCCCGATCTGCTGGTTTGCTGCGTCGTTGGTGACGGAGAAGCTGAAACCGGTCCGCTCGCGACCGGGTGGCATATCAATAAATTTCTGAATCCGCAACGAGACGGCGCCGTGTTGCCGATTCTCCACCTGAACGGATACAAGATTGCCAATCCGACCATCTTCGGCCGGATGTCGGACGATGAACTCACACAGTTGTTCAGTGGCTACGGTTGGAAACCTTATTTCCTCGAAGGCGACGAACCGGAACATATGCATCAATTAATGGCGGCAACGCTCGATCATGTCACAGAAGAGATTCGTTCAATCCAGAACGATGCACGTGAAGACAAACAAGCCGTGTTGCCGGAATGGCCGATGATTGTGATGCGCACCCCGAAGGGCTGGACGGGACCAAAGATTGTCGATGGAAAGCCGATCGAAGGCACATGGCGAGCACACCAGGTCCCCGTTGCAGACCTGCAGACAAAGCCGGCGCATTTGAAGATTCTGGAAGACTGGATGCGCAGCTATCGTCCGGAAGAACTTTTCGATAACAACGGGACCCTGATTCCGGAACTTGCCGAACTGCCGCCGAAAGGTGATCGCCGCATGAGCGCGAATCCTCATGCCAATGGCGGAGTGCTGCTTCGCGACCTGGTCATGCCCGATTTCCGCAAATACGCGGTCAAAGTTGCAAAGCCAGGTGCCGAACAAGCGGAGTCGACGCGCGTGCTCGGCGGGTTCCTCCGCGATGTGATGAAGCTCAATCTAGAGTCGAAGAATTTCCGTGTGTTTGGGCCGGACGAAACCGCGTCAAATCGCCTCGAATTGATCTATGAGGCCAGCGATAAACAATGGCTGGAGCCGATCCTGCCAGTTGACGAAAATCTCTCACGCGAGGGGCGGGTGCTTGAAATGCTCAGCGAGCACATGTGCCAAGGCTGGCTAGAGGGGTATCTGCTGACCGGACGGCATGGATTTTTCTCCTGCTACGAAGCCTTCATTCACATTGTGGATTCCATGTTCAACCAGCACGCGAAATGGCTAAAAGTGACACGGGACATCGAGTGGCGACGACCGATTGCATCTTTGAACTACTTGCTCACCTCGCACGTCTGGCGGCAGGACCACAATGGATTCACGCACCAGGATCCCGGCTTTATCGATCACGTAGTGAACAAGAAAGCGGATGTGGTGCGCGTTTATTTACCACCGGATGCAAATTGCCTGCTCTCTGTGGCCGACCACTGCCTGCGCAGCCGTAATTACGTAAACGTCATTGTCGCCGGCAAGCAGCCGGAGTTGCAGTGGCTCGACATGGAATCAGCAATTGAGCACTGCACGAACGGTATTGGAATCTGGGAATGGGCCAGCAATGACACGAATTCTGAGCCTGACGTGGTGATGGCCTGTGCCGGCGACGTCCCCACGCTGGAAACTCTGGCCGCGGTTGATTTACTGCGCCAGCATTTTCCCGATCTTAAAATTCGCGTCATCAATATAGTGGACTTGATGACAATACAACCCTCGACCGAGCACCCCCATGGGCTCTCCGACAGCGACTTCGACTCGCTGTTTACTGTCGACAAGCCGGTCATCTTCGCCTATCACGGCTATCCGTGGCTGATTCATCGATTGACATATCGCCGTCACAACCACGACAACTTCCACGTGCGTGGCTACAAAGAGGAAGGCACAACTACAACGCCGTTCGACATGACGGTGCTGAACGATCTCGATCGCTTCCATTTGGCTGGTGATGTAGTCGATCGCGTCCCCAAGCTTCAGCCGGTCGGCGGGCACTTCAAGCAATTCCTTCGCAATAGACTCATCGAACACAAACAATATATTCATCAGTACGGCATCGATATGCCGGAGGTGTTGAACTGGAAGTGGAACTATTGAAGCGGTACCTCCTTCGTGCCCTTCGTGGTGAACGAATCTTTTGGTTTGTCCAAACCCTAATAACCACGAAGGACACGAAGGTGCACGAAGGAAAACAATTAGAAACCTCGCCATAAACTTCAGATGAAAGTCCTGGTTCTGAATTCCGGCTCGAGCAGTCAGAAAACCGCGCTCTTTGAGCTCGACGGGAAATCCCGGCCCGATCCAGTTTCTCCGCTCTGGGGAAGCAAGATTGAGTGGGACGGAGATAAAGAAGAGATCACAGTCAGAAAAGGGCGAGGCGAAAAGCAAGACAGACAAGACAGAAAAAGGAGCGCGCCGACAGAGCGGGGCGAGTCCGCAAAAGAGGTGCTCTGCAGCCTTTGGGAAGGCCCCGTGCGCGCCCTCTCTGGCCCGGAAGAAATCAATGTTATCGGCCATCGCATTGTTCACGGCGGCCCCAAACTGGCCGAACCGGTGCTTATCGATGCACAGGTGAAGCAAACCATCGCCGATGTTTCGGAGATCGCGCCGCTGCACAACCATTTAGGACTTCAAGGAATAGAGATTGCCGAGCGCTTGTTTCCGGGCAAAGCGCAGGTCGCGGTATTCGATACCGGATTCCACCGCACACTTCCACTCCAAGCTTCCGTTTACCCCGGCTCCTATGAGTGGTTCGAGCAAGGAATACGTCGCTACGGTTTCCACGGAATCAATCATCAATATTGCGCACAACGTGCTGCGCAACTCCTTGGTCGAGAGCCTTCGTCGCTGAAGATCGTCAGTTGCCATTTGGGCAATGGCTGCTCGCTTTGCGCGATTGACGACGGCAAAAGCATAGATACCACTATGGGTTTCACCCCCCTCGAAGGCCTCATGATGGGAAGCCGGAGCGGATCGGTCGACCCCGGCATTCTGATTCATCTCTGGCGTACTCAGAATGCCGATGCGCGCCAATTGGACGAGCTGCTGAATCGCAAATCAGGACTGCTCGGAATTTCAGGGGTGTCGAGTGACATGCGTGACGTGATGAAAGCGGCCGGCAAAGGAAGTAAACGGGCAAAACTGGCTTTCGACATATTCGTCCATCGTTTGCAATCCGGGATTGCAGCCATGGCGGCCTCGCTCAGCGGGATCAATGCGCTCGTTTTCACGGCTGGCATCGGAGAGAATTCCCCCGAAGTTCGACGCGAAACATGCGCAAAGCTAGCCTTTTTGGGAATTCATCTTGATGAAGCAAGAAATTCTTCTGCCACGCCCGATGTGGACGTCTCAACAGAGGACTCGCCGGTTCGCATTCTGGTGATTCGCGCGCAGGAGGATTGGGCTATTGCCCGCGAGTGTGTGCGGCTGACGGCCTAGGGTGGTCCCAGAGAGCGCTTCCGTGGCCCTTTTCAAGAAAAATCCATTGTGCTGGGCGGACTAACACAGTATTATCCCCGCATCGCAATTGATTTCCGTCCTTCTGCTTCACAAATTTGTCAGGAGATTGTCATGGACTCTTCCCAAACTCTGGTCATGGTTTTCTATGTAATCGTCGGCCTTGTAGCATTGGGCACGATTCTCAGCGGATTCTTTCAGGTACATACCGCCGAAGCAGCGGTCATTCAACGCATGGGCAAGTTTCTGCGCGTCGCAAACGCCGGTATGAATTTCAAGCTGCCATGGCTCGACCAGATCGCGGGGCGAATCGACTTGCGCGTACAACAGCTCGCGCTCGATGTAGAAACCAAGACCAAGGACAACGTTTTCGTCAGGATTCCCGTGTCTGTGCAGTATCATGTGATCCCCCTCAAGGTTTATGAGGCCTTCTACAAGCTGGCCAATCCGAAGCAGCAGATTTCATCATATGTCTTCAACGTGATCCTCGGTCATGTGCCGAAGATGAATCTGGATGATGCTTTTCTGCAGCAATCAGACATCGCCGTCGCGATCAAGCAAGGCCTCGATGACGTGATGCAAACCTACGGATATGCCATTGATCAGGCGCTGGTCACTGACATTCAGCCGGACGAGAAAGTCAAAGCCGCTATGAATGAAATCAATGCGGCACAGCGAGAGCAGGTTGCGGCCAGCGCGCGCGGCGAGACAGAAAAAATTCTCAAAGTGAAGCAGGCCGAAGCGGAAGCCGAAAGCAAAGCTCTGCAAGGCCAGGGCATTGCCAATCAACGCAAGGCGATTATCGAAGGACTCAAAGCTTCGGTCGAGGCTTTCTCCGCCGCCATCGAAGGGACCAGCGCGCGCGACGTGATGATGCTCGTCCTGGTCACCCAATATCTCGACACAATCAAAGAAATCGGCGCCCAGGACAAGAGCAACACGCTGTTCATGTCACATTCTCCCGCTGCAATGGGCGATCTGTTTCGCCAGCTTCAGGACGCGGTGATGATCGGGCAAAAAGCCGCAGCAGCAGCCGGACAGGGCTGAGCAGCGAAGCGTCCTCATCCTTAGAACACTCTTCCCTGCAAAGCCTAAGGCTCGGGAGTATAATGGCGAATAAAAGGCGAATATGCCATGTCTTCCCTTCCCCTTCTCCCGGATTCAGGATCGCGTCTCGTAGGGATTGCCCGTCTTGCATCGCACAGCGAAAGTGTTCGCCAGGGACATGAAGTCGAGTACTTTGCTTTGCCTGTGAAGTCGTTGCTGAACCGCTGCGTCAGTAAGCGGCAATTGCCGTTCACCTGGACCATCAATCCCTATCGGGGATGCGAATTCGCGTGCAAATATTGCTACGCCCGCTATACCCACGAATTCATGGAGATGCGCGACGGCATTGAATTCGAGCAGAAAATTTATGCCAAGCAACACGCCGCTGACCTGTTGCGCCAGGAACTGCGAAAGGTAAAGCCGGGGGAGTCGATTGCAATCGGTACTGCAACCGATCCCTACCAGCCAATAGAGCGCAAGCTCGAAATTACCAGGGCGATTTTGCAGGAATTTGCACGCCACGAAGGATTGGAACTTGGGATCGTCAGTAAATCTGCAATGGTGCCGCGAGACATTGACGTATTGCAGGAGATTACACGTCACAACAAGATCTCGGTAAATATCACGGTGACTACGATCGACGCCGATCTCGCCCGGATACTCGAACCGCGTGCGCCCAGGCCCGACTTGAGACTTGGCGCGGTTCGGAAGTTGCGCGACGCCGGAATTCGAACCGGCGTGAACTGTGCTCCCGTGCTGCCGGGGATCACAGATTCACAGAAGCAACTGGAAGCAGTGGTCAGGGCCGCTGCCGAAGCAGGGGCGGACCATATTTTTGCCAACACGCTGTTTCTAAAACCCTGCTCGGCAGCGGTCTTCCTGCCATTTCTAAAGGAGCACTTTCCGAAACTCGTTCCCGACTACGAGCAGCGATTTAAGAATGGAGCATTCCTGGCCCCACCATATCGCAAGCGGATTTCAGAATTGATGACACATTTGCGCAAGAAATATGCGGTCGGCAGAGATTCAGGTTGGAAACCGATCGAGCCGTTTCGTCCCCAGCAGGAGCAAATGAATCTGTTCGGCTGAAAGTTATTTGTGACGTGGGGGATGAATTCTTCCGCCACGCTCCAGCATGGCAACGAATTCAAGGATTTTTCTGACTCGTGTTTCCGGCTTCTTTGCGTTTTGAACCCGAAACAAAATCGCGTAGCGGTTGGCGCTGTCGAGCGTGGCGAAGAACGCCTTAGCTTTTGGATTCGAGCTTAGCGCGATATCGAAATCTTTTGGTACAGTCGCCCGGCTTGGTGAATCGTAGGCCGCTTCCCATCGGCCATTGGCTTTCGCTTGCTCGATCGCCCGCAGCCCTGAGGGTTTCATCCGTTTGTTTTTCATGAGAGTGAGCGCTCTCTCGCGATTGATCTTCGACCAAATGCTCTTAGCTGATCGTGGGACAAACCGTTGCAGCCAGGTTTTCTCGTCTTCCGGCCCCTTTTGTCCGTCAATCCAGCCGTAACACAAAGCAATTTCGAGCGCCTCAGCGTAAGTGACCGACTTCACTCCGGAATCTTTTTTTCCGATCCGCAGCCAGAGCCCTGAGTGGCTGTCGTGATTTTTCTCCATCCACTGGGCCCAGTCGTTCTGGTCCTTGAACAGACGCTTTGGTGTTTCTTCGCCTCGGGCTACGAACTTGGCCACGTTGAACCTGACTACCCCTTCAACTTAAGCTTGGATTTGTTTTCTTCCAGAAATTCGCGCAGCTTGTCAGATGAGTCGAGCAGGCGAATCCACTGCTCGTAGTAGAGTGTGACTGGAAATCGACCCAGGCCATAGACGCTCACACCGCCCTTTTCGCCCACGCGAAATTCCAAGCTCCCGGTCCGGCGCGTACCCTGCTGCTTTTCCAGTTCCGCAAGTTTTGCTTTCAGCTCTTCATAGGTTGGTTCTGCCATAGCGCTCCCCTTTTGAGTTTCACTTCAGAGTTCATCTCATCTTAATCCGGCATGGCCAGAATTTAGAAGCAGCTGACATGCAACCGCCCGTGTTACGCTCAGAGCCATGAGCAATCCTTACGCGACGCAACTCGGCAACCGGGATGCGATGCAGGTCCTGGAATCGACGGCATCACGTCTGAGCCAGCTTGCGCGGACTATCGGCGAAAAGCAGATCGATCAGCCGCGCTCACCGGGCAAATGGAGCCCGCGCGAGATTCTGGTCCATCTGGCAGACTGTGAACTCGCTTTCGGATTTCGTTATCGGCAGGCCCTTGGCGAAGATGACCACGTAGTGCAGCCCTTCGATCAGGACAAATGGGCGAAAACGTATTCTGTCTACGATGCGGCACAGGCCCTCTCCACATTTACCGCTCTGCGAAATTGGAATCTTGCGCTGGTACGGTCGCTCACAACTGACCAGTTGTCAAAAAAGGTCACTCATCCTGAACGCGGCAAGATGGTTTTTAAAACCATGCTCGAAACCGCTGCCGGGCATGACCTGAATCATCTGAAGCAGTTGGAGGAAGTTGCAGCAAGGTCGGCTGCCCAAATCTGATCCAATCGCCATTCCGGAGAGTCACTTCCACTTTCTCCATTTATAATCGAGCGTTTTCACTAGGGCTGCCATTGCATCTTGAAGGTGATTGGAGACGGTTTGGCCTACAACGATCTTCGTGAATGGGTAAGCTCGCTCGAAAGCGCGGGGGAGTTGCGTCGGATCAAGACGGAATCCGACCCGATACTCGAAATCGCCGAGATTACCGACCGCGTCTCAAAGAGCCGTGACAAGAATGGCAACTACGGAGGTCCCGCGCTCCTTTTCGAAAATCCAAGAGGCAGCGACATTCCGGTCCTCATCAACCAATTCGGATCCGAACGCCGCATGCGGATGGCGCTTGAAGTCGAATCATTCGACCAAATCGCCGATCGCATTCGCCAATTCATGGATGTGAAATCCCCGCAAGGTTTTCTCGACAAAGTGAAAATGCTGCCCATGCTCGCCGAAATGGGCAAGTTCTTCCCCAAGACGGTTTCGACCGGCCCTTGCAAGGAAGTTATTCGCAAAGAAAAGTTCGATCTCAATCGTCTGCCGATTCTGCAATGTTGGCCGCAGGATGCCGGACGATTCATTACGCTGCCGTGTGTGATCACACGTAATCCCAACACTGGGAAAAGAAATGTCGGTATGTATCGCATGCAGGTCTACGACGGAAAAACCACCGGCATGCACTGGCAACGGCAGAAAGTTGCGGCGGAACACTATCGGGAGATGTTGAGACGGGCTGCGGCTGAAAGTCAAAATCTCCGCCCTGTCGCAAACAGCGCGACAAGGGTGGGGCACTCTCGTAGTGTCGAGATAATGGCCCGAACATCTGGGGGCTCGATCATTCCTGAAGGCGAATTGCCCTCCGGAAAAATGGAAGTTGCGGTCGCGATTGGAACCGATCCCGCACTGACGTTTTCTGCCATTGTTCCAGCGCCCCCTGACATCGAGGAATATGTGATCGCTGGGTTTTTGCGGCAAAAGCCTGTCGAGCTCGTGAAGTGCGAAGCCGTGGATATCGAAGTTCCGGCATCCTCCGAAATTGTTCTTGAGGGCTACGTGAACTTGGACGAGTTAAAAATGGAGGGGCCATTCGGCGATCACACCGGCTTTTATTCCCTCCCGGATCTCTATCCCGTGTTTCACCTCACGTGTGTCACCCATCGCAATAATCCAATCTACGCGACAACGATTGTCGGCAAACCTCCACAGGAAGACGCATACATGGGGAAGGCTGTGGAGCGAATTTTTTTGCCGTTGATGAAACTTACGATTCCCGAACTGGTCGATGTCAATTTGCCTATCGAAGGCGTGTTTCACAACCTGATGATCGTGTCGATTCGCAAATCCTACCCTGGACAGGCAAGAAAGGTCATGAATGCCATCTGGTCGCTCGGCCAGGCCATGTTCACCAAGTGCGTCATTGTTGTCGACGAAGACGTGAACGTTCAAGATGTCGCTGATATCACCCTGAAAGTTTTGAATCACATCGATCCGGAACGCGATATCCAGTTCACCCTTGGGCCGGTGGATTCTCTCGATCACGCCTCGCGACTGCCGAATTACGGCTCGAAGATGGGGATTGATGCTACTCGCAAGTGGTCCAGCGAAGGATTTATCCGACCCTGGCCGGATGAGATTCTGATGGACGACCAAACCAAGGCTCTCGTCAACAGCAAGTGGAAAGCGCTCGCGAAGGAACTTGGAATCGAATAGCCGTTCAAGCGGAAGCCCAAACAGCCGCCTCAGCAAGATGACAAGATTTTGACCCTCCGAAGTTCTCGTATTCCAAAAGAACTGCTATTTTGTAGGGATGCCTGCAGCCAGACGTACCGTAATCACCGGGATGGGGGTCGTCAGCCCCAATGGGACGGGAGTTCCAGCTTTTGAGAGCGCCGTGCTCGCCGGACGAAGCGGAGTGAAACGCATCTCGCGCTTCGACGCGTCCCCAATTGAGGTTCAAATCGCAGGCGAGGTCTCCGATTTCGATGAACTCGCGTGGGTCGAAAAAAAAGAACGCAAACATGTTTCGCGAATTTTGCCCTTCGCGTTGTGCGCTGCTTCGGAGGCGTTGAGCACGGCTGGTATCGACTCTTCATCCCTTCCGATCGAAGAGCGCCGCCGGTTCGGCGTCATTATCGGCACCGGAGGTGGATCACAGGAATTCACCGAAGAACAGTATCGGCTCTACTTTCACGGACAACTCAGCAAGATGAGTTTATTCTGCGTCCCCACGGGAGTAATGGGAAGTATTTCGAGTGAGCTGAATGTCCGTTTCGGACTGCGCGGCCCCAGCCACGTGATTACGACCGGATGCACATCATCGACCGATGCCATGGCCTACGCCATGCGTCAGATTCAATCCGGACGGCTGGACATGGTGCTCACCGGCGGAGCCGACGCGCCGATCTCTCTGGGCACCGTACGCGGATTCATTCTGATGAAAATTCTGACCGAGAGCTGGAATGCGCATCCGCAGCGAGGTTCGCGGCCCTTTTCTGCTGACCGTGATGGGTTTGTGCTGGCAGAAGGAGCGTGGACGTTCGTGCTGGAAGAATATGAACACGCAAAGGCGCGTGGGGCAACCATTCTGGCCGAAATTTGCGGGTACGGCTCAACCTGCGAAGCGTTTCATCGTGTCCGGCTGATGGAGTGCGGCGAAGAGCCAGCGCGGGCGATCGGGTTGGCGATGCAGCAGGCCGGCATTGCACCGGAAAATGTGGATTATGTGAACCTGCACGGAACATCGACCCAACTGAATGACCGGATTGAGACACGCGCTCTGAAACTGGCACTAGGTGAAGATCGAGCCCGGCAAGTTCCCATGTCAGCTCTCAAGTCGCAAATCGGACATCCGCAGGGCGCCTGCGGCGCGGCAGGCGTAGCGGCCACGCTGGTCGCGATGCGCTCGGCACAAATTCCTCCCACCATAAACCTGGAAGATGCAGATAAGGACTGCGATCTCGACTATGTCCCGGAGACCGGCAGGAAGAAACACATTGAGCACGCGGTCTGCAATTGCATTGCGTTCGGCTCAAAAAATTCCGCGCTGGTGCTGAGAAAAGTGGCGTAGCAGCGTTCAGTGGGTTAACAGGTGATCTGCGGCGGTGCGCGTCTGGTTCATATCAGGTGAGAGTTGTTGCGCTTTTTGAAAGGCTGAATTCGCTTCGGACGATCTGCCGCTCTGCTGGAGGGCACGCCCCAACAGTTCGTACCCCAAATCGCTGGGCTTGATCGCAACTGCCTTTGTATATTCCGCAATAGCCGATGTCAGATTGCCTTCCCGTTGTCCAATCAGACCACTTCCAATCAGCGCGGGTACGTTATTCGGATCGAGCCTCAATGCTTCATGAAAACTGGCCTTTGCGTGTTCCGCATCTTTCATATCCAGATAAGCTGAGCCGATATTGCTGAGCGCAATTGCCCGCATGCTCGCGTCGGTGGCATTGTCGAAGGCTTGCTGATACCGCTTGATGGCATCGGCTAAGTATCCATTGTTTTGTTCATAAGCCCCGAAAGCGAGAAGTTGAGATGGCTCGTAGTTGTGTAGGCTGAGGGCTCGATGAAAATGAATCAAGGCTTCTTCCGTGCGGCCCTGGTGCGCGAGGTCCTGCGCGAAATTGTCCTCCGCCATGTAGTTGTCCTTTGTGACGGAGAGGGTGTATTTCCAAAGTGTTTCGCTGTCGCGCCAGAGGGAGACCTGGCGATAGGTTGAAATTGATAATGCACCTGCCACCGTCACGAACAGGCATGTGGCTGGAAACACACCTCTTTTGAATCGTGCAAGCAAGTCTGCAAGAAGCCAGATTGCGGCAACCAAGACTCCGACCAGAGGAATGTACATGTATCGATCAGCCCGCGACTGTTCGCCGACCTGGACGATTCCGATCATTGGAAAGAGGGTCCCCAGAAACCAAAGCCATGCGAAAGCCAGGTATGGTGCAGCTCTTCGGCGAAGAGCCACCAGCACGGAAATCCCCACCAAGGCTGCCGCCGCAAACGCAATCTTCCATGCAGATAAATTCACATCCGGTGGGTATATCGGCGCCAGATGATGGGGCCAGACTGCATCCCGCAAATACTTCAGGTAAGCGACGATGGCATTTTCGAACCGGGAGCTAACTGGAAATTCGCTCGTGGTACGAACCGCGTGTCCGGCGTGCTGCGCCATCAAAGTGATTGCAGCACTGAGAGCTGATAGAGCAAAAAGCGGAAGCTTCTCAACCACAAGCGATGAGAAAGGTTCTGCTGTGGTTTTCCTTATTGATTTACCGTCAGGAACCGAGGCGAACAGCCGCGCTCTTTTAAGCGGCCAAACATCCAGCAGGAGCAGGGCAAATGGAAAAATGATCACCTGGGGCTTGGCCAGCAAAGCAACCAGATACAACACGGCAACCGAAGCGTAGCTTTTGGTTGTGGGCTTACGAACGTGCCGAGTGTATGCCCATGTGGCGAGCAGAAAAAACAACACACTCAGCACAGTCTTACGTTCCGCGGCCCAGGCGACGGCCTCAACGTTCAAGGGATGCACCGCAAACAGAACCGCCAACATCCAGCTTCGCCCCGCAAAGCCGGTGATTGTCTTAAAAATCAGAAAGAGCAGCACGGCATTCAGCGCATGTAAGAGAACATTTTCAAAATGATGGCCGGCAGCGTTCATCCCGAACAGCTCAAAATCGATTGCATGTGAAATCCAGGTCAACGGATGCCAGTTGGCGGCGTCAAAACTCGTAAACGCCCATTGCACAGTGTCCCAGTTCAGCCCGGAAGTGACGTGCGGATTTTTTACGATGTATTGATTGTCATCAAAGTTGATGAATGCATTGTTGCCCACCGGAAGATACACAGTTACAGTCAGCAACACGAGTGCAAGGGAAAGAATAAGACTTCTCTTCTCCGGGGAAGAAAAAAGGCCGCGTGGGTTTGAGGACCCCTTTTGCGAACTGAGGCGGGTGGCAGCGGCGGCCATCATCACTCGATGATTCTAGCGCGCAGCGAATTCGGGATTCTAACGGTGCACGAAAGGAACATAACAAAGGTCATATTTGAATCCCAGGTCGGCCACAATTCGTCGCGCTTTTTTGCCAAATCAGGTCAATCCGGCCATGGAAAAAAACCGCACGGAGAATCGATTGTTTGTTCCGCATATACAATAATGGGCGTGCGCCGGGTGCGCCACCGCCAGGATGGTCGTGGTCCTCTTCTTCTCTGCAAGAAAGCTCAGGCCAGACGTTCCAGATTTGAACTCTCACACCGCGTTTTCAGCATGACAAGAATTGTCGTAGGAAGGTGACAAACCACGACAGACCGATTCGGACTCCGGACGGTAAGCTACGGGCAAGTACGGCAAACTATTGAAAATATGACGCGCAGGTAGCGGTCTGGTAACTCCCTTTGGTAACTATGGCGGTGGCGAGAGAAGTGCGAGAGTACAGGCATCGAGTCGCTGAGACCGAGATTCGAAAAAACAAAAAAGAAGAGGGAAAACAGAAAATGCGTAAACAGAAGGGTTTCTCATTAATTGAGTTGCTGATCGTTGTGGCGATCATCCTGATCATCGCCGCGATCGCGATCCCGAACCTGCTGCGCGCCAAGATTGCGGCTAACGAGTCTTCGGCAGCGGCTTCCATTCGTACCATCGTGACCGCGAACATTGAGTACTCAACCTCGTATCCTGGCGTCGGCTTTGCTGCCACTCTGGGTGCTCTTGGACCGGCAGATGCCAGCTGCAGCGCCGGGCCTGCCAGCGCGAATGCCTGCATCGTAGACTTCGTTCTGGGCCAGGGCACGAAGAGCGGTTACCAGATCGCGTCCAAGGGTCAGACTCCGATCAACGGCGCCAACACTCAGTTCACGGCTTCTGCAATTCCGAGCACGTTGAACTCGACTGGCGTAAAGGGCTTCTGCGCTGTCGAAGATGGTGTGGTCCGCTACATCACTCCGGCGCCTGCTGCCCAGTACACGACTGATGCGGCTTGCCTGGCGCTCAGCCCGTTGCAGTAAGTTGAATTGGCGAAGTACCTGGGGGAGGGTACCAGCCGCAAAGCATCGGATGGCGACATCCGATGCTTTTGTTTTTTGCGCCGATATATACACGACCGCAAACGCCTAGAGCTGTCCCGCCACAACTTTGGTAATTGGGGAATGGCCACTGAGATGCGACAGAAATCAGGCAGAGGAACAATATGCGACGCCAAAAAGGCTTTTCACTCATCGAGCTACTAATCGTAGTCGCGATTATTTTGATCATCGCGGCAGTAGCAATACCCAGTTTGTTGCGGGCCAAAATCGCCGCTAATGAGTCGGCGGCGGCTTCGAGCGTTCGCCAGATCTCGACGGCACAGATCGCTTATGCGGCTGCTTATCCCGCGGTGGGATATGCCGCTACGCTGGCGGCGCTGGGGCCAGCCAACGCAAGTTGCAGCGCAGGGCCCGTAAGTTCAAATGCCTGCATTCTGGACTCTGTTCTTTCCACTGGGTCGAAGAGTGGTTACAGCTTCATTTCAGCGGGATCCGGAGGGGGTGGGGGAGTTCCGAATTCAGCGTTCGTAGCCAGCTCAGCGCCGATGACATATAACGTCAGCGGTGTGCGGAATTTTTGCATGGTTACAGATGGCGTACTGCGCATCAATACCGGCCCGGCTCCGGTGGCCCCGGATGTAGCAACGTGCACGGCTTATCCGATTGCGCAATAGGCACTCTGGTAATGCTTCGAACTCGGTCCGGCACCTTCTCCCCTTAGTAAATTTCATATAATTTTCGCAGGCGCGCCCACTGTATGCCTGCGATTGAAATCCTCAGCCTAGAAAAGATCTATAACGTCGGTTTCTGGCGCAAGCGCGCGAAACGCGCGCTGCGCCCCCTAACCCTGACCGTGGGAGATGGCGAGATCTTCGGGTTTCTTGGCCCGAACGGTGCAGGCAAGACTACGACCCTCAAAATTCTGATGGGGCTGGTGTTTCCAACCAGCGGCACCGCGCGCATCCTCGGCATGGAACTCAATGACCCAAGAATGAAGGCGCAGATTGGCTTTCTTCCAGAGCAGCCCTATTTTTACGACCATTTGACCGCGCGTGAACTCCTAACCTACTACGGGCAGCTTTCGGGCATGGACGGAAAACAACTTCCCTCCAGGGTCGATGCAATTCTCGATGAAGTGAAACTAACGGACTCCAAAAACGTTCAACTGCGAAAGTTTTCCAAAGGCATGTTGCAGAGGGCTGGAATCGCCCAGGCGATATTGCATGATCCCAAGATTGTTTTCCTGGATGAGCCTATGTCTGGGCTCGATCCAATGGGACGACGTGAGGTGCGGAGTTTGATTGAGCGGCTCAAAGAGCGCGGCAAAACGGTTTTCTTTTCCACGCATATTCTTTCCGATGCCGAAATGCTGTGTGATCGCGTCGCCATTCTCAATCAAGGCGAGCTGCGGGGTGTCGGTGGAGTGGCGGAACTTACTGCCGGCGTGCACGGGAAGGTGGAAATCGTCTGGCACGGAAGCGCGATCCCGTCAGCAATTCGATCTATGGGAGCGGAATGTCATGCGGCAGCGGACACTATGCGTGCCGTCCTGCCGGAGGAAAGTCAAGGGTTGGCACTGGAGGCTCTGCAGCGGGACGGCTTCAGACTTATTTCGCTAACTCCCGTACGAAGTTCGCTTGAAGATTACTTTGTCTCGCAGCTCGATGCTCAAGCAGAGACTGTGCAGGTTCCAACGCAGGCGCGGAGCAATTAGGTAATGAATAACCGCATTTTCCAGATCGCGATCAACACGTTCCGCGAAGCGGTTCGAGACCGCGTGCTCTACAACCTGATCGCGTTCGCGCTGCTCATGTCCGGGGCCGCAGTTCTGGTCGGGCAGATATCTTTGCAGATCGAACGTCTGGTGGTCATTAATCTCGGCCTCACAGCGGTTTCGTTGTTCGGCATCGTGATTGCTATTTTCATAGGCATTGGCCTGGTCTCCAAGGAGATCGACAAGCGTACGCTCTACACGGTGCTCTCTCGTCCGGTGAGGAGATGGGAATTTATCTCGGGAAAGTTCTTTGGACTGGTTGGCACACTCGTCGTAAACACGTTCTTTATGGCAATAGGAGTTTTCGGGGCACTCGCGTATGTTTCGCATCATCTGGAAAGATCTGATGGCTGGGTGCTGCTGGCCCTCTACTTTATCGTTTTGCAGTTCATGATTATTACGGCCCTGGCCCTATTCTTCTCGTCTTTTTCGACTCCAATTTTCTCCGCGGTTTTCGCTTTTTGCCTCTTTGTAATCGGCAGTTTCGCGGGAGATTTGCGCAACTTCGCCGCGATGGCCCATGGCGCCACCCGCTGGCTGGCGAGTACAGCCGCCTATCTTGTGCCCAACTTTTCAGCCTTGAACGTGATCAGCGGGGTTGCGCACGGACAATCGGTGCCGCTGCAGCTCGTAGTTCTGAATACCGTCTATGCTCTCGTCTATACGGCGGCAGCCCTCAGCGGCGCGGTGCTGATTTTTGAACGGCGGAATCTGAAATGATTCGGGTCAACAGGACCACAGCGGTGGCCAGCGCGGTTCTAGCCCTCAGCTTGGCCTCATCCGCTTTTCTCGTTCACACCGTCGATCAACTGCGCGACTCAACTTCGCCTCAGGAAATGCTCTATGTCTCTTCTCCAAAGCTGCTGAAACGGCTCAGTCTCGGCTATGAAGGCCTACTGGCCGATATTTATTGGACTCGCGTGGTGCAATACTTTGGCGGGACCCATAGCCGGGGAGGCGGAACTTACAAGCTTCTGTGGCCGCTGCTGAACATTACCACCCAGCTTGATCCCCATTTGATACCCGCTTACGAGTTTGGCGGGACCTTTCTTTCGGCCAAACCGCCAGACGGCGCAGGAGCCCCTGACCTTGCAATCGAATTGGTCAAATACGGAATTCAGAACAATCCCGGAGATTGGCATCTCTACTATGATCTGGCATTCATCTACTACGACCTTAGGGATTACCGGCATTCCGCGGACGCTTTCCTGAAAGGATCGCAAATTCCGGGAGCCCATCCGTTTCTTAAGATCATGGCGGCACAGATGGCCGAGCATGGCGGCGATGTCGCAACTGCCCGCATGATGTGGACGACCACTTACCAGACCACGCATGACGCACTGATTCGCGCCAATGCTGCCGCCCATCTGCGCGCTTTACAGGTGAATGATGACATCATGATTTTGGAGCGGGTGGTAGAACGTTACCGCGTTCAAACCGGTCGTTTTCCTGAGAGTTTCTCGGAGTTGGAAGCTGCCAGGATGCTGAACGGAATCCCTCTGGATCCAATGGGCAAGCCTTATGAATTGGAGGGCGGTGGTAGAGTCGTCGTCTCTGATCCGGCGGACCTTCCTTTTATCGAAAAAGGGCTACCTCAGGGTTACGTCCCGAGCGCTATTCCAAGATTGGTTCCCACCAATTAGCATTGCCTCAGTTCTGCGAACCGATTTTGTGTGATAAAGGTGTCAACTTGGTCGGTGCCCTCGCGCAGTGGTGGCGAAGGCAACGCGAGGAGGCCGGGGTGGGTCTTGCGCTCGGCCGCTTGCTGGGGATTAGTTTCGAACTTGTCCGCGGTTGCTTTCCCGACCAAAGGCGCCAGCGCTATGGCGACGCGGAATATGACTGGGAACATCGCGTGGATACGACCAGCGCGACGGTAAGTTGGCGTTCGCGCCTGATGGGATTGCTGAATTCGCCCTATCAGCCAATACCAGAAGATCAATTCCGCGAAATGATGCGCGCGCTGAATATCGATTTCAGCCGGTTCACGTTCATCGATATTGGTTCAGGAAAAGGACGCGCGCTTATGCTTGCCTCTGAATATGGTTTTCGGCGAATTATCGGCGTCGAACTTCTTCCGGAGTTGGATCGAATTGCTCGCCAGAACCTAACAAGATTGAGGGAGCGCGGCAAGAACTTACCAGTCGAACTGGTTTGCGGAGATGCTATCGATTTTGCCTTCCCTGCTGAGCCTACGGTTGTCTTCCTTTTCAACCCTCTGCCGACGTCGAGCCTGGCTCGAATGCTTCAGAACATAAAAGGCAATCTTCAAAAACGGCCGCATCCTTTGTATCTGGCCTACGCCAATGCAGTGTTGGAGCACACGATTGTAGAATCACAGCTTTTTTCAAAGCTCGCGGGCACGAGAGAATTTTCTTTGTTTTACAATTCCGGGTTTTCCAAATCCGGGCTGCCTGGCTTTGAGAGTTCAGTGGGCCGTTTGTGAGCATTCCGTGACCGTCCCAAAGCTTTGTCGGCCAGGTCGATCCAGCGTTGTAAGCGGGCCTTCACCCGGTCACTCTCGCGCCGGAGGGGAGTGGTGGCCCCGCCGGGCGTGGGCAACATCTCCTGCAGTTTGTTGCGTCGGCGGCGCTCTATCGGTATTTTCGGGCGTGAGTTCACTGGGCCCATCTTCGACTCATTAGACAAGGATTTTTCTGCACTGTACGATACAGTACAATCGGTATTCATAGCTGTTTCAGGCCGTATCCGGTTTCAGGACGCCACAACCACCACGCCAGCATCAAACCACTAAGCGAGGTACACGGAAGAGTCTTCGTTGGTTCCGCAAACCGGCATATCGCAATCCCAATGAACACAAATTCGCCAGTCCGCTTGCTGGCGGGACTTTTCTTGTATTTAGCGGTCGCGCCTCTCGCGTTCGGATTGCCGGACGTAAACAGCGTGGCTCGTTTGGTCGATGAGCGCTATAACAGGCTTCAGACGCTGGAAGCTGACTTCACCGAAATTTATCAAGGATCTGGAACCGAGCGGATTGAATCGGGCAAGCTTTGGCTGAAAAAACCGGGCAAGATGCGTTGGGAATACCGTTCTCCTGAGGAGAAGCTGTTTGTGGCAGACGGGCGTAATGGATGGCTCTATCTGCCCGCCCAACAGCAGGCCCGAAAATCTTCGATGAAAACTCTCGATGACATTCGATCGCCGCTGGCTCTACTACTTGGCAAGACCAGGCTGGAAAAGGAGTTGACTGGCCTGGCATTCGCGCCAGACGTTAAGCCGTGGCGTCCAGATGACGTGATCTTGCGGGGTGCGCCTCGCGGACTAGAAGATCGAATTCGTCAGATATTGTTGGAAGTAAGCGTGGAGCACCGCATCGTGAGAATACTCATCCAGGGGGCGGATGATTCGATTACCGAATACCGGTTCAGCGATCAAAAAGAGAATGTTCCTGTGGCCAACGCGCAGTTCAGGTTCGTTCCCCCTAGCGGCACAGAAGTGATTGAAGACGAGATGGAAAATTGACCCCAGTTTGATGTTACTCCCGATACACTTCCGTGCTAAGTAGCTGTAAAATCGAGGATTTTTCAATGTTAGACTGGGGTGGGCTAAGGGCAATTTCAAGCGAAAATGGCTGAATTTTTAATCAAAGTTGCCGACGAGCGGGGGCGACTCCTGCAGCAGGTGGAAAGCGGAATCTCGGAAGCCGAGGTTCGCGATCGCTTTTCCCAGCAGGGATTTCTGGTTTATTGGGTCAAGCCCAAGGGCCTTCTGGCGGGAGGAAAAGTTGGGCGGCGTAGGCGCGTAAGGCCGTCAGCTTTCCTGGTTTTCAACCAGCAGCTACTTACGCTCCTCAAGGCCGGGTTGCCAGTTCTGGGCTCCATGGATCTTTTGATCAAACGCCAGAGAGATGCCTATTTTCGCTCCCTGCTGCAGAACGTGCGCGAGCGAGTGAAGGGTGGAGAGCTGCTATCGGAGGCGTTTGCGGCGCAGCATGTTTTCCCGAAGATTTATACCACCACCCTGATGGCCGGCGAGAAGAGCGGCAACATGGACGAAGTACTGACGCGATACGTGAATTTCCAGCGGATGGCCCTTACCTTTAAGAAGAAGCTGGCGGTCTCGCTGGTGTATCCGGCTCTGCTGGTGTCTGTTGTTACATGCATGTTGATTTTTTTGGTCACTTACGTTGTGCCCCAGTTCGCCAAGTTGTATTCCGATTTAAACGCACAGCTTCCGGCGATCACCAGCTTCATGCTCGAGGTTGGGACACATGCGCAACGATACGCGCCAGTTGGGTTGGTGGTGCTCGCGCTGGTGATTTTCCTGCTGTGGCGCTGGCAGGCGACAGATCGGGGGGCTGAATCGCTCGACAAGGCTACCCACAAAGTTCCGCTGGTCGGCGATATCTGGATGAAGTACCACGTTTCCACATTTTCTCGGATGCTCTCGACACTGCTAACCGGCGGCATGCCGCTGGTTCCATCGCTTGAAACCGCGGGGGCCTCGATGAGCAGCCGCACCATCCTGAATGGGATAGGCCGGGCAGCAGAACGGGTGCGAGAGGGGCAATCCCTGGCGAAAAGCCTGGAAGAACAGAAGGTGTTCCCCGATCTCTCAGTAGAAATGATCGAAGTCGGGGAATCAACCGGCGCTTTGCCGGCAATGTTGAACTCCGTGGCTGAATTTTACGAGGAAGATGTACAGACGGCATTGGCGGGAGCGATGGCGCTCATCGAGCCAATCATACTGATCATCATGGCTGTGTTTGTAGGCGGAATCCTGATTTCGCTTTACTTGCCGATATTTACATTGGGATCGAGCATTCACTAGAGCATCAGGGGCAGGTTCGGAATGAGCAGCATGGCGGAAAAGAAATCGGTGTTTGTGGGCGGAGGAAACGGGCAAGTGGGAACAGCAAACCGTTCCGATGAGCTTGAACGGGCGAAGGACGTTGCGCGTCGATATCGCTGCGATTTCGTCGACTTGCATGATTTCCAACTGCACCACGACTTGTTTACAAAGATCTCGCCGCATCTGATGTTCCGCTATAACTTCGTTCCTCTGGAAGAAACTGCGGACGGGCGCCTGGCAATCGCGATCGCCGACCCCAGCCAGCTGATGATGATCGACGAAATCAGCTTGCTGCTCGGCAAACGAATCGTCACCAAAGTCGCTACGCTGGCGCAGATCAGCGAAATTCTCAAAAAGACCGAGCAGTCCAAGCGCGTCCTTGAAGACGCCAGCGAAGGCTTCACGCTCGATGTGGTCCGTGAAACTGAAGAGGGCAGCGACGAGAGCATCACCATCGACAAGCTGACAGCCCAAGGGGACATGAGCCCGATTATCCGGCTCGTGGACACGACGATCTTCACTGCTCTGCAGCGGCGAGCCAGCGACATTCACATTGAGACGCGAGACGATTCGGTTGGGATCAAGTTCCGCATCGATGGCGTGCTCACGCAAGCCATGCCGCCGATCGCGAAGGAACACCATTCCACCATCATTTCGCGCATCAAGGTCATGAGCGAGCTCGACATCTCCGAGCGCAGGGTCCCGCAGGATGGGCGTTTCCGCGTGAAGTATGGCCAGCCTGAGCGTCCGATCGATTTTCGTGTGTCGATTATGCCGTCGATTCACGGCGAAGACGCTGTGCTCCGTGTGCTCGACAAAGAATCCATGAGCGAGAAGTTCCGTTCGCTCACGCTTGACGTTGTCGGTTTCGATGAAGACGATTTGCGGAAGTTCCGTCGTTACATTAAAGAGCCCTATGGCATGGTGCTGGTCACCGGGCCGACAGGAAGTGGGAAGACGACCACGCTTTACGCCGCGGTAAACGAGATCAAGACGGAAGAAGACAAGATCATCACCATTGAAGATCCGGTCGAATATCAGATTCGCGGAATTACACAAATTCCGGTAAATGAGAAGAAAGGCCTTACCTTTGCCCGCGGACTACGTTCAATTTTGCGTCACGATCCCGACAAGATCATGGTCGGCGAAATCCGCGACACGGAGACAGCGCAGATCGCAATTCAGTCAGCCCTTACCGGCCACCTGGTCTTCACTACAGTCCACGCCAACAATGTCGTCGATGTCCTAGGCCGTTTTCTGAACATGGGCGTCGAGCCTTACAATTTTGTTTCCGCGCTCAACTGCATCTTGGCGCAACGGCTGGTGCGGTTGATTTGCAACTCCTGCCGCGAGGTGGTGAAGTACCCCTCGGACGTTCTCGAAGCCAGCGGGCTCGATCCTGAACAGTGGTCAAAGGTTCCTTTTTACGAAGGTCAGGGCTGCATTGAATGTGCCGGCACAGGTTTCCGTGGCCGAACTGCAATTCACGAACTGCTCGATCTGAGCGACCGCATCCGCGAAATGATTCTTGCGCGTAAGCCGACTTCAGAAATCCGGCGCGCCGCGCGCGAAGAAGGCATGCGCTTCCTTCGTGAATCGGCGCTTGACAAAGTCCGCAATGGAATGACCACCTTGAAGGAGATCAACAAGGTCACGTTTATTGAGACGATGAGGTAGGAAGACAGTGATCAGTGACCAGTGCTCAGTATTCGTGCTGACTGGCAACTGCATATGCTAAGAGAATTGACTGACCACTAATCACTTGGCCACTGACCACTTTTATGTTACGCACCCAACATTCCGCGCGACCCAAGCTGGCTTGCGAGATCGCTCCCGACCGGGTCATTGCCGCCCGCACTGCTGACTCTCGGCAGGTGCTCGAGCTGTGCTCGACCAGCGAACTCGCTCCGGGATGTGTTGTTCCCGATCTGACCGAAAACAACGTGCGCCAGCGTGCCATGGTCGTGACTGCGCTGCAACGCGCTTTGGAACAGGTCGGCGGACATTCGAAAGACGTGGTGGCCATTCTTCCTGATGCCGCGGTGCGCGTCGTGCTACTCGATTTCGACACGCTGCCTGACAAAGCGCATGAAGCCGAAAGCGTGGTACGTTTCCGCCTGCGCAAGTCGCTGCCGTTTGATGTGGACAAAGCCGCAGTTTCCTACCACGCTCAGCCGGCACCTGTGGGAATTCGTGTGATTGCCTCGGTCGCTTTAAACAATGTGGTCCAGGATTACGAATCGGTGTTCATTGAAGCTGGATTCAGTCCCGGCGTGGTATTGCCATCGATGATTGCGGCGCTCGGCGGTGCTGCCGGTCACAAGGGAACCTTGGTGATCAAAGTCGACGCGCACACCACGAGTATCGCGATTCTCGATAAAGAACAGCTTCTTCTGTTCCGCACGCTCGAGAATGCGCGGGGGGTCACTATCAGCGGCGAGCAGCTTGCCGAGGACGTGTACCCGTCTGTGGTCTTTTTTCAGGACACATATTCGACGAACATTGAAGAAGTTTACGTTTCCGGAATTTCCGACATCACTGGCGCGGCACCCGCGCTGCATGCACAGACCGGTGGCGAAGTAAAAGAGCTGGTACGGGCATCACAGTTGGGTCTCGGCGGGGGATCGATTCCAAAGTGGAGGATGGCGGGAGTAGTCGGCGCACTGCTTTCCTGATATGCGGCTCAATATCAATCTCGCGTCGCAGCCTTACCAGGACTCCCGGCAGTTCTGGAGCTACTGGGGAACCGGTCTTGGCCTGCTTGCTCTTGCCACGATCATCCTGGTCTTTTTTGCCGTCACAGGATTCGTGGAAGGCAGCCGGGACCGCAAACAGATTGCCACGCTGAAAGCTCAACTGGCCGAGTACGACCAGGAAAAGAACCAGGCGATCGCCATGTTGAATGAGCCACAGAATCGGGAAGTGCGCGACCGATCGCATTTTTTGAACGAGCTTTTCGAGCGCAAATCATTTTCCTGGACACTGGCTTTCGAGCAACTTGAAGAAGTGATGCCCGCGCACTTGCACGTAATTTCCATTCACCCCGGGCTTTCCGAGGACAACAATCTCGAACTGAAGCTGGTGGTCGGCGGCGAAACCCGCGAACAAGCACTCGACCTGGTGCGAAAGATGGAGAACTCCAAACACTTCCGCCAGACCCGCATTGACGCTGAAAAATTTGAGCAACAGGAAAACAACACCACCGACCGGGTGCAGTTCGATATCGATGCGCTTTACGTTCCCTCAGCCGAACCTGTGGCAGGTAAACCTCCGGCGAATCGTGGAGGCATGAACTGATGCCTGATCTGAAGAGAACTCGCGACAAACTGAAGATTGCGATCGGCGCGCTGGTTCTTGTCGATGCTGTGGCAATTGCCATGTTACTGACTCCACTCGCTGGCATGCGAGAAGCGCGTCAGCAGGAGATGCGGCAGCTGTGGCAGGAATTGAAGTCGCGCGAATATGCGCCCTGGCGTGGCCTTGACAAGAAGATTCCGCACGCAAAACAGGACATAGACGACTTTTACCAACAGCGATTCCCGGCAGAAGAATCCGCGATCTCGGCGAATCTCGGCAAGGTGGCCTCTGAAACCGGAGTCCGAGTCGCGGGGGTGAAGTATGCCGTAAAGGATGCTCCGATCGAAGGACTGCAGCGGGTCGAGATCGAAGCGAACTTTTCCGGCGACTACCTGCAACTGGTTCGGTTCATCAATGCTCTCGAACGCAGCAAGCTATTCTTCCTTGTCGATGGAGTCGAGCTGGGCAGCGAGCAGAACGGGGTAGTCGCGCTGCAAATGAAAGTTGAAACGTATTTGAGGTCAACGTAGTGAATCTCGGCGCAGAAAATCGGAATAAAGTAATCGCAGCGGTCTCGCTGATCGTCGTTGCCATCATTTTGATGGCGACACGTTTTTCGGGATTCATGGGCGGCGGTTCCTCCAGTGCGTCGATTCCCGCGCCCGCGGTTGCGAATTTGACTCCGACGCGTCCGGCGCGCACGAACGGGAGAGCAGATCGCGGCACCGGTAAGAAACAAAGTCAAACGCAATCGCTCGATCCAACCCTTCGCAAAGACCTCCTGGCGATGAGCGAAGATACAAAATACGAGGGCACCGGACGGAATATCTTTAAAGTTTTTGTGGATATTCCTCAAGTGGTTCAGCAACCAGCGCAGCCACAGGTCGCCAATAACGAGCCACCACCTCCGCCTCCGCCCCCGCCGATTGAGCTTAAGTTCTATGGGTACGCGACTCCTGCCGGTGGCTCCCGTCGAATATTTCTGGCGCAAGGCGAAGATGTTTTCATCGCCCGCGAAGGCGATATCGTAGATCGCCGCTACAAGGTTGTCCGCATATCACCAACGGCGGTCGAGATACTCGACGTTCTGAGCAACAACCGCCAGAGCATTCCGCTCACGCAAGGGTAGACGACGCGACTTTTGGGCCCTCATGAAGTTTTCACGTTCATCTCGCCGCAAGAATGAACAGGGTTACATCCTGCTCTATCTCACACTGCTCGCTTCCGTGCTGGCCATTGCAGCGCTGGGCTGGATCGAGCGGGTTGATTTTCAAATCAAACGAGACCGGGAGGAAGAACTTATCCATCGCGGGGTGCAATACTCACGCGCCATACGTCGGTATGTGAAGAAATTCGGGCGCTATCCTTCCCGCATCGAGGATCTTCAGAGCACGAATAATATTCGCTTCCTGAGAAGGAAGTACAAGGATCCGATTACTGGCAAAGATTTCAAGCTCCTGCACATGAACGATATCCAGATATCCTTCAGCCCCGGAGCCGCGAGTGGGCTGCCACCTGCCCCGGCGGACGCCAGCGCGGCGAATCAGATGGGAGCACCCGGTTCACTAAATCCTGGTTCGAGCGCGTCAAATGGCCCGGGGCCCAGCTCGATCCCAGGCAATTCCGGAAATTCGCAAGCACAGCCAGGGGCCGGCGAAGGTCAACCCGCCGGCGATAATTCGAACCCAGACCAGACCGCCCAGGACAATTCAGGAACGAACTCGCGCGAGAACACGAATCCCGGCACACCGGTCAGTCAGATGGGAACTGGGCAAGGAGTAGGAAACGGACCCACTTTTGGAGGAATGCCCATTGTGGGGGTGGCCAGCGCGAGCAAAGAGAAGAGCATTCGCGTATTCAATAAGAAAGACCACTACAACCAATGGCAATTTATCTACGATCCCAGCACGGATCGCGGAGGATTACTTAGCACGCCAAATCAGCCGCCGTTGCAAAACGCCGTGCAGTTCAATCCCGGGCAAAATCCCCAACAGAATAGCGATGGACCAAATCAGGGTCCGACCTTCGGCCCCAGTGGCATGAATGGGCCAGGAATGAACCCGACTCCTCAGCCGCCATCGACAACGCCTCAGCAGCAGTAGTTGGACCGAAATGCAAAAGGCCCTCCAGCTAGAGGGCCTTTGGGCATTCTTTATTGAGAGCTTTACACGTTGAAAGATGATCCGCAGCCGCAAGTGCTTTTCACGTTCGGATTGTCGAACTTGAAGCCAGCCCCTTCGAGAGTCTCCAGATAGTCTACCGTGCAGCCATTCAGATACATCACTGAGGTTGCATCCACATAGACCTTCAGGCCCTCGAAATCGAAAACCTTGTCCATCATGCCAGCGGAGTTTTCAAAAGACATGGAGTAGGAAAAGCCGGAACACCCTCCGCCGACGACACCAACCCGCAGCCCAGCGGGAACCGGATTCTGCTGTCCCATAATCTCTTTCACCTTGGCAACTGCCTTCGGCGTAAGAACGATCGGGGCCTTCTTGGTTGTTTCCTGGGGCTTAATTTCGGGCGTAATAGTGGCCATATATCTCCTTTGCCTTTGATCTGATTATAACAGACGCACTCTGGGGTCAATAGGATTCAGACTAGGCTCCTTTTATGCAGCGGCTATCTCTTGCCACGGATCAAGCACCACTTTAATGCACTCCTCTTGCTTATCGCGAAATATGCGATAAGCCTGAGGGGCTTCATCAAGGCCGAACCGGTGTGTGATTACGAATGAGGGATCTATGTCGCCCTGCTGAATGTGTTTTAGCAGACGATCCATGTAGTTATGCATGTGAGTCTGGCCCATTTTGAATATCAGCCCCTTACCAAAAGCAGCACCGAAAGGCACCTTGTCGAGAACACCGCCGTAAACTCCTGGTAAAGAGACCACTCCGCCTTTCCGACACGCCTGAATCGCTTGCCGTAGAACAATTGGCCGATCAAATGCTAGCTTCATCCGTTGTTTCGTATAGTCGTATGCGGCGGCAATCCCAGTCCCATGCGCCTCAAGGCCGACGGCATCAATGCAAGCGTCGGGTCCGCGGCCACCTGTCATCCACTTGAGCTCTTCGATAACGTCGTCCACATCGGCATAGTCGATGACATCGGCGCCTGCCAAGCGGGCCATTTTCAACCGTTCATGGAAACGATCGATCGCAATTACTCGCTCGGCGCCGAGCAAAAAAGCGCTGCGAATGGTAAATTGCCCGACCGGTCCACATCCCCAGATCGCGACAACATCGCCCGGCTTGATGTCACAATTCTCAGCGGCCATGTAACCTGTGGGAAAAATGTCGGACAGAAAAAGCACTTGTTCATCGGACAGACCGCGATCCACCTTCAACGCCCCTACATCAATAAATGGCACACGTGCGAACTGCGCCTGTCCACCGGCGTAGCCTCCCATCATGTGGGAATACCCGAAGAGTGCCGAGCCGGAGTATCCGTAAAGTTTTTCCGCCATCCAGGCATTTGGATTTGTGTTATCGCATGCAGACCACAGATTGTGTTTGCAAAAATAGCAATGGCCGCAGGCAATGGTGAACGGCACTACGACCCGATCGCCCTTCTTGATGCGTGTCACAGCAGACCCGGTCTCGACTACTTCGCCCATGAACTCATGCCCAAGAATGTCTCCGGGCTCCATGGATGGAATATAGCCGTCGTACAAGTGAAGGTCTGAGCCGCAAATGGCCGTTTTCGTGATCCGAACAATTCCGTCGCGAGGATTGAGAATCTCTGGATCATTCACCTGCTCAACTTCGAGCTTATTTTTCCCTTGCCAGCACAGAGCTTTCACGTTTTTCTCCTATTCAGTCGCCTGCCAGCCGTTGTTGTGGTTGCAGTTCCATGGTTGGGCGCTCACGAAAAACGACGCGCTTTGCCGCGCCCCGCAGGCCGCGTGCCCCGACCGGCTGTCCGGCCGTTGTCGGGATCTCTCCTGTTTCCATTAACTGTTTGATTTTCCGCAGCGATTCGCGCGCGAGCTGTTCAGGATCGAATCCGGCGAACGACGCCAACGCCCGGGAAATCGGGCCTGTGGGAGCCTTGTATTCAAACGCTATGCTCAGTTCAGTGCCGCGATCGCCGGGCGCCTTTTTGAAGCGGAGGACGCCCCGGTGCTCGATCATGTGAGGGTCTGAAGCCCAGGCAATGTACTCTCCCGGTTTTTCGTCGGTAATGCGAAGTTGGGAATTGAGGGTATATCTTTCACCATCGTCAAATTGTAGAGAGAGGCGATTTTCATCGTCGATATCGAACCTCACCCCGTGCAGGCCGACAATCCAGTTCTCCGGATTGCGCACAAATTCATAGACCTCGTTCGGTTCCTTTGCGATTGTGAAACCCACGCGCACACGACCCTGGTATGGCTTTCTTAAATCTGCGGCCCCGGTGTACACCAAATATGCGCCACCTGTTGCGAGGCCCGCACCGAACCAATCGCGACGCACTACTCCATAGATCGACAATGCTGCCCCTGCCGCGAGCGTGAGCGCAGTTTCAAGCCTGGTAGTTGCCGGACGGCGGGAAAATTCCTCACCTGGTCGCGGAGCGAGATTCGTAGTAATCGTCATAAGTTCACCGCCACACGTGGAATTTGATTATTTTTTTCTGCCGCGCGTTGATCAAGCGCTGTGAGCCACGATTGGGTCAACGCAGATTCACTCTCCATGCCCTTTGCCTTCAGGCGGCCGATGCCCCCAAACTGAGGCAATCCGCGGCTGGCCGCAGCCAGAAAGAGAGATGAAATTTCGGGGAACATCTGGTGCAACTTGACGGCAAATTTCGCCGGGAAGGTGATCACTTTTTCTGCCTGGCCATACTCACAAGCCCGAATGATTTGCCTGGCGGCGCGGTCCGCACTGATTGAGAAGCCCGGAATAGAGTCGCTTAGCAAGAACCAGGTGTACTCGGCGCGATGTTTGCTCTTGAATTCTGCGTTCCGCGGGCTGCCGGTGCGCATTAGCCCGGGATATGCCGTCGTCACGTAGATGTTGTCCCGCATCAGTTCAGGGCGAATCCCTTCCGAAAATCCGGCCAATGCAAATTTCCCTACGCTATATGGCAAGAGATGCGGGACGCTTATTTTCCCGCCAATGGAGGAGATGTTGACGATCCTGCCACTTCGGTTTCTGCGCATGTCGGGAAGAGCGGCCAGAGTCGTGTGGAACGGTCCCCAGAAGAAGACATCCAGTGCTTCCTGGAAGTCACCCGAGGTCATCGCATCCATCGGACCAACGGTCAGTGTGCCGGCGTTATTCACCAGAATTTCAACCGGGCCGAGCTGCTCGCGAATGTGCGCAAAGGCACTCTCCACTTGCGCCTGATCGCGAACATCACAGCTTTGAGTGGTGACTTCACCCATCGGGCGCAGTTGTTGACTGGCCCGTTCTAAGGCATCGGCATCGCGCCCGACTAGCGCGACCCTTGCTCCGCGCTTGAGAAATTCCCTCGCCATGGCGAGGCCCAAACCGCGGGAGCCGCCCGTAATCACCACCGTGCGTCCAGAGACCGAATAGCGTCTGAACCAGCGAAGGCCAAGGTACGTCAAACCCGCCGCACCAAGAACGATCATGGCTGGAATATCGCGAGATCGACGCCTGCGGGAAAAAGTACTGAATGATCTGCTTGCTAAATTCATGAGAGTCTTGTCCTCAGGCGGTTTTCTTCAGTAGAGGCGCTACGTGGCAGGCTTCTTTGTCCGGTTCTGGCACGTCGGGATCCGGTTCCTTGGTAGGCGGGATGCGTGGCTCGTCATCTCCTTCGGGAAGATGCTTAACTGTGGAGTCAAAGCCCATAGAGCGAATCTAGACCGATCATCAATAAAGTGGCATCCGATGACCACTGTACGGTCTTTGAAGAATCGATGTAACCCGGCTAAGCGCGTCCAGGGTCGCGAAAGAGCGTTGACCAGAGATCTTACGCAGCTTTTTGGAGGTTCTTCATTTGCCTGGCAGCGACACGAAGATCAGCAATGAAATCCTGTTTTTGTCTTTCTCGTGCGGCCGCATCAGGAGCTCGCAGGATTGAAGAAGGGTGTACTGTGGCCATCACCCAGCGAGCCAGTGGTGAAGGCACAAACTGGGCCCTTTGCTTCATTACGCTGAAATTTCTGCCTAGAAGCGCCTGGGCCGCGGTTGCTCCCAGGCAAACGATGACCTGTGGCCGGGTAAGCGCAATTTCCGCATCCAGCCACGGCCGACACGCTTCAATTTCGAAGTGCCGCGGCTTCTTGTGAATGCGGCGCTTACCGCGCTCCGCGGGCACCCAATTGAAATGCTTCACAACGTTGGTGACGTACACGACAGAGCGGTCGATTGCTGCCGCTTGCAAAGCTTCATCAAGAATGCGACCGGCGGGGCCTACAAACGGATGACCCGCAATGTCCTCCTTATCACCCGGTTGTTCGCCGATGAGCATCATCGCGGCGCGCGGACTACCTTCACCGAACACCGTCTGAGTCCCTTTTCTCCAAAGATCACAGGCTTTGCACCGCGAAGCTGCCTGCTTCAGGTTCTGGAGCGTGGGTTGACTCGGGATCAGGGGGCCTGCATCGGTTTGCTGCTTGTTCTTTCCCAGCATTTGCCTGTGAGATGAAGAGAACTACCAACTGTTTTGCTCAAATCCGGCGGAGCCCAATTGCATCTAAGGAGACATGGACGGAACACGGCAGCAAAATACAGTCGACACTGTATTGGTAATTTAGGGTTTTAGCTGTAAGTTTTGCTGGTTCGAGTTTTATACGGTCGAGACTCAGATGCTTGCATATTGCGTAAACGAGGGATGCAATCGACCACTGCATTCGTTTTCGGAAGGTCGCCTGTTTCAATTTGAGGTTGTTTCAATTTCGGTGGCGGCGTCCGACGAAAAATCAGCCCCGTTTGATGAGAAACCGCAAAGGCAGACGCTACACTTGTGGTTATGCGGACGTTGTGCTGCCACGATGAGCCTGGTGCTTGAGCCCACACGCGGTGTCAAGGTCGTGTCTCTTGAGGAGCGTAAGCCGGAAGCGCGCGAACTTGCAGACGTGAATGTGAGCATACCGCACGCGAAGGAATGTTAGGCAGGAGCAAGTTTGCATCGGTTGTCTGTTTCTTTCACGCGAAAATTAAATGGCGTCGATTATTTCTCAAGTCTTTATGTGAATCCAGAGCAGCTGCTTGTGGCCTTGATCCTCAACGGGAGGCGGAAAAATGGGAATATTCAGGATTTTAGTCGCAGATGATCACGAAGTGGTTCGCAAAGGTTTGATTGCTCTGCTGCAATCGCAGCATGACTGGCAGGTTTGCGGCGAGGCGGGCGACGGCCGGGAAGCCGTGGACAAGGCACAACAACTCAAGCCGGATGTCGTCATCCTCGATATTGGCATGCCGAGTCTCAACGGTCTGGAGGCAACACGGCAAATATTGAAAACGAACCCGCAAGCGCGGGTCCTCATACTTACCCTGCACGATTCTGACCAGGTCGTCCGCGAAGTGCTGAACGCGGGGGCGCGCGGCTTTCTTTTGAAATCTGATGCTGCGCGCGATCTGGTTGCCGCAGTCGAAGCGCTACGGCGAGACAAAACCTACTTCACATCCAAAGTCGCGACTATGGTGCTTGAGGGCTATCTGAAAGGCGGCACTCCTGGCGCTCCGATACCGACCGCCGGACGCAATCGGCTTACGCCGCGAGAACGCGAAATTGTGCAACTGCTGGCTGAGGGAAAGAGCACGAAAGAAGTAGCCGTGGCTCTTGGATTGAGCGTGAAGACTGCCGAAACACATCGGTCCAACATCATGCGGAAACTGCAACTTCACTCAGTTAGCGATTTGGTACTTTACGCGGTCCGAAATAATATCGTGCACGTGGTGCAGGCGGGAATCGAATAGCAGCAATTCATCGAAAAGAAAGGCAGCCTCGGCGAGACTGCCTTTTGTTTGCGTAATTAAGGGAAATTAGGCGGCGGGTTTTCTGCGGCGGGCACTTCGAGTAGCGGTTTCCGTCTCGGATTCTGCTTCTCCTCCCGCTTCCTCCGCTTCGACGTTGATTTCGCTTGCCAAATCGTTCAGCCTGGCATCGGTCTCCTTTTCTTCGTCAAGCGTCTCCTGCAAGAGCGAGGCGGCTTCCTCTTGGCCCAGTTGGCTTGCAAAGGTGCGCGCTGTCCCATATCCGGCAATTTCGTAGTGCTCGACCCGTTGGGCCGCGCCGATGAGAGCGGCGTCCTTCACGTCGGGATCCATATCTTCATCGATGACTTCGCTTCCCTCTTTGATTAGCCCTTCCATTCCCTTACACTTCTTGGCTTTTGCCTTCTGCCCAAGACTTTCGAAGATGGTTTCGAGTCGCTGAGCATGGCCCTTCGTTTGTTCAAGATGTTCCTCAAAAGCTTCGCGTAGCTCTTCAGAGCTTGATGCTTCCGCCATTTTCGGAAGTGCTTTGATAAGTTGGTTTTCGGCGTCGTACAAATCCCGTAGTTCGTCAACAAAAAGGTCCTTCAACGATTCAATCGCCATGGTGATTCCCTCCGGGGGACTTGGATGAGATGGCTCAGAGCTTGAGTTAGCTCAAATGCGGTGTAACTCTCGAATGCGACAGATCAAGAGGCGAGAAGCAGGTGCCGGCCGGTCTACCGTAAACCGGCGCCTGCTCGAAAGGTGGGCAAGTTGAGGGCAACTTTCATGTGCCTGAGCATAGTTCGAGGCCAGGATGCGAACAATCCTGCGAACTCTGTAATTGTTCTGAGGACTTTCCTGTAGCAGAGAAGATGTTAGAGCGGAGCGTACACAAACGTTTCTTCAAGGCTGCGGCAAAAACAGCTCGCGGAATGTACTTGTGAGTCAGTCGTTATGCACCTGCACGGAAAAGTTATTGCAGGTCAAAACGGTACAGGAACGTCTGTGGATGGATACAGACCTCACCGGATAGACCATTTGCATGAAGGACTCTAGCCTCATACCTGTGAATACGGCTAATCAAGTTCGATGCAAAGCCACAACCGACAGGCGTTTTGAAAGGAGAGCCTCCGTGACCACCGACACCGACACCATCGTTCGTTTTAATTCTGACCTAGACCTCGTAAAGCGTGCCCAGCAAGGCGATGCCGACGCATTCGCGTCATTATTTCACGCTCACAAGGCAAAAGTTTATTCCGTTTGCCTCCGCATGACGAACAACACCGCAGAAGCAGAAGACCTGACTCAGGATGCGTTTCTGCAAGTGTTCCGCAAGCTGGCAACTTTTCGCGGCGACTCCGCGCTTTCAACCTGGTTGTACCGCATTGCTGTAAATACCGTGCTGATGCACTTCCGCAAAAAGGCACTACGCCAAGTCTCGCTCGATGAACCCTATAGCCAGGATGCGAAAGTCGTGCGTCGCGAATACGGCAGCCGTGATGACCGTTTGACCGGATGCGTCGATCGGATCGCGCTCGCGCGTGCAATCAAGGAATTGCCGGACGGGTATCGCACCATTTTCTTGCTGCACGAGGTAGAAGGGTACGAGCACCAGGAAATCGCGGAACTGCTCGAGTGCTCTGTCGGAAACTCGAAATCACAGCTTCACAAGGCTAAACTTCGCATTCGCGAACTGCTCGGCCGCTCACAGCAGCAAAACGAATCTGCGACTCATGTGCGCTCCCATCGCGGACGCTCGCGCAACGGCACTGTTCGTTGGGAGTCCGAGGATCTTATACGGGAATTTCCTACTCGAGCAACAGTTTTTCCCGCTCTTTCACAAATTTCCGCGAGTAGTGCGGCGTAGTTCGGGGTTGAAGAGACCAGGGGGCCAATGCACGACGGAGCTCGTAAGTGCAAACTATAGCGATTGTGGCAATTTCGACACCGGTAACTGATGAAGGCGATATCTCGTCCAATCCATCAGGCCACGTAGTTGGCCACAGTCGCGGCTTTTTCCACGGGACACAAAATGCGGTAGACAATGTGCTCGGGCACAATCTCCTCTATCGCACTATCGCTACCCTGGACAACTGTGGGGTAGCTAGAACGACCGCCGTTCCGCAGAGCCCAGGTTTTCGCCAATTGTCAGCTCCTCCGACTGGAGACGGCCCGTTCCCGGCATGGGAGCGTGCTATCGCTCGCGCGGTTCAACAAGGCGCGCGGAATATTTTGCTCTTGCGAGCAAATGAATACGTCGAGCTGGATTTTTCCGAACTGATCCGCGTTCATACCGAGCGAGGCGCGGCTCTAACTCAAGTGTGCACAGAAGACGGCGGGCCACTCGACATCGTTATAGTGGACGCCGAAAAACTTCGCATGAGCAACGACGAGTCGTTCAGGGCAAGGCTAACTGCACTTTCACAAAGAAAGCAGCGTTTTTACTATCAAGGGTACGTTAACCGGCTTCAAAAGCCTGCGGACTACATGGGTTTGATTCAAGACGCCTTATGTAATCGCTGCAAACTGCGCCCGGTCGGAACGGAAATCAAATCCGGGATTTGGATGGGCGGCGGCGCGCGCATTGACGACTCCTGCGTCGTCATCGGGCCTTGCTTTATCGGTGCTGAGACCCGCGTGGGGGCATGTTGCACTGTAGGCAGTGGCTCGGCAATTGAGCGCGGCTGCGACGTAGATTCCGGTACTGCGATAGAGCATTCCTGGATCCTCTCGGGAACCTATGTGGGAGTTGGACTCAATGTGCGGCACTCGATCGTAAGAAATAGCAAAATGTTTCACCTTGATCGGAGAACAGAAGTGACGGTGAGCGATAGACGCTTGATCGGCGCCACCCGTGCACGTACATTTTTTGGATTAGGAACGGGCTTTTTATCTAAATTGCAATTCGACGGAGTGAACCGTTAACCCGGTGTAAACCCGTCATTAACAACTCGCATCTTTATGTAAAGCAGGAGCAAACGGCAAGAAAAATATTGTGGATTAAAGTTTCTGCACGCGTTGCAGGACCCAAAGGGAAGGTAAAACGATTATGCAGTCCGCAATCATGGTCAAGTTACCTGAAACATTCGGCGGTAAAGAAGCTCACAAGTTGGGGCGGGAGTTGAACAACAGGACTTTAGATCATTCTTCACTCGTACTGGTGGATCTCTCTCGTGTGCGGCGGATCGATTTGGAGGGAATCGAAGGATTGCTCAATTGCGTAGAAATGGTCGCTCGAAACGATGGATCGTTGCAGTTGGCAGAAATTTCGCCTGAGGCGGCGACGATTCTCGAATTGACCCGAATGGACCGCTTATTTCAGAAATTTTCCGCATCGGAGATGGCTGCAAACTTCACAACCGAAGAAGAACTCGCGATCGAGAGCGAAAGCGTTACTACCGACAAAATTGCCCAAGTACAGCCCGTGGCAGCGTAGTCGCCCAGGTGGAGGCGTTATGAAGCAAATGTTCGTGCGGGCCTTAGGTAGTCTTCTGATCTTTTTAGTGAGTGGCACAACCGAGATGCTGTTCGCCCAGCAGCAAGAGCCGCCAGCGAGCCAGCCGTCCCAGAACACCACGCAACCTCCGATCGAACTGCCGGAAAATCCGGGACGTTCAACGGAAGCTCAGCCGAATAATCCGGCGACCGTGCCCCCTGCTCCGGTGCAGAACCAGCCCAGCGGCACAGCTGTAGCTCCTGCTGTGCGCGTAGATGGCGGCGCCGCCTCTAAACCGGCGGGAGTTGCAATTGCTCCGCCGAAACAGCGACAGGTTCGTTCATGGTTAATTCGTTTCGGCTTCATCGCCGGCGCTGGAGCGGCAATAGGGACCGTAGCAGCACTTTCTGCTGCAAGCCCAGGCCGCGTGCCGAACAGTACGCACTGAAAGCTGCTTCACATTCCTTTTAGGGACGATTGCATTGAGCTCCATTCTGATCACCTTCTCCGGCATTGATGGCTCCGGCAAGAGCACTCAGATCGAAAAGCTGCGGCAACATCTGCAGGCACAGAACGTCTCAGTGCGTATTCTGACTTTCTGGGATGACGTGGCGTTGTTCTCTTCCATGAGGTCAGGTTTCAGCCGTAAAGTTCTGCAGAGCGATGGCCAGGTGGGAAGTCCCGACAAGCCTGCAAATCGCAACGACAAGAACAGTCACGCCTGGCCACTTTTGGCAGGCCGATCGGTCCTGCATCTGTTCGATGTGCTGCGACTGAGGAAGATCACCCGGCAAGCGCGCAACGCGGAAAACGCAAGCGTGGTAATTTTCGATCGCTACATGTATGACCAGCTCGCCGCGCTTCCCATGCAACATTGGCTGGTGCGAGCGTTCGCCCGCATCGTGCTTAGCGTCACACCGAAACCCGACATCGCATATCTGCTGGATGCAGTGCCCGAAGAGGCGCGAGCGCGCAAACCAGAATATCCCATCGGATTCATGCGGCAATATCGCAATTCTTATCTCCAACTGCGCGAGTTCACGCCTTTAATCTTGATTGCTTCCGGCGACCAGGAAGATGTGCACGCCGCGATAGTTGCACGCCTGACGGAAACCGTAGGCGAGGCGCCCGTCACGCAAGTGGATTCAGCCGTGATTGCCTAAGTCTCCAGCATTTTCTCCCGATCTCCTACAGCCGTTCTGAGTATTTCGTAACCAACACCTTTGTGCTCAGAAACATCCAAGTTTGCTGCAGCGGTGTACTTGCGTTGGACCAGGGACTGAACATGAGCGAAGGTAGACAAAAATTGGGCCTTGTAATTCCCACTCTCAATGAAGCTGGAAATATTCCGATCCTTCTGCATCGCTTGAGCGTTGCGGTTGCGGACACATCTGTTGACTGCGAATTCATCGTCGTTGACGACGGCAGCACCGATGGCACGGCCGACGTCGCTCACGAGTGTGCGGTTGATGATCCCAGAGTGCGGGTGTTTGTTCGAAAGGGAGAACGTGGACTCGCCGGCGCCGTCATACATGGCTGGGCGCAAACGGATGCGGACCTGCTTGGCGTGATCGATGCCGATTTGCAACATCCGCCAGAGTTATTGCCAGAACTTTTGCATCGGGTACTGAACGGAAGCGACATCGCCATTGCGAGTCGATACGTCAACGGCAATAAAGAAAGCGTCAATGAGTGGAACAAGTTCCGCATTTTCGTCTCGCGTTGCAGCACCTTGTTGGCAACCGCACCGCTTCGAAGCCGCGGGCTGAACGTCAAAGACCCACTCTCTGGATATTTTGTTGTGCGGCGCGAATGCATGGACGCGCTTCACTTGCAGCCCGAGGGTTTCAAAATTCTGCTCGAGATACTGGTCAAGGGAAGAATTCGGAATGCGACTGAGGTCCCATTTCGTTTTGCCACCCGGCAATCGGGCAAGAGCAAGGCAGATTTCAAGGTCGCGTTGCAATACTTCGCCCTGCTTGGAAAGCTGTCTCGTCACGCATTTTTTGGACAAGGGCAGCAATGAAGATTTGCCTCGTTACGTCGTTCCCTCCCAGCAGGGACGCGCTCAACGAATACGGGTTCCACATTGCGAGTGAATTGCGCCGCATTCCCGGAATTACGCTCAAGATTTTGGGAGACGATTATTCTCCGCGGCAGCGCGAGCTGGAGGGCTTTTCCGTAGCGCGCTGCTGGAAATTCAACAGTCTCAGCAACCCCTGGCGGCTAATGAAAGCAATCAGGCAGGAGAAACCGGACATCGTCTGGTTCAACCTGGGATTTGCGAGCTTCGGGGGCAAGGCCGCGCCTGCATTTTTAGGTATCGCTATTCCTGCGCTGGCACGGCTGGCAGGCTACTACACACATGCCACGCTTCATCAGTTGATGGAGACGGTGAATCTGGATGACGCTGGTGTACGCTTCCCGTTGTTCTATCGCCTGGGAGGATTCCTGGCCACTCACTTGGTTCTTTTTGCAAACTCGGTTTCGGTGATGCTTCCGGCGTACCGAAGCGTGTTAGTGGAAAAATACGGACGAGGGGCGGTGTATGTCCGTCGTCACGGTATTTTCTCCGCGCGGCCGGAGTATCCAGACCTTGCCGAGCGCGGGAATCCCGAACATCGTATTCTGGCTTTCGGCAAGTGGGGAACTTATAAACGCCTCGAGCCGATCGTTGAGGCGTTTACAAGCGTAGCCCGCCACGTCCCTGAGGCGCGCCTTGTAATCGCAGGCACGGACCACCCGAAAACTCCAGGATATTTGAAGTCGATGCAGGAAAAGCTGACCGGACGGTCTGACGTCATCTTCCGGGGATATATCGCCGAAGAGGACATTCCGCAACTTTTTCAAAGCTCGACCGTGGTGGTGATGCCGTATACGTCATCTGCCGGTTCGAGCGGAATTGCCCATTTGGCATGCACGTATGGAGTGCCGATGGTTGCCTCTGATATTCCCGACTTCCGGCGCCTGGCCGAAGAAGAAGGTCTGGCGATCGATTTCTTTCCTATGGGCAACGTCACCGAACTTGCGGAGCACCTGGTGGATCTGCTGCTGAATCGGGAACGACAGGTGGAAATGGCCCTTGAGAATGTTTCCGCTGCGCTACGCATGAGTATGCCGGAAATTATCCGCCAGTACTTGCGCACATTCGAACTGCGCCAGGAATTGGGAAACCTGCGTACCCTTTCCACGCTGCGGCGACTGCCGCATTGGATGCCGTTGCGCAATCTGCTCGTCCGCAGACACGCCCGAAAGATGTTGTTGCGCTCAGAACAAACGACTCGCACATCCGCCGCCGCGGTTGGCGGTTCAGATCTCTCCCGCGTTGTCTGCATTGCCTCTCCGTCAAACGGTGAATCGCAATCGCGGACCGGGACTGAATAAATCCCTCTCACAATGAACAGGGGAAAGATGGCGCGGTTGTGCCCTTCACAACCTGATCAAAAATCGTCGTTTGTCTTACGCGATATTTTCCGGATACCAGACTGTAGTGCACCCACTGCACAAGTCCATAGCGTTGCGCCAGGTAATATTCTTCTTTGTCGCCGCAGTTGTTGTAATTCGAATCACAGTTATATCGATAGCTTGCCACGAGCACTGGCAGATTTTTTGGCAGCATGCCTCCTAAAGTGATGTTGTATGGTCCCCAGACCTGATTGACTCCCTTGCGCAAGTTCTGGGTCACGAAATGCGTGCAATCGGAATACGTTTGATAGGACGTGTCCGGCACAGCAATAGTTGAGCCGGGGAACCCACCTTTGGCGCAGCGTGGTACCAATGGCATGTTCGTATTTTTCGCAAATTTCTTGAACGTCTTTGGATTCAACCAGTCAAGCTCGGTGATCCAAAGATAGATGTACTTACTGTCGAAGAGCTGAATGTCCCAGGGGGCGCCCGCGGCGCCTTTTGTCCAATAGAATTTTCCACTCGCCATGTTCGTGTAAAGCGGGTTTGAATTTCCTCCCATGTGATACTGTCCGCGGAGCGAAGAATCCATGGTTGCCCAATCCAGCATGTCGAAAGTGCCGGCTGGGCAGTTGACAGTGCTTTCGGCAGCCGCCTTTCGGTTGCTCAGAAGAAACGCTGCAAGCGACAGACACACTACTGCGACCCAATTGATTTTCTTCATTGCCCCTCCAGAGATGCGAGTGGAACACGGGCCAAAAACGAGCATCAATTGGCCGCGAAGTTCGCTGAGCCCTGACTAGCTGATTGGGAGGAGCGTAGTCAGAAAGGAAAGTGGCAGCAATCGGACGAACGCCTTAGTGGGAACACGGAAGTACAACCTGTTCTGAACAACATTTTAAGAGGAAAGTAGCTTATTTGGGTTGGGGCGCCGTATTTTCGACGGGCGCATTGTCGAGCGATTGCGGTGGAGCTTGCGTTGAAGGCGAGGTAACCGGAGTGTTATCGCGCCGGCGCAAGACGATGGGAGCATTGCTTCGTCGCTTGGCCTCCGCACGCGCTTCAAGATCAGCCTCACTGCCTTGGGAGTTTGAACCCGCCACCTCGCTGACCGATGCGCCAACCATTTCATGGTGGCTGGCAATGCTAACGGCGGCACCGGCCTCGTTCCCACGCTGCGCGGCCGAATAGAATTCGTTAGCGGTCTCCTCGTCTCCCTGACCCTCTGAAACGAACCCCATGTTGTTTAAAGAAAACGCGTTCTGAGGATCCAACTTGTAGGCCTGCTGAAAGTCGCGATATGCCTTCCGCGGATCGTTGTGATTCAGCGCGGAAACGCCCTGTAGATTAAGCCGTGCGGCCCGGTCCTGATCACTCTGTTCCGAGCCGAGACGGGCACGGACGGCCTGTTCATTCCTGAATGCGATGTCGCCTATTGACTTGCCCCGCCAGTGCGGGTCGAGCGCAACCACGACGGGTTCTGTTGAATGAGTCAGAGATGCCTGATTGTAGTAATTCAGCGCCGCCTCGAGATTGCCCTGGCTTTCCATAGCAAAGCCGAGATTGTTTAGCGTGAAGGGATTCCTTGGATCGAGTTTCAGCGTATCGCGAAGCACGTCTTCAGCTTCAGGGCCTCTTCCCTGTTGAAGCAGGGTCATGGCCTGAATGTTGCCACGATTTACTCTCAGCTCGAGGCTCCCGTAAGAATTCGTAACGTCGCTGAGTTTCTTGCCTTCCAAGTGGCGCGCGCTGGCTTCGGCTATGACAGTCTCGGAATTATTCTCCGCGGCAGCGAGCTGATAGTACTTTTGGGCACGATCGATTTTGCCCTGCAGCTCTGAAATGTACCCGAGATTGTTGAGCGTGAATGGATCGTCCGGGTCAATCAGATATGCCTTGTAAAACAGCCTTTCAGCCTTCGACAAATTGTGTTTCTGGATTTCTTTCACCCCTTGCCGATTGAGGTTCTGTACCGGAGTGGCTTCAGAACGCTTCGGGATTGTGATTCTGAGCCCTTGCGCAAAACTGGATGGGCAAGAGAGCAGCACGATCGAGCAGATAGCTAACACTCCAGGCTTGGCAAGTAGTTTCATCAGCGTTCGAACCTTGATTCCGAAGACTTTGGATGCAAATTCAGCAGTTCGCGTTTACAGCATTGGGGCAGCAGCTCTGGCCACCCAGCATCTGCCTGGTGCATCCAAGAAAGGTCGAAAAAACATGCGCACCTACCTGAAGCACTTCTTACTAAGCCTATGTGCACTAACGTTTAGCCCATGGGGTTTTGGGCAAAGCCAGTCTGGTTTCACCGGTAACCCTCTGCCGCCTTCTGCGCCCCCCAGTACGACCAATTCGGCTGCAGAACCGCAGGGTCACGATCCCTTGCTGGATCTCCCGGAGCTTCCGCACGCCCGGATAACTCTGATGGGTGGCAGAGTTCTCAGCATGGACGAAGTCATGAATCGGATGGTCTTTCAGCCTTTCGGCACGACCCAAAAACTGCAGGTGCATTTCGATACGCGCACGCGCTTTTATCTGGACGGAAAGCAGATTACCGAACGCGAGGTCAAGCAAGGACAAAGGATCTATCTGGACACGATGCTCAACGGAGACCGGGTGTTCGCGAAAACCATGTGGATCCGGACCACCGCGGGAAGCGGAATCGGCCGTGGACAAATTTCCGCCTACAACGGCGAGCGCAAGATTCTCACGGTCCGCGATGAGCTCTCCAATCAAGCGGTAAAGCTCCAACTCACGCCTTCGACTGTGATTCGCAAAGGAAATCAACTTGCTTCGGTGAACGATCTGGCTCCGGGATCGCTGGTGACGATGGACTTCGGCCCACAGCGAGAACTGCGGGCGGTCAGCATTGTTGCCGCGCCAGGAAGCACCTTTGCTTTCGCAGGGCGCGTGAGTTACGTTGACATGTCACAGAAGTTGATCGCGATCGACAATCGCAGCGATGGGAAAAAATACGACGTAAATATGGACGCGATTTCCGCCAGCATATTGCGCCAGATTCGCGAAGGGCAGGAGGTCTCGGTGTCGACGGTATTTGACGGCAACCGCTACGAAGCGCGCAGCATTGATTTCATCTCTGCCAATTCTGGGCAGCCAAATCGGTAGATTGCCCAATCGACCAGCGGGCGTCGCGGAATTCAGCCCTTAGCAGCCTCTGGGACGCGGATTCCGGATCCATCCACTCCGGCAATTTCTGCTTCGATTCTCCGGCGATGCTTCGCATAGTAAGCGACGGTATTTTTAGCGTATCGCCACAAGCTGGACATATCTGTCTGATACCAGCAGCATTCGGCCATCCGCGGCGAGAACCCGCACATAAATCGGAATCGACGATGAACGTCTTCAGGAACTCCCAGTGAAGCCGCGGTCATTCGATGGTTGCCCTCGATGATGGTGAGCGGCGTGAACTCGTTGATCGTGATCAGTATCACGGAGCCGAACTCCGAATCCTTTCTGGTCTTCATTTCCACGCTCAGCGAACGCAACTTTTCTATAAAACTGTCTGCGGAATGGGAAAGGATGCGGGAGCGAACCCGCTCGACAGTTTCCGGCAGCAAGAAACCCGGGACACCGTAGCGTAACCACTGATTGCGAGGAAAAACCCGGATGCGCTGAAGGTCCCCAGGAGTGACCTCGACTTCCCACCACTCCGTATCCTGCGGAAGTTCACGCCACAGCCTGCCACGGCGGCGGAAAAGTAGAGCTCGCCGCAGAGAATTCTCCTTCTCGTTGCTGAAATCCGGCTGGGCCACCAGACCTGCAAAACGCGTGCGATAACCCTTAAATTCATCCTGATAAAACTCATCGCGCAAAAATTCCGCTATGACACGATTCTCATCGATGCGCTTTATCCGTTTGAGTCCGGTGTCAAATCGATTGCGGGAGAGTGGGAGAGAATGCAACGATACCGACCTGCGCAGAAATGGCAATGACACGGTGAACAAAAGCAGCAACATCAATACTAGCTGCACCGCGATAACAGTTTCCAGAGTGCTATGGAATAAATATATACCCACAATAATCGCGCCACTAAAGCAAAGCTGGAGCCAGCTTACATTCCCGATCTTGCGCGATATCTCATAAGTCATCAGCACTACACTGAGCGAATAAATTGCTGTGGTGATCGCATACAGGACCAGAAGCGACGAATAGAAGTGGTGACCCTCATGTGGAAAGCCTCTGCCGAGCAGAATCGGCCATAACCATGACGGCGCCAGAGAAGCGCAAAGGATGAACAATGCTGAAATGCTGGTCGCCAGAAACAAGGCTGTGCTAAGGACTGCTCGGCCGCCCCGCTCCTCCGAGCGGATGCCAGCGGAGAATGGGAACATACTGCTCACCACCGACCACGTCAGCATGTACACGATTCTGCCGATCAGAGCGATGGCCGCGTACACTCCCGCCTGCGTGCTGTCGAAGAAATGCTTAACCAGGATGATGTCGAGGTTGTTAATTACGACCTGGCCGATGAAAAAGGTAAGAGCCTGAATACCTTCGCCCAGTCCGGCCCTGAGTTTCGCTTGCGGCGCCTCGGTCAAGTGGTGTTTGCGAGGGACGCCCACAAAGTACGCCACCATCACCGACGCGGAAATTGCGCCGACCACTCCCTCGACTCCATATCCTGCTGAGATGAGAGTGACCGCGCCCGCCAATTTAATGACTACTTCCAGAACGAAATTGAAAGCCAGCGGCACGAAGTCATACGTGCCTTGCATAAAGCCACGGCGGGTCCCCAGGGGAATGTAAAACACGGTGCCTATCGCCAACACGCGAATGAGCGTAGGAGACGGCAGGTTCAGGTAATCGGCGACGGTGGAACTGAAAGTCGCCAGCAGCAGGCCCACTCCCAACCCGGCCAGCCACGATCGCCGGTGCAACAGGTGATAAATCGCGGCCCGCTCAGTTTGCGATTCGCTGCGCGCCGCAAATTTCGAACATAGCAACTGAAACGAGAGCGTGACCGAAGAGAGCAGCATCAGGATGGTGTAGACCACGCTGGCGTGCCCGAATTTGTCCGCGCCCAGTTCGTGGGCAACGGCAAAGTTGTAAACCAGATTGAACAGGCCGACGAATATCGAACTGAGCAGCATGATGAAGCTGCCGCTCAAGACTCGCAGGCGAAGATCGTGAATTCTAGAGCGCTTGTGAGGAGGTGGCGCTTGAGGGGTTAGTCCAACTGTCGCTTCGATTGCTTCTTCGGCCATTGTGGAAAGTTCCGGATCTTACTGCCATTCGTAGGCACTCTTCAGAACACATTGAAATGTATGATGGGCAAAAAGGTGTTCCGGTTACTCCCGTTGAAGTTATAAAACGTTTGCTGCTGAATCCCGAAGGAGATCCGTAAAGGATAGGTAACCGGCACTTCGCCAATTCCGTCCTCAAGAGGACGTTGAAACCCCTTTGTGTAGGAGACGGTGATTTCATTGCTCACGTTGTCGTAAGCATCAAAGCCTTGCCCCTTTGACCAGGTCCCCGCGGCGTGAACAGCCCAATGCGAAACCAACGGTTTGTAATCGATGCGGAAGCCAGGACGTAGCGCCTGCGCGATGGCGAACGAAGAATCCTGCACGCGCCAGGAACGAAGGTATTCGGCGAGCACTGCAGCCGTCCAGGAAGATCCGAATTTCCTTTGCACTCCAATGTAGGCGTCAGTCTCGTAAAATTCGCGGATCGCCGGCCGGAAGAGAATGTCGCGGCCCATATACCCCGTCAACAGCGAGGTCTTCCCCCACGGCCTGCCTACCTGAAACTCGATGGTTCCCGCGTAGTCGCGAGAGTGCAAATTTATCTCAGTGAACGGACCCGCCTCGCGCAACAGGCTTCCGTTTACCGCCACCCAATTTCCAAAAGCACCGGTATAGAGGTAAACGTACTGCCGGAACAGGTTCTGGTTCATACCCTGCGGCGAAGCGGAGTCACGCCGGATGGTGAACTGCACGCCGGGATTCACTGAAATATTTGTGCCAAATAAGCGGAAGTCCTGGTCGATCCCACTGCTGAAAATCGTGTCGTAGGTGTTCCGATACTGAATCAGAAGCTCGTTCGGAAATGAAACCGTACCGCGCGCGTTTCGCTCTTCAAACAATCCCGTGATGCGCGGCCAGCCTTTGAAATCGACGTGATAGTGTGCCAAGCCGAGAGTTTCGATTGTGGACCGCGGCGGCGGAAGCAAGCCTGAACTGGCCGTCAGACCGCGAATCCGAGCGTCGAGCTGGTAGATGTTGATATCTTCAAAAATAGGCTGTACCAAAGCTTCTGGCGCAGCACTGACTTGTTCGGTGACCTGTCGTCCCTCTTGCTCCGCAAGGTGGAGTTCAGTGGCCTGAGCATAGTCATTGCCTGCCATAACGTCATTTGCGCGGGCAAACATGCTCAGCGCGTGGGTATTGTCGTGCTGCTGCTGGTACGCATTCGCCAAAGCGACCATGTATTCATAATCCTGCGCAGTGTCCGGATCACGGCCAACCGTCTGTAGCAACGTCATCGCGCTTTGGGTTTCGCCCAATGCGAGATCGGCGTTTGCCAAGCCGAGATATACCGATTCCTGATCGGCGCCCTGCGCCTGGGCCCGTGCAAAAAATTTCTTGCTAAGTTCGTACTGATTAATCGAGACCAGCACGTGTCCGGCTTCAATAAGGTTTTCGGGCGTAACTGCGTTGGCTTCTCCAATGCGAGCTTCAGCCATGGCGAAAGCAACTTGATCTTGCGCGTCGCGACGATGTCCCGATTGCGCGAAAAGCCTAGCCAGGGCTAGTCGGACCTCCACGCGATCAGAGCCTGGCGCGTCCAGCGCTCGCGTATAGCGCTGCATGGCGCCTTTGGTATCGCCCATCAGCAGCAGCGCCTCTCCTGTGCCCATCAGGACTTTTGTGTCCTCGCCTTTGCTCTCCGCATCCTTGATCGCCTGGTAGGCGTTGTCTCTTTGGCGAAGCTGAGCGTAGTTACGGGCCATCTCAGCGTAGAGGATGCCGTTGTTCGGACTGACCGCAACTCCCGACTTGAGAACGACCAGCGAATCGTCGTAGCGGTGCAAGCGGTAAAGAGCTTCGGCTAACGCGAGATATACATTGGGATCGTTGGGCGCAAGTTTCAGAGCTGCCCGGTACTCCACTTCCGCCTTGCGGAAAACCATCTGCTGCCGATAGGCTTCGGCACGTGCAAGGTGAATCGGAGCAGAATCCGGCAAGGTCGCCGCAGCAAGATCAGCCTCATGCAGTGCAGGCTTTGAACGGTGCAATTGCAGGTCCGAATAGGCCAGCCCCAGATGCGCTTGCCCGTAATTTGGGCGCAACTTCAAAGCAGTCTCGAAATCCTGGACTGCCTTGCCGCCTTCACGGAGATCGTTCCTGACGTAGCCGCGATTCATATATGCGGTAGCGTCGTTGGGATCGATCGCCAGGGAACGGGTAAAATCTTCTTCCGCTTCGCGCGGATGTCCGGTATGGGCGTGCACATAGCCTGCTACCAGCGGCAGGTCTTTGTCTTTCGGCCTCATCGCCTGATATTTCTCGACGAGCTTATAGGCGTCATCGTAGCGATTCAGGAAGAGTAAATCGTACGCCAGGTAGTCGACAGCCTCGGGATCATTTGGCAATTTCTCGAGCACTTTGTAACCGAGGTCTGCCGCCTCCTGGTAGTTTCCAGTGAACGTCAGATAACGCTGCCGCTCGCGCATTACTTGTGGAACTTGATTCACCGCAGGGTCCGCGGCTGCACGCTCCACCCATACCTTCGCGACAGGGAGCTGATGGCCAGGAGTTTCGAGCGCTGCATTGATCCCAGCCGCGATGACCAGGGCGTTCTTGGGCGCCAGTTGGTGGGCTTTCTCGTAGTTCGCCTGGGCACGGTCATACTGTTTGGTCGAGGTGTATAAATCGCCGAGGGCGAAGTACGGAACGAAATCCTGCGGATAGACTTCTGCGAGCTTTAGAAAATATTTTTCGGCGGAAACCGGGTCTTTGAGATCACGCGACAAATATCCGAGCGCAGTTAATGCAGCGTGATTATTCGGGTCCATCTGCAGCGACTGTTTGTAGAGAGCCAGTGCCTCTTGTTCGCGATTGAGTTTCCACAGCAGGTTGGCATAGTTCAGCGCGATGTTCACATTTTTCGGCGCAAGTGACATCGCTTCTTTCAGGTCGCGTTCGGCGGAAGCTGTGTCCTTGAAACCGGCTTCAATCAACGCACGCAGACGAAGATAGTCCGGCCGGCTAGCCTGATCTGTTCCAGGAATTCTGTTCAGAGCATCACGCGCGTTCGCCAATTCCTTGTCGGCAGGCCCCTGTTGCTCGACTCGGCGATAAATCTCCGAAAGGCTCAAATGCAGAGACACCAGATACAGAGGACCTTCCTGGGGCGACTCCGGCGTGTTTTGAATCGCCATCTGATATTCGGTGATTGCCTGGTCGTTATGGTCCTGCAATGTCGCCATTTCGCCGCGAATTGCATGCAGGCGATAGTTCTTGGGATCGGCTGATTCAACCCGCGACAAGAAATTCGAAGCTTGCTCGAACCCTCCTACGTTGACCAGCGCCTGTGCCGCGCTCAACTGCAATCCCTGGTTCTTCGGAACGCGATTCGCAGCACGAGTGTATGCGTCTGCCGCTTCTTTCTTTTTCCCGGCAAGGCCATAGGTATATCCCAGATCGCCAAGCGCGTCGGGATTTTTCTGCACCGCTTTCTGCAGAGTGGCGATCGCTTCATCAAACTTTCCGTTGTCGCGATAGTAGGCCGCGACTGCGCGCAAGACGTTCGGATCGTTCGGCCCACGGCTTAGCGCCCTGTCGAGATATTGTTTCGAGGCATCTGGCTGATTCAATTTCTGATATGCGCGCGCGACTAGCAACGCACTGCGCGCGTCAGGCTGGATCGCATCCGCTCTCTTCAGCAGATCAAGCGCTTGGCTCGGATCGGTCTGCAGGGCAAGTTCACCAGAGAGTTGCAGATCGACAGCACTCTTCGGATTTGCCGCCAGCACTTGCTTCAGTAAATCCTGCGCTTCCGCCGTGTGGCCCATTTTGGCGTACGTTTGGGCCTCACCCGAAAGTCCCGCAATCGAAGAGGGCTTCAGTTGCAATCCGCGCTGATAGCCCTCGAGTGACAGGTTGTAGTTATTACCCAGTCGCGCGGCGTAGCCCAGCAGGAACCACAATTCGGCATTTTGCGGCGCGGAATGCGCCGCTCGCGTGGCGGAGGCAATCGCCGCCTGATAATCGTTCTTCTGCAACGCCTGGTCCACCGCGCGCGCTTCCCGGGCGGTTTCAATGCTGGAACCCCAGCCGATACCGCTTTGCTGCGGGTTCTTTTTTGGCGCTGCTTTCTGCTGTTTCCCTTTCACCTCTTTCTTAGCTGGCGGCTTATTTACTTCAAAAGTCTGCGCCGGCGCTGATCGAACCAGCGCGACCGAAATACAAGCAGCCGTGATAGTGGAGAAAAGTTTTCCGCGCATGGTGCAGTGTTGAGCGCCCCGTCCTAATTTACTGCTCCCGAATATGCGTTCGCGCTCGAACGCTCAGATGCATTGCAAGTAGCAGCGGTTGGATTCAGAGCGGCTCATGAGGTGGCTAAAATCCACAGTTCACAGGTAGTTGGAATCGGCGGGATCGTGTATTTGCAGTAGCAAACCTTAGGCCTCCTAGGTGAATCCAAGCGGGTGCTCACAATTGTGTGGGGAGGAAAACTTCCGTGGAAACGAGCTATTTCTCGCGGCCAATTCCGTTACGAGTGATCCTGCTGCTCGCCCTGGCCATCCATGGTCCGTTGCTGGCCATGCAGTTGCCGCTCACGAATTCCTACGACGCCAATTTCCACATATTCTTTGCCTCGCATTACGCGCATAGTTGGTTCAATCCGTGGAACCCAAAATGGTTCGCCGGATTTTCGCAAACCACCTATCCGCCGCTGGCCCATCAATGGATTGCACTGCTTTCATTTATCTTTGGGTTGCACGCAGCATATCTCCTGGTGCAGTTAGTCGCCATCCTGCTTGTGCCTGTGGGAATTTACCGGTACGCGCGATTGTGGGTAAGTGAACGCGCGAGCAGTTACGCTGCCTTGTTCAGCGTATTTCTCGGCGCGCTGGCATTCCTGGTTTACAACGCCGGCCAGCTTCCAACCACGCTCTCCGCCCCGCTCTTCCTGTTGGCGATTCCATATTTTTACGATTGGTCGCGGGCGGCTGATGGCCGGGCGCTCCTGAAAGGCGTTGTCCTGACACTGGCGGCCGGCGCAGTTCACCACGTAACGTTGATCTTCGTATCGCTGTTGTTCGCCATTCCTGTGTTGTGGCTTGCGGTAATCGATCGCGAAGAGAGAAAAGCCGGAGCCGTGATCGTTCGCGGGATTGTCTTCGGCATATTGGCGGGCATAGGCTTGGGAATCGTGCTACTGCCCTACTGGCTTTCGATCATCCAGCACCCCATTCAGCAAATGCCGATTCCCCACGCCAGCCGTTCGAACCTGCTGCTGAACCTGACATTTTTAACGAACTACTTCCTGGTTCCGTACGGGATGCTAATTATTGCGTTGCCATTGATCGCAGTATACGGATCGGCAAATCGCCGCCTTCGACCGCTCCTGATTGGATTCTGGATCACCTTCATTTTTGGCCTTGGCGGCACCACGCCCCTGCCCAAGTGGCTGCTGGGCCGCGCCTACGAGATTCTCACCTTTGAGCGATTCACGCTGGCGGCATGTTTTATGGCATTGCCGATTATCGGCCTGATTGCGGAACGCATGTTGGACCGGCGTCCACGTAGGGCGGCAGCGGTCTTTGCAATGGGCGCCATCATCACTCTCGCGTGGCCGATGGCGTGGATTGGACTCAGCCCGTTTTCTGCCAACGCGAACTTGAACACCGACTCGGTGGACGCTTTCCTGAATCGCGACAATCACGATCGCTATCGATACCTGACGCTCGGCTTCGGCAACTCATTACCAAAAGTTTCTACCTACACCGATGCCAACAGCGTTGACGGCGAATACAACTCTGCTCGTCTGTTGCCGGAATTCACCCACTACGGCACGGCCCAGTTAACCAGCGCAAAATACTTCGGCACCGCCGGAATGGAAGCTTTACGCATGATGTTGCGGCATGCTTCGCACTACGGATTGAAATACATATTCATTCACGATCCCTTTTACGAGCCGCTGGTGAGCTTCGCGGGTTGGCAGAAGGTCGAGACTTACGATTCGGGAGCTATCACGGTGTGGTCGAGGGAAGATATTCCGCCAGCCCGCCCAATTCCGTCGGACGCGATGCCCACCGCTCTAGAAGGCTTGCTCTGGGGCACCTTACCGCTTGCGAGCAGCCTGTTAGCCATCCTTTTTGCGTTCACAATTCCGGACCGGAGGCGTATGCGCACGCCGGATGTCTTGCTGCCATTCCCCACGCATGATGAAGAAGGCATGCTGGTAAGGGAGGCAAAGTAAATGAAATACCTCCTTCCATTTACGATAGGGATTGTCACCCTCGTCCTCATCGCCATTGCATGGTTTCAGTCCGGGGTAGTTCAGCGTCACGAGATGCGATCCGCTGACTCGCCAGAACAGGCAGTGCGCCTCATGCTCTCACAGGTGCAGTCCCACAACTGGGACGGCGCCTATCAACGACTGGCTAATCGCAACGATGTGGACAAGAATGCATTCGTCCGTGACCTGGCCGGCAGCTACGGAAGTATCCTCACGTACGCCTCACTCGAAAGCTTCGACGTTTGGGGATTGCATTCCTCGGACCAGGACGCCACATTTCGAGCGAGGCTGCACTATTCCACCGCGGTCGGACAATTGGACGATGTACGTGATCTCACGGTCCACAAAACCGGCGACACCTGGAAGGTTGTTTGGCCAGTGAACAACGCCACCAAGCTTCCCCCGCAAGTGATTCCCGTGAATTACCTGCGCTGGGACGTGATCGGCCGCGGCGCGGGGGATGAGTGGGGCGTTTCAAATGTCGACACGCCCCAGGTGAGAATTCTCTCGATGAACCCTATTCAACGCCCGGATGGTGTTGTTCTGGTGGGAGAAGTGGTAAACGAAGATTCAGTACCGGCATTCATTAACATCGGCGCTACCCTGCTTGATGCGCAAGGAAACGAAATTGCCGAAGAGAGCAGCTTCGACAAGATTGATCATTCCCTGCTGCCCAAACAGGTCTCTCCTTACCGGATTGATTTTCCCAACATGCGTCTGGAAAAAATTAAGAACGTGCGCATGGATGCCAAGGCAATGCTGGTTTCAGCCAGCGCAGACCCGGTTATTGAGATCACAGCCCAGAAACTTGAAACCGACGCTTTGGGCAAAAAAGTATTGAGTGGTCAGTTGATAGACGAGAGTGGCCAGATTGTTGACATCCCTCATGTGATTGCCGCTTACTACGACAACAACGGCAAAGTTATCTGGGTGTCTGACGGCTATGTGACGCAGCCACTCCTGCCCGAAGTTCCAGTGCCTTTTGCCGTGGATCTTCCGGCTGATCTCGCCAAGAACGTACAAAGCTACCGTGTAGTTGTGAACCATTACGACAGAGCTTCCTAACTATGCGATCACTGGCCCTTGTCGTCACGCTATTGATGAGTATCAGCGCCGCCGCGTCGGAGATCCATCCCCCTGCCCAGGTCACGGCCGGAAATGGTGTGACCATTCCGACCAGTGGATCGGGTGATGCAACGTTCTATCTGATTGGACCTGCAATCGCCAGCAAGGTAAAAGTTCAAGCTGGAACTCAGGTTTCAGTTGGCGGAGACCAACTGGAACACGCCGGTCGCTACGTCGCGATCCTGTGCGCTTCCGACGGCTGTACGTCCGCGAATTTCTTCGTGACTCCCGCTGCGGCGAACAAGCTGAGCTTTCTCGTACACCCGTCGAGGATCCCGGTGGGAACACCGAACGGCATCACCGCCCTCGGCATTGTTCATGACACTTTCCAGAACCTGGTACTGAAACCCGAGCCCGTAACTTTTAGCATCCTGGCGAAAAATGCAAAGCCGGTTTCGGCGGAGCGGCCCTCGGAAAACGGCATTGCGTGGGTGCGCCTGACATCTGCCAGAACCAGCGGCCCAACGAAATTGGGCGCAGCGATCGGTCATGCTGATGAAATTCGCGTGGTGCAACAGGTCGCCGCGGACGCGTGTAATCTGCGGATAAAAGCCAGCCGCGACAAGCGCGGCATTCTCGTCGAAACCGATCCCGTTCACGATTGCGCTGGCAACCCGGTTCCAGACGGAACAGTTGTGAGCTTTACCGCAAGTGATGCCGCGGGCAAAACGACGGTCGACGTCCCGATTAAGCGCGACGTTGCGAAGGTTGAAATGCCAATCGAGGGTCGAGCGAGGATCACGGTAGCATCGGGAGTGGTAACCGGAAATGAGTTGGAGGTGGGGCAATGAGGGCAACTTTGCTCCGGTCCGGCTCAGTTCTGGTGGCTGTCGCGGTCCTTGTGCTCGGCTTTGTTGGATACAGGCTGGCTGCCACCGCAGATGATGATCTTCCGCACGTACAACTTAACACCGACAACATTGGTCCACGTCCGATCGAAGATCTGACCAGCAAGAGTGTGCCTCGTGACTACGCCCTGGCGTGGCAGACGATGGAACAGGCGCTCAACGAAAATCGGCCTGGCTTGCTGGACGGCTATTTCACGGGCTTTGCCAAGCAAGACCTGACGCGGAGAGTCAATACCCAGGCGAAATCCGGGCTTCGCACGCGCTATACAGATCGGGGCCACCAGGTTAATGCAGTCTTTTATTCTCCGTCCGGCGACGTGATGGAATTGCGTGACCACGTGCAGCTTGATATGCAAGTCCTCGATGGCAGCAAGATCATCTATGACGAGCCACTTTCAGACGAGTTTGTAGTGCTTATGACTCCGGGAGCCGACCGCTGGCTGGTGAGACAACTTCAGGCCCTGAATGGGAAGAAACCTTAGGCAGCATCTAAGCAGTCACTCAGAGCTGCAGCACCGCATCCAAAAATGAAGAATCGAGTCCACAGCATGAAAGGCATCTCTGCAATCGTCATTTTGCTGGTCGCAATTTTTCTCATTACCAGCGGTTGCTCTCATAATCCGATGAAGCAATCTGTAAGCCTGCCAACATTGCAGGAGACATCGCGCATTCTGGCGGATTATCAGCCGTGGTTTGGGTCACCCGGACACATCAATATCGGATACTCGACACTCGATCCTGCCGTGCTACGCAAACAAATCCAGCGCGCGAGAGAGATGGGCATCTACGGTTTTGCCGTCGATTGGTACAGCCATCGCAGGCCTTTTGAAGATCACAGTTATGCGCTTTTGCAAAAAGTTGCGGCGGAAACGAATTTTCATGTTTGCCTGATGTACGACGAGACGCAGGAAGATAACGGCAGGGCTACCGAGGAAGCGCTTGATGCATTTGATGAAGCCTATCGTTCCTATATCGGACCGAATGCCCCTGGTCGTGAAGCCTACGTCACTTATCAAGGCCGTCCAGTTATTTTCATTTTTCCCAAACGCGGGCACACGGACTGGGACCGGGTGCGCGAAGCGGTGAATCAGTGGGACCAACCGCCGTTGCTGATTTACAAAGACAAACCACCGCCACAGTACGCTCACGACTTTGACGGCTTTTACGCCTGGGTACATCCGGCGCACGGCTGGCATGATGGACAAACCGATTGGGGAAAAGATTATCTGGAAGCTTTTTACAAGGAGATGCAGGCCAAGCCCGGCAAGATCGTCGTCGGCGGAGTCTGGCCGGGATTCAATGACAGCAAGGCTTCATGGAGTCTGAATCGCCACATGAGCCGGCGCTGCGGCGAGACCTTCGAAGATACGCTGAAAATGTTTCACCGTTTCGATGATCCCGAGCACCCCATGCCGTTTGTGATGATTGCCACCTGGAACGACTACGAGGAAGGAACACAGATCGAAACCGGAATCTCCGACTGCAAGAACCAAAACCAGGTTGCACAGCAGGTCACGCAGCCTTGACCAACCTGCATACCGCAGGTCACATCGAATAATTCCGGTTCATGAACAGGGAGTTCGCGATGAACAGCGTTGTCGCCCGCGCCACGAAGATGGATTTGCTCTCGAAATTGATTTTTCAGGGCTATCACTCGGACTTCGGCGCACCTCGCGCCGATGTGAACCATCTTCACGCAGAGTTCGACCAGATATTTGCAATGAGCGCCGAGGATCTTGCGGATTTTCTGGATTTGGCTGACAAACACCACGTTACCGTCCGGGCACTGCGAGTTCTGGAACAAGCCGCCGCCGAACGTCACCATCAGATGTTTCAGGAGTGGTGCGACGATACCCTCACGTCCGAGACTGCTCGAATTGCAACTGCTGTCGAATGGCTGCACGCCATTGTGCATACGCTTCAGGATGCCGGATGTTCTGTAACAGTGATTAAGTCTCTCGATCATTGGCCGGATCTTGGGTCCGATCTTGACCTCTACACCAGCGGAGCTCCTAATCGCGTTGTCCAGATCATGCAACAACGGCTGCAGGCTGAACTGGAACCTCGCAGTTGGGGCGATAAGCTCGCAAACAAATGGAATTTCCAAGTGCCGGGTCTAAAGGAGCTAATTGAAATTCATGTGCGATATCTCGGCCAGACCGGCGAGCAGAAGCTAATGGCCGAACGAGTGATCGAGCGCAGCGTCTGGAAAGAAGTGAATGGGCGAGCGTTTCCGGTTCCCGCACCGGAGGAACGCGTTCTAATTTCCACTTTGCAGCGCATGTACCGGCATTTTTACTTTCGCCTTTGTGACATGGCCGATTTCGCTGCTCTTCTTGGAAAACGGGCCATTGACTTCCAGGAGTTGCAGCGCGGAGCGGACGTTGGTGGAATCTGGCCTGGAGTGGCGAGTTTTCTCGTAATCGTTGCCAATTATGTCAGAAGTTTCGGCGGGGCCGTTGCCCTTCCTCGCGAAGTAGTCAAAGGCGCGTATTCGGAGGATCTGAATGTGCAGTTCCGAGGAGATTTCCTGCGCGTACCCATGAAGTCTGCCGCCGGACTCTATGGCACGCAATTGATCACCGCCGGCCGGCACGGCGACCTGCGTGCCATATCCCGATTGCCCCTGCTTCCTCCTCTCGCGGTTTCAGCCCTACTTGCTTTCCGGCTCACTGGTAGTGATAAGGGCGTGTGGTAATTCCTAGCATCGAGTACATGAAATACCGGATGGCAGGTCCAAGTCTCTGCCTGTAAGCTATTGATTAGGAGAGGGTTGCATTCCACTTCGGCTCGTTTGGTGGGCCCTCGCTGTAGCTGCCCATAGGGGAACCAGATGAGAATCGCCCAAGTCGCGCCGCTTTTTGAAAGTGTCCCGCCAAAGCTTTATGGAGGGACCGAAAGGGTCGTTTCCTGGCTCACCGAAGAATTGGTCAGGCTGGGCCACGACGTCACTCTTTTCGCAAGCGGCGATTCCATGACCACTGCGAAACTGGTCTCCGGCTGCCCCCAAGCGTTGCGGCTTTCACCCGATTGCGTGGACCACCTGGCGCACCATTTCGTTTTGATGGAGCAGGTACTTCGCCGGAAAGATAATTTCGACCTGATCCATTTCCACACCGACTACATGCATTATCCCCTCAGCAGACGCGAGAAATATGTTCAGATCACCACTTTGCATGGACGCCTGGATATCCCCGATCTCGTGCCGCTGTATCAGGTGTATCGCGAGATGCCCGTGATTTCAATTTCCGATGCGCAACGCGATCCCTTGCCCCATTTGAACTGGCAAGGCACTGTGCACCACGGGCTGCCGATCGAAAATTACAAGTTTTTCCGCAAGAATGGATCCTATCTGGCTTTTTTGGGGAGAACCTCGCCGGAGAAGGGCTTGGATCAAGCAATTGAAATCGCCCGTCGTGCCCAAATGCCGCTGAAAATTGCTGCCAAGATCGACAAGGCCGATCAGGAATACTTCGACACGATTATTCGCCCGGCGCTGGATGGTAGTGATACCGAATTCATTGGGGAAATTGGCTATCCCGCAAAGAACGAATTTCTGGGAAACGCCGCGGCGCTCTTGTTCCCGATTGCGTGGCCCGAACCGTTTGGCATTGTCATGATAGAAGCGATGGCATGTGGAACGCCCGTGATTGCTTACCCGTTTGGCTCGGTTCCCGAAGTGATTGTCGATGGAGTTTCTGGTTTCCTGGTTTCCGATGAGGCTGGTGCGGTAGAGGCGATCAAGAACATCGATAAACTGGATCGCAGGAAGGTTAGGAAGCATTTCGAACAGAACTTCACTGCCGATCGCATGGCATTAGACTATTTAAAAATCTACGAACGAATGTTGAGCCGGAAGAAAAGCCCGCTCACCGCTTCCAGTGGAGTTCTGAATTGGATGAAGCTACCCTCACCCAGCAGCAGTACTACATAGCAACCAAGTCAGCCCCCAGCGACGACCGGGCCCGTGTATTGAAGTACGGTTGCATGTTTGCTGTATTCGACCGGCTCGGGGACATCAGCCATCAAGGACTGGGGGAACAGGGCATTTTCTACGAAGGCACCCGCTATTTGTCCGAAATGTCGTTGCGCCTATGGAATGCACGCCCTTTGCTGTTGAGTTCCACCATAGAGTCCAATAATTTTCTTTTCACCGCGGACCTTACAAATCTCGATGTCTCACGTGGTGGCTCAGTCGCGATCCATCGCGGCACTTTGCACCTGCTTCGCCTGCGTTTTTTGTGGCATGGAATTGCATATGAAGAGCTGGAATTCATGAACTATGGCATAGAGGGGTTGCGGGTACCGGTCTCGATTTCATTCGCTTCTGATTTCGCAGACATTTTCGAAGTGCGCGGCACTCCCCGCGAACGCAAGGGGCCGATGCTCAGTGACGAGGTAAGCGAGGATTGCCTTGTACTCGGCTACGAAGGTTTGGACAAAATCACGCGAAAGATGCGCATACAATGCGATCCCGCTCCCGACCGGGTCTTGGTTCCGGAGATGAGATTCGAGTTAGAACTCAAGCCAAAGGAATCCCGCAAATACCACCTGCGCATGGAGTGCCAGAATGGCGGGACGAAGCGCAGCTTGTCATACCCTCAAGCCATGCGCCGCGCCTACGGGGAAATGACTTCCGGGACGCGGACTTTTCCCGAAATCCACAGTTCAAACTCCAGATTCAACGACTGGATGAACCGTTCGTTCGCCGACGTGCAGATGATGACGATCGGCAACCGCGAACGGAATTACCCCTACGCCGGCGTCCCCTGGTTCAGCACTGTGTTCGGCCGCGACGGAATTATCACCGCCCTCGAGACTTTATGGATCGACCCTTCCATTGCGCGAGGGGTCCTGGAGTTTTTGGCTGAGACTCAGGCGACTGAGATAGATGAAAAGCGTGAAGCCGAACCCGGCAAAATATTGCACGAAATGCGGCACGGGGAAATGGCGAACCTGGGAGAAATTCCCTTTGCCAAGTACTACGGCAGCATCGACGCAACCCCGTTGTTCGTAATACTCGCCGGTGAATATCAACAGCGGACGGGCAACCGAAAATTTATCGAGCACCTCTGGCCACATGTGCAGGCCGCACTCGACTGGATGCGTGACTATGGCGATCGGGATGGGGATGGCTTCGTCGAATATGCGCCGCATGGGAATAAAGGACTGATCCAGCAAGGGTGGAAGGATTCGAACGATTCGGTATTTCACGCCGATGGTTCTCTGGCGGAGCCGCCAATTGCTCTATGCGAGGTACAAGGATATGTGTACGCCGCAAAGCTGGCAGCTTCTAGATTGGCTGGCGTTCTGGGCGATGATCGCACCCGCTCCTCGTTGCAAGAGGAGGCTTCTTGTCTGCAGGCAAGATTCGAAGAATGCTTTTGGCGGGAGGACTTAGGGGTCTACGCTCTCGCACTTGATGGCGAGAAGCAGGTCTGCGCCGTTCGTGCCTCGAATGCAGGTCACTGCCTCTACACCGGAATAGCGGAACCGGAACATGCACGCGAAGCCGCTCGCCGCCTGCTCAGTCCGGAGTTCTTCAGCGGATGGGGAATCCGCACCTTGGCTTCCGGAGAGGCCCGGTATAACCCGTTGTCTTACCACAATGGATCGATTTGGCCGCATGACAACGCGTTGATCGCAAGCGGCATGGGCCGGTACGGGCTGCGGAATATGGCCGGAAAGGTGCTGCTTGCGCAGTTGGACGTGAGTAGCGTGATGGACTTGCATAGGCTTCCTGAGCTTTTCTGCGGTCTGGAGCGGCGTCAGGGTGAAGGCCCCACGCTCTACCCGGTTGCCTGCTCGCCACAAGCATGGGCGGCGGCGGCGCCATTCCTTCTGATTCAGGCGTGTCTGGGATTAAGAATCGAAGGCGGGCAGAATCGAGTTGTGTTCGAGCGACCCTATCTGCCAGAGGGCATTCCACAGCTTTCAATCCGCGGCTTGCGGATAGGGGAAGCGTCTGTCGACCTCTTCTTTGAACGCCAGGGCGATACAGTGCGGGTACAAGTCCTTGAAAAGCAAGGTGAAATTGATGTAGTAGCGACACTTTAGGGAGCAGCAGCACTCCTAGCCTGCTTACCCGAAATCCTCTACTAAGTTACTGCGTTCACCGGATGGTTGTGCTTTGAGCTGCCTCTTACATTTAAAGAGAAGCACCATACTGCGGAGACTGTATGACGAGAAACCGGGTCTTTCTCGCGGCCGTCATGGCTGTGGCCTCGCTTGGGGCGGTGGCGCAGAGTAATTCTGCCGGAGCGCAGACTCCGGTTCAGTCGAACCAAACCAGTGTCCAACAGAGAAGTAGCGCGAATGAGGGATCGGTGAGCAGCGCAAGCGGCAATTCAGTCTCGGCGCAGGCCGAACAGCCCAGAGCTGAGCAACCAAGAGATGATGCGGCCGCTCGCAGCCAACGCTCGAAAGCCGACGAAGCTACGCCTACTAATGGGCAGCTCCCCCAAACATCGACAATTCTCCCGCTTCTCGGGCTGATTGGGTTGGGGTCTTTGGTGGCTGGATTTTTTGCACGACGTTAATTTTTTATGCAGGTCCAGAGGACCAGCAGACCGCGTCGTCCTATTCGCTTCAACCCGCTGGTGATTCAACCAGCCCGGTGGCGGATCAACCGAAAGCGCACACAACCTGAGCTGCAGCCGAGAAAAGCTGGAGCGCGCCGTATCTTTTCGGGCCTGCTATTAGCAACCGGCGGCATTTTATGCACTTATGTAATCGGCAGCTACACCTGGATGTATGCCGAGCAGAAAAAGCTGCTGAGTGAGTGGAAAGAACAAAATGCGTCAGCAGTCGCCACCGCCGGTTTTACGAAAATTTCAATTCCGCGGATCCGGCTTCGGGCTGTCGTGCTCGAAGGCGCATCTTCACACTCGCTGCTGCTCGGGCCGGCACATTTAACGGGCACAGCCATTCCCGGAACGCCAGGGAACGCGGTGATAGCGGGGCATCGCGATACGTTTTTCCGGCACGTTCACAGCCTGCACGTGGGCGATGATATCTATATCTCCCGAGCCGGCACGGAATTCCACTACGTAGTATCGCGAAGAAAAGTTGTTGAGCCCACTGATCTTTCTGTACTGCACCCGAGCACAGACAGTGAGTTGACGCTGATTACGTGCTATCCCACTCACGTGATCGGGCCTGCTCCGGAACGGTTGATTATAGTCGCAAAACTACACGACGATTTCCGCCCCAACCCGAGATCCTCTCCCATGGTGGACATAGCGTCTAAGTAGCCAAACGTCACTAATTACATACTTCACTGGATAGAAAGCACTCATTTCTGGGCACTAGCATTACATCTGAAGATTGAAACGAGAGTCTGCCACTAGGGCACGAAAACGAGGATTTAATCATGAGACCCAATAGGGGAGCTGTGACGAGTTTATTCCTGGCGCTTAGCACGATCGTAATGTTCATTGCAAGCGTGTGCTGGGCGAATGCCCAAACCGATAGCCAGGCAAATCAGACAGATGTTGAAAAGAGAATTGTTGCTGCCGCGAATGTGCTCGACGAGATCATGGCAGTAAAGGACAAAGCCATTCCCGACAAGATCATGAGCGATGCGAAATGCGTCGCGGTGGTCCCATCTATGGTGAAGATAGCGGTCGGGTTCGGCGGAAGCCATGGCAAGGGAGTAGCGACTTGCAGAACAGCAAATGGCTGGAGCGCTCCGGCGCCATTTTCTATTACCGGTGGAAGCTGGGGTCTGCAGCTCGGCGGTCAAGCCATTGATCTCGTGATGTTGGTCATGAATCAAAAAGGCATGGATGATTTGCTTTCGAGCAAGTTCAAAATTGGCGGCAACGCCTCCGCAGCAGCCGGGCCGGTAGGCCGGTCAGCGGCCGCGGACACCGATTGGAAGATGAAGGCGGAGGTGTTGAGCTACTCTCGAGCGCGGGGCATTTTTGCCGGTGTGGATTTGAACGGTTCCAAGATCGCCCAAGACCGCGACGAAACCCATATCTTATATGGCAAGATGGTGCCATTCGCGACTATCTTGAGCGGCAAAGTTGCTCCTCCACAAGGGAGCGCGCCTTTCCTTGCGGCCGTGAGGAAATATTCCTCTCAGGCGCGCGAACAAGGCAGCCTGAACACTCCCGGGGAAACAACAACTGCGCAGAAGTAATGCACAAGTATTAGCGACCCAACAAAGAAAAACCCGGGGCCATCCGGCCTGGGGTTTTTTTTGCCAATGCGAACTCGTGAATGATCTTTTGAGTCAGGCCTTATTTGCAAGCTCAGGCGTTCTGCTTGAAACCGCCTGCTCAAACTGAATGGCGCGTTGCAATGCGCTGTGCTCTTCCCTCACCCGCTCCTGCGCACGGCGGCCGATGGCGCGTGCCTCATCGGGGCTGAGCGCCGTTACAAGCGAAATCACGTCATCCCGCGATTGGGCCAGAAGAATCTCCCGGTTGGGCTCGAAGAAGGTCTCAATTCCAGGCCATACATCCGAGATGATCGCGCTTCCGCAACCCGCAGCTTCAAACAGTCGGACCGAGGGCGAATAGCCAGCCGCGACCATTTCCCTACGCGTCAGGTTCAACGTGAACAATGATGACGAATAAAAATACGGGTGGAATTCCGGTTCGAGATGAATGATCCGCCGCACGTTTTTTGGCCAAACAAATTCGGACGGGTATTGCGGACCTGCAAGAACGAACTGTTTGTGTGGAAGCGCCAAGGCGGTCTCACAAAAGAGAGCCTCCAACTTCGCCTGCCGATCGGGCGCATAGGTGCCCATGTAGCTAAGATCACATTCGTAACGCGGATCCGGCCGAAGAGCGCGATAGCGCTCGGGATCAAAGGAACAGTAGAGAGGGACGGCACGTTGTGCTTTGAAGCGGCTTTCAAGTTCGTCGATCGCCGAACCGCCGGTAAAGCTGAAATATAGATCGAGACCTGGAATCTGATCACGCCGGAGATACTCAGCATCACCGGTGCGAAGACGCGAGAGCGTGATGGGTGTATCGATATCGTAAAAAGCCTTGACCGCGGCATTCGAACCGAGCATCTCGTCGATCGCAGCCATGCCGTCGGGAAAAAACGATCCGACCATCGCGACATCTGCACTGGCTAATTCCCGGCGCAGCAGGGCCAACACATCGCGCCAGTGATCGTAAAAACTTACCCGGCAGAACGGCGGCTCGGGCATGTCGCGGTTTGAGGCATACCATTCGAGATCTCGTTCGAAAAAAACTATCTCGTGCCCGCGCGCATGCAGAGAACGAGCTAACGCGCGAAATGTGGTCGCATGCCCGTTTCCCCATGAGGAGGTAATCGACAATCCGCAGATGACAATCTTCAATGTATTCCCCTCAGGCGGCAGGATAAGCCCGGCTCTCTGGAATTTGCTCCATCCCAGCTGCCGTCCGCCAGATTTTTACCGCCTCTTGCGCGCGCAACTTGTAAGTGTGTTCGCGGAGCGCGCGGCCGAGCATTGCCGATCCTATGCGGGCGGCATTAGCCGGTGAAATATTTCGCAAATGGTCCACAACGTCATCTCCACTGTTGGCAACCAGAATCTCTTCTCCTGGCGTAAAAAATTGTTCCACACCTGTCCAAGCGTCCGTGATGAGGCAGGCGCCGGCTCCGGCGGCTTCAAAAACCCGGGTCGGAGGCGAAAAACCGACCCGCGCCATAGACTCGCGGTTTATGTTCAGCACCATGCGGGCGGAACAGTTAATCAGATTATGCTGTCCGGTACCGACATGACCAATCCAGCGAACATTCCGAGGAAGTCTCTTAGTTCCCCACCCTTCACCACCAAGCAAAAACTGAAATTCTGGGGCGCTTTCGGCGGCTGCCAAAAAAAACTGCTCGACCCTTGCTTCACGGTCCGGCAGGCGATTGCCAATGAAGGCCAGATCGCATCTGAAGCTGTCATCCGCGTGCACCGGATAGTGAGCCTCGGGATCAAGAGCGTTGTAGATTGGGAAACAATTCCGGGCGCCCAGATTCATGTATTGCTCAATTACCGGATCGCCGCCGCCGTAAGTAAAGATAAAGTCGTATTTCGGAATCAGAACGCGGAAGGGATCACTGGCGTTATTTTCCACCCGCGCAAGAGTGGCCGGGGCATCAACATCCCAGAACACGACGCGAGTCGAAGCAGAGCCGCAGAGAAGAACTTTTTCTTCCAGAAATTCGTCATCCGCTCCGACCCCGCTGTGCTTGATGATGAGATCTGAACCACAGGCATCGGCGAGGATAGTATCCAGCTCACGGGGCGTTTGATACACCCGCACTCGGGCATATTCAATATCAGCAAAGTCTCGGTTCTGCTGTCGATTGTAAATATCTGGCTCTGCAAACGTGATCTCATGGCCTAGACCATAGAGATGTTTATAGATTCCACGATAGTAAGTGGCCGCACCATTCCAATAGCAGGAAGTCAGGCTTGAACCGATGACGTAGATTTTCACTCTTAGTTCTCCAGTTCACGGCAAATCTCCACAAGCTGCTCAGCGCGGTGAGCGCAAGTATGGCGCTTTCGTATGGTCTGCAAGCCGCTCACTGCCATCTGCTCCCGTGCGCGGGAGTCCGAGAGCAGGTGATTCAATTCGCTTATCAACGCCTCTTTGTCAGGCACGCAAACATAGTCCTGTCCTGGGCGGAAAAGATTTTCAGTATCCTTCCAGGGAGCACAGACCAGCGGCGAGCCGGAGGCCAAAGCTTCGAAGACGCGGATTGTCGGTACTCCACTTAGACCGTTGGCGTAGAACCGGCGCGGAACATGCAAGCTGATACGGCTGCGCGAGTACATTGACGGAGCACGAAGATTCGACAAGTAGCCGCGGAACTCGATGCCGGCTTGTGACAGCTGGTGCCGGGCCGACTCGGGATAGCGGACGCCATGTACGGCAAACTTTGACTCCCGCAAAGCTGCCGCAGGCGCTATCAAAAAATCCTCGAGCTCTTTCGTCCGTTCTTCGTCTCCCCAGTTCCCGATCCAGACCACATCCGTATCTTGATGAGATTCGCGGGGGAAAAAATGTGCCGTGTCAGCGGCTTCATGGAAGGTCCATACCCGCCTTACGCCGAACGCCTGGGAGTAGATGTTGCGAATCGCCTCTCCAAATGCGAGAACGCCGTCAAATTCTGCCAGCGGAAAACGTAGCACCTCGTCCGGATTCGTGTAGGCACGATGGTGAGTATCGTGAAATAAGGCCCGAAACCGGTACCGTGCCTTTTGCGCCAGAATCGCGGACACGACTTCAGGCGCGTTCCACTCATGCACAATTACTACATCGGCGCCGCGAAGCTCCTGGGAGAGAAAGCCCTTTAGAGAAGAATTGTTGGTATAGAAGCGTACGTCGAGAGTAGGGAAAGCCCGGCGAAAGTCGAGCAAGGCGCGCGCAGCTGCATCATCTGCCTCAGCGGCGAGATTTCGCATTGACCAGCCGTCACGCTCTTCATAGCATCGGACCTCATGCCCCAAATTCAGAAGTTCATTCGCGAGACCACGCAGGAAGTGGGCGTTACCGTGGTTCCAATCAGAGATCCAAGAGTGCGCGAAAATTCGAAAACTGAGCCGTGCCATTATGCAGCCTTTGCGGTAGAGACTACTTCGTACATCTGTTCATATTGCTCGACCATTCGTGAGGCGCTGAACTTTTGACAAGCTATTTCATAGGCACGAGTAGCGCAGTTTTCGCGCAGGGCAGAATCTTTTCGCAATTTTGCAATGACCCGCGCAGCATCTTCTGAATTGTTTTTTTCGAAGAAAGTGCCTGCACCTTCCCACAATTCGCGAAATACAGGGTTATCATTCAGCACCAGAGCGCAACGGGAAAGCGCCGCCTCGAGCGGAGCCAACCCAAAGGGTTCATAACGCGACGTCGCCGCGTAAATGCCCGCATTCGCATAAATTGTGCGCAACTCCTCCTGAGATCTCGGCCCGAGAAGTTCCGCATTCGCTGGGACTTGTACGTTGCGGAGGCGGTCTTCCCTTCCTGGCTCGCGCTCCCAGCCAACAATGCGCACGCGAAATTCCTGACCTTGCCTTAATAGCAGCACAACATTTTTGGCGGGATCCCACACGCGGCCAACCGATAGCACAACATCCTGCTTAGCCTGATGCGGATCGAACGACTCCGGAGTTCTCCCGTTGTAAATGACCTGAGCCGCCCTGGGTTCTCCGTAGTATCTGGTCACCTGGTCCAGCATCCACTGCGATGGCGCGATGACAATCTCTGCCCCGCGCAATCCATCGGTTACAGTTCGGCGATAGGCACGCATCCACGGCGTGTCGTCGGGTTCTCTGCCGTGGACTGCGACCCACCAGCTCACAATGTCACTGTGTGCCACAACAATCTTGGGTATGTGGGTGTCAAGAGTGCCGTAGCAATATTGACTGAGATGAAGGAGATCGGGACGAACTTCGTCGATGAGGAGTTCAAGATACCGCCTCGATTCGGCTATATCGCTTTCGGCCACCTCCATCCATTCGAGCCGGTACTCCGTTGGCCGATAGTCGACACCGGACAGAGTCTTCATCCATCCAGTCTGGTGAGGAAATGGCAATTTGCCGAAACTGACCAGAGTGACCTGATGGCCGCGCTTCGAAAGCCCCGTAACGAGTTCTTGCGTGTATGTCCAGACCCCGCCGACCGTGTCGGAGGTGATCAGTACGTGCATTCCAGTTCCTCGATGGAAACAGGCTCCTGATCCTGAATGTCGCTGAAGCCTTTTTCTTTGAATGCCGACAAATAGTGCTCGTGAGCGCGTTCCCACGCGTAATCGTCAGGAGGGCCGAAGCGCTGCAGATAATCTGGCGTGCCGGGGAAAGCAAACATCGGCACCGGCTCGCTGACCCACACGCCGTGCTTTCGCAAAATCTCCTGAAAGGCCCGCACCTGGCCACGTTCATCGTGCTCAGTGAGAATCAGGTTCGCTTGTACCCAGGGAATACGCTGACGCGCGTAGATCAACAGTTCGGTGATTCTGTCGGTGGAAATCCGGCAATTCTTGTTGAGTTCATCGCGGCCGGCATCAGTAATCGATTCGATGCCGCACTCCATGGAGATGCAATGCGCTGCTCCGAGCAGGTCCAGCGACTCTTCATCCCACAGGTCGATACGGGTCTGCAGGCCGATGGTCACCGCACGGCTTGCCAGTTCCTGAAGCAGCCGGCGAACGGGCTTTCCCACTCCGAAGATTTCGTCGATCCAGTAAATGTAATCGACCCCCCGCGCGATCAGAGCATCGACTTCTTTCAACACTGCTTCGATACTGCGTTCACGAAACTTGTTCCGAAATAAGGTCTTGTTGCAGAAGCTGCATGCCCAGGGGCAGCCGCGCGCAAATTCCAGTTCCGCGCCACGCCCGGAACCGTCAAACACGTGGTGACGGTGTGAGTGCAGTTCGACCGGGTAATTTTCAAAAGTCAGGGCACCGAGCTTCTTCATGTCGGTGACGCCGAGTTTGGGACTCAGGTGAACTCCCGACTCATCGCGCCAGCAGCAGCCGTCTATTTCTGCCCACGGCTTAGACGCGAGTTGCGGAATTATCTCGTCAGGTTCTCCTCGGAGGGCAACATCGCAATTCAGTTTGCGCAAGGTTGCACCCGGAGTTGCAGAGGGATGAGGCCCAATAGCGACTTTGATGGCAGTTCCGCCGAGTTCAGCAAACCATTCTTGCGGAACCCGCAGCTCTGGCGGCGGACAGCGCCAAAACAGATATGAAGGCGCTGTTGGGATCACGAGAAAGTCGGGAGCGAAAGTCTCGAGTTGCTGCTTGACTTGTTGGGTGCTGAGTTGCCGCACCTGTGCGTCGATCAGCAGAGGCTCGTGCCCAGCAGCCCTGATCTGGTCAAAGGCAAAAAGCAGTTCCAATGGATAGTGAGGTTCCTGGCAGCCAAAGTATGTCGAATGTTTGAAAGTCCACGCAGGATTAACCAGTGCGAACTTCATGACGCGACCTCCGGCACCTCTGCTAGGCTTGGCGGCGCACCAGCATTCACCATCAGAGGTTCAGAAATGACGTCTCTCTGTTGCTGTTTCCACCACTCCCAGATCATTTCAATGTTTTGCCGCACGCTGATCTTTGGCTTCCATCCGGTGTGATCGGTCAGCTTGTCAAAGTCCGTAACGTAGAAAAGCTGATCTCCGGGCCGGGGCCGTTGTAGCGAATACCGCGGCCGCTTCCCAGTGATCTCTTCAATCATCTCCATTACTTCCAACAAAGAGACCGCATTCCTGTTACCTCCGCCGACGTTGTAAATCTGCCCAGCAGTTTTTTCCGTCTGTGATCGTACCTTCTCGAACGCAACCACAAGGTCCTTCACCGAAAGCACGTCACGCACCTGCCGGCCATCGCCAAATATCGTGAGTGGTCGGTCCTGCAGCGCCGAATAGAGAAAATGCGCAACCCATCCCTGGTCTTCGTTGCCGAATTGCTGTGGTCCAGCAATACACGACATGCGGAAAACAACTGTTGGAAGTGCGAACATGCGGCTATAGTCGTGGACGTACTGATCAGCCGTGCCTTTGGAACAACCGTAGGGGGAATACAAATCCAGCGGCTGAGATTCATTTACGCCTCGGCCATCAACTGCGCTGTATCGGTTGCCGCTCATCACCAGTTCTTTGCCAGAGAGATTTCCATAGACTTTGTTGGTGGAGGTGAAAAGGACAAAGGGCTGGCGGCCGCTCTTCCGTGCCGCTTCCAGAACGTTCAGTGTGCCAAACGCATTGATCTCAAAGTCCTGGCGCGGATCAGCGACTGAAGTGGTGACTGCGACCTGAGCAGCGAAATGATATATCTCACTCGCGTTCGCCGCTGCGCGCTGGACGAGCGCAGCGTCGCGAACATCCCCAATGGTGATCTTCAGACGGTCTGAATCGTTGCACTCACGCCGAAGCCACTCCAGGTTGCGATGTACTCCACGGCGCGAAAGATTGTCATAGATGTGTACGCGAGCGTCTGTATGCTTGAGCAGATAATGGGCCCAGTTCGAACCAACGAATCCGGCCCCACCAAAGATCAGAGCAGAGCGAAACGACAGCACTTTTTTCATCACATCCCCATTTGCAGGCGCGCCCGGACGGACACGGCTGCGCTAGACAAGCAAAGACTTCACGCAACTAAGCCGTGCGCGGCAAGCCTCTCGATTGCCACGTCAACGGTATCAGCCGCCTGCTGCGATTCGAGCCATGCCACTAACTCCTCTATCCCTTCCTTCAACCGTGTTTTCGGCTGATAACCAAGGAGATGTGTGGCCAATGAGATGTCCCCGAAACAATGCCTGATGTCGCCAGAGCGGTACTTGCCGGTGATCTCAAGCGGAAGGCTCGACCCCAGAGCGGACTGCAATTCATCTGCAACGCCTCGAATAGTGACCGGCTGCCCAGAACCAATGTTCACCGCCCGACTGTCAGCACCAGAAGATTCCATTGCCAGCAGATTTGCCCGCGCGATGTCATGAACGCTGACGAAATCCCGCATCTGCTCCCCGTCCTCAAAGATGACCGGGGCTTTCTTATTCATCAGGCGAGAGGCGAAGATCGCCGCCACGCCTGTGTAGGGATTCGAAAGCGACTGGCGTGATCCATAAATGTTGAAATAGCGGAGTGCGACCGCCGGAATCCCATATGTCCGGCCGAACAGCAGTGTCATTTCCTCCTGATCTTTTTTTGAGAGAGCGTAAATCGAAGTGGATTGCAGGGGTTTGTCCTCTCCGGTCGGCATCGGCGACAGATCTTCACCGCATTTCGGGCAAATTGTTTCCCAGCGCTTTTGTTTAAGCTGGCTCAAGGGCCGAGGCGAAGGCGCTACTTCCCCACATCCCGAGCAGGAATATTTTCCTTCGCCGTAGATCGACATTGATGATGCGACTACGATCTTTTCAGGATGTGAATTGGTGTCCAGAATTGCCTGGAGCAGGTTCGCGGTGCCCAGGTTGTTGGTGGCGGTGTAGTCAGCAATCTGGTACATCGATTGCCCTACCCCGACAGCTGCTGCCAAGTGAAAAATGACGTCGATATCCCGAACGGCTTTATCGACTACGCTTTTGTCCCGAAGGTCGCCGAGAACAAATTCTGCTTCTTTCGAAATGTAGGAGAACTGGCCGTCGTGATGAACCTGCGCTGTCAGATTGTCGAGAATACGCACCTGATGACCTGCGGACAGCAGAGCGTCAGCGGTATGCGATCCCACAAATCCAGCACCACCTGTAACCAGAATTCGCTTGCCTTTCAATGCTTGACCTTCCTTTGCTCAGTGATTCGACTCGACTCTGCGCAATTGAAAAATCTGTGCTGAGCCTGCAATCTGCCTCAAAAGTGCTGCAACTCGGGAACATTCCTAGCGAACTTTGGATGTATGTCACTTAGAGCGAGATGTCTTGATGAGAGGGGTTATGAATTGTGAAATCGCGAGCCGGCCAGTTCTCGCCCGCTCAGCCTAGCTCGCAGTGGCTATCGTTCAGGAAATTTGAGCGCAACGTTCGCCGATTTCATGCACCAGGCTCTCTACCCGCGCCTCAGTATTGGCCGGAGCATACCGGCAAATCATCCGGTTGGTGAACTCGGCAAAGTCTTCAAAGTGTTTCGGCGGACTGGTGTAGTGAGGAACCACCCCAAGGTGCTCAGGCGTGAAACATAGAGTGAGAGTGGTAGCGAACTCGTCGATCGCTTGCATCTGGCGATCGAACCAAGCATCGGCATTGGGTCGGAACGAGTCTGCCCAACTCAGGCCCGTGCGCAGGTATGTCACGCCGAGACGCCGAAGCCATTCGACTGAATTCTCAAGCCTGTGATCTTCAAAGTGGAACCACTGGCAGATGCCGAGGCCAGCGGGAAAATTCTTTAATGCCTGCTTCGGTTCTCCATTTTCCTTCAAGAGCCCCATGTAGTAGTGGCGGTAGTACGCGCTACCTTCGGCTTCCTTGTGGCGAGTGGTGGCAGTCCACGTTGCCGGAAGATCATACAGGCTATACCAGTGGATCCGGTCAACGATCGGCAGCAGCAACTCGGCGGTGCGTTGAATCCCGAATGTTTGCACCTCTTCGGCGCCGAATGACGAAACCCCGGCCTCAGAAACCCACACGGGTTTATTCGTGACGGCGCGAATCTCTTCTACCTTTCGCGGCCACTCGTGAATACTCCAGTGATTCCAGTCCAATGGGAAACCGTGGACCGCGACTACATCTATGTAGTCAAGGACTCCGTGGCTGCCCAGCAACTTGACGAAATTCGGGTCAACCGGGGACATACCTCCCAGTGCGATGGTCAGGCCGGGGTTGATCTTGCGGATCTCTTTCGCCGCGGCAATCGTCATCCTGGAAAACATCTTCCAGTCGGGATCGACTTTGAAATCCCAGTGCGAAAGATTATTGGGCTCGTTCCACAACATCACCGCTTCGATCATGCGTCCCCTTCGTTCATGTGTTCATCTTTGCGTTCTCATCAGCATCACTTACAACGTTCCCTCAAGTTCGTGATCGAGAATATAGCGGTCGCCGTGCACCGCCTTCCGTGGAGAGCAAACCCAGGTCTCCGGTTCAGGATGAGCTTCGATTTCGAGGCCCGAACTTCTTAGCATCGCCTCGACTGCCGCACGGTTGGGAATCCACCAGTTCGTGGGATCATTGGAATAACTCTTCTCAATGAAGTACATAGCGGGAAAATCCCGCTCGTCAAAAATTTGTGTATTCCAGAATGGATAATCCTCTTTCCATTCGCGCGCTTCTGCGGACCCGCGAACCATGGTTTGAAAAACCAGCTTGCCCGCAACTTTCTTAATCAACTTGTCCAGCGCAAAAAGAGGATAGCGGAGGTGATAAAACACACCCATAAACAGGACAAAATCAAATTGCCCGGCCAACTGGTCGACCGCATACACTGAACGTTTTTGTAGCTCGATTTCGTATCCCAGTGTTTTGGCGGCAAAACGGGCCTGGCTAAGATAGCGATCATCAACATCGATGCCCAGTACTCGCTTGGCTCCGCGCTTCTTCATCTCGATCGAGTAAAAGCCGCCATTGCAGCCAACATCCAGCACTGTTGCGCCCGTCAGGTCCTGGGGAATCGAGCTGGCAATCTGCCGCCATTTAATGCTGGGAAAATCGCCCAGAAAATGATGGGGCGCGGTCGGTACGCCGTGTAAATCCAAGTTGTGAAACCAGTCTCCCAACTCGGAGATGCGCTGAGCCAGTTGACCGCGTTCCAGAGCGTTTTGCGAAGATGAATGGTGTTGGATCGATTCGGTGGCAGACATGACGCAAAAGGTTGCACCTCAAAGATGCGCGAATCCAGAGTAGCGTTGCGTTGACCTAAATAAGCATTCATCTCAAAAACGTCGATCACGCACCGAGAAGGAAGCCTGCTTTTCTGCTCAACGGGAGGCATTATCTGCAACCGAAACTTCCACAAACCCATCCAAGCCGCTCATGGCCGAAGAGTCGACAAAACCGTCTTTAACGTCAGCCAGCAAGTTTCCTCTGGCCCAGGAGGCAGCGGAACTCTATCGCGACGTGCTGTTGACAATGAACGAGCACTCGATTCCGTATGCTGTTGCCGGTGCGTTTGCCCTTCAGGCGTATACCGGGATTTGGCGGGTCACCAAGGACCTCGATCTTTTCCTGAAACTCAGCGATGTTCCCCGCGCGCTCGATCGCCTATGCCAGCGCGGATTTCATTGTGAGACTCCCGATCCGGTATGGCTCTCAAAGGCGCGCCGCGGAGAGTACTTCGTTGACCTGATTTCTGGGATGAGTAATGCGGTTATCGTGGTCGATGACACGTGGATCAAGAGAGCCCGGCGGGCAAAAATTGCGGGCGTGGCCTCGCGGATCATTTCCGCCGAGGACCTGATCGGCTCAAAGCTCTTCGTTAGCCGCCGCGAAAGGTTCGACGGCGCAGATATCGCGCACATCATTTATAGAACCCAGGGCCAGTTGGATTGGGAACGAATTCTGGAGCTCGCTTCGGAGCACTGGGAGATGGTTCTCTGGGCGTTGGTGCTGTTTCGCTATGTTTATCCCGCTCATACCGACTACATTCCCGCTCCTCTTTGGCAAGACCTGCTCTTTCGTTACATGCATCTGGTACAGCATCCTGATCGGAAAGCGCCCTTTCGTGGAAGCCTGGTAGACGAAAACATGTTCTCCGTGGACATGAAGGATTGGGGATTGGAGAACTTGCAGGAGCAATACCGAGCTCGCTTTCTGCAAAACCCGCCCCAAACGGAGCCGGGAGTTATTCAAAAGAAATTCGGGACCTAACCATGAGAGTTGCCGCCACCGCAGACCTGCACTTCACGCCGGCGCGATTCAGCGCTCTGCACGATCAACTGAACCGTGTGCGCGACGAAGCCGACGTTTTTGTGTTGGCCGGCGATTTGACGAACTTCGGCCGGCCGGAAGAAATGGAACCGCTACTGAATGTACTAGTGCGACTCCGCCTGCCGGTGATTGCCGTACTTGGAAACCACGATTACGAAAGCGGGTGTCAAGGCGACCTTATAAAGATGCTCTCTCAGGAAGGCATAAAGGTCCTTGATGGCAGCGCTTATGAACGCGACGGCGTCGGCTTTGCCGGAACCAAGGGATTTGTGGGTGGATTTGGACGTGGCGTGCTCACCGCATTTGGTGAACCTGAGATCAAAACCTTCGTCCGCGCCAGCATTGATGAAGCGCTCAGGCTGGAGCGCGCCATGTCACAATTGCGAACGAAAAAGCGGGTCGTGGTGCTTCACTATGCGCCAGTCGCGGGAACTGTCGACGGCGAGGCCCATGAAATTTACCCTTTCCTTGGAACTTCGCGGTTGGCTGAGGTCATCGATCGTCACGGAGCCGATCTTGTGGTTCACGGTCACGCCCACAACGGCAAATGCGACGGAAAGACACCTGGCGGCGTTCCCGTTCACAACGTAGCTATCACACTGCTACAGGCGCAGAACCCATCGGCGGTTTACCGCGTTTTCGACGTTTAGTTCTTATCGCATAGGACATTAGATAACTTCACGCAAATACGCGACGAATTTCTCGATGTCGGATTCTGCCGTGTCCCACGAGCACATCCACCGAACTACGGACTCAGCCTCATCCCAGACATAAAAGAAGTAGCGTTCTTGCAACTTCGCAATGGCAGCCCGCGGAATCTGCGCAAAGACACCGTTCGCTTCGACGTTGTACACGATTTTTACTTGCGGAATTTTGCTGACTTCGTTCTTCAGCAATTGTGCCATTTGATTCGAATGTTTGGCGTTCTGCAACCACAAATCGCCGGAGAGTAAGGCTTCGAACTGTGCTGAAATAAATCGCATCTTCGATGCCAACTGCATTCCCTGTTTGCGGTAGAACTTGAAATTCTCTGCCAACTTTGGATCGAAGAAAACCACCCCTTCGGCCCCAAGCGCGCCATTTTTCGTCGCACCAAATGAAAGCACGTCCGCTCCCAAATCCCGGGTGGCTTCCTTCAGGCCTATCCCTTGGGCGGCGGCAGCGTTCGCAATTCTCGCGCCATCCACATGCAAGAACATGGCGTGTTCGTGTGCAAAGGCAGCGAGGGCTCGTATTTCATCCGGCTTATAAACTGTCCCAACCTCTGTGGCTTGGGTTATCGAAATGAGCCGCGGCTGCACGTGATGCTCGACTCCAACACCGTGATAGACCGCTTTTACGGCTTCAACTGTAAGCTTTCCGTTCCTTGTAGAAACCGGAATCAGCTTGCAACCGGTAAACTTTTCCGGCGCTCCGCATTCATCCACGTATATATGTGCTGCCTCGCCGCAGATTACCGCGTGAAATGATTGAGTTAGCGACTTAAGACTCAAGCAATTCGCCGCCGTGCCGTTGAATACGAAAAAGACCTGCACTTCCTTTCCAAAGTGCTTCTTGAACAGGCGCTCGGCAGATTCCGTGTGAGGATCATCGCCGTATCCGACCGCATGGCCTTCATTTGCGGCAGCAATCGCCTGTAAGACTTCCGGATGCACCCCGGCATTGTTGTCGCTGGCGAAGCTTCGGCTTGGCTTCATGGTGGAACAAATTTAGCAGAACCTTGAATCAGCTCATGGGACCTAGTACCTTCTGCCGGTTCAGCCGTCCAATTCGTCAGGCGCGGACTTGACAACTTTCATAATGTAACCGTATGGTTACATGATATCTAAGACAAGATCGACATCCCTGGTAGACGCTCAGGAACGATGCACATGTTGAAGGCCCACTATAAGAGCGGTAAACTAACGAAAAGGTTCTGGGTTTTGCCGGAAGGTATCTTCGCCTCGCGAAGTTGTAATTCCAGCACACCGAAATTAAAAGTAAGCACGCGCCATCGGGCCACGAATTTTTGGAGCCTGGGCGACTTCACCTACATCCAATTATTCAACTCTGATTTTTAAGCAAGCCTTTTGCTCAGTGAACTCATGCGCTCAAGAACTTTCGTGGGTGGCGTTGCGTAACACCATATAGAGGAAATCATGGCAAAGCGGATGTTCCTGATGTTGGCCGTGCTGCTGGCGGTGATTGGCGGCCTTGGCTTTTTCAAGTACAAACAAATCAAAACCGCCATGGCAATGGGAGCAAGTTTTGCTCCGCCACCTGATGCGGTCACGACCGTTATCGCCAAATCTGACACCTGGCCATCGACCTTGAACGTGATTGGAACCGCGGCGGCCATTCAGGGCGTAACTGTCAGCGCCGACCTTCCGGGCACCGTTGCCAAGATCAACTTCGAGTCAGGACAATCTGTACATGCCGGCGATGTGCTGGTTGAACTCGATACGCGGGAAGAGCGTGCACAACTGGCCGCAGCCGAATCCGACCGCGATCTCGCTCGAATCAACTACGGACGGGAGCAGCAACTGGTAAAAGAAGGTGTCGTCCCTCGCACTGAGTTCGACAACGCCGAAGCTCAGCAGAAATCTACAGAAGCCAAAGTCGGTGAAATCAAGGCCACAATCGAGCGCAAGACGGTCAAGGCTCCATTTTCGGGGATTCTCGGGATTCGCCAGATCAATTTAGGCCAATACTTATCAGCAGGACAGGCGATCGTCTCCTTGCAGTCCTTGAATCCGATTTACGTAAACTTCGGCGTGCCGCAACAGGAATCTCCTCGGGTGCGAGTGGGCCGAAGCCTGAGGCTAACCAGCGATGACCTTCCCGGAGTCGAGTTCAGCGGCAGGGTGAATGCAATCGATTCCGTAGTCAATGAGGCCACTAGAAATATTCAAGTGCAAGCCACACTGTCCAATCCCGGAGAAAAATTGCGGCCGGGCATGTTCGTACAGGTGGAACTGGGAGTCGGCACAAGTCGCAGCGTTATTCCGCTCCCGGCGTCGGCGATCAACTACGCGCCGTATGGCGATTCAGTTTTTGTGGTCTCCAACGAGAAAGACGCTAAAGGAAACCGCAAAGTGCGGCAGCAATTTGTCAAAGTGGATGGTTCCCGCGGCGACCAGGTTGGGGTGATTTCTGGTATCAACCCCGGGGACGAAATCGTAAGCTCCGGCGTCTTCAAACTGCGCAACGGCGGCTCGATCCAGGTCAATAACAAAGTCCAACCTCCGGACAACCCAAAGCCGAAGCCTGAGGAAAGCTAATGAAGTTCACTGATCTCTTCATACGACGGCCAGTTCTTGCAATTTGCGTCAACCTGGTAATTCTGATTGCCGGTATCCAGGCCATACGCTCGCTCAGCGTGCGCCAGTACCCGCGCAGTGATATCGCAGTCGTTCAGGTCTCGACGGTGTACGTGGGCGCGAATGCGGATCTGGTCCGCGGCTTTATCACCACCCCCCTGGAGCGCGTGATCGCCAGCGCTGACGGCATCGACTACATGGAGTCGACCAGCGCGCAAGGTCTAAGCACGATTTCCGTGCACCTGAAGCTGAACTACGACACGAATGCCGCGCTCACGCAGATTCAGGCGAAAGTAGCCCAGGTACGCAATGATCTGCCGCCGGAGGCTGAAGCGCCGGTAATCGATCTCCAGACTGCGGACAATCAGTTTGCTGCGATGTATATCGGCTTCTCGTCGACCGACCTCGACCAGAACCAGATCAGCGACTATCTTACGCGCGTGGTGCAGCCAAAGCTTACCGCTATCAGCGGCGTTCAGCGCGCCGATATCCTTGGCGGCCGCACCTTCGCCATGCGCATCTGGCTGAAACCGGACCAGATGGCGGCCCGTGGGGTTTCGCCATCCGACGTTCGCGATGCGCTTTCTAAAAACAACTACCTTTCCGCTCTCGGCAGCACCAAGGGCTCCGCAACTTCAACGAATCTCGTCGCCAATACCAATCTGCAAACGGCAGACGAATTCCGGCAAATGGTTGTGAAGCAGCAGAATGGCGTTGTCGTCAGGCTGGGCGAAATCGCGGATGTTGTGCTGGGCGCGGAGAACTACGACTCCGACGTGCGCTTCAACGGGGAAAGCGCAACCTTTATGGGTATTTGGGTCCTACCCACGGCAAACTCCCTTGACGTGATCAAACACGTGCGAGAAGAAATTCCCGGCATCAGGCAGCAGTTGCCACAGGGAATGAAGGTGGGTATTCCGTACGACTCGACGGAATACATTCAGGACGCAATCAACGAAGTTCTCCACACGTTGACGGAGACCTTGTTGATCGTGGTGGTCGTCATTTTTCTATTCCTGGGTTCGTTTCGATCAGTTCTCATTCCCATCGTCGCCATTCCCATCTCGCTCATTGGCGCTGTGTTCCTCATGATGGTGGCGGGGTTCACCATCAACCTGCTCACCCTGCTCGCAATTGTGCTATCGGTCGGCCTTGTCGTCGATGACGCCATCGTAATGGTGGAAAACGTCGAGCGCCATTTACACATGGGCAAACCACCTTTCCGTGCCGCGATAGATGCGGCGCGCGAACTGGTCGGTCCAATCATTGCCATGACCATCACTCTCGCGGCCGTGTACACGCCAGTCGCGATTCAGGGTGGCTTAACGGGCGCGCTCTTCCGCGAATTCGCGCTCACTTTGGCAGGGGCCGTGATCGTCTCCGGGTTTGTGGCATTGACCCTTTCTCCGATGATGGGATCGAAGCTGCTGCGTGAGGGAGATACCGAAAAGGGCTTCGCTGGAATCGTCAATCGGCGGTTCGAGAGCGTTCGCGGTTTGTACACGCGCACACTCACCAGTACGCTTCGCTATCGGCCGGTGGTGCTTACGTTGTGGGTAATCGTCGCTCTGTTGATGGTTCCCTTCTACATGTTTTCGCAGCGCGAACTGGCTCCAGCGGAAGATCAAGGGGTAGTGTTCTGCGTTATTCAGGCAGCGCCCAACTCAACTCTTGACCAGACCAATCTGTTTACCAAGCAGGTGTACAACGTATTCCATTCCTTTCCCGAAAGCGGAAGCATTTTTCAGATCACGCTGCCGAGCGGCGGTTTTGGCGGAATGGTGACCAAGCCGTGGAGCGAGCGCAAAAAGACGGCGCAGCAACTTCTGGTTGAAGCCAGCGGACAACTGTCGAAGATCGCCGGCATCCGAGTGATTCCGCTGACTCCGCCACCGCTGCCGGGCGGCGGAAACTTCCCGGTTGACTTTGTGCTGCAATCCTCAGCCGAGCCTCAACAGGTGTCTGAGCTTGCAGATCAGATCGTGCAAAAGGCGATGAAGAGCGGCATGTTCATCTTCGCCGATACCGACGTCAAGTTCGATCAACCGCAGACCGAAGTGGTTTTTGATCGCGACAAGATCCGTTCGCAGGGCGTCGACATGAGCCAAGTGGGACAGGACCTTTCCACTCTGCTCGGCGGAAACTATGTGAACCGCTTCAGCATTCAGGGCCAAAGTTATAAGGTCATCCCGCAAGTCAGGCGACAAGACCGTTTAACCCCGGACCAACTCGAGCACTTCTATGTGAAGGGATCCAACGATCAACTGGTCCCTCTCTCCACATTTGCAACCCTCAACACGACGGCGCAACCGCGTTCGTTGAACAAGTTCCAGCAGTTGAATGCGGTGCGCATTCAGGGTGTGATTCCGCCACCGGTACCTCTCGATAAGGCGCTTACCTTTTTGGAAAATGAGGCCAAAAAGCTGCCGCAGGGATTCACCTTCGATTACGCCGGCGAGTCGCGGCAGTTGCGCGTAGAAGGCAGCAAATTCCTGGGCACGTTCCTGCTTTCTGGAGTACTGATCTATCTGGTTCTAGCGGCCCAGTTTGAAAGCTTCCGTGATCCGTTCATTATTCTCGCCGGGTCAGTTCCACTGGCAATTTCCGGCGCGCTTATGTTCTCGTTTCTTGGGTTCACGACGCTCAATATCTATAGTCAGGTCGGATTGATAACCCTTGTGGGATTGGTGTCGAAAAACGGAATTCTGATCGTAGAATTCGCCAACCAATTGCAGGAACGAGGGCGTAGCAAGCTGGATGCGGTAGTTGAGGCGGCGAGTACCCGTTTACGTCCAATTCTTATGACCACCGCCGCAACGGTGTTTGGTCACCTGCCGCTGGTGTTCGCCGCAGGTCCCGGAGCTGGCGCCAGAAACAGCATCGGCATCATGCTGGTCAGCGGCATGATTATTGGGACCTGCTTCACCCTGTTCGTTGTGCCGTCAATCTACATGCTGGTCGCCAAGCGGCACGTGGCCATTGCAGAAGTTGACGATTCGGTGGTTGAACTTCCGGAACCGGAAGGCGCTGTGGTTTAGTCGGGGTCCGCTGCGGTCTTACTGAGGAATGTGTGAGACCGCAGCGCCCAATATCTTCCCCCCGTCCGGCTGCTGCAGAAATACCACCACGCGGTGAGGCGCCTGCGGATTTTCCACTGTCAACTCCACGTCTTTCGACAACTGCTCGCCTTTCTTCAACTTGCCAACCTCAGTGATTTGCCTCGCTATGGCCACGTGTTCAAGGTGTTTCCCCCCATTCTCGCCTCGCACGACTTGTGATTCGGCATGATCGAGTGCGACGACAACGAACAGATCCGCCTTGGCGGGAGACGCCGCGCTTGCGACGTGAAGCGAAAGCTGCCCATGATCTGCATGGATAGACGAGAGTTCAATCGCCACCTTCGAGACAGCAACTTGTTTTTTAAATGCCTGCGCCGCCTCTCCGCGGTTGCTGCCCACAAACGATTCACTTCCGTCGACAACCATTTGCGGCGTGTAGGCACCTCGGCTCTGGTCCAACCTTTCAACATATTGGCTTTGGCGAACGGTGAATGCGTGCGATGAGAATGGATCTTTCCAACCTTGGTCGTCCCAGTAGTCAACGTGCTCCTCGAGCACGATAAGTTCCTCCCCGGAAACCGGCTGGACTTGATCGAGTGCCCGCAAAAACGAATCGGCGGGGGGACAATCTGAGCAGCCTTCAGAGGTGAACAGCTCAACCAGCACTGGAGTGCTGGGAGCAGCGATGGCACACAGGCTGAACCCGCTCAAACATACCGCTGTGAGGACGAGGAAGCGAATCTTGAAAAGTAAACTGATTTTGTTCAGCACTGCACGACCTCCCGACCGGAAAAAAGATTGCAGGCGTTCCGGTGGCCCTTCAAATAGAGTATTTTAGAGCAGTTCCCCTTGACGACAATGTTACGACTCCTATTGTGCCTGTTGGCTGTTATTGCTTTGAGTGCGAGCTCTGTAAGTTCCGCAAACCCCTCCCAGACCTGGTACTTTGCCGTTTCCGGAGATTCCCGCAACTGTGGCGACGTGGTCATGCCCGCGATCGCAGCTGACGCCCTGAAACACGATGTGGCTTTCTACTGGCACTTGGGCGATCTGCGCAAGATTTCAGGCCCAGACGAAGATTTTATCCAGGAACATGCTTTAGAAGGAAAACCCGCAGATTTGGCATCCTACGAAAACAGCGCCTGGGATGATTTCATTGAGAACCAGATCAAGCCCTGGGGCGAGACCCCGTTTTTTGTGGGGATCGGAAATCACGAAACCACTGCGCCAAAAAATCGCGCGCTTTTCATAGAAAAATTTCAGCCATACCTCGATCGTCCGGAACTGAGAGACCAGCGTCTGAAAGACGATCCCAAAGCCACTCAGGCAAAAACCTACTACCACTGGATGCGCGACGGAATCGATTTCATTTACCTCGACAATGCCACGGCGAATGAGTTCGATCCAGAACAGATGCTATGGATCGAAAGCGTTCTCGAGAAAGACAAGAGTGATCAAGCAATCCACACGATCATTGTGGGAATGCACGAGGCGTTACCCGAGAGCATTTCGGCCAATCACAGCATGAACGAATCGAAGATGGGAGTGGAGACCGGGCGCAAAGTGTATGACTTGCTCCTCAAGGCACAACAGGCCCATAAGACAGTGTATGTTCTCGCCAGCCACTCCCATTTCTTCATGGATGGAATTTTCAATACCGCATACTGGCGTGCAAATGGCGGAGTTTTGCCGGGGTGGATCGTCGGCACGGCCGGAGCTGAGCGGTACCCATTGCCTCCAGCTGCACACGACGCTAAAAGCGCCAAAACCAACGTTTACGGGTATCTGCTTGCAACCGTGAATCCCACGGGAGAGCCGGCGGGCACTGTGAAGTTTGACTTCCGGGAATTCAGTGAGGAAAACATCCCAGCAAATATCACGAAGCGGTTTACGAAAGAATTTGTGCACCAATGTTTCATCGGGAATCGTAGAAAGGCTCCGATTTAGATAATTGCTTGTTGCCACATCATCTGGATGACAGCTCCTTGATCGAGAAATTAGAATAAGCAGCGAAATGAAAAATCACCGGGTCCTCATACTTATGACATTGGTCGCCCTGTTTGTTTCGTCCGCCGTGGCCAGGGAGAAGAAGCCGCCGGTGCCGCTCTCGACGGTCAGTTTTGTCGTAGTCCGAGACGAGAATGGCAAGCCGATTCGCAACGCCGCGGTTGTGATTCATGAAGTTGATGAGCATGGCAATCAACAGCGTGGCGGCATTGAACTGAAAACTGATCCTGATGGCAAAGCCGGCTACGATGGCCTTCCCTATGGGAAGATGCGGATTCAGGTGCTCGCCCACGGATTCCAGACGTACGGCGATGATTTCGATATCAGCAAACCAACCGTCGACATCACAATCAAGATGAAGCGGCCAGCCGAGCAGTACTCGATTTATCAGGACCACCCGAACGACAACAACAAAGACCAGAAGCCGCAGTGACCAGAGTCTCCGATGCAATATCTTCTCAAGACTGAGCCCTCCGAGTATTCTTTCGCAGACTTGCAGCGCGACGGCGCGACGATTTGGGATGGCGTCTCAAATCCGGTCGCATTGAAGCACCTGCGAGAAATGAAATCCGGTGATGACTTGATCATCTACGAAACGGGGGACATGAAAAGCGCTGTAGGGTCAGCTTCGGTGATTTCTGTGGATGCTTCAGATCCAAAAAATCCGCGGGTCAAAATAAGGTCTGGAAAGCCATTGCCGAAAGTCACCCTCGCCGAAATCAAAGCCAACAAGCTGTTTGCTGATTCACCGCTCGTCAGGCAAGGCAGACTGAGTGTGGTGCCGCTCACCGCAGCGCAGCATCATTACCTGACCAATGCTGGCTAGCCGAGGAATCTCATCAACCCAGTTGCCGGCAGGTCGGGGACGATGAAATGTTTGCCGTTTCCTGTGCTCGCAACAATCGCCTCCGCTGCCAGATAGCCGCTGCGCACCGCCCCTTCCATGGTCGCGGGCCATCCGGTCGCAGTCCAATCTCCGGCGAGAAAAACCCTAGGCCACGCGGTCCGCTGGCTCGGGCGGTATTTGTCAATTCCCGGAGCAGGAGAAAAGGTGGCATTCAGCTCTTTGATCACTGTGGCCTTCACGAGCTTCGCTTCACCTGCTTCGGGGAAAAATTCCCCCAACTCACTCTGAGCAAGATCGATGATCTCCTGACGGGATTTTTCAATCAGCGATTTCGACGAACTGATGACCAGCTCGACGTAGCTCGGAATTCCGGGACCTGATTTTGCGTTACCGGAAGTGGCGAAGCTCTTGCCCAGCAGCAACGATTTGTGGAACATCCACTGAATCGTGCGGTCGAGTAGCACCGCGTGAGGCAGCTCCGTGATCTGACGGTCAAACCACAAATGCACGCCGGTGATCGGCGCCGTCGTAAAGTGCGTAAGTTTGTCTCTTAACTCCCGCGATTCCGGAACATTAGGCAGCAGCTTCGCCAATGAATCAAAAGGCAGTGCCAGCACCGCGTGGTCAAATTGTTCCTCGGAGTCTGTCAGTCGGAGACTCACACGGTTACCCACTGGCTGAAACGATTGAATGGTATTCCGGTAGCGAACGATCCCGCCACGTGCCGTAATGTAATCGCGGCCGGCGTTGTAGAGCTCAGTGAGCGGAACTGTCGGCACTCCCATGCTTCGTCCACCCTGCGATTTCATTGACTCACGTACGACCTGGGCCGCATAGGGAACCGCGATTCGATCAAGGTCTTCGCTCAGAGCGCTGATCAAAATCGGCTTCCAGAAGCGCTCGATCGCATTCGGTGTTTGATGGTGACGCTCTAGCCATTCCTGAAATGAGCTCCCGTCGTCTTGCTGCTTATTGGTAATCAGTGCTAAAAGACCCGTCGAGAGTGCAAGCTTGTCGCGCAGATTGAGGAACTTGAATTTAGCAAACGACGGCGTCGCATGCAGGGGCGCGGGCAGGAAACTTGAATCTAATAGCGATTGCCTGCCTCCCGGCTCAATGAATGTCATGCGGTCGAACCAGCGTATTTTTCCTGTAATGCCAAGTTTCTCGTAGAAGGCGACCAGGTTAGTACAAAGCCGAAAAAGCACGTGTTGGCAATTGTCAACAACTTCTCCCGTTCCCGGATGCTCGTAAGAAGAAGCTCTGCCACCAAGATATGGACGCCGTTCGAAAAGAGTCACACGGAATCCACTTTCAGCAAGAGCACATGCAGCAGAGACTCCGGCAAGTCCGCCCCCGACGATTGCCACCGTGGGCTCACTCGCGGTGGGAGTTTTGAATTCCGAGGATTCTGCGGCGTGCATTAGAGAATTCGCTTCAGAAACCCTTTTCCGAATATGGTGAGTTTCTCCCTGAGCGTGAGACTCACTCGACGTGTAAAAACGTCGTAGTTCAAACGCACAATCTTCTGGAGCAGCCCCCGGTAGATCGTAATTAACACCCAAAGCGCGGGTTGGCTATCTTCGGAAACCAGGTGCAGAAGCTCATCCCCTGCGGCGTAATTCTCGAAAGCACGTTGAGCTTCGAGTTCGAGCAGCGGCCGCAGTTTTACGGGTTCAATGATGCTGGCTACCTCGGCGGCAGAAACTCCAAATTGGGCCAGGTCCTCTTGCGGCAAGTAAACGCGCCCGAGCGCCGCGTCTTCTTTTACATCACGAATAATATTGGTGAGTTGAAAGGCCAGCCCCAGCCGTTCCGCCAATCGCTCGGCCGCCGGATCGCGATAACCGAAAACGTGGATGCAGACCAGTCCTACGACGGAGGCCACGTTATAGCAATAACGCTCCAGTTCCTGAAAGCTACGGTATTGAATCGGATGCCGCGAAGCTTCCTGCTCCTGACCCTCTTCCACATCCATCGCAGTACCGAAGGCCAGTTGATCGAGCAAACCCACCGGGATGCTGAACCGGCGTTGCGCATCAACCAGCGCCAACAGGATCGGATCATCAGTGGGAAGTCCGGCTTCGGCAGCATGAAATGCGTCGACCCAGGCATCGAGCTTCTGCCTGCGGTCCCTGGCAGAAAGCGAAGGATCGTCGGCAATGTCGTCACAACGGCGCATGAAGGCATAAACAGCGTTCAACGCCTGGCGCTTGGGCTTTGGAAGAACGAGGAATCCGTAGTAGAAGTTTTTTGCCTGGCTGCGGGTGATCCCGCGGCATACCGAATACGCAACATGCAATTGCGACTCGGTTGGCAGATAAGGCGTCGGAACCTGGGCCATCGTGCTCATAAGAGCTTGCGCAGCGCCGCTCGCGCCACCAGCGCCAGTTTGCGCGGCTTTGAAATGACCGGACGACGGCCCAGCACCGCGTAACCCTGACCTTCAATTGCGTTCAAAATCTCCTGGCCGCCGCGAGTGAAAAGCTCGATATCAATTGCAAGGTCGCGGTCCACCTTGTCCACCAATGGTAGCCCGCGCTCGAACCATTCCCTTGCCCGCTGAACTTCGAACCGCATCATCTCGCGAAAATTCTGCGAATTGTTCTTCGTTGCGAGATCATTTTCACTGACGCCGTACTTCGAAAGATCTTCCAGCGGCAGATAAATACGCCCTTTTTCATAATCAACGCTTACATCCTGCCAAAAATTCGCGAGTTGCAAAGCGGTGCAGGTGAAGTCCGATAACTGTTGACGCTCAGCATCCCGATAGCCACAAAGATAAAGCACGAGGTGGCCGACAGGATTGGCGGAGTAGCGGCAGTAGCCAAGCAGATCGTTGAACGTTGAGTAACGGGTGACAGTCTGATCCTGGCGGAAAGCCGTAAGCAAATCGGAAAATTCATATTGGGGAATCTTAAACTCGCGAACTGTCCCGGCCAGCGCCACGAACACGGGATGCTTAGCATTACCTTGATAGCAAGCCTTCAGCTCGGATTCCCACTCGTCAAGCAACCTGAGTGAAGCTTGGGGATTCCCGGTCTCATCTCCAAGGTCATCCGAGATCCGGCAGTACGAGTACACATTGAAGAAATGCTGCCGCAGTGGCTTGGGCAGAAACCACGTACTTACCGAGAAATTCTCGTAGTGCGTGCGCGCCAGCCTTTCACAGTAGGAATACGCATCCTGCAGCGATGGAGCTTGCGCTGGAATCGCGTACTCTGCGGGAACGTGGGACCAGATGGAGGAGGCGGCACTCATAACGATTTTAGCTCTTAGCAATTAGCCTTTAGCTTTTAGCTTAAATCCCCGAGCTAACAGCTAAAGGCTAAGAGCCATCGCTTTTCATTGTCCCGGAATGATCGCGGTCTTTATGTCCCCGTTCCGGTTCATCATATGCTGCAGCACCTGCTGCAGGCGCGAAAGCGGCGCCTCACCGGTGATGTAATCTGTCGGACGAATTTTCTTTTCTGCGATGAGGGCAAAGGCCTTGCGCACCGCGTCCGGCGTGTGGTGGAACGTTGCCTTCAACGTGACCTCCGAGTAATGGAGGCGATTTGTGTCCAAGTCAACTTTGGCACCCTTGGCACAGCCACCAAAGAAATTTACCGTACCGCCTTTTCGGACCATTTCCGTGGCCCAAATCCAGGCTTCCGGCCGCCCCACAGCTTCGATCACTACGTCTGCTCCGCGGTTCGCGGGTGAGAGCGCCCGCACCGCGTCCACAGGATCCTGCACAGCCCCGAGATGGACCACGTCATGCGCACCCATCTTGCGCGCCGCTTCGATTTGCGACTCGCGCTTTACTACCGCGATCACGTTGCACCCCATAGCCTGCGCAACATGGACAAACATTAGTCCAATCGGTCCTGCGCCGATAACTGCGACCGTGTCGCCGATCTCCACCCCAGTCTCATGCAGCCCACGCAGCACGCAGGCCAGCGGCTCGACCATGGCGGCTTCTTCAAAACTCACGTGTGGAGGAATCGCCAGCATGTTCAACTCGGCAATACGCCTAGGCACACGGATGTACTCAGCGTAGGCGCCATTATTGAAGAGCAGGTCTTCGCAAAGATTTTCCTGATGTCGCGAGCAATAAAAGCAGGTCTGGCAGGGAGCCGAGTTGAGCGCGACCACGCGCATGCCTTTCTTGAATCCGCGCACTCCGGGGCCAATTTCTTCGATGACTCCCGCCAACTCGTGTCCGAACAGCGCCGGCGGCACGATCATGCGGGCGTGATATCCGCGTTGATAAACTTTGAGATCGGTGCCACAGGTAAGGGCAACCTGTACTTTGACGAGTACTTCCCCCTGGCCGACGCGAGGGATGGGCACTTTTTCAATCTTCAGGTCCTCTTTGCCATAAAGGACCGCAGCTGTCATCTTACCGTTCACTTCTACCTTTCAGCTCGGGCTACCCAGCGTTAACTACAGGCTGGATCACAATCTTCATCGAATCCGGTTGAGGGTTCGCAGCCAGATTCAGCGCCTCAACCGCCCGCGACAACGAAAACCTATGGCTGATCAACTTTTCTAGCGGCAACTCGCCACCCATTACGAGTTTCACCGACTCCTCTTGCCGGTCAACCGACGCGCTGTACGATCCAATCAGCGTTTTTTCATCCACACAAACTGCCGCTGGATCAAAATTCGCCTCGCCATGCTGGGTTTGCGCAAACAGCAAAACCCTTCCGCCGGGACGAACTACATCCATCGCGGTCTGGATCAACTTATTTCCTCCCACCGCCAGGATGGCCACGTCTGCCCCGCGGCCTTCCGTTCGCGTGCGTATCTCCTGCACCACGTCCAGGCCTGCCGCGTTGATTGTGTTTTCGAGTCCGAACTCTTTAGATATTGTAAGCCTCTGCTCATACAAATCGGAAGTGATTACGCCAGCCCCTGTCCGTTTGGCTAACAGGCTCAATATGATGCCGATAGGACCTTGCCCGATCACCAGAACCATCTCGTCCGGTTTCAGCGCCAGTCGCTCGATCCCCTTCAGGCAGGTATTCACCGGCTCCACAAAGGAGGCCTGTTCGAAGGAAATACCCTCCGGAATCGGGACCGTACCCTTCTCGACAATCCAATCCATAGCTCGAACATATTCGGCGAATCCTCCGCCCGAAGGCTCAAACCCCGCCGTGCAACCGACTTTCTTATACCTCTCGCATTGCGCGAAAGTTTTGTGTCGGCAGTAGTAACATTCGCCGCATGGAATGTGATGAAAGACCATCACCCGATCGCCGGGCGTGAATCTCGTAACATTGGATCCGACGGCCGCGACCGTGCCTGAAGTTTCATGGCCAAAAATTCGCGGGGCGGAATGCGACCCGGTGGCGATCTTCTTGAGGTCCGTCCCGCAAATACCGCAGGTGTGGACCCTGATGAGAATCTCGCCCGGCCCAATTTCGGGAACCGCCACCGTCTCGAGCCGCACGTCGCCTTTGGCGCGGTAAACAGCCGCCAGCATAGTGGTTGGAATTTTGCCGGGTGCTTCTTTTGAGGTCAGTTGCTGCGCAATGGCCATCTCAGGATTGATGCCGCTCGATTCCGCTTGGAACTATTGTATTAGTCAGCGCGCTTTCACGCAGCCAGGCACATAGGTTGTCAGATGCGACTCGGGTGTTGCGCGCGAGACGAACCATCTTCAGCCAAAGCCATGGGCGTGGAAGCAGATAGAAGACAAGAGACTTGCTGTCAAATTGTCCGTTTCTGACAAATCGGTTCAATTCATGAATTTCGAAATCCATCTCATCAGATACGGTTTTAATGGAGATAAAGGGAAGATTGTGAATGTCGGCTGCGCGCGCCACCGCAGCGCCTTCCATGTCCACAACCTGCGCGCTGTAGGATTTCGCGAGCTGCCGCTTCTGAGCGGCGCTGGCGATTTCGGGATAGGTAACGGTAACCGTCCGCCCTAAGCTCGTTTTCGCCATCGGCGAATTCCGAATTGCCGTCTCATGCCGGCTGCCATCTTTGACATCGATGACCGTGGTCGGAAAAACCGTGTCGCCAACGTGCAGGTCGGGAACCAGGGCACCAGCAATGCCCGCCGAGATTAGCACCTGCGGGCAATAAGTCCCGATAATCGCCTCCGCTGCGCGCCGGGCGTGTTCGCCGCCAATTCCACCACAAACCGCAACAGCATAATCACTCTCGTAGAACGTGAATTCTCGGCCCTCGTAGCTGGTTTTCATTTCCCGCCAATTCTTGATCAACGGCCAGACTTCACGTGATAACGCGGTGATAATGGCTATTTTCTTCGGTTCAGGCATAGCCGTTTACACGAAACCACTCAACCGCCCGCCGCAATGCACCCTCAACCGGAGTGCGTTTCCATCCGATTTCGCGCTCCGCTTTCGATGAGGAAACAAACATCTTTTTGCGCCCCATGCGCACCGCATCGATCGTCGCCCGCGGTTCTTTACCACGAATTCTGCCGTTGACGATCTCGTCGACGACTCCGGTCGCGAGCGCCAGGACATAAGGCACGCGCAGCGATGGCGAAGGCAGGCCGGTAATCGCCGCAAGCTTGTCGAGAATTTGCTTCAGCGTCAGGTTCTCGCCACCGAGAATGTAGCGTTCACCACTTCTTCCTTTTTCGAGCGCGGCAATATGGCCTTTGGCACAGACAGTCGCGTCGACCAGGTTGAGGCCAGTGTCCACGTAAGCGGGGAATTTCCGCGTCAAAAAATCTACAACGATGCGACCCGTGGGTGTCGGCTTGATATCGTGTTCGCCGATCGGTGTCGTGGGATTTACAATCACCACGTCTTGCCCGGCACGTGCAGCTTCAATCGCAACCTGTTCTGCCATGAATTTGGAGCGCTTGTACGGCCCAATCATGTTGTCAAGTGAGACCGGAGAATTTTCATCGGCAGGCTGCCCGTTCGAATTGAAGCCCATAGTCGCGACGCTCGATGTGTAAACTACCCGCCGAACTTTGTTCTTGCGAGCGGCTTCGAGAACCGCCCGGGTCCCTTCGACGTTCGCGCGATACATCTCCTCGGGATCGCGCACCCACAGCCTGTAGTCGGCAGCAACGTGGAAGATAACATCGCAACCGGCAATTCCCTTTTCGAGCGAAGCCGGGTCGCGCAGATCGCCAATGAGGCGGTCGGCCTTCAAGCCGTCGATGTTTTTCGTGTTGCTGTTAGCGCGAACCAGGAGGCGAAGGTCGGCCCCTTGCTCAGCTAGCGCCCGAGCAACATGGCTGCCGAGAAAACCCGTGGCACCGGTGAGAAAGGCGAGCATGGAAATCAGAATATACGCTTCGCGACACTCACCGCAGCAACTCCTGCACAATGGCCTCGACGTGGATCAGCGTAGTGTCCAGAAACTGAATGTTTGTCTGCGCATCGCGCAAAAGCAGCGGCAGTTCGGTACCTGCTAAAACGATCGCCCCTACTCCGTCTTCAGCTCTCAACCTCTCCGCGATACGAAGTATCTCTGCTCTGGCCTCCGGCAGGAACTTGTTTTTCAGCAGCTCACCGATGTACTTGCCGTGAATATATTCCCGCTCAGCTTCGTTCGGCACAACAAGGTCGATTCCCGTCGATTGAAACTCGCGAGGATAGAAGTTCGCACGCATGGTAAAGCCGGTCCCGAACAGTCCTACTTTCTTCAGACCCAATCGCCGAGCATGATCTGCCGTGGCATGAACGATACTGACCAAGGGAATCTTGGACCGGTGCTGCACGTCATCAAACACCAGATGTGGCGTGTTGGCGGCGATACAGGCAAAATCCGCACCTGCACGTACGAGCTGCTCGATCCCGATAGAAAGATAGTCGGTCAACTCATCGAGGCGCCCGGCGTCGAGCATGGCGATTCCTTTATCCACATCGAGGCTGTTGATGAGTACATGTGGATATTCGCGATTGTGTGTAATCTCACGATACCGCGCCAGAATTGCGCGGTAATAATCGATCGTGGATTCGGGCCCGAGGCCGCCGACGATGCCAAGGCTGCGCATGCTAACGGGAAAAGATGCTGCACAGGTACGGTGAGATTCTGTTTCGGGTTTGCGCTACCAACCTTCGCGGATCGCAGACAGCAGATTCATTCGACTACGCTCAGGATGACAGAGTTCTCGCTATTCGGGCGCACCGGGCGGGTTCACTCACTTCTCAAAAATTGCGGGGAAGTCGGCACCGGTCTAGAATCTCGCATTGACTAGGGCTGTCGAAAGCGTGATCCTTAGTCCATGCCAGTAACCAGTGCAACCACAGCCGCGGCGCAAATCCTTTCCAGTACGCTTGCGGTCCTCAAAACGGTGAGGGAACGTGCAAAAGCTTCCAAAGACAGCGAATTAAAAGGTCAGATAAGCGATCTTTATGATTGCGTTTTATCGCTGAAAGAGGCCGTGATGCTCGTCACTGACGAGAACCGGGAGCTACTAACCAGGATTGCGGCACTGGAACATCCAGCTAGCAAGCCAGAGATCAAACAAGTGGGCTTCACCAACTATTACTTCGTTGATGAGAAAGGCCCATTCTGTCAGCCGTGCTATGACGTTAACGGGAAACTCATTCCGCTCGCACCACAAGTTCGTTACGCCGGTGGCCTTGGCCGCAAGTGCGAGGTCTGTAACAAGGTATTTTTCGAGAACCACGAAACAGTGCAGGCGCATGTTGAGCCGTACGACTCAGGGGTTTGGTCCTAATTCCCCCTTCGACGCATCCACTAACTCTTCTCTGCCATCACCTTCTTGTATGTCGTTAGCGCGATCAGCGGGAAGTACTGGCGGTAAAGGTGGTACATAAGGTAGAAGACGCGCGGGAAGCCGGTTCCGGTGTACCAGGCTTCATCCCAGGAGCCGTCTTCCTTCTGGGTCTTCAGAAGATACGCAACTCCGCGGGCAACGGATTCGCTGCGGGTGTCATTGGCTGCAAGCAGGCCCATAACGGCCCACGCGGTTTGCGATGGCGTGCTCGGACCGACACCCTTTGTGGTCGGATCGTCGTACGAGCCGCAGGTTTCGCCCCAGCCGCCATCGGGGTTCTGCACCATGCGAATCCATTCCGCGGCTTGCTGAATGTAAGGTTCATGGTGGTCGATGCCCATGGCCTCAAGCCCGCGCAGAACCAGCGCCGTGCCGTAGACGTAATTAACTCCCCACCGCCCGAACCATGAGCCGTCGGGTTCCTGCTCGTCACGAATAAACTTCAGCGCTTTTTTCACCGCGCGATGCTTCCGGTCGTAGCCGTAGGTTGCGAGCATTTCGAGAATGCGCCCAGTGATGTCCACGGTCGCAGGATCGAGCATGGCGTTGTGGTCAGCGAACGGGATGTGCTGGAACACCATGCGGTCGTTATCCTTGTCGAACGACGCCCAGCCCCCATTCTTGCACTGCATGGAAAAAATCCAGTCGATGGCACGCTGCACCGATTCGCGCTGGTAACGCCCGTTCGAGTGCTCCACCTTCGACAAGCCAAGCGCGACCATCGCCGAATCATCGACGTCCGGGTAAAACTCATTGTTGAATTCGAAGTACCACCCGGCTGGCTTTCCTGTTTTGTTTTTGTGGATCCAGTCGCCCGGGTTCCGCACCTGCTTCTGCAAAGTCCAGTCGGCTGCCTTCACCATGCGGGGATCGGTTGCCGGGACCCCGGCTTCGCCCAGCGCAAATAACGCATAGGCAGTGTCCCAAACCGGAGATTTGCAAGGCTGCATGCGGAATGTGTCGTTTTCTTCAATGCCAAGCTTTTCGAATTCATCGAGCGCACGAATCATCTGCGGATCGTCGAGCGAATAGCCCAGGCAGCGCAGCGCGATAATGGCGTTTAACATCGCAGGATAAATCGCCCCGAGACCGTCGGACATCTCAAAGCGCTCGAGCATCCACTCCTCAGCCTCCTTCAGAGCCACGGAACGCAACGGTCGAATGTGTACCGCCTCAAACCAGTGCACCAGGCGATCCAACACTAAAAAGAAATTCCGCCAGGAGAAAAAGCTCTTGCTCCACTCCAGCCGCATTCGCGATTTATCGCGGCCACCGACGAAGAGTTCGTCGATGTGCATCTCGTCGGGAATCTTTTTGAAGGGCTTCTTCGCGTACACAATCGAAAGCGGGACCAGGATCGCTCGCGACCACGAGGAAATTTCGTAGATGTTGAACCAGAACCAGTTGGGAAACAAAACAATCTCAGGCGGAATCGCCGGAACTGCGTCATAGTCGTACTGGCCGAGGAAGCAGAGATAGATTTTGGTGAAGGTGTTGACCTTGGTCACGCCGCCAAGTTCAAGAATTCTCTTCCGGGCCCGCGCCAGCGCCGGATGATCCGGCTTATATCCCGCGAGCTTCAGCCCGAAATAGGCCTTCACCGAGGCGCTGATGTTTGAAGGTCCGCCGTTATAAATGGGCCAGCCGCCGTCCTCATTTTGATGGCGCAGAATCTGGTTTGCACATTTTTGAAAGCGCTCCTGAGAGCCCGTGCCCAGGAGGACATGCAGCAAAATGTAGTCGGATTCAAGGGTCGTATCGGCTTCGAGTTCGCCGCTCCAATACCCTTCTTCGTGCTGCTGAGAAAACAGCCAGTTACGCACGCCAGTGATTGCGGCAGAGACGCGGCCGGCTAAGTCATCAATTTTCCCAAAGTGAAGTTGCGGAGCAGATGATCTTGGAGCGGAGGAGTAATCGTCCATACTTTTTTTACTTTCTAGTACTCCTAACTCACGCGGACCCCGGCGGGCGGGGCCGCGGCGATCGCCTCCACGATCTCCGGAGGCAAGCCGAAGCGAACATTTTCCGGCATGACTTCCACCTCGCGAAGGTTGTTAAAGCCCTTCTCGCGCAGAAACTCGACGACCTCTTCCACCAGGCATTCCGGCGCGGAAGCTCCCGCAGTCAAGGCGATGGTATTCACGCCTTCCAGCCATTCCGGCTGAATATCGCGGCAACTGTCAATCAGGTGTGAAGCGCGACCCAGGTTTCGCGCCACCTCAACCAGACGGTTAGAATTCGAACTGTTCTCCGAACCGACGACCAGCAGCAAATCCGCGTCAGAAGCAACATGCTTCACTGCAACCTGACGGTTCTCGGTCGCATAGCAAATATCCTGCGCGTGTGGCCCTTTAATGTTGGGGAACTTCTTGCGCAATGCCTCAATAATGTCCTTGGCTTCATCAAGGCTCAACGTAGTCTGTGTCAGATATGCGACTCGGTTGGGATCGGGAACACTCAACGCTTCCACCTGCGCCGGCGAGCCTACAACTTGTGTTACCGCCGGAGCCTCGCCAAGCGTGCCAATGATCTCGTCATGATCGCGATGGCCAATCAGGATCAGCGAATAACCTTCCTTGGCGAACTTCACCGCCTCCACGTGGACCTTGGTCACGAGCGGGCAAGTCGCATCGATCACTCGCAGCCTTCGTTCTTTGCTGGCATTGCGGACCTCCGGGGAAACGCCATGCGCGCTGTAGATTACTCGCTCCCCTTCCGGGACCTCGTCGACGGAATCAACAAAAATAGCGCCTTTGCCTTGTAGCTCTTCCACCACAAAGCTGTTGTGAACAATTTCCTTACGAACATAGATCGGCGGCCCAAAGGCCTCGAGCGCAATGCGCACAATGTCAATGGCACGCACCACCCCGGCACAAAACCCGCGAGGCTTCAGAAGAAGCAGACTTTTCTGGCTTTCAGACACGTAGTTTCCTTTACCTTAAGGATACACTTTCCCTTGGAATCGGTTCTATAAAGGCTAGCTGAAACCGGAGTGACGGTCAATGTAAGTCTAAGAACCGGCTGGAATTAACAGCGAGTGGAGAAAACGAACGGGCGAACGGGGCCTCGGGAAGGAATCTTCTCCTGCTCTCTCACCACAATCGCCGAACTCCGTACCCATCAAAGACAGTGTCATTGCTGATGATGGTTAAGTTCTCTGCCTGCGCTTGCGCGATCAACATACGATCGAAGGGGTCTTTATGGGGGCCGGGGAGCAATCCAGCTCGAACACCGTGCGCCGCAGTGATCCCAAGAGTGTGGAAACCGCGAAGATTGAGGGACTCCTCAAAATCAGAAATCAGATCCAAAGCCGATGGAAGGCGCCCCAAGCTGAACTTGATTGCGATTTCCCATGCAGAAGCCGCACTAACCAGAACTTCGGGAGATTGCTCGACCTCCTGGCGAGCCCGCCTGGATAAAGATGCATCATCCGTTGCCCACCAGATGAGCGTGTGCGTATCCAGCAGAAGGCGCACAGTTATTTCCACCAAAGAGCGAGCTCTTCAGGCGGGAGGGGCTCAAAAAACTCGGGACCAATCTTGATCTTGCCCTTCATCCATCCCGGCTTCCGTAGGCCTTTGGGCGCGCAAATTGGAACCAACCGAACCATCGGCTTTTTACCGCGGGCGATGACTATTTCATCACCTTTGCAGGCATCCTCGATTAGCCGCGATAAGTTCGTTTTTGCTTTGTGGATGGTGACAGTCTTCATTAGCTAATGATGTTAGCTAACCCGGACTTTGACGTCAAGAGCCCAACCTATTCTCCGACTCATCGGATCCAGCAACGAGTTCATCGCCGTTCGTTTGACAAACCCATCCTCTCTCACTTCAAATCGTGTTTCACGTCCATAGTAGATTGATTTCGTTACGGCTCCTTTGGAGGTCCTTTGTCACGCATCCTCAAGTTCACTGCCCTAGTCTTGTTCATTGCCGGAATCTGTTCCGCCCAGGATTTGGCATCGTTCGAGAAGCGAGTTCTGGTTAAGAAGCTCCCGAATGGCCTTACCGCCGTCGTCTGCCAACGTCCAGACTCAGCCCCGGTCTTCTCGTTCTTCACCAACGTTGACATCGGCTCGGCCCAGGACCCAATGGGCAAGACTGGCCTCGCACACATGTTCGAACACGAGGCTTTCAAAGGAACGGAGACCATTGGGACAAAGGACTACGCTGCCGAAAAAGTGGCGCTCCAAAAAGTCGAGGATGCCTATGCCGCATACATTCAGGAGCGTGACAAAACTGTTGGCCGCGACGAGGAGAAGCTGAAACAACTCCAGGCAGACTGGCAGAGCGCCATGAAAGCGGCCCAACAGTACGTAATTCCGAACCAGTTCGGAGAAATCGTCGAGCGGAATGGCGGCGAGGGCATGAACGCTTTTACGGCTGAAGACCAGACGGCATATTTTTATTCGTTCCCGGTAAATCGCCTGGAGCTATGGGCGTATCTCGAATCCGACCGAATGGCGCATCCCGTGTTCCGCGAGTTCTACAAGGAACGCGATGTCGTGATCGAAGAGCGCCGAATGCGTACCGACAGCAACCCCATAGGCCGCTTGATCGAGCAATTTGTGGAAACCGCGTTTTCAGCCCATCCTTATCACCGGCCGACGGTCGGATACATGTCTGATCTTCACAGTTTTTCCGCCACCGATGCGCAGAATTTCTTTCACACCTACTACATTCCTTCCAACATGGTTGTGGCAGTGGTCGGCGATGTTGATCTGCAAAAGACTATGGCTCTGATCGAGAAATATTTCAGCTCCGTTCCGTCTCGCGAGAAGCCGGATGAGCGCACCACGACCGAGCCTCCGCAGAATTCGGAACGCCGGGTCACGCTTCTTGAGAACTCGCAGCCGATTTATCTCGAGGGATATCATCGCCCTGACTTCCGCGACAAAGATGATGCCGTTTATGATGCGCTTGCCGATTTGCTCTCCGAAGGACGTACTTCGCGTTTGTACAGAGTGCTCGTGCGGGACAAAAAAATTGCGTCTGAAGCGGAGGGCGGTACCGGTTTCCCTGGCGTGAAATATCCCCACCTGTTTTATTTTTTCGCTGCGCCCATGCCCGGCCATAAGCCGGAGGAAATCGGCGATGCCATCCACGCGGAAATTGATCGCCTGAAGAAAGAAGACATCACAGATGACGAGCTCAAGATGGTGAAGACACGGGCAAAGGCCAACCTGATTCGCAGCCTGAACAGCAACGAAGGTCTGGCGCAGAATCTTGCCGTATATCAAACTCTCTATGGCGACTGGCGCGAGTTGTTCCGCTCCGTTGACCGCATCGATGCAGTGAGCAAGGCCGATATTCGGCGGGTGGCAAACACGGTGTTCGTGCCTACAAACCGCACTGTGGGCATTATCGAAAATGTGTCGGCCGGCAGCGGAGGTGCGCAATGAACTGGAGCACGAGAGCAAAGTTGGGCATCATCAGCGTGCTGTGTTTTGCGTTGTCGCCTTGGGTTGCCGCCCAGGCACCTTGGTTGAAAATTCCCATCCCCCAACTGCCCGCGTTCCACCCGCAGGAACCAAAGCGTATTCAGTTGCCGAACGGCATGGTGATATTCCTGCAGGAAGATCATGAATTGCCCACCATCGACGGTGTGGCTCGCGTACGTGGCGGTTCACGTTCTGAACCCGCGGCCAAGGCTGGATTGATGTCCCTCTACGAGGAGGTCTGGCGCACCGGGGGGACAGCAGCACAAACCGGCGACCAACTCGACGATTATCTCGAAATCCGCGCTGCCAAAGTTGAGACCGGCGCGAACGATGATTCAACATCGATTTCTCTTTCCTGTCTGAAGAATGATTTCAACGACGTGTTCAAAATCTTCACCGAGCTGCTGCGCTCGCCCGAGTTTCGCGATGACAAACTCGACCTTGCCAAGCGCGAAGCATTCGACTCCATCTCCCGCCGGAATGACGAGGTCAGCGATATCGCGCACCGGGAGGCGATCAAGTTGGCATATGGCGCGCAGAACCCTTACGCCAGAGTGCCCGAGTATGCCACCATCGCAGCCGCCACTCGGCAGGACTTAGTCGATTGGCACCACACTTACGTTCATCCCAACAACATCATCCTGGGGATAGTCGGTGACTTCGATTCCGCGCAGATGGAAGCCACCTTACGCGCAGCATTTTCCAGTTGGGAAAAGGGCCCAGCGGTGAAGAAGCCGGATATCCACTTTGATCCGGCAAAGCCCGGGTATTACCTGATCAACAAACAGGACGTAAACCAGAGCAATATTCGCATGGTGGCGCTGGGTACTACCCGCGACAATCCTGACTACTACGCGATTGAAGTATTCAATGAGGCATTTGCCGGCGGCTTTTCAGCGCGATTGATTCAGAGTATTCGCACGGCGCGAGGGCTTGCCTATTCGGTGGGCGGTGGAATCGGCACACGCTTCGACCATCCGGGAATTTTGCAACTGGCAATGGGAACGAAAAGCGGCAGCACCATCGAATCCATCCAGGCGCTCTATGATCAGATCGACGAGTTGAATACTCGGCCAATTTCCGACGAGGAAATCCAACGCGCAAAAGACGGCATTCTCAATGCTTTTGTCTTTAATTTCGATACCCCGGACAAGGTGTTGCGCGAACGCATGGCGTACGAGTTCTACGGCTACCCTGCGGACTTCTTAGAGCGATATCGCACCGGAATCGAGAAAGTGACCAGCGCCGATGTGGCGCGAATTATCCCCAAGTACCTGCACAAGAATCAGCTCGCGGTCCTGGTTGTAGGCAACACGGCAGAGTTCGATAAGCCGCTTTCATCCCTGGGCCCGGTGACCAACGTAGATATCACGATTCCGCCTCCACCAAACCAGAACGCTGGTGTCGGGGGTTCGGCTCCGGGCGGGAACTAACTCCTTCAAGTTGCCTGAATTGGGAAGGGAGTATAGTTGCCGCTCCTTGTTCCTGCGGTTTGATAACTCTCTAGGTGTGCCACTACACTCAGTGATTGCTCGAGGGGAGAGTGCACCGGGCTGCCGCGTGTGCTCTGGCAGGAGCACAAGTAGTGGAGATTCTCGACCTTAGACATTTTTCCTCAGCCGACCTGCGCCCCTTGCTGGACGACGAAATCGAGGTTTGGGCGAACCTGCTCTGCTGGGACTACAGCGGATCGGCGGAGATGATTCTTCGCTACATGGATGCCAAGTTTCTTCCGGGTTATGCCGCGGTCTCGCGTGGCAAGGTTTTCGGATATTCGTTCTTTGTCTACGAAAACAACAAGGGAGTGATCGGCGATCTGTTCGTCAGCAGTGGTGAAAATGGCGCAGGCGAAAGTGAAGTCGAACGCAGGCTCCTCAACCACGTGATCGAGACCCTGCAACAATCGCCAGGAATTCATCGCATTGAAGCACAACTCCTCACTCACCAATCCGGCGCTGCGGCCGGTCCCTTTGAAAGCCAGAGCTTCAGTCGTCATGCGCGCTTGTTCATGACTTTGCCGCTGGATGGCCAATCGTCCAGTGACAACAAACTCTCCCCGCAGTTTGAAATTCGGCGGTGGACCGAGCATGACTATCAGCCTTCCGCCGGCGTCATAACCTCTGCCTATCGCAATCACGTGGACTCGGAAATCAACGATCAATACCGCACGCTTAGCGGATCCCTGAGATTCTTGAACAATATTGTTCGTTTCCCGGGTTGTGGAACTTTTGACCCCGAGTCGTCGTTCGTCGCGGTGGACCGCGAATCACATTCACTTTCGGGAATTATTCTTTGCTCGCGCGTACGTCACGATGTAGGCCATGTAACGCAAATCTGTGTGTTGCCGGAGTACCGCGCCCATGGCCTCGGTAAGTTATTAATGGCGGCGACGATCCGCAATCTAAGGCAGAGAAAATTTTCTGCTCTTTCGCTGACAGTTACGGAAGCAAACACGCGGGCGGTTGAGTTGTACCATCGCTTGGGATTTGAAACCAAGAGAGTGTTCGACGCATTTGTATGGGAAGGATAGCCGCGACACTCCGGACAGCGCCGTTTACAGACTAGAACGATCAGTGCCGCAACAGCCACATCACCCAACCGGCCACGATCAGGCCGCCCATAAACATGGCGAAACAGTAAAGCCCGTAGTGGAACTGGTCGCGAGCGTTGTCGCGCACAGTTATTCCGAAAACAACCGAGGCAAAGATGGAAAACAGCAACGCGGCATTGAAGTGAGAAATGGCCATTAGGGTTTCTTACCGATCGCAATGTGGTAGGCGTCAGCCACGGTAATGAAATTCAGCAGGCCGGCCACAATGATGAACTTCGTTCCGTAGTCGGCGGTCGCGTGGGGCACGACGATATGGCCAAGGTCCATAGCGCGGCTCACAATATACATTCCACCTGCGCCGAGGTCGCCGATAAAACCGAGGATGTCCAGAATGTCGCCCCCATTCGGTCGATACACGCGGCCATCCATCAAAATTCCGAGTACAAACATGATGACGATGGAGGTCATCAACAGTAAGCCGCGAATCCAGCGCTTTTGAATCAGGTGGCCTGCCCCAGGGATGAGCCAGGCAACTGCGGGAGCAACGACCGACATTGTGCTCGGGGTTGGCGCCGGTTTTGCGGGAGCGGAATCTCTCTTGATCGGCGTCGTTGCCATATTTAGAAAATTGCCGTGCGAGGAAGGCCTTGCACCAGACTTAGACGATCACAACCTCACTTTGCATTCTACCAGTTACCTCGGCGCGATTGCTGCGCACCAGCATGTTGATTTCGCTGCGCACACCAAACTCAGGGAAATAAGCCCCGGGCTCGATAGAAAAAAGAGTGTTAGGAATAACGCGGCGCTCGTCGTGGATCTCCAGATCGTCCATATTAGCGCCGTTCGCGTGAACTTCGGTTCCTATAGAATGTCCCGTTCGATGCACAAAGTAATTGCCAAGGCCGGCGCTCCGGATTTTGCTGCGGACCGCCTGGTCGACTTGGTAGCCGGCGATGTTCTTGCCGGCGGCAACTGATTCCTGCACAAATTTTGCCCCGGCGTCGCGCGCATCGCGTACCGCAACAAAAATTTCCTGCAAACGGTCCGAAGGAGCCTTGCCGATGAACCCTGTCCAGGTAATGTCGTAATAGACGGCATTCGGCACGTTCTTCTTCGCCCAGATGTCCAGCAGAATGAAGTCGCCTTCGCGAATCGGCGACGACTTTGTGTTTGATGGACCGTAGTGCGGATCGCCGCTGTTCTGGTTCGCCGCCACAACGGGAGGGTCCGCTGCGGTAAGGTTTTCGCGGCGAAATGCCTCGAGAATCCATTGCTGCATTTCGAATTCGTTGGTTCCGCCATTTCGGGCCCTTCGCCCGATTTCCTGAAACGCATCAGCGGTGATTTTGTCCACCGCGTCGCGCGCCGCAAAATGAGATGCAATCTGCTCCTCGTTCAATGTAGCTTCGAACAGCGCCACTAGGTCGCCTGAGCTGACAACGTTCTTGCCAAGTCCGCGAACCAAATCCAGCGTTCCACCATCGACCAAGGAAATGGTAAAAATTCCGCTGTTCGGTGAGTACTGCATGGCGATATCGCGATGCTTTGCCAGCATCTGCTTCAATCCATCAAACAGTTCCTGCCATGCCGCATAGGTTCGTTTTTCCCCCGGCAATGAATCGAGGTGACCAGACTCGATCTTATGCACCAACTTTCGAGGCTCGCCTTCAGCCGGAACCAGGTAGAACCAGCGGCGAGTGACCATCAACTGTTCGGGCAAACCGAGCACACGGTAGGCGATGGGATCGCGATGGTGATGGTCATAGAACAGCCAGGCGTCAAGGTTGCGTTCCCGAAGGGCGGATTGAATTGCGGCCAGATCCATAGAAGAAAGACATTGTAAACAAGTGAGCTAATCTGGGCGAGTCAACTCCATTAACTGATATCAGAATGGAATGCAGTTCAATTGACCGACATCATCCACTTGCATGCCAGTTATGAAAACGAAAATGGGAAGAATTTACCTGCTCGTTGATGCGTACTGCAACGAAATAGTTGCATTTTTTGATTCCCCCGGCGTAAGATGATCTCGGATGCAGCGTCTGGCATCCGGTTCTGTAGCAAAGCTGCCCTTAACTTCCTGGGTTCGAACTAACGAGTTGTCTCAATAAAGGAGAGGCAAGCGAAACCGCCTCTGACCAGCTCCGGAGAGACTCACATGTCTTGGTACGCCTACTGCATCACCGAGCATCATCACAGCAACGGAACACGCACAAGAAGGCCATTTATCCTGGAAGGAATTCAGGGAGTGAACGGGTCCACCGTTCTCAGTTATCCCAGCGGGGAATTTGCCGTCGTAGTAAGCGAATTTGATCGCGGCGCCGGCAATCTGGATGAAAAGCACGTTCTGGAGCACGCCCGCGTGGTCAGCGTTTGCTTCCGCCAGGGGACAGTGTTGCCCTTCCGCTTCGGAACAATATTCGATACTGAGGAGTCATTGCGGCAAGCGGTGCGCGCCAATCGCCGCACTTTTGGTGAGAGTGTCGCACGCCTAAAAGGCAAATCCGAAATGCATGTGAAGTTGCTGGTTAAAGACGGCACTCTTAAATCGCTGCAGGACGTTCAGATACCGGACACAGTCGGCGGCGAGTATCTTGCGAAATTACGCGAAAAGGCGGTCGCTGACCGTGAGCGCCAGACCAAAGCCAAGGCACTTTCGGTGCAGGTGCATCGACTATTCAATCCGCTGGAAGAAGAGATCAGCTGTAAACGCGTCAATACCGATGGAATGCTCATCGACATCGCCCACCTGATTGATTCCAAATCCGTAGAGAAATACCAGAACCGTTACAACAGCGCTCTCAAGCAACTAAAGGACTGCGAAGTCTCGGTCAGCGGCCCGTGGCCGCCGTATCACTTCGTTCCGGGGAAATTGCGGACAGTAGCGTAGAGACTGCGCCGAAGATTACCTCGAAGCAAACATCTCCCTTCCCTCGTCTGCGCTCGGACCATAAATAGCCGGAACAGAAGCCGAGGTCAGCCGCAGGTAAACTGTCAGCTGACCCCGATGATGCGCAAGGTGGTTGATCACCGAGTCACGGATGTTGATATGCCTCGGCAGTTCCGTCAGCACCTTCCCGCGCGCCATGAACTTCCACGGTTTTTGCAGGTGCTCGTCGGTCGTGTTCCTTAGCGCATTGATTCCCTTCTCCAAACTCTCCTGGTGGAGCTGCAATATCTGTGCTCGCGATTCGAATTTTGGCTGCTGATAGCCCGGACCATTGACCGGGGCGATATCGAATTCATCGGTGTTGACCATGAACTCCACCCAGCCAGCCATACTCGCCACAAGCGCGGTCAGGTAACCGAGCTCCATCGACTTCTCATGTGGTTTCCAGCTATTGCGGCCCTCTGGAACACGCTCCAGCACGTGGCGGGTAGCCTCCGCGTCGCGCTGAAGATCGGCAATGAACAGTTCAGTCAATTTCATTACGGCGTCTCCTTCCTCAGCGCAGAAGAATAAAAGCCGATATATGACATCTCATGTCATAATTGCCGACGACGCATATTTTCTTTTAATCGATATCGTTCGCAACCGTTCCAAGAGGCAACCAAACGTGCGTGCCGATCGTCTTCTTTCGATGTTGTTGCTGTTGCAGGCGCATGGACGCCTGACCGGGCGCGAGATCGCTCGTCGACTGGAAGTCTCAGAACGCACTGTGCATCGTGACATGGAATCTCTCAGCGCCTCGGGCGTTCCGGTCTACGCATTACGCGGAGCGCAGGGTGGATGGGAGCTAGACCGAAACTGGCGGACCCAGGTACCCGGGCTTGACGAAGCGGAATTGCGGGGACTGCTTATGGCTCAGCCCCGCCTGATCGGAGACGCGCGGCTGGCTGCGGCTGCTGAGCGCGCACTAGAAAAACTGATGGCGGCACTGCCCTCCTCATTGCGTGAACGGGCCGCATCTATTCGGCAAAGGCTGCATGTCGATACAAGTGGCTGGCGCCCTTCGCGCGAGAACCTCTCCATGTTGGCAATTGTGCAGGACGCCGTCTCCCGCGACAGGAAACTGACCATCACGTACTGCAAGCCGAACAGCGACCGCAGCGAGCGCACCATCGATCCTCTTGGGCTCGTCTCGAAAGGCAGCGCCTGGTATCTGGTGGCCAATACTGCTGCTGGAATGCGCACATTTCGAGTCTCGCGCATTGAGCGTGCTACTCCCTTGAACCTGCAATGCAGGCGGCCGCTTGATTTCAACCTGGCCGCTTACTGGGCGTCGGTGACAAAAGAGATCAGCGAAGGCCGGAAGTTTTTCCCCGCGACACTCCGGCTCGACCCGAAAACGGCGAAATCGATGTTGGCGTGGCACTCCGCCAAAGAAATTGGCGGTGCGGATGAAAGAGGGTGGGTGACAATCAACCTCGATTTTGAATGTGAAGAGGATGCGAGGTTTGTAGTGTTGGGCCTGGGAACACGAGTCGAGGTAGTTCAACCGCCATCGCTGGCCGCTTATTTGCGCAAGGAAGTCGTCGAGCTAAACCAACTGCTTGGCGCGAGAGCCGTCTAAGTGCGGTTCTCTGACGTCTAGTTGCTCTCAGTGTCCGTTGGTCGTCAGCGCCAGCGAGAGCAGCGCTTTCTGCTCCACGTCATGGGCCTTTGCCGATCCCGTTGCGGGGCTGGGACTCGCAGATCGCTTCACCGAAAGAACCGCCCGTTCACCAGCAAGATGTCGCAAGCGCGGCAGCATGTAGTTCAATGCTCCCATATTGGCCGGCTCTTCCTGCACCCAGACGATTTCGCGTGCATTCGCATGGCGTTCTAATTCCGCCGTCAGCTCTGCCTCAGGGAACGGATAGAGTTGCTCAACAAAAGTGATCGCGATGCCGAGATCTTTCTTTTTCTTGCGCTCCATGCGAAGTTCGTGACCGATCTTTCCCGTACATAACAGGATGCGACGCGCGTCGCTGGCTTCGAGGTCGGGCCTGACTTTGAGGAAGCTGGCATTTGAAAATTCTTCGATTGGCGACGACGCATCGGGATGGCGCAACATGCTTTTCGGTGTAAACACCACCAGTGGTTTTCGCCACTGTCGGAGCGCCTGTCGCCGCAACAGATGAAAGTACTGCGCCGCGGTCGAAGGCTGGCAAATCTGGAAGTTGTCGCAGGCAGCAAGCTGCAAAAAGCGTTCAATTCGAGCGCTCGAGTGTTCCGGGCCCTGTCCTTCATAGCCGTGGGGCAGGAGCAGTATCAGGCCAGAGAGCAGGTCCCACTTGAATTCACCGGCAACGATGAATTGATCAATGATCGCCTGCGCAACATTGGCAAAGTCGCCGAACTGCGCCTCCCAAAGCACCAGGGCCTCAGGATAATCGCGGCTGTAACCATACTCGAACCCGAGAACGCCGGCTTCAGAGAGGGTTGAGTTATAGATTTCGCAGCGGGCCTGCTGCTCCGAAATGTTCTGCAGGGGAACGTATTCCTTCTCGTTTTCGATATCGACCAGAACCGAGTGACGCTGATTAAAAGTTCCCCGGCGACAGTCCTGGCCGCTCATGCGCACAGGTGTACCCCCATCAACCAGGCTGGCGAAGGCCAGCGCTTCAGCCATGCCGTAGTCAACGGCGCGTTTTCCCTTTCCCATTTCTGCGCGCTGCTCGAGCAGTTTGGCGACCTTGGGGTGAATGTGAAAGTCCGCCGGAAATGAGGTCAGACGTGCTGTCAACCGTTGTATCTCGTCCGCGGAAACTGCCGTCTCTACTTCATACTCGCGCTTATAACGGCGACCCTTATAGTTGTCCCAATAACTCGGCAACTGCCGCATCATCGGCTTTTTGCGGATGTGCCCGGCGCGTTTTTGCGCCGCTTCGAGCTCCGCTTTGATCGCATCCGCCCTGGACTTGCCATCTTCAATCCCGGCGTCCTCGGCATAGACTTCCCACAGCGGCGGGTGCTCCTTGATCGCCTTATAGAGCAGCGGCTGGGTGATTGTCGGATCGTCGACTTCGCTGTGTCCGTGGCGGCGATATCCAATCAGATCGATCACAACGTCGCTCGCAAACTTGTAGCGATAGTCGAGCGCTATCCGGCCCACACGCACCACCGCGTCCACATCTTCAGCGTTGACGTGAAAGATTGGGACACTCTGACGGCGGGCCAACTGGGCCGCGAATCGAGAAGAGTGCAGCTCGCCTGGCACCGTAGTAAATCCGATGAGGTTGTTGACGATTACATGCACCGTCCCGCCGACGCTGTAGCTGGGCAGATCGGCCAGGTTTAGGGTTTCAGCGAAAACGCCCTGACCGGCGAATGCGCCATCTCCATGGACCAGCAGCGGAAGAAATTTTTTGTTGCCGCCGTCACCTGCGCGGTCCTGCTTGGCACGTGTTCGGCCGACGGTAACCGGATCGACCGCCTCAAGATGGCTGGGATTTGAAACCAGGTGAATGTGGATTTTCGCGCCACTGCGAGTTTCATACTCGCCGGTCGCGCCCATGTGATATTTCACGTCGCCGCTGCCGAGCACGCTGCGGGGATCGACATCCTCAAAGCCTGCGAATACCTCTTCCGGCGCACGCTTCGCCACATGAACAATTACGTTCAGGCGCCCGCGATGGCTCATGCCCATGACCAACTCGACCGCACCGTATTGGCCGGCGCCGTCTAGAATCTCGTCCATCAGTGGGATCAAGGCGGTGACGCCTTCGAGCGAAAAGCGTTTGGTCCCGAGATAACGCTGCTGCAAAACAAGTTCGAACAGATCGGCGCGAATCAGAAGATCGAGCGCGCGGTTTTGGTCGACCGCGACCTGCGCGCCTTCAACCCGGTCCTGTATCCAGCGCCTCCGCTCGACATCAGGAATGTGCATGAACTCAACGCCGACCGTGCCGGAATAAAATTTGCGGGCTTCCTCGACGTATTCGCCGTCGGCCGGCAGCTCAGGATGCGGTTGCGGCTGGAAAAATCCCAGCGGGTCAAGGTCGGCTTCGAGATAACCCCATTGGCGAAACAGGTCAAATATCCGCCCCCGCTCCCCGTTGGGGGCTTCCATCAGGGCGGTACTGGCTCCATTGCCGGTCTTAGATTGTCGGCTTGGCATAAACTCTTATTAGGATAAAGGATGCGCGAACAGGCGTGCTTGATTCGAGAGTAACTTTGGTATGGAATTTCCCCAAAAACAAAATTGCCCTGGAACAATCCAGGGCAACGGAGAAGTGGCAGGAATCTATTTGACTATGGCCAGCGCTTGGCGCTGTCTTCCCAGCCAGCGGCGCGAGCAACCGGGGCGGCCTGAGCCACGGCAGGCTGCGGTATCCGAATCGGCTGCTGCGGCGCGGGTGCGGTTGCGGTAAGCGTCGGCTTACTGGCTGTCTCTGAAGCTGCGTCTTTGTCGTCGGAAAGCAGCGGCGCCGCGACACGCAACGCTTCTACTTCTTTTTCCAACCGGGCGAGTTCTAATTCCTTTTGCCGGAGGACTTCGTAAACGTTCTTCATGATAGGCACCTGTGAGAGTAACTACTAAGAAACCTGATCGAACTTTATGCAGCTACAAACGATTTGTCAAGAAATAAGCAGGAAAATGGCACGAAAGGCCTAGGGAAGCAAGTGAAAACGCGGCCCCAAAGCAACACGAAGACTCGAATTTTATCGGGGGCGCTCCCATGGTGTACTCTGACTGTCGATGCGGATTACCTGCTTTTCATTTCTGATGTTTTGTGCAGTGCTCTCGTGTGCGCAGACTGCACCACCCTCCACCGAGGATTATTCCGGGATGTACGCATTTTTGCGGGATGGGGAATTTGTGCAGATCACTATTGAGGATCAGGGAAAAGTAAGCGGATTCATTTCGCGTTACGGGGACACAGAGAGCGACAAGAACTCCTTCATCGACCAATTTTTTGAGTCAGGAAAGTTCGACGGGAAAAGTTTGAATTTTGCCACCAAGCCCGTTCATGGGGTCTGGTTTACCTTTACTGGCACGCTTGGGCGCGGCCCGGGCAAGACCCCGGAGGAGGAAGGTTACTTTGCCCTGCGCGGGACGCTTACTCGGTTCAAGACCGACACCAGCGAAAAGACCACACGCGAACCGCGAACAGTGGAACTTAAATCCTTTCCCAGAGATGCAGCGCCATAGATGCTCCAATATGGGCCCCATAAACCCAAATTAGACCCGCGGTGTAGGTCATGGGACGCAGGTAACCTTTGGATCGGCGATTTTCTGATGCGCTCCTCTTATGACGGATATAATAAAAAGGCCAATGTTCAAGAACCCAAACTCGCACCTGCCCGTCTGCTGGCTGCACATGCTTGTATGCCCGCGGCGATATCTGGCAGTGCTGCCTTCCCAGTTGCGACCCAGCCTTTTCGGTAGCGATTAAGTCCTCCTCATCCTTCCGGAGCTGAGACCTAAACACTTCCGCTCCGATTCCGCACGAGTGAACTCGTGCCTTTCGGTCGTGCCAATTAAGTGCGTGGTGGTGACGACCGTCGACCAAAAGAACAAGAACCGATTCCAGGAGGATTCCATGCCAGCAAAGACTGCGTCCATGCTCGAAGAAACAAAAATCGACGGACCGAAAATCAAGACTTCCCTGCCCGGACCGAATGCCAAGAGGGTTCTCGCGGGCGATGACAAATACATTTCGCCTTCCTACACGCGCTCGTACCCGCTCGTGGCTAAGGAAGGACATGGAATTGTCGTCACCGATGTGGATGGAAATGAATTTTTCGATTTTTCATCCGGCATTGCCGTGACGTCGACCGGGCATTGCCATCCTGACGTTGTGGCCGCCATTCAGAAGCAGGCCGGCGAACTTATCCACATGTCAGGCACTGATTTTTATTACGAGAGCCTGGTGACACTAGCCGAGCGGCTTTCGAAAATTGCACCGATGCCCGGACCGCATCGCGTTTATTACGGCAACTCGGGTGCGGAGGCGATTGAGTGTGCGCTGAAACTAGCGCGGTATCACACCGGGCGACAGAACATCATCGCGTTTTTCGGCGCGTTCCACGGAAGAACAATGGGAGCGTTGTCGTTGACCGCTTCAAAGCCGCAGCAAAAGCGGCGTTTCGCGCCGCTGGTTCCGGGAGTCACGCACGTTTTATATCCGGACGTTTATCGCAAGGGCGAACAGGATGCTCAGGCGTGCGCGAAATTTATTGAAGAGAAATTGTTCAAGACCACGGTCCCGCCGGAAGAGGTCGCGGCAATTTTTGTGGAGCCGGTGCAGGGCGAAGGCGGATATGTCCCGGCGCCGAGAATCTTCATGCAGGAACTGCGGCGGATTTGCGATCAGCACGGAATCCTGCTGGTTGCAGACGAAGTGCAGAGTGGGATTGGACGGACCGGCAAGTGGTGGGCGATCGAGCATACGGGTGTGCAGCCGGACATTGTCTGCAGCGCGAAAGGCATTGCATCAGGCATGCCACTGAGCGTGACGCTCACCAAAGCCAACATCATGAACTGGGTGCCCGGATCGCACGCGTCTACCTTCGGGGGGAATCCGGTATGCATCGCCGCGGCACTGGCGACACTGGATGTGATCGAGCGTGAAGGACTGTTGCGGAGCACGGCAGACGTCGGTAATCACATGCTGCGCCGCCTGGCAGACTGGCCGAAGAAGCACAAGCTGGTCGGCGATGTGCGTGGACTTGGACTGATGATTGGCGTGGAACTAGTGAAAGACAAGCAGACCAAAGAACGGGCTTCCGAAGAGCGCGACCGCGTAGTTGAGTTGGCGTTCGAGCGCGGAATTCTCTTTCTCGGCTGCGGCGCGAATACCATTCGAATTGCGCCTCCACTGATCACAACGAAAGAGCAGGCGGATGTTGCGATGGATGTGCTGGAAGAGTGTTTGGAAATTGCGGCAAAGTAAAAACCGGAAGACTTGAGAAGCCGCGGGCCTAGGCTCGCGGCTTTTTTACTATTCGACCGCGACAGGCCGGCGCGTGCGCATCACACGCTTGCGCTCCAACAAATGCTCTAATGCCTGCCGAGTCTCAGCTGACAAATGATAGGACTCGCTGTCTGCGGGATATTGGCGCGAGTTCACATCAGCGCAGTATGACTGCACCGCCTGTGTGATCTCGGCGGCGATGTCGGCATAGCGGCGCACGAATTTCGCCGATGGACCAAATGTCAGGTTCAGAATGTCATGGAACACGAGCACCTGGCCGTCGCATCCGGGGCCAGCGCCAATGCCGATTGTAGGGGCGGCAACTTCGCTGGTAATCATTTCGGCAACTTCGCGGGGAATGCCTTCAAGGAAAATGCATGCAACGCCGGCGCGGTCGAGCGCAGTAGCGTCGCGCATGAGTTGCTCGATATCGGTCAGCGTCTTGCCTTGCACTTTGAATCCGCCCATGCGGTTGAGCGATTGCGGCGTAAGACCGATGTGGCCGGCGACGGGAATCTCTGCGTCGATTACCTGGCGAATGACGTCGGCGCGCTTCTCGCCGCCCTCCATCTTCACTGCTTCCGCGCCGCCTTCTTTCACCAAACGGGTGGCGTTGCGAACCGCCTCTTTGCCGTCCACGTGATACGAACCGTATGGCATATCAGCGATGAGCAGAGCATCTTTCACCCCGCGGCGCACGGCCTTCACGTGATGCAGCATTTCGTCGACTGTGACTGACAGCGTGTTCTCGTGGCCGAGCATGGTCATCGCTAGCGAGTCGCCAACGAGGACCATGTCAATTCCGGCTTCATCGACCAGACGCGCGCTCGAATAGTCGTAGGCTGTCAGGCAGGTGACCGGCTCGTGATGAACCTTTTTTTCGCGAAGAGATGAAACGGTAACTTTGTGGCGTGGAACGCCAATCGGGGTGAGACTCACAATGTCCTCCAGTGCCCCTCCGCAATCGCGGATAGAGCCTGCACGCGGGGTGATGCCCGCTTAGGAAATTGTAGTCGGCGAACTCTCGTTCGTCTATGCCATTGCTGACCGGCGGCTGCGGTTACCTTCGGTGACGTTTGGCATTGGAATACAACCACTTAGCGTAACCGGCTTCGTCCAGGTCTCCGGCGGCGAGTGCGAAAACAGCCTTAATAACGTCTTCTTCGCTGGCTAAGAAATCAAAGCCATTGAGTTCCAGAAACATAGCACCTGCCATGAAACCCGCGCGTTTATTTCCGTCCGCAAACGGATGATTTTGGACGATCCCAATCGTGTACAGCGCGGCCATATCAACGACGCCCACCCTCTCGGAGTACGAATAATGCTGGCGCGGCCTCGCGAGAGCAGACTCCAGGAGCCCACGATCACGTAGTCCTGCAACCCCGCCGTGTAGGGCTAGAAGAAGGTCGTGAACTGCGAGCACGTCGCGTTCGTCAATCCAGATCGGTTCCTTCCGGCTCACTTAGCCAAAGCGCGGAGCGCATTGCGGTATCGAGCCATGAGTTCCTCCGCCTTCTCCATCTTCTTCTCGAACAACGGGTCATACGGCGTGAGGCGATATTCTCCCGCCGCCCCCTCGATCAGAAATAGTTTCTCTCCGTCTGCGGTCTGCAAGCGCGTAATGACTTCCTTGGGGAGGACCACGCCGAGCGAGTTGCCGAATTTCCGGACCTTCAGTTCAACCATGCAACCTCCATCCATGTTATTACAACTGTAATAACATACCGAAGGGGAGTCAAGCTGGTCGCGATTTCCGCCAAATAGCTGGCCCCCTCAAGAAAGAACTTCTATGCGCTGGCCGCTTCCGTACTTCCCAGTGGTAGGAAGTACTGTGTGCCTTTGATTGGCTCGGAAACCTTCCGCAGAAGCTCTTGCAAATCTTCGTTGCGCTCGACGAAGTCGATCTCGGAAGTGTTGACGATCAGGAGATCGGACGATGTGTAGTGAAAGAAGAAGTGCTCGTAGGCCTTTACCACTTCTTCGAGATATTCTTCGCTGATTGCCTTCTCCGCTGACGCATTCTTTTTTCGCAGGCGCTTCTTCAGCACTTCAGGCGTGGCTTGCAGATAAATCACCAGATCGGGCGTAGGCACGAGGTCGCGAAAATAGTTGTAGTAGCGATTGTAGGTGTCGAGTTCCTGATCGTTCAGGTTGAGGTAGGCGAAGATCTTATCCTTCTCAAAAATAAAGTCGGAGACGACCAGTTTGTGCGATGCGGCAACATCGAGCTCGCGAAGCTGCTCGAAGCGCCGCACGAGGTAGGTGAACTGTGCCTGAAATGCCGCGCCAGGCTCGCCCTCATAAAACGAGCGCAGAAAAGAATTCTGCTCGGGGTCGGTGACGCGTTGGGCATTCAGCCGCTCGGCGAGAATATTCGACAGGGTGCTTTTGCCGACTCGAATGGGACCTTCGACTGCAATATACCGGGGGAGATCGAAGAGCTTGGCCATGAGGTGAGGTCGAGTTCGAGAATATCCCGAGCGCAAGATGCGCGCAATTGAGGAAGAAGTTAACACCGGTGAGTCATTCAATCATTCAGTCATTGAGGCATTTAGAATCGCGTGATGATTGGTTTGGCAATTGCGGCCGGGACAGCGATTGGAGCCACGGCGCTCGGCTATCAGACCATGGCTCCCACAGGGCAGTGGTTCGGGCGGGCGTTTTGTTGCACAGCGCCGGGATCGAAACAGATTGCGCTCACGTTCGACGATGGGCCGAACGATCCGCACACATTCACGTTGCTGGACGTTTTGTCGAGGCATAACGTTCAAGCGACGTTTTTCCTCATCGGAAAATATGTTCGGCAACGCCCGGATATCGCCAGGGAAATCGCACAGCGCGGGCACGCGATCGGAAATCATACATTCACGCACCCGCTTCTTACCTTGAGATCCGCGGCGCAAACGCGTGATGAGATTACAAAATGCCAGGATGCCATCAATGACGCCATCGGGCCGCATTCCAATCTTTTTCGCCCACCCTGGGGTGGGCGACGGCCGGGAACATTTCGAATCGTGCGCGAGCTGGGACTGGAGCCGGTGATGTGGAACATCACTGGATATGATTGGAACGCGCCATCTGCAGCTTTCATTGAGCAGAAAGTCAGTCCAAAGATTCACGGCGGGGATGTGATACTGCTGCACGATGGCGGGCACAAGACGTTTGGGGCAGATCGATCAAGAACCGTTCAAGCTGTAAATCGGCTGCTTGCTCGCTTCGGCGGCGAATATGATTTCGTTGCGGTTCTGGAGATGATCCAACGAAAAAGCTTATAACCACGAAGGGCACGAAGGTTCACGAAGGAATACTTGGATTGCTACTGCAGCTAACTACTTTAGAGTTCCGCTAATTCCAGGTTGGCAGTTCCGATGTCTGCAATGTCTGCCGCAATCCCAACAGCGGCCAGTATTTTTCCTTTGTTTAGGAGATTTTGATTGGGCAAAAATCTGGTACTGGTTGTGCATGGCGGCGCGTGGGCGATACCCGATGGGCTTGTTGATGCTCATTTGAACGGCGTTCGCAAGGCGCTCGATGCTGGCTGGCGGGTACTGGAAAGAGGTGGATCGGCGCTGGATGCGGCAGAAGAAGCCGTTGTGGTTATGGAAAACGACGAGGCCTTCGATGCTGGTCGCGGCAGTTTTCTCAATCGCGAAGGCAAGGTCCAGCTCGATGCGTTAATCATGGACGGTGCAACTCTTCGCGCCGGAGGCGTCGGGTGCGTGGAGCATATTGCGAATCCCGTTCGCGCCGCACGCAAGGTACTCAGCGAAAGCTCCCATGTTTATTTCGTCGCCGAAGGTGCAGAAAAGTTCGCGCAGGAGCACGGGATTCCACTTTGCAAAAACGACGATCTGATAATTCCGCGCGAGGTCGAACGGCTGCATGCATTTCAGGCTAGCGCTTCGAAAGAAAACCAGAACCTGTTCGCGCCGGAAATTTCCCACGACACCGTGGGCGCAGTTGCTCTCGACTCGTCGGGCAATATCGCGGCGGCCACTTCTACGGGCGGAACTTTGAACAAGGCGCCGGGCAGGCTCGGCGATTCCTCACTGATCGGCTGCGGGTGCTATGCAGATAACCAGAGCGCGGCAATTTCCACTACCGGCTGGGGGGAACCGATCATGAAGCTGGTACTAGCAAAATGGGCCGCAGACCGGGTTGCAGCGGGAAATCTTCCGCAATGGCTGGCTGCGGAGGCGATGAATTACCTGAAAGATCGCGTAAACGGGCACGGCGGAATCATTTTGCTCGATGCCCAGGGGCGATTCGGGCTGGCTCACAACACACCCCGCATGGCCTGGGGCTTGCACGCAGGCGGCAAACAGCAATGCGGCATACAGCGCTAGAAACGTGTCATGTCCTCTTTTAACCAATACTTGCACAACGTTCTTGCTTGATTTCAGCCGCTGACCTGATGTAAAAACCAGCCAAACCTTCGCTTCCAAAACCAACTCGTTCCGCCACTCCGGGATGGCCGGAATGTCGGCCCGGAGAATTCTTGCGTCGGAGGCCTTTATGCGATTCCCGAAAATATTTCTGATCTTGATGTCCGCGGTCGGCATGTCTGCAGCTTTGTACGGGCAGGGTGTCGCGACCGGCGACCTGCACGTCATGGTGACGGATCCGCAGGGGAAAGCAGTTGCCGATGCCAAGGTGACCGCCAGCAATGCCAATCAGGGAATTGAACGCGCGGCATCGAGTAACGGCGAGGGCGAGTATAGCTTCCTTTCTTTGCCTCCAGGCTCATACGTGGTAACCGTCAATGAACAGGGTTTCGCCAAGGCCAGCGCCACCGGTGTGGTAATCACGGTTGGCGGATCGCTAGAGTTGCCGATTGTATTGAGCGTGGCGCGTACCGAAGAGACGGTCGAAGTAAGCAGCGCGCCGGAGTTGGTTGAGACCACTCGCACTTCGACCACCGATACGGTTGGCCAGCGCCAAATCAATGATCTGCCGATCAACGGGCGGAACTACATCAATTTCACACTGACTGATTCGCAAGTGGTCCGCGATAACGCACCCAATACCGGCGCCGCTCCGACATCGGGCCTGAATATGAGCGGGCAGCGTGGGCGGTCGAACCTGGTGAACGTCGACGGAGCCGACGCAACGGACAATTCCATCAACGGCGTGCGCTCGACGGTTTCGCAGGAAGCGGTGCAGGAATTTCAGATCATCACCAACGGCTACCAGCCCGAGTATGGGAGAGCGGCCGGGGGCGTGGTCAACATCGTGACTAAAAGCGGGTCGAATGCTTTTCACGGTGACGTGTTCGGATACCTGCGCAATCGGAATTTTCAGGCAGTGAATCCGTTCAGCACGGTCTCAAATCCGGCATACACTCGAGTTCAAGCGGGAACGGCCTTTGGCGGACCGATCAAGAAAGACAAGACGTTCTTTTATTTCTCGTACGAAATCACGCGGCGGCACGAAACGGGATTTTCGAGCATTGGCAGCGACAATTTCGGACTGGTTCCCTTCGACACGACAAATGTCGGACTGCCATTTCAAACTTTACAGTTGACGCCAGAGCAGATCGGGTTTCTGACTGACCCCACGGTTTTGGCAACCGAACAAGCCTCGCCCGCGTACGCGAATGAGATTGGGCAATACGCAGCGTTTGTCGGCGCCACTTCGGGTATGGCGGTCAACGGCGCATGGCCGACAACTCTTACGGGAGGATTCCCCGGAATAGGCGGCTTTATCACTACTTGTTCGGCCCCGCCCTGTTTCGTGCCCTCGTCCTACCAAAGCCTGACTTCGCAAATGGGCAACTTTCCCGTGTTCGAGGGAACCAGTCTCTATTCGCTTCGCATTGACCACAACATCAGCGCAAGCAACCGGCTCACCTTGCGGGCGAATGTGAGTCCCAGCACAGTGACCGGAATTGAAGTGAGTGGGCAGGATCAACCGTTCGGCCAGAATTCTTACTCACGAACTTCGCAACAGACCTATCGGGACGTAGCCGGCGTGGTGCAAGACACCTGGAGCCTTGGCGGCAACAAGCTGAACGAATTTCGTTTTCAATATGCCCGGCGTGGGCTGTCGTATTTCTACAACACGGCGATTCCGGGAGGTTCAGATCCGGGCGTGAATATTACGGGATTTGCTTATTTCGGGCGCGAGCCTTATTCATACATCCAGCGCGTAGAGCAACGTTATCAATTCACCGACAATTTTTCCTGGACCATTGGCCAGCACAACACGAAGTTGGGTGCGGACTTCAACTATCTGCCATTGACTGCCACCTTCACTGTGAATTACGGCGGAGTTTATGACTTCGGCAGCCTCAGCCCGGCGATCGTGGCTTCTTTCGGGTTTGTAAATCCTAGCCCGGGGAATCTCCCGAATTTTCCTGGTCTCTCGGCGGTACAGGCATATGGTGCTGGAGTTCCCGGAGATTACGTTCAAGGACTAGGCAGCCCCAGCGACTCATTTTCGAACAAGCCGATAGGACTGTACTGGCAAGATCAGTGGCGGGTGCGCCGCAACTTAACGCTGAACTACGGGCTGCGCTACGACGTGGAGATCCCGCCGAAGTTCAAGGCAACAACGGGCCTGGCGGCTGGCGGTTATCAACTGCTCGGTCTGCAAAAGGGTATTCAGACCGACACCAACAATTTCCAGCCGCGAATCGGCCTTGCGTGGGACCCGAGCGGCAACGGAAAAACCGTTATCCGGTCTTCCTACGGAATTTTCTATGACCATCCGCTGCTTGGTTTGTATTTCCTCGGCGATGCTTCTGATGGCTCGACCAGCGGCCAGTTGGCTTTCGGCGGCACATCGATTTGCGGAGGCGCAGGCAGTCCTTCGAATTTGAATGCTATTCCGATTTTTCAGGGACTTGTTCCAGCCGCGAACGGATCGGTTTCGTCACCATGTTCACCGACGGCGAATCCTGCGGTGCTGGGTTTGCTGAACTATTCGCCCAATCAGCAGCGGTTTTCATGTGATGGAAGTCCAAGCTGTGGCGTCACAGCAGCAGCGAACTCAATCTTCCTTGGTCAGAACTACGTGAACCCAGCGAGCTTTTTGCCGCTTGGGTTCCAGCCATTCGGATATCCGCAAGCCAACAATTTTGTTTACGCATATGCGCAGCAGGCGAACCTGAGCATTGAGCGTGACCTCGGCCATGGATTCGCAATCGACGTTGCGTACAACTTCAATGGCGGCCGCCATCTGAACCGGCCGATCAACGCAAACACGATCCGTGGCGATCTGATGGTTGCGAACTATGAGAATGCGCTGGCAGCCGGACAAAGCTTCGCCAGTCCATTCACGGTCTCGGGGTGCGGCGTAACAGGAACGGGGGCGCCATACGTTGACTCGTCGCTTATGAACTTCTTCCGGCCGAGCGGCATCAACCCGTCGATTGCGGGCGCGTACATTGCTTCCGGAGGAAGCGCCTGTGTTGGCCTGGCGGAACAGATTCTGCAAGGTTTGAAAGGGCAAGGATTCAACACCGCTTGTGATCCGCTTTCGGGGTCCTTGACCGGTTGTGTTCCGTTCGGCGACATGGACGCGAACTATTCAAACGGCAGCTCGGTTTATCACGGGCTGAGCGTGAACCTGCGCAAGCGGTTCCAATCTCATTATGAATTTCTTGCTTCGTACACCTGGTCGCACGCAATTGACGATTCGACTGACTTGCAATCGACGCTGACTCCGCAAGACAGTTACTTTCCAGGCCTGGATCGCTCGACTTCGCTCTTCGACCAGCGGCACCGCTTCGTCTTCAGCGGCGTTTACAACACCGGACACATGGGCGATGGCATTGCCGGAAAATTGCTGAGCGACTGGACGTTCGCGCCGCTGATTGAATTCGGCTCGGGAAGGCCATTCAACATCATCACCGGAAACGGCGACAATTTGCAGTTATCCTCGCTGACGAGTCGCCCGAACACCTTTGTTGATCCCGCCTGTGGGGCAGGCGTCAGTTCGAAGTATTCGCCCACCGGGGTATTCCAGGAGCCCTGCATCACCGGGTTTGTCTTGGCTGGGGTTGCGCCGACGCTTCTGCAACTCGACGGGAATTTGGGAAGGAATGCGGGCACGACACCGTGGACTGTGTTCAACGATATTCGTGTTGCGCGGAAGATTCGATTCAGCGAACGGATGAATCTTGATGCCTCCGTCGACATTTTCAACATTGCAAACCGGTACAATGTCGCGGCAGTCAGCCCCCTGTTCACCAATGCGGGGCAGCCAACAGCGGCATACGACCCGCGGCAGATCCAGTTGGGATTGAAAGTGAACTGGTAGCGTTCTTCTGAATTGCGTGGGTCGGACATCCCGTCCGACCTTTTTTGTGCGCGGCAACAAACTTAACCGCAATGCCCGCCAAGAACATCCGCCAAGGACGCGAAGAAAATCCGCGTGCCTGAAACATCTGTGAGTTTGCTTCTTGAAGTTTGCTTCTCTTTGCGAACTCTGCGCAGCCTCGGCGATCTTTGCGGTAACGGCTGTTCTCTCTTGAGCCGTTACGTATTCACTCCGCTCAAGAACCCGCCGAGGTGTCCAGTGAGTGCAATGACAACCACGCCTGCTGCTTCCAGCACGAACTGCAACTTGGGAGCCGACCTTCCCCGCGTCCGGAAGTGGGTCCACCACACGATCAGGATCAGCACGGCGGAGGCTGTTCCGAGAATCAAGTGCAAGAGGATCATCCCCTGCAGCCGTTGGCCGTCAAGTTGTAATTGCCACGCCAGTATTCCAGTTATGACCGCGAGCGGGGCGGAAAGCGCCGCAACTACGAAGTTGTAGTACGCGGCGCTTCGCAATGGGGAACTCTCACGAAAATGTCCGACCCAGTCAAACGCGGTGCCTACTAAGAACAACGCGATCGGGAAATGGATCAATACCACATGTTGCGCGTGCTTCGCGAGCAATGCCTGTTTAATGTCGAAGGGGTGCATCATTCGCTCCAACTTACTTCACGACCACTTCACCCGTCATCTTTGGGTGAAGCGAGCAAAAGTATTTGTACGTTCCTGGTTGAGAAAACTTGTACGTGAACTTGTCATCCGTATCGAGCGCGTTCGACGTGAAAACTTTGTCCTCGCTCACCACAGTGTGCGGGATGTCGTCGCGATTGACCCAGGTCACTTCACTTCCGGCGGGAACCGTGATCGTGGGAGCCTGAAAAGTGAAGTTGTCGATGCGAACCTCGGTAGAACCGGTGTCGCTCGCCATGCTTGTTTCCGCGGCTTGCATAGTCTTGAGCGTTGCGATGAAAATCAGCGCCATGAGCGACAGCCCCGCTACAGCTAATGGTAGTTTTAGTCCTCTTGTATTCATTGCAGATCCCTTCTTTCTTTTCGAATTCTTACGCGAGGTTCGAATCGGTTACGGCGAGCGCATGGCTGCCATGAACGAAATTGACATCAGTGATTCCGAGCACGCTGCGCAATTGATCGGCCGGCACTTTCATCGGACCCGGGCCTTCGGCTGCCCCGGGATGCGGTTGAGGGAATGCAGTTGAGCAGGCAGTGTGAAACGTTACGTTTCCTTCTACCTTTTGCATGGTCTGATGAATGTGCCCGTTCAATACCGAGACCGAACCGAACTTCTTTAAGTACGCGAGCGCTTGCGCGCTGTCTTCCGTGCCCCATCCCCACTGCGGATACACCGCCCACAGAGGAATGTGCGCGAAGATAACGATGGGTGTGCTGTGTGATAGGTGCTTCACGTCTTTCTCAAGCCACTCGAGTTGTTCTTGCCCGAGATTTCCCAGTCCACCAGCTTTCAGGTTCACGACATTGACCAGACCGATGAAGTGCACGCCTTTCTGATCGAAGCTGTACCAGCCCGAGCCTTGAGCGTTCTTGCCGAAGCGATCGAGATAGGTTCTGCCATCGTCTTCCAAAAAATCGTGCTCGCCCGGCACGTAAAAAGTCTGGGGCATGGAGTTCTGCTTGAGCATTTGCTCAACTGTGTCGAATTGCTCTGTCTTTGAAAGGTGAGTGATATCGCCGGTGTGAAGTAAAAACTCCGGCTGGACGTTCAAGGCCTTGATACGGTCGAGCGCGGTTTGGAATGTGCCAGTAACATCCGGATTTGCGGGCTTGTTGAAGCCCATATGGCTGTCGCTGATCTGAACGAAACTGAGGTCGCCCTTGATCTTCTTCTTCCCTGCGTCTGGAAGCGCGAATGACTTGAGCACACCGCCCTGCATGACGCAAAGCGCGCCGGTCCCAGCCCAGGCCATGCACCTCAGAAAGCCGCGGCGATCTACGCCATCGTGGTTGTGATCCTCTGTAATTTCATTGCTGCGCATTCGCAGCAGTTTGTCGCGGGAATCGGACATGAGTTCCTCCGGTTTGAATTTCGGTAGTCACTGAGTAGAACTGGCGAGCAGGAGTTTTATTCCAGGGAAGACAAGGGATTTTTTGCCGAAGGAATCGCCCCAGTTCTGGGCGGCGAACATGCCCGCCGCCACGCGTATCGATTTCGGAAAAAATTGAGTGGAATAAATTCAGCTGCCGCGGGTTATCGTATTTAAGACGTGTCTGATGACCGGAAGAATGCCGAGGCTTTCGCGGCGCTGGCGTTGCCTTTGCTCGCGCAGCTCTACAACTTCGCGCACTGGCTTGCCGGAGACCGCCAGGACGCAGAGGATCTTGTGCAGGAGACCTATTTGAAAGGATTGCGCGGCTTCGCTTCGTTCACTCCCGGAACGAATTTTCGCGCCTGGATGTACCGCATCCTTCGAAACACGTTCCTCACATCGCGCGCCGGGCTGAAGGCAAACGTCTCGTTCGATGATGAGGAAAATCAAGTCGCGGAACCGGTCGCGACGGGCGACCCGGAATCATTTCTGATGACGCAGATAGACCGCGCACAAATTCAGAGCGCACTCCAACAACTGCCGGTTCAGCAGCGCGAGATCATTCTGCTCTCCGACGTAGAAGAGATGAGTTACAAGGAAATATCGGAAACGCTGTCGGTGCCGATCGGGACCGTGATGTCGCGCTTGTCGCGGTCGCGGAAGGTTATGCGAGATCTGTTGCAGGCGAAGACCCAGAGGGCGGGACTATGAACTGCACCTGGCGCGAGCGGCTCGAGTTGTACGCAGGTGGAGAGCTGCCGCCAAACGAGCTCGGTGAATTTGAACAGCATCTACGCTCGTGCCATTCATGTTCTGCTGAGGCCGTCAGCCGGATGCGGATGAAACATGCAATCCGCGCCGCGACATCAGACGCCTTTGCTCCGTCTCCGGACTTCCGCGCCCGGTTACAGAATGCCATTTTGCCTGAGCCTCAACCGCGAATGGGTTGGTGGCCGGTGATTTCGATTGCGGCAACGGCAGTTGTCGCGCTGGTTGTGGCAGGAATGATCTTGTCACGCAACAACACGCGGCAGGACCTTTTCAGTGAAGCGGTCGATAGCCACGTTTCGACTTTGGCCAGCGCAAATCCGGTTGATGTAGTTTCGACCGACCGCCATACCGTAAAGCCGTGGTTCCAGGGGAAATTGCCATTTTCGTTTAATCTGCCGGAGCTTCAGAATTCGGAATTCCGTCTTATCGGCGGACGAGTGAGCTATCTGGGGCAGCAACCTGCCGCGCACTTGTTGTTTGGAATTCGAAAGCACGACATCTCTGTATTCATTCTGCAAGATTCAGAGAGCCTGGACCGACTGATTCACAATGCCGGATCGAACCGTCTGAACAATTTCAACATCGATACTTGGTCGCGGAATGGGCTGCGGTATATCGTTGTCAGCGATACGGCAATGGCGGATCTCGAAGCACTGAGCGACTTGCTTCGCGCGTCAGCTTAAATCCTCTTTTCAAAACGACAGCAACACCACTCCGCATGCCACCAGAGTTGCGGCCGCCCACCGACGCCAGCGTACGTCTTCCTTCAGGACGTATTTTGCCAGTAGGGTTTCCAGCAGGTAGCTGATCGCAGTGGCCGGGACGGCGAAGCTCACGGTAGTGATGGAAAGGAGAGACAGGAGTGCAAAAAACGAGACTGCCATGGCGGCGAATCCGCCAAGCACGAAAGGATTCCTGAAGATTTTCTTGATCATCACCCCGAAGCTGCGCGGGCGCAAATCGCCGATTTCGCCTTGCCGCTTCATTCCAGCGGTGTTCATCACATCGCCTAATGTGTTGCATATCGCGATGATGGCAACCAGGGCCCATTTCATGAAATTCGCTCCGGTTGCGCCTGAGTTGTGCGGTCAGGCGTCTCTTCCGCCAGAACTACCCCGGCAGTGATCAGTACAATTCCAATCCAGCGGATCCAACTGATGCGATCGTGCAAAAGGAAATGGCCTGAGACTGCCACAAGGACATAGGCGCTGGCCGTAACCGGCAACACGAAGCTGAGATCGGCGCGACTGAGCAGGGCCAAATCGGTCAGCATCCAGATGATCAGAACTGATATGCCCAGAAGGGTCCAGGGATTCTCAAGGGCGTGCAAGTAGTCGAGGGGCGAAGCCGAGATGATGGGGCCAACTTGCTTCATCCCGTGGCTGAGGGAGACGTTTCCGAGGACGTTGGTAATAATTACTATCAGGACCAGGATTTGGGTCTTCCTGGCGTGGCTCGATCGACGATTTGCGGCAACTGGTTGGGGCAGAATCGCTGGCATCTCATCCTGGGGTATTGAATCAGTGTAGCGTGAGCACAAGTCTATGAAAGCTTCTGGATCCGGCTAAGAGGCTGAATCTAGGCCAAAATCCTTCGATGCCGTCCTACAGGTCCAGGCCTCACGGCCAGCGACTTCTCGGCTCTGCGTCATGTTCCTGAAGTAACTTCAGAAAACCCGAATTGACGTTGACCCGTCCAAAGGGGGAAGAGTAGCATTTCGTAGTCTCAGTCACACCGCTTGCGACGGTAAGTCATAGATGGACATGCAGATTAGGCATTTTCCAGTCCTGATCGCCGCTTCTGCGGTGCTGATCATTGGCGCGGGTTGCCAAAGCGCGCAAAAGCCCGCCACGCGCCTGCTTCCGCCGTCACAGGCCGCGCCGCCGTCAATCCAGCAATCAGCTAAGTCCAAAATTGGGAATCCGCCGGCAGAAACTGCTGAGTCGGCCTTGCCAGCCAAAGCGCCCGCTGCCGTACCGAGCCAGCCCGAGCCCAAACCGGATCCAGTTGCGGATTTGATCGCGAAGGTTGAGAAGGAATACCAGGCTGGGCTTGATCTATACAATTCTGGGCAGAAAGATGCCGCCAAAGAGCATTTCGACCATGCTTTCAACGTGCTGCTGGCAAGTCCGGCGGAGTTGCATGAGGACCCGCGGTTCCAGCCGGAGTTTGACCGGATTCTGGAGAGCGTGAACGAGCTTGAGGCCGTCAATGTGCAACAGGCGGATTCCGCTCCCGAGCAGAAAGCCGAGCCGGCGCCAATTGACGAAGCCAATGAGGTAACCAATTATCCGGTCGATCCGAATCTGAAAGCCAAAGCCAGCGAAGAGATTAAGGAGACCCATTCCGATCTGCCGTTGATGATGACCGACCAGGTCGCCAGCTATATCAACTACTTTTCTACGCCTCACGGGCGCAGCACCCTTGAACACGGTTTGACGTTGAGCGGCCGTTATCGCGACATGATCGAACGAGTCCTGAAGGAAGAAGGGGTGCCGCAGGATTTGATCTATCTGGCGCAGGCGGAATCCGGTTTCCATCCCTACGCGGTGTCTCGAGCTGGGGCACGTGGCATTTGGCAATTTATGGGAAGCCGGGCCAGGGCGTATGACCTGCATCGAGATTTATGGGTTGACGAGCGACAGGATCCGGAGAAATCGACCCGCGCTGCGGCTCGCCATTTGAAAGATCTCTACAACCAGTTCGGCGACTGGTACCTGGCAATGGCAGCTTACAACTCCGGTCCGGGAACGGTTCAGAGTGCCGTGAAGCGCACCGGCTATGCGGACTTCTGGGAGCTGTATCGCCGCAATGTTTTGCCGCGCGAGACGCGTAACTACGTGCCAATCATCGTGGCTGAAACCATCATGGCGAAGAACCCGGCGCAATACGGGTTGCAGGATGTAGTTCCCGAGCCGCCGATGGCGTATGACACGGTCAAGATCAACTACCCGGTGGATTTACGGCTGGTAGCAGAGTGCGTCGACGCTTCGCCGCAGGAGATTCAAGAGCTCAACCCCAGCCTGCTGCGAATGACCACACCCCAGGGCCACTTCGATCTGCATCTTCCGGCGCACAGCAGCGACAAATATCAGGCCGCGATTTCAGCCATTCCGGCGAATATGCGAATGTGGTGGCGCTATCACACGGTTGAAAACGGCGACACTCTGATGTCGATGGCTCGGGCCTATCACACGCCGATGAAGACGATCGCCGAGGTCAATCAACTCGACCCGTCCAACACGATCCAACCTGGTGCGAAGCTGATTATTCCGATTGCTCCCGGCAGGCACAACAGCGGCGACGTGCAAACCTATGCCAAGCGGCTCACGGTTTACCACGTTCATAAAAATGACACGCTGCAAAAAGTTTCGAATAATTTAGGAATTTCGCCGGCGACGATCCGACGCTGGAACCATTTGAAAGGCGAAAGTCTGGCGGGACGGCGAGTGCTCTATGTGCATCTTCCGGTAAGCCCGACGGTTGCCGCGATGGAACGGCAGACCTCATCTAAGACTCGGCGTACCAGTAAGATAGCGGCAGCAAACCCCGGTTCGCCTATGCGTCACACGGTAAAACGCGGCGAGACCCTGTACTCCATTGCTACGAATTACAACACCAGCGTAAAAGCCATCAAAGAAACCAACGCGAACGTGGCCACATTGCGTCCCGGCATGGTGCTGGTCATTCCCGCTCAATAAAAAGTTTTCCTAGGCCGAAGAAGAATGCATCTGAAATCGGTTGCGATGGTATTCGCAGTTGGTTATAATCCGCCGTCGTTAGTTTTGTCTTTTTAATTTTTCCCGCGCGAGGAATGCGCAAACCGGAGCTGCGGCGTCCGGAAAAACTGAGGAGGAAAGATGAATTTCGAGAAGACCCTCTACATGCGTGACGACGAAGCCGACGAATTTGGTGACACCGGAAGCTTCAGCGACTCGCTCGACGAAGATTACGAAGAGGAAGAAGAAGAGGAAGAAGCCGAAGCGCCAGCTATTATGGATGAGCCCGAACCCATGAGTGAGCCGACTCCCGCTCCCGCAATCGGTGGTGGCGGAGGCGGTTCACGACCGGCAGCGCGCAAGCCCGCTAGGAAGGCGAAAAAGGCAGCAAAAAAGAAACCTGCCAAGAAGAAAGCTGCAAAGAAGAAGCCAGCAAAGAAAGCCGCCAAGAAAAAATCAGCTAAAAAGAAGGCCGGCAAGAAGAGCGCAAAGAAAAAGGGACGTCGGCGCTAAGATTCTGGTGAGTTGATAGGCCGCAGCACAAAGCTGCGGCCCTTTCTCTTTGCGGCGAATGCTCTACATTTTTGGCGGCCACGTGATCTGCCCGCCGTGGTTGTAGGCCAGGTTACCGATGTGGCCGGCGCCAGCGGCGGCAACTCCGGCTTCGACGGGGGCATTCGGTTCTTTTCGGCTCCTGACGCATTCGAAGAAGTTCTGCATGTGCTCGATGGTACCGTCGCGGTAGCTGCGTGCCGTGAGCACAGGATTCTGATCGCGAGGCGCGTCTTCCCGATAAACGCTGAAAGCTCCTCGATTGATTTTGAGGGTTGCATCGGTGCCGCGGAATTCCAACCCTCCATCGTCGATGGAGGAAGCCATCATCCCCTCGTACACGACGTCGAAGCCGGGATAGCGGAAGCCGGCCTGGATGGTGTCCGGGCAATCCCAATTCTGGAATACACGCTTGTCGGCGAGCATGAAGGCCTTTTCGGGCAATTCCGTCTTCATCGCCCAATTCGCAACGTCGATCCAGTGAGTAAACAAATCGGTCATGGCACCCCCGCCGAAGTTCCAGTACCAGCGCCACTGGAAGAACTTTTCCTGCGAGAAAGGCTGATCGGGCGCAGAGCCAAGCCATGCTTTCCAGTCAAGCGCCTGCTGATCGACGGGCTTCTCCGGCCAGTCGCGGTTGTAGTTTTGCCACCAGTAAGTGCGCACCTGTGTGACCCGACCCAAGCTTCCTGACTGAATCAGGTCGACGGCGTCGCGAAAATGGGTCCAACTGCGTTGCTGCATGCCGCATTGCAAAATCTGTTTGCCGGAGCGGACGGCGCGGGTCAAGGTCTGCCCTTCGTTGAATGCGTGAGTGACTGGTTTCTCGAGATACACATCTTTGCCGGCACTGAGCGCGTCGACCGCAATTTTGACGTGCCAGTGATCGGGGGTGGCAATGATGACGGCGTCAAGGTCTTTCTGCAGGACCTCGTGATAATCGAGGTGGGTAGTGGCAAGACCATTTGATCGTTCCCTGACGGCGTCACGGTATGGGCCATAGACATCGCTCACGGCGACGATTTGGCAGCCGCCCACCTTGTCGGCAGCATCGAGCAGATTCTTCATTCGCCGGCCTGCGCCGATGACGCCAATGCGAATGGTGTCATTGGCGCCGAAGACGCGGGCCGAGGCAAGGGCGGTCATTCCGCTGGCCATCAGGAAACTGCGGCGGGTTGTGGTCATGGTTCGGCGAAACCTCCAGTCAGTGGTGCGACTGATGGTATCAATTTTTGTGCCTGACGCAACGCGGAGTGTGAAATGATTTCACCGCAGACCGCCTTGGCGCGTGGGTGTATCCTCGTACTGCTCATGAAAATCCGACCTCTGAATTTTTTGACGCTCCTGATATTTGTCGGCTGCATTGCTGCGAACGCGCAGCAGACAACAGCAAAACCCGAAGACACGGAAATCTGGCAGCCGGTGCCGAAGGTTGTAACTCCCGGGGGTGAGTGTGGTGCGGCTCCTTCCGACGCGATTATTCTCTTTGACGGCAAGAATGAGGACGAATGGGTGTCGGCACAGGACCATTCGCCGGCGAAATGGACGGTCGCCGATGGCTTGCTAACGGTGAATAAATCGGCCGGTAACATCGAAACCAAGCGGTCGTTCCGAAATTACCAGTTGCATATCGAGTGGAAGATTCCGGCGAACATTACCGGCAGCGGGCAGGCGCGCGGCAATAGCGGCGTATTTCTGGCTTCAACCGGGCCGGGCGATGACGGATATGAGCTGCAGGTGCTCGACGCGTATAACAACTCGACTTACGTAAATGGAATGGCTGGAAGTATTTACAAGCAGGCGATCCCGCTGGCGAACCCGGCGCGAAAACCCGGCGAATGGGAAGTTTACGACGTGGTCTGGACGGCTCCCACCTTCAACGACGATGAATCGTTGAAAACTCCGGCCTATGTAACCGCATTCTTTAATGGTGTATTGGTGCAGAACCACTTCGATCTGAAGGGACAGACGCTCTACATTGGAAAGCCGTTTTACAAGAAGTACGACGCGGCCCCTATTAAGTTACAGGCCCATGGGGATAAAAGCGAACCGATCAGCTTCCGCAACATTTGGGTCAGGGAACTTAATTAGTACCAGCCGCGTAATCATTTGAGGGTAGCCGGCGTCTAATCCTGGAGAGGCTACATTCCTGCGATGCTCGACATATTCAGCCAAATCTTTCGCAATTTGTGGGCCCACAAGCTGCGGTCATTTCTGACCATGTTCGGTATCGCGTGGGGGGTGGGATCGCTGCTGCTCCTTGTCGGTGTAGGCGAAGGGTTCCGTTCCGGCAACAAGCGCGAAATGGCGGAGTTTGGACGCGACATCATGTTCATTTTTCCCGGGCGCGCGCCGGTAGTGACGGGAAGCATGAATTCGGCGCGGTCATACCTGCTCACCCTCGACGACTATCACGACATCTTGAAGGCGCCCCACGTACGCAACGCCGCCCCGATGATTTCCCGCGAGGACCTGCACGAAGTGAGCGAGTTCGCTACGGGTAGCGGTGAGATCATTGGCACCCTGCCGCAACTGAACGAGATCAGTTATCTGCCGTTGAAAGAGGGTCGCTGGCTGAACCAACTCGATTGCGACCAGAGGCGAAACGTGATCGTGCTGGGGAATGAATTGCTGAAGACCTTGTTCCCAGGAAGACCGGCGGTGGGATCGTATGTGCTGGTGAATGGGTTGAGGTTTGAAGTGGTCGGCAGCATGCCGCATCTGGGCCGCGGCGACAACATGTGGCTGAACATGCGCGGCTACATCCCGTTCCCAGTGATGGCATCAAATTTTGCCATCAAGGGCGAGAATCACCAAAATGCAATTTCGTTTATCGAATATCAGCCGCGAGTTACTGCGGAACACCAGGTCGCGCGGGAAGAGGCGCACAAAATTGTTGGGCGGAATCATGGGTTCGACTACACCGACCAGAACGCGTTCGACGAGTGGGACTCGATTCAGGAGTCGAAGATGGTGAATACCATTTTCGACGTGATGAACATGTTTCTGGGAGCAGTAGGAATGGTCACATTGGCTCTTGGAGCAATCGGGGTGATCAACATCATGCTGGTCTCGGTCAGCGAGCGAACTCGGGAGATCGGATTGCGCAAGGCGCTGGGGGCCACGAATCGTAGTATCCTTTCCCACTTCTTTCTTGAAGGATTGTTGCTCACGCTGGGCAGCGGCATGATCGGCATTGTCCTCGCATCTGCGCTGATGATGGCCATGGGAACGGTGCACGGGCATGGGGGATTTGATCCCCCGAAGTTGGTGCCAATGTCGGCGTTGCTGGCGGTTGGGAGCCTGACACTGGCCGGCGTGGTTGCGGGTCTCTATCCCGCGCGAAAAGCGGCGATGCTGCAACCGGTGGAGGCGCTGCGGCAGGAATAATTGCATGATGCATGATTTGTTGCAGGAAGCCTACGCGGCCATGCGTCACAATCGCCGCCGAACAGCGCTTACCATGCTCGGAATGGCGTGGGGTATCGCGACCGTTGTGATGCTTCTCGCTTACGGCAATGGTTTCGGCCAAGCCTGCGCAAATATCTTCGCTAACTTCGGCACGAAGCTGGTAATCGTGGTACCGGGCACAACCGGCATGCAAGCGGGTGGTCAAAAAGCGGGAGTTCCTGTCCGCTTCACGCTGGAAGATGTCGAAACGTTGACCACCAATCTTCCGCAAATCGCGCACATCACGCCTTCTGTGGACAAGCAAGCCAGCGTTCAGTACGACACGCGCGCCTTCACCTGGAATGTTACCGGCAATGATCCCAGTGTTTACGATGTGCGTTCGCTCAAGCTGGCGCAGGGACGTTTCTACAATCTTGAAGATCAAATCCAGCGGGCTCGGGTTGCGGTGATCGGTTCCGAGGCGAAAGAGAAACTTTTTTCGGGACGGAATGCGATTGGCGAGCACATTCGCCTGGATGGACTCAGCTTCGAGGTAGTTGGCGTGCTGAGCGCCAAAATGCAAGAGGGCAATGATGACATCAACCGGGTGGTGTATATCCCATTCACCACCATGTCTGACCTGAAAGACACGCACTATCTGGACACGATCTGGTTCAACTATCAGACGCCTGAATATCAAACGCTGGAGCAGTCGGTGCGCACGATTCTTTCAGTGCCGCACAAGTTCAACCAGAGCGATCATCAGGCGGTGCGCGTATTCAATTTGATGATGCAGGTGCATCAGTTCGAAATTATTACCATGGGACTGAAAATTCTGATGGGATTCATCGGCACGCTGACGCTCGGCATCGGCGGGGTTGGACTGATGAACATCATGCTGGTATCGGTCACGCAGCGCACGCGGGAAATCGGCGTGCAGAAAGCGCTCGGCGCGCCGCGGCGCTATATTTTGACGCAGTTTCTTGCTGAAGCGCTGACGATTACGGCAATTGGCGGCGTACTGGGAGTGATTCTGGCTTACGTAGTTGCGCTTTCGGTGGGCAGGCTCACTTTGTATAGTGCGTTCGCCAAGAACGGCGAAGCGGGAGATATCCGGCTGATTATCGCGCCGGGAACGCTGATCGCGTCGACGATTATCCTGGGAGCAGTCGGATTGATCAGCGGCATGATTCCAGCGGTGAGGGCATCGCGGCTGGACCCGATTGAAGCGCTAAGGCACGAGTAGCTCCATCAAAACAGCGCCGAAATAGCTCGGGGCGCTGATGGGCAACCAGCACAGCAATCGGGCATCTTAGATTCGTGTCTGACTCTGCCTTAACCTCAGTCCTCTTTATCCTTTTGCTCCTGGTTGGATTCGCGCAAATGCTGGGCTACCTGTTTGTCCGGCTGCGACAGCCGAAGGTCATCGGCGAAATACTGGCCGGAGTTGTACTCGGCCCCGCGTTGCTCGGCCGATTTCCAGCGGTTCAACATCTGATCGACTCAACCAAACACCAGGGAAATATTTTGGATTTCGTTTACTGGCTTGGCTTGCTTCTTCTGATGTTTCTGTCGGGAGCGGAGACGCAGCAGCTCTTCACGCGTGAAGAGCGACGCGAAGTCGGGTGGCTGGCGATCGTGGGGACGGGGATTCCGTTTGTGCTAGGGCTAGTGTTCGGGCCGTGGCTGGTGCGGCCATCGCTCGCCGGACCAAACGGCAACCGCATTTCTCTCGTCATCATTCTCGCGGTCGGGGTTGCGGTCACGTCGGTGCCGGTGGTCTCGAAAATTTTTGCCGATCTCAAAATCCTGCACACGCGATTTGCGCGGCTGGTGCTCGGGGTGGCAGTGCTCGAGGACATTGTTCTTTGGCTCGCTCTGGCGATTGCAACCTCGATGGCGGGAACCACGGTGCTGCATCCGCGCGCCATGTCGTATCACTTGGCAGCGACTGTCGGGTTCTTTGTGCTTGGGCTGACGATCGTTCCTCGCCTGGTTAAGAAGATCAATAAAGCGAGATTCAATGTGATGGCAAAGCAGTCGCCGGTGGGATACGCAATTGCCGTGTTGCTGGCGTACTGCGCGGCCGCCGGCGCGCTGAAAGTCAGCCTGGTGTTTGCCGCGTTTCTCGCTGGATTCGCGGTCGTGCACAAGAAGAGAAGACTGTTCGCTGAAGCATTAGAAGCGATTGGCAAAGTGGCCTTCGCGTTCTTTGTACCGGTTTATTTCGCAATCGTCGGCCTGAAGCTCGACCTGGTGCGCAGCGTGGGGCTGTGGATGATGGTGGCGTTCATCGTCGGCAGTTGCGTGATCAAAACCTTGTCAGTTTCTCTCGCCGGTCGATTTGCCGGATTCCGTGGACGGGATCTGTTCAATCTGGCGATCACAACCAACGCGCGCGGCGGGCCGGGAATTGTTCTGGCGAGCGTGGCCTTCGATGCGGGCATTATTAGCGCGCAGTTCTATACGACACTTGTGGTGGCAGCGGTGCTGACCTCGCAAATCGCAGGCGCGTGGCTGGACTACGTGCTTAGAAAGGGATGGCCGTTGCTGACACCGGCAGCGAAAACCGAAGCGGGAGCTGAGACTGGGTTGCAGGCCGCCTAAGACAAGCAGATTCCTCACCGCTGAAAGCGGTTCGGAATGACATCACTTCATGGTGTTTTGACCTCGCGCAGATGTAGGCTTACTTCTTCCCCACGGCCTGAAGGCATTTCCCGTAAAGCTCCAGCAAGTGGCTGGCATAGTCTTCCGGCTTCGCGGCTGAGCCCGTGCCCTGAAATCCGGCACCAGTCGAGGTAGTTCGGCCGTAACCGGTGGTCATAGCGATAAATTTCATGAGATCGAGAGCGATGTCTTCGTTGCGGCGCGCGCCTGCGGTGATGCCGGGTACTTCTTCCATTGAACTCTCCGTGGGATGAATTAAAGGAGATGATAACAAAAGTGGTCAGTGGCTCGTGATTCGTGAGTCGTGGTTCGTGGGGTCTGGCGCGCATCGTTAGGTCAAAATTCCTCCCTTCAAGTTTCGGAGATCCGGTGGCACCCATAATTTTCAAAGTCGATTACAATGTTCAACTTTGCGAGGTGAAGATGAAGAAGGGTGGAGTGGCAGTAACATTGGCGACGATCTCTCTTTTTCTAACTACCCTGTGCGCGCAGCAGAGCTCTCTTTCCCCAGCTGTGCAGAAGTATGTGCGAGTGAATTCGGGAAAAGTTGTCCTTGCGCATGTTCGCGTGATTGACGGCACAGGCAAGCCCGCGGTCGAGGACCAGAACATCGTCATTCAAGACGGAAAGATTTTCGCCCTGCAAACGGGTGCAGATGTTCCGGCGACATCCGGGACCACGGTGCTTGATTTGCGCGGATATTCGTTGATGCCGGGAATTGTCGGCATGCACAATCATCTTTTCTACGCCGCCCGGCCGAATCTGAATGCGAACTGGGATTCCGACCCGCCAGTTGTCGTTCCGCAAATGAGTTTCTCTGCGCCACGGCTCTATCTGGCGGCGGGCGTAACCACGATGCGCACCACTGGCAGCGTGGAAACTTACACCGACCTGAACTTGAGGCGCGACATCGATGCCGGCAAGCTGCCTGGGCCGCATCTCGATGTGACCGGGCCTTATCTCGAAGGGCCGGACAGTTACTTCATCCAAATGCACGAGCTCTCGGGGCCCGAAGAGGCGCGGCAAATGGTGAACTACTGGGCCGATCGCGGCGTGACTTCCTTTAAGGCATATATGAACATCACGCGGGCAGAGTTGGGCGCGGCCATCGAAGAGGCACACAAGCGAGGAATCAAAGTTACTGGACACTTGTGCTCGGTCACTTATCCCGAGGCCGCGCAATTGGGAATTGACGACCTGGAGCATGGATTCTTCGTTAACACACAGCTTGATCCGGACAAAAAACCGGACAAGTGCAGCGAGAGCGCCGGCGATTACACGCTCGAACACATGGACCCGAGCGGATCGCAAGCAGAAGACCTGATCAATCTGCTGATTCAGCACCACGTCGCGATCACTTCTACGCTGCCCGTCTTCGAGGACAGTGTCCCGGGACGTCCTCCACTTCGGCAGGCACTTCTCGACGCAATGTCGCCGCAGGCGCGGGAGGCCTATATGTATCGTCGCGTCCGTCCGGCGAGCAAACCTCTACACGGCGACCCGGAGAAACTGTTCAAGCGTGATATGCAACTCGAGCGCGAGTTTGCTCTCGCGGGAGGCTTACTGCTCGCAGGACCTGACCCGACCGGCGATGGCGGAGTGCTGCCGGGATTCGGCGATCAGCGGGAAATCGAGTTACTGGTTGAGGCAGGATTTTCTCCGCTCGAAGCGATCAAGGTTGCCACCTTGAACGGCGCGAGCTATCTGGGAAGGCAGGAGCAGATTGGATCGATTGCGGTTGGAAAGAATGCTGACCTGGTCGTCATCAAGGGCGATCCCTCGCGGCGGATTGAGGATGTTGAGAAAATGGAGATCGTATTCAAGGACGGTGTCGGCTACGACTCGGAAAAGTTGCTGGATTCGGTAAGAGGTAGGTACGGAGAGTATTGATTTGGGAAAACCTGACGCATGAACCACTTCGATCCATTGACATTTGGTCGGGACAGGGCATAATACGGCTGATCGCGAAAGGGCTTTCCGGACACCTTCCCCTCGGAATCGCATTCCGATAGTCCCGCCCCCTGGAGAAGTCATGAATAAGATTCGACCAATTTTTCAAGGAATATTCCTATCCCTGCTCTCGTGTGCTTTATTGGCGCAGCCATCGCCCTCTAAAGCGAGTTCATCGGAATCCACTCCGATTGATCATGCTCGGGTTTTCATAACAGACAGTCAGTCGTGGGAAGTAGCGGCCGGTGCTGGCGGAGCCAACGCAACATTCGGGAGTGCCGCCCGAGGTGGAGCTCGGCCCCAGACAGCTGAAATTGTTAAAACGTTCGGCGAACGTTGCCCAGACGTGGTGACGAACAATATTCAGGGCAAGACGGATTACGTTGTTGTCCTTGATCATGAGGGCGGCAAAGGTTACCTGACTCATCACAACAAAGTGGCTGTATTTGTACGTGTGACGGGCGACTCGATCGTAAGTAAGTCTACCGTTTCTCTTGGTGGTTCGGTTCAAACTGCCTGCGAAGCCATTCGCGCAGACTGGGCCAAAAATTCAGCGAAAATAAAGGATGCTGAGGCCGGTGAGTTCGCGTCTCAACAGAAGCCAATTTCAGCTCAGGTGCAGCAGATATCGGAAACAAACGTCACGAAATTATCTGTTATTTCGAATCCTGTAGCGGCGGACATTGAGGTGGATGGGGCGTTTGTGGGAAACACGCCGTCTACACTTGATCTTACCCCAGGCGACCACACAGTAACCATTAGCAAGAATGGGTTCAAGAGTTGGGAGAGAAAACTGAGGGCCAATGGCGGAAGCGTAAACCTGAACGTAGAGTTAGAGTCAGCGAAGTAGGTTCAATTCCAAAGCCCTCTCGCAGGGACCGCGACAAGCCTAGGTCAGCCGCCGACGTAATATTTAAAACTCCACGTGGGCCCGGGCGCTTGGCACGAGCACCGGCCCACGGTCGCGATTGTAGCCAGGATTGTTGATGTGCTGTAAATCCGCCGCGAGGTAAATCCCCCGCCAGAGATGGACGGTGTAGTAAGTCTCTTCAATATTTTCGCGACCGTAGTTGAGCCTTCCGTCGCCCAGCAGAAAACCAAACCCTCCGTCTGCAAGGTACTCCTGGTGATACCTGCAAATTCCGTTGCTCACGAACGCGAAGCCGGCGCGGTCATGTTTGCGGCGCCACCCTTTGCCATCCTCGCCCAGCCCGGTTTCGATAGTCTGATCGACTTCGGTATATGCAAATGACTCAGTCTTGCCGTTGTTCCAGCCGAAGCGAGCGAAGGCCGTCAGGTTCGGCGTGAGGTGCTGTTCAAAATTTGCGCCGAATCCGTATTTTCGAGTGACACGCCAGGGGTGGTTCGTAATGTCGGGCCGTGGCACGAGTCCTTCGTCGAACTGCAAAATCGCATCGCGATAAATCCCCATGTTGGCGTCGTTGGTGAAGGCAAGCAGCCGCAGTGTGCCGGATTTTCCGGCGATGATGCCGCGGCGAAGTTCGTATTCCCAATTTTCTGAGTGAACCTGCCATGGCCGATAGACCAAGTCCTGCCCGTTCGCTACCTTCGGCATGAGAGCTTCGGCGAAACGGAAGCCCCAGTTGCGATCTTCGTAGTCCGCCAGTACGCCAACAGTGTAGCCGCGCGTATCGGCGGCGTAGTCGTAAGCACCGTTATTGTCGACGGTCCAGTTCATAAACTGCAGATGCGTATCCGAGCCAACAGAGTTCAGATCGAAAAAATCCGGCATGCTGAATTTTCCGACGCGGAGTTCCAGCCTGCGACGCGGAAGCTCGTCGAAGAGAGAAAGAAAACTGCGGGCGTTCTCGACTTTGTCTTTGCTCAACGAGAAGACTTTGTGAACCATTCCACGGGCAAGATACGGGGCTTTGCTGATCGTTGGATTGCGGACGATGTCCAGATTGGTGAACCCCGCGAGCCCAAGGCCGGTGCTCAGGGCTTGCCACCCAGATTCTTCTAAATCGACAAGCACCTCGGTCGAGTCATTCACCCGCACCCCAGTGTAGAGCGTCAAAAGGCGCGATGTTGCGGTTTCAAAACTGGGATCCAGGCTGTTCTTCGCTTGATACGGCGAGTGAAAGGCAGGATGTGCCTGCGCGATTACGTTCGCCTGGCCAGAAAGCCAAAAGCGCGTGTCGGAGAGATGCGGGAACATCGATTCCGGGTCGCCGGACGTGTCTGAATTGGGAAACGTGTTTTCGCTTTGTTGTTGCGGTTGGGGATTATCGGCCTGCTGAGCGGACTGGGCATGCGCAGAGGACGTAAGAAAAAAGGAAAACAGACGCACCACTAGCATGACGATGAGGGGTTTGCAGACCTTTGACATTCCTAACTGAGATTACAGCTTAACTCGTCGTGAGTTAAACGACTGTGACAGCTGACGGCAAAGGATCCTTTGAGCGGAAAGCGCCAAAAAGCGTAGGATGATCGGGTCTCCCAGATCATCCCATCCCTTCCGGTTAGAAGGGGTCTTACTGCCAACACAATAGCTCCAATCACGTTCAAAGATGATGTAGCCTGTATGAAATCTTCGTAAAATTGACTCGGCGTTTACGCCAACTCCGGCAGCGAGAAGGCGTGACTAGCGGCCGGCGAGGGGTCCTTCGGCTTCGCCCAGGACGGCTGGGTCGCGCCAAGACACACACTCAGGTTTTTCAGGAGAGAGATGTCTCGCAAATTGGACGAGTGTCGAAAGCTGCAACAGCGCGCTGAGAAATTCATTCCCGGCGGAGTGAATTCCCCGGTGCGCGCGTTCAAGGCAGTTGAATGCGACGCGCCGTTCATTATTCGCGGGCAGGGCTCGCATGTGTGGGACGCCGACGGCAATGAGTACATAGACTATGTCGGCTCGTGGGGCCCCCTGATTTTGGGCCATGCCGAACCTACAGTTGTGGAGGCGTTACTTTCGGCGGCGGTGAATGGCACGAGTTTCGGAGCATCGACGCCCTCGGAAGCCGATCTCGCCGAGTTGGTGATCGAGGCTTTCCCCAGCGTACAAAAAGTTAGGTTCGTAAGTTCTGGAACCGAAGCGACCATGTCGGCCATCCGCATGGCCCGCGCTTTCACCAGGCGCAAGTACGTCGTGAAATTTGAAGGCTGCTATCACGGTCATGCAGATTCGCTTCTGGTCAAGGCAGGCTCGGGAGTTGCAACGCTGGGCATCCCCGGCTCGGCCGGAGTGCTCGAGGAGATCAGCCAGTTCACGATCGCGCTGCCTTTTAATGACACGTCTCTGGTTGAACAGGCGTTCAGCAAGTACAAACATCAGATTGCGTGCGTGATTGTCGAGCCGGTGGTAGGAAATATGGGCTGCGTGCCCGCAAGCGGCGATTACCTGGCGAATCTCCGCACCATTACGCAGCGAGAAAACACGGTTCTGATATTCGATGAAGTGATGACCGGGTTTCGGCTGGCATATGGAGGCGCGCAGGAGCTTTATGGAATCAAACCGGACATAACGACTTTGGGAAAGATTATCGGCGGAGGTTTGCCGGTTGGGGCTTACGGCGGACGAACCGAGATTATGGAGCTGATTGCGCCGCTCGGGCCGGTATATCAGGCAGGAACGCTCTCCGGGAACCCACTCGCGATGGCTGCAGGGATCGCGCAACTGAAAATCCTGCGCGAGAAGAAAAATGAAATCTACCCGAAGTTGGAAAGTCTGAGCGCAAAGCTGGTTGACGGAATATTTAACACGGCCAGAGAGGCTGGCGTGCCGCTTACCGCGAACCGTGTGGGATCGATGTTTACCTGGTTCTTTACGGGTGAACTGGTCAGCGATTGGGATTCGGCCTCGAAATCCGATACAGCTGCATTCGCACGATTTTTCCGCGCCATGCTCGATGCAGGTGTTTACCTGCCGCCTTCGCAGTTTGAAGCAGCGTTCCTGGGTGCGTCACATTCTGAAGAAGACATTGAAAAGACGCTTGCTGCAGCCAAGGATGCTCTCATACGAGCAAAGGGCTAGGTCTCTTGTAATCTATACGCAACGAAAGCAGAGTGGAGTAGCATCGAACTAAGATTGCATGCAGTTTCGAAAAGATGCCGCCTAAGTTTTACCTCCGAACAGATGGTTGTGCGTATCGCGCAATAGCCGTTCTGTGCGTCTGTCTCCTATTTCTGACCGGCTTCACAGCCGCGGTACATTTTCACGCAGACAATGCGACTGCCGGGGACCACCCGTGTTCGATCTGCGCCCACGTGCACGCAGGCATAGCTCAGGTCGAGATCCGATCAGCCGTGCCGGTTCTTGCGTCTTCGGTAGTTCCTGAACTGCCCGCGGACCGTCTACATTCCCTTCTGCTTGTAACCTTCCATTACATTCGTCCTCCGCCAATCGCCTAGGCATTTGAACAGTTCAGCAGTCGATCTGTGGAACGGCTGCGCAAAGCGCTGATCGATGGTTTGGATGACAACAAACCATTTCCTTGACGTTTTAATTGGCAATTTGGACGAGGCTTCCCTCTTCCGGCAACCCGAAGGAGCAAACGATGAGAATGGCATTGGTTCTAAGTTTGGCCGCACTGTTCAGTATTCCATTGTCCGCGCAACAGGCAAGTACGCCCGATGCCAACGCACAAAATGCAGAACTTGAACAGAAGGTACGCGACCTCGAAGATCGCGTGATCGCGTTGGAAGGAAAAATACGAACGATGGAGGCAGCACAGTCAGCGCAACCGTCTGCACAACCTGCTGCACCAACAAGCGCCCCGGCAACAGCTGCGGCTCAGCCCAGCCCGGAAGCACCCGCGCCGGTAGCAACCGCGCCCGCAACACCTTCGCCCACTGAGACCCAGGCCGGACTGACTGGAACCCAGGGCACCGGGCCCGTTCCGGTTTATGGGGGTGAGTCCTCCGCGGCGAAGGCTCTCAATCCAGACATCAGCGTGATCGGAGATTTCATCGGCGCCGCTGGCGGAAACACGCCCCCTCCACTCGCGACATTGCAGCCATTTCCCTCTCTAGAGATGCACGAGTCGGAAATCGGCATGCAGGCAATCATCGACCCTTACGCCCGCGGTGATTTCTTTTTTTCATTCGGCGAACAGGGGGTGAACGTCGAAGAAGGGTACATTACATTCACCGCACTTCCATTCGGACTCGTCGCCAAGGCTGGCAAGATGCGATCGGCATTTGGCAAGGTCAATATGATGCATAACCACGTTATGCCTTGGGTGGATCGTCCGCTGGTTACCACCAATTTAGTCGGAGGTGAAGACGGAATCGATGATGCCGGTTTCTCATTGGAACGAATCCTTCCCGCGCCGAAAGGGATTTTCCTGGAGGCTACGGGGCAGGTCTTCCGCGGCGACTCCGATGACGTATTTCAGCATGTGCAACGCAGCGACGTGAGCACGGTCGATCACTTGCGAGCGTATCGGGATCTCAATGAGTCTACGAATCTGGATCTAGGCGTTTCGTATGCGCGCGGACACAACAATGGCACGATCCCAGTCCCAAGCGATTTCATCACCCAACTGTATGGGATCGATGCCACCCTGCGCTGGAAGCCACTTCGCCGCTCCATCTACCATTCCTTTGTAGGTCGGAGCGAGTTGATCTGGAGCCAGCGGCAGCAATTTCCGACTGAACAGAAGGCGTTTGGCTTTTATGCGTCGGGTGATTATCAGTTCGCGCGGCGGTGGTTTGCCGGCGGTCGTTTTGATTCGTCCGAACGAGCGCAGTTTGCAAATTTGACCGATCGAGGAGCAGCGGCGACCCTGACGTATTGGCCGAGCGAATTCAGCCAGGTGCGCGGCGAGTATCGCTTCACACACTATGCGGAGAACCGCGACAGCAACGAACTGCTTATGCAGTTGATTTTCTCGTTAGGCGCGCACGGCGCGCATCCATTCTAGGGAGGCCAATGCATGTCTAGGGAAGCCAATGCATGCAGATAAAAGCAACAACCACGAAGGCCACGAAGGTGCACGAAGGAAAACATCTGCAACAGGAGAATCGAATGCACGCGGGAAAGCTGATTTTTAGAAGTGGAATTCTGATTGCGCTGCTCGGAGCATTTTTGATTGGCACGGCGTCAGCGAAAAAACTCAACGTCATTACCAGCACAACTGACATGGCGGCGCTGGCACAAGAGGTGGGCGGCGACAAGATCAGCGTCGAGTCGCTGGCGAAGGGATATCAAGACCCGCATTTCGTCGAGCCCAAGCCGAGTTTCCTGCTGAAGCTGCGACAGGCTGATCTGCTGATCAGCGTGGGCCTGCAGCTTGAGATTGGCTGGCTGCCACCGCTCATTACGCAGAGCGGGAACGGGCGGATTCAGGTGGGCGCGAATGGCTATCTCGACGCCTCGCAATTTGCCGAGATCCTGGAGAAGCCAACAGGAGTGGTGACCCGAGCGATGGGGGACGTACATCCGCTGGGAAACCCGCACTACTGGCTCGACCCCGACAACGGGAGGCGAATTGCCCACGGCATCGCCGATAAATTGGGAGAGCTTGATACCGCCGACAGCGCGTATTTCCAACAACGCTTTGCGGATTTCGAGAAGCGATTGAGTGCAGCGGAACAAAAATGGGACGCGGAGATGGCGCCCTATCACGGGCGGAAGCTGGTGACCTATCACAATTCTTTTCCTAACTTCGCAAAACACTTTCATCTGGATGTGATCGGGTACGTAGAGCCGAGACCGGGAATTCCGCCCACTCCGAGCCATACGATCGACCTGATCAATCTGATGAAACGAGAAAATTGCAAGCTGGTGCTGGTGGAACCGTATTTCGACATGAAAACGCCTAACAGCATCGGCGCGGCCACGGGCGCAAAGGTGGTGGTGTATTTGCCTTCGGTCGGCGGCGAGAAGCAAGTGACAAACTATTTTGAGCTGTTCGATTACGATATTGGCCTGATCAGCAAAGCTTATCAGGCGGTACAGTAGCGAATAAGGAGCTGCATGGAGATCCTTCAATTCCTGTTCTGGCCGTTTGTTGCCAGCCTGATTTTGACCGGCATTCACGCATACCTGGGTGTTCACGTAGTCGAACGCGGCGTAATTTTTGTGGACCTGGCCCTGGCGCAGATTGCGGCGCTCGGCGCGACGATTGCAATTCTCATTGGCATGGATCCGCACGGCTCAGGCGCTTATTGGCTGAGCTTGTGCTTTACATTTGTGGGTGCGGCAATCTTCGCATTCGCGCGCACACGACGCGGGCACATCCCTCAAGAAGCATTCATCGGAATTGCTTATGCAGTCGCATCGGCGGCGGCCATTCTCGCCATGAGCAAGGCGACCGGCGAAACCGAGCACCTGAAGGACATGCTAGTGGGGAACATCCTGGCCGTCTCACGGCACGATGTAGCGAAAACAGCGATTCTTTACGGAATCATCGGGCTTTTCCACTACATTTTCCGCCGGCGGTTCCTGCTGATCTCCAGCAATCCGGAACAGGCTGAAAGAGAAGGAATCAGCATCCGATTCTGGGATTTCCTTTTTTATGCCTCTTTCGGTTTCGTTGTAACGTCGTCGGTTGCGATCGCAGGAGTTCTGCTGGTTTTCTGCTACCTGATCGTTCCATCGGTCGGGGCCATGCTGTTTGCAGACAAAGTTGGCCGGCGGTTAGCAATTGGATGGACAATGGGAACCCTGGTTTCCGCGCTCGGCGTCTGGTTCTCAGTTCTGCTCGATCTTCCGACTGGGGCAACCATCGTGTGCACATTTGGGGCGGTGCTGGTTGCGATGTTTTGTATTCACTTGCTGTTCTTCCATGGCGGGAGAGCGCACGCGCTGGCGGGAGCGGCTTCGGTGGAAAATCCTAAAGAGCGGGTGCTTCAGGGAGGCCACTAAGATGGGGACGCCTGGCGGTTTCCGAATTGCTGTGTTCGTGCTAGTGGCAGTCATGAGCACGGCGGCATCGATTCCAGCTTCCGCCTTAGTAATTTTCTCTACGGGCCGAAAGAGCGAATGCCCGATGCACCAGCGCACGCCAGTTTCGCCATCGCCGGTGAGGCACAATCGTTGCCAGCCGAACCATAATTTCGTGATGCTGAAAGAACCTGTGAATCAGCCGAATGGTGTGGCGCTGCTTCACGTTTCGGAGCTCGATTTACCCACTCTCACCAATATTCAAGGCCCATCCGCACACCTCTTGTCCGCGGGAAGCCGCCCTCCCAATCTGCGTTTGCGTATCTAATTTCCATCCCACCCTTTGCCCAACCTGATTCTCGCGAGTAGAGCTCGCGGGTTCCCTCTTTAGCTTTTATTGGCTTTGCAACTAAGTGCGATGCGCAGCTCAGTATTACTTCTATTGGCGATGGCGCTGATTGCCGAGAGTGCTCTCGGGCAAAGCTCACCCTGCTCGCATGCTGAAATGCACTCAGCGGACCCGAAGTGCGAGATGAAGATGGGATTGATGCCTGGCAGCGGAACTTCCCTGGCTGAACTCACGACACATCACGTCAGTTCGGGAACCGATGCCGAACCGAACTCAACAACTCACGAAATGCTGATGACCGAGAAACGAGGGTGGATTTTCATGCTCCACGGTGAGGCCTCCCTCAACGACATCCAACAGACCGGCCCGCGCGGCGAAGACAAGTTCTTTTCGACAAATTGGTTCATGCTGATGGCACAGAGAAAGATCGGCGCGAAAGGAGCTCTTACACTGCGTTCGATGTTCAGCCTGGAACCGGCAACAGTCAGCAAGCGGCGGTATCCGGAGCTTTTCCAACAGGGCGAAACCGCGTTCGGAAGGCCAATTGTGGATGGGCAGCATCCTCACGATTTCTTTATGGAGCTGGCGGTAATGTACGACTATCATCTTGGCGAAAACAGCGTCTTGTCGATTTACGCAGCACCGGTCGGCGATCCGGCAATGGGACCTCCGGCGTATCCACATCGAGGCTCGGCATCGGAAGACCCGATTGCTCCATTGGGACATCATCTGCAGGATTCAACCCACATCGCCGAAGACGTTGTAACAGTTGGAATCACCCACAAATTTCTTCGCATCGAAGCTTCCGGATTTCATGGCCGGGAGCCGAACGAGAATCGTTGGAATATCGATGGTGGCAACATAGATTCCTGGTCAGCAAGAGTCACAGCAAATCCCGGGCAGAACTGGAGCTTGCAATACTCAGTAGGCGAACTGGCAAGTCCAGAGGAGTTGTTTCCTGATGAAAACATCCTTCGTATGACCGCGTCAGTGATCTATAACCGCCCGTTGCATGATGGCAACTGGGCATCAATGCTGCTCTGGGGAAGAAATCAATCCCTGGCGGATGGTAACGTCGGGAATTCTTACTTATTGGAGTCTACTCTCCATTTTCTGACGAAGAACAGTATCTGGACACGAATAGAAAATGTTGATCGCACGAATGAGCTCGTGCTTGCCGACAACTTCCTGCCGCTCGGATTCACCGAGCGATACTTCGCGAGAGTTCAGGCTTACACCGCCGGATACGACCGCGAAATCGGCAACTTGCCTCACATCTCGACCGCGATCGGCGCACAGTTCACCTGGTATGGAGTTCCAGAGATTCTGAAGCCGGCGTACGGCACGCATCCAATCGGCGCAGTGGCTTTTGTCAGATTCCGGGCCAAATGATCGATGTTCAAGGCCTCGGCTAGGCGGCCTGCTCACCCCTAAGCGCTTCGGGACCGTTGGTGCGTGCCCAAGTATAGTGAATGCGGTGAATAACGGTAATCGTGGAAAGCACCGCGATGATCCAGAGGACCGGTGCCATGCGGTTAAAGAGTGCTCCTAGGATCACAAGTACCAGCCGCTCAGGGCGTTCCATAAATCCAACCCGGCACGAGCCAATCAAAGATTCGGCGCGGGCACGCGAATAGCTGACCATAATTGCGCTGACAATGACGTACGCCGTGAGCACGACGTAGAAGAAGCGATCGCCTCGCGCGTAGAAGACCAAAAGCCCAAAGAACTGGGAAGCATCGCTGTAACGATCAACGACCGAATCAAAGAACGCGCCGAAGCGAGTGACTCGATTTTGGGCGCGGGCAACTTCGCCATCCACCAGATCGAAGAACCCGGAGCCAATGATGATCAAGCCCGCTAAGAAAAACATACGCTGCTGGTTTTCGACCGTCGCATAGCCAAAGAAGAACGCTGCCCAGGCGTTGACCACCAGACCCATGAAGGTCAGCAGGTTAGGATTGATTTTCGTGAGGGCAAGCCAGCGGACTATGCTTCGCAGCAGAACCGCACAGCCACGGCCGAATGCGCTAGTCCAGGTCATGAGAATTGAATCGGGTGATCGGATGATCGGGTCATCGGTTGATCTCAAATGCAAAACAGCGGATTTCAGATGATCCGATCACCCGATGACCAGATCGTCCGATCAGCTTCATCCTGCCGCCGCTTCGTCGTGGATCGTCGTCAACTTCAGAATCTCCAGCTCCCGATTGCCGCTGGGAGTGACCACGACCGCGGTGTCCCCAACTTTCTTATTGAGCAGAGCGCGTCCAATGGGAGATGTAGTGGAAATCTTGCCCGCATTCACATCTGACTCTTCGCTGGTAACGAGGTTGTATTCGACTTCCTCGTCTTTGGTATTGTCATAAACCTTTACGGTCGAGCCCAGTCCCACTTTGTCTTTGGGGATATTGTTCATATTCACCATCGACAGATCAGCCAGGCGCTTCCCGAGCTGGCGCACACGCGCTTTCACATACTCCTGGCGCTGTTTGGCCATGTGATACTCGGCGTTTTCGCTCAGGTCGCCGAGCGCCGCCGCTTTTTTGATCTCCTTGGGGAGTTCGTGCACGAGCTCGTGCTCAAGAGCGTTGATCTCATCTTGAAGTTTTTTCCGGATTTGCTCGGTCATTCTTGCGGAATTATAAACCGAATGTAATGAACGGAATTGAACCCGCTATAGAGATTTTCAGTCCACACTTTCCCGCGCCGAATGCTCCTCGTTTTTAGGCTGCATTTCGTTCCCTTTTTGAACGGGCAACCATATCGAAATAACCGGATATGACCTGAATCCCTGTAGGCTATTGTAAATAAGCAACATACAGTGGTCGGTTTGTTAAAAAAGCGAGCTTCGGATAGAATGGAAGTTCGCGGCGGGCTGTTCCCAGTATGAGCAGCAACGGTAACGGTGATTTCCACATTGGCGACCGGGTGGTTTATCCAAACCACGGGGTAGGAGTTATTGAGCAAGTAGGCAGCCGCACCCTGGGCCAGCAGGTCGAAAAGTACTACCTCCTGAATATCAAATCCAGCAATCTGAAGGTCACAGTGCCTTTCCACAGCGTGGGACTGGTCGGCTTGCGGCGCGTCGTCAGGAATGGAGAAATTCAGAAAATTCTTGATTACCTGTCGGACGGCAATGGAGACAGTGCGGCCGACTGGAAGGACCGCTTCAAAGAGAATTCCGATCGCATGCGGACCGGATCGCTGCTGGAAGTGGCCGCCGTGCTAAAGAGCCTGCTCGTCCTGAAAGAGACGAAGGGGCTGTCGTTCCGCGAAAAGAAGATGCTGGAGCGGGCGCGCTATCTGCTGGTAAGCGAACTGGCGATGGCAAAGAATTGCGAAGAGGCGAACGTAGAAGTGCTGCTGGCCAAGACGCTTTCGAAGACCAACCTGCGGTTTCCAGAAGCTAGCGAATTCCAATCCTAACCGCCATTTTCCTCAGGCGACTTTTGTTGCTCTCCTCCGAGCCAAGCTCCGAATGGCTTCAAAGCTTCGATGTGATCAAAAACGATCTTCATCCCGCCAGTAATGGGAATCGCTAGCACCAGACCCGCAGCGCCCCAGAGCCAGCCCCAGATCAACAGCGAAAGCGTCACGGTGAGCGGGTTCAGGCGTAATCTCCCTCCCAGAAACTTCGGGTAGAGCACGTTGAGTGAAACCATGTGAAGCGCAAACACGGTGAGCACGATCCAGATCACTTTGGCTAAGGTAAGGTGCCCAATTCCCAAAAAGATTGGAGGCAAAAGGGCAAGGACGACGCCAAAATAGGGAACCAGATTGAGAAATCCGCTAAGGAAGCCCGCGAAATAGAAGAATGAAATGTGCAAAGTTCCAAAAACGATGGTGCCGACTCCGCCCATTATCAGCCCGATCAGCAGGTTGCCCACCATGAAATTGCGAATCATCAGCGAAATCAAGCCGATGGTCTTGTAAGCGGCACGCCGATGTTCGTCAGCAAACAAGCCCATCGTCGCCCTGCGGGCGTGTTCTTCCCAAGTCAGCATGAAGAAAACCAGAAATGGAATAAACGATCCAGCCAATACGACCTGAGAGACGGAGCCAAAGCCGCGTGAAAGAAGGTCAGTCCAACTCGGCGTCTCGTGGACCTTGACCGTACCTTTCTCTTGCGTGGCGGGATTCAGTGATTCAAGTTTTTTCGCTTTGCCAGTAAATTGAGCAAGCTGCTGGCGGATTTCTGACGAATACTTGGGCAATTCGTCGAAGAAGTTGGAGACCTGGTTAAATCCCATGTAGGCCACGCCGCTCAGCAGCGCCAGCAGCAATAGAACGGAAAGTCCTGCCGCCAGGGAGCGTGGAAGGCGAAGTCGACCGAGAAAATCAGCAACCGGAGCGAGGACGAAGGCAATCAGTATGGATACCAGGATTACAACCAGCGGCTCCTCGGCAAAGTAGCATATGGCGAGAACAACACCCAGCCCGAGCAGATGCAGGGCCCAATTGCGTTTTTCCGCCGGCGGGGGAACGACAATTTGCGTTTGAACGTTCTCCGCTGGTGTCTCCGGTTCCCGCCGGTTCCCGATGTTTGTGACTGAATGCGCCATATAATCCGAGCATGACTCCCGAGGACACGAATCCAGCGACTAAGCCGAGAATCCTAGGCTTAGATGTCGGATCGAAGACCATCGGCATTGCAGTTTCTGATCCGTTGGGAATCACCGCGCAGGGGCTTCCGACCATCCGGCGACAGAGTAAGCGTTTGGATCTTGAGCAACTTGCGAAGATTGTCGTGGACTTTCAAATTGCGGAAATCGTAGTGGGATATCCGCTTCGTCTGAGTGGGGCGGAAGGAACTCAATCGCAGAAAATGCGGGCTTTTGCCGAGGTTTTGCGCGGCACGTTCGGGCTGCCGGTGCATCTCTGGGACGAGCGACTGACCTCGACCCAGGCGAACCGAATTCTACGGGAGGCCGAGCTCTCAATTAAGAAACGAGGCGAGGCGGTGGACCGCATGGCGGCGGTGCTGATTTTGCAGAGCTGGATGGAGGCGAGGGAAGCGGTACGCAATGAGCAATAAAGTTTAACTTGCTCACTGCTCGACCCTTGAGCCGGTTACCTGATGATTACCCTTCCGTACTAGAGAGCTTCTACCCGCAGTTCCTCTAAACTAGATTCGAGAATGCGAAAACTGCTGGCATTTGCATTCATTGCCGTCATCGGAGCTGCCGCCTGGCTAGGCTGGGCTCTGTGGTGGCCGCTCTCCCCGGGAGGGCAGAAATTCGTCTTGTTGCATCAGGGATACTCGACCCGGCGAGTGGCGCGTGAACTCAAGGCGGCCGGCATCATCCGCAATGCACATGCTTTTGTGCTTTGGCATGCCTTCCATAGAAGGGGATCGCTCAAAGCCGGCGAATATCTTTTTGAAAACAGCGCAAGCGCGATAACAGTTCATGACCGCCTGGCTCACGGGGACATCTACTTTCACACAGTAGTGATTCCCGAAGGCTTCAACATGTTCGATATTGCGGCCGCAATCGACAACGCCGGTCTGGGTTCGGCGCAGGATTTCGTGAAGGTTGCAACATCGGACACGAGCTTGATTTCTGACCTTGCGCCGCAAGCGACGTCGCTCGAAGGTTACCTTTTTCCGAATACGTACGAGTTCACCCGTACGCAAAGCATGCATGACATGGCAGCCGAGATGGTGAAGCAATTCCGCCGGGTGGCGAACGAGATTGGGCTCAGCCAGGATGTTCAGCGGACGGTGACCCTGGCATCAATCATCGAAAAGGAAACGGCTGTTCCGGACGAACGTCCGGAAGTGGCTAGCGTTTATGCGAATCGACTGGAAAGAGGAGTTGCTTTGCAGGCAGATCCGAGCGTGATTTACGCCGAACTCCTGCAAGGCACCTATGGTGGCGCTCTGCACCACCAGGATATGAGCTTCAGATCGCTTTACAACACCTATCGGCACCCCGGACTGCCGCCTGGGCCAATTGCGAATCCAGGAAGGAGCGCGCTCGAGGCGGCGATGCACCCGGCGGAAACGAATTATCTGTATTTCGTGAGCGACGGCAGTGGGCATCACCGGTTCTCGAACAACCTCGAAGAGCACAATCGTAACGTCGCCGCGCTACGCCGTGCTGTTGCCCATCACTAGGCAACATTGTGCTGCTACAGGCACAAATTCCTCGAACCGAGTTCCTAGTTGCTGCCATCTCTATATACTGTTTGTCATAATCTTGTAACCAGGTATTCAAACCAGATTTCACGAATTTGCATGTCTTCATTCCGTCGCTATTCTTCAATCTTGCTTCTTCTGGGCATTTTGCCTTTGGCCGGCTGCCTTTTCCGGACCCATAAGGTTGAGCAGAATCTGAGCCCGGTCGCGCTAAAATCCGCCACTAAACCAGAACTCATCTCCTATATCAACTCGCAGGCCGCCAGGGTGCAAACCATGCAGGCCACGGTTGATATCGACACTGCCGTCGGAGGCGCCAAAAAGGGCAAGGTGACGGAGTACAAAGAAATTCGAGGCTATGTTCTGGCGAAAAAACCGGCGATGTTGCGGATGATTGGCCTGCTACCAATTATCCGGAATACGGCTTTTGACATGGTGAGCGATGGACACCAATTTAAGCTTTCCATTCCGCCGAAGAATCGTTTTGTGGTTGGACGTAATGATGTAACTACGCCAAACCCACAGCAACCGCTCGAGAGTCTACGGCCTAAGATCATCTATGATGCACTGCTGCTGAGGCCGATCGATCAGCAGCACGGCGAATGGCCGGTGATGGAAAACAGCACTGAGACAGTGCGCGGGGACAAGGGGAAGAAGTTCGAACAGCCGGATTATGTGATCGACGTAATTCAATCTGATAATGGGAACGCTTGGCTCTCGCGGAAGATTGTCTTCAATCGCGAAGACCTCTTGCCTAACCGGCAACTGATCTATGACGAATCCGGGAACCTGGTCACCGATGCTCGCTACAGCGAATACAAAGACTACAATGAGGTGCTGTTCCCTTCGAGAATCGAAATCTTGCGCCCGGAAGAGGAGTACGACATTACTCTTCACATGGTGCAGCTTAAAATCAACCTGCCGCTCGATACCAACAAGTTCGTGCTGGAAAAACCCGCCGGGGCACAGGAAATCCACCTGGATGGACAACCAGCTCCTTCGAGCAGCGGCGGAACGCACTGACAGCAGCGGTCAGTAGTGATTGCGGCGTACGGCTGAGAACTCAATCCCATGATGAACAAAATGATCGTAGCCAATCTTGCGAACCGGCCGGTGCGGTCGATGATCAGCGTGGTTGCGATTGCACTTGAAGTCACGCTGATTCTGTTGATCGTCGGTTTCTCGATAGGGGTGTTGAACGATTCGCGAGCGAGACAGGCGGGAATCGGCGCCGACGTGATTGTGCTGCCGCCGGGATCGTCAAACATCGTAGGGTTGACCGGCGCTCCCATGCCGGTGAAGATCGGCGATATCATTGCCAAGCTCCCGCACATCTCCGTTGTCTCGCCGGTTCTGATGCAGGCCTCGACCGCAGGAGGCCTGCAGATCATATATGGGATCGACCCGAAAAGCTTCGACGCTCTTCGGCCTTTCCGGTTTTTGCGGGGTGGTCCTTTCCAGCAACCCAATGACATCATTGTTGATGACATCTACACCAACGGCAAACACCTGAAAATCGGGGAACCGATTCATTTGTTCAATCAAGATTTTCGTCTGGTCGGAATTGTGGCGCACGGGAAGGGAGCACGCTTGTTTCTCCCCATATCAACTCTGCAAGACCTCAATGGGGCGCAGGGGAAGGCCTCAGTTTTTTATGTCAAAGCAGACGATCCTGGTAATGCCGATCTGGTCGCCGGAGAAATAAAAAATATTCCTCACATGGAAACTTATCACGTCTATTCCATGCGCGAATACTTGTCCCAATTAACGCCGGACAGTGTTCCCATGCTCTCAACGTTTATTCACATCGTGATTGGAATTTCGGTGACCATCGGGTTCATCGTGATTTTTCAGGCGATGTACGCCGCAGTCATGGAGCGCACGCGCGAGATCGGGATTTTGAAATCGCTTGGGGCTTCGCGACTCTACATCGTGAACGCGATCTTGCGCGAGACTACGTTGCTCGCCATCGGCGGAATCATCCTCGGCATTGCCATCAGCTTCCTGGCCAGTTCTGCTATCAAGCAGCGAACTACGTTGCCGGTTGAGATCACCAAGGCATGGATCTTGAATGCGGTAATCATTGGCCTGGTAGGGGCTATCGCCGGCGCGGTCTACCCAGCGTTTAAGGCCGCGCAGAAGGATGCCATCGACGCCCTGGCATACGAGTAGATGTGTCAGCTCTCAGCCTTCAAGCTCTCTGTAAACCCTTCTCATCTCCAAGTTGTGTCATACCCCAAGGCGTTCAATATCTGATTTTCGAATTCGTACTCGACGAGAGTGCCGAAATTATTGCCCGCAAACTCCCATGAGGCAGCGTAGTGGCTTGCGGGATGCGCATACAGGGAATATGCGGGCGCGAACTGCACGTTACAAGGTTGCGGGCATTCGATAAGGCCGGTTGGATCGGGATGCTCGGCTCCAGTGGTAGCTCGGAGCACTGAGGATGCGATATCCGGTTGCGATGAGACCACTACCTGCCGGGGCGAGACGCTGAGAGCGCGTGAGTCGCCGGGCACAATATCGGGCGTGGCATTGTTCAATTGCCGCTGAAGAGGATTCAGGTCAATCTGTTGAGCCAGATTATGCTGCGCGGTCTTCCACAAGTTCCACAACTCCGCGTCGGAATGGCGGGTGTGATTGACGAATCCTACCGCGGCTCCGGGATCATTCCCGCATCCATAAAACAATACGCACACCACAACTGCCACTCGCGCAAGCGCCCGCATAGAGATTCCCCTGATTCTGAGAACGTCATCGGCAACAATGCCTGCGGGGTACATCGAAATTCCTCTTCGCAGGTGTTACGTCTTCCGGAATCTGGTTACCAGTGGCAAGCGTGGTTACAAATCGGGGCTAGAGTCAGGCTTTAGGCTTCAGGCTTCAGCAAACTCGATTTCGTTCCGGCAAATCGGCAGAGTGTTTACGGCTTCGCGAGGACGGCGGAACAGTCGCACAGATAGGCGCTAAAGCCTAGAGCCTAACGTCTAGAGCCGCATTTCAAACCATGATCCAGATTCGACGAAGTGACGATCGCGGCGGTGGCGACTACAGCTGGCTAAACACCCGGCACACGTTTTCATTCGATCAATATCACGACCCGCAATGGATGGGGTTTCGCTCGCTCCGGGTCATTAACGAAGACCTGCTCGCCCCTGGCGGATCGTTCCCCATGCATCCGCATCGCGATATCGAGATCATCACCTACGTGATTGAGGGAGCGCTCGCGCACAAAGACATGATGGGCAACGGCTCTCTTATATATCCCGGAGACGGGCAGCGTATGAGCGCCGGAACAGGAGTGCGCCACAGTGAAGCCAATCCTTCGCCGAAACATCCGACGCACTTACTACAAATATGGATTCAACCAGACCGCAAGGGCCATGTGCCGAGTTACGAGCAAAGGGCGTTCCCCGCAGAAGAGAAACGGGACCGGCTGCGACTGATCGCCTCTCCAGATGGCAGCGCCGGTTCGGTCAGCATTCATCAGGACGCGAAGATCTATGCGTCGCTGATTGGTTCAGGGCGGGAGGTCAAACATGAGCTTGCGCCTGACCGTTTCGGATGGGTGCAGGTGGCGAAGGGCACGGTGGAATTGAACGGGAAAAGACTCCTTCAAGGTGACGGCGCGGCAGTTAACGATGAATCGCTCCTTAGAATTGCCGCCACCAAAGACTCGGAAGTTCTGCTCTTCGATCTTGCGTGATTGCGCGGGGGAGTTGCGAAGTGGGATCCAGTATTCAGCGACATTCCTTTACACATCTTCAACAAACTTTGAGCAACTTTCGGGGCCTGCAGTGATTCAATGTTGATGGACGAGCAACTTCCCCTGCCCGCGCCAGCAGAGGCCTTGAGTAAAGGGCCTTTCGCAGGAGGTCGCAATGACCAGCTGCAACTACGGTTCACACCCCTTCTTCCCTTTTCTCAGTAAAAGAACATTGTTGGTTGGCAGCACTGCTTTCCTGCTGCCTACCGTCGCCGCAGCCCAACAAGCCAATCCGCTTCCCGACGCGCCGGTACCTCAGTTTGTGGCGCAGGTCGATCAGCCACAGGAGTCATCGTCGCAGGCTTCGGCCTCTGACGCTGCTACTCTGACGATCCCAGCGGGAACACGCCTGCAGTTGGTGCTCACGCATCCGGTAAACAGCAACTCCAGCTCACGAGGCGACCAGATTTTTGCGCAAACGAGCGCTCCGGTCCTTGTCGGACATCAGGTTGTAATCCCCGGCGGCACCTACGTGCAGGGAAAGGTGGAAAAACTATCACGCAAAGGCACTCGCGCAGAGATGCTGATGCAATCTGTGTCGTTGGTTTTCCCCAACGGCTACGTCGCGAAAGCGGGCGGGCCGGCCAACATCGAAAGTGAAGAATGGACGGCGGCCAATGATCCGCCGGCGCGGTCGAAAGCCGCAATTGTTCTTGCCCCGTTGTTCGGAATCGGACTTGGAATGGGAATAGGTGCAGCAACCGATAAACCGCATACGACTACTCTCAGCACCCCTTCTATTCCCGCAACTCCCGGATTTCCCACGCTACCGACACCGTCACTGCCCCCGTTAACGATGACCGAGAATAGCCACAAGGGCCTGGCAATCGGTGGTGCGGTGGGCAGCCTTGCGGGGGCAGCCGTATCGTTGGCCCTGATCGCGCGCAGCCATCAGTTTTACATTGAAGAAGGGTCGCCCATGTCTATGACCTTACCTCAGGCGATCACACTCCCGCGCGCGCAAGTGAATGACGCAGATGCAAAGGCGGCCACGCTGCCGGTGCCGGTTAGACCGAATAGAACCCGCAGTGCCATTGTCCCAAGCACAACAACTGGCACCTGCTATTTCCCGGGCAGTCCCGGCACTCCAGGCACTCACATCCCGGGCACTCCGGGTATAAACGGAGCACCTGGGACTCCGGATATCGACATTCCAGGATCGCCGCCATCGCCGCCGATTCCGTATCCATGTCCGTAGGCTGTCTTGTGGAATGAGCTTAGGAGTTCGTCTTAGGCGAGAGACTAGCATTCATGTGTCGAAGTGCAGTCTCGACTGAAGTAAGGATCACGTCGAGCCCTACGTAGATCAGATCGACCCCGGCGAGAGAAATGACCAGATTGCCTCGTAGGATCACGCCCTGATTCAGAACGTGGTCGAGAAGGTCCACGAGCGTCATCTCGTCATCCAGATCGTTCCCCGCAAAAACCACCGTGCCAGCAGGTGCGCTCATCTCCACCTGACTCCATCGTCGGGGCGCGACACGAATGAATAGGGCGGCCAGGGGCCGGTACACTCGATCCTGCGCTCGCTAGACCATTCGCGGGCAAATTTTTCGAGTAAGGATTCCAGTTTCTTGCGATGAGAGCGTTTGATAAGCAAGGTGGTCTGGAATGATAATCCTCGCTGCCCGCGACTCAGATTTCCTGCCGGCGCTTTTTCGGTTGCGATTGCGTCAAGGGCGCGCTCGAATTTAATGATTTCACCGTTTGTGGCAAGTTTGCGGCTCCTTTTGGGGAGAATAGCCGCCTTGGCTTGCAGATATTCCGTACCGCTTCCTACAGATCTAGGCAATTCGGCAATCGGTTCTATCTCGAAAACCTTCACGCCCCATTCGTCGGCGCCCTTTACCCGTGCAAAATCACTCTTCAAACCCTGAGCGCGGCGCTTCACGTGAGTACAAAGCGAGGCCTTAGTGCGAAAGATCGTTCCCAACCTGGCCGGCAAAATGTCTGTTTTTTCGGCAAGGGCTGCAATCACCCTCTGGTGCGCAACGCTCGATTCCGCAAGCCACTCCAGATTCTCCATGTTGCGGGACAGGCCTTGCACGAATTCCACCGCTGACACCTGACTGACCCAGCAATAAATCCCATCGCACTCGATGCATTCCACTGGGGAAAAGCGGTCGACTCCGATCAACTCAGGAATTTTGTGCGGTTCTGCTTCGGTGATCCCGTAAAGATAGAAGACGCGACGTTCGCTTTTTACTTCAGACGCCATAACCCTTGTGTAATTGTGCGCAGACCTTTTTTGCCGGCAATGTCGCGGGGAAAGTTCTGGACGACAAAAACATCTCTGGCCAAAGCTCTTCTCCTGACTTTGGCTAACACCGACGATTGCCAGGCATGTGAAATCCTGCAACCCTCGCAGTTTGCAGCGTCGCGTTGGAAAAGGACACGGTTCACGAACAAGGCCTGGGATTTCAGTCCGAGACGATTTAATTCACTCAACAGGCGCTCGGTTTCGTGGTCGGGCAATGGCTCTGGCAGCATGACTGAGAATACGCTTACTTCCTTCGGACGATTGAACGACCGCGACAGCTCTCGGGCCCGGAGTTCCAGCTCAGCAACTTGCACTGCAGCGTTGCGCGCAAGCGACAGTTTACGGTGAGCGGCGAGGCTTTTCAACAACAGCCGGCACCAGCTCACGATGCGTTCCGGCATGCGCAACAATTCGAGCGCATGCCCGGTCGGCGCCATGTCGATGATGATTTTCCCTTTCCCCGTGGAACGCAAGTCACTGATGTGAAATATGGCCATGACCTCATTGAGCCCAGGTGGAACAATATCGAGTAGTGCTGAAAGCAGCCGGCGCTCGAAGGAGAGGTCAAGGTGCACGCCAGACCCTTCGTCGGTAGTAGAAGAATTGACCTCATCGCGAATGCCTGCGATCCACTTGTTGAAGAGAGCGACGGAATCCAGCTCTGTTGCTGCGAAATGGCTGTCGCCGAGAACGGCTACAGGCGCAGAGCCGACCTGGGTTTGAAAAACGTCATCGAGCGATGGAGCCGGATCGACGGAACAGACGTGTACGGGAGTTGCTTTCGAGACCCGCGAATGAAACCCCAGCGCAGCGGAAATAGTTGTCTTCCCCACTCCGCCTTTGCCGAGCACAAACGAAATATGCGAATTCAGATTCGGCCACTGAACACGTGCCATTTCTGGTTCATAGCTGCTTGAGGACTTCAGCTGTCGATGCTTCAAAGCGAGCGGCTCGCCTTCAAAAACGTGTTTTCCGAAAGCGGCGAGAGCACTTGCACCCAGAATCGGGAATCCCGGATCAACACCGACTCGGATCGTCGCAGACGGAAATTGGCCACGCAGGAACTTCTTTGCCTTGACCCCAGCGGCAACTCTTGCCCGGCATAGCAAACATTTTCCGCTGCGGGTTAAGGTCCGGTTCAGTACCACAGTTTTCAATTTGAGCCCCGGGTTCTTGCTCTGGAGCTCACCCATGCACCTTACCGATTCCTGAAGGGCAAACTCTTCAGGCGTTGTGACCAAGATCAAATCAGAAGCGGAAAATGCATTAGTGATTTGCTCAATTGTTGTACGCCACTCCTGAAGTAACAATGGCTGCGGAGTTGGGCCACCACCGAAATGCTGGGCGAGAACACTGTCTCTTCCAGCAGCGAGTTCCAGAAACTTGAGCACACGCGAAAACTGCTCCGGCAAGTCGAATAAGCGGATTGTATGTCCGAATGGCGCGGTGTCCACCACGACGTGGGTATATCTTTTGGAATCGACCGCTTTGCGAAGCGCAATCAGTGCTGCAATTTCCGACATTCCGGGCAAGGCCGTATCGAGAAGAGGAGAAATTTCTGCTGCGGTAAATAGCGATCCGCGCTCAACAATTTCGAGAATAGCCGACTTGTAGTTGGCCATGAATTCGCGGAAGAGCGAAAGAGGATCAAGCTCCCATGCCCAGACCCTGGCTTTGCGCAATGGCACAGCTTTCGGTGAACGAGCAAGTTTCAATTCAAGTACGTCGGCGAGGGAATGCGCCGGATCGGTAGAAACCAGCAGCACTCGATTCTTTCGACTCGCGATTGCGATTGAGAGCCCATAAGCGGCTGCAACTGTGGTCTTTCCCACCCCGCCCTTGCCGACAAAAAATGCGAGCTTTGCCACGGCATGATTTTAATGGCTGTTGTAGAACGCACGTAACGCGAAATCAGGGTGCAGCGTACAAGACCGAGAAATCGGGCGGGGCGGATTGAAGTGCTCCGAAAAACTGCGCAACACGTAAACCATCGCCGGTTTCGACCGTGATCTCGAGCTGGTCAACAAGGGCCACATTGGTTGAATCGATGCGAAGGTCATAACCCCACTCTCCTCTGCAGGCATCCTCGCACCACGGACCGTTCGTTTCGCGTTGGGACAAGACGAATGTACCGTGCGCCGGCAATATTCCGGACTTGTCATGCCAAACTGCTTTGAACCTTAGCGCGTTAGGGTCGAATCGCGGTGCGCTGATAAGGCATGAATTCATCGTGGCCGGAAATGACGAGTACGTGAAGTGCAATACAAGTTCATCGGGAAAGCTCTCAATCTGCTGTCCACTTCGTTGAAACTTGACTGAGCCGTTCGTGGTCTCTTTCGTCATATCGGTGTAATAGGAATTCGGCTCCTGCCAAAGTGAAAATGGGGTAGAGCAGTAGGGCGTTGGACCTTTTTGAATCGTGCCTATCGCCGGCTCGAATGCAAGACTAATAACCTGCTTTGTTCGAGAGCCTGCAAAAGGTGGACAGACCACAATCAGCAAGCCGATTACGGATATTTGAACAAACCGGCGCATTGCCGAGATTGTATCGCGGGCGACAGGCCATGACTATGGAGTCTCTGGCCCGTTCTTCGTCAGCAGTCCGACCCTTTGAACGCCGGAATCACGCGCGATCGCGATAGCGTCAGCAACATATTGGAAGTCCACGTCGTCGTCACCTTTGACGAACGCTACGCGTTCTGCACGAGCGGTGAAAATCTCTGAAAGCCGCTCATGAAGGTCCTCCCATTGCACGTCCTCGTCATTGACCTTCAATGACGGCGGCTGCTTCTCTCCGGCCCAGGCAATCTGAATAACGATCGTCCGTTCTGGTTGGGGAAGGGCCTTTCCAGAAGGTGGTTGTGGAATTTGCGCTTCTAAGCCCTTCTGCTGCGACATTGACACTACGACCATGAACACGATGATGAGCACCAGAAGGATGTCAATCATCGGCGTGATGTTGATCTCTGCCCGAAGCGCACTACCGCCTGCTGTTGAGAATGCCATTGGAACCGCTCCTCTCAAGCACGCGCGTGTCTGGAGAATTGGACAAGCCCGTTGCCGCGGAAGTTCCCACATCCCGAATTCGGCCCTTGGAATCTACAATCGAATTGCATGCGACGAGAATGCAAACTTCGAATCAGGCTGCTGCTGACCTTCTTCGTTCCCGCCTTGTTCTTGGTGATTGCAGGGTTTGCCCGCGCGCAGGACAACTACGAAATCCAGGTCTATGGATCGGATACGGTCGCTCCATCGCACACGATGGTTGAGCTGCACTCGAATTTCACTATCGACGGGAGCAAAAACGTTTTCCGCGGTGTCCTGCCAACGAACCATGCAGAACATGAAACGATCGAGATCACGCAAGGCATCAACAGATGGTTCGAGACTGGGTTCTATATCTTCACTAGTATTCAACCTGACGGACATTGGTATTGGGTCGGAGATCACATCCGGCCGCGATTCAGAATTCCAGAATCCTGGCATTGGCCAGTGGGCGTAAGCATCTCAAATGAGATTGGGTATCAGCGGGCATTGTTTTCTGAGGACACGTGGACGTGGGAAATCAGGCCGATTGTTGATCGCAAGATCGGTCGCTGGTATTTGAGTTTCAATCCCACGCTCGACCGGGCATGGCATGGCCCAAGTGTGAATCGCGGGGTTGAGTTCTCACCTAACGGAAAATTCAGCTTCGATTTCACAAAAAGGATTGCCGGCGGCCTCGAATACTACGCCAGCTATGGACCCCTGACCGGTTTCGATCCGCTGCGCGAGCAGGAGCAGCAGTTTGTTCCGGCAATTGACGTCGACTTTGGCCCGCAATGGGAGTTCAACTTCGGAGTTGGCGTAGGGGCAACCCGATCAACCGATCATCTGATTGTGAAATGCGTATTGGGCAGGCGCTTTGACTGGCACCACTCCAAGTAACGCCTTTGGGTGTAGCCGCTCATCCGATTGGTTCCGGAGCAGGCAAAATCGGCGTCGGCGGCGGAAGCGGAGGATGCGGATACAAGACATCCGACAGGCGCGCATAACGTGATGCGAAAAAATAGACCGAATAGGCAGGAAAAAAAATAATTACCGGGACTGAAACGAGCGACACGGCGTAGAGCGCAAGCAACAGGAACACGCTTCCCGCGACTACAGCCGCTGTAATCGTGAACACGTTCCAGGTGAGGCCTGCCACTTTGCCGGCAAGAATCGTAATCGCGGCAATTCCCCCAAAGGGGATCAGCAAAAGGACTATGGCGATTGCTGCGAGAATACCAATTCCAACGGCAGCTCCGACGGCCATAAGCAGTTTCATTCCGGCATAGCCCGCATACCCGGGTCTCTCAGGGCGCATCATCCCCCAAAGACGGCGCCAGCCTTCGAAGGCTGAGATGTTTTCGAGCGCCATCTGAGGAACAACGAAATCTTTTGTGAAAACATGAACGACGATAGACAACAAAAGCCAGGCCGCGAACGCAAAAAACAGCAACACGCCTAACAGTATGAGTGGGACCAAATGCTGGCGGGGCGCACTGAACCATCCGGCCAAAAACGCGGCCATGGCGGGCACACCGATCAGGAACACGGTTCCGGCCATCGTCGCAAGAACGACGACAATTTGAAAAAGGAAATATTGAAACGCAGGTTCGCGGCGTTGTTGCCACATCCGGCCGAGTTCGCAACGTTTAGCGATTACGCTGTCGAACAGGACAAATCGCATTCGGCTGTTTACGTAAAGCAGAAACAACCAAACCAGGGGAATAGCGATCAGCGCCAGAAGCAAAATCGGAGCAAGCAGAGCCCAATCATGAGGAGTAGCGGCAAGCAAATCATTATGGGTGGTTCTGGTGTGGGGAAATCTCGGAAAGCTGCATCCGCCACCAGAGCTCAGTTCGCCTGCAAATAGTCCAACCAGAGCTACTCGTGTCCACTGACCAAAGCGAAATGGCCGGAAAAGCTGCTGTTTGGTGTGCTCGAAGGCAGGACTGATCGAATCTACAGCAGAGAGTGGCACACAGCACCTCGCGAAGAGACGCAATGCGATTGAAGTTACATCCGCAAAGCTGGCAGGTCAAGGAGGGTTGAATCACTCATATCGCAGTGCCTCGACCGGATCGAGCTTCGACGCTCGCAGAGCCGGTACCAACCCACTGATCACGCCCACCAACAGCAGCACAAGGGAAGAAACTGCAAGCGTCATCATTGAAATGTGCAGGTGGATGTCGCCTTTGCCGGAGTCATCCTCGAACAGCGGCCCCATCATGGGAAGCGTACCTACGGCAGCCGCAACCGCGTAAGAGACGAGGACGCCGATTGCACCGCCGAGCAACATGATCAGTAAAGTCTCGGCAAGAAATTGCAATTTGATGTGCAGCTTTTTTGCCCCCAGAGCGCGCCGCAAACCGATCTCGCGGATTCTCTCTTCGACGGAAACCAGCATGATGTTCATCACACCGACACCGCCAATGCCAAGCGTGAGCGCGCCGATGAAAGTGAGCAGGACTTCAAGCCCGATCGTAATGGCATCGATGACCGGGCGGAACTCATCGCGCCCGAACATCTGGATGGCTTTCGGGTCGGTGGGCGAGAACTGCTGGCGAGTGGCGATGGCAGCCAACACTTGTGCCATGGCGCGTTTCTCGAATTGGGGAGCAACCGGCTCGAAAACAAGTACAGCCGCATAGCGCGTGTTCCACAGATCACCGGCCGTTGAGTAAGGGATCCAGGACGAGTCGTCATCACTTGAAAAGTAATTGCTGAGCTGGATTTTGCGGGCCATGACTCCGACCACCTGAAATCTCACGCCTTGAACCAGGACGGTTTCACCTACCGCAGGACGCCCGCTGAATAGATCTTCCTTCAATTTGCCGCCTAGGAAAATCACGCGGCGGCGTTCGAGTTCGTCTTCCGCGTTGAGCCATCGCCCTTCAGAGGGGACTTCGTTGCGCATTTCCCCATATTCTGGGCAAACCCCACGCACCGGGTCGGTGCCCACCATGCGATTGCCATACTGGATACTCGGCCGCCGCACGGTCTCGAGGCACGCATATTTCACGAGCGGCGCGGTGGCCTTGATCATCTCAATGTCGGCCTTTTCGAGCACGACCTTCTTGCCGGCGCGCTGGCCCCCGGGCTGTTCGCTTGTCTGCTGCGGCCAGCAGATGACGACGCTCTTGCCGAAGGCATCGAATCCGCTTACCAAAATATTCCGGAAGCTGCTGCCGTAAGCGATGAGCAGGGTCACCGTCGCAATGCCCCACACAATGCCAAGCATGGTGAGAAAACTGCGCGTGTAATTGCGCTTCAGAGCTACCCAGGCCTCGCGAATGATTTCGGTAAGCATACAGTGGCTAGTGGCTAGTGATCAGTGGCTAGTACTTGCGTGACGACTAATCACTAGCCACTGACCACTGATCACTTTGTCATCCTCCTGCCTCAAACCTCAACGCTTCAATCGGATCCACCGATGCCGCCCTGCGCGCGGGATAAAGCGCGGAAAGCACGGCGATCCCGCCCAGCAAGGTGCAGGCCAGAATTCCTGTCTTCCATGTAGGCAGCAGCCCAGCGAAAAAGTCGGGCATGGGAAGCAGATCCACCAGCCAGCACAAGCCGTAGGCAACTCCTAGACCAACGCCTCCGCTCACCAGCGCAATGACCATTGCCTCAACGAAAAATTGCTTCAGGATGAGGTCTGACTTCGCGCCGAGCGCTTTGCGCACCCCGATTTCGCGCGTACGCTCGCGCACCGCGACCATCATCACGTTCATCACCCCGATGCCGCCGAGGAAAAGCGTCACGAATCCCACGGCGCCCAAAAAATATTTCATGCCATTTGTCATTTTGGAAAACGCTTGCGCTTCCTGGACCGTGTCCCAGATCGGACACGCTTCTTTGTCGAGCGGATCATAGTGGTGCATGGTTGCAAGCGCCACCCGCACCTCATGTTTGCAGGCTTCGTGCTGCTCCACGGACCGTGGCGTGACCAGCATCTGGTCGAAGGTGTCCGGTGTGGCGGGAGGCTTGTCAGGAAAATCGCGGTGCATCGCGGAAAACGGGATGAAGACTTTGTTCACGTCCCAGCCGTCGTAACTGGAATCCTGCTTCTTCTTCTCCATAACGCCGATCACGAGATAGGGAATGTCATTCAAATACACGTTTTCGCCGAGCGGATTGCGTCCGTCGGGGAAGAGCTGCTTCGCGGCGTCGGTGCCGAGAAAAGCGACGCGGCGAGCGGCGGTTTCGTCATCCCAGTTGTAGAAGCGTCCCGAGCCAACGGTCAGACTGCGAATGTCGCCGAACTCCGGGTATGATCCGGTCACAAGAAATGAAGCATTGTTGTAGTTGCTGTGTGTGCGAACATCACCTTGTTCGAGCTCAGGCAGGGCATACTGGCAATCGGGCGACTGCGACTGGACGGCCTGCACGTCCGCATCCTCCCAGCGCACAAGACGGCCCGCGCGAGTGCCCCCGGCCTGCAGGCTGGTGCGTCCGTGGAAGACGATCATGATGTCCTTGCCCAGCGTTTTGGCTTGATCTGCCTGGCCTTTGCGCAAGCCCTCGCCGGCGGCGACCATCAGCACGATAGAAACAATTCCCCAGGCAATGCCGAACATGGTCAGAAACGTGCGCAGCTTGTGCGACCAGAGGGTGCGAAAGACGTCGCTGATGAGATCGCGCAGGACCATAGTTGCATGTGTGGCGCGGACACTCTTGTCCGCGATTGCTTGCCGGGCGAGGCGCCCGCCCCACACGGGAATCGCTCCAATTTGGACGCTTGCCCCGGCGGAAAGTAAGCCGGGAGAGGCCTCCTCTGGCTTATACGGAAAGGAGCGAGAATTTGTTCGCTGGAAGCTAGGAAACCTTCAGGGACTGGGTTATGCCGGTCGATTCAGAGCTGCCTGGCCAGTGTTGCAATTCGTAAAGCGCCAGCTCGCATTGGATCCTATGCCTCTCCTTCCGATCGCGAATTTTCTTTTCTAGGGGAGGCAACAGATCGAACGTGATGTTCGCAGGCTGAAATTTTTTCGGATCGGCGTGAGTGATGTAGTGCACGAGCGAACCCAGAGCGCTTGCGCGCGGCGGCGCAACCGGAGTTTGTCCTGAAATGAGTTGTGCGGCGCAAATTCCCGCCAGCATTCCCGTCGCGATTGACTCAACATATCCCTCCACGCCGCAAATTTGTCCTGCAAACAGAGTCTTGGGATGTTCCTTCATCTGCAGCGTAGAAGTCAGCAGCGCAGGCGAATTGATATACGTGTTGCGATGAATCTGGCCGTAACGGAGGAAGCGTGCGTTTTCGAGGCCGGGAATCAGCCGCAGCACCCGCGTCTGCTCGCCGTACTTCAAGTGGTTCTGGAAGCCAACAAGATTGTAGGAGTCGGCGCGAAGGTTCTCCTGGCGAAGCTGCACAACTGCATAGGGCGGCTTGCCGGTGCGAGGATCGCGAAGACCAACCGGCTTCATGGGACCGAAGCGCAAAGTGTCGCGCCCGCGACGCGCAATTTCTTCGATTGGGAGGCAGCTTTCGAAGTAGTTCAGCTTTTCCCAGGGTTTGGCTTCGACAGATTCGGCCGCCACCAGCGCATCATAGAACCTGTCGTATTCCTGTTTCGACATCGGGCAATTGATGTAGTCGGCGGAACCTTTGTCGTACCGCGCCGCAAGATACACCTTCGACATGTCGATCGAATCGGCTTCAACGATGGGGCTAATGGAGTCGTAAAAATACAACTGGTCGTGTGGGTCGGACATTCCCTTCGACAAGCTCAGGGCAGGCTCTGTCCGACTCAGGCGGCCAATTTCACCGCACAGATCATCCGATGTCAGAGGTCCGGTCGCGACAATCGTCAACTCGTTTTCATCGATCCGCGCTACTTCTTCTCGCCGAATTTTTATCAGCCTCTCCCGCGAAATCGTCTCCGTTACTCTGGCCGAAAACTGTATGCGATCGACAGCAAGCGCATGCCCCGCGGGAACCGCGCATTCCTTCGCGATCTCGATCAGCAGTGAACCCGCGCGGCGCATTTCTTCTTTTAGCAACCACGGGGCGGTGTTCTCCGACTCGGATTTCAGCGAATTCGAGCACACAAGTTCGGCAAACTCGCTGGTCTGGTGCGCCGGCGTGGAGCGCACTGGGCGCATCTCGTACAACTCAACCGGAACTCCTCGCAGCGCACATTGCCACGCCGCTTCCGATCCCGCCAGGCCTGCGCCAACAACTTTGACAGCTTTCATTTCGCAGCCTTTTGACTCATGGCCTGCAGCGCGTCCCCTATTAGGCAGACCGCTTTCCATTGATCGAGAAATTCGGCATCTATCTTTTTGTAGAAATCGATAGCGGGAGTGTTCCAATCGAGCACTTCCCACCGCAAGCAGAAGTAATCTTCTTCCCAGGCAATTTTCGCGACCTCAGCCAGCAACTTGGTTCCAACACCCTGCTTGCGAAATTCGGGGCGAACAAAGATATCTTCTAGGAACAAACCGGCGCGGCCCTGGAAGGAAGAATAGAACTCGAAGAAGAGCGCGTAGCCTGCAATCTGATCGCCCGCTTCTGCGATCAGTGCGCGAAATTTCGGCCGAGGGCCGAATCCGTCGCGCAAGATGTCCTCCTCGGTCATAATGGCTTCGTGTTCCAGGCGCTCGTACTTCGCGAGCTCATGAATCAGGTCTCGCAGAACTCGAGCGTCATTCCGCTTCACGGGACGAATTGTCACAGTTGAGTCTTGTCTCATTGTTCAGGCAGGCGCTCAGCGGCTACATGTTCTTGATCAGCCCTCGCGTCGCTTGCTCATCGAAGGATACAACCTTGCGCTCATGCAGGAATTTCGCGCCGAGCTTCTCGTAAAACTCGATTGCTGAGCGGTTCCAGTCGAGCACTTCCCATCGCAGGCCGAAGCAGCCTTCATCGAGCGCCAGCGTTGCGACGGCCTTCAGCAGACCTATCCCGATTCCGTGGTTACGAAATTTTTCGAGCACGAAAAGATCTTCAAGGAACAGCGCCGAACGCCCTCGATACGTTGAATAGAAATGGAAGAACGAAGCGTAGCCCGCAGGTTCGCCTTTCCACTCTGCGATCAACGCACGGAATTTTGGCTGGGGCCCGAAGATGTCGCGAAGCAAGTCTTTTTTAGTGGCGACCACGGCTTCTGGTTTCTTCTCGTATTCCGCGAGGCCCCGAATCAAGGAGAGCAGCGCGGGAACATCTTCACGAGTTGCGGGCCGAATGATCATCTCATACCTATCCGGGGTTTTGAAGGTTTCGAGTCGTCCACGGTCGGGAAGGGCACGAGTTTATTCGTGCCGAATCGGCTAGACATGACTCGGCTTTGGCCTCTGAGGTGTCTAGATTTGTTCCTCGCGCGAGCTCGGAGTTGAATTCCAGCAGCGCCGTGTGGCGGCACGAGTGAACTCGTGCCCTTCCCGGTCGTGCAACTGCGATCGATATTCTGCTTCAAGAGCGTCCTGCTCCTACACTCGTAATTCTGCCACTGTTGCCCCCGCGCCACCTTCGTTCTGTGGCGGTTCGGCAATCGATTCCACGTGCGGATGCCTCTGCAGGAACTGCCGTAATGCCTTGCGCAAAATGCCCATGCCACTGCCGTGAACGATGCGCACGCGTGGCAATCCTGCGAGGAAAGCGCGGTCGATAAACTTCTCCACCTCCCGCGTGGCGTCATCAACAGTATGCCCGATTACGTTAATCTCCGAGGGAACGTTTTCGTCGCTTTCCAACGCGACTGAAACTCCCCTGGCGCGCGCTGCTGCCACTGGATTTTCGGCAGCGCGGCTGACGACTTCCGCGACATCTTCTCGCGGGATACGCATCTTCATGGCGCCGACTTCCACTTCGAAATGTTTATCGTCCAGGCGGCGAGCAATCCTGGCATTACGGCCAACCGACTTAAGCTTGACCAGATCACCTTCCATCACGTGCTGAACCAGGCCGGGTTGGGCGTGCGGATCACCGCGATCAGCCCCTGTGCTGTGCGCCACGATGGATGAGTCGAACTGCTCGCGGAAATCGCGCCGTAGTTTCGCGATTTTTCGTTCGGCCTCTTTCGAGAGCTTTTGCGCGGCAGCCCGATCCTGGATCGCGTTAACAGCTTCACGCGCGTGATATTCAAAATCGCGAAGCAGGAGCTCTAATTTCTTCTCCAGCTCTTTTACTTTTTCCTGCTGCTCACGGCGGCCTTCAGCCGCCAGCCGGGTCCGCTCGCGGCTTAGTTCCAATTCTTTTTCGTTCAGCTTGAGACGTTCGGCTTCGGCCGCTCGCAATTCCGCGTGAAGCTTATCGAGAAATTGGCCCACGTCGCGGGCCTGAGTTCCTAAATGTGATCGTGCGGACTGGATAATCGAAGGATTCAGTCCCAGGCGCTGCGCGATGTTGATTCCAGCCGACGCTCCGGGAACTCCGAGTCTCAGTTCGTAAGTCGGCTTAAGAGTTGATTCATCGAATCCGACGGCCGCGTTCACTACTCCCGCCGAGTTCGCGCCGAAGACTTTGAGCGAGGTGTGATGAGTCGAGATGATGGTGAAGCAGCCCACACGCAAGAAATGTTCAGCAATCGCGACCGCAAGGGCCGCGCCTTCTTCGGGATCGGTGGCCGAGCCCAATTCGTCGAGCAACACAAGTGAGCTCGGGGTTGAGGTGCGAGAAATGAGATCGATGTTAGTGACGTGCGCGGAAAATGTGGAAAGATTCTGCTCAATCGATTGATAGTCGCCGATATCGGCGAGAACACAATCGAAGATTGGCGTCGCCATGCGGCTGGCCGGGACAGGGATTCCGGACTGAGCCATCAGCACGAGCAGTCCGGCAGTTTTAAGTGCAACGGTCTTGCCGCCGGTATTTGGACCGGTGATGATGAGATCGCGATGATCGGCATCCAGTTCGATCGTCGTCGGAATGATCTGCTGGCCTTTGGATTTTAAGTTGCGTTCGAGAAGTGGATGACGGCCGTCGCGGAGAACCAGGGAGAGGAAGTCAACTTCCCCATCCTGTCGCAAAGGACGCGACAAGGATGGGGCACCCTCCGGGTTCGAATCTGAATGGCCGGAGACGCCCGTTCCCGCACGATGGTCGGAGACCAATTTTGGGGATACGCAATCGTATTCGTCCGCGAACCTGGCTTTGGCGAACTGCACTTCGAGTTCAGCCAAGACATCCTGCGATCCGGCAATTTCCGTGGAGCGGTCGCCAATCTTCCGCGTCATCTCCAGAAGAATGCGGCGTATTTCTGCCAGCTCATCTTCCAGCAAACGCACCAGTTCGTTGTTTTGTTCGATGGTTTCGAGCGGCTCGACAAAAACCGTTTGCCCGCTCGAACTGGCCCCGTGAACCACGCCCTGCACACGGCGTTTGTGTTCGGCTTTGACGGGGATGACAAAGCGCTCGCCGCGGACGGTAACAACTTCTTCCTGGGTTGCGCCGCCTTCGGTTAGGCGGCGCAAATGCACTTGCAATGACTGTTGAATCGCGCGGCGCTGCTTCTCAATCTCCCGCCGGATGCCGGCGAGTTCAGGCGAGGCACGATCATCCAGGGTGCCGTCAGGCAGAATCTTGTTCTCGAAATTGAGCAGGAGCTCGTTGAAGTCTGCGATGCTCGAGGAAAGCTGTTGAACCGCGTCCCAGGTTCCCTTCATGGCCTGGGGAGGATTGAAAGCAACCTCGCGCCATTGGGCGGCACGATCAATCACCGTCAGAATGTCTCGAATTTCGAGGGTCTCAAGGGCTGCGCCGAAGATGCGTGCTTTGTCGAGCAGGTTCGAGATATCTTTGAGACCGACAAATTCGAAATGCCCGCCAGCCCGGCGAAACTCGCGGACTTCGCTTGTGAGCTGATGCTGATTTTCGATCCATGCCAGATCGAGCGATGGAGTAAGGCCTGCGACCCGGGCGCGTCCTAAGTCAGAAGCAGCATAGCCGCGCACAAGATCGCGCAAGGCCCCATATTCGAGGACCTGCGCGCTGGTGTATTCCATGGGGAGCGGCACTGCTCCATGTTACTGCAATCCACTTCTCGCAAATTCCGGGGGTTTCCTGTCCTTGTCTCAAGTTTCGGTGAGATAGTGCGGGGATGTTGACTTGAAAAAAATGTCTACTTGAAAAAAAACAAGAGTGAAGGAAAATCAGACGCCCCACCCTGTCGCAAAGAACGCGACAAGGATGGGGCACCCTTTTGATAAGCGATCAAGCACCAAACTACTGCTGTGTCGAGAGCGAAGCCGATGTACTGTCCCCGATGGCATCGCCGGAAAGAACCAACTCCACGCGACGGTTCTGCTGCCGTCCCTCAGCCGTTTCGTTGCTGGCGATCGGTTCAGTCTTACCCAAACCGCGAGCGCCGATCGAGTCTGCCGAAATTCCCTGCTGAACCAGGTAATCGCGAACTGCTTCGGCTCGGTGCTCAGAGAGTTCCTGGTTGTACTCGTCGCTGCCGACGCTATCCGTGTGCCCTTCCACTTGCAGATGCAGAGTCGGATAAGCAAGCACAATGCCCGAGATCTTGGCCAGCCGCTCACGCGCGCCAGGCAACAGCTCGAAGCTGCCGCTTTTGAACAACACGTCGGACATATTGGCAATCAAACCGCGTGCGGAATCGCGCGTGGCCAGAATTGAGTTGAGCTGTTGCAGCAAGCGCGCACGCAGCTCCTGCTTCTCTTTTTCTGCCTGCTGGCGCTGAGCTTCTGCTTGCTGCCGCATCTGTTCAGCCTGAACGCGCAACTGGTCAGATTGGGCAGCCGCCTGTTGAGCCTTTGCTGCCTGGTCAGCAAGGGCCTGCTGTTGAGCGAGGGCTTCGGCTTTGGCCTGTTCTGCCGCTTCTTTCTGGCGAGCGGCTTCCTGGGCTGCGGCCTCAGCTTCGGCTTTCATGCGTTCCGCTTCGGCCTTGGCAGCTTCCGCCTGTTTCTGGGCCTCCTCGGCTTCGGCGCGACGTTGGGCTTCTGCTAAAGCGTCGGCACGGGCCTGGGCTTCTCGGTCTTCCGCGGCTTTCTTGTCAGCAGCGGCTTTGGCCTGGGCTTCGTCTTCAGCCTTCTGTTTTACGGCCATCACCCGTGCTTCTTCGGCGGTCTGTTCAGTTTCGCGGGCGGCGGATTCTACTGAAGTCTTACCTTGTTTCGAGCGGTAAGCCTGTTCCGCCTGGCTGAGTTGCTGATCGGCTTTCGTCAAAATCGAAGTTGCATACTTGTCGCCTGCGGCAATGTGCGCGATACGCACTGCATTGCGCGCTTCGAATAGCTCCATCGGCGTGTTGCGATCGATTCCGAAAATTGCGTCCTGAATATGAGCGTTGGTCGAGGAATAAGTGCCTTTGCTGACCAGGTCGAACTTGGCGCTGATCTCTTCACCTTGCGGCACCGCCCCTTCCATCACCACCATATTTCCCGGCTGACTCACCTCGGAATACGGCTCGGCGGTCACGATCAAGCCGAAGGTCTGCAAATCGGTTGAAGCTTTCACGTGAGCCTGACCTTTTTCGATCATCAGTTCGCCAAGATTTACGGCACGGCCTTCGGGCGAAACTGCCCACAAAACATACGTGAGATACTCCATGCCGAACTTCGTGGCTTCGTCAACGTTCTGGATTTTTGCCTCGATGTTCACCGAGGTCTTTTTGGCCTCGATCTTCGCTTCTCCGTTGGCGCCGGACATCAGGTCTGTGGCCTGGAACAACACTTTGGTATTGGCGCCCGGGCGGTAGTGCGTGGCCTTGGTGGTATGCGAGACGCTGCCCACAGAGGCACTGACGTTCGCAACTGCGGATGGCTGGCTTTGTGCCGCGACCATCGACACTCCAGCCAACAGGACAGTGATCGGGCTAAGTTTCTTCACGGTTTCCTTCAATCTGAGGGAGGCTAAGGAATTTTGTAAATCAATCATGAGGCTAAGTGGTTGGAAAGAAAAGGACAGGAAGTGATGGGACTTTGGTCACGCGAATTGGACCAGCGCCTCAAAACAGCCCGTTCTCCGGTCCTCACCGCGGTAATGATGTCAAAAGCTAATATTGACATCATCGCTGCTCGGGGTCTAAGATACTGTCATGCCGCGAAATGCCTTCACATTGCGTATGGATGCTGCGGAGCGCGACGCGCTCAAGAGCCTCAGCAAGATCGAGGGGAGGCCCATCAATCAACTGCTGATTGAAGCCATCAGGAGCTACCTCGGCCAGAAGCGGCAGCGGGAACACAACCTTGAGGCTGACCTGAAGACCTTGCGAGAATACAGGCGGAAGGATCCTGGCTGGAGGCGCGCGATCACTGCATTTGTGGACTCGGAAGCCAGCCTGAAAGACCCACTCGAGGGAGAACCGATCGAATCGCCGGATGATGGGCCACACGAAAGCGGCGCCCTGCAGAACAAGTTGCGAGAGGTTATAAGCGGTGCCTAATTGGGACGAGGATAGTCCCACGTTGCGCCACAATTTAACGCTGATCCTGCAACAGATCGCCGACGAATCTGATAGTCGCAAACCTCCAACCTTAGAACTCGCTCGCAACTGGCAACGCACGTTCATGCAAGGACTGATGAGCCAGTATCCGAAATACGTCGGCAGTTTCCGGGGCGAGCAGGGCCTCGAGATTACCCAGGTGCAAATTGGGCCATACTGGGGCGTACCAGCTGCGGGTGTTGCCAGAGAACTTCAGGAATTCGAACAAAAACTGCAGGTGGCGGTTTCCAGCTTCGACAGAGTGTTGCCGGCGGGCAAAGAACTGAGTCGCGAGGAACTCAATGCGGTGGTGGATCTCTGTGCCTGGGCTCACGCAGAATGGATCCGAATCCATCCATTCGCGAATGGCAATGGGCGCACGGCTCGGCTTTGGGCGAACTTTCTCGCGATGCGGTACGGAGTGCCACCTTTTGTTCGGCTCCGGCCACGCCCCGATGAGGGATACGAAGCAGCGGGAATCAAAGCAATGCGCGGGCAGTGGGAACCAACTGTGAGAGTTTTCCGCCGATTCTTGAACCGATTCCTGGAAGACTTTGGATGAGTTATTTCGCGGCGGCGGCCTGGGGCTTGATTCTTTCAAACACGGCTTCGGCGCGGCGTAGTGCCTCATTCACGTTCGCGCAGATATTTTCCCGGCCGACAACTTCTTCGAACTCTGCCTGGTGCATGAGTTGGGCAGGCTGTTCCCGTGCACCGCACAGAATGAGCGTTCGCCCTGAGCTGTGCAGCTGTCTTGCAATTTCTTCAAGCGCGTATAGGCCCGTCGCGTCGATTGCAGTCATGTTGCGGAGACGAATAATCACGACCGGCGGCAATTCGTGCGTTTTCTCCATTATTGCCGAAATCTTGTCCGTCGCTCCAAACAGGAAGGGTCCGTGAATGCGGAAGATGGTTGCGTAGTAGGGGATGTCCTTGTCCTGGAGGATATGAACGCGGCCATCTTCGATGTAATCATCTGTAACCCGCGAGACGGTCGTCGTATTCGCCACACGAGTGATGAACAGAAGGGCCGCGAGAATCATGCCGGCTTCGACAGCGACCGTCAGGTCGGCAAATACGGTAAGCCCAAATGTTACGAGCCATACGCTGATATCTGTCTTCGTAAGCTTGAGCAGCTGTGGAATTTCTCGCCACTCACCCATGTTGTAGGCGACTACCATCAAGATGCCCGCAAGAGCAGCCATAGGGATGTAACTGGCCAGCGGCGCGGCAAAGAGCAGCACGCATAGAAGCGTGAGCGCATGAACCATTCCGGCAACAGGCGATTGGGCGCCGGATCGTATGTTGGTGGCGGTGCGGGCAATGGCGCCGGTTGCAGGTAGTCCGCCCACCATCGGCGAAATGATATTTGCTACACCTTGTCCAATAAGCTCGACGTTGGGATTGTGTCGGTCATTGCTCATGCGGTCGGAAACAACCGCCGACATCAGTGACTCGATTGCTCCGAGCATGGCCACAGTGAATGCCGGTCCGAGCAGGCCGTGAACCAAACCAGCATGCCAATGAGGAAACGCGAGGTGGGGCAATCCCTTGGGAATCCCGCCGAAACGCGTTCCGATGGTTTCAACTGGAAGCTTCAGGAAATACGCCGCCAGTGTTGCCCCCAACATCGCGACGATCGGACCGGGAATGCGATTTGAAACCGTGCGGCATACGATCATGACTGCAACCGTACAGACGGCCAGCAGGGTTGCACGTGCCGACAGCGTAGGGAATGCAGCCCCCAGCATCTTCATGCGCAGCCAGAATTCGCCGGGGACCTTAGCGACCCGCAGGCCGAAGAAGTCTTTGATTTGCGTGCTGGCGATGAGAATGGCAATGCCGTTGGTGAAACCGATTACGACCGGGCGTGGGATAAACTTCACCGCCGATCCCATGCCGGTCGCTCCCAGCACCACCAGCAGCACGCCCGCCATCATCGTGCACATGAACAGGCCATCCACGCCATGTGCGGCGACGATTCCGTAAACTACTACGACGAAAGCCCCGGTTGGCCCTCCGATTTGCGTCTTCGATCCACCCAGTGCAGAGATCAGAAATCCGGTGACGACCGCGCAGTAAATTCCGGCTTGTGGTGTCAAACCTGAAGCGATGGAAAAAGCCATGGCCAACGGCAACGCCACAAGACCGACCGTGATGCCAGCAATCAGGTCACGAATGAATTTGTTCAGGTTGTAATTGCGAAGGCAAAGGACCGACTTCGGCAGCCAGCGGTCATCAACTGCAAATAGAAAACGGCGAAGAGAAAGATCTAGAGACATACCATCCGGTTCATTATGACAGGGACGCGTCGATCCGCAGGTGGCACGAAAGGTTAGTGCATGCGCCATACCATTGTGCGCGAAATGGCGAGCATAGATTTTTTGAATTGGACAACTGAGATCGTTTCTTGCGAGAGTAAGCGTGCAGTTGCTGCCGCGTTGCAGCTGGCTTGAACAGTTCCCCGCCCTGCCGCCTTGTCTGACCTCGGTGTCCCTGCGCAAACAACCAACAACTCAAACTTCAACAGGAGAAATTCGCATGGACAATGCAATCAGCGCTAGGAAGAAAGTCACTCTTAAGATGATCGCCGATCACCTCGGCCTCACACCTGGAACTATCTCTGCGGTTTTGAACAACACATCTGGGGCCTTGCGCATTCCACCGGCGACCAAGGATCGTATCCTTGCTGCCGCACGGGAGCTGAACTATCGGCCCGACCCCCTGGCGCGCGCGTTGCGAACCGGGTATTCGGTTACGCCGCGCCCGGAATTCGACGCCTCAGCACGAGGCGCAATCGTGATTTTGGACGAGCAAAATTTCATGCTCGCCATTAACGCGATTCAGAAAGCCGGATTACGCGTGCCCGACGATGTTTCGATAGTGGAGTTTGACTCGCGGCCGGGAGCGATGGAGTGTACGGTCTAATGGATGCGCGGTCCTGAAAGAATCAGAACATGCAAGCGCAAGGAATGGGAGAAAAAAGCACTATTCCTCGCGCTGACCCACTAAGGAAAGACCGCAGACGCCGACAGCCGGGAAAGCGGGAAATGATTCAATAGTGATTGAATTCTTTACTTGCTTTCCTGCTCTTTGGCCAGTTTGACCTTGGCGCTTTCGAGCTTCTTCGCAACGCGACTCTGTTCTTCCTGGTCGACTTCCGGAGCCACGGTCTTGTTCCATTCCTGCAAGGCACGCTCCCAATGGGTGGCTGCGAGTCGCAAACGTCCGGTTTTCTGATAGAGGTCCCCGAGGTGCTCCTGCACGGTTGGGTCGGCGCCCATGTGCTGGGAAGCTTTGGTCAGATTGTCTTCAGCAAGATCATATTTGCCTAGTTTGAAGTACGCCCAGCCGAGCGAGTCGAGATAGGCGCCGTTCGCAGGTTCCAGGTCGACGGCTTTTTTGATCATCGAAAGCGATTCGTCGAGCTTGAGGTTGTGATCGGCAAGCATGTACCCGAGATAATTGAGTACGGCTGCATTATCGGGGCTGGCGGCAAGAATTTTGCGGAAGCCGGCCTCGGCATCGTCATATTTCTTCTGGCGCTCGTCGTTCGCCGCCCGCAGAAATTGAATATTCTCTTTATCTTCCGGCTTGGTCGCAAGCGCGTCTGCCTTGTCGAGCGCGGCATCAGAATCAGACCAGCGCTTCAACCGGCTGTACATATTGGCGAGCGCGACATACACCTCGCGATCGTCCGAAGTACCGTTTAGCAAAGACTTCACCTGGTTCAAGCCTTCTTCCGTCTGGCCCATATCGGCAATCTGGCTGGCATAGACCATCTTCAAACGGCGGCTCTTGGGCAGCTTTTGCGTAGCATCGCGAGCCACGTCCGTGGCCTTCTGCCACTCCTTGTTTTCGCGATATGTATCGATGATGGCGCCATAGCCGCGCTCAGCATTGTCATCGCCGAGAGTCAGCATCTGCTGAAAGGTTTGAATTGCACCCTGCTCGTTGTTGTTATCGGCGTAAGCGGAGCCGAGGCGTTCGAGGAAAATCCCGCGGTTCTCAGATTCTTCCTGCGAATATTTCCCATCCGGCTTTTCGGTTTTCTTCAGCAAGTCTTGCAAAGTAGAGATCGCGTCGTCATAGCGTCCCTGAATCTGGTAAATCGTTGCCAGGTCGTATGAAATTTGCTCGGAGTCCTGCACCATCGATTGGGCCTTCTTCAGGTTCTGCAGCGCAAGATCGAGCTTGCCTTCCCTTCGGTAAATTTCGCCCATGCTGATGTAGGTACGGGCATCTTCAGGGTTCGCATCGGCGATGATTTTGTATTGCTCGAGTGCCTTATCAGTTTGGCCATCTTTTTCGTAGGTCTCTGCAAGTCCGCGAATGGCGTCGAGGTTGTCGCGATCCATTGCGATCGCATGCTGATAGGCTTCGATGGCTTTCTTATAGTTTTTCTGCTGGTCGTAAGTATCGGCAAGGGCGGCGTAGAGTTTCGCCGAGCGGCTGGATTCCGGAACAGCAGCCAATGTCTCGGCAGCTTTGGTGGTATCCCCTTCTTCGTTGTAAAGCGTCGCCAGTGAAGTGACAGCCTCTTCGGAGTCCGGCGCCAGCTTCACTGCGGTCTGGGCTTCTTGCTCGGCCTTCTTCATCTGGCGATCGGCACGGTACAGCCTACCCAGCATGATGTGATCGTCTGCGCTCGAAGGATCGAGCTTCACGATCTCTTCATACTGCTCTATGGCCAGCTTCAAGACGCTGTCTGAACCGCTGCCCTCTTGCATGTCGCCAAGCGAACGCAAATAGATGTGGCCGAGAAGGCGATGAGCTTCGAGATTGTTGGGATCGCGCTGCAGGATGTCTTGCGCTTCGGAGACCGCGTCCTTGATGCGTCCACTGCGCGCGTAAAGTTCCGCCAGCCCCGCAGTGAGATATTGCGACGAAGGATCGGCCTGGATTGCCAGCCGATATTCCTGAATCGCCTTCGACATCAGATCGCTTCGCCCATAGACCGCCATCTGCTCTTCATACGTATGAGCCATGGTGAAGTGATAGTACGCGGCAGCCTTGTCTTCTTTGTGAGGAGTGGCGTCGGCAGTCTTAGTGGAAGCTGGCGGAGCTGAGTCGGAGTCCTCCGCCTTGGGGTTCGCGGGTCTCGACGGCGTGTTCTGATTTTCAGGCGATGAAGTTTGCTGGCCAAAACACAGGCAAGCGCTGAGCAAGAGAGCAACAAAGAGTTGTTTCATGAAGTACCTGCGGCCTCCCAAGGCCTTAGCGATTGGATGCTGAACCGCTCGCGGTGGGTGCTTTGGGTATTTTACCCTGCCAGGTCGAGCGCATGGCGAACGGCGGTAACGCGACAGTGCAGTGGCCGAAGTGACAAATATCGGGATGAGTATGGGGAAACTGTGGTTCAATTGTGAGCTGCTCGATGAGGTATCCCATGAAAAGGCGAGCCATTTCTTTTTCCAAGCTGCTTTTCTTCACCATTTTCTTGGCGGCTACTTCGGTCGCTGCCGAGGAACCGAAATCGAACCCTGAAAGAACACACGCTTTCGAACTTTACCAGCAAGGAAAAATGGTTGAGGCAATGCCTTTGCTTGAGCAACTTGCGGCAGATAATCCAAAGGACATCGCGGTTGTCGAATCATGGGGGGTCTCGATTCTCAGCTATTCACAGACAGTTACTGATCCGGTGCTTCGGCAAAAAGCAAGGGCAAGAGCAAGGTCGATATTGGTAGAGGCTGCGGCTTTGGGCGATAAAAGTGACCTCTGCGAAACTCTGTTGCGAATGATTCCGGAAGACGGCACTTTTCCAACATACTCCGACAAAAAAGACGTCGACTCAGCAATGCAACAGGCGGAATCGGATTTCGCGCGCGGGGATATAGAAAAAGCACGCCAGGGTTACCTGCGCGCATATCTTCTCGATTCCAAACAGTATTACGCAGCCCTCTTCATTGGGGATACGTACTTCAAACAGCAACAACCGGTCTATGCAGGTCAGTGGTTCGCGAATGCCATCCAGATCAATCCTGATGTGGAGACTGCATACCGTTATTGGGGAGACGCACTGCTCGCGCACGGCGACCTGGAGAAAGCGCGGGGCAAATACATCGACGCGATCGTTGCAGATCCCTACAACCGGACCTCTTGGAATGGATTAAACAACTGGCTTACGCGAACAAAACTGAAATTGAACTGGATACGACTGAAGGATCGAGTCGCGGTGGAACTCAAAGATGGAAAGACAAACGTCACACTGGACAGCTCGCTCGCCCAGAACGATTCCGTTCTCATGGCCAGCTGGTTGGCCTATGGTATGTCGCGGGCTTCCTGGGCGCGTGACAGATTTGCCAAGGAATACCCGAGCGAGCCGTCGTACCGGCATTCGTTGAAGGAGGAGACTGAATCTCTTCACATCCTGCTGGAAATCGCGACCCGTAACGCAGCGAAGGACAAAGTAGACCTCGCTGCAACGGATCTGGGCGGTTTAGTACAGGTCGACAAAGCTGGCTTTCTGGAACCGTTCGTGTTGTTGAATCGCGCCGACAATGGGATCGCGAGGGACTATGAGAGTTATCGCGCCGCGAATCGGGAGAAGATCAGGCAGTACATGAGTCAGTTCGTGGTTCCGCAAACGCCGCCACAAACCACCGCAAATTGATGCTGCAGCGCCCACTCGCGGCGGTGAATCGTCAAGCCTGGTGACCTTCGTTCCAATCCTTCTCTGAACTTTTTATACAAAGTCGGCAAAATTACCGACGGAGGCCAGATCGAATGCCTCGGAAAGCGGTAAAATTAGGCTAGAAATCAACAACTTACGCTTTCTGCAGTTTGGCATCGCACTTGATATACGTAAGGGTAGGCGTCAGCATCTTAGGATTTGGCGCCTAAAATGCTGAATTTAGGCCCCGGAGCGCGAAATCTCCCGGGGCAGACGACGCCAAGGTTTCTGGCTCAGCGTAGCGTCAGCGCTGGCCGGCACGTTCGGTTCGGAGAACATCCGATACCCACGAACCGTGCTCCCGTTTTCCAGGACGCAACATATCGCGATCACGCCCGCGCAAGGCGTGTGGCGCGGAGATGCCCGAGCGAGAGCTCAGAGCAGCTCCCCCGAAGTACCAGGAGGATGTAGCAAATGATCAATCGCGCAGTGGTAGCGTTGTTCGTCGCATTCGTACTTTCGCTGCCGGCACTTGCTCAACAGTCGAGCTCCACCCCGAGCGACCAGTCGCAAGCGGCATCGACCCAATCCACCCAAAGCACCAGCGGCGAATCCGCCACCGGTAAGGCCCCGCTGCAATATGAAAGCCGTCAGGGGTTCTGGGGCAAAGTAAACCCGTTTGCCCGCAAGAAGTATGTCCAGCGGCAGACTCAGCCGATCCGCGACCGCGTGAACGAACTGGATGAGCTGACCGCGGCCAACTCGAAGATGATTAAAGACGTCGATTCGCGCGCACAGCAGGGCATTCAGATGGCCTCGAACAAGGCCAACGAAGCCGACCAGCACGCAGTTGATGCCGGCAATAAGGCCACCCAGGCGCAAAACACCGCGACCCAGGCCAACACCCGGCTGACCACGGTTGAGACCGTTGTCAGCAACATCGACCAATATAAGTCGACGAACCAGACCGAAATCCGCTTCCGTCCCGGCCAGACCGTTCTGAGCCAGGCAGCGAAGCAAGCAATCGACCAGATGGCCGAGCCGGTGAAGAACCAGCGCGGATACATCATCGAAGTGCAGGGTTTCTCGGCGGGCAAGGGACAGACTGCGATCGCGACCTCGCGCAAGATGGCTGACGCCGTGGTTCGCTACCTGGTTGAGAACCACGAAATTCCGGTTTACCGGATTTACGTTCTCGGCATGGGTAACGCCCCGGTGCAGACCGCTTCTGCCGAAAACGGCGAGAAGCCGAAGCGCATGAGCGGCGGCCGGGTTGAAATCAGTCTGCTAAAGAATGACCTTGAGCAGCTGGCTTCGACGGGCAGCGCAGCACCGCAGCAGTAATTCCCACCTTTTAAAAGAAAACGCCTCCCGATTGGGAGGCGTTTCTTTTTGCTCAGAAATATCGGTTACGCAGTCTTTTTCTCCTGCTCATTCAGCGGCTCCGACTGTTTGCGGTGCTGTTCGGCCTTTATCGAATCCGGCAGGAAGCGACCGAGTTCGCCTTGCACCTTGGTTTTCATCGACGACGCGTAGATGTGGTCTTCGTTTTTCATCAAGGCTTCGAAGCCTTGCTGGGCGACATCGCGAGGATCGTTGGTGTACTTCCCTTCCGAACCTACTTTCGTATTGTCAAGCCCCGCGCGATGGAAGAAATCCGTGTTGGTCGGGCCAGGCTGGAGCGCCGTTACGGCGATATTTGTGTCCTTCAATTCGGCTCGAAGGCCTTTCGCGAAAGATAGATCGAAGGCTTTTGTCGCACCATAAACCAACTCAAGCGGCGAAGGCATGGTTCCCGCGATGGAAGATGTGATGAGAATTTTGCCTTCATTTCGCGCCACCATCTGTTTGACCACTCGCTTTGCAAGGTGAACAACGGAAGTGCAATTCAGCTGGACCATCTTCAGCTCTTCGCTCAAATCAGTTTCACGCGCAAAGTCGCCGCCGACCCCGACGCCCGCATTCAGAGCGATCGCATCCACCGGACGCCCGGTGCTCTCGATCTCACTCCAGAGCTGCTCTACGCCTTCGTAGGTCGAAAGATCCGCCTGCACGGGTGTTACTTCGACTCCAAGATTCTTGAGTTCCGCAGCTGCGCCTTCCAGCCTTTCGCCACTGGAGTTGACTAGCAGGTCGTATCCGTTCTCTGCAAAGACTCGCGCCAGTTCCAAACCTATTCCGCTGGACGCTCCTGTAACCACTGCAAATTTATCGGCCATAGTTTCTCCCTACTTGTCGGGGTTTAGACGTGCAAGGCAAGAGTGAGTTTGTACCTTCAGCTTTGGAATCGAGAGATGGACCGCAGCGCTGAGTGGCGATTGTGGTGCGCTATCCTACTCACATGCCGCTGAAGGAGTCGGAAGCGATCGTTCTGCGGACCTATCCTTTCCGCGAATCCGATCTGCTGATCACGCTGTTCACCCGCAATGAGGGCAAGGTTCGGGGCGTAGCGCGGGCGGCGAAAAAATCGCGGCGCCGATTCGGCGGCGCGCTCGAGCCGCTCACGTATGTGAAGGTCGCCTACGAAGATCGCGAGCGGCAGGAACTGGCGCGCCTCGATGCGTGCGAGGTGATTGAGTCGCCTCTGGCGTCGGAGGTCAGTTATCCCCGAGCGGTTGCGCTGGGGCATGTTGCAGAACTGCTGGATGAATTGCTGCCGGATCGTGAAGCCAACGATGCGGTCTTCCGGCTGGCTTTGTCAGTCCTGGCGCAACTGCGTGGGGAGGACTTCTGGCTTCCGGTTACCTATTTCGAATTGTGGATGGCGCGGCTGATGGGGTATCTGCCGGATATTTCTGAGTGCATCGTGTGTGGGCGCGTGCTGAACGGCAGCCGGGCTTACTTCCATGCGCTGGCCGACGGCTTGATGTGCCCCGAAGACAAGCGACTGGCTTCGTCTGAGATGTCCGCTGAATCGCGCAAGCTGGCGGGGCAGATGCTGCGGGTGCCTTTATCGGCGGTGAATGGGGCGGCACTGGAATCCTCCGCGCAGGATCTGCGAAAGTTCTTGTTGCAGACACTGGAGCGGCATATTGAAAAGAAATTGGTGACGAGAGGAATGCTGGATCGGTTATCTGATTGGCGTCCCAGCTCACCCAGGAGCAACTAACAATGTACCGGAGAACCGCCACGGCGATAGTCTTTGGATTTTCCGCGCTCCAGACCATCGCATTAAGCGCAGCTCAGGAATCTTCTCCCAGCGTTGTTCAGCCAGTTCTCACTGAGCCCGGCGCAACCCCATTCCACTTGAGTGCGAGCATTACCGAACAGGCGGATTTCAATGAACATGTTGATCTCGAACTGTTCTGGGTTGCTGCCAACAAGTGGCGAAGAACAATTACTTCCCAGAATTTCTCGCAAGTGTTGGTAGTGAATGGCGACAAGGTTTTTGAACAGGATTCAGATGACTATTTCCCTCTTGGAATACAGGCGCTCACTACTGCACTCATTGATCCTCGTCCTGCGTTGCAGGCTTGGAGGCCGGGTGATCTGCTGCTCACGAAGGCCAACGGAGCTGCCGAGGAATCCGGCAAGTTTTGCTTCAATATTGCGAAAACGATGTGCGGTAAGTCTCGTTACGGATTAACGGAAACAATCGGAGCGCCGGGCGAGTTCGTTACCTTTTCCGACTACAAGCCATTCGAGGGCAAGCGCGTCGCGAGACTGGTGACCTACAAAGTTGACCAAGGCGACAGCCTTCAGGCGCGAGTCACGTCTTTAGAGAAAATGGGCAGCATCGACGAGAAGCTCTTTGAAATCGACCAGCCCACGTCGAAGGAGAAACAGCTCGCAGTAGAAACAGTAAGTCAGGCAGAGCTAAGCGATCGAGCATTACAACCGCTGGAAATCATCTGGCCCCAGGTGTTAGACGGACGCACAACGGGTGAGACCTCTTATCTTATTTCGATCGACAAAACGGGCAAGGTCCGCGATGTCCTGCCGCTTGACGTCGCTATCGAGAGAGCGAACGATTCCGCACGCAGGCAGATTTTCGACTGGAAATTCAAGCCAGTACAGAAAGACGGCGTATCACTACAGACTGAGGCGGTCTTGAAGTTCAATTTCAATACCCGCGCATACGGACCGGCAGACATGTTAACGGACTCCGATGCAAGAAAGCTCGCCACTAATGCGGTCGAACCAGATTTCCCCGCAGGATCAGTTCCAGGGACCACCTGCGCCATCCGAGTTGCCGTGGATTCTTTCGGAAGCCTCATCGAGCAGATTGCCGGGGACTGTGCTCCTGGGCTGTATGAAGTCTGTTCCCGAACTCTTGGTAAGTGGCGTTTCAGCCCGATCACTCAGGACGGAAAGCCGCTTCCCTACAGGGCAGAAATTTTGTTCCACGTTCCGTAGTCGGCAGAGGCTGACGGCACCGGCGCCTTCCTTTACAATCACTCATTACCCCTGAATCCCAGTTGTGAATAAACTCGCTGCCAACTCGCTTACCTTTCAGGAGCTCATCCTGCGCCTGCAGACATTCTGGGCAGAGCGCGGATGCGTGCTGCAGCAGCCCTACGATCTTGAAGTCGGGGCAGGGACCATGGCTCCGGAGACTTTTTTGCGCGTGCTGGGACCGAAGCCTTACAAAGTAGCCTATGTCCAGCCTTCGCGGAGGCCGGCTGACGGACGCTATGGCGAGAATCCGAATCGGCTGTACAAACACATGCAGTTGCAGGTGATCTTGAAGCCCCCGCCGGAGAATGTGCAGGAGGTGTATCTCGAATCTCTCGCCGCAATGGGAATTGATCTCCGCCAGCACGACATCAAGTTCGAAGAGGACAACTGGGAGTCGCCGACGCTGGGCGCGTGGGGGATCGGTTGGCAGGTCATGCTCGACGGCCTGGAGATCACGCAATTCACCTACTTCCAGCAGTGCGGCGGCGTCGATCTGAACCCGATCTCGGCGGAGTTAACCTACGGACTGGAGCGGATTGCGGCGTTTTTGCAGGATGTGGATTCGATTTATGACATTGTTTGGGCGCGCGATCCGCTCTCGGGCCATGCGACCAACTATGGGGACGTGCGCCTGGCCGACGAACTGCAGCTCTCGGTCTACAACTTCGAAATGGCGGATGTCGAGAAGACATGGAAGCATTTCGATTTGTGCGAGGCGGAATGTAAAACGCTACTGGACCAATATCAGGAACTGATCCGGCTCGGTAATGATCCTGATCAAAAAATCGCGGAGAGTATTGAGAAATTGAAGCGCGAAATTGGTTATCCCATTTCAGAGCAGAAGAAACGATTCCCGCTGCTCGCAGCTTACGAGCTATGCCTAAAGTGTTCGCATTTGTTCAATATTCTCGACGCTCGCGGCGCGATCTCAGTAACCGAGCGCGTCGGCGTGATTGCGCGTGTGCGGGCACTAGCAGTAGGGATCGCAAAGGCCTGGGTGGACCAGCAGAACGCAGGGTCGGAGGCTGCCAAAACGGAGAGCGAACCCGCAATCGAGAAGAAACCGATCCATTTAGTATCAGCCACGCCCTGAGCGGTCATTGTGCTGCAACCTCGACTGCCTGGATTTTCCAAAAAAACCAGGAGCTAAAAGCTAACAGCTAGAAGCTTGTTCTTATGAAAACCGGAATCATCGGCCTGCCGCAGGTGGGCAAGACATCGCTGTTTCGGATTTTGACCAAGGCTGCGCTCTCGCCGGCGCATGCAAATCCACGCGAGGCGCACATTGGAGTGGCCAAAGTTCCTGACGACCGCCTTGATCGGCTGGCCGCGCAATACAACCCGAAGAAATTGACACATGCATCGGTGGATTACGTCGATGTCGGAGCGATCGGGCAAGAAGCTTTGAAAGAGTCGGGATACATCGGGCACCTGCGGCAGGTGGATGCGCTTGCTCACGTGGTGCGGGCATTTGAGGACGACTCGATTCCGCACGTGGGGCCGGTCGATCCGCTACGCGATATCAAAAATGTCGAATTTGATTTGATGGTCAGCGATCTTGGGCAGATCGAAAAGCGCCTCGAGCGCGTCGAAAAAGATTTGAAGAAGATGCGCTCGGCTGATCTCGAGAAAGAATTCGAGCTGCTGAAGCGGGCAAAAGCCCACCTTGAGACCGAGCGTCCGCTACGCGAGCTGGAGATGACGCCTGAAGACAAGAAGCGCTTTCGCGGTTTCATGTTTCTGAGTGAGAAGCCGATTTTGTATGTGCTGAATATCGGCGAGAGCACAGAATTGGGTAAAGATCTGGAAGCAGCAGTGGCGAAGTATAAGTTGGGAGATGTGGCCTCAAAGCCGAATGCAGGTGCCACGGCCATTTGCGGAAAAGTCGAAGCCGAGCTCTCTGAAATGAGCGATGCCGATGCCGCGGAATTCCTTTCCAGTTACGGGCTGACCGAAAGCGGTTTGGCTAGGCTGATTCGAAAAAGCTATGAGCTACTCGGGCTGATTTCGTTTTTCACCATCGGCGAAGATGAATGCCGCGCATGGACGATTCCGGGGAATACCAAGGCGGCACAGGCGGCGGGGGCGATTCACTCTGATTTGGAAAAGCACTTCATCCGCGCAGAGACGATCCGCTGGGACCAGTTGCTCGAAGCCGGATCAGAAGCCAACGCCCGTGCCAAAGGCATTCTTCGCCTCGAAGGCAAAGACTACATTGTGCAGGATGGAGACGTGCTGCACATCAGGCACTCGGGGTAGCAGTCAATCCACAGGCCTGCAATTTCTCAAGAAGCATCGGCCCAATCTGCGAAACGGAACCCGCGCCCAACGTCAGGATCATGTCGCCTTCGTGGGCTTGCTCGGTCGCGGCATTCACAGCTTCTTCAAAAGAACTGACATAGCGAACAGAATTCCCACCCTCTCGCAAAGGACGCGAGAAGGGTGGGGCAGCCCAGTTTCCTGAGATTCTCTGCGCCAACGCTTCTCCCGTGATTCCTTCGATCGGCTGCTCGCTTGCTGGATAGATGTCGAGTACGCATAAAGAATCAGCATCGTTGAAAGCAGTGGCGAATTCGTCCATCAAGTCGCGGGTGCGAGTGTAACGATGCGGTTGGAAGATGACGTGAATCTTGCGATATCCGCACTGGCGCGCGGCGGCCAGCGTGGCGCGGATTTCAGTCGGATGATGGCCGTAGTCATCGATAACAGCAATGCCGTTCACCGTACCGCGTAACTGAAAGCGTCGATCGACTCCGCGGAAATTTTCCAGCGCTTCGCGAATTTGCGGAACGGGAATGTCGAGACCGACACCGACGGCGATGGCGGCAGTCGCGTTCAGAACATTGTGCAGGCCAGGAACGTGAAGCTGAAATTCGCCAAGCTCTTTCTCGCGAAAGGCAACCCTGAACCACGTAGCCCCGGACGCCCCTGTCCGGGGCGGGCGGGTGAGGGTACCGGCCGCTACGTGAGCCGATGTTGGGGCGGGCCTGTGGGAATCCGATGCTCCAAGTGACACGCAAAAATCTGATCCCTTTCGCGTTCCGTACGTCACCATCCTTCGCTTCAGCTTCGGCAAAACTCGGCGGAGAATCGGATCGTCATTGCAGACCACAACAATTCCGTAGAACGGCACACGGTCCATGAAGTCGAGGAAGGCTCGCTTTACGTCCTGCATGTTGCGATAGCAGTCCATGTGCTCGCGGTCGATATTGGTAACGACGGCGATAATCGGCGAGAGTTTTAGGAATGAGCGATCGCTTTCGTCGGCTTCGGCGACGAGGTATTGCGAACGACCGAGACGAGCATTGGAGCCCATCGCATCCACGCGGCCGCCGACAACGACCGTCGGATCAAGTCCGCCGGCAGCCAGCACGGCAGCGATCATCGAAGTTGTGGTGGTCTTGCCGTGCATGCCGCCGACGGCAATTCCATATTTCAGGCGCATCAGCTCGGCAAGCATTTCGGCGCGCTGAATTACGGGAATGTGCAGGCGATGCGCTTCGTCGAGTTCCGGGTTATCGGAGGAGATCGCAGAGCTTGTAACGACGACTTCGGCACCCGTGACGTTTTCTGCACGGTGTCCTTCGAAAATCTTCGCGCCGAGAGCTTCCAGCCGGCCGGTTACGGATGAACGCTTTAAGTCAGAGCCGGAAATTTTATAGCCGAGATTCAGCAATACTTCGGCGATGCCGCTCATGCCGATGCCGCCAATCCCGACGAAATGTATGCGCTGAATTTTGGCGAACATAAATACAACTTCTTGGCCACGGATTTACGCGGATCAACACGGGTCAAAATCGGGAAAACTCAACAAACTAAAATCCGTGAAATCCGTGTTAATCGGTGTCTGCTCCTGAAGTTTCTATTCCAGCCACTTTCGCTGCCAGCTCCGCAATTTCTTTCGCGGCGTCAGGATGCGACATGGCGCGCGCCGCCTGGCTCATGTGCCGCAGCCGCGACGGATCTTCGAGCAGCGCGCAAATCGTGTCCACCAGCCAGACTTCGTCGAGATTCGTTTCTTCGAGTACGACCGCAGCTCTGGCCTGCTCCATGGCTTCGGCGTTGCGGCGCTGGTGGTCATCGGCTGCGCGCGGAAATGGGACAAACACTGCGGGCTTCCCTGCAGCAGCAATTTCAGCGACCGTGCTGGCGCCTGAGCGGCACAACACGAGATCGGCGCGGGCGAAAAATGCGGGCATGTTGTCGATGAATTTGTGGACCTCGGCGGAAATCGCAATTCCCGAGTACGCGGCGTGCACTTCATTATAGTCACGCTCTCCGGTCTGGTGAATGACGTGCAGACCTGGAAAACGTTTCACCAGTTCCGGCAGGGAGCGGATCACAGCTTGATTGATCGCGTGCGCGCCCTGGCTGCCGCCAAAGACGAGCAATACCGGAGCATCCGGCACATAGGGTTTGTTTGGAATTTCGAAGAATGCGGGACGCACGGGAACCCCGGTCACGACAGCATTGCGGAAATGTTCAGCCGTTTGTTCGAAGTGAACTGCTGCGGCGGAAACGAAGCGCGCCACCACGCGATTGGCGAATCCGGGGACGAGATTCGGCTCGAATGCCAAAGTTGGAATGTGCTTCAAGATTGCCGCCAGCATCGCCGGTCCCGATGCGTATCCGCCGACGCCGATCACGACGTCAGGTTGAAACTCGTTGACCATTCCGGCAGCCGCGACAACTGCGCGCGGAAGATCGAACATGGTTCGCAGCCGGGTGGCCAAGCTTACGCGATTGAGAGCTCCAACTTTGACCAACTTAAGAGGGAATCCAGCAGCAGGAACCAGACGATTTTCGAGTCCTCGCGCTGTGCCGATGAACAGCACCTCTGCCTGGTAGCGCTTCACGAGTTCCTGCGCAATGGCAAGAGCGGGAATCACGTGGCCGCCAGTACCTCCGCCGGCGAGAATGGCTCTCATGAGTGGAAATATATCCGAACCGGCATGGCGTTTACTCCGCTTGCTTGGTGATATTCAACAGCACGCCAATGCAGGCAAGCGTAATGAAGAGCGACGAGCCACCGTAGGAAATCAGCGGCAGCGGAATGCCTTTGGTCGGCATGAGTCCAAGCACCACGCTGATGTTGATGAAAGCCTGCACGACCACCATAGCGGTAATGCCCACGGCGAGAAAACGCCCGAACAGGTCTTGCGTGCGAAGCGCGGTCCGCACTCCGCGCCATAGAAACGTCGCAAACAAGAGCACAACGCAAAGGCATCCGACCAGCCCTAGCTCTTCGCCGAGAACAGAAAAAATAAAATCCGTGTGCGGCTCGGGCAGATAAAAGAGCTTTTCCTTACCTTCCATCAAACCAACGCCGGTCAATCCGCCGGTTGAAACGGCAATGAGCGATTGAATGATGTGGAAGCCACGGCCCTGCGGATCAGAGTAGGGGTCAAGAAATGCCAAAATTCTAGCGCGTCGATATGCCACGTGGAAGATGAGAAAGTACAGCGGCAGCAGCGATCCCATGAAGGCATAGGCGAGGTATTTAACTTCGAGTCCGGCAACGAACAGAATACAAATTGTGATCGCCCCGCACGCGATGGCGGTGCCGAGATCGGGTTGAAACACAATAAGGGCGATGAATAGCAAAGTCGGGATGACGGCGGGCAGCAGCGTATTGCGCCAGTCGTCCATCGACTTTGTACGAGTTTCAAGAAAAAAAGCCAGGAACAGGATCAGCGCCGGCTTTGCCAACTCTGAAGGTTGGAAGGAGAAGCCACCGAAGTGGATCCAGCGATGCGTGTGATGCGCGCGGTCGAGAAAAAAGACCGAGATCAGCATCAACGTAGTCAGTCCTAAGAGCGAAAATACAACTGCAGGATGCTTCAGGCGTTTGTAGTCGATGCGCATGCCAATGAACATCGCCATGAAACCGGCGATTGCCCAACCAAATTGCCGAAGCAGGAAGAAATATCCAGAGTGATACCGCTCTTTTGCGATCACTGCCGAAGCGCTGAAGACCATCACCAGGCCGACAAACACGAGCAACAAAGTCACTATGAAAAGCAATCGATCGACGCTGACGCGCTTGGCCATGCGAGATTCATTTCACCACGGAGACAGGGAGACACGGAGAAAACTTTGAGTAGGAAATCTGAAGCGCAGTTTACTCTTGTGGTTCAGACGAGCCACTCGCGGACTGCATGCTCAAACCGAGCACGAGATCTTTGAACACACGTCCGCGGTGCTCGTAGTTCTGGAACTGATCGAAGCTGGCGCAGGCGGGAGCTAACACCACAACGTCTCCCGGTTGCGCAACTGCGGCCGCATGCTTCACAGCCGATTCGATGGTGCCGGAGGATACGATACTCGTTGCTCCTTTGATCTGGGACTGTATCTTCTCTGCTGCTGCCCCGATGGTGTACACCGCCTTGACCCGCTGGCGTAGTAAATCTTTCAGAACGGAGTAGTCGCTGCCTTTGTCTTTGCCGCCGAGGATTAAGTGAACGTTGGCAGGAAACGATTCCAGGGCCTTGATGGTCGCATCCACGTTGGTGGCCTTTGAATCGTTGTAATATTCCACACCGCAAATGGTGGCCACGTATTCCAAGCGGTGCTCGACAGCCTTAAAGCTCCGGACTGCGGCGCGGATACTCTCGCCAGAGCACCCCATGAGTGCGCCTGCACAAACACCGGCGAGCACATTTTCAAGATTGTGAGCACCTTTAAGCGGAATCTCTGCCAAGGGCATGATTTCGATCTCTCGGCCCTTGACTCGCACCGCGATTTTTCCTTCTCGCACGAATGCACCAGAGTCGACCTCGCGTTTGCGCGTGAACCAAAAAACCTGAGCGCGCGTACGAGAAGCGAGTTCTACGCAGGTAGGATCGTCTGCATTCAGAACGGTGTAGTCATCTGCGGTTTGGTTCTCAAAAATGCGAGCCTTTGCATCGACGTAAGAGGCAAATGTACGGTGCCGGTCGAGGTGGTCGGGTGTAATGTTCAGAACGACGGCAATTTTCGGGCGGAATGTACAGATGGTTTCCAACTGGAAACTCGAAACCTCGAGCACGATAGCGGTATTGGAACTTGCTTTGCCGGCGAAGGAGATCGCCGGGATGCCGATGTTACCGCCGACCAGCGTCTCAAGACCGCCAGCTTTCAAAATTTCACCAACCAAGGTCGTGGTTGTTGTCTTTCCATTAGAACCGGTGATGGCGACGATTGGACCTTTTAAGAATTGTGCGGCCAGCTCAATTTCTCCGATAACTGACTGCCCCAGGTTGCGTGCCTGAACGATGGGCGGCGCGTCGACGGGAACGCCCGGACTAACCACAACCAAATCCTGATTCTGCAATGTCCGCGCTGCATGGCCGCCGGTCTCGACAGCAATTCCTTGGTCCAGTAGGGCTGGCATTTGATCGCGCAGTTGATCTTCGGATTTGGAGTCCGAGACCGTCACCCGCGCTCCCTGCGACTGCAGGAAGAGCGCAGAGGCCAGACCCGAGCGGCCTAACCCGAGCACCAGGACTCGCTTTCCATTCAATTCCATAAATTCGGCTGCCGACAGTTTGAAGGAATCATGCTCCCGGTAGCAAGTCAGCAACTCCTGAGCCCGTTTCAAGACAATCTTTCGGCAACGGTTTCATCGATGCTTAGCATCATTCCTTTGACAAACCGTTAACCGGAATTTCTGATATTCTCATGCGTTTTGTTTCACCATCAGAGTGGTTTCGAAGCCCGGGTGCTCAAACCTGCCCGGTTGTAGTTGCGAGGTGAAGAGTGGAAAGGCGCGGACAGAAATATCATCGGGAGCGCCTGGGCGAGGCCCTGCGGGAAGAGATTGAAACCATTGTGGAAGGGGAGTTGGGCGATCCGCGGATTGGACTGGCCACCGTGACCGAGGTCGAATTGGCGGAAGATGCGCGATCGGCACGAGTGCTGGTAGCCGTGCTCGGAACGGATGAGGAGTGCCAGAAAAGCATGGAGGGACTGGCGGCTGCGGCATCTTTTATTCGTCACGAGGTTGCGGACCGACTCAAATTGCGTCGCGCGCCGGAATTGTTTTTTCTGCTCGATCGATCCGAAAAATACAACGCAAGAATCGACGAACTGCTGAAACGAACGAAGAAAAACGCGAAGTGACACATGCTGGAGAAGGTCCTAGCCGAAATCGAACGCCGGCAGCGGTTTGTGCTCACTTCACACGCCCGTGCCGATGGAGACGCAGTCGGGTCGACGCTGGCGTGCCGCGAAATCCTGCATCGTATGGGCAAGCAGGCAGAAGTCGTGCTGCGTGACGGTGTGCCGCGCGTGTACCAGCAACTCCCGTTTGCAGGCAGCGTAGTCCAAGCCGAACGGGTGAATGGGAGCTACGATGCCGCTATTCTTTTGGAGTGCGATAGCATTCAGCGTACTCGACTGGAAGGGCTGGAACAGCAGTTCCTGATCAACATTGACCATCACAAGAGCGGCCGCGCTTTCGCACACGTTAATTGGATCGACCCAAAGGCCGTCGCTACGGCAGAAATGGTTTATCGACTGGCGCGCGAGGCTGGGGTGAAGGTCACGCCGGAAATCGCGACCTGCCTCTACACCGCGGTACTCACGGATACCGGCGCGTTCATGTTTGAAGGGACCAACGAACACACCTTTGAACTGGCGCGGGAACTGGTACTCGCGGGAGCCGACCCGGCGCGCTGTGCGCGCGATATTTACTTTGGTCATTCCACAGCGAAGGTACGTTTGCTCGGCGCAGCGCTTTCGGCCTTGCAACGCGAGGGGCCACTCGCCTGGATATGGGCGACCCAGGAGCAGATGGAGCGCGTCGGAGCAAGAGAAGAAGATTGTGAAGGCCTGGTGAACTACGCGCTGGCAATAGGCGACGTCGAAGTCGCGGCCTTTTTCCGGGAGCTTCCCGACGGCCGGTTTCGCGTAAGTTTGCGAAGCAAGGGCAAACTGGACGTAGCCTCGCTCGCTGAGGAATTCGGCGGCGGTGGCCATGCTTGCGCGAGCGGCTGCGCCGTGGAGGGCCCGCTCCATGTTGCGGTAGAAAAAATATTGGGAAAGGTCAGGGGACGGCCGTGAGTGGTGAATCGTAGTTCGTGATTCGTGTTTTGTGTCTCGTGGGTCGTTAATCAAGAGACAGCACGCCTAAGTGGTCGATGGTTGATTCTTACGTTTGCGAAGGGATCCGTATGGTACTGACCACTAGCCACTGATCGCGATTCACGAGTCACGATTCGCAAGTCACGAGGCACGAGTCACTGGCACTAACCACCTTGAACCTTCGCTCCCGAATAACGGACTGGCTACTGTTAATTACAGTTCCCGCGTTCTTCTTCCTCTGGAAGCTTTCGGCTTTCGGCCTGATCGGAGCCGATGAGCCGAGATACGCGCAAGTTGCCCGGGAAATGCTGGCACGGCATGACTGGATTACCCCGACACTCGGCGGGGTTCCGTGGCTGGAAAAACCTCCACTCTATTATTGGGAGGCGATCATTGCGTACAAGCTTTTCGGCGTGAGTGATTGGGCCGCGCGCCTGCCGTCCGTGCTCGATGCATTTCTGCTGGTGTTGGCGGTGTACCTCTTGTCCCGCCGCATTCGCCCGCAAATCGCGCTCGATGCCGCTCTGATGGTTGCGACCACAGCGGGCGTTACCGGGTTTGCACGAGCAGCTTCAATGGACATGCCTCTGGCATCAACATTCGCCATCGCCATGCTCGCCTGGTACGCCTGGCTGGAGACGCAGGACCGAAAGTACCTCGTCATGTCTTACGTGTTTCTCGCCTTGGCGACACTGGCCAAAGGCCCCGTTGCGCCGTTCCTCGCCATAGCGATCATAGCGGTTTTTGCTGCGACACAGAGGAGTGCCCAGAGTATCAGCAGGACAGTCTGGGCTCCCGGGATCGTACTCTTTTGCGTAATCGCACTGCCTTGGTATTTGCTGGTGCAAATCAGGAATCCGCAGTTTTTTCACGAATTCATTGTGGAACACAACCTGGCGCGATTCGGGACCAACCTCTACCATCATCCCGAGCCTTTCTGGTATTACGTTCCGGTCAGCTTGATCGCGTGGGTTCCGTGGTCCGCGTTCGTAGTCGCTGGGATCGCATCGGGAGTGCGGCAATGGCAAAAACGAGCCTTAGACAAAATGCAATGCTTTCTGCTCATCTGGACGGTCGTGATCTTATTTTTTTTCTCGGTCTCGCGATCAAAGTTGCCTGGGTACATTCTGCCGGCAATTCCGGCAGGCGCGATTCTCGCTGCTCAGTTCTCCCGCAGTCTGGGGTTGCAAGAATCGACATCGAAGGCGCCCCGCATCGCTGTGTACGGAATTCATGCCGCTCTCCTTGGAGGACTTGTCTTTTGCGCCTTGCTCATTCAACAGCTTGTTCTGAATCATCACATTCCATGGAATGCGCCTGCCCCTCTGACGCTAGCTATAGTCATCGCGATCGGGATTTTCGCGTTGCTCGCCAAGTCGGAGCTAAGGAGCCTGCGGGCTGCGACACTGGTTCCTGCAGTAGTAGCTCTGTCTCTGGCAATCAGATCTGGTGCGCTGCCCCTAGACGAGAGTCTTTCCGCGAGACCCGTGGCAAAAGCATTGGCAGGATTCGATCCGCATCATCTTCCGATCGCGGTATTTCTGGTTCCGCGCGAGACGGAGTTTGGGCTCTCCTTTTACCGGGACCAGAGCGTAGGGCGCTACGAACTTCACCAGATTCCGTCTAAAGAGCATCTGCTGGTCGCAGCGGAAGGATTTGAGAAGAGCATCGCAAAGGAAACTGGAAGAAGGCCGGTCTTTCTGGGTAGGTTTGCGCCACAAAAACTCGAGTTTTTTTATCTGCCCACGCGCTGAACCGCGATTAGTTTCAGCGTCACTCGGCAAATCGCTGCTGAACAACAACGGGACGACCATTGCGTAGAGGTTCGAGTAAATTCCGAACCGCTTCAGATTTTTTGGCTCCGCGTTTCTTGAGCCAATTCTGCAAATCGCGCCGGCAAGCTGGGGCCATGCGAGTGAAGAAGACGCCCGCTCGACCACCTTCATCCGCCCAAATGAAATCGCCGCTGGCGTGCACCACCTCTGTCGTTCCTGGCAGAAGAAATCGCATTGATATGCCACGCAAGGGAGTCAGCGCTTCGGCCGCCCGTAAAGAGACTCCCTGTTCGGTTACATCGAGGACAAGAGCAGGTACGATGCCGGTAGGAAACTGCAAGTAAGCCAGCGTTTCACTCTTCTGCCGGGCGGCAACGCGGCGGTCTTGGTACATGAAACCACGGGCCGCTCGGAATGAATGCAGTACCTGCGCCAGATCGAGCGGCTTGTATAAAACGAAGTTCGCGCCAGCGTGGAATACGCTACCCACTGGGGTTGCCGAGCCGATCATGCCAAACAAAACCGGCCGGCGCTTGGGGGGCAATGCCTTGGCCAACTTGGCGACTGACGCAGCGTCAGGCACGTCAAAATCCACGACCAGGCAAGAGTGATGCTCGGTCGAGACCGTCTCCAGGCTTTCTGGTATCGACGCCGAAATGCGGTACTCCACTCCGAGCTCCGCGAACGCGGCCAACAGCACCTTTACCGATCCACTGCTCCTGGATACGACCAAGGCGTTGATTGTCATGCAAGCAGCTTAATGGCAGCCTGGGGATGACAATAGATTCCTGCTGTAACGAAGGCGGCGGTTACCGCGAGCACTTGACAAGAATGTGTGTTCCGAACGCCTTATGCCACGCGCCGCGTGCGCTCCATAGCCCCCTTTTTCACTTCTGAATAGAGCTCAATCATCGCCCTGTTGAAAGCCGGAATATCACTCGGCTGGCGGCTGCTGATCCAGTTCTTGTCGCGAACCAGTTCCTCATCCTGCCATTTCGCTCCTGCGTTGCGGAGATCGTCCTGGATGGTGTGATAGCTAGTTAGAATACGTCCACGGATCAAGTCGGCGGAAACCAACAACCACGGCGCGTGACAAATTACGGCGATCGGGCCACCCGATTCGTCCATGGCTCGCACAAACTGTTGCGCACGCGGATGCACGCGAATGGTATCCGCATTCAATGCACCGCCAGGCAGAAGGACGGCGTCAAACTGCTCCGGATTCGCCTGGTCCAAGGTCATATCGACCTTGTACTTCTCTGCCTTGTCGTGATGTTTCATCGAGTAAATCTCTCCTGCCTTTGGAGCGATGAGAACCGTCTGGGCTCCGGCCGCATCCAGCGCTTTTCGGGGTTCCTTCAGTTCCGCGTCTTCAACTCCGTCGGTGGCCAAAATAGCCACCCGCACTCCTGCCAAGCTGCTTGTTTCTGCCATTGGTCCTCCTAATTTGTGTCCATTAAGTGTGCCGCAATAGGAGTTCTGGATGGATAGGGAGAAGACTGTATCTCAGTGTGTAAGTTCGAAAACGAGGAAGGTGACTTACTGCTGGTCCTCGGCCGCTAGTTGCTCTCGATAGACATATCCGGCGAGCAGGTTCTTCGCAATGTCCTTATCTTGCGCATCGGGAGCCAGGCGAAGGTAGGCGCTCATGTGCTCGGCGGCACCTTTGTAGTCTTTCTTGGTACCTAGGATCAAGCCGTACACATATTCCATTTCGGGAACCTGGTGCCGGGGATCAAGATCGAGCCCGTGTGTGGCGCTGGCCTCGGCTTGGTTCAACTTCCCGAGATTGTAGTAAGCCATCGAGTTCATGTACCAATATTCGGGAGACGAGCCGGGAGCTAACTGGATGAGATGATCGCTGGCGTCGGCCAAATCTGTCCAGTTCTCCTGACGGGTGGCAACTTTGGCAAGCTCGACGTATCCGTCGAGGAGCTTCGAGTCTTGCGCCACGGCCTGACGAAAGCAGTTCTGCGCCTCCGCATAGCTGCTCTGCCGCGCCTGCACCCGACCCAGTTCGAGCCAGGCGATCGCATATTTGGGGTAGGTTTCGACGGCCTTCCTGAAATAGGTGGTCGCAGCCTGCCAGCGGCCTTTTCGCACTTCTTCTTCGGCTTTTTCGAACGCCTTCCTGGCCTTGTCAGGGGCAGAAAGCGAGCTCACGCTCACAGTATAGCGGGGATCATCGGAGTAAGAATGGTACGCCTTGTTGTCGGACTGGTCGGAGCTTGGCTTTGAGGCCGAACTCGAACTTCCCTGATCATTTGCGGTCTGGGCATCAGCGCCTCGGGGAGTGACCACTGCAAGTTGCGCAAACAGGAGTGCCGGTGAGCAGAGAAGCAGGACGATCCAGTGGAAGTACTTCATGCGTTCCTTCGCACCTTTCCGAAACAACGGCCCTTTGATGACGATCACCTGTTTCGGGCGCAACCGCAATACCCTATTTCAACAGAGAATTCCTCTAACAACTATCGGGGAAAATTTGTATGCCATATCCGAGTTTTTTGCAAGGATTTCCACGAAGGTAACTGGAAAATTTGCAATTTCGAAACAGAACTGCCGTAGAATGAGCTAACTTTACTTGCGTTGCGGGGTATCGGGGCCTCGACGTTGGGTGGCAGTTTGTCAGCTTCTGCAAAACATAACTCTGTTCTGCTTCGGGTTCTGGGGGAGAGCCGTACCTGCTGGCCTCACCTCGCGGGGATCGCTTTCCTTAGCTTTCTATCCCTGCCACTCACCCTGCTCTATCCGCTCCCACTGAAGATTGTTGTTGACAATGTACTTGGGCCCCAACCCCTACCAAATTGGATTTTGTGGCACTCTGCCTGGGCCCATATGCACCGGACGGCGCTGGAGTTCGCCATTCTTGTCTTACTGGGAATTGCAATTCTGGTGAATCTGCAAGGGCTTGCATCGTGGTTGTTGCAAACCTACACGGGCGAGAAGCTGGTATGGGACTTTCGCGCCCGCCTGCTGAACCATGTGCAACGCCTTCCTTTGGTGTTTCACGACCACTACGGTGCTACCGACTCGGTTTATCGGATCCAGCACGATGCGCCCGCCATTCAGTATGTGATGATTCAAGGCTTGGTACCACTAATGACTGCCGGTTTCACGCTGGCGGGAATGATCATTGTGACCGCGAAAATGGACGGGGAACTTGCCTTTGTGACCCTGCTCATAACTCCCGTGTTGTTCCTACTTTCGCTGGGGTGCAGCCGCATCGTTAGAAAGCGTTCCCAGACGATAAAAGGCCTGGACAGCTCGGCCATGTCAGTTATCCAGGAGGTAATCGGCTCGATTCGCGTAATAAAGGCTTTTGGGCAGGAGGGACGGGAGCACGCAAAGTTTATCCGGCGGTCGGGCGAGCGTATGTCACATCAGGTACAGCTCGCGTTGCAGCAGGCATTGTTCAATGTGCTGATCGGTTTGACCATTGCTGGCGGTACCGCGGCGGCTCTCTACATCGGCGTGCATCATGTGCGGGCAGGGATCCTGACCATTGGCTCGCTTTTAATGATCATGGCCTACGTCGCACAGGTCTACCAGCCATTGCAGGTCCTAACTACCAAGGCAACGGAGCTACAGGCTTGGCTCGCAAGCCTGGACCGTACTTTTATGTTGCTTGACCAGGAACCGGAAATTTCGGAGTCGAAAGATGCTTTTGCGATTCAGCAGGCGCGTGGCGACTTCGACTTCAGCAACGTCTCTTTCTTGTATGCCGAGTCGCAGCAGGGCCTACATGAGCTTTCATTCCATGTACCCGCAGGGTCTCGGGTGGGGATAGTGGGAACGACGGGGGCGGGCAAGACTACATTGCTGAATCTGCTGATGCGCTTTTACGACCCCTGCGAAGGCCAGGTTAGGCTGGATGGGGTGGACATCAGTAAGTACCGAATTGCCGATTTGCGAAGGCAATTCGGAGTCGTTTTGCAGGAGCCGGTGCTCTTTGCTGCCAGTGTGGCAGAAAACATCGCGTATGGAAGACCCAACGCCAGCGATGCCGAGATTGTTGAGGCCGCAAAGGCCGCAGCTTCGCACGAGTTCATCTCGGCTTTGCCGGAGGGATACGAGACCCAAGTCGGGGAGCGGGGATCGCGGCTTTCCGGGGGAGAACGTCAGCGAATTTCTCTGGCCCGCGCCTTTCTGCGGAACAGTCCAATACTGATTCTCGATGAACCTACCAGCTCGGTGGACGTTCACACGGAGGAGGCCATCATGCAGGCTACCGAGCGCCTGATGGCGGGCAGGACGACTTTCATGATTGCACACCGGCTGAATACGCTGAAGAGCTGTGATCTGATTCTGGTGCTCGAACATGGCCGCCTGGTCGAGATCAAGGATGGCGAAACAGCACTGTTGTCCCACGCGGCGGCTACTTAGCAACTCGGAAACAAGAAATCAGTTGCTCTTGCTTGCGGTGCGAATTAGTTCAACGAATCCGGCGGCGATCCCCGCCAGCAAACCCACGATATAAATCCAACTGGTATGTAGCCAACGGTCAAGTGCGGCGCCAACCAGCCATCCGATAACCGTGGCGGCAGGAAACACGATCGCCAATTGAGCATAGCTGGCCATTTGCACCCACGCATTTCTCTTCTGAGGTTCCTTGTCGTTCGATCCGAGATCCGAAGTCATAGCCTAAAGCGAAGCGCTTTCCCAGCCGAAGAACACTGTAGCAGGACTCCTGTCTATGCACATATGCCGCTGTCGGCTCTGGATGGCTGTGGCTCTCCATGCGACCTTCGAGTAAGTGCAGAGATGCGTCCCTGAATTGAGATGAGGCATGTTCGTCCTTCGACGGTGGAGAAAATTGGGAGCTTGGCAGGCACCGGCAAGCACGCTATGCGTAGCACTGACATTTTTGCTGATCGGCGCCGGCCCGTCGGACGGTAGCGAGTATCAGGTCAAAGCCGCATATGTTTACAATTTCGCCAAAGCGGCGCACTGGAGTGCGCAGGCTCTGGCCGCGGATTCCAATCTGGTTATAGGAGTACTCGGGGGAGACGAAGAATTTGTGAAGGTCTTGCGAGACACGCTTTCGAACAAAAGCATAAACAGGCACAGCATAGAGATTCGTCACTTACGTTCACCGGAAGAGATCAAGTTTTGTCACCTGGTTTTTTTTCGCTCTTCTGAAAGGAACGCCAGATCAATCATTGCCAACCTGAATACCAAAAATGTGCTGCTAGTAGGAGAAGACAAGCAGTTCTTGAGCGACGGCGGGATGATCAATCTTGATCTGGAAAACGGCAAGGTGAGCTATGAAATCAATTCTGCCGCGCTGCGAGAATCGGCCATCTCTTACGAGGAAACTCTCGCAAAAATAAGTGGCACTGACGATACGGAAGCCATCCGGACGGAAAGCACACGCCGCATAATGCTTCGCGTCAATCCTGAATACCCCGAAATCGCGGCGCGTATGCGCCTTGCAGGATCGGTGCAGTTGCAAGCAATTGTCCGGGCAGATGGCACCGTGAAGCAGGTCAAAGTTGTAGGCGGGCACCCGATGCTCGCAGCGGCCGCAGCCAATGCCGTAAAACAATGGCGCTACGAAACATCTACGAAAGAAACGACCGAAGTGGTGAAAATCAGCTTTGGGCAGTAGCGCCCGCTCCGTGCTGTGCCTGATAGGTCTCGATAAGTTCGCGAATTCGCAACGCATCCTGTTTGCGATGACCATGGCTGGTAATCGGGTCAGCGCCGCCGGTGGATTCAATCCTGATCTCCGACCAGATCATTCCATTCGAAATCTCAACCGATGCGACCTGCAGAATTGCGATGCTCTCTTCCGTGCTGCCAAACAAACGCGTCTTTACCCGGCTGACGTGCAACGGGCTGACGACGATCCGTGTAGGAAAAAACAGGTTGCCGCGAGTAAAACGGCTGGCACTGAAACTCTCGCCTGCTACCGCTGCGTTCATGGTCTAACTCCTGGGAGATTTGTTACGGCACCAAACATGGTGGGACAAAGTCTAGCGAAAATTCTGCCGAATGATAAGAACGCGTTCAGGCGCACTTGTCAGGGAGCATGAAGACACGCCTGGCGAGGTCTGACGCTAGAGTGCTCTCTCGATAGTAGCGGTTCAGAATTCCGTCTTTCCAAACAAGCAGGTCCGGGTTATCGCGTGCGAATTCTTCCCAACTCGAGGTTGCATTTTCCGCCATGCGCTCGTTGATCAGAAAGAAATATGCCATCGTGATGGTTTCGTTGTAGCGCTCTGCCTTGCCCTGGGCAGAGGCGAACTGCTTCAAAGCAGCGGAAAATCTTGCAAGCGCCTCCACGAGCGGATATCCCTGCAAGTAGGCGAATGCCAGCCGGACGTGATCGGAATGATGGAAGGCATTGCCTGAGATTGTGCCTGATTCGAATCTCTCGATCAGTTCTTCATCAGCCGTTTGAATTTGGCTTTTCATTTTTCCATCCGTTTGCGGATTCTGATTTCTTTCAGCTTATGGCTCGCTTCAGAATCCAGATCCAGCCCGTAGAACTTTTTCAACTGTTGAATGCGCTCGATTGAAGCTGGAGAGAACGGCACCTTGCCATCGAAGGCGTGCAACAGAATGCCCTCCAGCAAATCGCCTAGCGTGAAGTCGTGGTATTCGGCGAATGCCTTCAGGACCTTGAGCAGCCGTTTCTCAATGCGAACCCCCGTTTGCACCCGCTCGATAATGTATTCGTCGCTCATTGGTACCAATGTACCATGGTATGTACTGATCTTTCAATCGCGCGATGACCCAAGATTCAATCTCTTCTATAATCTTGGCTTATCTTTCCGCACGAAGGCTCGCCTCTTGGCACTCGACGACAACATATACAAGCTGCGTCTCGACAAGCTCAAGCAGATTGAAGCGCTCGGCCAGCGCACTTATCCCACGAAGTACGAGTTCAGCCATACCATTCCACAGATTCTCGCCGAATACTCGAGCAAAAGCGGCGAACAACTGGAATCCCCAGGGGTGAATGTCCGCGTGGCGGGCCGAATCATGGCGATCCGCCTGATGGGCAAGGCGGGATTTGCGCATCTTCAACAAGCCGGACAGAGACTGCAGATTTACGTGAAGAAAGATGCTGTCGGGGAAAAAGGTTTTGAGCTTTACAAGTTGCTCGACCTCGGCGATCACGTCGGCGTGAGCGGATATTTATTCCGCACCAGAACCGGCGAGTTGACTGTTCACGTTGAAGAAATCACGTTTCTGTCCAAAGATTTGCTGCCTTTGCCGGAAAAATGGCACGGACTGACCGATGTTGAACTGCGTTATCGACAGCGCTACGTCGATCTGTTCATGAATCCCGAGGTGCGCGAGGTGTTTCTAAAGCGCGCGAAACTGATTCAGTCGTTCCGCAATTTTCTCGACGCGCAAGGATTCGTCGAAGTCGAAACCCCGATGATGCAGCCGATTGCCGGCGGTGCGGTGGCCAAGCCGTTCACTACGCACCACAACACGCTGGATATCGATCTCTACCTCCGCATCGCGCCGGAGCTTTATCTCAAGCGGCTCACCGTCGGCGGATTCGACCGCGTGTACGAGATCAATCGCAACTTCCGCAACGAAGGGATCTCCACGCGCCACAATCCCGAGTTCACCATGCTCGAGTTCTATCAGGCGTACACGGATTATCGAGGTGTCATGGACCTGACCCAGGCGTTGATCATCCAGGCCGCAAAAGATGTGACTGGCGGCACAAAAACGAAGTGGGGAGACACTGAAATCGACTGGTCAGAAGCGAACTGGCGGCGCCTCACTATGCGACAAGCGATCATTGAGTACTGGCCCGAGCGTGCCGGAGCCAAGCCGGAGCTCTCCGATTTTGCATCTCACGAGTCTGTTAAGGCGCTCGTCCAGCGTTTCAACTCCTCGCACTCGCACATGGCGTACGATCCCGACGAGCCCGCCGGGAAAACAATAGCGGGACTTTTCGAGGCCGTGGCTGAAGAGCACCTGACACAGCCCACGATCATCTACGAGTTCCCCACCGCAGTGTCGCCGCTCTCCAAGCAAAAAGCGGACGAACCTGACTGGACGGAGCGATGGGAGATTTACATCGGGCAGATGGAAATCTCGAATGGCTTCAGTGAACTCAACGATCCCGAAGACCAGCGCCGCCGTTTTGAGGGGCAGCTCCAAGAACGCGAGCGCGGCGACGAAGAAGCCCACCAAATGGACGAAGACTATATCCGCGCGCTCTCCTACGGCATGCCACCGGCAGGGGGCGTCGGGGTTGGTATCGACCGCATGGCAATGCTCCTGACTGATTCACAGTCGATCCGCGACGTGATCCTGTTTCCGCTACTCAGACCGGAAAGAAAATTAAATGAGGAAGAAAATTCCAATAACGTCTAAACGTAGTCTTCGAGCCGCTTCTAAGCGCGCGAATAGGCGAAAGCTGCAGCGAGCGACCACGGGATACTTCGAATCGCTCTCTGATCGCGAGTTGGCGGAAGAGCGTTCTATGGCGGAGTCGCTTTCGAAGGCGGGTGGGAAGATCAATTTTGATGCACCCTGAAGTTACGACCTGAGCCATGAAGTTCCACACCGAATACCTGACATTCCACACTCGCAAGCACCGCGAGTACATTCACATCACGCCACAGATCGATGGCATCGTGAAAAAGAGCGGCATCAAGGAGGGCATGGTGCTCGTCTTAGCCATGCACATTACGGCGGGCGTTTACGTGAATGACAACGAGTCGGGCCTCATCGAAGACATCGACAAGTGGCTCGAAAGCCTTGCTCCATTTTGCGAGGACTACAACCATCACGACACCGGCGAGACCAACGGCGACTCACATCTGAAAGCGCTTTTGATTCATCACGAAGTAATCCTCCCTATAACCTCCGGCAAACTCGACTTCGGCCCCTGGCAACGGATTTTTTACGCCGAGTTCGACGGCCAGCGAGATAAGCGGGTGATTGTGAAGGGGATGGGAGAGTGAGAGGAGCGTGGCGCGTGATTCGTGGTTCGTGCCTCGTGATCAGTGGACAGGGCTAGTGGATCAGTATCCAGTCGCTTACTAATCGAAACTCAAGATCATTTTATCGTTAATTGTCCACTGCTCGCGGTTCGCTAGCCACGAGCCGCTTCACGAACCACGAACCACAAATCACGCCCGCGACTACCCACTTGCCTGACGGCTGCTCTGCCGCTAACATTCCAAGAACTTTCTCCAACTATGCCCGACGAACTTCAGGAACTCCACGAGCACGCAGAACACGCCGCACATGACCGGTCGATGGCACCGGTTTCTCTGACCATGGCAGTGTTCGCGGTGCTGGTAGCGGTTGCCTCTTTGCTCGGCCACCGTGCCCACACCGAAGAGGTGGTGTTGCAGTCAAGAGCCAATGATCAGTGGAGTTACTACCAAGCCAAAGACATCCGCTTGCATATGGATCAGGAGCTTGTCGGTGCCGCTGGCTTTCTGGCGGTACAGGATCAGGCAAAAGCGGCGGACTGGAGAGCGGCAAATCAAAAAGAGATAGACAAATATCAGGAGCAAAAGGATGACACGCAAAAAGAAGCCCGCGCGCTTGAACAGGAAACGGCCCATGAACGCGCCCGAGCCGACCGCTATGACCTGGCTGAGGTTTTTCTCGAAATTGCGCTGGTTGTGACTTCCATTACGCTTCTGTCTGGCCGGCGGCTATTTTGGCAGGCCGGCATAGTGCTTGGAGTGGTTGGGCTGATTGTCGCTTGCACCGCGCCGGTCGTCCATTAGCAGCGTCTCTCAATCGCTATCAGAGTTGCTTCTGGCGGCTCTTCTGTGTCACTTCTACTCTGGAAAAATCATACTTGCGGCCCGGAACATGGGGCTATAATCGCCCTAACAACTCTGCCCGGAGCCGTCGCCACCCCAAGCTCCCAGCTTGGGTCCTCGGTCAACGGTCCCAGACGGAACGCAAGAACAGCTCGCCTGTAACGAGGTGTTGTATGTCGACTCTGTTCGAGCTTCTGATCGCATGGGGAGTACTTACCGCTACTCTGATTGCTCTCCTGATTTATCGTGGCACACTCACAATGCAGGAAGATGACCAGCTCTTCCTCGGGGAATCCGAATCCCATATGGCTCGTGAGCAAGTGGAAATCATGAACCGGGTGAATCGGCTTGGCCCGTTTGTGAAGGCCTTGGGCACAGCTTCAGCGGTGCTCATTCTGGCCATTGCCGGAGTGGCGATCTATCAGGGGTTAACGCAGCCGCCACAGTAGTGTCGGACGATTGCGCCCTCAACATGCTCGCGAGGGTGTTCGTGTGCCTCCAGAATCCAGGGACACTTGCCAGTATTCTGCGTGTAGACCTCTGTGCTCCCCGTGTCCTCAGCGGTGCAAGTTTTCGGTTCTGTTCGCGATCTTCGCATTTCCATCTCCGCTTTTCCTCTGCGACGTCTGCCGTTAAAGGCTTTTGGTGTTACGGCATCATCGACGACCACGCGTCCGCCCTTGGCGGAAAAAGTTTTAGTGTTCTGCGCGCGGAAGTAAAATGCCTTTGGATATGCACGCGCAGCGCATAGCAATCGTAGGCGGAGGTCCGGCCGGCGCATTTGCCGCGACGGAACTCGCTCGAGCCGGACGTCAAGTAATCCTGTTTGACGAAAAACTCGCGTGGGAGAAGCCGTGCGGTGGCGGCCTCACTGACAAGGCTCTCGCGCGCTGGCCGTTTTTGCGCGAAGCACATGTAGAGAAAAATTGCATCAGCGACTGCGAGTTAATTGCTCCCTCAGGCCGCAAGGTCGCATTCCATTTGGATCGCCAGATCGCAATCTTCTCGCGTCTCACCTTGAATGGGCTTCTGCTCGCTCGCGCCCGTGACGCAGGAGCAGAAGTTCGCTGTGAGCGAGTTCTCGCGATAGACGGACAGGCCGGCGATTGGGCCGTACATACTGCCACAGCAACCTTCACACCCGATTTTGTCGTGCTTGCCGCAGGCGCGCGAAGCTCCCTGCGCAACCGATTTTCCGCGCCGCTAGGTTCGGAGAATTTCATGATCGCTCTTGGTTACTACATTCCCGGAACTCACCAAACTGTGCAAATCAAGTTCCTGAAAGGCCTGCACGGCTATATCTGGATTTTTCCCCGCGGCGATCATTTTTCGGCCGGCATCTGCGGGCGCATGGAAGGCAAGAATACCGGCGACCTGCGGCGGCTGCTTGAGCAATCGTTGCCTGAGTTCGGCTTGCGTCCTGAAGGCGCGCGGTTTTATGCGCACATTATCCCGTCGCTCACAATCTCCGCGCTAAGGAATCATTCTTTCGCCGGAGACGGGTGGGCGCTAGTCGGCGATGCGGCAGGGTTCGTGGACGCAATCACCGGCGAAGGATTGTATTACGCGCTGCGCTCGGCCGAACTGCTCATTCAGTCCATTCTTGCAGATGCACCCGACGAATATCCTGCACTGGCAAAGAAAGACTTCATTCTCGAGCTCGAACACGCTGCCCGAATCGCAGACCGTTTCTATTCAGGAGATTGGATGGGCGGATCGGTGCTTGAGCGCATGGTTTCGCTCACTCAGCGCAGTCCGCGTTTTCGCGATCTGATGCGGGATTTATTCGCCGGCTCGCAAGAGTACTCGGACCTTCGCGAGCGCCTGTACAGCAGCCTGCCGCGGATCGCCGCCGAGGCACTGGTTCGCACGTTGTGGAGCCCCTTCGATCGCCGAATCGTGCCGGGCAGAGAAATCCGGGCAGGCGCCAGCAATACTCTCTGACTTATTTCCTGTGTAAACCTCGCGCCAGAGTCTTCACCATGGTTCCGTTGACATCATCGTCCTTGAAAGCCCACACAACAGCGCCGCCGAGTCCGCCGGGAACGCGAAAGTCGATGTAGATGGCCTTCGCCCATGCGATCACCGGATCATCGTAGCTCCAAAACGTCAATGTTGAAGGATCGTAAATCCATTGTGCGAATCTTCGGCCGTCGTAGTGGCGTTCGAATCCTGTCAGACCCTGCAGTGTCATAAACGTGGCTACGCCGTCAGTTGCAAGCGTGTCGCCCGCGGGCGACGGCGCTGCCCCAGTCGAAGTTTGATAAAGGCCGTTGTTCACGTTGGGAACGCCGGTCCATCCCCTCCCGTAAAGAGGGACGCCGACCACGAGCTGACGCGCCGGTACTCCAGCCTGGAGATAAGCGCTGACTACGGCGTCAACGAAAAGACCCTGGCCGGCATTGGGGTCCTGGCGCGAATCGAAGATCGAGGCGGCGTGATTGGTTACTGTTTCCCAGGTCCCGTTCAGGTCATAGCCCTGCAGATTGAGGAAGTCGAGCTGAGCGGCGACTCGTTTAAGCTCCAGATTGGAATAATTTTGTGCTCCCGCCGGAGCAAAGATGCTTAGCAGGTAATGATGATGATTGGCTTTACCCAGCACATCCAGCTGGCGGCGAAACTCTTCCAGCAGCAGGGTAAAGTTATGTTTGTCAGCCGCTCCAGGAAATTCCCAGTCGATGTCGATTCCGTCGAACAGGCCAGCCGCAGAAACGCCATCTGCAATATTGCCCTTGATGAAGAGGTCGATGCAGGATGCAGCCAACTGCGAACGAGCCGCGGGCGAAGCAGCAGCAGTGGCAAAACCTTCCGCGTTTGCCTCGGAGGCGCCTCCCAGCGAGATCATGATTTTCAAGTTGGGATGAAGCTGCTTTAGCTGTTGAAGAGCGGCAAAGTTGCCAAACAAAGGTCCTGTATAAGGCTGCCCACTGACGCTCGGGAGGAAGGGAGTCTGGTAGTCGGCCCACGTATCAGCCAGTGAGCATTGTCCACCGCTCACGTTTCCGAACGCGTACAGGAGGTGCGAGATCTCGTTGGCGACCCCATTGTTTTGAAGATTAGCAATGTTGTAGTTAGCGCCGTAAATACTCCATTCTTCGAAGTATCCAGCAAGAATTTTTTCGTGACCGCGGCGTTGATCTTCGTTCGCAGAGGCAGCAAAAGCATTTGCCAGCACAAAGGCTACAAAGATCAAAGCGATGAAGGTTTGGCGTGTGCGGGAAGAGAACCTGGGCATGATGGGAGTTCCTCCGGGTGAAATTCGTCCTGGGAAAAAACGACCGGCGAAGTATAGAACTCTATAGCACATTGCGCAATATTGGCGATCTAATCAGCATCTGTGATATTGGGCTAGACGGCTGTTATATAGCACTTTGTGGAAATCTAGCGTCCACCAAGGCGCCTTGGAATACCTGCATGATTCCAACCCGATGCCTTTGGCGAGTGCCCGCTTCACAGGAAAAAAAGGGCTTCGATGAGCTTTGGCGACCCCTTGCTAACCGAGAGGAGGCAGCGTAGTCTAACTCGGTAACCGAGAGGAGTCCGCGTGAGCAAACCTTCCGACCTCGTCCAAGGAACCCTGGACATGCTGATTCTCAAGATACTCGCGCTGCAGCCCCTGAACGGTTGGGGCATTAGCCAGCGCCTCAAACAGATTTCCAGTGAGGTCTTGGGGGTCAGCGACGGTTCCCTCTATCCAGCGCTGCACAAGCTCGAACGTCGCGGTTGGATTCGGGCCCAGTGGAAATCGAGTGAAAACAACCGGCGCGCGAAATTCTATTCATTGACGGCGGCCGGACGGAAGGAACTCGACAAAGAAACTGCCAATTGGAACCGCGTCTCTGCCGCAATTTCCGGCATCGTGCAACTCGAAGAGGCCTGATATGAACGTCGAACAGTGGTTCTATTCGCTCTATTTGCGGTTCCGTTCGTTCCTTCACCCGACTCAGGTCGACGAAGAAATGAAAGAAGAGCTTCGCGACCATCTGCAGCAACTAATTGAGGAGAACATCGGGAAAGGTATGTCGGCGGAAGAGGCGCGCCGCTCCGCCATCATAAGTATGGGCGGACTGTCTCAGATCGAGCAGCAGTGCCGCGACGCTCGCGGCGTACCTATTTTTGCAGACTTCTTTCAGGATTTACGTTACGGTTTTCGCCAACTGCTCCGCAGCCCAGGCTTCTCTGTGCTGGCGATTCTGTGCCTCACTTTGGGCATCGGCGCAAATGCCGCCGTGTTCAGTTGGCTCGAGGGAATCTTATTTAGACCGTATCCACTCGTTGCGCATCAGGAAAGGCTGTTCGCAATTGCCGGAACCGCGCGCGGCGAAACTGGAGCCACCGAGCTTTCCTGGCCCGACTTCCAGGACCTGCGCAGAAGTTGCTCGCTATGCGAGGACGCCTTCGTCAGCAAGATTACCGGCAGCACCTTAAGTATCGGCGACCACGCAGACAGGACGACTGGCAGCATTGTTTCCGCCAACTACTTCGACGCGATTGGAGTTCATCCTATTCTGGGGCGGGGCTTCGAGGCCGGCGAAGACATCGGCAGTGATTCCCATCCCGTTGCGGTCATCAGCTTTGAGTTGTGGCGCGACCGATACAAAGGCGACCGAGAAATCATTGGCAAGATGCAGCGTTTTAATAACGTGCCGCACACGATCGTGGGCGTGGCGCCCCCAGGATTCTATGGAACGTTTGTCGGTTGGGCCATGCAGTTCTGGGTTCCCGTTTCAATGGAAGAAACTTTTGAGGGCGGCGGTTACAAGCTCCAAGATCGCGACGCGCGGTGGGTAGAGGCCTATGCTCGCGTCAGGCCCGGAGTTAGCCGCGCACAAGCCCAGCAGGAGATCTCGTCGATTGCCGCGCGCCTGAGCACGACTTATCCCGCCACCAACCGCGGCCGCAGCATCGGCATATGGCCACTGTGGCAAACTCCCTTCAATAACGCCGGCACTCTGCTGCCAACACTCGAAGTCATGGTGGCGGTCGTCGCGTTCGTTCTGCTCATTGCATGCGCCAATGTCGGTAATCTGCTGCTCGTCCGTTCTCTTACCCGTCGTCATGAATTGAGCATTCGCCTCGCTATTGGCGCCAGCCGCGTGCGCCTGCTCAAACAGCTCCTTACAGAAGGCCTCATCCTCTCTGCTCTGGGCACAGTCGGCGGACTTCTTGTCGCCTACTGGTGTCGTCACGCACTGGTGCTATTGTTGCCCCGGCGCTCTGGAGTATCGATGTACCTGCCCGGAGAAATTGATGCCCGCGTGATGGCCATGAGCGCTGCGATTTGTTTCCTTGTCACCTTAGTCGTCGGCATCATTCCCGCGTTTCAAACGCGCCGGCTCGATCTCGCCGCGCCTTTAAAGGCCGAATCTTCAGGCGTGGTCGGAGCGCGAGGAAAAGCCTGGATGCGCTCCGGTCTCGTGGGATTCCAGGTCGGCCTCAGCTTCATTTTGCTGGTAGGAGCGGCCCTGCTGCTCGAGAGCTTGCAAAAGATTCGAACCACAAGCCCCGGGTTCACCACTACCAGTGTTGTTACCACCGGAGTTTCGCTGGTCGCGGCCGGATACGATGAGCCTCGAGCGAAACGTTTTCAGGACGAATTGATCGACCGGATCACTGCTCTCCCCGGCGTTCAGGCTGCCGCATTCGCCCGCGTGACTCCCCTCGGTTACGGTACGTACTCGTCCACGCCAATAGCTGTCGACGGCTATCGACCTTCGCTGGAAGAACAGCCCGCGGTCGAATACAACCAGGTGAGTCCCGGATATTTCAACACCTTAGGAATTCCACTTTTTTCCGGTCGCGAGTTCATGCGCGCTGATGACGAAAACGCGCCGCCCGTCGCCATCGTGAATCAGACCATGGTGAAACGCTACTGGAGTGGTCAGGATCCGGTCGGGCGTCGACTCCAGGTGAAAGGCCGTTGGGCGCGAGTAGTTGGCGTCGTCGCCGACTCCAAGTACGAGAGTATGCGTGAGACTCCGCGGCCATTTTTCTACGTACCTTTGCGCCAGGACTTTTCACGGGGCCCTGCGTTAAACATCCGCACCAATCAACAGATCACCAGCTTGTCTGCGGCGCTCGTTCGCGAGGTCCATGCATTGGATGCAAACCTCGCGCTTTACGAGATGATCACCCTCCAGGAGCAAGTGAACCGCTCCACCTCACCGCAACTGGTGGCGGTCACGTTGGTTTCGATTTTGGGAGGCTTGGCGCTTCTGCTTGCGGCGGTGGGCTTATACGCTGTTATGTCGTACGCTGTGGCGCAGAGCACTCGCGAGTTGGGGCTGCGCATGGCTCTTGGTGCCGGAGCGCCTAACCTGCTGCGTCTGGTCATGTCGCGGGGCCTGCGATTGACAGCAGGGGGCGTTCTCTTCGGTATCGCGGCGGCACTCGCTCTGACGAACTTACTCGCACAGCTTCTTTACAACGTCAGCCCGCATGATCCTCTGGTATTCGCGTCCGCCTTGGCAGTGATGGCCACCACAGCTATGAGTGCGTGTCTATTGCCGGCCTGGCGGGCAAGCCGGACTGATCCGGCGCGCGTCCTGCGAGAATGAAGGCTGGTGCCGGGAACAGGACTTGAACGTGAGGCGTTCAGCGGGCGTGAGTCTCGTCTCCGGAGGAGACGAAGCGGTAGTCCGCTGCCGAAATCCCGAGCGAACCCGAGGGACCTCGATGCTGGTGCCGGGAACAGGACTTGAACCTGCACGCCTTTTACGGCACTGGATCCTAAGTCCAGCGCGTCTGCCAATTCCGCCATCCCGGCAGGTGGTAGCGATCTGACGCAATCAGGATATCAAAGGCGTTTAGCGCCTCAGTATTGATCTGCCCTCAGGCGGCAGCTCTCTTTTCCGCGCCTTTCAGCACCTTTAAGAATTCCCGCATAAAGAACGGCAGATCCATCCAGGTCCGCGAGGTGACAAGGTTCCCGTCCACAATGACTTCTTCATTCACGAACTTTCCTCCGGCGCGCTCAATATCCGGCGCAAGGGCTTCGTAGGTAGCGATGGTGCGTCCGCGAACAGCATCAATGGCGGCCAGGATTAATGACCCGTGACACAGCGATGCGATTGGCTTCTTGCCTTCAACGAAGTGCCGAACGATCTTCTGTAACGCTTGGTCATTTCGAAGATATTCCGGGGCCCGGCCGCCGCTCAGGATGATCGCGTCGTAGTCTGCGGGGTTGACATCCGCGAACGCGATATCAGCCGGGATGTGATAGCCGGGCTTCTCGACGTAGGTCTCCCAGCCGGGCTCGAAATCGTGTACCACCGACCTTAAGATTTTTTTTGTCGGGGCGCCAATATGCACCTCGATTCCTTCCTCGCGCAACCGGTGATAGGGATACCAGGTATCCAGCGATTCGGTTGCGTCCCCGGCCACCAACAATACAGGCTTCATGGATTCAGACCTCCGTTTGTACGGCGATCAGTATGTTACACGAGCAAATCGCTTCTAATGAAGAACCAAGTCGAGCCGATAGATGAATCGGGGCCCCGTTCGAAAACCGTAAGAGCCATGAGCGACAACGACATTATTCAGGATTTCCTCGCTGAGAGCGGCGAGAACCTCGACCGGCTCGACCGCGAGCTGGTTGGACTCGAGAAGAATCCGTCGGATAAAGACGCCCTTGCAGGCATCTTTCGCACCATTCACACAATTAAAGGCACATGCGGATTCCTCGGCTTTAACAAGCTCGAGAAAGTCGCTCATGTCGGTGAGAACCTGCTTACCCGGCTCCGTGATGGGCAACTCACGCTGAACCCTGAGATCACCACGGCACTGCTCGAAATGGTCGATGCCATTCGGCAGATGCTCGATGAAATTCGCAACACCGGTCAGGATGGGCAGAGCGATTATCCCAAGCTGCGCGAGACATTGACACGGCTGCAGAGTTCAACTTCCACTTCTGAGGCAACGGCCGTTGCCGCTCAGCCTGCAACTCCCGCAGCAATCGCTCCCTCAGCTCCACCGCAAGAGGCAGCGAAAACAGCTGCGGCAGACGCACCGACGATTTCGAGCCCATCACCGGCCGATGTGGCTCCGGCAAAACCGCCCTCGACCTCCTCCACATCGGCTCAAGTGCAGCAGGCTTCAGAAACAAAGCCGCGCGATGGTGCAGGTGAAACCATCCGGGTGGCGGTCAATCTCCTTGACAAACTGATGACCCTGGTGGGCGAGCTTGTCCTGGCGCGCAACCAACTGCTGCAATTCTCAAATTCTTTGGACAACACCGGCCTTCACGCCATCTGCCAACGCCTCGACCTCATTGCCAGCGAGCTGCAGGAAGAAGTTATGAAGACGCGCATGCAGCCGATCGGCAACATCTGGGCCCAATTTCCACGAACAGTGCGCGATGTGGCGCTAGCCTGCAACAAGAAAGTCAGTATCGAAATGGAGGGCAAAGAAACTGAACTCGACAAGACCATCATCGAGGCCATCAAAGACCCGCTTACTCACCTGGTGCGAAACTCTGTCGACCACGGAATCGAACTTCCGGAAGATCGAGTAAAAGCTGGAAAAGATGCGACCGGGAGATTGACGCTGCGTGCCTTTCATGAAGGCGGGCAAGTCATCATCGAGATTGGCGATGACGGGGCTGGATTGAATCATGAACGCATCCGCCAAAAAGCATTGGAGCGCAAGCTCATCACGGGCGAACAAGCGGCGCGCATGTCGATGCGCGAAATTTCCAATTTGATTTTCATGCCCGGCTTTTCAACGGCCGCGAAAGTGACCAATGTCTCGGGACGCGGCGTGGGCATGGACGTTGTGAAAACCAATGTCGAGAAGATCGGAGGCGCGGTCGACGTGCAATCTACTCCAGGACAGGGCACGACTGTTCGCATAAAAATCCCGCTTACGCTGGCGATTATTCCCGCACTAGTTGTCAACTGCCGTAATGAACGTTATGCCATTCCGCAGGTAAATCTGCTTGAACTGGTGCGGCTGGATGGCGAGCAACTGCGAACGGGTATCGAGATGGTGCATGGCGTTCCGGTATACCGTCTGCGCGGGAGGCTGTTGCCTCTGGTTTATTTAGCAGGAGAGTTACAACTGCAAGGAAGCGACGACCTGGCAAGCTCCGGGAGGCTGTTGCCTCTGGTTTATCTGGCAAGAGAGTTACAACTGCAAGGAAGCGACAACCTGGCAAGCTCCCGACCGAGCGCGGCAAACATTGTGGTATTGCAAGCGGATGAGCGGCAGTTCGGTCTGGTCGTCGATGGAATCGGCGACACCGAAGAAATTGTCGTCAAGCCACTACGCAAGCAGCTCAAAACCGTCAAGATTTTCGCCGGTTCGAGCATCATGGGCGACGGCAAGGTCGCTCTGATCGTCGACGTTCTTGGCCTGGCACAACGCGCGAGCGTGGTGAGTGAAACCCGGGACCGAGCGGTCGTCGAGAAAATAGCGGAGTCAACCGCCGCGGCAGAAGAGAAGCAAACGTTCATGCTGTTCGCGGGTTTGGTGACTCACGGATGGCGATTCCGCTGAGCACACTCGATCGTCTTGAAGAATTTGCGGTTTCCAAGATCGAGATGTCTGGCGCGCAATGGGTCACGCAATATCGCGGCCAGATACTCCCGCTTGTCCGGCTCAACGTGATCCTGGAAGAACGCCGCCACAAGCTGCAGGGACTGCAATCCCTGCCGCCGAGCGGCTCAAGCCCGGTGCAGGTGCTGGTCCTCAACCACGAGGGCTACTCGTTCGGGCTGGTGGTCGACAAGATCCTGGACATTGTTGAAGACCGCGCCGAGGTGAAAACCCCGGCCACGCGGCCTTGCGTGCTCTATTCGGTTGTCATTGGTGAACGTGTCACGGAGCTTCTTGATATTGCGGCAATCGTCAGCAGAAATGCGAGCCAGGCCGCAGCGCAGAAACCTTCGCTCAAGCGCGCGGCCAGAGGGGCCAATTGAACATGCCTGCACAGTACTGCACCTTCTACCTCGGCGGCCTGCTGTTCGGTGTAGAGTTGAAAAGTGTTCAGGAGGTGGTGAATCGGCACGAGATGACACAAGTGCCGCTCGCGCCATCGGTGGTCAGCGGTCTCATCAACCTGCGGGGCCAGATCGTGACAGCTATCGATCTCCGGCGGCGGCTGGAATTGCAGCCACGCACCTCTGAAGCTACCGTCATGAACGTAGTGGTTCGATCCGAGGATGGGGCCATCAGCTTTCTTGTGGATGAAATCGGAGACGTCGTCGAAGTGGAAGACAGCAGTTTCGAGCGCCCTCCCGAAACGTTACGCGGGAGCGTCCGTGGAATGATCCTTGGCGTCCACAAATTAAACAACCGTCTGATGCATGTGCTTGACACCAGCAAGGCGTGCCAACTGAGTGACGTCGCTGAAGCAATGGCTTCGTAGAGGTTTAAGGTCCCGAACCAAGACCAGTTCGGGGGAGGCCCGGTGCTTAAGTCGCTAGCGATCTTCGCAATCCTATTGATGGTTTTTAATGTTCCATTGACTTCACAGGCGTTGGCGCAGGAAGTGGAACCAGTTGAGCCTTCCTGCCGAAGCAACACCATTGCGTCTGTTCCCTCACGCCCCACCGTAACCAACTCAACTGAGACAACACAGTGTGGTGTCGCGGAACTCGAATATGGGTTGGAACGGCAATGGCCGGGAAACGGTACAAATCGTGACGATCTGACAGGTGGGCTGCGGTTCGGAATTCTACCGAACCTCGATTTTCATTGGTCCTCGGCTGATTTCCTTCACGTCATGGATGCTAATGGCGACCGCACCGGCTTCGGCGATACCTGGTTGGGAGCAAAATATCGTTTTCTGAATCAGAGTAAATTCAGACCGAGTCTTGGATTCTTTTACCAGGTTAAGGTTCCTTCCGGCAGCGTGGTGAAAGGCTTGGGTTCAGGGCAGGTCGACCACTCATTTGCTTTCCTGATAAGCAAAGACATCCGCCGAATTCATTTCGACTTCAATGCCATACCGCTCCTCGCGGGACGGCCCGAGGGCACCGGCTTTGATCACAATACCGGACTAGCTCTCTCCGGCGCGGCGCCTGTGACCCGGCGATTGGGTTTCGTGATGGAGGGCTATGGTTACACGTCGCTAAATGCTGAAGGTCCGGCGTTCGCTTCCCTCATGGCCGGCGTCACATATGAAGTGAATCCACGTTTCGTCCTCGACAGCGGAGTGGATTTTGGCGTCACCCACGATGCTCCGCACAAACGAGTTTGGATCGGGGCGACCTACGCCGTGGCGAACGTGTACTCCTGGATCCGTCCTAGTCACCAGTCATCCACACAACGTTAAAGTCAGTTGCCAACGCGCCGATTCAACTATCAGTCCATGGCTGTCTGAAATAGTCGCAGGCTTCTCAGTCTGGACAAGGCCCTCACTGAGTTTGCCCACGAGGGAGCGATCATGTCGTGGTTCAGCAATAAGAATGTTGGCACGAAACTCGCTTTGGCGTTCGGTGCCGTGGAAGTGTTGATGATCTTCCTGGGCGTCTTTTCTCTGGTTGAAATTTCTGAAGTCAATGACCACACAGTCGCGCTGGCGACCGATTGGATGCCAAGTGTCAAAACCATCGGCGACATGCGATACATCATTTCGACCGAACGGCGCTATGAGCTCTATCACATTCAACGCACGAACAAGAATGATGAGGCCAAAGATGAAGCCGGCATGAGCAAGGAAATGGACCTCTTGGCGGAAACCGAAAAGGCGTATCAGCCAATGATCTCCTCGCCCGAAGAGCGTGAACTTTATGCCGCATTTAGTGACGCATGGAACAAGCGATTGGCAATCGAACAACAAGTCCTACAGCTTTCCAGGCAGAACAAAAAGCCCGAGGCCCGGGAGCTTGCACTCTCGACTGAGTTGGACGCTTTTAATGTTGCTGCGGACAAACTGCTCGAAGATGCCGAATTCAATAGCAGAGGCGGCGCTGCGGCCGCAGCCCAGGCTGTCACAGCTTACTCCCGCTCGCGTTATTGGGTGATTGGCATTCTGGCGGGTGCGGTCGCGCTCGGCCTGCTTCTCGCCGCTCTGATCGGGCGGTCAATTTCAAGAGCGGTCTCGCGCATGGCGAGCATGATCCAGGAGATCGCAACCAACAACCTGACAGTCGCTGACATGGAGGTGTCGGCCCAGGATGATGTTGGCCGGGCAGCAATCGCTTTGAACAAAATGAAAAACAACTTGCACCAGGTGATCGAGGCGATTGCCAATAACGCTCAGCAGGTGGCAGGCGCGAGCGAGCAGTTGTCAAACACCAGCCAGCAGATCACCGCTAACTCGCAGGAAACCTCCACCCAGGCGCAAGTGGTTTCAAATGCCGCCCAGCAGGTCAGCCAGAACCTGCAGACCGTCGCCACCGGCGCCGAAGAGATGGGCTCGACCATCAAGGAAATCGCCAAGAACGCCACCGAAGCCGCCAAAGTCGCTACCTCCGCCGTGCGCGTTGCCGAGAGCACCAACACCACCGTCGCCAAACTCGGCGAATCGAGCAACGAAATCGGGCAGGTCATCAAGGTCATCACTTCGATCGCGCAGCAGACCAATCTGCTGGCTCTGAATGCCACCATCGAAGCCGCGCGTGCCGGTGAAGCCGGCAAAGGTTTTGCCGTGGTGGCCAACGAAGTGAAAGAACTGGCCAAAGAAACCGCCAAAGCTACCGAAGACATCAGCCGCAAGATCGAAACCATTCAGACCGACACCAAAGCGGCGGTTGAGGCCATTGCCAATATCAGCGGGGTGATCAACCAGATCAATGACATCTCGAACACCATAGCGACGGCAGTCGAAGAGCAGAATGCGACGACGAACGAGATGGCGCGCAATGTGAGCGAAGCGGCGCATGGCTCGGGCGAGATCACCAGCAACATCACCGGCGTGGCACAGGCGGCCGAGAGCACTTCGCAGGGAGCGGGCGAGACCCAGAAAGCCGCCCAGCAACTGGTCGACACCTCCCAGGAGCTTCGCCGCCTGGTCGAAAAATTCAAGATTCGAGGCGGTGAACAGGACCAGCGGGAGGGCTCAAGTTCGCCCGTCACGGCCGCGGCGGCTCATGCCTGAGAAATCAGCATTTGAAACTGCCAAGCAACGTAGCGGAGACATCTGGCGATGGCTGCCATTCGCGTATTGATCGTGGACGACTCGGTGGTGATTCGCAAGATCCTCACTGAAACCCTGTCCGCCGACCGTGAAATCGAAATCGCCGGATCGGCCAGCGACGGGCGAATCGCTCTTTCGAAACTCGCGCAGATCAAGCCCGACGTCGTCACTCTGGACATCGAGATGCCGGTGATGAACGGCCTCGAGACTTTGAAAGAGCTCCGTAAGTCCCATCCCGCGTTGCCAGTGATCATGTTCAGCACGCTTACAGAGCGGGGTGCTTCCGCGACTCTGGACGCACTTTCTTTCGGCGCGTCAGACTACGTCACCAAACCGAGTAATACGGGCAGCATGGATGCGGGTATAGCGGCGATCCGAACTGAACTGATTCCCAAGATCAAAGCACTTTGCAGGCGTACAACCGTTAAGCCAAGACTTTTCTCGTCACCCAAGCCGGTCGGCCCTCTCACTCTCCGCGCAAAGCAGCCGATAGACATAGTGGCGATTGGAACTTCTACTGGGGGACCAAACGCGCTGGCTGAAGTTTTGCCGCGATTACCTAAGGACCTCCCGGTCCCGATTGTTGTGGTCCAGCACATGCCGCCGATCTTTACCCGGTTTCTCGCAGAGCGTTTGAGCGCGCAATCGCAGATCACCGTCAGCGAGGCGAGCGATGGAGCAGACCTTGCGCCGGGACAAGCATGGATTGCGCCCGGCAATTTCCACATGACGGTATCGCGTAGAGCACTGCGGGGACGCGTGGACCTGAATCAAGACCCTCCCGAACACTCCTGCCGGCCAGCGGTCGATGTGCTTTTTCGCTCCGTGGCCAGCACCTATCGGTCGAACGTGTTGGGGGTGGTCATGACGGGAATGGGATCCGACGGCGTACTGGGTTCGCAAAAAATTCGGGAAGCGGGAGGCGAGGTACTGATTCAGGATGAGGTCTCGTCTGTGGTTTGGGGCATGCCCGGTCTCGTGTATGCAGCGGGCCAAGCGGATGCGGTGTATCCGCTCGACCAACTGGCATCTGAAATCACTCGTCGCGTAATGCAGAGCAGAACTCCGCGTCCAGTTGCTTGCGTAACGCGTGCAGCCAGCATGGCGGTTCGAGCCAAATGACCGCCGGCCCTCAGATTGCTTTGGCAAGACCACCCGCCGGACTGGCGCAGAACCCAATTGATCCCGTGTTCCGGCAGATCCGCGACCTGGTCTACAAGGTCTCCGGTATTTATCAGCTCGAGGAGAAACTCTATCTGCTGGCAGACAGTTGTGGCCGCCGGATGCGGCAACTGAATGTCAATACACCCCGAGACTATTGGGACCGGTTAACCGCCCACGCGAACCGGGACGCGGAGATGCGTAGCCTGCTCAACGAGGTCACGATCGGGGAAACCTCGCTCTTTCGTAGCCAGCCACAGGTGGACGCCATCCGCCAGGTCATCCTGCCGGAACTGGTGGCTGAAAAATCCAAACAGGTCATCAAACGCATGCGCATCTGGAGTGCTGGCTGCTCCACTGGCGAGGAGGCATACACGCTCGCGATGATTATGCTGGAAGAAAAGGAGCGTCTCCTTAAGGAATGGACGGTCGAAATACTGGCAACGGACTTGAACGATCGTTCGGTAGAGACAGCAAAAACCGGCATCTACGGGGACTACGCACTACGCTCAACCACCGACTACTACAAGCGCAAGTACTTCACGCCGGTCGATGACAAAAAGCTGCAAGTGAACCCCGAGGTGAAAAAACTAATCAACTTCAGCCGGCTCAATCTGCAGGACGATTCGAAGATGCTTTTCATGAAAGGCATGGACCTGATTTTCTGCTGCAACGTATTGATCTACTTCGACGGGCCTTCGAAGACCAAAGTCGTGAACCACTTCTTCAACAACCTCAATACCGGCGGATATTTCTTTCTCGGAACTTCGGAATCGCTCCTCAAGCTAAACGAACAGTTCCATCTTGTGCATTTTCCAGGAGCGATCGGATATTGGAAACCCTCCCTTACAGGTAAGAAACCATGAGTACAACCGTCGCCGCTACGATTTCCGAGCGGGTTGAGCGTATTGAAACCATGCCCTCGATTCCGGCGGTCCTGCTGCCGCTGATGGAATTGCTGAACGCTCCGCCGGACAAAGTGAACCTGGATGAGGTAGTCAAGCTGGTTTCCTATGACAACACCATTGCGCTGCAGACACTGCGCATTGCCAGCTCGCCGCTCTTCGGACTGTCCAAGACGCCGCAGTCCATCAAGGCGGCCGTGATGACGCTAGGACTGCGTCGCGTCGGGGCCATGGTACTCACTTCGTGCCTGGGGCAGGCCTTCCCGACAAAAGGCTGGGCTCTCGACCCAACGGTTTTCTGGCGGCATTCGCTGGGCTGTGCCATGGTGTGCCGCAAGCTGAGTGAGAAGCTGCGTGTGATTGACGTCGATAAGGCGTACATGGCAGGTCTGCTGCATGATGTCGGCTTCCTGGTGAACTGCCTGGTATTTTCGAAAGAATTTGCTGCTGCCCTGGAGAGGGCTTCACAACAGAACACTCCGATTCTCGAGGCCGAGCAGCAGACGATGGGGTTCACTCATTGTGATACCGGCCGTGCACTCGCGGAAAAATGGAAGCTCGCGAGCGACATCGTGCAAGTGATTGCCCATCACCATGCCATTGAGGACAGCCAAAGTGCGCAGTCGCTGGTGTCGCTTGTGCACCTTGGAGATTTACTCTGCCGCATGCGCAACCTTGGTTACGGCTACTACGAACGCCAGAAAGTCGACTTGATCGACGATCCGGCCTGGAGTGTTCTGCTGAAAGAATACCGGGAGCTGGAAAATGTTGACCTGGTCCGCTTCACCTTCGAGCTTGACGAAGACATGGTCGAGATCGGCATGCTGGTATCGATCATCTTCGGCTCTGGCAAGACAGCCGCAGCTCCTTAAGTGTTGCCGCGGGTCTTAATTGTGGATCTGAAGCGAGATGATGACAGGCATGTCTTCGAACAAAAGCCGAACTTCCAATGCTTCGGAGTCAGTGGGAGAGTGGAGACAGTAGTCGTTACCGGTTATAACCGTCGGAACAGAGAGCATGCATTCGTTTCCGAGCCGGGCGATCTTGTTTTTGAAATTTCCCGCAACCATATTGCAGATTTCGCCGAAGGCATCTCTCATTTCCGGTCCGATTGTCCCGGGTTCGACGCCCAGCATCTTCGATGCCATGCAGGTGCTGGCTTTCAGGCTGCAGCGGATGCCCATGACTCCGCAGAGCAGGCCAGCGAGGCCAACCATGGCAGTGATCTCGCGCACTTCTTCGAAGGGAGTTTCAGGGTGGGTCAGGGTGCAACCGAGCATCAGCTCGAACACCTCTCGGGCTGCGACTTCAAGGACCTTGCCCCAATTCTCATGGCCGCTGGCGTTGCCAGCCAGCAGTTCGCCGGTCGTTTTCACGCGTTCACCCCCAACAGTGGAAGCACGTGTTCTTTCACCTGTTCTGCCGTAAAGGGTTTACGTATGTAGCCTCGCGCGCCCGCAGAGAGCGCTTGCACAACATGCGACTCGCTGCCTTCAGTAGTGATCATGACCACCGGAACTCCTTTGGCGTTTGGAACTCCGCCGAGTTGTTTAACCAGTTCGAGCCCATCCATCACGGGCATGTTGATGTCGCACAGAATCAGGTCGACTTTGTTGTCTGCCAGCACCGCAAGCGCCTCGGCGCCATTACCGGCTTCGAGCACAGCGCTCATCTCCACGCCCGCCTGCTTCAGGGAACGCTCCACAATTTTTCGCATCACCGAGGAATCGTCCACGATGAGCGTGCGTATGCTGTTCATGAATTGTTCTCACTTCTTGCGAGAAGTTTTTCGGGTCTCGTCACTGCTGGATAAATCGGCAAACAGCAGACCGACTTTAGCCGGCCTGAAATCGGAATCCTTTGGTTGTGACTGTTCACGCTAGATGTTAAGAGGTCTGGGATCGCAGCATCTTGCAGATTTTCCTTTATCTGCTGGATTTGGGCGGACGTCAGGTCGGCAAATTTCCTGGTTGGGGCGAGCTCGGTTTCATGACAGTCCTCGCATTAGAGTTCTCGTCCCGACATCGGCACAGCGCGCGATTTATTGAGCTCGGAGCGAGATTACTGGCTCTGCTAGAATCCGCGTCATGCCAAACAGCAAGGCACGAGCAAAAAAGATCAAACTTCTGCTCTTTGACGTGGACGGTGTTCTTACCGACGGAAAGCTATTTTTCTTCCCCGCCCCTGCGGGTGCGCAACAGAGTATTAAGGAGCAGGCAGCCAGTCACGGAGGTCAGGGCGGATTCGGGCTACACAGCGAGACCTTCGTCGAGGCCAAAGGCTTTCACGCTCACGATGGCGCCGGCATCTCGCTGGCCCGGCTTGGCGGGTTAAAGACCGGTCTAATCACCAAGCGGATTTCTGAGACCGTTGCTTTGCGCGCGCGCGATTTGCGCCTCGACCACGTTCATCAGGGAATCAACGACAAGCTGGGTGTGTTTAAAGAAGTCTTGAAGCAGGAAAGGTTGACGGCTTCCGAAGCCTGCTTCGTAGGAGACGATGTAATCGATCTGCCGGTCATGTGGAATTGCGGGCTCGCGGTTGCCGTCGCCAACGCTCGCGACGAAGTGAAACGCGACGCTCATTATGTGACTAAACACGGTGGAGGGGATGGCGCCTTACGGGACGCGATTGAATTCATCCTGAAAGCGCAGGGGAAATGGAAGAAAGCTGTCAAAAAATATATAGGGGAGCGAAGTCCTGGGAGCCAATAGTCTCGATTGGCAGGGACGAAACGACGAACAATAGGGACGGATCGTTTCAACCTTTCGCGCGCTTGATCGTCGAAGGCGAGAAGGCCTAAAATCGCCAGTTTGCCATTACTCATTGAGGTCCATGTGCGCCTACAACTTGCTCTGTTGCTCGTCGTTTTCACGTATACATCTGTCGCTTTCGCGCAATCGGCGAATACCAGTCAGACAAAAAAAGACCGGTTCAGCACCGTCGATAAAAGCGCGAACCCGTGTACCGACTTCTATCAGTACTCCTGCGGGAATTGGCTCAAGACCCAGCAGATTCCTCCGGACCAATCTTCGTGGGGTACATTCCCCGAACTGGCGGAACGGAACCGCGATATTTTGAAGCAGATTCTTGAGAAAGCATCCGCGGACGATCCCAAGCGCAACCCTATCGATCAGAAGATCGGCGACTACTACCAGTCATGCATGGATGAGAAAACTGTTGACGCCAAGGGACTCGATCCTCTCAAGCCGGAACTCGATCGAATTGCGGCGGTCCAGGACAAGCAAGGTTTGATTGACGCGGTCGCTCGGGTGCAGATGATCGGGCCTAATCCGCTGTTCAATTTCTACACACAGCCTGACCTGCACGACGCAAACATGGTAATCGCGTACATCGACCAGGGCGGCCTGTCATTGCCCGATCGCGACTATTACCTCAAAGATGATGCGCACATGGCGGACATTCGGAACCGCTTCGTCGAGTACGCGACCCAACTGTTTACTCTTGCTGGGCAGTCGGCGGAGCAGGCTGCAGAGTCAGCAAAGACAGTGCTCAGAATCGAGACCGCGTTGGCTCAGGCTTCCATGGATCGGACGGCACGTCGCGATCCGAAGACGCGCGATCATAAAATGACCCGGGACGAAGCGGTTCAACTCGCGCCGAACTTTTACCTGGCGCGATTTTTCAGCGATATCAACACCCCGAATTTTTCCGAGTTGAACGTCAGCAATCCGGAGTTTTTCAAACAGGTAAATGGCTTACTGGACTCCGAACCACTCGACGCATGGAAGACATACGTGACCTGGCACCTGCTGGACGGGAACGCGCCCTGGCTCTCTCAGCAGTTCGTCGAAGCTAATTTCAAAATGCAGCAGGCGCTCACCGGCCAATCGGAGATTAAAGCGCGGTGGAAGCGTTGTGTAGCCGCCGTCGATGACGAGCTCGGCGAAGCGTTGGGCCAGCGCTATGTTGAACAGACTTTCGGCGCGGAAGGCAAGCAGCGCATGCTGAAGATGGTCGATGCCTTGGAGAAGTCGCTTTCGGAAGACATTCAGAACCTCCCTTGGATGTCTGAAGAAACCAAGAAGCAGGCGCATGTCAAACTGCAGGCGATCCGCAACAAGATCGGGTATCCCGATGTTTGGCGGGATTACAGCTCGGTTAAGATTGTGCGCGGCGACTTATTGGGCGATTTCATGCGAGCGAATGAATTCGAGGCGAAGCGCAACATCGACAAGATCGGCAAACCGCCCGACCGAAACGAGTGGGGCATGACTCCCCCAACCGTAAATGCGTACTACTCGCCGCCGAGGAATGAAATCGTGTTCCCTGCGGGCATTTTGCAGCCGCCATTTTTCGACAAGAACGCTGACGATGCCACGAACTTCGGCAGCATCGGCGTGGTGATCGGGCATGAGCTGACGCATGGTTTCGATGACCAGGGCCGGAAATACGATCCCCAAGGCAATCTGCGCGACTGGTGGACAGCGGAAGACGGGCAAAAATTCGAGGAGCGCGCCAGTTGCGTTGCCAATGAATACAGCGGCTTCACCGCTATTGATGACCTGAAGCTCAATGGACGGCTAACGCTGGGCGAAAATACTGCCGACAACGGCGGTGCCAGGATCGCGCTTATGGCGATGCATCATTTCATTGCCGACGATAAGAGCGGCAAGGCCGGAAAGACCATCGATGGGTACACGCCGGAGCAGCGTTTTTATTTGGGCTATGCTCGCATCTGGTGCGAGTTGCGGCGACCAGAGTATATCCGTGCCCAGGTGACTACGAACCCGCATTCTCCGGGAAAATGGCGCGTGGACGGAGTAGTAGAAAACATGCCCGAGTTTGAAAAAGCGTGGGGCTGCAAAGCGGGTGAGCCAATGGTCAGCGAAAATGCCTGCAGGGTGTGGTGACCCGGTGGCTAGTGATTCAGTGATCAGATTTTGAATATCGCTGCAGGTGATGGATCACTGGAAAATCGAAAAGCGCGCCGTAAATAGCAAAGACCATCTTGAGCAAAGTACTAGTCGCTGACCACTGGCCACTTCTTTGCTAACATCTTCCCTTCCGCTCTGAATGAAAAATACCGGCGAAAATGTGGTGCGCATTGAAGCCCGCGCTCTTTCTGCTCTGGCGGACCGTTTGGCGGGTCCCATGGCGGAAGCATTCACTCACGCCGCAGAGTTGATTTTTTGTTGTCCAGGGCGCGTCGTGGTTACGGGAATGGGCAAGAGCGGAATCATTGCCCGCAAGCTGGGCGCAACCTTGAGTTCAACGGGCACACCCGCGCTGTTCATGCATCCGGTGGAAGCTTTGCATGGCGACTTGGGGATGCTGGCCCATGGCGACGTCGTAATCGCTCTCTCAGCCAGTGGTGAGACGGAAGAAATTCTGCAACTACTTGCCACGCTCAAACGGCTTCGGCTTCCGCTGATCGCTATTACCTGCGACGAACATACGACCCGGGCACCCTCGCCCGCGAAGCCCACTGTTTCGACACTGGCCTCCGCCGCGGACGTATTCCTCAGCTGTGCGGTTGCCGAGGAAGCATGCAATATCGGATTAGCACCAACTGCATCGACCACCGCCATGCTTGCCTTAGGGGATGCCCTCGCGGTCGCGGTCGCCGAGAAGAAGGGTTTTAAAGAGGAAGATTTCGCGCGGTTGCATCCCGGCGGCAAACTGGGGAAACGCTTGGCGCGAGTCGAAGCTCTCATGCATACCGGCGATGCGCTGCCCAAGGTTTCTCCGCAAAGCAAAATGCCGGACGTAATCTACGAGATGTCGCGCAAGAAACTGGGAATGACCACGGTGGTTGAAGGCGAACGGCTGGCAGGCGTCATCAGCGACGGCGATTTGAGGCGCTTGCTCGAGCGGAGGGGCAAAGATGTACTCGATCTGACCGCCAGTGAATGTATGACACGCGATCCCAAAACCATAACCAGCGGGGAATTCGCCGCTACCGCGCTGGGAATCATGGAAGAAAAAAAAATCACGTCTCTGGTCGTAGTTGATGAGGGCAAAGTTCGCGGCATCATTCATCTCCATGATCTTTGGGGAACGGAGATGGTGTGACCTGGCAAATCTGGCTGCTGTTTGTGATGACCGAAGCCGTCCTTAGCCTGACGCCAGGGCCAGCAGTGCTTTACGTTTTGTCGCAGGCGATCCAGCGCGGGCCGGGGAAATCGGTCTGGGGGAGTTGGGGAATCCTCAGTGCGAATGCGATGTACTTCGCGCTTTCGGCGACCAGCCTGGGCGCGGTGATCGTCGCATCATACAAATTGTTTTTTCTGATCAAGTGGGCAGGCGCGGCGTATCTGGTTTATCTGGGCGTCCGCAGCTTCGTTGGCAAGAGCTCAGTAATGGCGATTCCCGCAGCGGAACGTGATGGGCGTTCCGGGCCGCGAGTTCTGCGGGACGGTTTTTTTCTGCAGGCAGCAAATCCCAAAGCGCTGCTGTTCTTTACGGCGATTTTGCCGCAATTTATCAATCCTCATCGTAATGTGGCGTTGCAGATTCTGGTGCTGGGAATCAGTTCGATTCTGGTGGAGTTCGCAATCCTATTTACTTACGGGCAACTAGCCGGGCGAGCATTGGCGACTGCGCGTGACCCGCGGTTTGAAAAGCTGACCAACCGGATCGCCGGATCGATGCTAATAGGGGCGGGGGTTGGCCTGGCCAGACTGAACCGGACCTGATTCTGAGGGACCGGTCTCTCCGGCATCCATGCTCGAGCCCAGCGGCTCATAGCGATACTTGTGGCCGTCCCAGAAAAGCGCCGAGGTCATCTGATCTCCCCCGGCCTCTTCGATATAAATTGCGGTCACGAGTTTTTTCTTTCGCAGGCGCATTTTTTTCAAACACACGGTTTTCACCGGAATGTTGATGATGACGTATTTGGCCTGCGGCGTCTTCGAGTGCCAGGCGTCTGGACCAGAGCCGTGTATCACCAGCACGTCGATTCCGCGCAGCTTCGGATCATCGGGAGCAAAGCCGGTCGTAATTGCTGGGTTTCCGTATCCGAAAAACGAGTCCATCGGATCGATGACCTTATAGTTTTTGTCTCCCTGGTCCACCAGCGGGTTCTTGCAACGCGCGACGATCATAACGTCATCTACGCCGTCATCATTTAGATCTCCGGTCATCGCGGGCCAGCCGGATTCAAACGAGCATGTATCACCGAAAGCCCGATGCACAAAGTCGGAATCGACACCCTCTACCTTTGGCGTGCCGGTTTGGGCTGCAGCAGACGCCAGAAACAAAAAAACTGAAAGGAGAATTCGTGACCACATGAACCAACTGTAGTCTGGCAAACGCTTCGTAGCTAGGGTGTGCAGGTAACGAAGGTCACAGCCTAGGCGAGGGCCGCAAACCGGACGGTGCTACCGCGGGCGGCTTTTCCGGAAGTGCTGCCAGCCTGCGGGACGCAAAATAGAGCGGACGCCTTCATGAACTGACACCATCTGCTTGTTTTTGGTGATCTGGCCGATGCAGGTAATGAGCACGCCTTCAATTTCCGAGGGGACCTTCCGGTTCGCGGGCGCGGTGAAAAGCAGTTCGTAGTCTTCACCGCCATGGAGAGCAAACTTCAGATCCACAGGCCTCAGGGGATGTCCAACTCTGGCGAGTGGAATCGCGGGCAAGTAAATTTTTGCGCCGACGCCGCTTGATTCACAAATATGGCTGAGGTCGGTCGAAAGGCCGTCGCTGAGGTCGATCATCGCCGACGGAATTTTATGCTTGCCCAGGAATTCTCCGACCCGAATTCTGGGTATTGGAAAAAGGTGTGAGCGGAATTGCTTCGGGTTCAACTTCGTCTTCGTTGAGAAGAGTCGATGAAGTGCAGCCGCTGATCCGCCGAGCGTTCCGGTCACATAGATTTTGTCCCCTGGTCGGGCGCCTGATCGTAGGATTGCTTTGCCCTTCGAAATTGAGCCGAGAACAACGATGTCAGCGAGGATGGCGCTGGGCGATTGCGCCGTATCGCCCCCTGCCAGCGTTACCCCGAATTCATCTGCCAGCTTGAGGAGGCCACGCATAAATCCGTCGACCCAGGCTTGCCTCGTCTTTACCGGGAGGGCGAGAGACAAAAATGCGGCGGTCGGTTCAGCTCCCATTGCAGCGATGTCACTGAGTCCGCGAGCCAGGCACCGATGACCAACCGATTCGGGCCCATGCCACTCGCGGCGAAAGTGCACGCCTTCAAGGCTGAAATCGGTGGTCACCAGGATTTCGTGTCCAGGAGCCGTGCGAATAACAGCACAGTCATCGCCCATTCCAACAATGACTTCCCTCGCGTGTGCAAGCTTGAGCTGTTTCCGGAGGCTCGCAGCGCGAACAGTGGAACCGATTTTTGAAATCAGTAGTCGTTCAGGCAGAGGCAAGATAAAAACATCATATGGGAAAGACCACCTCATCCCCAGGGCACGCTCAATTCTTGGTCTGGTCAGTAACCGAACAGAGGGGACAACCCCAAAAATTTTTGTTACATCTACAATCCCGATTCCGGAAACGCCCCAGATGGCGTACTTTGCTGCCTGGTGACTTGGCGACTAAGTACCTAAGTCACCTCAAGTCGGGAGTGGTAATTGGCCCGATGGTCAGCTCTCGATTACCTGTCGTTTGTAACTCAAATTGCTGTCCGGCGTCGTTGACACGTTGGAAGCCGCTTTGCTACCGTTAGCGAAGCAGTCTCCCAAAAAGCCTGTGGTCGAGCTAAGTGCTGCCTCTGCCTGGAGTTAAGCGGAGCAGTGATTTTGGCGCCCTTTCCTTGGTGCGATGGCATGTTTTGGCCCGCGAACCAGGAAAGACGGCGCGCCGAATTTAAAGATGTTTTCTGGCCGAAGAGGCTTGGATCAATATTGCGTAAACGCTTCTACATCCTTTTCGTGACGCGCGGCGAAGACGGTCAGCTTCGCAAGATTCCCATTCCGGTTCATTACTTGTACGTATTCGTGGCTGGCGCCGCCGTAGGAGTGCTGGGGCTTACCGGCATTGCGCAGTCTTACGTGCGAATGCTGATGAAGACCTCGCAGTACAACGAACTGCGTGCCGAGAAGGATGATCTCAGGAACCGGTACACGCATCTCGAAGAAGTCGCCAAGGAACGGGACATGCAGGTTGCGTCTTTGGGCTCTCTGGCGAACGAAGTTTCCTCGCTTTACGGGCTAAAGTCGGACCCGATCCTGGTTGCGGCGGCTTCGTCTGACCAGATCCAGAACGACCAAGTCACTTCTTCGATCGACCGCCTTTCGACCCTGAAGAGCACGGCACTGAGCGGTGCGACAACCGCCGGACTTACGCTCGGACTGACGCGTAACGTCACCACGGCAGACTGGGTGCGGGCAAATTCGGCCCCCAGTTTGTGGCCTGTAGAAGGTCCGATCACAGGGTCTTTTGGCGAAAGGATCGATCCGTTCAACGGCGAAGGTTCATTCCATTCCGGAGTTGATATTGGAGCAATGATTGGTCAACCGGTAGTGGCACCAGCCGATGGAACGGTGATGTTCGCGGACTTCATGGGCGGATACGGGCGCGCCGTGGTGATCGACCATGGACATGGCGTCAGCACACGCTACGGCCACCTGAAAAGCTTCGGCGTTTTTCCCGGCGAGCGTATTCATCGTGGCGATACCATCGGCTACGTAGGCGACAGCGGCCGCAGCACCGGGCCGCATCTGCACTACGAAGTTCGCATCAACGATATTCCTGTGAATCCTCACAAATATCTGCGCACGACTTACGCGCATGTCGGCGGCTTCGCGGCTGGAAGCTAGTTTTTGCACCTTTCGTAACTGACGAGTATCTTCCCTGAAAGAAATTCTCGGCTTATTCTTATCTTCAGCATAGGGCCTTGCTCCTGGGCTCTCACCGTACAGTTATGTTTCCATATCGTCTCTACACCCTGGTTGCGGGCGGGGCCGGCGCTGTTTTCGCTGCCTATCTGGTTTTCGGGCGGAAGAAGAAAAGTTCAGCAGAGATCGAGCGCCAGCGGCGTGAGTGGCTGAACCAGATCGGCCGTATCACCGACGGAACAGTGATCGATGTTCATGAGATCGCCGCCAATGGGCACGCACCAGCGACCATGTTGATCTTTCAGTATGACGTGGGCGGAGTTTCGTACGAGGCGTCGCAGGACGTGACGCTGTTGCGGCAACTGATAAATCTTCATTCATGCCGGCTGGGGCTTCCAACTTCGGTCCGCTACGACCCGCAAAATCCAGGCAATTCAATAGTGGTTTCAGAGAAGTGGATGGGGTTGAGGCAGTGATTCGTGGCTCGTGATTCGTGACTGGCGGTTCGTAATTCGTGACTAGTGATTTCAACCTAGACTAAGAGTCCGAATCACGAGCCACGACCCATGGTTTCTTATCGCACATCGATTCGCAACAAGATATCCACCACTTTGCGATCGTCAAACTGGCTCATGCGTTTTGTGTCGCTGCTTTTCCCTTTTGCCTGCGCGTAGATTTCGTAATCGACGTTGTTGGAGAGCGCAGGAAAGCGATACGTTCCATCCGCGCCCACGATGTAAGTCTTCACCGCGCGAGTGCGGGTGTCGGTTACATAGACCACCGCGTCAGGCACAGGATTGTCCTGCCGATCGAGCACTTTTCCGGTAAGCAGGCGTCCCGGGGCTTCTTCTTTGCCTTTCGCGAGACCAGGAATCGCTGTCACCAGCATCACGGTGATCAAAGCAGCAGGAACAATGCCAGCCAGTTTTGCCGACCTCAGGATTCTGCCCATGACCACTCCAGGTAAACGCGCTCTCTATTTTAGATGCAAACCGGTATCGACCCGCTCGTTACTTTCAATGTGCACGGTGACCTCGGGCCCCGGCTGCAAGTGCTTATAAAGGGAGTTCTTATAACCCCGCAAATCAGCCGAAATGACGTAGTCCTGCTTGCCGACGGGCACGTGCTGTTCGAATTCGCCCAGGTGGTTTGAGCGAACATCCCATCGCGCTTTTTTATCGCCGAGACGCCGTATTTTTACGGTCACCCCGTATACCGGATGGTCGTCCGGCCCCCAGACCGTGCCGAAGATCAAGGCGTAGTCGGCGGAAACCCGATGTTGAGCTTGTAGCGGTGAACTTGTGGCTGAGAAAAATACGATGCAAGCAAGGGCAATTACATAGACAGAGAACAGTGCGCGATTATGAATAGTCACCGTCTTCGGTTTCTTCTTCCTCTTCATCTTCTTCGTACTCTTCCTCTTCATCGACGGGCTTGAGCTCGACCGGATTAATGGTGCTCACCTCGAAGTCCATCCCACACTCCGGGCAGGAGAGGACTTCACCCTCGTCGACCTCATCTTCCTCGACATCCAAACTGCTCTCGCACTCCGGGCAATACAGCATAGCGGCCTCCAACTCGGTGTCTGCTGACTATGATTGCACGTCAGTATATTTATTGTCTTCTGGGTCAGAGGTCAAGTAGGGGATTTATCGGGAGTTCCGGTCTCCCGTGGCTTTGGAACGGGTCACATCAGCCACAGCGCATCCACATCAACAATTACATTCGTGCGCGGAATGTTCTCTTTTGCCGCTTCGGCGAGCATGGCGCGCAGGAGTGCGTTCAGCTTTTGCCGGCTCGGAGATTTCAAAACAAAGTGGTAGCGATAATCGCGTTTCAGCCGCTCGATCGGGGCAGCGGCAGGGCCGAGCACCCGCACTCCGTCGTGGCTTGTCTTTTCGAACCAGCGACCGAGCGTGCCGGACCAGCGCAGCGTGTCGTCGAGCTTTGCGCTGCGGACCATCACATTCGCCAGCGAACTGTAAGGCGGATAGTGCATCCAGCTGCGAAAGCGCAACTCCTTTTCGTAAAAGCCGGCGAAATCGTGCCGGGTGGCGTAGCGCACGGCATAGTGATCGGGGAAATAGGTCTGCAGAATTACTTTGCCGGTAACGTCCCCTCGCCCCGCACGACCTGCCACTTGTGTCAGCAATTGGAACGTCCTCTCCGCGGCGCGGAAATCAGGAAGGCCAAGCGCCATATCTGCGCCGACTACGCCGACGAGAGTGACGCCATGGATATCGTGCCCCTTTGCAATCATTTGGGTGCCCACTAACAGATCGAGTTCGCCCCCGTTCAGCGCGTTCAGGACTCGCTCAAAATCGGCGTGATTGCGTACCGTGTCACGGTCCACACGCGCGATGCGCGCTTGCGGGAAATATCCATGCAACAGCTCTTCAAGCTTCTCCGAACCCGTTCCCAAAAAATAGACATATTCGCTGCCACAAGAAGCGCAGTGCTTCGGCACTGGCGCCATGAACCCGCAGTAGTGGCATTCCATACGGCGACTTGACTTGTGATGGGTGAGCGCAACCGCGCAATTCCGGCACTGAAGGGTCTTGCCGCATGCGCGGCACAAAGCCACCGGCGAATATCCCCGCCGATTGAGCAGGACCATTGCCTGCTCATTGCGCTCAAGGCGAAAACGAATTTCTTCGAGAAGCTTGCGCGAGGCGACCTCTTCTTGCCCGGTCTCCTGAAACTCCTGCCGCATGTCTACAAGTTCGACCTGGGGCAAGGACCGCTTCTGAACCCGATCAGGCATCTCGACCAATGCATAACGATGCTTCTTGGCATTGAAGTAGGATTCCAGCGAAGGTGTTGCCGAACCTAGGACAGCCACCGCATTCGACAACTTCGCCCGCATCACGGCGACATCGCGGGCGTGGTAACGCGGCGTCTCTTCCTGCTTGTAAGAAGAGTCCTGTTCCTCGTCGACGATGATGAGCGCGAGACTCGAGACTGGGGCAAAGACAGCGGAGCGCGTACCCACCACCGCCCGGGCTTCTCCTCGCCGGATGCGACGCCAATGCTCGGCGCGCTCTTTGTCGGATAGGGCGGAGTGGAGAATTGCCACTTGGTTTCCGAAGACATCATGAACTTCCGCGGCCACGGCGGGAGTCAGGCCAATTTCCGGCACGAGCAGAATGGCCGAATGACCGGAGTCAAGAGCCGATTTCATGGCAGCGAGATAAACGGCCGTCTTGCCGGATCCGGTGACGCCATGAAGAAGAATGCCTGCGAATTTTCTGGTCTCAGTCGCGCTGCGGATTTTTTCCAGGGCGGCTTGCTGCTCGGAGTTGAATTGCAGATCGAGGGAGGCGCGCCGTAGATTTACACCTGACTTCGGGAGCTCAAGCGGTTCCTCGATCACCCGAAGCAAATGCCGATTGAGCAGAGTGCGGAGCGTGCTGCGCGGCACCTTTATGGCTTGCAAATCTTCGAGCGGCAGGATGTCTCCAGCCGCCGCCAAGGTGTCCAGAATCAATTGCTGATTCCCGTTCAGTCGCTTCGTACCCTTTGCTTCGAAGGGTAAGGAAACGGCCTCCGGTGCTTTTCTATTGAGCACGATGAGCTTCCGGGTACGCGAAGAGTCGCTCACCCGGGACACGTCCTCAGGTGAAATCCATTTTTTTCGCAGCAGGCCCTCGATCAGCGATTTTGAGGCGTGCAGGGCGGAACGCAGGGTGTTTTCGCGAACCCCTTCGCGGAGCGATAAATAGTTGAGCACACGATATTCGGCGTCCTGGTCCTCGGGACTTCTTCTTGACCGGGTTGAAGACCCGATCTCTCCGGCACGATGCAACGCCATCTCACCCAAGTCGGTGAGGCGATACATGACGTTCCGGTGAAACTCGGAGCCCAGCGGGAGCATGGATCGAAACACTTCACCGATCGGGGCGAGGTAGTACTCGCTGATCCATTTTCCGAGGGCCAGCAAATCTTCAGAAAGTGCAGGGCTTTCATCCAGAACTTGGAGAACCTCTTTTGCTTCCATCTTCGGAGCGCGATCATGCAAAGCCGTGACGACCCCGACCATTCGCTGGCGACGGAACGGAACCAGAACGCGACTACCTGGACGCGGGCTAAGTCCTGGAGTTACGCCGTAGGTAAAGAGGACATCGAGCGGCACAGGGACCGCGACGTCGCAATAGTCGGCCATGGGAAAAGCAAAATCCTAACATCGCGCGGAATCGAGTTCCGAGTTTAGGGCCGCTGCGGTCGGGCGACCTCGCCTTAGCCTGCCTAAGGGATGCGTCAGGCTGAAGATTTGTCTATGGCCCGAAAGTGTAATTAGTTCCTTGGGATGCAACGGTACCGGAAAATTTGACCTAAGGTATTTTCCCTAAGGTCCCCAAGAATCCACAGGTGACAAACACCAAAGGTAAACAGGTCAGAGCGCACCTCAGATGAACTCGATTTGTAGGAAATTCTTCTCTATGAGGATGCCCTTGTTCACCATAAGAAAAGGTCGGCTTAAACTTTTATTTTGTGCTTGTTACGACAATATGGAAGGAAGCCGCAAAGTGGCGTCAAGTCCCCGAAATCGCGCCCTCAAGATATCCACAGGCCGCGTAGCAGCGCAATGGCGGCAATGTAAACCGCTCCATTTTTTTGCAAAAACCAGCGCTCCTGGCAGCGTATGTGCAAAGCAGTTCAGCATCCTGCAAACGCTTGCTTCATAGGTGAGCACATTCGCGTTGCCATTCTGTAAGAGGTGAATTGATGAAGGAAAAGGAACTTCGGCCACGGGAGCAGCAGGTCGTGGAACTGCTTCTACAAGGCTGTGACAACGACGAAATCTCCAAGGAACTTCACATGGCGCGCCGTACGGTGAAGGCACATTTCAACCGTTTATTTGCGCGCTTTGGAATTGCTGGCGGAGTCAAACGGGTAAAACTCGCAACCCTTTTATATAGGAGGCAGCTATGGTCCGAGAAGAAACTGGCAGAACCTATCCCAACCAACGGGAGCAGCGAGTCATCGAACTCGTCGCTCAAGGACTTAAGAACAGAGAAGTCGCAGACGAAATTGGAACCACAGAACACGTCGTCAAAAATTATCTCCGCACCATCTACGACAAACTGGGGCTCTGGAACCGCGTAGAACTGGCTCTGTGGTATGAGGCGCGCCGGTTCGAGCAGATGTCGCTTGCGCCGGCGCACTAAACGGCGCCCGGTTGCTCTAGCGGGTACTTCATTCCCCCTGCATTCCCCTGTAGCTTGCCTCGGCCAATTGAGACGAAGAAAATAGCCGGAGTTGATCCGGCTATTTTCTTTTGATCCCGAAGGGCGCGGTTCATTCTCCCCTTTCGCTCCCCTCCGCTTCTTTTCGTCGCCTGCTTGGTCGAACTCAGTTCAATGGGAAGTGTCATTGTGGCACGCCTCGAAGTCCCGAAAAGGGCAAGGAGTGGTGCCGGCAGGCCACATGCATCGGTCGGTACCCTCAAGTGTCAGATTCTTTTGCGCTTGGCCGCTCGTGCTTTCAGGCGAAGATTTGGCGAACAACGTGCTTTCCTCATAACGACCGCATTCCTCCGGTAAGGAGCAGGCAATGTTGGATCTGGAGCAGATCAAAATCACTCGCCGCGATCATGAAGTCTTGAGGCTGCTAGTGCAGGGCTGCAGCAATAAGGAAATCGCGGCAGAGCTAAACATCAGCCCTCGGACAGTTAAGCAACACCTGCGCACTCTGTTTTTGCGCGCCGGGATCAAGCAGGGTCGGAAACGCGTAATTCTGGCTACGGCCATGTTCGAGAAGGAGCAGATGAACCGTGTCGCCTCGTGAACAGTTAAGTCCGAAAGAAGTACAGGTTGCCACTATGGTGTGGCAAGGAAAAACCAACCCCGAGATCGCGCTGGTGCTGGGTTGCACCGAACAGGTCATTAAGAACCAGCTTCGCGGCGTGTTTGACAAGCTTGGAGTATGGAGCCGGCTGGAGCTGGCCTTATACGTTGCATCGCACGGAGGAGAAAACTGGGCAGAAGAGCCCGGCCTGCGCCGCATGCACGCAACCGCGGCGATGTAGCTTTACGCACCCGAGCGCTTGATCTGGGAGAGCGACTCGCGCTGCAGAGGTTTTATGCTGTCAATGAAACCACGCAAATGTTCCTGGCTTTCCGCAGAAAGGTTGAGGAAGCGGACCCCGTTGCCAAATCCAGGCGCAACGCTGGCCACTTGCCCATGTAGTGGAAGTTTGGTTTCTCCGAGCCACAAAGCAATATCGAATCTGGTGTCGGCGCTCAGGGGAATAGGAATTTCTATGAAGCATCGGCCCTGACTCAAATCGGAAGCCTTCCCCCAGATGACCGGAGCGCCGCCGGCCAATCGCAACTCGGCCGAGATCGAGCATTTCACACGCGGCCACCGGCGGCGCTCAGTATTGCGCCTGGCAAGAAAGGCGTCGACGGCGCTTTGCGGAAGCAGAAAATCCCAGAGTGGCTTTTCCGGGGAAAGATTCAACAAGCCTGCAGTCCCTTGGGCCGCGGTTCCAGGAGTTCCGGTCCACTTGACGCGAAAGTGACCCTTGTTCTTGCCGTAAGTTAACCCAATGATCTCATCCAGTTTAAGTGAAGCGCGCACGCCGCGTAATTTCACGCCGTGGTGGCTGATATCGACGGTCGACACATTTTCCGAGAACACCTTTCCCTCGCGGTCAGTACCGAAGATACGAACCGGCACTACCGCTTCTTTTCTCGGTTCGCAACGACTGCCCATTACGACAACTCCAAGGCTGCGCAATCTTACTGGATACAAGAGCGTCTTTCTAGCTCTGCCCGAAAAACCAAGGTAGGCAAACCGCCCGCATCCGGTTCCCTCCGGCGGATAAATTGTGTAAAGGCTTGCATTCGGATGCGTGAGTCCCAGACGTTAGAAACCGGCTACTCTCAAAACAAAGGAGTTAGCCGGCTGCTCCGGCAGCCAAATTGCTTCAGTAAAGGCCCGGGATTTCGCGCTTCCCGATTTGGGGTAATTCGCGTGTTGAAGCGCTGAATAGGGGTCTGGGGCACAAGCGATGAGCTACAAAGAAACCTTCTGGATGGCATGTGATTCAACCGAGCAATTGCGAGCCGAGTACGGGCCCTTTCACACCCGGGCCGAAGCTGAGCGCGAAGCCGCAAAACTCGGTTTCCTCTATCTACTGCGATACGAGCATTTAATCGGTGATGACGATGACATCAAGGAAGTCCGCTGCATCTTCATCGAGCTTCAGCCAGAACTGCTGGGGCAAGCCGCGGAGAAGCTCCACACTCGTTGCGCAACCTGCGGCGCGTCGGCCGTGCACGACCTTGACTGGCAGGCGGAAGTCTGGGCGGACATTCACGAATTCGAGCACATGCGGCATCGGGTGCGGCTTTTCGAGCAGACCCGGGCGGAGGGTTTGAAGGAAATTCCGGGGTGGCGCGCCGCATAAACCGGTAGAACTCAGGAAAACACCTTATCTCCTGCAGTGTCCTTGAAGCTGTGCCCAGCATAGTTAGCTGCCAGAAAAATTTTTTATCGACCCGCCTCACCGTTCCACAGTCTCTCCGGTTTATCATTACACTATCCCGCCACAAAAGATGTGCCAGCCGTTCCGGTTGTTGCGTCAGTGTGTGGCCCAAAACACCATTTGACGAGAATTAAGGAGTAAAGCAATGCCAAGAGCAAAATCCCCGCGTACAGTAAAACCCAAGGCCGAGAACAAAGTGCTCCAAATGCCGGAGAACGGCAACGGACAGGCGGCGCACTCGGCGCGCGACCTCGAGCCGGAAATTCGGCTGCGCGCCTATGAGCTGTACCAGCAGCGCGGACCAAATCCCGGTTCCGAAAAAGATGATTGGCTACTGGCGGAGCGCGAAGTGCTGGCTCGCTACGCCAATCAAACCCACACGGCGTAGTTTTTCGGAAGGCCTTCCGGAGATCAGGTGATAGTGGCTGGGCATTTCATCAGCCACTTCGCAATCAGGAAGAGTCTGTCCCCGCTTCGCGGTTTACATTTGGAAGTCTCAATCCGAGCGGAGTGCGATCTGCCTTTGCACACGCATTTTCTGCACCTCCGACCGTTGCTTCCCTCCTGCAATTCTGAAAAAATGGATTTCTATCATGGCGGAATTAGGTAGTTTTGCACTTCTCCTGGCCCTGGCTCTCGCGGCTTATTCTCTCCTGGCGGGATTCTTCGCGTTAATTGAGCGCCGCCCAGGAACAGAGCGCCTGAGCGAAACCGCTCGCCGCGCGGGAATCGCCAGCTTCGGGGCGGTCTTTCTTGCGGCTGTGGTTCTGGTAACGGCAGCCTTCCGCAACGACTTCTCGATTTCCTACATTCTCCACCACAGCAATCGCGATCTGCCCTTGCCATACAAGTTTGCGACGTTATGGTCAGGACAAGAAGGCTCGCTGCTGTTCTGGTCGCTGCTCCTCTCTGCCTATGGGCTAGTGCTGCGGCTTCGTCACAAGACCGACGAACGGCTTTTTGCGCATGCCTCGGTGGTGATCGCAGCGGTGCAGGTTTTCTTTTTGCTGTTACTGAATTTTGCAGCCAAGCCCTTTGCGGTCACGCAGGGCGCAATTCCAGCCGATGGCAATGGGCTGAACCCGCTATTGCAGTATCCGGAAATGGTGATTCACCCGCCGATGCTCTACCTCGGCTATGTCGGTTTCACTGTCCCATTTGCTTTTGCTCTGGGTGCGCTGGCGATGCGCTATCCAGGAGAAAAGTGGATCCACATCACCCGCCGTTGGACCATGGTGACTTGGGGATTTCTTACCGTCGGAATCTTTCTGGGCGCGCATTGGGCGTACTCGGTGCTTGGTTGGGGTGGCTATTGGGGCTGGGACCCGGTTGAGAATGCGTCACTTATGCCGTGGCTCACCGGCACAGCATTCCTGCATTCGGTGATGATGCAGGAAAAGCGTGGAATGTTGAAGACGTGGAACATGTGGCTGGTGTTCCTTACCTTTTGGCTGGCGATCCTCGGCACATTCCTCACGCGCAGCGGAATAATCAGCTCAGTACACGCTTTTGCGCAGTCATCGATCGGCGATTGGTTTGGCTGGTTTCTGATTCTCACATTCGGCGTATTCACGCTGCTCTACATTAAAAATCACGACCACCTGCGCAGCGAGCACAGGTTGGAGTCGCTGGTTTCGCGCGAATCGAGTTTCCTGTTCAACAATCTTTTATTCGTGCTGGCGTGCTTCACGGTGCTTTGGGGAACGTGGTTCCCCAAAATTTCTGAGCTTGCCACCGACAGGAAAGTCACGGTGGGCGCGGCCTTCTACAACAAGGTCACGATCCCCGTCGCTCTGCTGTTGTTGCTTTTGACCGCTGTCGGCCCACTGCTGGCATGGCGCAAGACATCGCTGGAAAGCCTGAAGCGCAACTTTCTGTGGCCAAGTCTGGGCGCTTTGGCAGTAGGGATAACTCTGGTCGCTCTCGGATTACGTTTCTGGAACGATATTTCGTATTTCTACGCTCTGATGGCGGCGATGCTGGCTGCGCTGGTTGCGTTTACCGTCATCTCTGAGTTTGTACGCGGCGGGCGGGTGATTGCGCGCCACAGTGGACGAAACCTGCTGGCCTCGATGGGACAGCTTTGGCGTCGCAACACACGACGGTACGGCGGCTACATCGTTCACTTCGGCATAGCGCTGGTGTTCATCGGAATCCTGGGTACGCCGTTCAATCGTGAGGCCGAGAAAGAGATGGCGTTCGGCGACAAGATGGCGCTTGGGCCCTACACTTTGCTGTGCCGTTCCTACACGCAGGAAGAGAATCCGAATTACGACTCCGATCTCGCGATCATTCAAGTATTCAAGGGCGACCGTCAGATCGACACTCTTTATCCCGAGAGCCGGTTTTACACCGCCAGCCAGCAGCAACAACACGTGCCGGCGATTCGTTCAACACTGAGAGAAGATCTTTATGTGGTTTATGAAGGTCAAAACCGCGACACGGGCCGGCCAATCATAAAGGCACATTTGAATCCAATGGTGTCGTGGATTTGGATCGGAGTGCTGGTGATGGGCTTCGGAACGATTCTCTCCCTGGTGCCAAATGCTGCCCCAGTTCGGGCGACAGTTCGTGAAAATGTGGAAGCTGCGGGTGTTCGCGCGCGCCCGGCGCCGGTGGGAGCAGGCGACTGATGCCAGTTTTCCTGGAACACACTTCGCGTTTTCGCCTCATTGCGTTGGTCTTTGCCGGAGTGCTTCTGCTCCTGGGCGCGGGAGACGATGCCGCAAGAATCGACCGCCTCGGACACCAGGTGATGTGCGTGTGCGGCTGCAACCAGATTCTGCTCGAGTGCAATCACGTCGGTTGCTCCTATTCGACGCGCATGCGCGATGAACTCACGGCGGCCGTAACTCGCGGCGACAGCGACACCAACGTGCTGCAGTGGTTTATTCAGAACTACGGAACAACAGTGTTAGCAGTGCCGACAGCAAGTGGATTCAATCGACTGGCATGGATCATGCCGTACTTTGCATTGATTTTCGGAATTACGCTCGTTACCGGGATTGTATGGGTGTGGAAGAAGCGGCCCTTGCCCGCCGATCCGAGCGTTCCGGCCGCGGTGGATGGCCACGAGCTTGACCGGTTTCGGCGGCAGGCTCGCAGGGAGACTGAATTATGACCGCTTTCCTCTGCGTGGCTGTAAGCGCTGCGGCCTTGTTCTACGTTTTTTACGTTCCGGAATCGGTGATTGCGGGTCCGGAGAAAACCCGAGCCGCGTATCTCCGCGAGCGGAAGGAAGTGGTGTACGACAATCTCCGCGACCTGAATTTCGAATATAAAGCCGGGAAGGTTCCGGAGATCGATTATCAGTCGATGAAGAATTCTTTGGAAGAAGAAGCGGCGGCGATTCTGGCGGAAATTTCGCGGTTGGAACGCGGCAGCGTTGTCTCAGTTTGAAGCAAGCTTTCGGACCACGAAGGACACGAAGTTACACGAAGGAAATCAACCATCTTGTCGATCAAAAACGCCTTTTTGGGCTGTAGCACTTTTGCAGTCTCGGTTCTCCTATTTGGGGGCACGGTGCACGCCGCCACCCTCACTGGCACGGTCACGAACGGCACGACCAATAAGCCATCGGCTGGAGACGAGGTCATTCTGATCAAGCTGGGCGCCGGCATGGAAGAAGCCGCGCACGCCAAAAGTGATGCCCAGGGGAAATTCTCTCTAACCTTGCCCGACGACGGTATGCACCTGGTGCGGGTCATCCACCAGGGCGTCACATATCATCAGCCCGCGCCTCCGGGATCGACATCAGCGGATGTGAAGGTCTACGACGTGGCGTCGAAAGTAGCTGGCGTAAGTGCCGTTGCCGACCTGATGTACCTGCAGGCGGGAAAGGGCGATCTCGCTATCATGAGGCTTTTCGCCGTTGACAACACCTCACAGCCGCCACGCACACAGATGAGTGATACGAGTTTTGAGTTCTATGTCCCCGATGGCGCTGAAATCGCGGAGGCGCAGGCGCAAACCGCCGGAGGACAGTGGGTGAAGACCGAGCCGGTCCCACAAAAAGAGAAGAACCGCTATGCATTTGTTTTCCCGCTGCGCCCCGGCGAAACACAATTTCGCGTGACCTATCAGTTGAGCTATTCGGGTAAAGCGACACTGAATCCGCACTTGATTTATCCCCTGCAACATTTCGTCGCCATCATGCCGCGCTCGCTTGAATTTACTCCGAGTCAGACGGGGATATATCAGGACAAACAGCCTCCTGACCTGGCAGATGCGATTGCCGAGGTCGCCAGCAATCCGCGTCCCGGGCAGAACCTCACGTTCGACATTTCCGGGGAAGGCACACTGCAAGACCAGAATCAGAATGCGTCAAATCCGGGAGCCACTTCTGCGCCTGCGACCACGGCCGATAATCGCCCGGGCGGCGGACTGGGGAAGCCGGGAGAAGATCCCGACCCAATGGATCAATACCGCTGGTGGCTGTTGGGAGGATTCGGGCTCGTCTTGGCGGCGGGCGCGGTTTATATTTCCCGATCGAAATCATCGGCTGCTAACTCTTCGGGAGTGGCCGTCATGGCAGCCGCCGGGCCGGCAGCACCCAGCACATCGGATGCGCGCCGCGCCGCAACTCTCCTCGATGCTTTGAAGGAAGAGTTGTTCCAGCTTGAAGTTGAACATCAGCAGGGCAAAATCTCCGATCAAGAATACGTGAGCGCGAAATCCGCTTTGGATCAAACACTAGCCCGCGCCATCAAGCGTCAGAACTAATCTTTTTGGCCAGTCTGTTCTGTAATCGATTGAAGAAGCAGCGTTCTATCGCATGAAGCCCGGCGAAAGGCTTTGGCATCTATCTACGTGGGGCTACCTTTATGGGGAATGCATTTAAGACCACGTTTCTTCTTACCGCGCTCACGCTGCTGCTGATGTTCATCGGCAGGATCTTCGGCGGACAGAACGGCATGTTGCTTGCTCTGGTCATCGCGGCAGTGATGAACTTTGTCTCCTACTTTTATTCCGACAAGATCGCGCTGGCCATGTACCGCGCGCAGCCGGTGTCACGCGAGGACCTGCCGCGCGCATATCAAATCGTCGAGCGGCTCACGCAAAAGATTGGCATTCCGATGCCGAAGATGTACGTCATTCCGAGCGATTCGCCGAATGCTTTTGCTACCGGGCGCAACCCTGAACATGCCTCCGTCGCCGTGACGCGCGGCATTCTGAATCTGCTGAATGATGAAGAACTCGAAGGCGTGTTGGCGCATGAACTCGGGCATGTGCGCAATCGCGACATTCTGATCAGCTCGATTGCAGCCACGATTGCGGGAGCCATTACCTATCTTTCTGAGTTTGCACGCTGGGGAATGATTTTTGGTGGCTATGGAAGCGACCGAGAAGAACGCGGAGGCGGCGGCTTCGGTGCGCTGCTTATGCTGATCCTTGCGCCGATCGCGGCATTCCTGATCCAGCTTGCGGTTTCGCGGTCGCGCGAATACCAGGCGGATGAAACCGGAGCACATTTCACCGGCAATCCGTATGCATTGGCCAGTGCCCTTGCGAAGCTGGACGCGTACTCGAAGCGCCTTCCGCTCCAGGCGACGCCATCGACTGCGCATCTTTTCATTATTCAGCCGTTCCTAGGTATGAGCCTGGGCAGTCTGTTCTCAACCCATCCGCCAATTGCGAAACGAATTGAGCGGTTGACGGGAAGGCCGGCTGAGTACACGATGCAGTAACCCCGAATTGTGCGAAGAAGGAGATTGCTATGCAAAGCGAATTTCCGCATCGTGGCATCACGATGCACCGGCTTCCGGTTGGCGACAATTTACCTGGCCTTCTGTTCGCGGTGGGGAGTGCTCTGATTTTTCTAATCGCGATTCCGGCCCTTTGGTACGTCTTGGCAGGAGCGATCGCGGTAGGTTTTGCTGTTGCAGGTGTCTTACAACTACTTGGTGATGGACCGAGGAGGCCTCTCTCGATCCGGAACGATAGCAGGGGCACCCCGCGGCTGTGACCACAACCGGGTTCTATCTAAGCTCTGCAGGACGTGAGTTCGCGACTAGCGACTTCAATTGGCGACAATCCCGTTCAGTCATGAGTCACTTCGGTAACCAAGATCGCCTCAGAACTACATAGTAGAATCCGCCTTATGTCTTCTGAAACCGTGCTTGCCGCCTCCCATCGGGCTTCCCTGCTGGAAAACGAATTAAAAAAAGTTATTCGCGGCAAGGATGAAATCGTGCGTCTAGCCTTGGTTTCCGTCCTGGCGCACGGGCATTTGTTGATTGAAGGCGTTCCCGGCGTTGGCAAAACTACTCTGGCACATGCCCTGGCGCGCCTGCTTGGCTGCAGCTTCCAGCGGGTGCAGTTCACGAGCGACATGCTGCCCTCCGACATTATCGGTATATCTGTTTATTCGGCGACAGAGCAGAAATTCGAATTCAAACGGGGTCCGGTGTTCACGAACGTGTTGCTGGCGGACGAGATCAACCGAACCACGCCCAAAACACAGTCGGCATTGCTTGAGGCCATGAATGAAGGGCAAGTCACGGTAGATGCGATCTGCCATCCGTTGCCGCAGCCCTTTTTGGTGATCGCAACCCAGAATCCGGTCGAACATCACGGAACCTATCCGTTGCCGGAATCGCAGCTTGACCGTTTTCTGATGCGAGTTCAGATGGGATATCCCGACAGCGATTCGGAGCGGCAAATCCTTCGCGCGGAAGCGGGCACCGCTCAATTGGAAACTCTTGAGCCGGTGCTTACGGGTGCCGAGGTGCTTGAGATGCAGCAAAGCGTTTTGCAGGTAGAAGTGGATGATTCCTTGGTCAACTACGCGCTCGAAATCGTTGCTCGCACCCGCAAGCATGAAAAACTTAATTTGGGCGTCTCGCCGCGCGGCTCACAGATGCTTTATCGCGCCGCACAGGCCATGGCTTTTCTTGATGGCCGCAGCTTCTGCGTTCCTGAAGACTTCAAGCCGCTTGCGGTCCCTGTTTTTGCCCACCGCCTCGCCATTCACGGAATGTCTGGATTAAAAAAATCGGTGCGGCCGGAAGAAGTAATCCAGGAAATCGTGAATTCAGTTCCGGTGCCGATGTAGAAGATCGCCTGCAGCCTACCTTTACGCGGCTTCCCTGCCTTATCATTCAGCGCATGAACTTTCTCCGGTTCGTGCTGCTGCTGTCGCTGGCAGTTTGGCTTGGTGGCCTTGTTTTCTTCCCGGTGGTTGCTCAATCAGCATTTTCGACTTTGCCGTCCCAGCATTTAGCAGGCCTTGTCGTGCGAGATTCGCTCACCAAACTCCATTGGATTGGGCTGACCTGCGGCGTGGTATTTCTCGCCTGCTCACTCGTTCACGATGGTCTCGGTTTTGGCAGGGTGCGCCTCTTCGCAGTCAGACACATACTAGTAGTGACGATGCTGGTGCTCACGGCGATCTCCCAGTTCCGAATCATTCCCCGAATGGACACGCTGCGCGTCGCTGCCGGCGAAATCTCCACGCTAGCTCCAGACAACACGATCCGCAGTCAATTCGACTCCCTGCATGCCTGGTCTGTTCGTCTGGAAGAGGTGGTGCTGGTCTGCGGCCTGATCGTCCTCTACCTGACTGCGCGCCGTTTCTCCGCCCTGCGCTAGCTTTTCACACTGCCGGATTGCAGCAATTACTTAGGTCATCTTGGGAACATTACGAAATCAGAGGATGATGTCTATAGGGACAGCACTTCTACGCACCAGGTTAACCGGCCCGTGCGGCTGAGGTGCTGTTCCGGTAAGCCTGCGGGGACCGTGAATGCATATTGATGATCTGCTGCGGATTGCGATGGAGCGGCGCTCCTCCGACTTGCATTTGAAAGTCGGAAACTACCCTCATCTCCGGATCGACGGCGAACTTGTGCCGTTGACTGACCAGCCGCGCGTGACCGCAGAAGACATGCTGACGATGGCATTCAGCATGATGTCTGCGCGCCAGAAACAAAAATTCAAAGAAACCAGCGAAATCGATATGGCCTACGGCGTGGCCGGCCTGGGACGCTTCCGTGTGAACGTTTTCCAGCAGCGTGGAAACGTCGGCCTGGTGCTCCGCGTTATTCCGACCAAGATTCGGGCGCTTGATGAGCTTTACTTGCCAAAGGTCATCGAACAGATTTGCGAAATGCCGCGTGGACTGGTGCTCGTAACCGGCGTTACGGGCTCAGGAAAGTCGACTACGCTGGCCGCCATGATCGACCGCGTGAACTCAACCCGCGCCGAACACATCATCACCATCGAAGATCCGATCGAATTTCTGCATCGCGATAAAAAAGGCTACGTCAACCAGCGCGAAGTCGAAGTCGATACTCCGAGCTTTTCCGCCGCGTTGCGAGCTTCGTTGCGTCAGGATCCCGACGTAATCCTCGTCGGCGAAATGCGAGACATGGAAACGATCGGCACGGCGCTACATGCTGCCGAAACCGGCCACATGGTGTTCTCGACTTTGCACACACTGGATGCAGTTGAAACCATCAACCGAATCATTTCCGTGTTCCCGCCGCCGGAACAAAAACAAATCCGGTTGCAGCTTGCCGCCGTATTGCGAGCGGTGATCAGCCAGCGACTGGTCCGGAGGACAGATGCCGAAGGCCGTGTTCCCGCTGTAGAAGTGATGATCAACACCGCCTACATTCGCGAGTGTATTCTCGTGCCGGAAAAAACCCGCTCGGTGCGCGATGCCATTTCTGCTGGCACTTCGCAATACGGCATGCAGACTTTCGATCAATCTTTGTGGGACTTGTTTCAGGCAGGTCTCATCGCCTACGAAACCGCGCTCGAAAACGCTTCCAACGCAGACGACTTCAAGCTCCGCATGCAAGGCATCTCGTCAACCAGCGACATGTCGAAGAATGCGATGCAGGCCGCCGGCTTCGGAGGCCGGTAAAAACAATTTGGGTCGGACATTTCTGCCCGACCCAAATTAGTTCAGTCCCGAGTTCAAATCTCAATCAGTCAATACGCGGCAGCAACCGCGGGACGCTGTTCGCAGCTACAGAGTACTTCTAGTGCATCGTGAAACGTGGAAATATCGAACACGCAATTCAAATGCGTGCGCGTCAACATCTGGTGGACAAATGGACGCGGATTGACCAACTTGAAATGGGTTTGGTTGGTCTCGGTCCAACGATGGAGATAGACCAGCAGATTCAACCCGCCGGCATCGATTGAGTCCACGTCTGAAAGATCCAACACCACAACCCGGGCGAGCTTCTCCTGAAGCACTGCGTTGCGCAATGCGGTTTCCTGGCCGCGCACAATTCTGCCTGCGCACTTGACGACGACGACATCACCCGCTCGTTCACTTCTTACGGTAAGCATGACTTGCTCCTGTTTCCTGTTACGCATATAGACGATCTGAAGTTCCAATTGTCATCAAAAAGTTTGGTAAACATTCTGTTAATATCCGCACGGAAGTGTTGCTACTTCCATGTGAATATGGCATTTACGCGACGCAAGCTGGCAACTGAAGGTGAGCTATATGACTATGCAGTTGGCGCTCTCGCTCGCCGCATGCGCTCAATAGCAGAGCTGAAACGACTACTTCGGCAGAGAGTAGAAGCCGAAACGGAAATTGGAAAGACTTTGGTTGAGTTGGTGATTCGGCGGCTGAAAGATCAGGGATATCTCAACGACGCAAAATATGCTGCTGCGTATTCTGCATTTCGTCGCGACAATGAAAAGCTCGGGAGAAGACGCGTGGAACTCGACCTAAAAATCAAAGGCGTACATTCGGAAATAATCGAGAACACCGTTCAGTCGACATTCTCCGAAATTGATGAAGAAAAACAAGCGCGAGAATATTTGCGGCGGAAGCGAATGCAAAAACCAAACAATCAGAAACAGGCAGCGAGGATCTTTCGCCAACTGATGCGAGCTGGGTTCGCAACTAAGACCGCATTCGCAATTTTGAAAAAGTGGGATATAGAAGATGACCTGCTAAGCGCGCTAGAAAACGAAATAGAACCTTAGTCACAGAGTTGGGATGGCAATTTGCTTAGATCCCTCACATCGACGGCTGGCTGCGTAGTAACTCCTCGACGTCGCCAAGCTTGTCGCCAAGCCAATTGATCTTTCGTGCGAGTCCCTGTATCTCGCTCTCCGCCCGCCGGTTGACATCGAAATCGAGTTCGCTGCGCAGCCTGTCTTTTTTGTCCTGCCGATTCTGGCTCATCATGATGATCGGCGCCTGGATCGCCGCCAGCATCGACAAGAACAGATTCAGAAGAATGAACGGGTACGGGTCCCAGGCGCGATGGCGCAGCAAGACATTGGTCGAGGAATAAACAAGTAGAACGACGATGAACGTGATTATGAACGTCCATGAGCCGCCGAAGCTTGCGACGGAATCGGCGATGCGTTCACCTAACGTCTCCTCTTCCTCGATGATCTGATTTGGATTTCGACTAGCGCGCACGCGCACCAGTTGCTGAGACGCGTGAAACTGGCGACCCAGCACGGTGAGCATGTCCATTCCAGCCATGGGTTTGCGCTGTAAAAGCACCGAAATATCGTGGCGATCGACCTCGATGCAAACCGCTTCGTCCTGTGCGACGGCGGTGGTCTGGTGCGGCGTTTGCTCGAGCATGGAGGCGAAGCCAAAGAACTCTCCCCGCGCGGGCTGATCGATCACGACTTCCTGATGGTCTTCGTCCACAGTGGTCACGCGCACCGATCCTGAGACAAGGACGTAGGCCCGGTCGCCGGGATCGCCCATCTTGTAAATTCGCTGCCGCGGAACGAACTTTTTCACTTCGACTTGGCCGGCGAGGACGGCAGTTTCTTCATCATCAAGCAAGGCGAATAACGGGACTTGTCGCAGGATTTCAGGATTGCAGGCCATGGGTCCTCCGGGAATAAGTCATTGAATCGTGAACACATTGAATCATTGAAAAGCTTTGAACGGAAGACCACCAGGGTAGAAGCGACTTTTCTCTCGCGAGGTGTATTACAGTTGAGCTTCTGAGTACAAGAGTTCCTGATGCCTTGCAGAACCCAAATCCGAGCAGATGAGCCAAACCGGAAGATGCTTGCACAACTCATACACCGCTTGGGATGGGCTCTTTCAAAGATTACCCTCCGCTGGCACAGAGCCCATCCTAAGATCATTGGGCAGGGTGGATTCGCCTCAGGCATCGGGGACTTGGCTTTGAACAAGGAACACCTGAACGGCTTCGGCAGTTGAGCACCATCACGCGCCGAGCATCAATGATTCAATCCCTCGATGATCAATGATTCAATTCTTTCCGCTCGTTTAGAATTGAACTTCCACATGCTGACTGGTTCCGAAATTCGCCGGAAATTCCTCGACTTCTTCGTTCAGAAGGGGCATCGCGAGGTGCATTCGTCTTCGCTTGTGCCGCATAACGACCCGACGTTGCTGTTCACCAACGCCGGCATGAATCAGTTTAAGGATGTCTTTCTTGGGCTGGAGAAGCGTGATTACAACCGCGCCACAACTTCGCAAAAATGCGTGCGGGCCGGCGGCAAGCACAATGATCTCGAAAATGTGGGTTTTACCAACCGGCACCACACGTTTTTCGAGATGCTGGGCAATTTCTCGTTCGGCGATTACTTCAAGAAGGATGCGATTGCCTTTGCGTGGGAGCTGATTACTTCGCCTGAATGGTTCGGCATTCCCAAAGACAAACTGTTCGTCACCATCTTCAACGGTGAAGGCGGCGTGCCGCGCGATGCAGAAGCTTATGAATTGTGGGTAGCACAGGGAGTTGCGAAAAACAGAATTTTCGAGTCCGGGCTGAAAGACAACTTCTGGCAAATGGGCGACACCGGCCCCTGCGGCCCATGCAGCGAAATTCACTACGACATGGGACCGGCGGCGTCCGATCAGGGACACACCGATTGCAAGTTCGGCTGCGAGTGCGGCCGTTATGTCGAGATCTGGAATCTGGTGTTCATGCAGTTTGACCGTGACTCCTCGGGCAAGCTGAACCCGCTGCCCAAGCCTTCGATTGACACCGGCATGGGACTAGAGCGAATCACCGCCGTCCTGCAGGGCGTCATTTCGAATTATGAGACTGATCTGTTTGTGCCGCTGATCGAGCGGGCCGCCGAATTGACGGGTGTTAACAATCATCACGTGGGGACGGACGCCCACGTCCGTCCTGCGGAGCAAAGCTCCGCGAGTTCGAGCCGAGCGCAGCTCGGCCGGGCGGGTGAGGGCACCCGCACCTACGCGGGCAATGCTGGCCACAAATCCGCCGCTTCGCTGCGAGTTATTGCTGATCACTCACGCGCGGCGACGTTTCTGATCTCAGATGGCGTGTTGCCTTCAAACGAAGGTCGCGGCTACGTGCTGCGCAAGATCATTCGCCGCGCAATCACACATGGACGCTTGCTCGGCCAGACCAAGCCATTCCTGCACGAGATGGTGTTCGCTGTTCGTGATCTCATGCAGGATGGATATCCGGAGTTGAAGGAAGGGATTCAGCGGGTGAGCAAAACCGTGCTGGCCGAAGAAGAGCGGTTCGCCCACACCCTCGATCTTGGCCTCCAGAAGTTGGAGGAACTAGTTACAGCCGCCCTCGTGACTCACCGATCAAGAGCCATCCAGGAGGTTATTGACAAGTGGTGGCGAGACGAGAAACCACAGCGAGACGAGGTTCAGCGTGTTCTCTACCTTTCGCAGCCCAATCTCCCTAAGGATGAGGCTGCGATCCAGCTCTTGATGCCGCAACTACGACCGACGCTCGGCTTGATCCTCGCAGGCGAACTTGAGCAGCGACTTCGCGCTGCGTTAGCAAGCCCCGCTGTCCTTAGCGGGGCTAATGCATTCCAACTCTACGACACATTCGGCATGCCACTTGATTTCATGCAGGACGCGGCCCGCGATCGCGGCATCGCTTTCGATCAGGCAGGATTCGATGCGGCAATGCAGGAGCAAAGAGCCCGCGCTCGCGCCTCATGGAAAGGCGCTGCAAAGCAAACTGCGAACCCCGCGTATCAGCAACTTCCGAAATCTGTATTCGAAGGCTACTTGCAGACGCGATCGGAAGATTGCGAAGTGCTCGCCATCATCAAGAATGGGCAGGGCGTGCAGGAACTTAAGCCCGGAGAAGAAGGCGAGGTCATTCTCGACCACACGCCGTTTTATGCAGAGTCTGGAGGACAGGTCGGAGATCGCGGAACGCTCTACAGCGACGAGTTGAACCAAGTCGTTGCTGAAGTGAAGGGTTGTTACTACCCGGTGCAGGGAGTGAGGGCACATCAGGTTGTGATCAAGTCCGTGCCGGGATTTAAGAAGTCAAATACCCCACCCTCCGCAAAAAGCGCGGAAGGGTGGGGCACCCGCACATCTCTCGGGGTGCCCCGTCCTTCCCCTTCAGGGGAGGGCGGGGATTTTGACTTTTCTTTGAAAGTTGGGGACAAAGTAGATGCTGTCGTCGACACCTCGATTCGTACTGCCACCATGCGCAATCACACCGCGACCCATCTGCTGCAAGCAGGATTGCGGGAAGTCCTCGGCAAGCATGTGAAACAAGCGGGATCGTTGGTTGCGCCGAATCATCTGCGGTTCGATTTTTCGCACTTCACCGGGGTTGAAGACGAAGAGCTTCAGGACATAGAAGACATCATCAACAAAGAAGTACTTCGTAACGAAAAAGTGGAAGTAATCAACGACGTTCCAATCGATGTGGCGATAAACGAATATCACGCCATGGCGTTGTTCGGCGAAAAGTACGGTGACCGCGTACGCGTGATCAAAATCGGCGACTTTTCGACCGAACTCTGTGGCGGCACGCACACGGGCGCAACCGGGGAAATCGGATTGATAAAGATTTTGAAGGAAGGTAGCGTGTCGTCCGGAGTGCGGCGGGTCGAAGCCGTCACCGGCGAGGGGTCATTGCAACATTTCCGCAAAGACCACGAGCTGGAGGAGGTCGTGTCCAGGTTCGTGGTTCCCACCCTTGCGCAAAGAACACGCAAAGATGGGGCACCCACGGACTCCGATGTCGCCCAGAGGAAGTCAACTTCCCCGCCCTCCCCAAAGAGCGGGGAAGGACGGGGCACCCCAGCGGAAGGATGGGGCACCCACGAGTATTCTCCGGCTGAGGCATTGAAGGCTGAACTCGAAAGAAAAGACTCCGAGATCAAGCGTCTGCAGCGCGAACTTGACCAGGTGCGAATGAAGCAGGCGTCTTCTTCGACGGCCAATGTCACCGAAAATATTAGGAATGTGAACGGGGTAAAAGTCCTTGCTCATCGCGTGGATAACCTCGAGCGCCCACAGATGCGCACGCTGGTCGATCAATTACGAGACAAGGTCGGCTCCGGGGTGGTAGTGCTTGGCTCGGCAACAAACGGCAACGTCGCGCTGATTGTGGGCGTCACCAAAGATCTCACCCAACGCATTCAAGCAGGCAAAGTCATCGCGCCGGTCGCGCAAAGAGTTGGCGGCAAAGGCGGCGGCCGGCCGGACCTGGCCGAAGCCGGAGGCAAAGATCCGGGCGCACTCGATGCTGCGCTCGGTGAAGTCTACGGAGTTGTGGAGGGCCTTCTGAGTTGACGTACTAAACCTGCGCTGCCGCCCTGCTGTTTTCTAGGGCACTCTTCTCCGTCATCTTGTAGTGCAAGCGGAGAATCGTCAAACCAATAAATGAGATTTTGTGGTCGCAACGCAAGACATTCTCGTCATCTACGTAAACGTGAAAGAGTTCGTGCAGAGTGGTGAAATTGCGCACGCGCCAGTGCTTTTGTCCAACTTTCACGATCCGATAAAATCCGGAACGCCCCCAGCCTGATCCACTGGAGTCGAGCCCGAATGTACCATCATCATTCGCCACCGGCCGCAGGTAAACATTCGCGCTCCCACGGCACGGAAAGGTGACCTTCACGAGCGGGTTTTCCTCATTCGGAATCTGGCAAATTGAATAAATCCCCGCATAGATCACGCGACCGGAAGACTTAAGCCGCCGCAACCAGCCGGTGTGGCGAATCTTTCCCGTCGCAGGATCGACGAGCTGTACGACCTCGCTGCTCATTCCCTTGGCAACATCGAGCGACGAAAGCGGAAAGTTCAGCTGGTCCATATGAGTGCTGAGGAACTCCACCAATAGCCAGAGGAAGAATCGGCCGATCAGGTAAACCTCGCTCCACACTTCCAGGTTGTAGGCGGCCGCGTGCTCATAGAAGTGGCGAATCCGGGGATGCACGACTGCGGGATCGAAGCTTGGCCCGCGCAGATTCTCGAAATCAGGGATCAGGCCAGCCGTGGATGGGGTAAGCAATTCCAAGTGCTCGGTGTTCGCGATGCGCTGGTAGATGCCGGTCCCAATGCGGCCACGATCACCGAGAAAACAAGACAGCCACGGCTCATCGATGGGATTCACTCTCCGCCCAGTTACTCGGACCAGCAGCTCAATCCCAAATGCAAGCGTTGAGCCAAAAAGCGAATGCCAAATCCCTGGTCTCTGCTCCAGCACCGTGTCGTCCAGCGTCATGGACCTTGTGCCATCTGAAGTCATTCGCAAGATTGTCCCACTCTGTAACCAGCTCACAAAGGGCACTATGGTCACTTTGCGTTTCGGCCACTTAGCGACGGCTTTCTTTGGAATGTGTCTCGACTAGCTTTTTAGTGAGGATCAGGAGACCGAAGATCTGGGTCCATTCGGAAACAATGTTTCCGACCACTTGCCCCCACTTTGAATTGGCGTCCATGCTGGCATACAAGAAGATCCAGCCGATGCCGGTAATCCCTAAGAAAATACTGAGAGAGTGTTCGAAAAGTTTCGCCCAGACGGGGTTGCCGAGCCATTGCGGAGGTTTGCGACTTTCCGCCGAGCCCTTTTCATACATGAATTTGGTAGCAAGGACCGTCACCACCATGCCCGTCCAGTCGGCGATGGCGTTACCGAAAAATCCTCCCCAATGTTTCCCAGGATTCGAGTGGATATACAAGACAATCCAACACAGCAGGATCAGGGCGGAAACAATGCTCAATGAATGGTGATGAAAGAATGAACGTGAATGATTTGTGGCCACAAGACCAATCTTACTTGCTGGATGGCGAGTCCCATTGCAAGATTTGAGGCGTTAAAAGTGACGGGGAACTACTTCTTGGTAGTGGAGAGAAGACTCATCATCGCGTCCATATCTTTTTTCGCGATCTGGTCGCGGTCCGCCAAATCAACACCCCAGAAATTATCCACCGATTGCAGTGCTTCAATGCCGGCGTGAATTTCTCTTGGGCTTACCTGTCGAATCCAGACCACACGAAAATTGGCTTTGCGTCCATTCCGCGTCAAGCTTACGGTCTGGCCCGCTTCGAACGTGACCTGCACACCGCCCAGCCGCGCCCCGTTCGAAGTGATGTCCATGGTATAGGCAAGACCGGCGCCTTCGCCGATGGAGATTTTCACCGGCAGGACCATCTTCCTTCGGGGATTACCGCGACGCTCCTGCATTGCAAAGCTATTATGGTTTTTGAAAATCGAGGTGGAAAGTTACCAGAGTAACCTGCGACGAGTGCTAAGGAGCTAAGAGCTCAACATTTAAGGAGCATCAGGACTTATCGGGTTAGATCCATGAGTGAGAGTCCAGCCGAGAATTGCGCCTGCGGCACCCAAGCCTATTCCATACGCCCACGGCGACAAGAGAAGCGGTCCCTTCTCTGCAGCCGGGGCACCCTCTGAGTCTTTCGCAGCCAAGCCGCAGTTCTGAGCGTCTGCGCGTTTGACGTCGTGACCTTCTCGAATGACCGTGGGGGCCTGCGCACCGCACTTAATTTCGACGTCATTCTTGAGAGCGGAAATGTGAATCAGACCGCCGGTGCGCTCCACTTCAAATTGTGTCCAGTCGCCGGTAGTAGGTGTGATTTCGAAATCGCGGGCAAAAACCTTTAAGGATTTTCCGGTAGCCATCGCGACGCTGCCACGGTCGAGCGCAATGCCACCCTCTTTAAGCCTGACGATCGAATTCGCCTGGACCATCGCTGTGGACCCGTTCATGTCAACATGGGCGATGCTCATGTCTTTGGTTTCAACAACGCTGCCTGTCGTGACCGGCATTGAATTGGCCAATTGCGAGCCGTCCAGATAGACCGATCCCGTTCCGTACACCACTCCACCGGGCGCATCAGCGGCAAGTGTCGCCCCAGGCAGTAGTACGACAAGCACCCAACACAGCAGAGCGCGAGAGAATTCCTTACCAAGTCCGGCTTGGTCCATTTGGATTCAATGGTAAGAGCGAAATGGTAGGCACTCAAGATGCTTTGGGAGGCGGTATCCCTTCAGTAATCCACTTGTGGTCGGTGCGACCCGAAATCCTACTTCTCCCCGTCGCCCTTGGGAAATTTCATGCGCGCCAGCAGGTCCTGGAATTCTTGGCTGCCGCGCAGGCGATCGTAACGCGGCCACACCTTCATGAGGGCAAGGTATGAATCGTGGTCCTGATAACCGCGCTCGAGCCAGCGGACCGCCTCGGCTACATCGCCGAGATTTGCGTAGACCTCGGCCATCTCTCCCGGCCGTAAATACGTGTTCTCCTGCTGCGCGCGTTTCACCTCGCTGTGGCAAGTTTGATGCGATGAAAGGGCGCGATGACTGAGCTGCTCAGGCCGTTATGGCGGGAATTAACAAACGATTTCCGAACTTTCACGCTGCTAACTGTTTCCACTCCAGCCCATGGCATTCCAGCAAGTATCTGAAACGACCTGACGCGTACCAGAACTGTCCCGCCAAGACATTCTCTCCTTGACTGCCTAGGGGAGTTCCGTTATCGTCTCTCCTAGATACGCAAGGAGAGATCGTGGGCAAACAGATTGATTTGCTGCAGGGTACGCTGGACATGCTGATCCTCAAAGCTGTCTCGCTTGGCCCGCTGCACGGCTACGGGGTTTTACTGCGCATTCAGCAGATCTCTGGCGAACAACTGGAAATCCAGCAAGGATCGTTATATCCGGCGCTTTATCGTCTGGAGCATCAGGGCTGGATCGCCAGCGAGTGGGGAGAATCGGACAACAATCGCAAAGCTAAGTTCTATAGCTTAACCGCGGCCGGGCGGCGCCAACTTCACGCGGAAACCGAAAAGTGGAACCGCATGGCGTCGTTGATCGCCAGTATTTTGCGCACCACTTCGGAGCAGATATGAATTTTCCGGCTCGATTCCGGTCATGGTTGAAATGGATCACCAACGGACGCAGGCTTGAAGGCGAAATGGAAACGGAAGTGCGTTTCCATATTGAGAGCCGCGCTGCGGACCTGGTTCGCAAAGGCCTTTCCCAGCAAGAAGCGATGCGCCAGGCGAGGATTGACTTCGGCGGAATCGAGTCTCACAAAGATGCGGTGCGGGCAGCAGTAGGCATACGGTGGTGGAGTGAACTGGGTTCCGACCTGCGTCACGGATGGAGACTGTTCTACAAGAATCCCGCTTTTTCGGCGGTTGCGGTTTTGACCCTGGCTTTGGGCGTTGGCGCCAACACTGCCATTTTCAGCATCGTGAATGCCGTGTTGCTGCGTTCTCTGCCCTACCCCGATCCCGATCGTCTGGTACGAGTCTTCTTTAACGAGCCCGGCGTAGGACTGCGGGACGTTAGGTTTTCCAAGCCCGAACTGGATGACTTGCAAACGCGATCGGGTGTATTTGAAGATGTGACGCCGATTTTCGAGGGTAGTGAGGATGTGACCGGAGCGGGACAGCCCGAGCGCGTCGAGGGGGTCAACGGCAGTTTTAACTACTTTTCCATGCTGGGCGTGACCCCGCAAGTTGGACGGCTGTTTGGTCCGCAGGACTTCGTGCCTGGCGCCTCTACTGACGCCGTGATCAGCGATGGCCTGTGGCGTCGCGAGTTTGGCGCCGATCCGAACATTGTCGGCCGTACTCTCCGGCTCGACAATGATCCCTTTACCATTATCGGGGTTCTGCCACGCGGATTTCGCCATCCTGGACCGACGACTTCCGGCGACGCGGAAGTGTTTTGCCCCTTCGGATTCAGCGCAGCTCCCTTTCCCCCGCCAATGCGTGGTACCCGGATTTTAGTACATGGAATCGGACGACTTAAGCCTGGCCTGACACTGGCGCAAGCTCAGGCGCGGCTCACTGCCATGGCTGCCCAATTGCGCCGCGACTTTCCCACCGATTATCCGCCGCAGGCCAGATGGACAATTGAGATTCAACCATTGCAAGAAACTTTGGTGGGCAAGGTTCGGCCCATGCTGTTGGTGTTACTGGGTGCGGTAATCCTGATCGTTTTGATCGTATCGTTAAACATTGCCAATCTCCTCTTGGCGCGCGCTTCGGGGCGGCAACAGGAGATGGCGATGCGGTCAGCGCTGGGAGCTAGTGGCGGCCGCTTGGCGCGCCAGATGCTGACCGAGTCCATGTTGCTGTCGCTGATCGGCGGTGCAGCGGGAATCGTAACCGCAGCTGTGACTTTGGGCTTCATCCTGCGCTTTGTGCCATCGAACGTTCCCCGGCTCAACGAAGTACGGATCGACTGGGTGGTGCTGGCGTTCGCTCTGCTGATTTCCATTCTCACGGGCTTGGTGTTTGGACTTGCTCCAGCGCTCCATTCGGCAAAGGGCGCTCTCACCTCGGCCATTCGTGAAGGCGGTCGAGGGTCCGGCTACAGCACCAAGACTGGCCGATTGCGGGATGTGTTAATCATCTCTGAACTGGCATTCGCCGTCATACTGATGGTCGGAGCCGGCTTGCTGCTGCGTACGCTGCGGGATCTGTTGCAGGAAAATCCAGGCTTTAATCCAACTCAAGTTGTCACAGCAAATATACAGCTTCCGAATCCCAATGAGTCGGAGGCAGATCCGTATCTCGATATTCCTCGTAGAGCCACCTTCGATCGTGAGTTGCTGCGGCGCATGAAGGCAATTCCGGGAGTGGAACTCGCCGCAATCACCTCAGCTCTACCGACCACCAATAGCAACCCCAACGCGGTCGGTGGCTTAGCCGTTGAAGGTTTCGCGATTGAAGATAGACCGGTCGAGTCTTCGCAGCATCTGAGCGCGGAGAGAATTCGGATAAGCCCCGATTACTTTAAGGTGTTACAAACGCCGCTGCTACGCGGCCGCTCGTTCACCGAGGGCGATGAAGACGGCAAACCACTGGTTGCCATCATTGACGAAAGCACCGCTCGTAAGTATTGGCCAACCCAAGATCCGCTGGGCCGCCGAGTGCGGTTCGCACGAGACGCTACCAAGCCATGGACGACCGTTGTGGGTGTCATTAAGGACATCAAGAGTGACGGTCTCGACATCGATGGCGTTCCCCACATCTACGTTTCGACCTATCAAGACAACAGCAAACGACTGAGCGTAGTGTTGCGGACGTCTCTGCCCGCCACCCAGCTCGAAGCACAGATTCGGCATGAAATCCAGAGCATTGATCCGGGCTTGCCGGTATTTGGTGTTTCCTCTATGAATGACGTCCTTGATCGGTCACTGGCTTCGCGCCGTTTTTCTGCCGATCTGGTGGGCGGATTTGCTGGACTCGCGGTGCTTCTGGCCTCCATCGGAATTTACGGCTTGTTGGCTTATATGGTCGGCCAACGATCGCGCGAGATCGGTATCCGCATGGCCCTGGGCGCGCGGCGGGGCGACATCCTGAGAATGTTCTTACGCAAGGGGGTCGCGCTTGCCAGCGTGGGCATTGTTGCCGGAGTGGTCTTTTCTGCAAGCACGGCGTCTATGATGGCAAGTTTGCTCTATGGTGTTCGCCCCCATGATCCGCCTGTGTTTCTGATCGTTCCATTGCTTTTACTTGCAGTGGCCGCGTTGGCGAGCTATCTCCCAGCACGGCGCGCGATGAAGGTAGATCCGATGTTCGCCCTTCGTGAAGTATGAACTCGCTGGGTTCAGACTGAATACCTTGGGCCTGATCTCAGCAAGAGCAGGGATAAATCGCGTGTGGTCGGCAATGCGGACTGTAGCTATCCGGACGTTACGCCGACCGCCACCAATTGAACTTTCGAACTTTTCCCCAACGCATGGAAAGTTAACAGGTTTAGGATGTAATCGGAAAAAACAACGGAAGAGGTTGGCTGTAAGCGGTGAATCGAAAGAGGAAATTTCTGGCGGAGAGAGAGGGATTCGAACCCTCGATACAGGTGTTAGCCCGTATAACGGTTTAGCAAACCGCCGCCTTCAGCCACTCGGCCATCTCTCCGGCGGATGAGCGGATGAACTGCTCAAACGTACATTTTTGCTTGCTAATTACGTTAACACACTCGACGAGGCGGACACACTGCTTTACGTACAACCAGAGTGCGACAACTCGGGAGATAGGATGACTAGGGCCCCGCGGTCGCAAGGCCAAGGTAGTTCCCGTACCCAACAATCACCGTAGATGCAACCAGAAGGAAGAGTGAAAGTGCAAGCAGTTGTCCCGCCCGCCGACCGGCGCCTTTCCACTCCTTGAAACCGATTCCCCACAGGCTACTGAAGATGATGATGCTCGCCATGTGCAGCGTCCAACTGGAAAATTTGTACCGGCCCATTTGCGTCTCACCCATGGTGTAAAAGAAAAACTGGAAATACCACGTTGTGCCGGCAAGAGCGCAGAGCAAATAGTTGCGCAGCATCGGTGCACGTTCTTCAACCGGCCGACTCGCAGCAGGTGCATCGAGCACCTGCACCTGCGTTTGGCGGGACGACCCGATGTGTTCAACAGTTTCCCGGCTGGGCGCATCGACCGCGGTCTCGACCGTAGTTTCGTCGCGCAAAGAATTTGCTCGAGCGCGCGAGCTAAAGAACTGGTATCCGGTACGATTCCGCATGAGCAGGATCAGGCACCAAACAAAATTCGTGGCAAACCCGCCGATCAGCACCACCACCAGAACAGGCAATCCTTGCCATAGAACCGGGGTGCCATGTTGAAGAGTCAGGGCTTTGATGGGATCTCCCGCGGCCAAGCCATATGCGAAACACGCGCTCATCACGCCGGAAAGAACCGCGACGCCAATGCCTTTGCGCAAATCGAATTCCTCGATCGCCGCTTTCTGCTGCTCAGGAGACATGACTCGCTCTTTTGATATTCCCGCGAGACCCGCCGCTGCAATCCCCGCCAGGCAAACTGCAATGCCAAAGAGAATGACACGGCCGGAAGTGGTGCCGACAACCTGCGTCATAAACACGCCCCGAAAGATCGGCGGCATAAGCGTTCCAAAGGCAGCGCACAGACCAAGAACTACCGCCATGCCGAGCGAGAGTCCGAGATAGCGCATGGTAAGCCCGAAGGTGAGACCGCCGACGCCCCAGAGCAGTCCGAAGAAAAATGCCCAGAAGAGAGCGCTGCTCGGCGCTTCATGAAGAACGGCGAGCAGGTCTCGCGTCATGAGCAGGCCGAGAATCCATGGCGCAATGATCCAACTGAAGAACCCCCCGGCAAGCCAGAATGTTTCCCATGCCCAGCGCTTCACGCCGCGGTAGGGAACGTAGAAGCTGCCCGAGGCCAGACCGCCGAGCCAGTGATAAACGACGCCTACTGCGGGATTCGCTGCCATTGGGGCCTCAGCTCAATCCAGAGTTCAATCCAGGTGAAATACTTCCTCGAGCGGTTGCATTGCGCGATCCGGAAGCAGGCCTTTCGGCTGCACGAAAAAATTCTTCATCTCGCGTTGCCACCGCTCGTTCACTTCCCTACCAGCCATACCTGCGCGAGCACGCTCGAAGTCTTCCGTTTCGAGATAGCCGACCAGCATGCCGTCTTCGCGCAAAAATAATGAATAGTTCCCCCAACCGGTTTCGCGCAGCGCATCCAGCATGTCTGGCCAAACGCTTACGTGCCGGCGTTTGTATTCATCGAGCTGGTCGGGTTTGACTTGCAGTACAAAACAGATTCTTTTTTTCGCCATATCATTTTGCGGGACGCGTGAGTTCAACATCGAGGGTGATCTGGATTTCGTCTCCGATTACCCCCGGATCAGCCGTGATTCCAAAATCTTTCCGATCGATCTTGGTCGTTGCATTTGCGCCTACGCGCAAATCGCCCATCGGGCCTTTGATTTCCTGGGAGGGGCCATCGACATCGAGCACCACCGGTTTGGTCACGCCGTGAATTGTCAAATCGCCGGTGACCTTAAGCTTGCCGGAACCAGCGGCCTCGACATGCGTCGACTTGAATGTGATAGTTGGAAATTTCGCCACATCGAAGAAATGCGGGCTGCGTAGATCGTTATCCCTCATTTGGACACGCGTGTTGACGCTGTTCGTATCGATGGTGACATCGATCGAAGATTTAGAGGGATCCGCCGGATCGAACATAACTTCCCCCGTTGTCTTCTCGAAGACGCCGCGCACGGTAGAGATACCCATGTGTTTGACGGCGAATTGCGACGCAGTGTGATTGGGATCGATTTTCCAGGTTTGAGTTTCTGCTACGGCCGTGATGGAAACGGCAAGCGCCAAGATCAAGCTGAACGTCTTCATTTAATAATCAATCTCCTTATGATATGTGCGTCATCGAGGGTGCGCCCTTGGCTCAGCGGAGAAAGGCTTCAGAAAGCCCGCCATCCACCGGAATAATGTGACCGCTCGTCTTTGCGCTTTCATCGCTTATGAGCCACGCGATCGCATTCGCGCAATCCTGCGGCAGGATCGGACGCTTCGTCAGAGTACGCCGCGCATAGAATTCAGCTAGCTTACTGCGCAGCTCTTCCGTGCTTTCATTTTCTGAAAAACTGATTTTGTACTTGTCAAGAGATTGCATTACGCGATCGCGCGGAAACATCGTCGAACCAGCTACCACGGTGGCCGGAGCAATTCCGTTTACCCTCACCAATGGACTTAGCTTGATTGCCAGTTCGCGCACGAGATGATTCAGGGCGGCTTTGCTGGTGTCGTACGCTTCGCTGCCCTTTTTGGGGACAGCAGCGTTGGCGGAGCTGGTAAGCACCATCGACGAGGGAAGATTTTGGTCCTTGAACACCCATTCGGTTTCGCGCGCAAGCAGGTAGTTTCCGGTTACATTAACCTGGAAGGTATTCGCCCACTGCGCTTCGCTGAGTTCTCCATCCGCGGCGGGCACCGGATAAATAGCAGCTGTGTTGACAATCGCGTCAATTCCGCCGAATTGAAGCACTGTGAAGTTCACCGCTTCCGCCAAACTGCCGGGGGAACCGAGGTTCACTTTCGCGTGCGCGACCTGCTCGCGTGAAGAAGCTACCGCCGCTTCGCATGAGACTTTTTCCGCCCCTGCTTGGTCGAAATCAGCAACCACGATGTGCGCGCCCTTGCCTGCAAGCAGCAATGCTACTTCTCTTCCGATTCCACTTGCGCCGCCAACGATCAGCGCGATCTTGCGGCTGAACTCGGCTTCGGGAGGCATACGCTGAAGTTTGGCTTCTTCAAGCGCCCAGTACTCGATGCGAAAAGCTTCCGAGCGGGGCAAGGCGACATAGTTGTGAAATTGCGTAAACTCCTTCGACTGTTCGTCGGTCCGAGCCTGCGGCAACGGAGAAGGCCTTGGCCCATCTTCTAACGCATTCGCACCTTCCATGACGTGGATTGCGTTGATGAAGAACTCGGTGGTGATTCGAGCTTCCTTCTTGTTTTTGCCAAAGCCGAATAAGCCAATACCGGGGATGATCACAACGGATGGATTGGTGTCGCGCAGCTTGGGCGACTGGGGAGTTGCATGTGCGTCGTAGTATTTCTTGTAGTCGACGCGGTAGCCTGCAACCGTTTTCTGGATCAGCGACTTTAAGGCGTCTCTATCTTCTTTAGCCGGATCCCAGGGAATAAACATCGGGCACACGCGAGTGCGCAGGAAGTGATCGGGGCAACTTGTTCCGAGGGCACCCAATTCGCGCGCCCACTTCGATCCTGCAAAGGCGAGCGCATCCCGATCGTCGGTGTAGTGGGCGATAACGCGTCGGTTGGACGAAAGTGCGCCGCGAAGGGCAGGCAAAATTTGTGTCGCGATCTCGCAGCGATTTGCCGAGGGCTGGAACTCAACTCCTCCGAACACGGCTGTCTTCTTTTTCTTATGTTCAGAAATGAATTCGCCCATTTCGTCGATGGTTCGAATGCTGTTCAGGTAACACTCCCGCTGCGTGTTTCCCCAGGTAAAAAGCCCGTGACCTCCGAGAATTATTCCGTCGGTTCCGGGATTTTCACGAACAGCCTTCTCGATGAGCAAGGCGAGTTCGAAGCCGGGTCGTTGCCAGGGCACCCAGACGATTTTTCTTCCGAACTGCCGATTGAATTCCTCAAGTTTTTGCTTTCCATTGGCGCTGGCAGCGAGGGCAATGGCCCAGTCAGGATGCAGGTGATCGACATGGTCGAAGGGCAAGAAGGCATGAAGTGGAGTGTCGATAGAAGCCGCAACCTTGTTCTCGCCGAAAGCCGAGAGCGGATAATAGCGCACCATCTCGTCTTCGCGAGCTTCGCCGCGATACAGACTTTTCAATTGCTCAAGACGGTCAAGATAAAGAATTGCAAAACCTGATTCGGTGATCGATCCAATGTCGCCTCCGCTTCCCTTCACGGCGAGAACCCGCGCTGGCTCGCCGGTAAATGGATCTGGCGATTCGAACTTGGAACTTGTGTTTCCGCCACCGAAATTAGTGATGCGCAAGTCGGCGCCGAGCAAATTCGAACGGTACCGAAGCAAAGCCAGTTGATTGTCGCCAAGAGTCCGCGCCTGCTGCTCGTCCCACAAATCTTTTAGGTGAACCATCTCCTGGATTTCAGGCATAAACCATCTCCGTGTAGTGCTGGAAGCGAGCGGCGTGGCGCTCCCATTTGTCGGTTTCGCGCGGCTCGTAGACTTCGGTCGGGAAAGAGCGGGCAACCACCTCGCGAACTTCCTTAAGGGAACTTGCAGCGCCCGTCGCCAACATTTGCATGGCGATGTTGCCGAGAGCCGTCGCCTCGGCGGGGCCGGCCAGCACACGCCGACCGGCTGCATCGGCGGTGAACTGGTTCAGCAGACGGTTTTTCGAGCCTCCGCCAATGACACGAATCTGATCAATGCGTTTGCACATAACTCGCTCGAGATCGTCAAGGACTTGCCGATATTTGAATGCCAGGCTCTCGATCACCGTTCTCGCGTAGGCACCTGGACTCGCTGGTTTTGCCTGCTGAGTTTTCGCGCAGAACCGGTCGATCGCTTCCGGCATGTTTTCCGGATGCAGGAACGATTCCTCATCAGGATCGACTAGATGCGCAAACGCCGGCTCGCGCTCGGCCACTTCCATCAGTTCGCGATAGTCGTAAACCTGAGATTGGGCCTTCCAGGCTTGCCGACAACACTGCAGCATCCACAGGCCCATCACATTTTTCAGGAACCGCGTCGTGCCGCAAACCCCACCCTCGTTTGTGAAATTTAATTTCAAACTCTCATCCGTAATAATCGGCCGATCCAGTTCTGTTCCCACCAAAGACCAAGTCCCGGAACTCAAGAATGCAGTGCCGTCGCGCGCTACGACGGCCGCCACTGCGGACCCAGTGTCGTGGGAAGCTGGAGCAATGACCGGGGTTCCACTCATCGCAGCGCTCGAACCTATTTTTCTTGACAACATTCCCACGGTTGATCCTGGTTCAACAATTTCTCCTGGCAACTCCCCAGGAAGCCCGAGTTTTTCTATCAAGCCCCTTGCCCAGCTTCGGGTGCACGGGTTCACCATTTGAGTCGTCGTGGCATTGGTAAATTCACAAACCGCATTCCCGGTCAGCCAGTAATGAAAGAGGTCTGGAATCGTCACCAACTTTCGCGCGGCCCGCAGCAGATCAGGAGTATCACGCTTCGCGGCGAACAACTGATAAAGCGTATTTATCTGCATGAACTGGATTCCGGTCTCGCGATAGATTTCTTCTTTTGGAATTCTCGCGAAAACCGATTGCATGACGCCATCTGTCCGCTTGTCACGGTAGTGATACGGATTCTGCAACAACTCGCCGCGTTCCCCGAGCAGCGCGTAGTCGACTCCCCAGGCATCCACGCCGATTCCGCCGAGTTGAACTTCCTCCAACTTCGAAAGGGTCTTGCACATTTCTAGCCACAAACGCGGCAGGTCCCAATGCAGGGCGCCTCCATATTCCACAGGCTCATTAGTGAAGCGATGCACCTCTTCGGTGGTGATCACTCCAGCGTGAACATGTGCCAGAACCGCTCTTCCACTTTCCGCGCCCAAATCGAAGGCTAGATATGGCTTGGACACCTCAGGCATAGGAGGAAACACTATTGAGATTTCGCGCGCTACGTTCCTTGGTAATGCGCTCCATGTAGCCACTCTCAAGAAATACTTTCAAGGGATCGCGCGGCAGCCCCTTCGAGTCGCGCCATTCTTGAATGGCAGGTCGCACATCGGTGTTGAAAGCCTCTTGCAGGAGCGATTCGGCGCGAACCAAATCGCACTTATTTTGAGCGCCTGAAAGTGCTTGATAGTCGACCAGCGCAGCCTTAGCAAATAACTGCTGCGCCATGGTCACGGTCTGAATTGTTTCTTCAATTTTGCCTTTTAGATTATGGCTTTGGTCGATCATGTACGCGATATCGCCTTTGCCGTTCGTTTCCCATTCGTAATACAGAATTTCATGGAAAATTCGAAATACTTGATAAGGATCGATCGAGCCAATCGTCAAATCGTCGTCTGCATAGCGGCGATCATTGAAATGAAATCCGCCAAGCATCTGCTCGGAGAGCAGCCAGGCGACGATCTGCTCAATGTTCTGCGAGTGATAGTGATGGCCGGTGTCAACCAGCACTTTTGCTCGGGGACCGGCAGATCGAGCCAGGTGCAGCGCCATGCCCCAATCCGCAATGTCAGTGTGGTAGAAGGCGGGCTCAAAGGGCTTGTACTCAACCAGCAATCTCTGCTTTGGCGACAGCTCCGCGTGTGCTTCTTTGAGAGCGCTCTCAAACCATGCCTTCCGCTGACGGATATTCGCGGTGCCAGGATAACTTGAACCGTCGGCAAACCACATCGAGATATCGCGGCTGTGTAGTCGGTTTGCAATCTCGATGCTGTCCTTCACGTGCCGCAAAGCATGAGCGCGCACCGAAGCATCCGGGTTGCCGAACGATCCGTGCTTGTAAATTTGGTCCTGGAAAACATTCGGGTTAATCGACCCGGGTTGAACTCCATATTGTTCAGCCAACGCGACCAGTTCGTTCGTGCTGGCCAAACCTTTGGGGAAGTCCCAGAGCACATGCAGAGCAATGGTTGGGCAAACGCCCGTGAGCCGATGCACTTCGCCAGCGTCGGAAAATTTTTCTTGTGTTGTTGAGGCGGCGGCCGGTTGCAAAAATTTGCCGAATCGGGTGCCCGTGTTGGCGAAACCCCAGGACGGAATCTCTATACGAAAGGTTTCAAGTGCTTGAAAGATTTTTTCCGTTTCGGAAGATTTCGACGGCGCCATAGCTTTACCTTAGCTTCACCTTATCTGGGCGAGATTAACAACCCATGCTGCCGGAATCACGAAATTTGTTGTCGTCCCGGCCTATTTTCGCATTACGAAACGGAAAAGACGAGTCGAGAACCGCGCGACATAGTAAATAGCACTCTTTTTTAAGGATTTGACTCGGGAACAAGCACGCCAGGTTTCGTGCTGCAGAACAGGTTGGGCCGCTTTCTGATATAGTAGCTCGCGCCTATGAGCCGCGAACTAAGAGGCCGAGATCCCTATCTGGTCAAATCCGTCATCCATTCTTCAAGAATCCTGGCGGCGTTCCGTGCCGCCGGAGAAGCGTTGCCGCTCAAGGAAATCGCCCAGCGAAGCGGACTGCCAAAGACGATGAGCTTCCGCCTTCTCTACACACTCGAGAAGTGCGGAATGATAGAAAAAATCGGCGCCAATCTGTATCAGTCAACACTTCGTCCGGCCAAACAGCGGCTGTGCCGTCTGGGATATGCAGCGCAGGGGACCAACTATCAATTCTCGCGAGAGGTCACTTCAAGCTTGGAACGCGCTGCCAAGGAAGAAGGAATCGAACTGATTGCGCTCGACAACCGCTACAGCGCGAAGATCGCGCAGCGCAACGCGGATCTTTTGGTGCGCGAAAAGGTCGACCTTGCAATTGAATTCCAAACCGACGAGACTATCGCGCCCATCGTTGCCGCCAAATATCGCGAGGCGGGCATTCCCATGATCGCGATCGATATTCCTCATCCGGGTGCGACTTACTACGGAGCCAACAATTACGAGGCTGGGCTCATTGGAGGCCGCTATCTTGGCCGCTGGGTCAAAGAACATTGGCATTCAGAGGTGGATGAGATCATCCTGCTGGAATTGCCCCGCGCTGGAAACTTGCCGCAAATGCGCCTGACCGGCATGCTGGTAGGAATCAACCTGACACTGCCGACCGCGAAAAACTGCCGGGTCACGCACCTGAATGGCGATGGAGAACTGGGGCCGAGCTTTGAAGTGGTTCGCCGGCATATTCGCGTCTCCCGGTCACGTCGTCTGGTGGTTGGGGCAATTAACGACGTAAGCGCAATCGGCGCTCTGCGAGCGTTTGAAGAAGCGGGCAGGGCAGACACCTGCGCTATCATGGGCCAGAATGCGTCTCCCGAGGGCCGCGCAGAACTCCGCGAGCCGAATACCAGCATGGTTGGGTCAGTAGCTTTTTTCCCGGAACGCTACGGTCCCGACCTAATTAAAGTCAGCCTCGACATTCTTAACAAGAGACCAGTCCCGCCAGCTGTATTTGTGGACCACAAACTCGTGACTCCGATGACTGTAGATCATTTCTACCCCAACGATCGCCTGATGCAGACCGCATCCACAGCTTATGACGTGAAAGGTGCATCAGCCTAAGCCGCGGCCATCAATAGCGAAAGCCATTCCTATCACGCTGGCCGCAACCATTTTCGCGATCTTCTCATTTCGCATTGCGGAACCAGAATAGAGGCACATGCTCCGCCTGTCGAGACGTGCTGAGAAGCAGAATCCCCGCTTATCATCGCGTGTTTAGCCGCACGCCGTAGTTCCCCTCTCGCGTTTTTCATTGCAGAACGATGCTTTCCGGACAGTTGCCGGTTGACGGTGCTCGCCAACCGATGTGAGCATCGCCCCACGCAAAACCTTCGTGGGGATTGCGGACATGTCTTTCGCAATGTCTTTTCGAATCACCAGGGATGCAACCAGGTCGAATTCGCCCTCTGCGACGAGGAGGCAATTAGTATGCTGAAACGAACAAGCGGTCTGTTTCTGTTGGCGATTACGGTGTTCCTTGCGAGTTTCGCGCAAGCCCAGGGCGGGGCAAACGGCACGATTGTCGGCACTGTTACCGACAACAGTGGCGCCGTAGTGGCAGGCGCCGGAGTTGATATCACCAACACTGCGACCAATGTCACCAGCCACACGCAGACGACATCATCGGGCGACTTCACCGTCCCCTTTCTGCCTCCGGGAAGCTACCGTGTAACGGTACAAGCTCAGGGTTTTCAGAAGGCGGTGACAGACGGTGTCACACTGGCAGTCGCTCAGCAGGCGCGCGTTAACGTCACTATGCGCCCCGGCACTGTGTCCGAAAGCGTCGAAGTACAAGCAAGCGCTGTGGCGCTGGATACAGATACCGCGGCTGTGGCACAAACCGTCACGCCTACGCAAATCGAACAGTTGCCGGTCGAGAACCGAAATTTTGTGAGCCTGCTGTTCCTGGGAGCCGGCGCCGTGCAGACTAACGGCGAACAAGGGCAGATGCGCCAAGGCGAAGGCAATGCAATCAGTATCAATGGCGGCCGTCCAACCTCGAACAATTACACACTCGATGGTTTGATCAATACCGATACTGCTCTCAATACTCCCGCAGTCATTCTCTCCCAGGATGCTATCCAGGAGTTCAAGATTCAGAGCGAGACATACTCTGCTGAATACGGCTTCAGCGCAAACCAGGTGAACATCGTGAGCAAGAGCGGAACGAATCAGTTGCATGGCACAGCGTTCGAGTTTCTACGCAATGATGCGTTTGATGCCAAAGCGCCCCTGCAGCAAAATCTGCCCGAATTGCGTCAGAATCAGTTCGGATTTGTTCTCGGCGGCCCCATATACATTCCGAAGGTTTACGATGGACGCAACAAAACGTTCTTTCTGGTCAATTATGAGGGCTGGAGAATCCGGAATGGCATCGACCAGAATACGTTTAACGCTCCCGATCCCGCCTGGTTGAATGGCGACTTCTCAACCTCCGGCTTGACGCCAGTAACCGGGGGATGCGTGCCGAGCGCTACGCAGTTCTGTCTGCCGATCGACCCTGAAACCGGCGCACCATTTCCTGGAAACCAAATTCCGGCCAGCAGGTTTTCGCGGCTTGCGCAGGTTGAGATTGCCGCGAAACTATTTCCAGCTCCGAATTGCGTCGGCTGCCAGAGAGGCAATTATCGGCTGACCACAACACTTCCCAACACTACCGACCAACAGACGTACAGGTTAGATCAGGAACTCGGCAAGTTCGGCAAAATCTTTTTCAGGTACACCACTGCGACCTACTCTAACGAGAACATCAACGGCTCCGTCAGCTTGCCTTTTGGTGTAGGCGTATTCAATGAGAAGTCGGAGAGCTGGATGATATCTCATACGAAAAACATCGGCTCACGCATGGTGAACAATTTCCGCTTCGGGCACCTCGAACCGATTGCTATCCAGGGAGGAATTGCCGCGCCGGGTGCGGATGTAAGCGCCCTTGGGCTGACGGGAGTTTTCCAGAACCTGCCAAACTACGCTCGCTTGTATCCCACTGTCAGTTTCCAAGGACTGGCCGGCACCTCGTTTGGCAGCCAGGGGAACGACACCACTACGAGCGACATTCCAACCTGGCAGTTCTCCGACTCTCTCACCATAATCCACGGGCGCCACACGACCACGGTTGGATTCGACTACCGGCATTGGCTGCAACGCCGTGATCTCTCCGCCGATTTCCTCGGCGATTTTGGTTACAACAACGACACAATCCTCAACAATAACGCCGGCTGTACTACTGCCTCGGGGAAATGTGGTACCGGGAATTCTGTTGCTGATTTCTTGCTCGGATATTACAACAACGCTTCCACTTTTCAGCCCGGGCCCTTCAGTCCCTCGGGTGTGGCCGGCAACCTGAACCAGTACAAGTTCACGTACTTCGCCCCGTTCGTGCAGGACGATTGGAAAGTAACCAATCGATTGACATTGAATCTTGGCCTGCGTTGGGATTACCGAGCCGTGCCTACGGAAAAAGACAATAAGATGTTTTGGTTCGACCGTTCGAATCCCGGAGGCGGTTTGTGTTTTGCGGACAAGAACCTGCAAACGCAAACCGTTTCCAGCCTTGGCGGTCCCATCGCTCCAGAAGGTAATGGCTTTTACCGGTATTGCGGTCGCCCGAATCCGGCAGACGGCTCTAAAAAGCCATTTGCTCCCCGCATCGGACTTGCCTACCGCCTGGGCGACAAAACGGTGCTGCGCGGCGGCTACGGGATTTTCTTCGATTCAGCGGAGACGCGCGAAATCGATGACTCGGGCGACATCTATCCGTTTGTTGTGCGCGCCTCCCCGAATCCGACCGTCGATGCCACACTTCCGAAACTAACGGACAACATGTTCCCGCCCGTATTGTTGCATCAGGTGAACGTTGCGCAGGATGGCAGTCAGTTCTTTGCTGTAATCATTTCAGAGTTCCCACATAATCCGTATGTTCAGCAATGGTCTTTGTCAGTGCAACGGGAACTGGCGCGAAACACCACTTTTGAGGCGAACTATGTCGGGAATAAGGGCACGCACCTGCTGAACCGAATCAACATAGGGCAGCCGCTCCCGCCAACGGATCCCGCTGCTTGCGACCCGGCAACTGGGGGTGATCCGACTTTGGGAGATTGCCCCGTGTCGGCAAGAAGGCCGTTCACCAATATCACCTCGTCGCTCGGTTTCCTCGACAGTCAATGGAATGGCTACTCTAACTACAACGCGGCAAATCTCAAACTCGAACGCCGATCCAGTTCCATGGCTCTGCTCGCCGTCTACACTTGGGCCAAGAGCCTGGACGATAAGTCTGCAGCTGCGGGCGTGGGTTCCACCAACGCGTTTGCCGGGCACATGGACGAACACAATCCAAGACTTGATTATGGTCTGTCGGACTTCGACGTGAATCAGCGTTTTGTGGCGAGCGCTGTATATCAATTGCCCTTGGGGCGCGGCAAACGGTACGGAAATGACATGAATAAGGCGGCGGATCTTGCCTTGGGCGGGTGGCAATTAACGGGTATTACTACTTTCCAAAAAGGCTTCCCGTTTTCGGTGTTGTGCAATGACAACTTCGGCTTGCTGCTTACCTTCACGCAACGTTGCAATCAGGTCGGGGCCCCCGGCAACGAGCACAGCATCAACCAGTGGTTCAACACTACGTCGTTCGTTCAGCCACTCGCGGGGCAGTTTGGGAACAGTGCTCGTGACATTATTCGTGGACCTGGAATTAATAATTGGGATCTAGGGATCGGCAAAGATTTTAGGTTCACGGAAAGGGTCGCATTTCAGTTCCGGGTCGAGGCGTTTAACGTCTTCAACCATCATCAATACGGCTTCGATCCATTCACCAGCACTGGTATTGGCGCACCAGTCGACAACAATCCAAACGATGGATCAGCCTACGGTACGGTGATTGCTGCCCGTCCTGGCCGCATCCTTCAGTTTGGGGGCAAAATAGTTTTCTGAGCGGCAACCCCTTAGACCGCCGGGCCTCATGGTCTGGCGGTTTTGTTTTGTGCAGAGGAGAACTAGACTTAAGCGCATGATTTTTCGCCCGGTGATTGGTTCGCGCCGCGTCCACGCCGTTTTATTTCTGTCTAGCATTCTACTTAACCTCACGTGTGTGCGGGCACAACAACGACAACTGGACCAGCAATATGGGGAGGCACAACGAGCGCTTGCAGAAGGCAATTACAAAAAGGCGGAGCAGGCTTTTGAAGAGTTGGCCAATGCTGATCCTTCAGTGGCTGAAATTCATGCCAACCTTGGGCTGATTTATTTCGAAGAAAAAAAATTCGAGCAGGCGGTCCCGGCATTGCAACGAGCGTTGAAGCTGAACCCGTCTCTCGCCAAATCCGCCAATATTCTCGCGATGTCCCTCTCCGAGCTTGCCCGCTACGCCGAGGCGTTGCCAGGGCTCGAAAAGGGTTTTCATTCCTCCGATCCCGAAATGCGACGCATGTGTGGGCTGCAACTTGAGCGCGCTTACACCGGCCTCAAACGCGATAGCGATGCTGTCAAAGTCGCGTTGCAAATGGAACAGATGTACCCGAATGATCCCGAAGTGCAGTATCACGACGGCAAGATATTCGGTAATTTCGCCTTTCTCACAATGCAAAAACTGTGGCAGGCGTCGCCGGATTCCGTTTGGAAACATCAGGCGGAGGCTGAAGCGCTCGAAAGCCAGGGATCGTATGAAGCGGCCATTGGGCAATATCGCGATGTACTGACGCGTGATCCAAAGCGTCCGGGAATTCACTACCGCATCGGCAGAACTTTGCTGGCACGATCACAGAAAACCGGATCGGCGCAGGATGTGCAGGACGCGGCCCAGGAATTCGGAGAAGAACTCGAACTCGGCCCAAACGCCAACGCCGCCTACGAACTGGGCGAGATCCGACGCAATGCCGGACAACTCGAAGATGCTCAGAAATATTTCGAGCTCGCGCTCAAAGATCATCCTGATTTCGAAGAAGCTCAGCTTGGGCTTGCGGCCACGCTCATTGCGAAACAAAAACCGGAACTCGCCCTTCCACATCTGCAAAAAGCGATTTCTCTGAATCGTGAGAATGAAGTCTCCTGGTGGCGGCTGGCACAGGTGGAACGTTCGTTGGGAAATTCAGATGAGCAGAAAAAAGCTCTGGCTGAGTTTCAGCGACTGCATGCGCAAAGTTCCGGCCAGGAGCAATCAGCCAAAAAATTGTTTTCCAGCGATGAAGTCACAAAACAGCAGATTGAGGCAAATTCCCAAAATTAGGGTTTCAGTCACGGAGCTCAAATGACTCAAGAAAATCGACGCAGGTTTCTCGCAAGCACTGGCCTTGCTGCTTCGGCATGGGCACTGCCCAAATCTCTGCTGGCCTCGCAGGCAATTCCGAATCAAGGCGGCGCAACATTCCCGGCGGGCTTTTTCTGGGGCGCATCCACGGCAGCGGCACAAGTGGAAGGATCACCCAGCGCTGACAGCGGAGGCGAAAGCATCTGGGATGTTTTCCTGCGCACTCCGCACGCCACAAAGGACGGCAGCACCAACCTCGTTGCGGATGATGAATATCACCGCTGGCCGGAAGACATAAAGCTGATGCAGCAGCTCGGCTTCAATGCCTATCGTTTCTCGATCTCATGGGCACGCGTTATTCCTGAAGGCACCGGCGCGGTGAATTCGAAAGGCATGGATTATTATGATCGCCTCATCGACGCCCTATTAACAGCGAAGATCACTCCCTTTGTCACAGCGTTTCACTTCGACTATCCAGAGGCGCTGCAAAGGCGAAGCGGCTGGCTCAATCCGGACAGTCCGCAGTGGATGGCTGACTATGCGCACCTTCTCTCATCTCGCTTTTCCGATCGCGTATCGTATTGGCTCACGATCAACGAACCGAACATCTATTGGGCATTCGGCTCAGAGATTGGAATGATGCCGCCTAACCAGAAACTTCCAGATGCGGACCTGGTGCGCGGCTCGCATAATATCTTGCTTGGTCACGGCGAATCGGTGCGGGCTATTCGAGCTGCCGCAAAACGTCCAGTCAAAGTGTCTCTCGCTTACGCCGGCATTTTGACGATTCCGGCGAGTGAAAACTCGGCCGACGTTGCAGTCGCACGCGGGGCTTCGTTCGGCGTTCGCAAAATTCCCATTATTCCCGGATTGCCGCCCATGGCGATGCTCAGCACTGGCTGGTGGCTTGATCCCGTTTATCTTGGAAAGTATCCGGAAGATGGACTGAAGCTTTTCCCCGACGCAGAAAAGATCGCCACTTCCGAACACATGAAGACCATCAATCAGCCGCTGGATTTCTGCGGCATAAATTTATATTTCGCTCCGCAAATGAAGGCTGGAGCAAACAGCGCGCCGGAGATCGTGCCGGAAGCGGCTGACGTCCCCCGATCACACTATGGTTGGGCCATGACTCCAGAAGTCTTGTATTGGGGACCAAAATTTCTCTACGAACGTTATCACCAGCCGATCGTCGTCACCGAGAACGGCTGGTCGAGCGACGATAAACCGACTCCTGATGGCAAAGTGCATGATCCGCAACGCACGGTCTTCCTGAATGCATATCTCAAATCATTTCTGCGCGCTTCGCAGGACGGCGTTCCAGTAAACGGATATCTACATTGGTCCCTGCTCGATAATTTTCAGTGGGGCGACGGATTCGGACAGCGGTTCGGATTGATCTACGTCGATTTTAAAACGCAAAAGCGAATTGTGAAGGACTCGGCTATGCGCTACAAGCAGATCGTCGCGTCGAACGGCGCTGGGCTGTAGCTCCATGTGTAGCTCCATCAGTAGATCTACCGAAGCGTCACGGCCGCAACGCTGAAGCCACTCAGGGTGAGCTTGTCGGAGCTTAGTTGCGCCGTTTTCGGCGGATCGAAGCCGGTGGTCTGGTCAGCGTATTCCATACTTCCCCCATTCGCGCCGGCGAGTTCGATGTCTTGCGCATGCTCATCTTTATTCACTAGCAGCACCCGCTTGTGTCCATCCTTTGTGACAACGGGCATCGCGTAGACATACGGGCTCGGCGAAGATCCATCGCCGCCTAGTTCCACGATTTTGTCCCCCGGGCCGAAATTATCGTGCAAAAGCCTGAGCACCCAGAACCGCGGGTTCGGCTTCCCCGTGTTCCAATCCACCATTGAAACTGATGGAAATTGAGTCGGATACCCGACAAGCTGCGACTCTCCCGCAACATCGATGCCCATTTGCGTCATCTGGCCAAATAGATATGCATACATCGCGCCGGTCAAGCTCCAGTAAGAGTTCGGTATCGGCTTCGTCACGTGACCTGGCTCGCCTTGGGACAGATCATCTGCCGAAATGGCGCCGAGTTCATCGATCGTAGTTCGCGTGTCGGGCGACAGACGTTTCCGAATCTCTTCGACGTAACGCACCGTATTCAGAAAACCATCCGCCTGAGCAAAAAATGTGTACCCCTGAATTTCGGGGGTCTGGTCGGGCGTTGGAATTGCATAAAAATGATAAGAAATGAAATCCAGCGAAATTCCAGGCTGATGATTCTTGTGATCCAGAAAATATTCGAAGTATCTGGGGTTCATGGACGGCATCGCCAATGCGAGCCCGACAAATTTAATATCCGGCTCCACTTTGCGCATTGCGGTCACCACAGCGTCATAGAGGCGCGTATAAATCTCCGGCGACATGTGGTGCTCAAACTCAACTTCGTTCAGCACCTCCCAGTAAGGAATTGAGTAGTGATATCCCGACTCATGACGTTTGCCGAGCTCATCCGTAAAGCCACCTTGGGTGTACCAGGCAAGCAGCCGCGCGTAATAGTCGGCAACTTCCTTGCACGTGGGATCGCGAAGCTCTGTTCCCTGTTCGTAATCCCACGTGACCTGGTTCGGGTCTGAGGGGTAGGTCACAGGCTTATCCGTTTTAAACATCCATTGCGGAATAGTGCTGAAATTCAGAATTGCTGGATGGCCTTTGGTTGCTTCCAGGAAGTCGATCGTCATTGGATCGATCAGAGAGAAGTCCCATGAGGTTTTCTCGTTGGAGGGCGGTTCTAATTCGGCGACTCCCAGCTTGGGATATGGCAGCCAGGGGACATAGCGAACATAGTCCGCGCCCAAATCGTGTACAGCTTGATAAGCATTTTTGCTGACTTCAGTTCCGTGCCGCAACGGTGGATTCACAACCACCTGCAGCGTTGGCGAAGTCTGCGAAACTCGTGCGATCTTCCCCCAGTTCACTTCGATTTTTACTTGCGCCTGCGCAAGAGAGACAAAAAGAAACGACAAGAACATGCCGATTCGCAAAGCAATTGACCGGGGAATTTTTTTCATTTGAAACACCCTCCCACAAACGAAGCCAGTCAGCATAGGCGCGAAATCGACCGCGCGCAATGCGGGGCAGGTTTCCACTCTCGATTGCGCAATGCGAAATGGCAGGGCCTTGAGGCCGAGTTCAGATATCAAACTGCGCCTCGCCCAATCCAGTATTCAATGCATCTCGGCCTTTTCTACCTTGGTAGTGGCTCCTTGTACTCCATTTTTCATGGCGAAAATGTTTTGCCAGCAAAGTACCCTTGACGAACCCGTTCGCGTGATGTGAACATCGGCAACGCTTAAACGCAGAATCTGAATATGTCCGGCGAATTGAAAATCGGATTGTTCGGCATCGGCCTCGAAGCCTATTGGCCTCAGTTCGAGGGCCTGAAAGAAAGACTGCTCGGCTATTTGAAGAAGGTTGAGCAAGCTCTACTGCGCAGCGGCGTTCACATCGTCAATGTGGGATTGGTTGATTCCCCCGAGCAAGCGTTCAATGCAGGGCATCAGTTCCGCCGCGAAGATGTAGACCTCATATTTCTTTATGTCACAACGTACGCTCTTTCCTCCACGGTTCTACCTGTTCTTCGTCGCGCCAAAGCGCCGGTTTTGGTTTTGAACTTGTCCCCGCAGGCGGCCATCGACTATGACGCTTTGAACCGGCTTGGTGACCGCACAAAAATGACGGCCGAGTGGTTGGCGTACTGCCAGGCTTGCCCGGTCCCGGAAATCGCAAATGTCTTTGCGCGCTGCGGAATCCCATTTTTCCAGGTCACCGGAACTCTCGAGAACTCGTGGGCAGAGATTGGTGAATGGGTCGAGGCGGCAAAAGTCGCGCGAGTAATGGAGCACAACCGCATGGGCGTCATGGGTCACTACTATGGCGGCATGCTCGATATCTACAGCGATTTGACTCTGCACTGCTCGACCTTCGGTGGGCACATTGAAATGATCGAAGTCGAAGAACTCGCCTGTCTCCGTAGAGACGTGAGTGCTGACGACGTGAATGCACGAGTACAGGTGATCCGCGCCGAGATGGACGTGCAGCCCGATTGTCCGCAAGAGGAATTGGAGCGCGCGGCCAGAACTTCTGTGGCTTTGGATTGGATGATCGAGCGCCGCCAGCTTGGCTCTCTTGCCTACTACTATCAAGGAACGGGGAACCCTGAAAATCAAGAAGCAATCAGTTCCATCATCGTCGGCGCGAGCCTCCTGACCGCTCGGGGAGTGCCTATCGCGGGCGAATACGAAATCAAGAACGCTCAGGCTATGAAAATCATGAGTTCATTCCGTGCGGGAGGCTCTTTTACCGAATATTACGCTGTGGATTACAACGATGATGTCGTCCTGATGGGGCACGATGGTCCCGGCCACATTGCGATTGCGCATGGCAAAACCAGAGTCAAGCCGCTTCAGGTTTACCACGGAAAAGTGGGTCGCGGTCTTTCGGTTGAGATGTCAGTTAAGCATGGCCCTGTAACCCTGCTTTCGGTGGTCGAAATTGGCGGCAAGATCAAATTGCTGATGGCGGAAGGAGAAGCTGTGCCGGGACCGATTCTGGCAGTCGGGAACACGAACAGCCGTTATCGCTTCCCTGTGGGAGCAAAGGAATTCATAACCCGATGGAACAGTCACTCTCCGGCGCACCATTGCGCGGTCGGTATTGGTCATATTGCGAGCAAGCTCAACAAATTTGGGTCGCTGCTGGGCATCGAGTGCACCCTCGTGTGCTGAGGAGCAAAACAGAATTTTTCAATGCGAAACGCATTGACTGCGTTGACGCACAAGTTTTGTCAATGCGACTATCCCTGTTCGGAACCAGGAAATCTGGATTCCATGCTGGTTAAATTCACTGACGAGTCCTCTCGCATTCTGGACTCTTGTGAGGAAATTCATGAACACACCTCGACGTGTGACCCGATGCTTAATCACTCTTCTGGTTGCTGCCGCATCTCTTTCCGCGCAATCTTCACCGGACGCTATCCAACAGGGGTTTGAGAATCCACCCAATGGTGCTCGTCCACGCGTCTGGTGGCATTGGATGAATGGCAATATCACGAAGGAGGGGATCAAACTCGATCTTGAATGGATGCACCGGGTAGGCCTCGGCGGTTTCCAGAATTTCGACGCGGCGCTCAACACGCCGAAGCTTGTCGATCAGCGCCTGGTTTACATGACCCCAGAGTGGAAGGACGCGTTTAAGTACGCGACCACCCTGGCCGATCAGCTTGGGCTTGAAGAAGCCATTGCAGGGTCACCCGGATGGAGTGAGTCTGGTGGACCATGGGTAAAGCCTTCGCAGGGAATGAAAAAAGTCGTATGGACGGAGACCAGAGTTGAGGGCGGAAAGCCATTCAACGGCGTGCTGCCACATCCGCCAACCGTTGCTGGGCCGTTCCAAAACCTTCCCTTATTCGATTTTCTCGCCGCGATGAGCGGACAGCCGCAGCCCTCAGGGCCAGTTTTCTATGCTGATTCTGCGGTGATCGCTTATCGTGCGCCGGCAACCGATGTCCCAATCGCGTCCCTGCAGCCGAAGATCACATCCAGCAGCGGAAACATCGATCCTGCCCTCCTTGCCGACGGAGACCTGGTGAAGACCACCGGATTACCGAAAGCGCCTGTCGGAGAGAAGGCCTGGATTCAATATGAATTTCCATCCCCGGAAACGATTCATGCAGTAACGCTTGTTCTGAATGATCCGGCGTCTGCAGCAGCCAATATGTTTGGGGCAGCAGAGTCGGTTGCCGACGTGGAAGCCAGCGACGACGGACAAAACTTTCACGCCATTACTGCTATTCCGAATGATGGCGGGGTCGAGCACACTATTGCTTTTCCATCGGTCACCGCAAAATTTTTCCGCGTCTCGTTTTTAACTCATCCTCCGGCGGGCATGGGTGACTTTCATTTCGATGTCGATGAACCCTTCGGCCGCTATGCCGCCCCAAAACCAAATCCGGATATCGAGATCTCAGAGTTGGTGCTGCATTCAAGCCCGCGAATCAGCCGCTTTGAGGAGAAGGCGGCATTTGCCAATCTGCCAAGCTTCGACCCTTATCCGACCCCAGCCACGGACCCCAAAGATGCAATTCGGAAAGAAGACGTCATCGACCTCACGGCGAAAATGAAACCCGATGGCACATTGAATTGGACGCCTCCAGCCGGAAACTGGGTGATTCTGCGCTTTGGGTACTCGCTTCTTGGAATAACGAATCATCCGGCCTCGCCTGAAGGCACAGGCCTCGAAGTCGACAAGCTTAATCCCGACGACGTCAGACAATACATGAACACGTACTTGGACAACTACAAGAGCGCGGTAGGTGACCTGATGGGCAAACGCGGCTTGGAGTATGTGATTAATGACAGTTGGGAGGCCGGTGCGCAAAACTGGACCGACAACATGATCACCGAGTTCACGAAGCGCCGTGGCTATGACCCGCGGCCCTGGATGCCGGTGTTGACTGGCCGAATTATTGAGAGCACGCAGGCCAGCGAAGGCTTCCTTTGGGACTTTCGTGAAACCCTCGGCGACATGCTGGCCGATTACCACTACGATCAACTGACCAAAATGCTGCACGATCGGGGCATGGGCCACTACGGAGAGTCCCACGAAGAAGGTCGGGCTTTCATCGGCGACGGCATGGAAGTGAAACGAAGCAACGATGTGCCGATGTCAGCGATGTGGACGCAACGTCCGGGCGTGAACAACGAGCAATATGGATACGACGCCGATATTCGCGAGTCGGCATCTGTATCCCATATCTACGGACAGAATCTTGTGGCCGCGGAGTCTATGACGGCAGCGTCGGGAGCATATGCATGGTCTCCCGCCACGCTGAAGCCGACGGCTGACAAGGAATTGGCAGAGGGCCTGAATCGTTTCGTAATTCACACCTCAGTTCACCAGCCATTACTCGATCGAGTTCCGGGCCTTTCTCTCGGCCCATTCGGGCAGTGGTTCACGCGAAACGAGACCTGGGCCGAGGAAGCGGCCCCCTGGGTTACCTACCTGGCGCGGAATTCCTATCTTTTGCAGCAGGGTAAATTTGTCGCTGACATCGTTTATTTCTACGGCGAAGACACGAACCTGACCGCACTATTCGCTCACAAATTTCCCGATGTTCCCGACGGCTACAACTTTGATTACATAAACGCGGATGCGCTGATTCACGTTCTTACCGTCAAGGACGGACAACTGGCGACCCCAAGCGGAATGCACTACCGGATTTTGGCGCTTGATCCGCACAGCCAGCACATGTCACTGCCTGTATTGCGCAAAATTCGAGAACTGGTCAACGCAGGGGCCATCGTGTGCGGGCCGAAACCAACAGAAACGCCCAGTCTTGCAGATGACCAGCACGAGTTTCATCGCCTCGCAGACGAGTTGTGGGGTTCAGGAGATGGCAACTCGGTGGGAAGCGGCAAAGTGATTGGCAATCGCACATTGCAGGAAGCGCTGAAAGGAATTCATGTTGCTCCTGATTTCCTCTACACGCGTCCGCAGCCCGATAGCAATTTGCTCTTCGTCCATCGCCATTTACAGGATGAAGACTTCTACTTCATCGACAACCGCAACGACCGAACGGAAAATCTGACGGCAACGTTCCGAGTAACGGGAAAAGCTGCTGAGTTTTGGCATGCGGATAGCGGAAAAATCGAACCTGCTTCGTACTATTCCGCGGACGGGCGCACCACCGTGCCGCTTTCATTGGCTCCGTGGGAAACAGTGTTTGTGGTTTTCCGCAAAGCAGCTGAAGCGCCATCGCAAACTCAGCCGCGGTCGGTTGAAACCGCTCTCGAAACCATCGAAGGGCCCTGGGAAGTCAGCTTCCAGCCGGACCGTGGGGCCCCACACAAAGCCACGTTTGAGAAACTGACGTCATGGGATGAAAACCCCGACGAGGGAATCAAATATTTTTCGGGAAGCGCGACTTACAGCAAAACACTCAACGCGCCACAGGAATGGTTCGCAAGCGGGGCCAGTCTGTGGCTCGACCTCGGTAGCGTAAAGAATCTGGCGGAAGTTTTGGTGAACGGAAAGTCGCTCGGAATTGTGTGGAAGGAACCTTTCCGCGTGGATCTGACAGGAAACTTGCATCCTGGAGCGAATACTGTAGAGGTGAAAGTAATAAATGGGTGGGCGAATCGCATCATCGGCGACCGCCAGCCCAACGTGACGAAAACCTATACATTCACCTCGCCCAAATTTTATCGGGCGAGTTCTCCGCTGTGGTCGTCGGGATTACTTGGTCCGGTTGAGATTGTCCAATCGCAGGTGATTTCGACGCGCTGAAATTCGGCCGGGAGCACGCACGCGGTGACTCGTGTTCTCGGCCTATCGTCATCTTTATTATTGCCCTTGCCGGCGCTTATTCTGCCCATAGCGGCCAGATCTGCTCTGAATTGAAAGAGCAGCGCATCCCTCCTCACTGTTGCGGTTGAAGACCTTTTAATACACTTAATTGTGGATGATCGAATCGGGCGAACAGACTGGCGCGGAACAACCAGGGTCGCTTCTGGACACCCGGATTTGCGATCTCGGACTCACGATCGAGGGTTCGGCGGTTGAAAAATTTGTCCAGCAGCTTTATCGCGACCTGGAACAAAAAAAAATCTTGAAGTTCCGGCCGGCATGTTATTTGACAGACGAGTGGGGATGTCCGTCAGGCGAGCCGATCATCGGAATTCCGTTCTATTTGGCGCGCCCCGATTTGGCGCAAGTCGAAAAAGAGAACAATGATCTTGAGAGCGACCGCGAGATCATGATGTATCTGCGGCACGAGGCCGGGCATGCGTTCAACTATGCCTATCGGTTGCATCGCACGCCGGAGTGGAAGCAATTGTTCGGTCCTTACCGGCGCCCGTATCGCGAAAATTACCGGCCGGTGCTGTTTTCGAAAGACTATGTGCGTTATCTACCGGGATGGTATGCGCAGAAGCATCCAGATGAAGATTTCGCAGAAACATTCGCCGTATGGCTGACGCCGCGGTCCAATTGGCGCAAGAAGTATCGGGATTGGGGCGCTATTGCCAAGCTGCGATATATGGACCGCATCGCACGGGAGTTGGGCAATGTTGATCCTCAACGCAAGCGCGGCACCGCGGATTTTACGACTTCAGAAATGGAACTGACGGTTGGTGAGTTTTATAGAAATTCGACGACTTCAGTTCCGTTTGTAGAAATCACGCAGGATGCCGACCTTACGGCGCTGCTTGATGCCCCTACGAAAAATAAGCATTCGTTCCCGGCAGATGTTTTTCTGAAGGCGCACAGAAAAACTATTGTTGACCACATTGCCCGCTGGACTGCCATGCAGCGTCCAATGGTGCGAAAATTTATGGAGTCGCTTGAGAAACGGAGCGCGGAAATGGGTTTAATGATCGACCGCAGACGCGAGGCGGAACATCTTTCGGAAATTGCGGTATTTGCGACCACGCTGGTGATGAATCATCTCGCGAGATCGAAGGCGTTTCAAGCATAAAAGCAGAATGGCTGACCAATTAAAAATCGCGGTTTTATATGACGTCTGGGGTGAGGAGGAAGACACTTCTGAGCCGGAGGCAACCCGTGCTGGCCGCAAGCGTAAGGAAAAGGAAGACCGGGAAGAAATTTTCGATGCGCTGCAAAAGCTGGGTCACGAAGCTTCTTACTACGTCCTTGATGGTCGTCCGCAGTCGCTTTATGGCTTGGGAAAATGCGGCGCCAACCTGGTGTTTAATCTCACCGAATCCTACGCGGGTGATGACACGAAGGAGATGAACGTCGCTGCCTATATGGATTTGTTGGGGTTGGCTTACACAGGAGCGGGGCCGCACGCGCACTTTCTTGCCCAAGACAAAGCCACAGCCAAGAAGATGTTCGCATTCCACGGAATTCGCACTCCATTCTTCGCAACTGCGTATCGCGGAAATATTGACCACGCGCACGATGTGAAATTCCCATTGATCGTGAAACCACAATCGGAAGATGGCTCAATCGGGATAGACGCCGAAGCAGTCGTGACCGGCGTAAAGGAGCTTATGGAGCGGGTGGAGTATGTGCAGAATGAGTTCGATTCCCCGGCATTAATTGAGGAATACATTGAGGGCCGCGAGATTTATGCAGCGATCTTAGGCAGCTACGAAAGCACTGAGGTACTGCCGTTGGTGGAGCTTGACCTTTCAAAACTGCCCGATGGCACTCCGAAGATCGCCAGCCGCGATGTGAAGTTCGAGACCAACTCCAAAGCCTATCGCCTGACAAAGTCCAAAGTGGCGGAAGATCTTGATGAGGTCACGGTGCAAAAGCTATCGGAAACGGCCATCGCTGCGTATCGTGCAGTGAAGTTGCGCGACTACGGGCGCATTGACATGCGGCTTACGCCGGAGGGCGAGGTGTATGTAATTGAAGCTAACCCGAACCCGTGGCTTTCGAGCAAGCACGAATTCGCCATGGCAGCGAAAAAGTCGGGCCGCAGCTACACCCAGCTCATCGGGGAAATTGTGAGTATGGCACTTGAAAGAAACCGCGGCAAAAATTCGAGCGCTTAAGTCTCGTTTTTCTTTCTTCTGAAGCCCAGAACCTTTCTTTCGGGGACGCTGGTCTCGATCCGATTTCTTCCTCCACGCTTGGCGCGGTAGAGCGCCTTATCTGCCTGTGTAATGATCTCCTCAGAGCTAAACTTAGCCTGTGACTCCCCAATTCCGATACTTACTGTCACCGATAACAACGTAGACTCATTAACCGGTTCGCGGCGCGATCGTTTCTTGACTTCCGCCCGGCGGTCTGGCGGGCGCGGGACCTTCCGTCGGTCTTGCCCGCTTCGCACCTGAAACGTGGTTCCCTCGATTTCAAGCCGCAGCAATTCGAGATAGTCGATTATGTCTTTTCCGGCCTTACCCGGAAAAAGAATGGTGAATTCTTCTCCGCCCACACGAAAGGCGTTGCCTCCGCCACCAACGCGAGCGATCCTGCTGGCCACCATGCGTAGCACGTGATCTCCAGCATCGTGGCCGTAAGTATCGTTGATGTTCTTAAAATGATCGATATCGACGGCGGCGACGGCGTAAGGAGGAATCAATCGTGCTACGGCGTCATTGAAAGCGCGCCGTGAACTCAGTCCGGTCAATTCATCGCGATATGCGAGCGAATACGAATTCTCCACGATCGAACTGGCCAGAATCAACGCGGCTACACCAAAATACAGGCTTGCCGTCTTTCCGACCCCGCCAGCATTGATGGCTAGAGAGGCTGCCATCAGGCACCAGAACATACCGACGATGGTTGGTTTTTGAAATTTCAGCAGGCGAACTAAGAGATACAAAAGCGTTACAAGAAAAATCAGCAGCGCGGGTTGCGGGATCCGGGAATGCAAGCTCCTCACCAGCGGAGCGTGCAGGAACGAAGGCACCGGCTGTTCGGGCCGCGACACGGCCGCCACAAAAACCGATTGAAAAAACAGCAACACGAAAAACCAGAACAAGCTCCGCCCCTGTGAGCCACGCTCGGGGAAGAAACTAAGCAAAATAAAATTGAGAGGCAACAAGAATGCGATTGCTTCAAATGCTATTCTTCCCGGCCCGGCGGGAACTGCGCGGCCTTGCGCGTAGAATTCAAGCGCCCGGTGAGCCAGCAATAAGACAACCGTCGACAGAAGAATGCGCGTGGAGTGAAAGCGCCAAGCCAGCAAAATCGCAGCAATGAAAACTGCATAGTAAAAAAACTTTGCGCCGTACGGCGATGGATTGATCCATCCATTGCCAAGGACGAGAACCGCACCGAACAAAATTATTCCTTCAGGAAGAAAGATAGTTTGCAGGCTCCGCTTGGTCAGCATGTATGTCGACTTCTTATCCTCCGGCGCACTTGCCGCATATGGCGAGTGACAGTGGTGGTTCGGGTCGGGATGAGAAGTGCGCCCTTCGTGCCTTGCTTCACAATCCGGACGCCTTTAACAATGAAGCGGCTCTAATTACTCCTATGCGCGTACTGATTGCGGAAGATGATCCTGCCCTGGCGACCTTCGTTCAAAAAGGCCTGGAAGCTGAACACTATGCGGTTGACGTAACCCATGATGGAGAGCAAGCACGAGCGATGGCCACTGAACTCGACTACGACCTGTTCATGCTGGACTTAAACCTGCCCCGGGTTGATGGAGTGTCCATTCTCCGCCATCTCCGGCCGCGGAAGCCGAGCATGCCAATTCTGGTTCTCACCAGCAGAAACCGGGTCGAGGACCGGGTCCAATGCCTGGACCTTGGCGCCGACGATTACATGGGCAAACCGTTTTCGTTTGCGGAGCTTTCGGCGAGAATCCGCGCCTTATTGAGAAGAAGTCATTTACCGGCGGCATCGGTACTCACGGTCACTGATTTGAAACTGGATCGGGTAGAGCGAAAGGTAGAGCGCGGCGGCAGGCGAATTGAGCTCACGTCGAAGGAATTCAGCCTGCTTGAATATCTGATGTTGAATGCGGGAAGGCGAGTTTCGCGCGCGATGATCATAGAGCATGTCTGGAATTTGTCGTTTGATACCGGAACCAACGTCATAGACGTTTACGTGAACTATCTCGCATCATGCAAACTGGATCCGTTCAATGCCTCGGCGCTCATTCAGCTTGATTTGGCAATCGCGTTCCCTTTGATGGACCTCCTGCTAGGCGGCGAAGGAACGGCCGCACCACCGCCGCGCAACATCACCGAGATTGAAGAACAAGTGCTCGAAACCGCCATGCAGATCGTTTGCCGCGAACTGCAGAAGGCCTGGCAGGCACTGAGCCTGGAATTCCACTTTGAGAAGCGCCAGCACTCGGGTGAGGTGCAGCAGTTGATGGTGCCGGAAGAGAAAATTCTCTGCCTGACATTCGAAGTCATCTTGAAAGAGTGGCGCGGAACCATGAGCATCGCCGTGCCCACAGTGATTTCGAGCGCTCTGCTGAGAAAAATCTCAGTAATGCGGACACGCTCCTACACCCGCCATGACTCGCCGGATTTCTCCCGCCGTTTGCGAAAGCTTCTCTTGGATTGTCCGTTTCGCATGGAACTCGGTCTGAGTGCGACGACACGTTCAGCAGAGCTGGCTGATCTGCAGCCGGGTAAGGTACTCGGGCTGGATCGGGCAGCGAACGATTCTGCGGATCTCTTCGTCAGCAATCGCTCGATGTTCAAAGCCAGGCTCGCCCGTACCGGGAATCGCCGGGTGGCACAGATTAAGGAAAAAAGGTTGCTCTCAGCGGACAACGAACTATGAACACCTCTTCCGTTGCACCGGTTGGCCCGGTAAACAATTTCATTCAGCTTTGGGCGGATGCGGTTGCAGTAGTGATGGGACAAATCGCTTCCGCGCCGTATCCCATGCGAGCGGTAGGGGACGAGGGCATGCCTCCGGCTACTGCCGGAGACGTGCAGCTCACGATCACCGCTGCCGGGCCCGTGCGCGGGGAAATGAGTGTGCGTATTCCCGCGCCCACAGCGATCGAGTGGGTGAAACTTTTCACCGCCAATCCGGACGTATCCGGACCCGAACCGAGCGCAGACGATCGCGCGGCAGTCGAGGAGCTGATAAGGCAAATTGCAGGTCACGTCGTGACTAATGCGCGGCCGAAAGGTTTGGAGATACAGCTCACTACGGTCCTGGGTGACTCTCCGACCTGGTCGCCCGGGGCGAGCGGATGGATTTGTTCCGCCGAGGGCGCCGCAAAAACAGCGCAGCTGGAATGGAAGCTTAGCTCAGCCTTGGCAAGCGCTCTAGCCACCGCCTGGCAGGAGCCGGATGCCCCAAAGGCTGCACCGCCTCCTGCCACAGGTGCCGCGTCTAGGGAAAAGGAACCCAAAGCCGCGAAGACAGTCGTGTTGCCATCAAAGTTCGACCTTTTAATGGACGTCGAGCTCGAAGCCATGCTTCGTTTCGGGGGGCGAGACATTCTGCTGCGAGAGATTCTCGAGTTAGGCCCGGGGTCGGTCCTCGAGCTCGACCGCGATATACAAGATGACGCCGATCTCTATCTCGATGGAAAGCTGATTGCGCGAGGTGAGGTGGTTGCGGTTGAAGGGAATCTTGGCCTGCGAGTAACCGAAGTGCTCGCGCAACGGGATTCCGGATGAATATGTCTTCTCTTATTGCGCGCGTGCGCACGAAGGAGATCGCCTTGCGGTGGCCAGGGCGGTCGAAAAAATGTGCTAGCCCGGAATGCGCCCGCAGCCACACCCCTTGGCGCCCGGTCGCGGATGAAATGGACTATGTCCGGTTCCGTGGCGCCGAGTTCTGCTTCCCCAAATGTTTCTCGCGCGAGCTACTGCGCCTGCTCGAGCAACCTTCATCGAGGGTGCCGGCAGCATGCGTGAAGCCGCGGCGAATGCCGCTGGGGCTGTTGATGCTATCGCGCGGTGACTTGACCGAACAACAACTTTTACAGGCCCTGAGCGCTCAAAAAAATGCGGGCTCGGGAAAAATTGGCGAATGGCTGCGACGCCTGCAGTTGGCGGGAGAGTACGAAATTGCTGCCGCTCTTGCCCAACAGTGGTCATGCCCTCTGATGCGGACCCTGCCGACCCGGCTCGCAGATTGCTTGGTACCCGCGACCTTGTTTCGGGCATTGCGCATGGCGCCGGTCCATTTCTCAACTCGTGAACGGGTGTTGCACCTTGCCTTCGCCGGTAGCATTGCCTACAAGGCGCTAGTTGCGATCGAACAGATGCTCGAGCTCAAAACGAAAGCCTGCCTCACAACGGAACAGGAACTCGCGGATGCATTGAACCGGATTGGATACCGGCAACGGGACGGAGAAAAACTGTTTCAGAATTGTCGGGACATGACGGAAGTCGTCGGCATCATCTGCAACTACGCGCGGGCCCTCGCCGCGCGCGAGATTCGTTGTCTCAGTTGCGGCCAATTTCTCTGGGCGAGAATACTCGCCGGCGCACAATGCGTCGACCTGTTGTTCCCGCAGCAGAACATTCATCGCGAAGGTATATCTGCCCTGTAATATTCTCGAATGCCGCTGCGAACTCAGCGTTGCGCGTACTCATTCTTCACTACTTCCCCGCCCTTCATTACGAACTTAACGTGTTGCAGTGTGCTGACGTCCTGCAGCGGGTCGCCGTCGACGGCAATAATATCGGCCCACTTCCCTGGATCAAGCGTCCCGATTTTGTCTGTCCAACCAAGCAGGTCGGCATCGTTGATGGTTGCGGTCTGGATCGCCTGCAACGGCGACATTCCCAGGCTCACGTACACGGCGAGTTCGTGCGCATTCAATCCGTGTGGATAAACAGCCGCATCGGTCCCCATCCCGATCTTCACCCCTGCTTCGATGGCCTTCTTGATGTTCCCCTTGCCCATCCTCGAAACCATCTCCATTTTTGCTTTCAGGAATTCCGGCAGGTTGGCTTCCGCTGCATGTTCGCGATGCCAGTCGATGAGATACAACGTGGGAACGAGGTACGTGCCGTTCTTCTTGAGTGTGGCAATGGCCTCATCGTTCATCAGGTGGCCGTGCTCGACCGAATCGACCCCCGCTTCTGAAGCCCAGATCACGCCTTGCGCACCGTGGGCGTGTGCGGCCACTTTTCGCCCGAGGCGGTGCGCATCGGCAACAATGGCTTTCATTTCTTCCAACGTATATTGCGACGCGTTCGGATCATCTCCCTTCGAAAGCACGCCCCCCGTTGCGCACACCTTGATGAGATCTGCACCATATTTGATCACTTCACGCACTTTATGTTGTACGGCTTCAATGCCGTCAGCCACTCCGTCGGCCGTGGCGTGATATTCGTAGGGAAGCAAGTCGTTGTCGCAGTGTCCGCCAGTGATGCTCAAGGGAGGGCCGCTCACCAACATGCGAGGGCCGGAAACGTCGCCGGCGTTGATGGCATCGCGCAATGCGACGTCGGCGTAGCCGTCCGCCGCCACATTCCGCACAGTGGTGAAACCTGCTTCGAGCGTGATGCGCGCATTATGCGCGCCGATGAGAGCTTCGCGTGGTACTGAGATGGCGAGTTGGTCGTAGCCGAACTGCGGATTGAAAGTAAGGTGCGTGTGCGCGTCAATCAATCCCGGCAACACGGTGGCATTCGGCAAGTCGATCGTGCGGTCGCCGGCTGCTGGCTTAACACTGGAAGTGGGACCGACGCTGACGATTTTGTCCCCCTGAATCACGATGGCCTGGTTCATCTCGGTCCGGCCTGTCTTCACATCGAGCAAGTGGCCAGCATGAACAATGATTCTTTGTTGAGCTTGCGACGAGATCAGAAATGACAAAAGAAAGATTGCAATCCCCACCCACGACCGGTTTCTCATCTAATCCTCTCTTCCATTCTTACTTTCGCTGACGATGGCTTCGGCTTCAATTTCGACCAGCATGTCTGGCGAAACAAACGCGGTCACGCCAATCATCGCGGTTGCGGGGCGGATCTCGCTGAAAAATTCCCCGTGCGCTCTGCCGACTTTCTCCCAGTCGGCAATATTGGTAACGTACATGCGGGTGCGAACCACGTCTTTCAGGCTCGCGCCCGCTTTTTCCAATGCTGATGCAATGTTTTGGAGTGCCTGTTTAGCTTGGCCGTAAGCGTCGCCGAGCGAAACAATTTTGCCGTCCGCTCCAGTCGCGGTGGTTCCGGATACGTAAATATGGTTGCCCACGCGCACCGCGCGGGAATATCCAACCACCGGTTCCCATGGCGTGCCACTGGAATAATTTTGCCGATTCATTTCCATGAAACTCCGAGGAGCGATTCAAAGCCGGAATTGTACCTGAAACTGCCACCCGGTCGCGGTTATTAGCAGCCACTCTGGTCGAGTGACAGCAGAATTCGCCCGGAGTATAACGTTCTGCCCAGTGATGCTAATCGAAAGTAATGCCATGCTGCGCTTGTTCTAACGGAAGTTACTTGCTTTGGCGGAATTTATACGGTATTCAACGCAAAATGCCGATTGTTGTTGATGGCAGGTGCATCCAATTTTCGAGGGATTGAAAATGATTCCGGACGATCACCCATTGCAGAAGCTATTCCTGGAAATGGTGGGACGCAGCTATGCGAGAGAAATCGGAATTCGCGACCCGGAACTCGTCGGCTACGTCGCGCACCTGCTCAGCGAATTCTGCGACGCCGAACAACTTTTCAAGATCCACAATGCCCTCGGCAAGCCTCTCACCGATGTCGGCGAAATGTTGATTGAGTCGAACCCCGTATTCGGACCGGCGCCGTCATTCGACCGCGAGCGCCAGGTGCGCAAGCACATCGGCGACTACACGCTCTTTTTCGCCGGAATGTTTCCCGAGAGCATCAACAATTTGCGCTTGCGACGAAACCGGCTTGAGGGCTTGATCGACTGGATGAAAGCCGGCAAAGAAAGCTATTACATCGTTTCTAAATTCGACTCCTTCGAGTACACCAAGGTCGCCCCGCTTTTCGAGCGTCTCTCTGACCACTTCGAGCAGTGCGTCTACGGATTGAATTGCGTAAAGAACGAACTGCAGGAGATGCAGCATCCCATCGTGCGGCGCACCAACGAACTGTTGATGTAACTCCGCCAGGCACGCACAACTACGATACTCCGCTAAGATTGATCTATGTCGCGAAATGTTGCTGCGCAGGAATGGAACTCCGCGCGTTATGCGGAGAATGCTCGTTTCGTCTCGGACCTCGGGGCGCCTGTGCTCGAATTATTGAACCCGCAACCTGGAGAGCGCATTCTCGACCTGGGCTGTGGAGATGGCGTGCTCACCAATAAAATTGCAAGCGTGGGGGCGCAAGTCATCGGTGTAGATGGGTCCGACGATATGGTCGCAGCTGCGCTAAAGAATGGAATCGATGCGCGTGTACTAAACGCCTACGACCTTAATTTTAACGCCGAGTTTAATGCTGTGTTTTCGAATGCCGCGCTGCACTGGATGAAACGCGATCCCGATCTTGTGATCGGGGGTGTCCGCCGGGCACTCAAGCCAGGAGGACGTTTCGTGGCCGAATGTGGCGGTCATGGCTGCGTGGCGGCAATCTGCATTGCGCTGTTTTCGACACTGGAAAAGTATGGCGTAGAAAATCCTGCTGCCATGAGTCCCTGGTACTTCCCTTCAGTGGACGAATACCGGAAGAGACTCGAAAGGCATAGCTTTAACGCCGAGTACATTGAACTGATCCCGCGGCCAACGCCACTGCCCACCGGTATGCGCGCATGGCTCGAAACTTTCGCAATCCCGCTCACAAAAATGGTGGCGGAAGAGAAGCGCGGAGCTTTTCTGGATGAAGTTACAGAAAGACTACGCCCCGTGTTGTGCGATTCTTCCGGAAAGTGGACAGCAGACTACATGCGACTGCGATTTCTGGCGCGCAAGGGTTGAGCTCAGTTGTTGCGGGAAGCGCTGCTGGTCGGGACTGCGCTCATGTTCGAAGTTCCGCTGGTGGTTTGCTGTTGCGGCGCGTACTTCGAAGCGCATTTCGCCTGGATCTGCTTCGCGTAAAAAACGCCGTCGCGCCCGAACGTGCCCTCAGCCAGCGCCTGCGCATTGTCTTTGAATGTGTCGGGCGGGGGTTCGGTGGCGTTGTAAACCACGTTCAGCACCTGGTCATTTTCGACCAGCGTGAAGTTGAGACTGCCGGCGCTGCGCTTGATGGATCCGGGCTGAACGTTTCCCGCAACCCGCAAGCGCTTCGAATAAACGCCGTCGCCCATCCCACGCAGCTCTTTGATGGTGACGTAGTAACTCTTGCTCTCTTGGACGCCAGTGTACGCAAGGTAGCCGAGCGCAAGCAGAATGACGACCATTGCGCTGCCAAACTTCAGGAATTTTGCGGTTGCCGGAGACATCTGAATCAAACTCTACTCGCGGCAGAGAAGTGGGTCAAGACGGTCGTCCATTAGAATAAAGCTATGATCCATCCCTGGCACGACGTAACTCCCGGCAGCAAGCTCCCGCAGGAGTTCCAGACCATCGTCGAAATTCCATTCGGCTCGAGCGTGAAATATGAGCTCGATAAGATCAGCGGATTGATCAAGCTTGATCGTGTGCTCTATTCCGCTGTCTACTATCCGGCGAACTATGGATTCATTCCCCAGACGCTCGCCGAAGATGACGACCCACTCGACGTTCTGGTTCTCTGCCAGGAAACGGTGGTTCCTTTGACGATCATTTATGCGCGCGCAATCGGCTTGATGACGATGATCGACTCTGGGAAAAGAGACCACAAGATCATCGCGGTCGCGACCAAAGACCCGGAGTTCAATTCCTATACTGAAGCCGCTCAAATGCCTTCTCATCGCCTGCTAATGCTCCGGCGGTTTTTTCAGGATTACAAACAGCTAGAGGGCAAAGCGGTGGAAGTCGATGAGATTCGACCGGCGTCAGAAGCATATCCCGTGATCAGCGACGCTTTGCATCGCTACAGCGAACAGCGACGCAAAGGATTTGCGACGCATTCCTGAGTGCAGAATCCGCTGCGGATCCGGGACCTCTCCGCAACCTCGCTTTACTTCTCTGCGAACTCTGCGGTTAAAGGCTTCTAAAAGATTTTAACCGCGGAGAGCGCTGAGCATCCCCCGAGTACGCAGAGAAAACTGGGGAGAGACTTACTCGTCGCCGTGCACCTGCCACCAGTCGGCCTGTTCCAGTTCGGCGAGTTTTTCGGCGCCATGCTGGTCATACCAGCTTTGCCAGGCTGCGGCGTCATTCGGCAGGTTCTGATCTGTGATTTCATGCAAGGCGAGGAAGCCCCAACTGCGCATCTGCGCTGTCGCGCTGGAATCTGCGACCAAAATCAGGAGTTGCGGAACCATGCGCAATCTCTGCGTGCGTTTGAAATTGCCGCAGTCGGAAACGTTACAACCTGCGCGGTCTCTCACCTGCATTGACGGGTCAGTTGTGAAAATCTCGAAAAGCTGATCCAGAGCTTCGTCAGTTCCCAGATACCGCATACCCTCGACCGCCCACTGACGCACGCGGGCATCGGGATCATGTTTCGCATAATCGAGCAGCACTGGATAAATTCGATCGTAGGCAACACCGCGGCCTGCCATCATTCCCATGAAATAAACTGCGGCCGGACGGTAAGCCGCGTCATTGCGCGCGCGTTCGATTAATTTGTCGGCTCCGTCGTCGTTTTTTGACCAGCCATCCATGGACAAATTGAGGTCGGCGCTGGCATAGCGGACCCGGAGATCGGTCGAAAATTCCGATCGGCGCTCCAAATCTTTCATGCGATCTGTCAGCTTGATCTGTCCGAGCCATTCGGGGGACCCAATATTCTGCTCAAACAACTCGAGCGCGCGCGGATCATGCTGAATTGCGCGGTCGAGCAATTCTTCCGCCTGCTCTTGCATCGGCAAAGCATGCAAGCGTTGCACGCCTTCATCGGTCAACGCTGCATAAGTGGGCCGCGATACAGGTTTGCGAACATTGGTTGTGCTCGAGTGTGGCGAAGTTGGCTGAAATTCGATGAACTTGTAGGCAATAAATCCGCCCCAGGCCAAAAACATGGCGAAGCCAATGAGCCCCCCTACCACGTTCCGCTTCGGGTTGCTTTGAGCGGGCACATTTCCCGGTGCGTTGCAGGTAACGGTAAAGACGCGCTGCGGAGGTGGAGCATACGCATTCCCGAAGGAACCTTGTAAGGCGACATGCGTGTCGGTCTTCAGTCCCGCAAGCTTCTCGATCTGAGAGACGATCCAGCGCGCCTCCTGCCGGTCGAGGATGTTGTCAGCGAGAGTGATGTTCTTGCCGTCTTTGCTCTGCAATCGTATGGCGTAGCTCGAGCTATTCGCGCTCGAATTCTGAATACCGACTGTCGCGAGAATCGACTGAACGTTACCGAAGAGAACTTCTTTCTTTGCCTCCGAACCGAAGATCTTGCGCAGCGAAGCTATTTTTCCATTTCCGACTACGATCCGTGTGCTTCCGAACACATACTGAAAGCAACCGTAAATCAGAAGCAAGTCGAAGAACCCAAAGAACACAGCGAAAAACCATGGTGCCTTCGATTGCGAAAGGAAATAAACAATTCCGCTCCAGACCGCGGTGAACACGATCAGAATCAGCGTCTGAACCTTGTTGCGAAATGGCGGAAAATAAAATTGGGTCGACCCGTCGGAAGTTGTGCTAATGACTGCTTTAGGGTTCGGCGAAGCGGAAACTTCGGAAGCATCCGATTCAAACGCAGGAGCCGTTGCAGTCGCAGTTGAACCGAAGGAGCCAGCGAAGTTGGAGCTAAAGTTCGCCGTGGTCGCGTCGAACGTGGCTGCGGCCGATGAAGTTGCACTCGATCCCGATCGAAAGACCGGCACTTCAAAACTGTCTGAATAATCAATCCCCGGCACGTCTGCTTTCGCATGAAGAACCCAGAGCAATTGATCACGGGGATTGTCGTGATTGGTTTCGTATGCGTCTTGCGGAATACCGAAGTCCACCGGAATGGTGGTATCGAGGGGGCCAACTGCCAAGGAACTTTGTGGCACATTCTTTTCGTCCTGCCAGAGCACCGCTTGATTGACTGTCTGGTCGCGTCCGCTTCCGGTCACAATGCGCCGAATGCAGGCGAGTCGCAGATCAATCCCATGATCGGCTGATGTCTCGAGGTGAAGGTGGATCTGCCCGCTCAGACGCTTCCCCGGAGAAAATGGCAAAGAATTGAATTCAAAATAAGTCTTCCCATAGCGCTCGCGCCGCATAGTTGCGCGGACCGCGCCAATCAGCAGGATCAAAGGAAACAGGCACAAGCCGAGCAGGACCAAAGCCTTCGGGTCGGAGTTGCGCAGCAGAGTTGGAAGGTTGGTGGCCACTATTGGGCCAACGATCATGCCTGCGAGCCCAACACCGATCCACCAGCCAAAGACTGAATTGCGATTCCGGCTCAGGGCCCGACCGTTGGACCAATCGGATTGCCAAAGCCAGGGAGCACCGGGGTTCGAGGCCTGAGTCGCTGCCTGTTCTCTCTGTTTGCGGTACCCATAAATCGCAGCCCCCATCAGTCCGGCTCCGATGAGCGCAAATACCGAACCGAAGATGGCTCCTGCAATGGGATTCCCGTTGTTGTGGACCAATGGCGAGGAAAAGAGAGAGGCTAGCGCGAAAATAAGTCCCATTCCCAGGAATGGCAGGCCGAAAAGAAACAAGAATATCGCCGCGGCTTTGGACGGCTGCCCCATGCCAAAATTTTAGATTTGCATGCCCAGACAGGACCTTCAGAAGCGCTATTTGTGGTTACGGGAGTCACGCAGGCTTTCTAGTACCATATTCATTGCCAATGAAAAAGATCGCGATTTTGGGGTCGACAGGAAGCATAGGGTGCAGCACACTCAGTGTGGCGGACTCGTTCCCGGATCGTTTTCAGGTGGTCACGCTGGCCGCGGGGCGAAACCTCGATCTCGCGTTCGAGCAGGCAAGGCGCTGGCGCCCGGAAGTTATTTCTATCGCGTCGGAACGCGATGCGGAGGACCTCAAATCCCGATTGCAATCCGTGGGAATCACCGGTATTGAAGTAACCTCTGGAGCCAAAGGCAACGTAAGCGTTGCAACCCACCCGCAAGTCGATTTCGTTGTTAGCGCGATTGTTGGCGTAGCCGGGCTTGAGGCCACCTACGAAGCAGTCCGCGCCGGTAAGACCGTTGGCTTAGCGAACAAAGAATGCCTGGTAGCCGCGGGAGAACTCATCACCGCCGAAGCCCGGCGACACGGCAAACCGCTGCTTCCGATCGATAGCGAACATAACGCTGTCCACCAATGCCTACGCGGCGGCCGCATGAATGAAGTCCGCCGCATATGGCTTACGGCTTCCGGTGGCCCGTTCCTGCACACTCCGAAATCCAAATTTGCCGATATAACAGTTGAGCAGGCGCTAAACCATCCCACGTGGAAGATGGGAAACCGCATCACTATCGACTCGGCAACACTGATGAACAAAGGATTCGAGGTAATCGAGGCCTGCCGGTTGTTCAACGTGCCTCCCGAGCAGGTATCGGTGGTTGTTCATCCCCAATCGACCATCCATTCTCTCGTTGAATTCATCGATGGCAGCATTCTTGCTCAGCTTTCGGTGACCGACATGCGGCTGCCGATCCTCTATGCGCTAACCTATCCCGAAAGAATCAATTCCGACTTGAACTTTAGTCTGAGTGACTTACGGCACCTCGATTTCAGCCCTCCAGACATGGAAAAATTTCCTTGCCTGCGCCTGGCGTATGAGGCTGCCAAGACTGGCGGCGGCAAAACCGTGGCATTGAATGCGGCCGACGAAGTGGCGGTATCGGCGTTCCTGGAAGGCAGCCTACGATTTCAGGAAGTCCCGGAAATAATAGAGGCCACAGTTGCTGAAACGCCCGTGGGTCGGCTGGAATCTATTAGAGAGGTGCTTGCGGTCGATCAAACGGCCCGAGAGGCAGCACGGGAGCGAGTAGCCGGAATCGCCCGGAAAAGGCCGATCGCAGTCGGGCGAGAAAACTAATCCAATCTATGAGTACATTTCTTATTTCTGCGTTTTATTTCGTCATCGTTATCGGTGTCATGGTTTTAATCCACGAGTTTGGCCACTTCGCCGTAGCCAAGCTCCTGGGAGTTCGTGTCGAGCAGTTCGCGATCGGTTTTGGCAAGCGACTGTTCGGCTATCGCCACGGTGAGACCGATTACCGCATCAACGCTCTGCCCTTTGGCGGGTACGTCAAGATGTCTGGTGAAAATCCGATGGATGAGCGCTCCGGAGATCCCCGAGAGTTCCTTTCTCATCCCCGCTGGCACCGGTTTCTAATCGCCATTGCCGGCCCAGTAATGAACATCCTTTTTGCCATTGTGGTCCTCACCGGGGTGTACATGGTGCACGCCGAGTATGCAGCCTTCATGGACGAGCCGGCAGTCGTAGGTGAAGTGGACCCAGGTTCTCCAGCAGCCAAGATTGGCGTCCAACACGGCGACCGAATCGTTCAAATCGACGGCATTCAGAACCCGACGTGGGAGCAGGTGCGCAATGAAGATGCACTGAATCCGAACCACCCGCTCAACGTAGTGATCCAGCGGGGCGATGAGCGATTTGAAAAACAGATCACTCCCGAAGTGGCGACTGTGAACGAGGTAGGTTCATCGGGATGGTATCCAGATGAGCCAATCGTGGTTTCGAACCTGGAATCAGGCATGCCAGCCGCCAAGGCCGGTATCTACAACGGAGACCAAATTGTGGCCATGAACGGCCAGCCACTGGGATCCATTGCGACTATGATCCAGCGTCTTCAACAAACCAAAGATACGCCGGTTGAATTTACGATTAATCGGGGAAGTCAAACGCTCAAGTTCGTCGTACACCCAGTCCTAGCCGGCGCGCCAGCGCATCACTCGCGTAAAGAAGGATGGTTTCACGCCCTGTTGCGAAAGTTCGGCTTAGCTTCGACGCAGGCCGCGCCCGAAGAGCACTACCGAATCGGTTTTACTGGAGCGCCACCAACAAAGGTTGGAAAGCTTCCATTCAGGGAAGCATTCGCGCGTTCGCTTGCGGAGAATCGGACCAACTCCGCAATGGTGCTGGATTTGGTCGGGAAGCTAGTGCAGGGTCGAGCCTCCCCGAAAACGGTTTCCGGTCCGATCGGGATCGCGCAAATCACAGGCGAAGCTGCACAGGAGAACGGCTGGGCGCCGCTGCTGATAATTAGTTCAATGATCAGCCTGAACCTCGGGATATTCAACCTGCTCCCAATCCCGATCATGGACGGCGGTGTAATCCTGCTGCTCTTTATCGAGAGCCTTATGCGCCGCGATATAAGCATGCGGATCAAGGAACGCATTTATCAGGCGGCATTCGTGTTCCTCGTGCTCTTTGCGGCTATGGTGGTCTACAACGACATCGCCAAGGCGATTGCGCAGAAGCTGCCGTAGCTCTGTGGGGACTTCTTAAGAGGAGCGGAAGGGGTTTACAACTCGCACGCGCCCATAAGACTGCCCGTGTGAAAAGTCTTCGCTGTAGAGTATGTCTGCGCCGCCTACGTCCGCTGCGTGCAAAATCAGCGCATCCCAAAAGCGCAGTTTATACCTCGCTTCAATCTCTATGGCATGAAGAACTGCGACCGGAGAATTGATGACGACGGTCCACGCGAGATATTGCTTGAGTACACGAAAAGTGTCATCTAGAGAGAGTGGACGCTCTAGCTTGCCTCGCACCGTGACACAGAATTCCTGCAAAACTTGCGTACTTATGACGCCGTTACCAGTGGTCCAAATATTCTCAGTGAGTTCTAAGGCGCGTTTGTGCTTCTCCCCGGCGGAACGGTCGTGCGCGTAGACAAGAATATTCGTGTCCAGAAAGCATTTAGCGCTCATGCAACTCGTCGCGAGAAGCAGGCGGTTTATAGCCGAGATCAAAACCCTTCTTTAATATCGCAAGCGCCCGCCGCTTTGCCTGTTCATATCCCTCGCGTTCCCGCACAGCTTTTTCCAGCTGTTCCGTAACCAACGCACTCACCGAGGTGTCCTTTTCAGCTGCAAGAACTCGGGCTTTGCGAAGCAGATCGCGATCGAGTTTTAAAGTGATGTTTGTTTTCATAGCACTGATTCTCGTGCAGCACGTTGAGCACAATAATACGTGCCTTTCAGGTCTAAATCAAATGATCGGGAGCAACAAGTGCGGCTCTCTCAACCTGCTAAACTGAAATTTCCACATGGCCTCAATTCAAAGGCGCAAATCTGTCACCTGCTCCATCGGCGATGTTCGCGTTGGTTCCGATGCACCGGTGGTGGTGCAATCGATGACCAACACCGACACCGCCGATGTTTCATCGACAGTCGAACAGGTGACTGCGCTGGCGCGAGCCGGCTCTGAATTAGTGCGAGTGACGGTTAACAATGAAGATGCGGCAGCCGCCGTGCCTCATATCGTCGACCAGCTCTGCGCCCGCGGCATCAGTGTGCCCATCATCGGGGACTTCCATTACAACGGTCACATTCTGCTGAAGAAATATCCGGCGTGCGCAAAGGCTTTAGCAAAATACCGCATTAATCCGGGGAACGTCAGCGTCGGCCGCAAGGACGATTCCAACTTCCGAACGATGGTCGAAGTTGCGGTCGAAAATCAGAAACCAGTCCGCATTGGCGTGAACTGGGGATCGCTCGACCAGTCGCTTCTCACCCGCATGATGGACGAGAACTCGCGGTCTTCCGACCCGAAAGATGCACGCGACGTGACCATGGAGGCAATGGTGGTAAGCGCTTTGAATTCAGCGGCAGCGGCCGAGAAATATGGGCTGCGCGCTGACCAGATTATCCTCAGCGCAAAAGTAAGTGGAGTGCAGGATTTGGTTGATGTGTATCGCTCGCTTGCAGCCCGTTGCAGCTATCCGCTTCACCTCGGGCTTACCGAAGCAGGGATGGGCGCAAAGGGCATAGTTGCATCAAGCGCGGGACTTTCAATTCTTCTGCAGGAAGGAGTCGGAGATACGATACGCGTCTCCCTAACTCCCGCTCCCGGCGGCGATCGCGCCGAAGAAGTTCGGGTAGCGCAACAAATCTTACAGTCGCTCGGAATCCGTAGCTTTACGCCGCAAGTCACTGCCTGCCCCGGCTGCGGACGCACAACCAGTACGTTCTTTCAGGAAATGGCAGAGCAGATCCAGAGTTATCTGCGGGAACAGATGCCGATCTGGAAGGAAAGTTATGCTGGCGTCGAAGAAATGAAGGTTGCGGTTATGGGCTGCGTGGTAAACGGCCCAGGAGAATCCAAACACGCCAACCTCGGCATCTCGTTGCCGGGTACTTTCGAAGAACCGAAAGCGCCGGTTTACGTGGATGGTCGCCTTCTAACTACTCTCCGCGGAGACAAAATCGTCGAGGAGTTTAAGAACATCCTCGACGACTATGTTGAATCCCACTACTCAACAAAGCAAGAACGGGTAACCGTCTAACTATCTGCGGTAGGTTAAAGGTCCGCCCTTGCCGCCAGAAGAAGGCCGGACCTCATGCAATTCAAGCTGAAGGTCTAGTGAAGATCAGGCTGCGGCCTTCTGCTGTGCCCTGAACTTCGCCCAGCGCGCTTTTTGGGCAGCCGCAATTCGACGACGCGCCGCTGCTGATAAAGGTTTTCTGACTGAAGGTACGGGTCTTGGGCCTGACGAAACCGATCCAGCCTGCTTCTTTCTTTGTGCCCACCTGGCACGTTGCGCCTCAGAAATCCGCTTGCGGGCAGCCGCCGAAAGAGTGCGCATGCCGCGCCCTCCGCCCGTGTTGCGCACGCTACTGATCCCTGTCAAGCCTTGAATTACAGAAATCGCTTCATCCAATTTCTCAACCTGTGCCTGCACTAGCTTCCGTTCTTCTCTGAGTTGCTGAAGAGCAGAGTTCAGATTTGCCATGGTTTCCCCCTCGGTTAGTAAACAGCCTAGAGATTGTAGATGTCTAACTGCGATCTTGGCTACTGCATTCTGGAACAGTTCATCCTGCTCTGGTGAGCGACTAATCCCTTTCTAGCCTCGCTTATCGGCAGGCGGTAGCTGCTGAATCGGACAGAGCGCGAGTAAGTCGTAAGTCCGCCCTGGATTATTCGTGATACCAAATCACTCGAGGAGCGGTTCACAAAGTCAGGATTACAATTCCACAGGGAGAAAACATGAGCCGATCGCGCCGTCAGTTTCTAATGCATGCCTCTGCCGGCATTCTGGGAGCCGCTGCCACTCGCGCTGGTGCACAAACTAATGAACCTGCCCCAGGAACTCCGCCACCGGGTACGCCGCCAGCCTTCGGTACCGGGCCGCAGGTCGGCCCGGAAGTTTCGGAAGCAACATTTGCCGAAGCTGAGAAGCTGGTACAGGTGGAGCTCACACCGCGTGACCGCGCGGTCGCGGCAAGCAGTTGGCGCAGTAACATGGCTTCCCTCTACGAACGCCGGACGGGGCCGCGCAAAGTGTCGTTCGATCCGACGCTTTCACCGGCGTCAATTTGGAATCCGCTACTGCCCGGGCAACGAACAATCGCTTCAGACGATCAGTTCACCCCTACGAACCATGACCCCGGGCCGCTGCCTTCGAGAGAAGAAGACATTGCATTCGCTACTGTCACCAAACTTTCACAGTGGATCCGAAAACGTAAGCTGACCTCTGAGCGATTGACCAATATCTATTTCGATCGACTGCAGCGCTATGATCCGGAACTTCGTTGCGTAATTACGCTTACCAGAGAATTGGCGCTAGCACAGGCGAAAAGAGCTGACTCAGAAATTGCCGCTGGAAAGTATCGCGGGCCGCTGCATGGCATTCCCTGGGGCGCGAAAGATTTGTTGGACACCGCGGGGATTCCTACGACTTACGGAGCCGAACCGTTTCGTGACCGAATACCTCCGAAAAACGCGGCCGTGGTACAGCGGTTACATGATGCTGGGGCAGTGCTGGTAGCAAAGCTGAGTCTTGGCGCGCTTGCGCTGAACGATATTTGGTTCGGTGGGCAGACAATGAATCCATGGCTGCTCGAAGAAGGTTCTTCCGGTTCGAGCGCGGGGCCCGGCGCAGCCAATGCCGCGGGATTGGTTGGCTTCGCAGTCGGCAGTGAAACCGGCGGAAGCATTGTGGGGCCGAGCATGCGCTGCGGAGTCACGGGACTTCGTCCTACTTATGGTCGGGTGGCGCGCACAGGCGCAATGACGCTTTGCTGGTCACTCGACAAACTAGGTCCGATGGCGCGCTCGGTAGAAGATACTCTGCTCGTGCTTCACGCAATTTCCGGCCCCGACCCGGGCGATCTCGCCAGTGTGGCCAGCAAGCTGGATTTCGACGCAAGTGCCAGCATCAAAGGCCTGCGCGTCGGATACTTTCCCAAATGGATGAAGGAGTCCCCCGCCACTGACGTCGATCGCATGGCGCTTGCGACCGTAGAAAAGCTTGGCATGTCTACGGTGGAGGTCGCGATCCCTGACTGGCCTTACGATTGCCTTGATTTGATCCTCTTTGCCGAGTCTGCAGCAGCGTTCGAGGAGATCACTCTCAATCATCAGGTCGATGAGCTCAAAGCCCAGGTTCCGGACGCATGGCCGAACGTTTTCCGCCAATCGCGGTTTCTCTCAGCTGTGGATTTTGTTCAAGCCGACCGTCTCCGGCGAAAGGTTGCGGAGGAGATGGCGCGAGTCTTCTCCGAAGTCGACCTGTTACTGGTGCCATCGTTGCGCGACGAAATGCTCACCATTACCAACTTTACCGGCCATCCATCACTGACTTTGCGTGCGGGATTCGTAGAAGTGTCTGAGGCAAGAAGTGATTGGGCCCCCGATCCGAAACATCCCCTGCCAAAGTTTTCTCCGCCGCGACGGGTACCGCATGGCATCACCTTGATCGGACAATTGTTCGGAGAGGGAACACTCGGGCAAGCAGGCATCGCGTTAGAACGTGCTTTTGCCGTGGTGGATGAAAGGCCGTCGGGGTTTTGAGCCCAGGCATGTCGAGCGCGCTAAGCGGCTTGGGCCTTGCGTTCGAGGGGCAGCCCAGCGTTCAGCCAGGCCTCGAATCCACCTTGCAGGGCCCACACCCGATCATATCCCCGCTCCCGAAGCTTTTGCGCCAAACTGGCGCTTGAGCCTTCACCCGGTCAGGTGCAATAGGTCACGATCGGCTTGTCTGTTGGAATCCGTGGCAGCTCATTCTCGAAATCTTCCATCGCTACTCGGATGGCGTGCCGCGCCTTCACGTCAGATTCGGCCCATGCCCGCGGGTTGCGAACATCAATCACGATGAAATCCTCTCCGGCTTGCATCCGTCGTTTCACTTCAGGCGCGGTGATTCTCGGAGCACTGGCCATATCTCCCTCCTCTTGGCATCCACTTCGATGCCGATGGGGAATTTGAGGCTGTGCGGGTCCTTGTCGTGGCAGAAGTGCATCTCAGCATTTTTCCTGCGCTTTCCCACAGGTGATCTGGGGTATACTGCGCACAAGAGTTCAACTTCTCTCCAGGATTTCGAATCATGACCTTGCGAGTAGCCGAAGAGGTATCCACACAGGTTCCCGCCGACGATTTTCAAGCCCTCGAAGACAAGATTTATCGCACTATTGAGCTATATAAGTCTGCTCAGGAAGCCCGCGCGACCGCAGAACGCGACGTGAAGCGCTTGCGTGAGCAACTGGAGGAGCGGGAAGAAGAAGTGGAAGGCCTGCGGCGGCAGACGGTCGGTTTGCGCAAAGAGCGTGAAGAGATTCGAGCCCGGGTCGAGAAAATGCTCTCTCAAATCGATAATCTCACGCAGGAACAGGCAGCCAGTTAAGCAGCGGAACTGAATTATGGCAACTGCCACCAAGCATCCGGTCATTCAGGACACCAATAACACTAGCGTTCGCGTGGAGATTTTTGATCAGGCCTACAACTTGCGGGGGACTGATCCTGAGTACATCCTGCGGTTGGCTGAGTACGTCGATTCAAAGATGCGCGCCGTCGCTGAGCAGACCCACACGGTGGACAGCGCTCGACTGGCAGTTCTAGCCGCGCTGAATATAGCCGACGAATATCACCTCTTGAAGAACAATCAGGACGGCAAAAGCTCAGACTCAACCAAGCGCGCCCGCCGGCTCCTCGATGCACTCGATGAAGTCCTGCGCGATGGCCGGCATTCTGGGTAAGCCTACTCTCCTCTCTTAAATAAAAAATCTCCTGCGCCTCTCGTGGCAACTGAAGTCAGAACCAGTTCCGCCTTCAAGCCCCTCGCTGCCAGGTGCTTCGCAATTCTCGATTTTGTTTTTTCAGAAGCAAATTTCGGATCAAGAAACATCAATACCGATGGCCCCGCCCCGCTCAGTACGGATCCCAACACTCCGTTGCCCGCAGGAAAGTCCAGTATTGCCGGAAGCAAGGGGCACAGTTTCGCGCGGTATGGTTGGTGAATCCGGTCTTCGAGGGAGGCAGCCAGCAACTGGTGATCACCGCTATGCAAAGCCGAGAGTAGCAACATGGAATTTTGAATATTGCTGACGGCGTCCGCGCGCGAATACTGTTGCGGCAAAACACCGCGCGCCTGCTCGGTGGCAAGCGCTTCATCGGGAATGGCCAAAAGCAAGGGCCATTTCCGTTTGGGAATGAAATGCGCAACTTTTGCAGCGCCGCCATCCGCAATACGAGCTACTGCGATCCCACCTGTCCAGCAGGCAGCCGCATTGTCCGGATGATGCTCCCGCTCTGACGCTTCGGCGATGATCCGGCTGCTATCCCATCGCAGTCGCCCGAAATGAACCGCTAGCGCAATCCCTGCCAACCGAGCCGCCGCAGATGAGCCGAGTCCTTTCCCGATGGGAAAATCGTTTTGGATTTTTAAAACCAGCGGGACTACACGCTTTTTCTGGATCGCCAGCACCTCTTCGTATGTTCTCAGAATCAAGTGGTTTTCGACTTGGCTGCAAATCGCCACATCTCTGCCCGACGCGGTGATTAAATATTGTTTCGCGCTGGAAGCGTGAACCGTCAGCGAAAGATTCAGTGCCAGTGCGGCTGCATCGAATGCCGGGCCCAGGTTGGCGGAAGTTGCTGGAAGTTTTAGGCGGAATTCAGGCACGCTTTCCTTCGCGTAAATTCGTGTCCTTGGTGACTAAGCAATTACCTCAAAGGACATAAAGGCTGCACTCACTTTTCAGCTGACTGTAACAGCCTGACGACTGCTTCGACGCTCGGTTCAAGCACGATCGGCTCACGCTGATACGGCTTCATCGTTTGGCTCTCTTCCTGGTGGTCCGTCCCACTGAACAAATCGCCACGATGAAACTTGAGCGTGTATTCGGAGTCCTTCAACACGTGCCCAGTAAGGATAAGCACGATGGCCTCATTTGGTCTTACAAAGCCCCGTTTCACCAGCTTCTTCAGCCCGGCCAGAGTCACTGCGGAAGCCGGTTCGCATCCCACACCGTCTGCCCCAATCTCAGCCTTCGCGATGGCGATTTCAATCTCGTTCACTTCCTCGACCGTACCGCCAGTTTCCTGAATCACTCGCAATGCTTTCTTCCAGGACGCTGGATTACCAATTCGAATCGCGCTCGCCATGGTTTCTGCACGTACAGAAACAAGCTCTTTCCCGCCATTTTCCCGAAGCGTCCGCACCAGGGGGTTTGCTCCTTGCGCCTGAATAACGGAAATTTTCGGGAGACGCGAAATAAGCCGCAGATGCTTCATCTCGCGCATCGCTTTTCCAACCGCCGATGAGTTTGCGAGATTGCCGCCGGGAACAATGATGTGGTCGGGTGGCTCCCAATTGAATTGTTCGAGCAGCTCGAACGCAGCAGTCTTTTGTCCTTCTACACGATAAGGATTGACTGAGTTCAAAAGATAAACCGGCATGCGCTCGACCACTTCGTTCAACACACGCACACAGCCATCGAAATCTGTTTTTAGCTGACATGTAATCGCGCCATAGTCGAGCGATTGCGACAGCTTGCTCCAGGAAATTTTTCCGTCCGGGATCAGGACCAGACTATGCAAGCCGCCGCGCGCGGCGTAAGCAGCCATAGATGCCGACGTATTGCCGGTGGACGCACACGCAACCCATTTATATCCGGCTTGTCGCGCAAATGACGCGGCAACTGTCATTCCGGTGTCTTTGAATGATCCCGTCGGATTCATGCCCTGGTGTTTAGCGAAGAGATGTTCGACTCCGGCGCTCTTCGCGCAGCCAGGCAATTCGTAAACAGGCGTGTTCCCTTCCCGGATAGTGATGATCTGCTCTACAGAAAGGTCCGGCAGGATTTCACGAAAACGCCAAACCCCGCTCTGGTCAGCGGAGTCAGGCGAGGCCCGCCTTTCGAGCCAGAGCTTTTTCAGTGCGGGCGCGGCATGCCCGCTTGGACCTTCATCGCCCCAGCCGGGATAAATGATTTCCAGGAGATCGCGACAATGCTCGCAACGAAAACGGTCAGCAAGTGCAACCTTGCCGCATCCGATGCAGCGCAATTGCGAGACACTCCGGCGAGATTGAATTGCCGTTTCGGCCATTCCCTGTGAATCCACTAGAAGTATGCAGCGAAGAACAAGAATAACAGAGCCACACGGCATGCGGCCTGCGCGGCGGCAAGGAAGAGAAGTTGACTACCATTTGGTTACAGCGCTCTCGAGTTAAATCGAGATGCCGTTTCCAGTGTCAATGACGCGCGTTATTCGCAATGCGCAATGAAGCCGGAACTGCCATCAACGGTGAACTCTTCTCCTGCTACTTGATTGTGATCGTTGATAGCGAACGCATTGGCGTACGGATTCGCATTCGGCACGTCGATGTCTTTGAAAAATTTATTGCTGTAGATGAATGATTGAGGATTTACGCCAACGATGTAGTCCCCAACCATGACTCCGGAATTGTTTATGTCATATACAAATGTTGCGCCGGTCGCCTTGGGCGCTTTGATCGTAGTAAACGTCCCATTTTTCAGAATGAAGCTTTCGTAGACACCGCTGCCCTGTAATTCAAATCCGACCATGACTCCGTTGTCATTGATGCTTTGCACGACCGTGTCCGTGGAATTCGGGAATTGCACTGAAGAGAACTTACCGTTCTTGTATTCGAAGCCGTGCATGTGGGTTGATCCCGGCAACTGATAGTAGCCCACGATGGTCCCCCATTTGTTGATTCCGAGCGGGCCCGTATCCGAGGACTTCGGATAGTTAATTGTTACTACTTTTGAGCCGTAGACCACTATTCCGTGGACGTGCCCTGTCGGTACGCCGCTGGCTTGGGGACCGCGGTAGTACCCGACTGTAACGCCCTGCGAATTGCGGCTCGAAAAGGTGGTCTGAAGTCCGTGATAGCGGAAAATTGTGATGCTGCCGTTTGGATAGCGGACGAACGCGGGAGGCTCGGTGCCGTGATAGCCGCTATCTGTTCCGCCAACTACCGTTCCGAAATTGTTAATGCCGAAGGCCCGCGTATTTTTTCTGCCATCGATCCTCTTGAAAGTCTGCCACCCGGTGCAGGTGGCCGTCTGAGCTTGAGCAGAAAAAGAAACAAATGAAATGAAAAATACCATCAGTACAGTAAGAGTGCGGAACATGAGTTGCCTTGCCTCCGTGATCAGGATTAGAGAAGTAAGAGGAAAGGACAGTTGCTCAAAGCCTTTGTGAAATATTGCTGGATCGGGAAATCGGCCTTAAGTGTCGTCCCGTTATTGCGGTATTTGGGCCCTAGGGCAAACGCGCTCGTATGTAGCTATTTCCGAAGATAGCTATCCGTCTTGTTGAGCCAGTCGGCGCGAGGCGGATCGAAGACGTCGATGCCGCGGGTATCTTCCAGAGCTTCAGCTTTGTGTGGCATGTTTGGTGGGATGGTGAGTACCTCGCCGGCCCGAACGATAATTTCTTTGTCGTCGATCCAGAACTTCAGGGCTCCTTCAAAGATCAAGCTTAATTGCTCATTTACGTGGCTGTGCAGGGGAACGATGCACCCTTTCCTGAGCAGCAGGCGAGCCAGCATCACCTGCTGTCCGACGATCAACTGACGCTCGAGCAGAGGGGTCACCGCTTCGCATTCAACTCGATCCCAGGAAAAATGTTTTAGCTCTGCCGGATTGCGGCGGACGCTTACCGTCCTCTTGAGTGCAACTTGGCTTTTGGCTCTCGCCGGTAAGCGTTGTTTCTTCTTTAGAACCTTTTTCATGATCAGAGTCCTTTATAAGCTCCGCCGTCCACAAGAATCGTTTGCCCGGTAATGTAGGAAGCGCGCTCCGACGCCAGCCAGACGATGGTCTCAGCAACTTCGCGCGGCTCGGCGACACGTTTCAGAGCTGAATCGCTTGCCCAGCCGGCGAAGATTTCCTCTTCAGTCTTCTTTTGCGCCGCCGACCTCGCCTTTGCCAATTCTTTCAGGCGATCCGTCGCCGTGTATCCCGGCCCAACGTTGTTCACTAGAATTCCGTCTTTGCCGAATTCATTGGCAAGGCTTTTCACGAGCCCAACCACTCCGGCGCGCACCGCATTCGAAAGAACGAGATCGGGCACCGGCTGCTTGGTCGAAACCGATGTGAGCGTAATGATTCTTCCCCACTTTTTGCGCTGCATATGCGGAATCACTTCGCGCGCAAAATAGACAATGCTCATGAAATTGGCGTCGATGGCTTTGCGCCAGTCCTCAATGCTTGCCCCAAGAAAGCGTTTTGCTGGAGGTCCGCCGGCATTGGCAACGCATATATCGGCGCTGCCGAAGTTCTGTGCGACTGCCGCCACAAAGTCGTGGACTGCAGTCGGATCAGTGACGTCGAAAGCTTGCGTAAGAACTTGTGCCTTCGACTTCTTGCGGATGTTCTCGGCAGCCGCGTCCAGCGTTTGGCAAGTTCGCGCACACATCGCCACATGACAACCTTCCATGGCGAACGCCTCCGCTGTCGCAAGTCCGATACCCTTGCTTGATCCAGCGACAATCGCAACCCGGCCTTTGAGTCCCGTCTCCATGAAACCCAAATTATATCCGTGGCAAAAGAAAACGCCTGTGTGGAGAACTCACACAGGCGTTGATCGAAAGCTTGCTTCCGTAAAAATCAGAATGTAAACCGCGCGCCGAACTGGAATTGGCGAGGCGTATTCACAGTATTCGTAATTTGCCCGAAGTTGATTCCCGGTATCGTTGAATCGGCAACGCTGGTCACGTTTGGATATCCAAATTGTGCGGTATTCGTCAGGTTATAGGCAGAAATATCGAAGCGGAGCTCGCGCGACTCCCCTAACGCGAAGCTCTTGTAAATAGAAAGATCTAAATCGCGTGCCCCTCTGGTGCGAACGTGGTCAAGATAAGCAGGAGCATTGCCTGGAACAAACGGAGTGGCAGGCTGAGAGAAGCAGGCAGGCGTGAACCATTCGTCAACCGTGTGGGGAGCGCCTCTCGACGGGTCGCAAACCATGTCGCTTCTCTGGTTGAAATAGCTCGGGGCCAGGCCTGAAGTCGGCGAATTAATCGGAACACCGGTGCTGAGATAAACGATGGCATTCACCGTCCAGCCGCCTGCGATGGCGTTTGAAACGCTATTCAGATTCATTCGCTTTCCTTTGCCGATTGGCAGGTCGTAGGACACCGTGCTCGTGAACTGATATTTGACATCCTGCGGGCTGATGGAATGCTCATAGCGAAGATCTTTCCAGTCCTGAGCGCCTCCATTGTGAGTGCCGACGAAACCCAGGGGAGGATTCCCGTCATCCGTAATTATTTTTCCCCAGGTGAAGGTGGTTAAAGTGGTCAAGCCACCCGCCAATCTTTTCTGCACCTTAGTTTGCAGTGAGTTGTAGCTGGAATCGCCCGCGGCGTAACCGTTCGCGATCACTCCGTTCCCTGCTCCGTAGCTGCCGTTTCCAAATTGCGGGTACGGCTGAAGCACCGCCCAGAGGGGAACAGTAGCTGTTCCGCTAAAGTTCGGATTGAGACTCACTGGGCCAGCGTTTGGGACCATCTGACACTGGGAGACCTCAACACACAACGAAGCTGCATTTGCCTGGATCTGCTCCAAACTGAGCTGGTTCAGGTCGACATTGCTGAACGGCAGGAACAGGCCACGGCTGCCCACGTATCCTGCGGTCAAAACGACCTGATGCGGCAACTCGTATTCCAGCGCAAAGTTGTAGTTGTAAGTCGTCGGCGTGCGCTGCGACCGCAGGACCGTGTTCAACGTGGTCCCCAGATTGTTCGCAAGACCTGGCGGAGGCGTTGTGAAAATCGGCGTAGTTCCGTTTGGAAAGGGGTTGCTAAGGGAATACGGACCGGTAAAGTTGTCCACCGCGCCCGCCACGCACGGCGCATTTCCGGTGTTGAAGACCGTATTTCCGTTGGCATTCAGACAGGTAGCATCCCAAAATGTCTGAGAAGAGAAGCCATCGGTATCGGTACCGGCACTGGCAACGTTATGGACACTGGGACCGTAGTAGATTCCCGCGCCTCCTCTCACAACAAAGTGAGCGATCGGCTGCCAGGCAAAGGCCAAACGCGGCCCGAAATCATGCAGGTTCGTGGTAAAGGGCGAACGATTTCCGCCGTTGACATAGACTTCTGCGCCAGTGTAGGAAACGCCGTTGAGTGTGTTCGTGACATTTGGATCGAAGTATTCCAACCGGTTGAAACGTTCGTTACGGCCTCCGAAAATATCCCAGCGCAGGCCAGCGGTCACAGTCAGAGTCTTGGAGGCGTGATACGTGTCCTCAACAAAAGCTGCGTAGTAGGGACTCGATTCGGCGGCAAAGATGTCTTTGGTGAAACTGGGATAACTTCCTTGGTTGCTCTCAGTGCCCGGCAACGAGCCCATTCCGATAAGGAAAGAGGCATAGTCGCTGCCTCCGACCGGAGTATTTACTGACGATTGCTGGTCGGTGGCGCTCAGGTCGAATCCGTACGCGCCCGCCGCTGCCGGTGGCTGGCCGACGTTCAGATAGCGCTTCATCCACTCGAACCCAAATGAGATCTGGTGCTTGCCATGAAGTTTGTTCACGGCCGCATTCACATCGCTGTTCTCGCTGGCATAGATGAACGTGTTGTAGTTGGCGGTGCCACCCACTCCTCCTCCAAAATCGTCAAAGAGCATGAATGGGAGCGTTTTGATCACCTGTTGACTCGCCAGAGACGCGGGAAAACCCAGCTGGGTAAGGTCGGTGCTTGAGTATGACGGCTGCCCGCCCTGAACCTCACGGTGACGTGTGAACGAGTAGCGCAACTGGAGGACAGTCGAGGGATTCAGCGTCAAATCGTCAGCCACAAGAATGTTTCGACCATTGGTAACGTTCTGGGCAAAGTTGATGTCCCAACCTGGGGGTGGAAAAACATCCGCCTGCGTGAAATACAAGTGGTCATAAGAGAATCGCGTAAAGATACGTTGCTTCTCGCTTGCGGCCCAATCTACTCGGATATCGAATCTGTGCGCCTTGAACGGATCGATTCCCGGCGCGCCAAAATTATTTTGTTGATCAATGGTGGCGGCATCACAGGTGGTTGGATCGGGAATATTGCAGTGGGGCATATTGGCCAGAAAAGCCAACGCAATGGGATTCGGATTCGGGATGATGTTGCCGGGAAATGGCTGGCGTGTGCCATTGCTATTATCGGGCCTGGTAGGGTCGAAGATTTGACACCTAGCAATTGATATCGCGCAAGATGGATCATTAAGGAGATTTGAGAAGTCGCCAGTCCTCTCAGCAGTGGTAGGAACGCTGAAGGTGTCAATCCCTTCAAACTGCTGCTGCTGCGTGTCCTCATAGTCCGCGAAGAAGAACAGCTTGTCCTTCTTGATCGGTCCGCCTATCGCTGCGCCTTCCTGATAGCGGTGAAAGTCAGGCGGGGTGTTTTTCAGACCTTGCGAAAGCTGAGTCTGCTTATTAAAAAATTCATTCGCGGACAGAGCGTTGGGCCGGAATACCCCGAAAACATCTCCATGAAATTTGTTAGTTCCAGACTTACTCACCAAGCTGATCACCCCTGCCGCGCCGCTCTGATAAGAAGCTGGAGTGTTTTGAGTTTCTACGCGAACCTCCTCGACGCCATCTTCGGGAATATTCATGGCCGGCATGATTCCAGCGGAATTATTTTCCGCAATCCCGATCGGGCTGCCATCCAGCATGTAATAAACGGATCCCACAATGGAGCCGTTGATGGTGGCGGAAGATATATCGATCTGCGGACGACCAAAGGAAATGTTCTGAATTGACTGCATCGAATCGCTCGAATTGGGCGATCCGTTTGGGGGACTTACACCGGCACTCAACTGAACAAGGTCATAGACGTTCCGGTACAGCAAGGGCACACGGTCAATCGTCTCTGACGTGACGAGCGTGCCTACCGTAGAGGCTGCGGGCTCGACCAAGTCCACACCTTCAGTTACGGTCACCGCTTCCGTAGCGGCTCCGACCCGCAAGGCGATGTTGGCCTGCGTCGTCTGATCCACATTCACCGTGATATTGTCGACCGCTGCGCTCGCAAAACCCGACTGCGCGGCTGTGACCTCATATAAGCCAGGATTCAGCGAGATGAAGGTGTACAACCCGGCAGCACTGCTCTTGGTATGGAGCTTCACTCCCGTAGCCTTGCTGAGCAGCGTGACATCAGCGCCGGAGACCACAGCCCCGCTCGGATCGGTCACCGTACCGCTAATGCTGCCTCTCCCGGCTTGCGCGAAAGCGGGTAAACCAGCGACACTCACCAACAAAATCAGACAAAGAAATTCCGCGATTTTTGCCATCAGAACTCGTGAATTCATGATCTTTCCTCGACTTTCCGGACAAGCGACGAAGTGGGCTCGCACTTGAGTAAAAAGGGAATCTTGCGGGTCCAGGTAAATACCCCGCCAGGCACTTACCTCCGGGCAACCTGAAAACCTCAGAATTGCCTTTATTAAAACGTATCAATACTGCTTTTATTGCGCCACTGTCAAGCAAAAAGCTGAGGAGCTATTCGCCATATCTCGAAAAGTTGGGGACGGCTTACGACAACCCGCGAGTGGATTCGCGAATGATTAACTCTGGAAGAAGCTTGCGGTGTTGGGCGACAATCTTGCGTTTTTCCTGGACAGCGGCAATACCTTCGGAAACTATGCTGACTGCCATTTTCCCCATTTCAGCCATCGGCTGACGGACCGTGGTCAATGATGGGGTAAGCAGGCTTGAGTGAGACACGTCATCGAAACCTACGATCGAACACTGCTCGGGAACTTTGATGCCCGCCTTACCGAGTGCGCGAACGGCGCCCAATGCCGTCATGTCATCAAACGCCATGAGCGCAGTAAAAGAGAGCTTTTGTTGAAGGAAATCTTGAGTCAGTTTGTATCCTGCCTCGAAGCTCGAAATCGGATCGCTTGACTCGGGAAGATCCAAGACCAGCGCGGGATCAACTTCAACGTTCTGACTCTTCAAAAAATTGCGCACCCCCCGCCATCGCGGTGCTGTATCCGTAATATGTTTCGGCCCGCGAATAAAAGCAATCTGGCGGTGCCCCAGTGAATGCAGATGCTGGATCGCACTATGCGCCCCGAGTTCGTTGTCCACAGTCACCGAACTGATTGAGCCAGCCTGTAATTCGCGACCAATCATTGCGGTCGGAATATTCGCCTTTTCCAGGTCTCCTAAAACGTCAATATCTACAAACAGCCAGTTCGCGACCACGATCAACGCTTCTACCCGCCGGTCGAGCAGCATTTCGAGGTATCGCTCGAAACGGCTGCGCTCGTTGTGCACATCGGTGAGGATCGGCAGAAAAGATGCCTGATACAGCGTGCTTTCAATACCGCGCAAAATTGGCGTGCAGTAGGGGTCCGTCATGTCGAAAACCATGACTCCGACAGTATGGCTACGCTGATTTCGAAGCGAACGGGCAAATAGATTGGGACGATACCCAAGTTTCTTGGCGGCCTTCTCAATCCGCTTTTTCGTGGTGTCGGGGATGTATCGCGCCAGCGGCGCGTTGTTTAGGACGATGGAGACGGTTGTGGACGAAAAACCGCTCTCCTTTGCGACCTCGCGAATGGTAACCACGACCGGCCTGCCTTGTGCACCAATGCTGGGATTCACGGCTGCTGGCCGACACTACAGCAGAGACTCCGTATCAGTGTCAAGCATCTCGCTGTATTCTCCGCGATTTCCAGTCGGGCTTCGGAGAAGCATTTGCGCCAATTTCACCTCCCCGAGACAGGAAATCCTGAGTTTTTGTTACACTGGCCTGCGTTTTTCAGCCTACTCCGGCAACGCAACGTCTCATCCAAGAAAGTCCTCGGAGCGGAGGTTCTTATGAAGCGAACATTGAAAATCGTTGGAATCGTGATCCTGGTCTTGATCGTGATCGTCGTGGTCTTGCCGTTCGTGATCAACGTCAATACGTTTCGTCCGAAAATTGAATCGGAGCTGACTAATGCGCTTGGTCGCAAAGTGACGGTGGGCAATCTTGGCCTGTCGCTTATTTCGGGAAGCCTGACTGCAGACAACATCGCGATTGCTGATGATCCATCATTCAGTAACTCTCCTTTCATCCAGGCACAGAAGTTGAACGTAGGCGTGGAAATGATTCCGCTGATTTTTTCTAAGACGCTTCACGTTACCGACCTGACCCTTTCGCAACCGCAGGTAAGCTTGTTGCGCAACCGCTCAGGAAAATGGAATTTCTCGACTCTCGGCAACGCGGCCCCAGCGAAGAAGACCGGAGAGGCACCGCCGTCGAGTGCAGGACAACCGCCGGCCCCTCCGGTTGGCAAGTCAGCCGGAAAAGAACCCACCTCTGCCAACGGGAACGCCGCTCCGACCGGGAACACATCTGGCAATCCCAGCTCAGAACCTTCGATCGAACAAAACCTGTCTGTGGCCAAATTGAATATTAAGAATGGCCAGATCTCGATCGCTGATACGGCAATGCGGAACAAGCCGCACGTCTACAAGAACGTTGATGTCGGCGTGAAAAACTTCTCCTACACGTCGCAGTTTCCGTTTACATTAAGCGCGGACCTGCCCGGAGGTGGAAACGCAAAGCTGGACGGTACCGCTGGGCCTATCAATTCAAACGACGCATCCGCGACACCACTACAGGCAAAGATCAGCGTGAAGGGCCTGGACCTGGCGGCTTCAGGATTCGTTGATCCAGGCACCGGCATCGGCGGCGTCGCAAATTTTGATGGAACCGTCAGCTCCGATGGCAATCAGGCCAAGAGCAGCGGCAACGCGACTGCCGACCGGCTTAAGCTTTCGCCGAAAGGGTCTCCAGCCCAGCGATCAGTTGCCATGAAGTACCAAACCACATACGAAATGCAAAAGCAGACCGGTCAGTTACAGGGAGATGTAGTAGTCGGGAAAGCGGTCGCCAAACTTACAGGCAGCTTCGATCTGAACGGCGAGAATCCCGTGCTCAACATGAAGCTCAATGCCGACAACATGCCGGTGGATGATCTTGAAACCTTGCTGCCGGCGCTCGGGGTGACTTTGCCGGCAGGCTCGTCACTGCAAGGCGGAACGCTTTCCGCCGACATGTCAATCAACGGACCGGTAGACAAACTCGTCATTACCGGCCCAGTGAAACTGGCTGACACGAAACTGCATGGCTTCGATATGGGCTCGAAGATGTCCGCTATTTCAATGTTGAGCGGCGTAAAGACCGGGCCCGACACTACAATCCAGAATTTCAGCACTAACGTTCACGTGGCACCGGCTGGAATTCAGACCAATGATGTCAATCTCGTTGTCCCCTCGCTCGGTACCGTGACCGGCAACGGTACTGTCAGTCCGCAGAATGCGCTTGACTACAAAATGCAGGCGAGTTTGAGTGGCGCAGCGATCAGCAGCGTTTCCAAACTTGCAGGCCTGAGCGGTAAAGGCGCAACGGTGCCATTCTTCATCCAGGGTACGGCGTCTGATCCGAAATTCGTCCCTGACGTGAAAGGAATGCTAAGTACTGGATTGGGGAAAAATCTCGGTTCGCAAGTGCCTGGGGGGCAGAACGCGCAGGGCGCGGTGAACGCGATCACTGGATTATTCAAGAAGAAAAAGCAGTGACTTCAGCCTCCCTTGGACTATGAAGCATGCTTGAGAAAAATTAAACATATCCCAATCCGGCAAGCCGATCGCGAATGATCTGTTCGTCTGATGAGCCGCCACCTGAAGGTTTTTTCTCCAAGCCGGCCACAAGCGAACGGCCCTGCATGCTTTCCGGAATTTCATATCCCGCCAGGTCGAGCAACGTGGGAGCAATATCCAACAACCGCGCCCCCTCATATTCGCCATTGAGCGGGCAATTGGGTGCCGCGAGGATGAACATCCCATACTGTGCGTGGTTGCAGCCGTCAGGGCCGGTGTCGTTCTCCTGCAGGTGAATTGCCTTGTGGCCAACGGAGCCGATCGAGCGCCAGTACAGTCCCCCGAAGTGAACAATCAAGTCGGGAGCTACATTGCGGACATTCTGGTAAATTTCTTTGGGCTTGAACACCAGCGAGCGCAGCGGCTGGCCTTTGTCATCGGTCAGAGATTCAATGCGCGCCTGCATCTCCTCCTGAAAGGTCTCGTATTCTCCAGGAGGGATCACTCCATTCGGCTCTCTGCCGTGAACGTTGAAAAAGACTCGAGCATAATAGCCACCTTCACTCCAGACCTTGGTCTCGCTCCATTTCACTTTCAGTTTTTCAAACGGGGTTGGAATCGAAGGGTACTCATTTAAGACCAAGAGCCCTTCGCGAATAAGCCACTCGTTCACAGCAATGCCGCCGTCGAGCCTTTGCGCTCCGTGATCAGAGACGACAAGGACTATCGTATCGCCGTCCAACAACTCCAAGGCCTTGCCAATCTGCTCATCGAGCCGGAGATAGTATTCGGGAATTGCATTCTGAAACGGATTGCCCGGCTCGAACTGAACGTGCTTTTCGTCGAAATGATTCCAGAAACCATGATGCATGCGGTCGAGGCCGATGTCGACGAAGTGAAAGTAATCCCACTCCTGTTCTTTCAGTAGCCAGTGAACCACCTTCCATTGCTTCTGGCTCATTTTGAAAATTTCATCTTTAAGCCAGTCCTTGCGATCGGTACGGAAATTTTTGACGTCCACTGGATACTCGCCTACCAGCTCGTTGATCTTTGACTTAAGGCCTGCGGGATGAGTGAAATCATTTTTTGTTGTATCAGGCGTAAGAAAACATCCAACGCTGACGCCATTGATTCTTCGCGGAGGATAGTTTGGAGGGACACCAACAATGATCGAGCGTTTGCCCTCGCGCGCGAGCTGGTCCCAAATCGCCAGCGCCTTAATGGAAGCGGAATTCGCAAAACCAAGTTTGTCGTAGGAATAATCAACTCGATTGCGAAAGCCGTAGACGCCTAACGATCCTGGATCCTGGCTCGTACACATGCACATCCATGCAGGAACGGTAATAGGTGGGGTGACACTTTCGAGACGGCCGTATACGCCCGCTCCCATCAGCCTGCGCAGGTTCACCAGGCGTTCGTCGCCGAAGACGACTTCCGGCGCGGCGCAGTCGAGTCCTAGAACGCAGATCTTCATTTTTAAATCAGCGAGATTCCTTCCATGTTCTGAGGAACAGAAACTCCTAAGTAGTTCAGAATCGTCGGCGCCAGGTCAATGATATTTGGGTGCCCCACCCTTGTCCCGTTTGTTGGGACAGGGTGGGGATTTTGACTTTGGTAATTTTTACTCATAAACAAGACTCCCGGCACCGCATCCGGATCAATAATGTGGTCGCCACTCCAGCGGCGAAGATTATCTTCGATCAGTAAGTTGGCGAATCCGCCGACCGCGCTCTGCCACGATACCCGATATCCCGGGCTGAAGTTGACCAGCAGATCGGGCGCGTTTGCGACGTAAGGCCCAGAATAAATCTCCTCGCGCCGCGACACACTGCGAACCACAGATCTCTGCGTGGCCGAATCGACAATTCCAGCGAGCCCTGACTGAATTGCGATTCTGACTCGCTCGGCTTCGCTTCCCTTCTGCAAGATTCCCTCGCGCTCTCTGCCTTTCAGGTTCAAATAAATTCCACCCAGCCCGACCGCATAAGCGTACGTGCGTGACCAGTCGATTGAAGATGTGCCTTCCCCCAAGTCTTCATTGGGCTTAGCGCCATTTTTTAACTTCAGCAAGTCGTTCTGCCAAAGCCAGCTATTTGTATCAAACGCGCGACGAAAGGTGTTGAAGCCATGATCGGAGAGCGCGATCAACAATGTATTCTCGTCCACTTTGTCGAGCGCTGGGGCAAGAAGCTTGTCGCAGCGCTCGTAGTGCTCTTCAATGGCATGTGAGTAGTCTTTCGCCAGGTCCGGCTCATATCCCGGATGTTGAGGATCGCGAAAACGCCATAGCATGTGCTGCACGCGGTCCGGAGTGTCATAGAGCAGGAAGAAAAAGCCTTCCTTGAAGCGATCGAGTTCAAACCTCATAAGGCGTTCGCGCTCCTTGACTACCAATTCGCACTGCGCGAGGTAAGAGCGCTCATCGATCCGGCCGTTGTTCAGGCCGTTGTGGTCTTCCGCCATGCCGAGGGTTGAAAATAGCCCAATTTCACTGGTGAGGTCTTTTGCGTAGTTAGTCGGCGAGGACACTGAAAATAGAGGCGCAGTTGGATCGAAGTTGATCGCCGAAACATAGAACTCGATATGCGGCTCAAGCTGTCTGACGAAAATACGACCGATTCCGGTAACCGATTGCAGCATCGACAATTTGAACTTAAAGCGTACCCATTCGCTCCACGAGTTGACTGCTATCTCAATCTTCTGCGACGAAGCGACGACTTCAAATGTCAATGCCCGACGATCTTTGCAGACCTGTGCTTTGATTTCGCAAAGTGTATCGCCGGTTTGCGAGCGCGGTCCTACAACGTGTGTCTTAACCCCATCTCCGGGTTCCAGAATTGCCAGTTGCTCACTTTCGTGCTGCTGCGCCTTTTTGTCCTGCGTATAAAAAGTGCCTTTGCTTTGCGCGCCGCGGAGATCTGGAACACCCACTCCGGCCAGCATCCGTCCATTAATTTCATCCGGTGGAAATGTGCAGGGACAGCGCAGCACAACACTCGGAATGCCTGCGCGGGTCAGTGCATTCCACAATGGCTCGCCTTTCCGTTGGTTCACCACTCGAGGTGGAGAAAATATATTCTTCGGGTGCTCAAAGCGACTCAATGCTGCATCGGGGAGATATGTCGCCGGATCGCGCGAGATGAAATCAAAGATCCCATGACCGCCGGGATTGGTTCCGGTTGCAAATGAAGACCAGGCAACCGGAGTCTGCGCAGGGTACGTAGTTTTCAGTCGCGAATAAAATCCCCTTTGCCGGATCTGCGCCAGATTCGGAAGCTCTCCACGATCGAGCATGGGCTCGACAATGGTTGGCTCAAGTCCATCGAGTCCAATCACGATGACTTTTTTCTGCAATGAATCGCCTAGGAGGAAGGTTTCGTCTCGTCTTGCGGCACAGCAGGATCAGCGGGCTTTCGCGCAAGGCCAAAAAGCTTCAGAAAACCATTGACCAGCTTGTTCCAAAAAATCAGCAGGAAGCCAACAATGCTGGCGATTCCTGAAGTCACAGTCATCACCTGGTCCGGACCTGCATAAGCGAATAAAGCCATGAAATCTCCGCAAAAGGTTGCTGTCCTTAGGATATCAAATCCAGCATTTGCTACTGGCGTACTAAAAGGGTGCTCTTTATGGTCAGCTACTTTGAGAGACTCGGCGCGAGACTCGAAATTGCCGCGTGGCCTTCAGAGGTATTCGCCAGGTTCCGCGACTCAAGTGGATCGGCTTTCCAGTCGTATATTTGATTCCCCAGTTTTTCGTGGACGATGAGCTGCCACTCCGGAGAAACAACTGATTTCATCCAGCCATCGGTTGCTATCGGGATTTTCCCCTGCATGACACGGTCGGCCGCTACGATCGTGTTTGTCTGCGGTAATTCAGACACCACATTCGGCCACGCTTGAGCGTTCCGTGGCTGCCATGCGTTCTGCAACGAAGGTCCGGGAAATGGATTTTCGTTGGCACCGATAAAATTGAGGATCGTCGAAGCAATGCCCGCATTCGAGACCGGCTGTTCAGCTCTTATCCCCTCGGGAATGTGCCCAGGCCAAGAGACGATCAGCGGCACGTGCACCAACTCCCAATACAATGCCGCGCCATGAAAACTCAGTCCGTGATCGCCGAGCGACTCGCCGTGGTCCGCAGTTACGATCACAACCGTATTCTTCAACGCGCCTAGTTCATCCAGCCCGCGGAGCAGTCTGCCGATGAAGTCATCTGTATAGCGGACGCCGGCATCGTATTCGTCAACTGTTGTTCCATTGTCCCAAGCTGGTTTTGGATATCCGACCGGGCCTCCATATCCATAGTGCACATCAAGATAGTTAAGAAACGCGAAGAACGGATGCTGCCGGTCACGCGCAATCCATCGCAATGTTTCCCGATTCACTTCGTCAGCACGCTTGCGGATTCCATAAATTCCGCCGTAGTCGCCTGAACCCTCAGAATCCTTGTCGAGCCATGATCCAAGCCTGAGGGCGCGAAACATTCGCGTGAATTTGCTCTTCTGGCTGCGGTTCATGTAGAGCCGCGCGAATTCCCTCCCAAACTGCGTGCGCACGAGGGCATCTCCCACGCCGTCGAAGTAGTCTTCGAAGTGCATGAAGCCGCGTCCGAGACCAACGTTGCTGGTGAAATAAATTCGGTTCGCCGAAAACGCGCCCGTGCGGTATCCATGCTTCTGCAACGCCTCGCCCAGTGTTGGCAGCCCGTTCATTGCAGACCGCCCCCAGCCGAGCCAAGGCATGGGACGAACATTTCCCAAGCCATGTTCGTGCACAGCGCGGCCAGTCACAAGAGATGCATGCGAAGGCAGACTCCATGATGAAGGCGCAATGGCGTTATCGAAAGTCACGCCGTGACGGGCCAGTTCGTCCAGATTGGGGCTGGTCTCTCGCGAGTAGCCGTACGAAGAGAGATGATCCGCGCGCAGCGTGTCGATCACAATCAGCAGCACATTGGGAGCATCGGGGTTCGCTGCCGCAAGGTACGCAGTTGCGTGCCTCTCACTCTCCCATTTGCCGCCTTCGATCGCAATTACCACTAAAACCAGAGCTGCAGCGAGCCATGGCGCAAACCTTCCAAAGGCGCGCAGGGTCGCTGGTTCATGCTTGCGGAACCAACGGTCAAAGGCGACTGAAAGTCCAAAGGCAAACAGCAATGCCGCCCGTCTGTAGAAATGACCGGTCAACATCAACCAGTCATACGCCGTAAGGAAAACGAGAACGAACAGGAGGACACGTTGCGCCGGGAAGCGCTTCGATATCCGCGAGACAAAGGCAATGAGCGCTCCGATTGCCAGGAAGAAAATGAGATCGACGATTGGCGAGATCCAAAGAATCTCCTTCGAAACATGCATGACTCGCGCCCATTGCGCCCAGTGGATCCGCTGGAAAATAAGCAGCCCAATGCCTTCTCCGAAGCCGGCCAGAAGTCCCCAGAAACTAGCGGTTGAAAAAAGTGCAATCAAATCTCGCGAATAAGGATGAGCCATGGCTTCGCCAGTTGAGGGCGCGAGGGCATCGCGAGTAGCCGAACTCATCTTCAGCAGTTTACCAGCGTAGTTTATGAGCGCAGTTTAGCAGCGGCGAAAGTTGGATTCGTGAATACAATAGACGTTCACGATGACAATGGAGGCCTCCTCCCCGGGCCGGCACGCTCGCACTTTGAACGGCTTGATGTGGCTGCTTCTGGTCGCAGGATTTCTGCTCCGCTTGCGCGTGGCATGGCTCACGTTTCTCAATCCCGATGAGGCATTGCACTACTATCTTGCACATCAACCATCATTGAAGCTTGCCTATGAAGCCAGCCTGACCACAGCGCATCCTCCGCTGATGATCGTGTTCCTTCACTTCTGGTGCCGGATTGCAGGTTCCGAGTTTTTTCTCCGTTTGCCATTCGTCATCGCTGGATTCTTGTTTTGTCTGATCACGTTTCTCTGGAGTGCGAGAGTGGCTGGCCGGAACGCCGCTTGCTTTGCATTTGCTTTGTTTCTGTTTGCGCCACCGCTGATCTCGCTTTCGGCAGAGCTCCGGCAATATTCTTTCCTGCTCCTGTTCTGTGCGTGCTCGATTTATTTTCTGGAACGCGCGATGAAGGAGGATTCGATCCCGTGGATGGCGATTTCCGCCGCGTTCTTATATCTCGCGCTATTGACTCATTATTCCGCCCTGATTTTTGCAGCTTCAGCTGGTGTTTACGCGTTGGTGCGTTTGCCGCCTCAGTCTCATCGGCCGGGCCTGGTGGCATCATGGGTTGCCGCGCAACTTGGGGGACTCGCAATCCTGGCGGCGTTGTATCTAACTCAAATTTCGATTCTGAGGCGGAGCGGCCTGCCGTCAGAAATCGCTTCCACGTGGCTGCGCAGTTCGGTCTTTCATCATGCAGAAGATCATGCCATCGTTTTTGCCTGGAGCAGGACCCTGCGCCTGTTTCGATACTTATTCAGTCATGGCACGGTTGGCGCCATAGCATTGGCTTTGTTTGTGTTCGGAATCGCGACCCTACTGCGGCCCAGTGATCGGGCTTTGCTTTCAAAACAGCGAGGCCTGGCGGTGCTACTGATCCTACCGTTTGCAATCACACTCGCGGCGGCAGTGGCTGGACTTTATCCTTACGGCGGCACACGCCATGACGTTATACTGGCCATCTTCGCTATTCCGGCCATCGCCATTGGCCTGGATCGTTTGCCCGATGTTTTTGGTTCCGCATCGACAAGACTGTTGAAAGTAACGCTCCTTGCCGCAGGACTCATTGTCTGCAATTTGTTTCCTTCGCCCACCGGACCGTATATTCGCCCACACAATCAGCGACGCGAACTCATGCAGCAGGCTGTCAATCGGGTGCGCGAACTACCGCCTGAGTCAGTCATTTTCACCGATGACCAGGGCAGTATGGTGTTGAACTACTATCTATGCGGGGAGACGATGCGACTTTCCTTTGTGTCAACCGGAGACGAGCTGTTGAAATTCGACTGTCGGAATCAGAAGATACTGGTCGCAACCGACACACCGGGCGGATTCAATCGCGGCCAGTTTCCAGCGCAGCTCGTCAAAGCAAGAGCGGCTGTACCTGAAGGAGCGGCGATTTATCTATTTCAATCCGGCTGGATCGATGACAAAGAACAGGAGTGGCTCACCCAACTGCGAGGTTTGGGCGGAACTCCGCAGAATTTCGGGCCGAATATCCTGATCTGCCCTTTCTCAGCCGCGCCGCCCCAATAAGTCTCAAAAGCAGACCGTATATGGCGTGACCTGTCCAGTCGAGAGCTTGTTCAGATACGTAACATTGTCGGGTGCGGCATAGGTTCCATCGGCCTGCAGGCGTTCATGCTGCCATTTCACCAAGCCATATGGCTTACCGAGATGGAACTCCTCTTTGTCTTTGCAATTTTGCAGGTTGCTATCGCAACTGTACTGGTAACTGATCACCAAGGTCTGCAAGTTGTCAGGCAGATCGCCGCCCAGTGATTCGCTGTAGGGCCCCCATACGGTGTTCACCACGCCGCCGAGTTTCTGCGTGGTGAAGGTGTTGCAGTCCGTGTGCGTCTCATACGTGCTGCTCGATGATGGAATGGTAATTTTCGAGCCCGGAAATCCGCCTTGCGCAAATCGCGGCACCAGCGGAAGGTTGTAGTCGCCGAGCACAGGATCGTGGAACACCTTATAGGTGCTCGGGTCTTTCCAGTTCAGTTCCGTCACCCAAAGATAGATGTAGTTGTTGTCGTAAAGCTGGATGTCCCAGGGATATCCCTGTCCGGTTTTCGTCCAGAAAAAACGATCGGATTGCACATTCGTATAAACGGGGTTCGCACTGCCGGACATGTGGTGACTGGCCGCAAGCGACGGGTCCATGGTCATCCACGCCAGCATGTCGTAGGTTTGCGGCGGAGGTGGCGGTGGCGGAGTTTGTGGTTGTTGTCCCTGCTGAGTGTTGTTGCCCGGCGCCGCCGAATTCAGCGGCGTTGCACATCCGGTAAGGCAGCCCAGTAGCGCGAGCACGAAAACGTACTTCATGCCGGACCTCAGTTTTCTTGAGAGTGCTTGCGACTTGCTGGAGGGACTTTACTGCGGTAGTCCAATTGGCAACAGGTAACGAAAGGCGGGAGACTCGCGCCACCGCGGCCCGCAAAACCGACACCAATTGCCAGGTACCACCTGACGGTTATTGAATATTTATGGCGATCTGGTTGCTGGGCACGCCGTCGAAGGTGGCTTGCACGGTAACCTGCTCAGCAGTAGCGCTCGGCGGAACCGTTACTTGGCCGCTGCCCTGAACCAGTGGCATATTCGTAGTATCGGAAACAACCCACGTCACAGAAGACGTGATGTCCTGCTGCCCACTCACGCCAGGGAAAGTCGCCATGGCTTGGAAAGTAAGCGTATCGCCGGGATTTGGTGTGGTGTTCGGAGTGACGGTCAGGTTAATGAGAGTTGGAGTTCCTTCCGATACTGTGACTGTGGTGCTTGCCGCACTCACCGTACCAGAAGCAGCACTGATCGTGGTTTTGCAAACGCCACTAACGGACTTCACAGGGGTCACCAAACCGGTTGAACTAACCGTCGCACACGAAGTCGTGTCGGAACTCCAATTGACCTTTCCGGTCAAATCCTGCTGCGACCCATCGCTGTATGTTCCGCTGGCAGACATCTGAAGCGTCTGCTGGACGGTAATCGTTTGGTCCTGCGGGCCAATGGCAAGCGATGTTAAGGTTGGCTTTACAAAAAAGCCTGTGCAACCGCTTCCAATCGTCAGGAATGCGAATAAAGCCAAAACCGCCAGCTTCCGTCCAAATCTGTGCATATCTCTTCCTGAGATCAGAAGTCGTGTGCCGCCCAAACTAGCAAAATTGTAGCAGAGAGGGTTCTGCCCAAATCCGGCCCTGTACCAACGAGTGATACATCTCCGCCTTGGATTCAGAACGATGGTCGGATACGAACTTGCGGGGAAAACAAGGCAAATTCCAGGAAATCAGGGTCGGCTAATTCGTCCGTTTTGCTTTGGCGATTCTGGTATCTATACGCTTGCGCCCGGCAAAACCCTCGCTGATCCCATGCCAATGGGTGATCGCCTTCTCGCCCAATTTCCAGCACAGCAGCACGGTCTGGCCGTCTACTTCACAAGGGAAATCGAGCAAGCCGATGTCAAGGTCCTTTACCTGCACCCCCATGGCGTCGATCTCATCCATAGCGTCTTTGATCCGCTGAAAGGTCTTTTCGCGCTCGGCCTTGCGCCGCGCCAGATTGACAATGTTCAAAGACATGCCGCCATTCAACATCACCCGATGCGAAATCGCCTGCAGTTCGGCGTCAATTGCTTCGATCTGCTTTTTACCTTCGATCGACTTGCGCAGAAGCGATTCGAGCACGGGCAGGAGATCTTGCGCTTCTTCAAGTGTGAATGTGCGAGAGGACATGGTATGAGTGTATTTTACTTCATTACGACGCGGCATAGCGGCGTCGTTGGTCGTTCGTCGTTGGTCGTTCGGCTCGTGAAGCGACCTGATCCTCCATTGAATTGATCAGCCCGCTGAGCGCGCGACCGACATTCCCCGCCTGCTTTAGTACCGCCGTCGTGGTGATCGTCGAAACGTACTCGAGCTCTTGAGCAATCAACATTTGAGTTTGCAGTTCTAATAGCAAACCTCGAGCATGTAGCAAAAAACGCACGAAGTCTTTGTTCGAACAGTGTCCCTTGCCTTCTGCAATATTGCTAGGTACAGAAACTGCCGCACGCCTGATCTGCTGACTAAGTCCGTACAACTCATGCTTAGGGAACTGAGATGAACACTTGTAAACGCTTACGGTCAGCTTCATGGATTCTTGCCAAACTCTCAAGTCACGAAAGCTTGAAACAGGCATCGGTCACCTCCGTCCAGGATATTAATAACCTGTAACGGGTTGTATGTGACGGATAAACAATGTTTGCCTGTGAATTTGGGCCAACGACCAACGACGCGCGACCAATGACTGTTTACTGAATTTCCAGCATCCTGTCCAGCGCCACTTTTGCCCAGTACTTCACGTCGTCCGCAACCTTGATCCGGTTCACGATATTTCCCTCGACGAGATTTTCGAGCGCCCAGCACAAGTGCTGCGGTGAAATGCGGAACATGGTGGTGCACAGACATCCGGAATCATCGAGTGTGATGATCCTTTTCCCTTCTGCAGCAAACTCTTTGCCCATGCGGTTGACGAGGTGAATTTCGGTGCCCACTGCAAACATGGTTCCCGCCGGGGCTTGGCGAATCATCTTCAGCAAGCCTTCCGTCGACCCGATTCCATCCGCCTTCTGGCAAACTTCCCAGCGGCATTCGGGATGAACGATCACGCGAATTCCGGGATATTTCGCGCGAACGTTATCGACGTGCTCCGGCAAGAATCGCTGATGTACCGAGCAGTGGCCTTTCCACAAGATCACTCGTGCTTTTCGCAGCCGCTCGGGGTCGACCCCGCCATTCAACATGTAGGGGTCCCACACGACCATTTCGTTCAACGGAATACCCAGCTTGTAGCCGGTATTGCGGCCCAGATGTTGGTCAGGAAGAAAAAGAATCTTGTGTGGCGCGGACACTCCTGTCCGCGAAGAAGTTTTTGCCATCGCCCACTGAAACGCTCCGGCTGCATTTGATGAGGTGCAAACCACCCCGCCGCGCTCGCCGCAGAATGCCTTAATCGAGGCTGTCGAATTCATATAGGTGATTGGCGTTACGCCGTCACCTTTGTCATTGGTGATCTCCGCGCGAACCAGGGTCTCCCAGCAATCTTCAACCTGCGTGATTTCCGCCATGTCGGCCATGGAGCACCCGGCGTTGAGATCGGGAAGAATCGTAACCTGCCCTGGCCTCGCCAGGATGTCGGCCGATTCCGCCATGAAGTGCACACCGCAAAACACGATGTATTTTCCGCCGGCCTGCGCTGCCTGTTGCGAGAGTTTGTAAGAATCGCCGCGAAAGTCGGCAAAACGAATCACTTCATCGCGCTGATAGTGGTGACCAAGAATCACCAGGTCGCGGCCAAGCTCACGCCGCGCCGCGGCAATGCGGTCGTCCATTGTGTGATCAGGTAGAACGAGATAGTTTTCCAGACTGCAAACTTGCGTCGCTGTCGCCATATTGTCACGCTTTCAGCTCCGGAAAATGCACGCAGACAGCAGAACATTCATCTGCCGAAAGCGCCCAAGTCCGAAACGGGGATGTTGAAAGCCTCTCAGCGGCTCCAGCGGGCTCGCTGCGCCATCTCTTGATGGGCGCCCAGTCCACGGGGATGTTGAAGCCACTTGCTGCTATTAGTTTGGATGCTCCGAGGCGTCCGAAGATGCCCCATTTCTGGCGCCGTGACTGACAGAGAATCCGGCTATATTTTGCACTGTTTGCGCTGCAAAGCGCAACTAGTTCGAGGCTGTGAGGCGTGGGCACCCTCACTCGCGATCTCGCTGGGCTATCTTCCCGCCGAAGGGTCCGTGCTCATCGCCGTGTTCAGATCGACGTGTAACTTGCTCGCGGGGTCAATTCCCGGCGAATAGCAATTCCCGTCACGATTGTAGTTGTGGCATTGTGCGGCAAATTCCGGCCGACGCGGAGACTGCACGAACTGCCAAACGTCAACGTAGTCGAGTTCGCTGTCGGTAGGCTTGGGCAGATTCGAAAAGCTGCATCCGGGGGACGGAGGGCAAACGTCATTGGTGACCCAGTACACGATAATTCTTCCCTGCGCGTTGTTGCGAATGTCATCGGCGGTAATAATCGTAGTGTTCTTGTCCTCGCGCACGGGAATGCCGGAGCAATAAACCCCTGCGCGGAATCCCGCTGAATTGACCGCATCAACCCAGGCGTAAATGTACGTCCTCTGTGCAGGCGCCATGCGGCCGCCTTCTTCGATGTCGAGAAAGATAATGGTGCGGGCTGAAAAGCCTTCTCTCTTCGCTGCTTCGACCGCCGCAGCCCCGTCAGATTTTCCCAAGGCAGCCGGATTGCGCTTCAATTGGTTTTCGAGCCGTCCATTAAAGAGGACCAGAAATCCGAATCCCGCGGATGCGAGCGTACGCCGCTTGCCGGCCCAATTGTTTGTGTTCTCACCCGGAGGATTGTTCAGCCAATAGCCTGCGTAAGAGAAGGTCTGTCGCAAGACTTTCAGGTTTTGATCGCCCGGATAATCGTTGCGGTCGAAGCCGAGGTACTGCGCGGCTGACAGCTGCGGAGTGGAAATCAGCAAAAGGCATAAACCACAAAGGCCACGAGGGTTCACGAAGGAAAGCTTAATTCAAAAACTGACAAATCGGTGTAGAAAGGCTTGTTTGGTGATCGGAAGAATTTCCCGGCACTCTCAGCGTACTCTGCGGTGAATTGCTTTCCCTGAAACCTGAGGGCTGATGGCTGTGTGCTATCCCCCGATATGCACCATTGTCCTCGATGCTGGCACGAAATCTGGTTCGCCGATGTGGTGCCGTTCTTCTTTCCTGCTCACGACGTTCCGGATGAATTCGGCCATGTCGTCGTCGGAAGCGCCACGCCGCATGAGTTCGTGCAAATCGTGGTCCCAAACGGAAAACAGGCAAGTACGAATTTTCCCGTCAGATGTGATCCGAATCCGACTGCAATGTCCGCAGAAGGGATGCGAAACCGGCGCGATGATACCAATCTCTCCAATGTTATCGTCGAAGCGGTATCGCCTGGCGGTTTCACTGCGATGATGAGGAATTTCAACCAGCGGCCGGTACTCGGCCATCTTCTGAAGGATTTCATCCAGCGTCACCACCACCGAAGGAGACCACACCCGGTCTTCTTCAAGCGGCATGAATTCGATGAAGCGCACGATTACGCCTTCTTCGCGCGCAAACATGCCAAAGGGGATGATCTGGTCTTCGTTGAAGCCGCGCATAAGCACGCAATTCACCTTAACCGGCCCGAGTCCCGCGTCGCGAGCGGCCCGAACACCCGCCAGCACGTGATCGAAGCCGCCGGGAACCCGCGTGATGCGCGTGAAACGGTCGGCATCGACCGCATCCATGCTGACCGTGATTCGGTCGAGACCGGCATCCTTGAGGGGCTTCGCCAAATCAGCCAGCAAATGGCCGTTCGTGGTTATGGCCAAATCGAGGTGCTCGCCTTCCAGAGTGCGGAGTTGTCGTAGATCGCGAACAAAATCCACGACGCCTTTGCGGAGAAGAGGCTCGCCGCCCGTGATTCGGACCTTCCGAACGCCGAGCGAAACTTTCACACGCGCCATTCGCAGGTACTCGGCAAAAGGCAGCTCGCCGTAAATCGCCCCTTCATTTCCGGTTCGGCAATAAACACACTTGTAGTTACAACGATCAGTAATCGAGATCCGCAGATCGGTTATTGCGCGACCGAATTTGTCAGTAAGAAGCATTCAGCACTCAGTATTCAGCAATCAGCCGGCACACCCGCGTTCAAGCAACCGCGCTGTATCGGCTGAATGCCGAGTGCTGACTGCTGAGTGCTATGGAGAGGAAAATGACAGACAGGAAAAATCCCGGCAGTCGTTTCCTTTCCAAACACGGGAGGCACAAGCGTTTCCACCTGCACCCTCGGAAGTATGTGGCGCGGGCGGCCTCGCCCGCGTAGCAATCTTCCTCGCCGCTTCGCCAAGGTATGCCCGAAGGCCGAAGCGGTCGGAAACTCAACTTAATTATAGATGTCTGTCAGGACGTTGCGGGCTTGCTATTTTTGCAAAGCTTGCTCGATCGCCTTCTCGGCCATCGGCGTCATGATCGCGAATCCAGCTTTATTTGGGTGCAGGCCATCATCCGCGAGATCGCGTTTTAGCAGGCCTTTGTCGTCGACCAAGGAATCGAAATAGTCGAGATAAATCAAATCGTTCTCAGAGCAGTAACTCTTCAGCCACTTATTCACCGCGAGAATTCGCGACATCGGCCGTTGAGCGAAGAAATCCTGAGACTTGGGCGTGTAGTTGTGCACTGGCAGGATCGATGAGAATACCGCCTGAACTTTATGCGCACGCGCCAGCTCGGCCATGTCGCTCAAGTTCGCCTCGATATCTTGGTTGGGAATGGGTCCCGTATTGCCGGCAATATCATTTGTGCCGGCGAGAATCACAACCACTTTCGGTTGCAGATCGAGCACATCCTGGCGAAAGCGCACCAGCATCTGTGAAGTGGTCTGGCCGCCAATACCGCGATTGACGTACGGTTTGCCCGGAAAAGACTCGTCCAGTTTCCAGATATCGGTAATCGAGTCGCCAAAGAACACCACTCGGTTCTCATTCGCAGCTGGCGCTTTCAGCGCAGCATTGGCATCGCGGTATCGCGCGAGTTGCCCATAGTCGTCCGTGTAGATCGCAATGCGTGATGCTCGATATTGGTCAAGACCGGCGAAACCGGTCGAAGGAATTGTGACCTGCGGTCCTGATTGTTGTTGTGCGAATGCCGCAGTGGTGAGTATCAGCGAGACAAACAACAACCGCGCAGTGCTCATTCGTTTCCTCACATTCCATCGTAGTTTGGGCCGCCGCCGCCTTCGGGCGGCACCCAGGTGATGATCTGGTATGGGTCCTGAATATCGCAGGTCTTGCAATGCACACAGTTGGAAGGATTCAGGCTGATGCGCTTGCCATTCGGCGCGGATGAGTCATCGAGCAGTTCGTAAACGTTCGCTGGACAGAAATTCTGACACGGGCTTCCGTATTCGTGAACGCATCTTGACTCGCAAACGTTCGTATCATGAATGATCAGGTGCGCCGGCTGATCCTCTTCGTGCTTTGTGCCTGAGTGATACAAGTCGGTGAGCTTATCGAAGAGTAGCTTGCCTTCGCCCCTTGCCGGCCCAAGCAGATGGGCATCGGCTCCCCCGTCCGCAGGTAACTCACTTAGCTTCTTCATCCGCGTATAACCGGCGGTTCCTGAGTAACGGGTGCGCAAACCGCGGCCGCCTGTGAACTGCTGAATGCCAGCGTGGAGCATCCCGTGCCAAAACCCGTGCTCGAACCCTTGATGAAAATTGCGCACTCTCCACAGCTCTCTTTTTATCCAGCTATTCTCAACTTTGGTTTCGAACGACATGAGAGAAGCTGCGGAAAAATCAGACTTTTTCAGGGCGTCGAATGCAGTCTCGGCAGCGAGCATTCCGCTCTTAATAGCAAGATGAATGCCCTTGAGCCGCTGCGAATTTAAGAACCCCGCGGAATCACCGATGATCATCCAACCTTCGCCAGCGAGCGGCGGAATCGCCCACCAGCCGCCATATGGCATTGACTTGGCGCCGTAGCGAATCATCTTGCCGCCTTGAAGCAGCTTAACGACGAATGGGTGCCGCTTGAAATCCTGCAACACATGTTGCGGATCAAGACGCGGGTCGGGATAATCGAGCCCAGTCACGAATCCGAGAGAAACGATGTTGTCTTTGCTTCCGTAGATCCACGCCCCACCATATTCGCGCGAACTCAGCGGCCACCCCATGCTGTAAATTACTTCGCCGGGCGCGATACGTTCCGAGGGAACTTCCCATAGCTCTTTCACCCCCTGACCGTAGGTTTGCGGATTGCGGCCCTTCATCAGATCGAGTTTCTGAATCAATTGTTTGGTCAGAGATCCGCGCGGGCCCTCGGCGAGAATCACGATTTTGGCTTGCAGATCGTACCCAGGCTCGAAATTCGATTTTGGCTGGTTGTGCTTGTCCAGACCCTTGTCATCGGTGCGAACACCGCTGACGCGCCGGCAGTCTAACAGCAGCTCTGAGCCCGCAAATCCGGTGAAAACAGTCACACCTGCTTCTTCTACTTTGCTCCCCAGCCACTTCACGAACCGATTCAGCGAGATCACATAATTGCCGTGATCACGCAGCGGCGGTGGAGTGATGGGAAATTTGAATTTGCCCGTTTCAGTGAGAAAGTAGACGGCTTCCTTCGTTACGGGGGCATCGAGAGGTGCTTCTTTTTCGAACCCCGGCAGAAGCTCGCGCATAGATCGCGGGTCAAGCAGCGCGCCCGAAAGGCAGTGCTGGCCGATCTCGCGTGCTTTTTCAAGCACGTAAATGTTTTCTTTGCTGAGTTGCGAATCTGAATTTTTCGCGTTGTGCTCGTCGATCAACTGGGACAGGCGCAACGCACACGCCATTCCCGCCGGCCCTCCGCCAACTATGACCACATCGGCGGGCATCTGTGGGTGAGAAATATTTCCGGGTGGTTTGCGGAAAGTAAGCATTCCAGGCGCCTATCGGTTTGCCAAGCTGGTTATGTCTCTAAGCCCGAGCAATGTGTCGTCAGCTGTCAGCAATGTCAGCTTCAGCACTTTCGCAGTGCCTGCCAGGAAGCGATCCGCCGGGTCGGGATGAGGAAGCGGCAGGGCAAGTCCGGTCCGAACGATCTCCTGCGTAAGAGGAGCCTCGCGCAATTGTTCAGTTGCCCGCTCGACCCACGTCCATGGATCCTCCACGCGAATCCGACCCTTCTGCATCAGAACTAACGCCTCCCAAACGCTGACCGGTGATAGCCAAAGCTCGTTGTTCAAATCCGAGAGCTCCGCTCGCGCCCGACGGCCCAGACGTTGCGGTTCCAATTTGCTCCAGATCCAGATATGCGTATCCAGCAGGAGCTTCACTTCCGATATACCTCGATGTCATTCACCGGAATTGCGGGCGAAACAATATCGCCGACGATTTTGCCAGTTCCAACCATATCCCCGACGAATTGCCGCTTGCGGTCTGGGCCTGCAGGAATGACTTCGGCCACCGGTTTGCCATGCCGAGTGATTCGCAACGGTTGTCGGGTCTTATGAACCTGCTCAATCAATCCCAGGCACTTGGCCTTAAATTCAGAGATAGACACATCGCCCATGACCATCATTTTATCTATAGTCAAAATAATGGTCAACACGTCCCGCAGTTCTAGCTGCTGCCCTTCCCCTTCTTCACTTCTTCTGTCAGCACAGGGACGATGTCGAACAGATTCCCCACTACGGCCACGTCCGCAATTTCGAAAATCGGCGCCTCGTGATCTTTATTTATGGCGATCACCGATCTCGATCCCTTCATTCCCACAATATGCTGAATGGCGCCGCTGATCCCAAGAGCAAGGTAGAGCTTGGGCGCGACGGTTTGCCCGGAGGAGCCGATCTGGCGGTCCATTGGCAACCACCCCGAATCGCATATCGGACGCGACGCCGCGATTTCGCCTCCAAGCGCGTCTGCCAACTGCTTGGCCAATTCGATGTTCTTTTGCTCCTTGATCCCTCGCCCGACCGAGACGATGATCTCCGCTTGCGTAAGATCGACCGCCTGCTTTGCTTCTTTGAAAACTTCCTGCGGCTTGTTGCGAATGGCCTCAACAGGGACATCTATCTTGACGGTTTCAACCGGTGCAGCACTTGCGCCGGCCTCAACTTTGTCGCCGCGAAAGGCGCCGTTTTGGAAAGTCACAAACCACGGAGCTTCGCACTGCAAGCTCACATCCGCGGCGAATTTTCCCTGGAACATCTGTCGCGTAAACAACAGCCGGTCACCTTCTTTGCGATATCCAATGCAATCGCTGACGACGGTCCGCTGCATTGCCGTCGCGAGCTTGGGGATGAAATCGCGCACCTGATACGTGTGCGGCATCACCACCAACCGGGGTTTATTCGATTCTAGAAATTGCTTGAGTCCAGCGGAGAATGAGTCCGGAGTATAAGGATCAAAAGCCGGCGACTCGATGTCGTAAACTTTGGCAACTTTCTTAGTGGCGAGCTCGTTCGCCAAGGTGCCTACGGAGTTGCCAATGACTGCCGCTTCCAGCGTCCAGCCCGTGTCGGTGGCAATTGCCTGGGCCGCGGTCAGCGTCTCCCAGGAAACGCGGCTGAGTTTTCCTTCGCGTTGTTCGGCGATTACAAGAATGGTTTCAGGCATGGGATCTCGCGGAAGTGCGGCAGTAGAGAAAGGTATTCGGTCGTTATTCGGTCAACGGGCCCCGTTTCACCCAGCCAACGATCAGAAGAATCAGCCCGGTCAGGCCCTGGATGACCGTCCAATAGGTATACAAGTACGAGCCGCCCTTCACCCCGGCGTACACGAAAGAAAGAAAGATCAGATCAGTCCATAGCAACAACTTTCCTGCGGTCATCAGAACTGAGCCTCTGGCCTCGTCGCCGCCGAGCTGAACTTCTTCCATGCGAATCATCTGCTTACCTGACATCTGTCCTCCTCTTTACAGCACGCGAATTTCGTTGCGTAATTTATCCACCAGCTTCTTTGCAACTTCGCCTGGCGCGCCTTCCAGATATTCGGTCTTCTTCGTCTTCTGGGGAATGTACATCCGCTCGATCTTCTGCATGTTCTGTCCCAAAGCTGATTGCACTTCTGCAAGCGTCACTTTCCGCAGCGGCTTGTTCTTCGCCTGTTTGATGCCGATCAGGGTGGCATAGCGAAGCTTATTGATCCCGGACTGGATGGTGAGGACCGCAGGCAAAGGCATGTCGACGAATTGGAAGTACCCTGCCTCGAGTTCGCGCTTCACCTTGACACCGTTATCCGTTTTTTCAATCTGCATGATGATCGTGGCATGTGGCCAACCAAGCAACTCCGCAAGGATCACACCGGTTTGTGCGAATCCATAGTCGTCCGATTGCAAGCCCGTGAAAATAAGATCGAACTTTTCGTCCTTGATGGCTGCAGCGAACGCGCGGGCTGTGTTGCAGGCGTCGAGACCGACGAAGCCAGCATCTTCAAGATGGATTGCCCGGTCTGCGCCCTTGGCCAGCGCTTCACGCAATACCTGTTGCGCGCGCGCGGGTCCGGCGGTGATCGCGACTACCTCTCCGCCGTGCTTTTCTTTTTGTCGAAGGGCTTCTTCAAGTGCGAAGGCGTCAGGCTCGTTTACCTCGTAGGACACGTCTTCGCGAATCCAGGTGCCGCTTTCGTTGAGCTTAAGCGGAGCGTCCTTCTGTGGCACCTGCTTGATGCAGACAAGAATCTTCAAATCAAATCCTCGCAGCGAGGCATCCAAATTTCGTAGGTATGCAAACCAATTAGTATAGCCGAGCGCAACAGCCTCGCGCCGGATGCAATGGTATCCAAGTGGAGACAGAGAGATGCTGAAATTAAAACGCGCTTACGAACCTGCCGCTCGCGATGACGGACGCCGTTTTCTGGTCGAAAGGCTTTGGCCGCGGGGCGTAACCAAAAATGCGTTACGACTCGACCTCTGGCTCAAAAACGTTGCGCCCAGCCCGGAGCTGCGCAAATGGTTCAGTCACGATCCGAAGAAATGGAGCGAATTCCAAACCCGCTATCGCGCGGAGCTCAGGGAAAACAGCGATGCCCTCGGACCCTTGTTGCAGGCAGCGCGCGAAGGAACCGTGACCCTGGTCTACGCTGCACGCGATCCCGAGCGCAATTCGGCACGGGTTTTGCGCGACTATATCGCAAAGAAACTATCCTCGTCTGAAACAGGCCGAAAATCGGCGGCGTAGTTTCTGGCTGTCGAGCTTGCGGAGTCCGCAACTCGATCAGCCGATCTATCGGCTTCAGGCGGGGAAATACGCAGGCGTTTATAATCTCTCTTGGCCATGCCTCGAGATCAGCGTTATGCACTCGTCGCATACGTAAAGAACCCTATCGGAGAGTTCGTGGAATCTCTCCGCAAGGAACTCCATCCCGAACTGCCTCATCTCGCCGCGCACGTAACTTTGCTGCCTCCGCGCCTGCTTTCCGGAAGTGAATCTGCGGCCCTGGAAACCATGGAAGAGCTTTGCCGGGAGGTTGAGCCGTTCGAGGTATCGCTAGGCGAGGTTGAGACGTTCATCCCTGTAACTCCCACCGTCTTCATTCGGGTAGCACATGCCGCTTACCGAATGCGCGAACTACACGATCGGCTGAACGTAAAGGCACTGGAGTATCGGGAAGAATGGCCCTACATGCCTCATCTCACGATTGTGAAGATGGGTGCTGAAGACCAGGCGCAGTATGCCTACCGAGTAGCCCGCCAACGTTGGGCTGACTTCGATGAACCACGCTGCCTTGAGGTCCGCGATCTGACGTTCGTTCGGGAGGAGTCGCAAAATCACTGGCTGGATCTGGCCGAAATTCCTCTGGGGCAGCGCCTCGTACCGGCTTCCGGACGCTCCCGCTAGGCCGCCTTAATACCTCGGCGCCAGTGACTTCCTGCGGCAACGGACTCTCCGGTACTAGCCATGCCGGTTACCTGTACTTCTTCACGCCAGCCATGGCCCTCCCGTACTCTGCCAATCCACCAATCAATCACGTAAACAAAAGATACGACGGGCTACATGCATCTCGTCGACGGGGGAGGATGGATGCAAATCGGGGTCTATGGGTCGGGCTATCTCGGAACCATCATTTCGGCCTGCCTGGCGGACTTCGGAACCCCCGTAACCTGTTGCCATCCAGATAGTTCCAGGATGGTAGAGATGGCGCAGGGCAAAGTCCCCTTTCACGAGAAAAATTTAAGCGAAGTCATCAAGCGCAGCGTCCGCTCCGGGCGGCTTGCGTATTCGACAGATGTGGAATCGTTCGCCCGCAAGTCCAGCGTGATTTTCCTGGCCGAAGACACTCCCCAGCACCTCCCCGAGCTGGTTGTTCGCATTGCCAAGTCGGTCCAGAAGCCGCCAATTCTTTCGGTTGTAACTCCGGTTCCGGTTGGAACTGGCGCAGCGCTTGAAAAACGGCTGCAGGATGCAGGCTTAAAGGCAGTGATCGTCTCCCAACCGATGTTCTTTACGGCAGGGTGCGCAGTCGAAGATTTCAACTGGCCGGACCGCATTATCTTGGGCACCCACTCGGCGGATGCCGTAGCCGCAATCAAACACATATTCCACCCTCTGGTGATGCGCGGCGTTCCGGTCATCGTGACAAATCATGCTACGGCAGAGCTGGTGCGCGAGGCCGCGACCGCATTCGTAGCCACCAAGATTGCTTTCATCAACGAACTCGCGGGACTATGTGAGCGCGTCCACGGCGACGCGGTGCATTTATCTCTGGCGCTTGGTCTGGACAAAAAGATCGGCCCGCGTTGTCTCCAGGCTGGAGCAGTAATGGGCGGCTTGTTCGCCCAATCTGACATGGACTCGCTCGCCAGTTTGGCTCAGCAGCACCAGATTTCACTGAAAATTCTGAGTTCGGCCCGAGAGGTGAATCACTCGCTTGCCGACAGCATGGCGGAAAAAATCTCCGCCTGCCTGCAATCGCTGCAAAACAAGGATGTGGGAATTCTGGGGCTTGCGTTTAAACCGAATACGAACTCGGTTGCAGGATCCGCTTCGATTCGTCTGGCACAGAGCCTGGTTTCGCGCGGAGCTCGCGTGCGCGCTTACGATCCGGTCGCAATTCCCGACGCAAAAATGGAATTGAACGGCACGGTTCACTACTGCGAATCCGCTTACGCGGTTGCCGAAGGCGCCGAAGCTCTGGTGGTGGGCACCGGCTGGCCCGAATTCCGCACCCTCGATTTCAGCAAGATCAAAGCCCTCCTCCGCCGGCCTCTCATCGTCGATACCAAGAACATCCTCGACTCAACCCGCCTGCGCGCCATGGGATTTGAATACGTAGGCGTAGGCAGGGTGTAGCTGGCACAGCACTCGGCATTCAGTCACTGCAGCAAACCCTCAGCCTGTTGTCGTTCCCAACATCTCTCCACTCAACTGTCATTCCGAACTGCTTTAGCAGTGAGGAACCTGCTTTTCTTTGGATTTCTCAGAGCGACAAATGGTCCCCGAGGACGCACACGGCTCGAAGCCGCTATAATCAAAAAATCCGGTGGGAGTAGCTCAACCGGCAGAGCACCGGACTGTGGCTCCGGACGTTGCGGGTTCGATTCCCGTCTCCCACCCCAATCCTGAAGCGTTGCCCACTGCTACCCACTTTCTATGTCCCTGGAAAGTTCACCGTCAGCGACGCTGCGTTGCTGTTTACAGCGCCAAAAGTCGCGCTGATACCCGGTGTACCGGCGTTGGTGTCGAAAGTCACTGCCCTGCCGCTTTCATTGTCTATCGAGTACTACTCTTGCCTGGCACCGTTCCTACGCAGTCTTCGAAATCCGAAGAAAAGCAAGAGTATTAGAAAAAAATACAAACTAGCATCGACTCCAATCGTGACTAGCCATTGTCCAGTTGGAACTAGGGACGTACTCGGTGCAAATATTCGCATTGCGATCTCCATTCCGGGCGTCAGCGTCAACGTGTGTTGCATCACAAAACCTTCCGGTTTTCAATGCAAAGTAAACAGCAATTGCAAAGGTGACTATTCCCAACAGTATGTATCCGATAAATCTACGCACACTCATTACTCCCCCTGGGCATCGAAGATATTGCGACACGGGGATATCGCCCTCCGCCCCTAGTGACGGAAGTCACTGCCGTCGATACTCTCATTAAGCAAACCAACGACTTTCGCTGGGATGCCGCTGCTTGAATCAAATCCCGAGTTCTTATCACAGTGGGTCTGGCGGACGCTCGGCTCTTCGCACGCGAAACCTTCGGACCAAAACAAAGAGACCGAGGGCGCAGAAGGCCAGAAGAGAATCAATCCCCCATGCGACGAGCAACGCCCGCCCCGGGTTCCACGATTGAGTGGGTTGAACTACCATTCCTGCGAACCTCAGACCTGGCGTCACATATGAGCCATGATCCAGAAAGATGACTTCCAACATCAGCACCAAAAAGACTGTAGTAGCACCTGCAATTGCGATAGTCAGCAGCTTGTTCCCCTGCATTGGGTTCATAAGAACGATCCAATCGCATCGCCGAGAGTAGCGATTTAATAGCCGAAGGTCGGGCTTGTGGAAATCAACTAAAACAATGAATTCTCCGGAATCTTCCTCACGCGCACAGCGCCGCCCCTCCGGCGATCCCTGAGTCAGCTCCATACCGTGCAGGCACAATCGGAATCTCTTGTGCGCGTGGGTTTACCGCAAGTTCAGGCATCCGCTCTCGCAGCGTGCCAAAGAACGGCTTGTACAAACCGGCCGCTCCGCCGCCGATCACGATCACCTCGGGATCGAGTAAGTCGACGATATTGCTCAGCCACAGAGCAACGATTTCGCTCGTCTCAGTCATGATTTTCCTGGCTAGTTCATCACCCTGTTCGAGCGCCTTCCCCACCGTCAATCCAGTGACTGCAGCCGGATCGCCGCCTGCGAGTTGGACCATCGATGAAGTTGCGCCTGCCGCGATTTCCTTCTGAGCGCGTTGTCCGATTGCTGTGCCTGACGCGAGACCTTCAATGCATCCAGGTTTGCCGCAGTTGCAGATCGGCCCGCGGTAATCGACGCTGACATGCCCGCCTTCGCCCGCTGAACCTGTGCGGCCGTGATAAATTTTCGCGTCGAAGACAATGCCGGTGCCAATGCCAGTCCCCATCGTCACGTAAAACACATTGTTATATCCGCGGGCCGCACCCCATCGCGCTTCGGCCAGGGCGGCGGCATTGGCATCGTTGTCAACTTTTATCGGGACCGGATGCAGCTTCTGCACCGCGCTCGCCAGCGGAAAGTTGCGCCAGCAAGGGACGTTGGGAGGATTGATGATGACCCCGGTTTGGGGATCGAGCGGTCCGGGCGCGCAAATTCCAATTCCAGCCAGCCCGGCCGCACCTTGTGGAATAACGTGGGAAATTGCAGAGAGCACTGACTCCAGCCCACGCTGGGCACTGGAGTTGGAGGTCATCGCAACCCGGGCCTGCGTGGAAATTTCGCCTTCGGAATTCACCAGGCCAGCAGCCACTTTGGTGCCGCCAACGTCCACTCCGACAAATAGATCGTTTTTCAACTAGGAGCGCGCCTCCACCGGAGCACGTCCGTAACGCTCGCTGTTGGGCTTCGATCCGCTCACCGCGTAGTACAAAATGTAGAGATAACAAAACGCCGCGAGAATGAGCGCGTAGTGAATCCCCTGCCCCCAGCTGGTTTCACCTTGGATCATTGCGGGATAGTAAGCGTGATTGATCGCGTCGCCGATTCGTCCCACGACCCAGGGAATGATTGCCCCGCCGACAATTGCCATGTTCAGAAGGCCTGAACCGTCACCCGTAAGCGGCCCGAGTTCAGCGATTCCGCTAGTGAAGATCGACGGGAACATGATTGAGTTGAACAGGCCAATAGACAAAACCGTCCACATGGCAAAATGCCCGCTGGTGATAACCGTGATAACGACCAGCAGTGTGGCTATGGCCGCGCAAAATGCTAGCACGCGCGAAGTCTTCAGTTTTTGAAGTACTGCAGACCCAATGAATCGACCGACCATCGCCCCCAGCCAATAAATCGAGATGTATCGCGCGGCAACCGCCAACGCCGCGTGATATCGCGCCGCTGGATCGGCAATGTCTGTTGCGAAGTGTCCGATGTTATCGAGCGCAAGATAATTCGCGATCGAACTACCGATCGCAACCTCAGCTCCGACGTATACAAATATTCCGATCGCGCCGAGCGGCAGGTTCGGATGTTTCCAGATCGAGTCGTTGATTTTCTCGCCGTGGCGCTCGGCGGCCTCCATCTTCGGTAGCCGGAACACTGCAAAGAGAATCGCCAGCAGCACCAGAAGGATGGCAAAGAAATAGACGTAAAGTTTAATCACCGCATCCTGCGATGCCGCCTGCGCCGCTGCACTTACGGTCTCCCCAAGAATGAGTCTAGCGCCGACCCATGGAAAAACTGCAGTCCCGAGCGAATTGAACGCTTGGGTAAGGTTCAGCCGACTCGATGCGGTTTCTGGCTTTCCCAACACCGCAACATAAGGATTCGCCGCAACCTGCAATACGGTAATGCCGGCAGCAAGAATCATCAGCGCAGTCAAAAAGAAGGGGAATGAGGGAATCTTCGCGGCGGGATAGACGAGTAGGCAAGCCGCAACCATCGTGCTCAACCCGACAATAATCGCTCGCTTATATCCGATCCAGTCAATGATCTTCGCGGCTGGCAGTGAAATGACGAAGTATGCCAGGAAGAATGCCGTCTGTATAAGCATGCTTTCCGCCAGATTGAGGCTGAATACATGCTGCGCGAAAGGAATCAGCACATCGTTCAGCGACGTGAGTGATCCCCAGATAAAAAACAAGGTAGTAAGTACGGCCAGAGCGGGCGCATAACTCGTTTGCCCTGCTTCTGAACTCTGAACGGAAGCGCTGCTTGTGGTGCTCGTGATCGCCATAGGTCGAACTTAGACCTCTCAGTCACTAGGAAATTCCTACAGTTTTAACACGGAATGCGAAAATCCTTGAAGATTATCGATTTTGAAGAAGAGTGGAATTCGGAATCGATGACAAACCGTACCTCCGCTAGATTTGAACGTGAGACTCTAGCAACCTTGAAACCTGATTTCCCTCACCTTGAATCTGTCCCAGTTTCCAATTGCCCAGCTTCTTTCAACTCGCGCTCCGCCGCTTCATTGTTGCCCAGATCCCGATACGCTTGGCCGAGCAGGTGGTGGGTTACCGAATTGTTGGGATCCATGGCGACGGCACGCTGCAGCGCATGCACTGCCAGCTCTGGCTCGCCTTTTTTCTCGAGCACCTTTCCCATCAGCACATACGGACCAGTTGCAGTCGGATCGAGCCAGATCGAACGTTGCAGAAGTTTTTCGGCATCATCGAATTTTTGAATGCGCGAATAGGCATCAGCCAGTTTGTAGTAGGTTTCTGCGTGTGCGGGATTTAGCGCAAGTTCCGCCTGAAAATCAGAAACCGCCTCAGGAATCTGGGATTGAAAAAGGTGAATTTCGCCGAGCAGAAAGTGGGCTAAAGGCAGTTTGGGATCGAGGGCGATCGCCTTTTGCGCATACTCCAGAGCAATAGGCCCAAATTCCTGGCGGAATAACATACGGGCAGTCAAAAGATAACTCCCCGCGGACTCCGGCGCCAGATCAAACATCTTCGCGAACGCCATACGCGCATGGGGATAATCTTTCGTTTGGATATAACACTCGCCGAGAATGTAAGCAGCATCGACGTTCGCACGTGGATACCAGGTCTGCACCTTTTCAAGATATGGAATTGCCTCTCCCGGCTTCCCGCTCAGGTAATAAGAAAGTCCCAGAAGTTGCGTGGCTTCGTTGTCGCTTGAGTCCTGCTGTGTCGCTTGCGTCAGAGAATTGATGGCCTGCTGGTAATCGCCCTTCCGGTAATATGCGATTCCTAGTTCATGCGCCAGCCCTTTGGTCGCAGGCTGAGAGGACGAGAGCTGCTGCAGCTCCGCAATGGCAGCATCGTACTTACCTTGTTGAAGAAGCTGGCGAGCATGCATAAATGCCTGGTATTCAGAAGTAGTGGGCTGAGAAGTTTGTGCTTCTCCGGCCAAGCCGTATAGCGAAGTGAAAGTAAGAAACAAGATAATTTGCCGCATAAAAACCATGCCACATGGTGCGCGATTTAAGGCCGCAGCTCTGCCGTGGCAACGCCTACGTATTTGTCTGCGCCACCATAATAAAGAAGGACGCGATCGCCCTTCTTCGCCATGCCTTCGACAAAAACTACGTTCGGTACCTGGCCGATTTTCTCCCACTGTTTTTCCGGAGCAAACACAGGCTCTTCGCTGCGCCATAAGACCTTGGCGGGATCCGCTCCGGAAAACAACGCCATGCCAGTGCGATAGACCAGCTTGTCGTCGGCTCCGTTGTAGATCAGCAGAATTCCTTCTTTTGTGATGACCGGCGGCGGTCCTGGCTCGACCACGCGCGAATCGAATTTCCCCGGGCGTTTGAGAAGAACCGGCTGTTTCGTCGCGTCCGTCCAATGGACCAGATCGTCCGAATATGCCAACCCGGTCTGATCGGTTCCGTCTGAGGCGGTGCCGAGAAAATACATCCAATATTTTCCGTTGATCTTTTGCGGCACAATGGCGCCAGATTTCGTCCACTTCACGTTCCAATTTCCCTTGTACGCAGGCAATAGGATCCCCTTGCGTTCCCAGTGGATCAGATCAGTCGACGTCGCCAGGCAGAGCTGCGCGTCTTTCTTGTTATAGCCGGTATAGGTCAAGTAGTAGGTGTCGCCAAACTTGACTAGCCGCGGATCTTCGACTCCGCCTTCGTTTTCGTAATCAGCTTCGGGGGAGAACACCGGCCGTGGGCGACGCGTGAAGTGAATTCCATCACCGCTCCCTGCGTAACCCAACCGCGAGGTGCCGTTGTGGTCCTGCGCACGATAAAGCATTACAAACTTGCCATCGCGTACTACCACGGCCGGATTGAATGTTCCTGCCGACTCCCAACTGTCTCCTCGGGGAGAAATTATCGGTTGGTCCACAAGCCGATGCCAATTCCCGACTACCCCGGTCGCGAACACCGGCGCGAGTAGAGCAAACAGCAACGAGGGCTTACGAGATTTCCTCATCTCAGCTCAGTAAAGCTTATTTCCGCTCGCAACTCGTCTCTCCCTCAACCACTCCGAAGTACCTTCTTGCTACATCCAGATCAGGATTGAACTCCAGCACGCGCTTAACGCTCATGAGCGCCTCTTCCCGCTTTCCTGCCGTGCACAATACTCGCGCAAGATCCATGCCCACGCTGCTTCTTCCCGGAGCTCGACTGAACGCCCCCTGGAGCAACTTGATTGCATCGGGGAAGTCCCCAGCCTGCGCCTTGATCACGCCAAGATTGGTCATTACATCGATCAGGTTGGGATCGCGAGCAAGCGCGCCCTGATACAACTTTTGCGCGTCGCTAATGTTTCCCTGCAGTTGTTCTTCGTAAGCAAGCGCCGAAATTGTTTCCGCATCATCGGGAAATTGCACAGTAGAACGGCGAAGCAACTCAAGCGCCTTGGCCCGGGCAGCTTCAATTCCTTCGTTGGCGAGTGACTCCCATGCCAGGGCAAAATCACGCAGGTCGTTTTCAGCCTCTTGTGATTCGGGAAAAGGCACCAACCGACGCTCCTCACGGCCTTCAGCCGGAACCAACGCGGCGAAAATCGACGCAATGCGCGGAATACGGTGGTCGGTCACTTCCGTATGTGCAACGTCCTTGCTCGAAGATGCCGGCATGTGACAGGAAGTACAGTTCGGCTGCTCGGCATGGTGCTTGGCCGCAAATTCCGCGCCATGGCAGGCAAGACACTTTCCGCGAAAGTATGCCACTCGCTCATCCGCACTGGGAGAAAAATGCGGATCGTGGCAACTAGTACAAGACATCTTGTCACCGGATACCTTTTTACACTTGCTCTGCGCCAGTGCTTCCACCTGGCTTACGGCGCCTAGACGGGAAGAGGAATCAGACAAGACGTAATAGCGAATGTAATCACTCAGCGAATCGCCCGGCCGAAAGTCATAGACGTGCTTGCCAGCGCGCTCAACCGAAACTCGCCCCTCCATGTGGCACTGCATGCAGATCGCGTCGCGCCGATCGGGCGGAAGTTTGTCCGGATTGACAATCGACCCACCTTTTGTGTGTGTTTCGCCGGGCCCATGGCAACGTTCGCAGCTTATGCCGGAATGTGTGAGCAGTGGCATGGCGTAGCGATTTTCACTCCCCTCGATTGGCGGCCGCATTCCACTCACGTGACAGTGCAGGCAACTTGTAAGGGCCGGGAGATTCAACGGCATTTCCGGATCATTCTGATACGCAGGAGTCATGTCCCAAACATGCCGGTCGCCATACCAGTTGATTGGAGACTCGAACACGAAGCCGTCGTCTGCAAACAAGTAGGTAAGTCCTCTCCGCCCAGAGCCGATGTAATAGAGCAGTTCGCGTTTCCCGTGCAGCGGATTTTTGCCTCCGCGATCGAATTCCAGCCACGTGTGACCCCCGTCAGCATGAATTCGGTAGCGCACGCCGGATTCTGCATGCGTGAAGTCGGTGGGAATCAAGTTTTCCATTGCTGGTCCGCTCGCGTGAGCCATGGGAGTTTGTTCGTAGGACTTGTAGATTGCCGCGTGGCACTTTGCGCAGGCTTCGTTTCCGACGAATCCATCACGATTTATTTCAACCGATCTGTTGGATGAAGCTGACGTAGATTGCGCCGGCTTTGTTCCTCCCCCGGCCAGCGAAAAATCTGTGACACAAAACACAAGAACTGCCTGGAAACTGGCCCTTCGCAATGTGAGATAAACGACAGAAAAATTAACGGGCTGGGAAGAAAAACGAAAGGACATTAAATCCAACTCGCGTCCATTCTAGCCAAAAAATTAGGAGGGAGTTTGGCAACTCCCTCCCGGAGGCAGAGTGCTATCTGATTTAGAAATCCAAGCGCAACGAGAACTGCAATTCACGCATAGTCGAGCCGTATTCAATATCAGTGATCTTGCCGTTATTTCCACCCTGGCAATCGATACAGCCGTTCAGACCGTTGTTCTGGCTGAACGCATAGACCGGGTGATTGAAGACATTGAAAGCATCCATTCGGAATTGGGCGGCTACTCGTTCCGTAATCGGGATGCGTTTCGCAAGCGACAGGTCAGAGTAGAACCCACTAGGCCCGTTGTAAGAGTTGCGAGGCAAGTTACCAATCTGTCCGCACGCTGGCAATGCAAACGGGCCAGATACTGGGCTCGCGAGAGAGCACGCATCTGTACCGATTGCAAGCGTGTCGGGGTTCGGGTAGGCCAGGGGAGCGATGGGCGTGAAGAAGGTTACGGTGTGAGTTGCACTGTTGAACGAGCCCGTACCCGTGCTAAAGGAGCCTCCTCCGCTGTGCACAGACGGGCGGCAAACGCCAACGTCTTCCGTAGCTCCACACTCGCCGGTGCTCGGAGTCCACGGCAGTCCGCTGCTCCAGTTGGTGGTATTGCTCAACTGCCATCCCCCAATGACATAGTCCACGGCCTTGCCGCTGTCGTTCAGGAACGCTTTGCCCCTACCAAACGGCAAGTCGTAAACCGTGTTGATAACAAATACATGGTTGCGATTGAAATCAACTCGCCCGTATGCGATTTGATGGCTGATCGCATAGTAATTGCTGTCATACCCATTTGCGTGGGAGAAGGTGTAATGCGTCAGGAATTGAAGTCCTTGCGAGAAGCGTTTTTCTACCTTGACCTCAAACGCGTTGTAGTTGCTGGAGGCGTCATTCCCGTAGTAGTTCCCCAAGTCGAACGGGATTTTCGGGAACAGGGGTCGCCGATTGTTCTGCGGCGTCACAGGCGCGAACCCAGCATATTTATTGTGACCAGGGTTGCTGGGATCGGCAACGACCAGGTCAGTTCCCGGCCCCACAGCCGCGGGATTCACGTCGTAGTTAGGACCGTCTCCCGCGAAACCATGCGAACCCTTGCTGCCCACATAAGAAACTTCGGCTGAGATCGTGTTCGTAAGCTGCCTTTGCACCGTGGCGTTCCACGCGTCCACTGTGGGCAGCACTTGGCGAATCGGCCGGATATGCAGGCCGGAAACTTCTCCGCCCAAAGCGCTGAAAGGAATCCGCCCGGTCGGGTCAATGAGAGCCTGACCGAAATCCGGAATCAGACTCGTACCGACCAGGGTTGGACCCTGGTCTAGCGAAAAAATCGGAATCAAATTCGCAGAAGCAGCAGAGCCGGGCACGATACTACTGGCATCGACATTCTGTTTTACCAGCACCGGAAGATTCTGGGTCACTGTGTGTCCGAAGTTTGAGCCAAAGACACCGATATCGTAGCTCCTCCCGTATCCCATTCGGAGAACGGTCTTGGGGCTCAACTCGTATGCGATACCGAGCCGCGGTGCGAAAGCGTGATAGGTGTTGTCGATGTTGCCGTTGGAACCGATGCCGCCATAGCCGGCGACCCGCACGGCGCCAGTGCCATTAAAGTCGACGATATTGGCGAAACCGCCGCCGCCTTTGGCGTTGACTGTCTCGGGGAAATAAATCTCCCAACGCAAGCCGTAATTGATGGTCAGCTTGGGTGTAGCTCGAAAGGTATCCTGCCCATAGAAGAACGTGCGCTTCTGTCGCTCTGCTGGAGTCCCGGAGAGGGGGTTATTGATATAACGATCGAATTTTGTGACATCTCCCAGCAAGAATGTCGCTAGATCGAGTCCTCCATTTCCCCCATTTGAAGTCGCTTCAGGGCTAAAGTTGTACTCACCCGTTCGGTTGTTGTCGCTGGGAATTCGCAAGTTCATTGCATAGCGAAGATCGGCACCAAATTTAATCTGGTGGTTACTCTTCATCTTCGTCCAGTTGTTCACGATTTGGAATTGCTGTTCACTCTCGGTGAGGGGGCAGTTGCATCGACCAATGCCCAGTCCATCCCCGAAACTCGATATCACGCAACCTTGGCTGCCATTATTATCGGTGCAACCTTGCCCACTGATCGGATCAGGTCCAAGCAGGAAAGCACCTAGTCCGGCAGTTTTGGGATCGCTGGTATTGGCTCCGGGAATCCCGAAGGCAGTCATCGGGGTGCCGCTGTCAGGCTTTTGCGTCTGCGGATTGTATTTGAAATAGCCGAAACGGAAGTCCGCCAATAGCGTGCTGCTGAATGTTTTCGTGACACCACTAGCCAGACTGTAATTGTGAGTAATGGAACTGCCGGAAAGTCCCAACAAGCCATTGCCTGGCCCTTCGAGGGTGCCTAGCAGGCCCTTTCCAGAAAGTTTGAAATAATCGAGACTGAAGCGGCCAAAAGCATTCACTGTGGAACTGACGGCATAATCGATGCGAGTGTCAAAGCTGTTCTGATCATAGGGTCCCGAACCCGAACCTACAAAGTTGTTTAGAACGTTGCCGTTCTGAGGCTGTGGAAACTCCGCCAGTATGGCTCGAGCCGCGGGCGATATTCTGCTATTCGGAATCAGGTTACCAGCGAAAGGTGTACGCCCAGCGCCGGTGTTCGGATCTCCGGTGAGAGGATCGTAAACCTGACCGCCGCCCGTCACTCCTGCCGTCAGATACTGGCTAAGATCGCAGTTTCCCGTTGTCTGCGTACATGTGCTAAGCACGGTATTGGTCGGCAAAGTAAAGGTGCCGCTGACACCATTCAGTTGACGGGTCGCTTGAAAATCACCAAAGAAGAACAACTTGTTTTTGATAATCGGGCCGCCAATAGTTCCACCAAACTGCTGCCATCTGCTCGAGGGAATCGATTGCGCCGCCCAGGTCGGACCCGCGTCCCACTGATTGAACGGATCCTTTGCTTGCGTCGCATCAGTGCGTCGGAACCAGAAGGCACTACCGTGAATGTCATTAGTACCGGACTTGGTTTGCGCGGTGACCACGCTGGCCACCGCCTTACCGAACTCCGCGTCGTAATTTTGCAGTGAAACCTTGGTCTCCGTTACCGCGTCAAGATTGGGATTAACCACGATGATGCCGAGAATCGGGTCCTGATTGTCAGTGCCGTCTAGTTCGAAAGCCGTTCCGCTGAAATGTTGGCCCTGCGTGAAAATCTGCTGGCTGCCTTGTGGATTTTCCGTTGCCGCATGGCTCCAACCCACCATTCGTTGCGAACCCGGGGCCAACAACTGCAGGGTAGTGAAATTGCGATTGAGAATTGGCAAATCTTCTACATATCGCGCGTTGAATGTGGTGGCGACATCGGCGCGATCAGTCTTAAGCTGAGGAGCTTCGCTCGTAACCTCTACCGCCTCGGTGGTGGCCCCAAGTTGCAATTGAATGTCAACGCGAGAACCCGCATCAGCCAATACAGTAACGTTCTTTTGCTCGGCGAGCTTAAAGCCCTGAGCTTCAATCTTCACGTCGTAGGGATCGGGTATGAGGTGCGTGACCGAGTAGTTTCCACTTTCATTCGTAGTCGTGGTTTGTACCGTTCCCTTATTTTGGTCAGTAACGGTGACTTGGGCTCCAACAATGGCCGCGCCTTGAGGATCGGTGACTGTTCCGAGAACGCTGCCAAAAACCGCTTGTGCGTTGGCAGGCGAGGCGAACGCGCCGCCAATAATTGCGGCGATAAACAAAGTGCTGAGACTGATTACCTTCTTCATTGAACTTCCTCCCACGATAGGAAACACAGTTGAGAGCCTGACAAAACGAAACCAAAATGGAGAGAACTGTTTATTGCGAGCAAGCAGTTTGAGTTCCGAAGTTCTTTTTCCACGTCTGACGTTGAAATCATTCAAGCTGCTTCCGCAGCGGTTCTGCGGCTATACGGCAAATGGAAGATGGCGCTAGTCGATCTACAAAAAGTCGAATCCTGAGTACCTGATAAGTCCAAGCCCACGAGGCTTGCCGAAAACTTTCAAGCTGACACACGCAACCGTGATTCCGAGGCGAATTTTCAGCATAGAAGGTTGACCGCGAAGCATGATGCCAACGGAGCAAATTTGAAAGTCTCATTGAGTTTGTTACGGTTACACGACGTAAGTTTCTGGCTTGAAAGTTGCAAAATCGGTTTGTTACTCTCTGTTACCGTGGGTGTAACAGGGCATGTAACCGACGCTGAGCTATGCTTCGTTGAGATTGAGAAGCTCATCAACAGCCACACCTTGCACGGATCGGAGTCGCTTTGCAGACTTCTTCGCTACCTGGCTGATCAAGCCGTAAAACATCCCGGCGTCTCGTTGAAGGAGTATCAGATCGCGACGGAGGTCTTTGGCCGTCCGGCGGATTTCGATCCTCACCTGGATTCTCTGGTTCGAGTGCAGGCTGGAAGACTGCGGTCAAAAATCGGGGAGTACTATGCCTCAGAAGGCGCCGATGACCCTATCGTGGCGGAACTGCCAAAAGGCACGTACGCCCTTACCTTTCATCCGGCAACCGCTCCCGTCAAAGCCGTTGTCAGAGAAACACCCGACTTTGAAAGCGAAAAGAGCGATCGCCGTACACCGGCATCGCGCATGGTAGTTGTTCTCTCGGTCCTGCTTGCCGTTGCATTGATCAGCCTTGCCGCTCTGCTCGCGGGACGATTCTCCAATCGCTCCACGAGCTCTACTGATGCCCCCGCTGCCTTCAAAGTCTTTTGGCACGGTTTCGTCGCCGGACCCGATCCGCCGTGGGTGATTTTCAGCAACGGAGCGTTTGTTGGCCGTCCTGAGACCGGTTTACGCTATTTCAATCCCGCGCGCGATTCCCGGGAGAATATTCTGGACCACTACACCGGGGTTGGGGAGGTGCTGGCCGTTTATGATCTCGATCAGGTCTTCACGCAACTGCACCACGAGATACGCGTCAAGCGCGGCAGTCTGTTTTCGCTCGATGACGCCCAGAACAACAATTTGATTTTCGTCGGCTCCCCCGCCGAGAACTTGAATCTGCTATACATCCCCAACACCCATGAATTCGTCTTTCAGCGGACGACCTTGGGGCCCCGCAAAGGCGACTTGGCGATTTTCAATCTTCATCCCCAGGCGGACGAGCCAAAAATGTTTCTGGGGAGCCCGTCGGGCATGCCTCTGACGGAGGACTATGCCATCGTTGGCCTGGTGCCGGGCTTGAACCCAGCCCACTCTGTGTTGATTTTGGCGGGAACGACAACCATCGGAACTCAGGCGGCCGCGGAATATGTTTGTCGGCAGGATTCTCTCGAACAGTTATTGCTTCGGCTAAGCGTTTCTGGTAACGGGGAAATGAAGCCCTTCGAAGCTGTGCTTCACGTCAAAGTTGCGCGCGGCGTTCCCGTCGGAACCGAATTGGTGGCTCTGCGAAAAGACTCGCGATAGGGACTACTCACGGCTGACGTTTCGTCTGCAGCTCGGCGGCTTTTCGGAATTCCTCATCTGCCTCATTCCTTTGCCCTTTCTGGGCCAAAGCCTCGGCGAGCTTCTGGTGCGCGGGTGCATAGTTGGGAGCAAGGCTGATCGCGGACCGGAATTGCGAGATCGCGCCCTCAATATCGCCGGCCTGCAACAATTTTTGCCCAGAGTTGGTGTTGAAGGTTGCTGCTTGCAAGCTGTTCGATTGTCGGAAAAGTTCCTGTGCCCGGCGCGTTTCTGCATCGGCTGCGGAGGTATTTCCCTGTTGCCGGAGAATTGCGGCCAAATTGGTGTGCGCGCCAACCAAATTGGGATTGATCTCGATTGCTTTGCGCAATGCGGCGGCAGCATCATCCAGCTTGTTGTCCTGCTTCAAAACGTTTCCCAGCGTGTAGTAGGCCTCCGCGTAGTCGGGTTTGGCCACAGTCGCCGCATGGAGTTCACGCTCAGCATCAGCGAAGTCGCCTTTCTGCCAGAGCGTCACGCCTAGTGTGTAGCGGATATCGGGTTGCTCCGGCGACAACTCCGCCGCTTTTTGAAACTCAGCCAATGCCGCGGGCAGTTGGTCTTTCATCTTCAGGGCCAGTCCCAGATCATAGTGCGCAGTAGCGTCATCTGGGGCTATGTTCAACGCTGCCTGAAACTGCTTGATCGCAGAATCAAAATCGGTTCGCTGCAGGTAGGCTGTCCCCAAATTTTCCGTGTAGCCGGCATCACCGGGGCGCAGGCGGAGTGCGGTTTCGAATTCCGCGATCGATTTCGCTGCATCGCCGGACTGAATCAGCGCGAGCCCAAGGTTGTTATGAGCGTTCGGATCATCCGGCTGAAGTGTGACGAGATGTTGAAACGCTGCAACCGCACCTGCTGCATCGCCAGCGCGCTGAGACAGGAGGCCGAGACTCTCTTGCGCAGCAGCGAAATTCGGTTGCAAGTCCGTTGCTTGTTTCAGTTCCTCAATTGCGTCGCGAGAATGGCCTTCATCTTCGAGGACCCGCGCGAAATAATAGTGAGCTTCGGCGCTTTGGGGATTGGTTTGCACCGCATCCGCCAGCAAATCATGTGCTTCAGGAAACGACTTCTGTTGCCAGCGAACAATCCCGAGATGAACTTTAGCCGGGAAATATTCCGGCTGCAGTCGCAGCGCGTCTGCGAATTGGGCAGCAGCGTCATCAATCTGCCCCGCCTGCTCGCGAATCGATCCCAGATCGTCATGCAGGTCCGCACGGGCTGGGTCTGCGGTGATCGCTGTCTGCATTTCTGCCGCGGCGCCGGACGGATCGCCCCGCAGGCTGAGTATGCGTCCCAATGTGCGATGGGCCTCCGAATTCTCCGGTGCAATTCGAGTCGCTTCCCGCGCTTCCAACGCCGCTTCGGCGAAATTACGCTGAGTTGCCAGAGCATTTGCCAGGTTGATGTGTGCCTGAACAAATTGCGGCTTCAATTTCAATGCAAAGCGAAATTGCGAGACCGCGGAATCTGCATGGCCCTGCTGCAAAAGAACCCAGCCAAGCGAGTTATGCGGCTCGGGAGTATTCGGCGCCAGGCGCACCACTTTTTCAAACGCCGCACGGGCCGCAATCACGTCCCCCTTTTTTAGCGAAGATATCCCTTCTGAATAAATCTCCTTGGCTCTAGCCGCATTCTTTTGCCTTGGAGCCGCAGATTCTTGTGACAGGGACGGTAGTGCTCCGATGAGAACTGAGAAGCAAAAGAAGGGAACGAACCTGGTCGCTTGATGGAGAAACATCAATATTTCCAGACTTCATGCTACTACGGAGAACCTGCGGAAAACTGCGCGAACTACCGGGCACATATAGTATTTGCAGTAGTGATGCGCATCTACGGGAGTTTCACCTTTCGCTGTCTCGCCGGTCTCATGCCGGCTGCCATTGCTTGCTTCGCAGTCATGTTTCTTCTGACAGCCAGCTATGCGGAACAACCCGCGCGCCTGGCGAATTTTGAGGATATCGCGGAGAAGGCGGGCCTCACGATGACCACCGTCTTCGGTGGCGTTGATACGAAGAAATACATTATCGAGACCACCGGAACTGGCGTCGCGATCTTCGATTACGACAACGACGGCTGGCCCGACATTTTCATCGTAAACGGCACCACTCTCGAGGCCGGCTCTCAAAAGGACGGCCCGACAAATCATCTTTACCGCAACAATCACGACGGGACGTTTACCGACGTCACGGCAAGGGCGGGCGTAGCGGCGAGCGGTTGGGGCCAGGGCGTCTGCGTAGGCGACTACGACAACGACGGTTGGGAAGATCTTTACGTCACTTATTACGGATCGAACCGGCTCTATCACAACGAGCATGGCGTTTTCAAAGACGTGAGCAAAGAAGCTGGAGTCGCCGGTTCGGGCAAATTGTGGGGCAGCGGTTGCGCTTTTGTCGACTACGACCGTGACGGTCTGCTCGACTTGGTCGTGGCAAACTACGTCGACTTTGACCTTTCAACCGCGCCCAAGCCCGGTGACCGGGCCGACTGCGTCTGGAAAGGCGTGCCGGTCATGTGCGGACCGCATGGGCTGCCCTGGTCGAAAAACATCCTTTATCACAATCTTGGCAAGGGAAAGTTCGAAGATGTAAGCGCAAAATCCCACATCGATCAGGGCAACGGCCATTACGGCCTCAGTGTTTCCACGCTTGATTACGACAACGACGGTTGGCCTGACATATACGTCGCTTGCGACAGTACGGCCAGCATTCTTTATCACAACAATCGCGATGGGACATTCACGGACGTCGCTATCGTCGCGGGCGCCGCGTTCAATGAGGACGGGCGCGCGCAGGCCGGGATGGGCAGCACGGTCGCCGATTTCAACGGCGATGGCAAGCTCGATATTTTCCGCACGAATTTTTCCGACGACACTTCCACGCTTTACCGCAATAATGGCAATGGAACTTTCGACGATGTGACCTACGCCGCAGGATTAGGCCTTCACACTCAATATCTCGGCTGGGGAACGATGTTTTTTGATTTCGACAATGATGGCTGGCCCGACATTCTGGTTGTAAACGGCCACGTCTACCCTGAAGTTGACAAACAGCACCTGGGAAGCAATTTCCAGGAGCCGAAGATTCTGTATCACAACAATGGAAACGGGACCTTCACCGATATTTCAGCCGATGGCGGCCCGGCAATTAATACCGCAACTTCCGCGCGCGGCCTTGCGATCGGCGATCTCTGGAACAATGGCCAACTCTCGGCGGTGATCACCAACATGAACGCCCACCCAATGTTGCTGGTGAACAAAGTAAAGTCCGCCAATCACTGGGTTGCGTTTCGGACCGTGGGGACAAAATCCAATCGCGACGGCATCGGCGCGCGGATCACCTTAAATGCTGGCGGACGAGCGCGAGTGGATGAAGTGCGTAGCGGATCCAGCTACGATTCCAGCAGCGACATCCGTGTGCATTTCGGGCTGGGGCAAACGTCGAAAATCGATTCTGTCGAGGTGAGATGGCCCAGTGGACTCACCGAACGGTTCAGCAATATTCCGGTCGACTCGATTCACGAGTTGAAAGAAGGAACGGGCGGCTCAGCCAACAAGTCCGAGTAAGTCCGTGCGACGTTGTCCATGTCGCCAGGTGGCTTGTTGACGCGTGGTATCAATGAGCGCTTTTAAATTTCCCTTGCGCTCTGGGTTGACATAAGTAATATTCTCGCTTGCACTCAAGTTTTTTCATTTCCGAGGGCACAATTTGTTTAGATCCGCGTTCACCCTAGCCCTACTGGCCTGTCTGGCGATTGTTCCTTTTCAAGCGCAGGAAGCGATCGATCCTCACCACAAAACCGATCCCTGGTGGAAGCACGCGATCATCTACGAGGTCTATCCGCGCAGTTTTCAGGATTCAAACGGCGACGGCGTCGGCGACATGAATGGCATCACCTCGCGCCTGGACTATTTGAAGGACCTCGGCATCGACGCCATCTGGATCACTCCGATGTATCCCTCGCCGCAAGTGGATTTCGGATACGACATCGCCGACTACGAATCCTTTGATCCGCAATACGGCAACATGGCCGATTTTGACCGGCTCGTGAGCGAAGCCAGGAAACGAAACATTCGCGTCGTCATGGACTACGTAGCGAACCATACTTCAGACCAGAATGCGTGGTTCCTTGAGTCTCGCTCTTCGCGCAACAATCCCAAGCGCGACTGGTACATTTGGCGCGACGGCAAAGGTCCGGGCAAGCCTCCAAACAATTGGCAGTCATGGTTTGGGCACTCCGCGTGGACTTACGACGACAAAACCGGACAGTGGTATTACCACTATTTTTACGTTCAACAGCCAGACCTGAATTGGCGGAATCCCGAAGTTCGCAAGGCAATGTACGACGTGCTCCGCTTCTGGCTCGATCGCGGCGCTGCCGGATTCCGCATGGATGCAGTGTCGCGCCTCTTTGAAGATCCCAACCTTCACGATGATCCAATCCTGCCCGGCAAGAACGCATTCGGCGATCCCAACATCCAGCATAAATACACTGACGATCTTCCCGAAGTTCACGACGTGCTGCGAGAGATGCGAAGCCTGATTGACAGCTACCCCAACGATCCGGTCATGATCAGCGAAGCCGACGAACCAACAATTGCAGACCTTGAAAAGATGTATGGGCAGAATAACGACGAAGTACAGCTGCCGATGGACTTCCAAGTAGCCGATGTGAACAGGGTATCAGCGCCGCGCTTTCGCGAATTGCTCGACGAAATCGAATTCAATCACCACAATGGGCAGCCATACTTTTTCTTCAACAATCACGACCAGGCACGCACCTGGGACCGCTATGGCGACGGCGTTCACAATGATCAAATCGCCAAGCTTATGGCAACACTGCTGCTGACCACACATTGCACGCCGCAGATGTATTACGGCGAAGAGATCGGAATGCGGACCACGGTCCCAACCCGCATTGAAGACGTGAAAGACCCGGTTGGGCGCACTGGCTGGCCGAAAGACAAAGGCCGCGACGGCGAGCGCACTCCGATGCAATGGAGCACTTCAGAGAATGCCGGCTTCAGTTCCGCGACGAAAACCTGGCTTCCAGTTCCGCCGAGCGCAGCGCAGTACAACGTTTCGACAGAGAAGTACGATCCGACCTCGATTTACAACTTCTACAAGCACGTGATTGCGTTGCGGCGTGAACTCTCCGCTCTGCACGACGGTTCTTATGTGGCGGTAAATCGCGATGATCCGAATGTGCTCGCCTATCTGCGGAGTGCAAACAATGGCACCGATCCGGTACTGGTTGTGTTGAACATGAGCGCACAACCGCAAACGGTTAACTTTTCGTTGAAGGGATTCGGCGTGCAAGGAAATTCTCTACACGTATTGCTCGCCGCACCCCAACGGGCGAATTCCGATTTGGCGTTGACTGGCGTGAAGCTGGAGCCGTTTGGCGTTCTGATCGCGGCGGTGGAATGAATTATTCGCGAACTTCGCGGTTAAGAGCTCTTAAGTGCTTTTGGAGTGAACTTTTCTTTCCGCAAAATTCCCACTCCCTCTTTAACGATCACCAACTCGTTGGCCTCTAGATTCTTCAATGTGTCCACCTGGCCGCTCGGCCACCGAATTTCGATCAAATCCACTTTCTCCGCTTTGCCGAGACCGAAGTGAATTCGCAGGTCGCTCTGCGAAAAATAGCCGCCGCCGCTGCGTACTTCATCCATCTGCCGATGTGGCTTGCTCTCTCCCGGAAAAGTAGCGGTGCAAAGCACTCGCGCACCGATCGCGCTACGATTCGATTTGGTTCCAATCAGCTTTACTTTAATCCAGTTGTTGCCAGAACTTGAATCGCAGCGCAGCAATTGCGGCAATCCGTTCACGACGTTAACAACCACATCGATGTCGCCATCGTTGTCAAAATCTCCGAATGCACAACCCCGCGCCGCAACCGCTGCGGTGATTCCGGGCCCTCCCAGATCAGTCACTTCTTCGAACCGGCCGTTCCGCATATTTCGATAAAGCAGCTTGTGCTGCGCATATCCGGCTTCGGTTTTCAATTGCTCGACCTCCGGATAAACGTGGCCATTGCAGATCAGAATGTCGGCCCAGCCGTCATTGTCGAAGTCAAAGAAACCGCAGCCCCAGCCTAGATATTGCGTGTGCGCGCCAAGACCGGCCGCAAACGTTGTGTCCTCGAAATTCGCCCCGCCAATACTGTGATACAGAGACGGAGTGTCTCCGGCAAAATTTGTCTTCACGATGTCGAGATTTCCGTCAAGATCGTAGTCGATTGCGGAAACACCCATTCCAGCTTGCGGTTTGCCATCGGCGCTCAGCGCGCATCCGGCTTCAATGGCGATGTCTTCGAACTTCCCGTTCTTCTTGTTTTGATAAAGCGCGCTTGGCGCCGAGTCGTTTGCCACGTAGATATCAGGCCAACCGTCGTTATCGAAATCGGCAGTCAGCACTCCCAGCCCATACGTGCCGTTTGCATTCAGAATTCCGCTCGCTTCGGAGACATCCGTGAATGTGCCGTCTCCGTTGTTGTGAAAAAGAATATTTTTGCCGCCCTTTAACCCCGGTGGCCCGCACGCGACCATGATGCCCTTGTACAAACACGGGCCAGATTCCGGCACGGGCGCCGTTGCGAGATCAAGATCGATGTAGTTCGCGACGAACAGATCCAGTTTCCCGTCGCGATCGTAGTCAACAAAAGCACAACCGGTGTTCCACCGTTTTCCCTTCCCGCCTACTCCCGCTCTGTCCGTCACGTCTGTGAACGTTCCATTGCCGTTGTTGTGATAAAGAACGTTCTTTCCGAAATACGTTACAAACAGATCATCAAAACCATCGTTATCGTAATCACCGATGCAAACGCCCTGTCCCCACCCGTGATGCACAAGCCCGGCCTTCACAGTCACGTCGGTGAAAGTCCCATCGCGGTTGTTCTTGAAGAGATGCGACGTTGGCTCCTGGCCCGCAGGAAAGCCTTCAAGCCGCCAGCCGTTCACCAGAAAGATATCGAGCCAACCGTCGTTGTCGTAGTCGTAAAAGGCGACGCCACAGCCAGTGGTCTCAAGCAGATATTTGTTTTTGTGTTCTCCGCCGTAAGTAGTCTTAGCGTTCAATTCGGCTTCACGGCCAACGTCGATGAATTTTGCGCCAATTGGATCAGGCGCTGAGGTTTGAACTTGCGCCGGCAATCCTGCAGCACCTTGCCCAAGCGCAAGAACCTCGTTCAACGGAAGTACCAGGGCGGTGCTACTCAAGGATTTCAGAAACCAGCGGCGTGAAGAAGACAAACGAGAAATTACCTTCCCGACTTTAGAGCTTGCTTAAGGTGTCCAGCTACTTTTATAGTGAACGGCTTCTCGGTGTTCAAGTTGGCCCACTCGCGGATGGATCACATCAATCCTGTTTGCACGAAGCTTCGAACCACTTTTGTGGCGTGCCCGATCCTGCGTGGCGTTCGTAGCGCGGTTGGAACGCTAATGTTCTGCGTTTCATTTTGTCTCTGCTCATTTTCGCAAGCACCCTATCTCAACCTCTCCCGCCCTGCACGCCCCTGGGAATTTTTCTCCGCGACCGGGACGCGTGCGGGACTATTCGGTAACGAGAGCGGAAATCTTGAGGCCTGGGTATATCCGCTGAAACTCTTTCGAAACTTCCATGTGCGGTTCCTTACTGAGGGCCGCAGTTTGCCGGCCGAGTCACTGGTCCGCACAGTGAGCGTTAATCCGGACTCGAGCTCAATCATCTACTCCGGCGACACATTTGCAGTCACTGAGACTCTGTTCGTGCCGGTGCACGAGGCGGGAGCGATTATCAAGTTCGAAGTCGAAACTGCGCATCCACTCGAGATCGAAGCCGCGTTCGAACGTGATTTCCAGTTGGAATGGCCTGCATCTCTGGGCGGGACCTATATCGGTTGGGATTCCCCCTTGCGCGCTTTCTACCTCGGCGAAGAACAGAAAAAGTTTTCTGCCTTCGTGGGATCACCGACTGGAGAAATGTCGGAACTCGAATACCAGACGAACTATTCCGCCTCGCAGGAAAGCGCTATCCGGCTCGGTGTGACCGCCAAAGGAAGAGACACGAAAATCATAGCGATCGCCGCTTCGGTCAATGGCCGCGCTGAAGCCGAGAACACATATAAACATCTATCGTCTGACTACGCCGCCCTCGAAAAAGAATCGGCCCAATACTATGCAAATTATCTTTCGCGCACTACAAGCGTAGATCTTCCAGATTCTCAGCTTCAGCAGGCATACGATTGGGCCCGCGTGAGCGTGATTCAGGGATTGGTCACAAATCCGTATCTCGGCACCGGACTCGTTGCCGGATATCGCACATCAGGCACAAGCCAGCGCCCGGGATTCGCGTGGTATTTTGGGCGTGATTCTTTTTGGACCGAACAGGCCCTTGACGCAGAGGGAGATTTCTCAACCACGCGCACCGCGCTCGAATTCATCTCGAAATATCAACGCGCGGATGGAAAGATTCCGCATGAAATCGCTCAAGGCGCAAGTTTCGTGAACTGGTTTAAGGACTATCCATATCCCTACGCTTCGGCCGACGCAACTCCGCTTTACCTGATCGCAGCCGACGACTACGTCACCGAAAGCGGCGACACGGCGTTCGCCCGCGAAAAATGGGACAGCTTGTGGAAGGCCTATCAATTTTTGCGCTCGACCTACGATGCGCAGGGTCTGCCAGAAAACTTCGGCTTCGGCCACGGGTGGGTCGAAGGTGGGCCGCTGCTTCCGGTGAAGACGGAGCTATATCAAAGCGGCCTCGGGGCCCAGGCGCTTGCAGCGCTTTCCGATCTGGCGCACTTTGCAGGCAAAGACGATGTCAGCAAACAACTAGGCGAAGATTTCGCTCGCCAGAAACAGCTTGTGAATCAGGCGTTCTGGTCGCAGCAATCCGGAACTTTCGCCTTCGCTCTCGATAAGAACAACCAGCAGGTGATCGAGCCGAGCGTGCTGGCAACCGTTCCCATGTGGTTTGGGCTGCTTGAAGAACAAAAAGCTGACTCAATGCTCACGAAGCTCTCCGGACCTGATCATCAGACCGACTGGGGAATGAGAATTATCTCCAATCAGGCATCGCGCTACGATGCCGGCGGCTACCACTATGGCTCCGTATGGCCGTTGTTCACAGGATGGGCCTCAGTCGGCGAATACCGCTACCATCGCGCGTTTCCGGCGTATTCAAATCTGCGCTCCAACGCCCTGCTCGCCCTGGACGGTTCCCTCGGCCACGTCACCGAAGTTCTCTCCGGAGACTACTACCAGCCGCTCTCGACGAGCTCTCCGCACCAGATCTGGTCAGCGGCCATGGTGATCAGCCCGATTCTGCGCGGTCTCTTTGGACTACAGACCAACGCCGCTGAGCACAAAGTCATTCTTGCTCCGCATATTCCCGCCGATTGGAGTTCGTTTGCCATTCACAATGTTCACGCCGGCGGAGCCACACTAAGCTTCGACTTACACCGGAATTTTGAGGAAATCAGTTTGAGTATTCAAAGCAGCGGGGCTTCGTCGCTTGAGTTTTCACCGGCACTCAGCCCGCGCGCACGGATTCTCGGCGCCGACCTGAATGGAAAGCGCACACCCTTCCAGACCACACAGAACGGCGTCGATCAGCATGTCACGGTTCTTATCTCGGTTCCTGCAGGCAAAAGCACACTGCGCATTCGTTTGCGAGATGATTTTGCCACGAGCTACTCAAACTCGTTACCGTCTCTAGCCGGCGCCAGCCAAGGACTGCGAATCACTTCGGAACCTTGGACCGTCAACACGCTCACCCTCGACGTCGCCGGAATTACGGGTCAACAATACGAGCTAGCAATGTGGAATCCCAGCCAGGTCGCGTCGGTCGATGGGGCAGAACTTAGAAATGGACGCCTGGTAGTCTCTTCATTCAGTCAAAGCCCGCGGAAGATCGTGATTCATTTCGTGCCGCGGTGAGCTGGCAAAGGAAAAAGCAGATTCCTCACCGCTAAAGCGGTTCGGAATGACAACCATAAGACAGGCGGGATGAGAATGCTTTTAATTTCTGCGGTTGCCCCGCCCTTACTCGCGTTTTTTTGCGAGTAGGTGCGAACAAAGCTCAGCATCTATTTCGGCGGGCTCGTCATCTCCATCGCCCAAATTGCCGCCGGGCGCATGTACATGGAAGCCCGATAATGTCCGGTTTTGTCCCACGCTTCAGGCGTGCGAAACCAGTATCCTTCCTTCTCCCAGTTCGTGTGATAGACGCCCCATGCCGTCTTGAATCCTTCGTCTTTCAATCCATCGCTCAGCATGAGCGCGGCGGCGCCGAACGTCGTGCCCGTCCACACTTCCTGCACCTGCTCATTGCTGGTAATTAACGTGCCATCGGCGGCAATTCCGTTCACTGCACCCATTTCTCCGTTTTCAAATTTCATCACGTTCAGGTCGAAGATTTTCTTCAGCGCCTTCACCTGCATGTCATGCGGAACAATGTCGCCTAGTCCGGTCATGTTGGCATACCACTGGCCGGCGAGTTGATCGGCCTGCACGTTGTCGCGATACTCACTGTCGGTGTCATAGCGAAAGTATTCGCCCGTCCACAGCTTGTCGATGTACGTTTTCTGCCCTTTGGCAAACCAGTCTTTGTACTTGGTTGCGGAAGCATTGTCATTAAGCACGTGCGCGATTTCCTCCGCAGCGCGCAACGATGCCAGCCACAATCCGCCTGAATACGCGCTATCCCCTTGCACGATCCACTCGTCGTACGTCTGATCGGGATAGTTATCGCCCTGCGGCAGGCCGTCACCGGTGCGATCGTACTGGCGAAGATGTTCCAGCGCCTGTTTCACCGCAGGCCATGTCGAGCGCAAAAATGCAACATCTTTCCTGCCGGTGAAAACATAATCGCGATAAACCATGAGCACGAACTTGCTGTTCAGGTCCTTCCAGTCATTCGTGTTCTGCCAGCTAAACGCGTTGGGCAATTTGAATGGATCTTCTTCGGGAACTCCCAGATCGTGCGGCACCGCGCCTTTCGCCTTGCGCACGCGGAACTGGAGAGACGGCGAATGCTGTGATTTCCATATCCACAAATATTTTTGTGTCAGGTCCTGGGGAACCGTGTCGGCAAATGTTTTCAGTTCCAGCTTGTCTAGGTCCGGCCAGAACTTGATCAGCGGCATCGATCCGTAAAAGCGGACATCTAGCGTTCCGTAGAACGGATAGTCATAGCACTCCATGAATGCGAAGCTGTCGGTGCTCTGCTCGGTCGACTTGACCGGTTTTGGAGGAGGAGTTGGACCGACCGGTTTCCCCCAGAACGATCCGCCGTCAGTCAGTATGTATAACTCATTGAATAGCTCGCTGCGATACCACTCGGGCTTACTTTCATCCTTCACATAGGGAGCTTGCCAGGCGTCGATTTCGTTGCTCCACTTGACGGAATTTTGCAGGCCGTCTTTCGCAATTTTCCAGGCATTGTTGCCACCGGTGCCGTAGAAATTCGTGTAGTGCCGATACCAGCTTCGTCCAGAGCCAAATTGCACCACAGGCATGTCCCAAGCGATCGTCATCGGAACCGTGCGTTTCTCACCAGGCCGCAGAATAAACCGTACTGCGATGGCCCCAGCTAGTGGCTCTCCGCTGCTGATCCACTCCTGGTTGTTATTTGCAAGGCGTCCATCTTTCGAGAACGCCTGCCAGACATCAGCACCATTGCCCGGCTCGAATGTAGTCTGATACGTGATGTCCACGCCAGCTGATTGAACCGACGCAATCGCCCACTGCCCATCCCAATCATCCTGCACGCCCTTGGGGTGCACACGGTCGAACACGATGCCCTTTACGTGCCCACCCACCGCGCTCTCATCCATGAATTTGTTGTGATTGCCAGTGTTCAGCGCGCCTTTCATATCGTGCTGAAAGTCACGGAACCACCCCAGCATGTTTGTCCACGAAAGCAGAATTGAAACCGTCACCTGCTTGTCAGTGGGATTTTCAACGTGCCACCGGTAGACGGCGACCGGATAACTGCTTTCTCTGTAGTTGTTGGGCAGGACTGGAGAAAATTGTTCCAGCATCACGTGCGCAGGAAATCTTTCGTACCGGTAGTCGTACCAGGATTTCGGATACAGCGCGTAGTAGTCTCCGGCGCCGACAGGATAGTCCCACTTCCAGGAATTTAGTTCGCCATCATCCGGATGTCCCGCAGTCAGCACTTGCGCGACAGGTTCTCCGTCTTCAGCTTTCTCATACACCGCGAACTGATTGGCCCAAACCGTTTGGTATTTATGAACACCGGCCTTAATGTGCCAGCGCGCGAAATCTCCGCGATAAGTGCGGGAAAAAGTTCCGGACCCGAAACCGCCGACAGGTGCGCCTTGCCAATAGCCGTCATCGATCATGCCCGATTGCGCCAGCGCTGGCTTGCGTCCGCCAGGATTTTCCAGCGGCTGTCCGATCCCGCGCTTCCAGGCGACCTTGGGAATTGTGTCTCCCGCGAAAACAAAGGGAGTGGATGCCGCAAAGCCAAGAATGACGACGGCAAGAGACAATAAGCGCACAAGCATTCGCATAACTCCTCGGGAGCGGAAGCTGTAATGTATTAGAAAAACGATATTCTACACGCGTTTTCTGGGATTACAAGTTGGATTCGGGCCTCGGCTCCTCCATGCGTTCACTTGGGGATACCCCAACCAGCATCGCGACCCGCCTTCGAGCTTCATCCGCGAAGAACCGCAACCGTGCACCGGGAGTGTCCAGGCGAACCATGCGCCCGGTAATGGTGCAGCGTTTGCCAATCACCAGTCCAAGGATGTGCCCTCGCGGAATGAAGCCATCATGTTGCAGGCCAGCATCTCCGCGCGTCACGAAGAATTCTCCGCGCCTGCGAATAATCCTGTGCGCACGAAACTGCTCTCCCCGCCTCAGCAGCACGATGTGTCCGATCCGCAACTTGCCGGTAATCACCGGCTGGATGTGCAGAATCTCTCCATCCTGAATAGTAGGTAACATGCTCCGGCCTTTTGCCTGAAAGCAAAACTCGAAGCCTCCTGCAATCAGGTCACCCGCGAATTGCTGAAATACGCATGACTCTGCACGGTCTCTATTCATTGTTCATTTGAGCCGAATGAAAGCCAAGTACTGCTGCCACCGCGCTTGAATCCGGAACAAATTCGAATTGATAGCAAGGCACAACGTCTACAACGTGTTTCAGAAATTCCAATGTCCTTTCGACCGCTTGGGAGCTATGAAAGGGTGGGAAAGAGCGAGCAAATATCTCCGCCAGAGCGCGACCGGCGGGGACCACGGAAAATTTGTTTTTTACCCCATGCTGAAGGATGTGAATTTTGTTCAACCTGGACTTCTTTGGCAGCGCAAACGCGGCCTCACCGTGCCAGGGCGTCCCGTACATCCACAACTCGCCATCATGGAGGCGCAGAATCAGACGGTCATCGCTCAATATTTCAGGATCACGAAGAGACTGCCATAAGCGAGCGGTTGTGCTCTTGCCTGCCCCGGAATGACCCAGGAACAAGTGGCCTCCTGTCTGTGAATCGACCAGACCACAGCCGTGCACTTCCACTCCGGCCCCCCGCCATGCGAGGTAATTAGTGATCAGCAACTCGCACACGGGATATTCAACCGGCGAGATCTCTGGGCAGTGCCGCAACGCATCGCGGCTTAAAGTCAGCTCTGCTTTCCTGAAGCTGGAGTCGACGCACAAGGTTTTATATGGAGCCGCTTCGAGCACTGGACTCGTGAACTCAAAAAGGATGCCATCATCGCAACGCAACATTCGCCAGGTTGCTCCCGAATCAAATGCGCTCTCGGCTGACTGTGGCCGCAACGAATCAACCCAAACTACATTCACCTCGATATTGGGATCACTGTCGCGCGCGGCGAATTGCGCCAGTTCGCTATCCCCCCGAACGTCGTTGGCGGAATTCCCATTCAGCGCAAATGAAACCTCTCCGATTCTGAACACTTGGCGAAAATTGAAGGGTCTATTCACCGATAGTCGAGAACGGTTCTGTATCGGATCGGGGAATGAATTGCGGGGCGTCTCAGTTGGGCGGGCCAGCATGTTTAGTGGATTGATCCACAGCCACCGCAACCAGCACCAGCCGCCGCGGTATTGAGGACGGGAAAGAGGTCTTGTGGCGCGGTCCACGCGTGAGGATCGACTTCCTGCGAGCGGATTCGCCGCGCGGACTCGAGCAGGGCCTCGTGCCTCTCTCCGCCCGGGCAGAATTCACACTTCCCATGTGCTGAGATTTCGAGACCTAGCACCATCGCTCGCAGATGAGCGACTTCGCAGAGGAATTCAACCGGGGATTCGGGGTGGCCGTTTTCGAGTTCCCCATTTGCTGGACACATACTGCAAACACTCCGGATTCGACAGTCCACGCACTTTGAAATCTGGACGCGCTTTTTCTGCCGCACCTTTAGCAGGAACTGCTCCCAGCCTTCGCGAACACTTCCCTGGCGAATGTCATAAGTCTCTTTATGGGAGAGAACGCAAATGCTCATTCGTCCCGATGGATCGATGGCAAAAGCTCTGACGCCGCCACCGCAGGTATACAAGTTGCTGCTCTGAGCGCGCGCGGCCGACTGTTCACGCATCAGGGCTTTCCTGTGCTCGGCGGCAACTGCCGGCAATCGCATTTCGAGGGCAACCCCATCTTCTGGTGAAAGTCTCACGTTTAACGGAGCCGAGGAACAGTCGATGCGCGGATTGATCATTGAGTCGAACCTGAACTCGACGCCCAGTTCCTGTTCCGCGAAAGTTTTCATCGCGAAAACTTCATGGCGATTGATGGCCGTGGCCACCGTCTTCAGTTTGAGCGGCAATCCCCGCTCAAGCAGAAGGCGTATGCCACGAATGCAGCGGTCGTAGCTTCCCGGCATTTGCGTCAACTTCTCGTAGGTCTCGCGGGTATGGCCGTAAAGCGTGATCTCGATAGCAAATGGCGGAAAATCCCGCAGAAAATCCGCGATCTTCTCGTTGATCAAAATCCCGTTAGTGAAGAGCGTAACCAGGAAGCCCTTCCGATTCGCATGAGCATAGATTTCAAGAAAGTCCTTACGGGCAAAAATCTCTCCGCCGGTGAGCAGGAGCCAGACCACTCCCATTTGTGCCAACTCATCGAGAATGCCGAAATATTCTTCCTTGCTCAGTTCCTGCCTGCGCGCCGCGAGGTCAGACATGGGCAGGTTGTTGTAGCAATGCTGACACTCGAGAGGGCAACGGCGGGTAATTTCAAGGGTGGCTTCGAGCGGAACGCGCTGATTCGCGAAATGATTATGCAGTGAGAGACTGAACTCGCCGTAGGAAGCTGAGTTCATAGCGGCGCAGATGCTCCTGCAGGCGCGATAAGGCCGGCGCTCTGCATTTCAGCAAGAAACGATTCAACATCACGCTGAATCTCCTGACGATCACCGTCGAATTGCTGCTGCACCCGGTCCATGATTTCTTCTTTGGTGCAAGGACTCGCAACCGCGTCCCAGACCGTCGTACCGACTGCATTCAAGCTGTAAATAGACGCCAGGTCGCCCACCCCTTTTCTGATCGGGACAATCAGCGTTTCCCCCGCAATGACCCGGGAGACTACCGATTCTGAACGAACATACAGCTCCATGAATGCTCCGACGCGGACAGCATCACCTCTGCCCGGCACACTGTGCTGAGGTTAACAGCGCGGAATCTGCCGCGGAATTAGCTAAATAGATTCGGTTTGCGCTGATAGGTCAGCCGCCTCAAATTAACGGCTGGGTCGAAAAATGGGGGTTGATCCGTAATCCGTGGCTCGGGGGTTTGTAGTTCGTGGAATTTTTATTGAAGCCTCGAATTGTTGTATGACCAGCTAAAACCCAGGCGCTTTTTCCAGTTTCGGATTACATGTCCCGTTTGTCGGCTGAGTTGGAAGCTGCGGCGGCGTGAGCAATGGTGGAACTCCGGAGAAATCGAAAAACTCCATCATGTTATCGGCGTTCGCATCGCGCAAAGTAAGGGGCTGCAGGTTGAACCTGTCTTCAATCAATCGCAGGATCGACATGTAGTCGCGAGTTGTATGGGAAACAAAACTTGGCCTGGCCCATGGCGAAAAAACTATCAGCGGAAGACGAAAGCCAGTCTGATTGAATGCTCCCTGTTTATCAGTAGCACTCAAATTGGGCGGAATCGAATCCGGTGGCACCGCTCGCGCGGGTACCACATGATCGTAAAGACCACCGCCTTCATCATAAGTAAGGATCAGAGCTGAATCAGCCCAGGAGGGGCTGTTGATGAGTGCGTTTATCACTTTGGAGGCAAATGCTGCACCCGTTTGAACATTCGCATCCGGGTGCTCGTCGGTGGCATTGACCCGCTCGATGAAGATCACCGAGGGCAACGTGCTCTCGTTCATCACGTCGTTGTACCAGTTAGCGATGGGAACCACGTTCGCGGCCTCAGCCTTATATCCCGAAAATTGTTGAATGAAGGCAGTCGTCACGCTCTGCTGATAGTAGTAGCGCCAACTAATACCAGCTTGCTGCAGCCGGTCGAATATCGTCGGTTGGGTGAACCCGCCCGGCGGAGGCGTCGGAGGAAACGCATTTCCAAATGAAGTTCCGGTGAATAGATACAGGCGGTTCGGGATCGTGTTGGCCAGATCCGGCGAAAAGAATCTATCGCTGGTTGCGAAGCGTGCTGCCGCTTCGTAGTAGTAGGGCAGATCAGTCTGGTCGTAATAACCCATGGCGCGGGTTCCAGTAGGATCAATTTGCGAAGGTACAGACGTCGAGGTCCGCATGAACCCGTCCATCAATCCCCCATCCACATCCACATGGGCTTCATTCCATGCAGGACTGAGATTCTCCGTGCACACGGTTTGATAGTGGAACGGGTGTACCGGCTTGCCTTGAGTGTTGGGCAGCGTGACGTTGAGATTCAGGCCATCAATATCGTTCGCCAATCCTTTCGAGGCCTTGTACTGACCCAGCAGCCCGAAATAACTGTCAAAAGACCGGTTCTCCTGAAGGAAGAAGATTATGTGTTTCAAGTTGGATAAACCGGCGCTTGGGTCGGTTACCGTGATATTGAACTTCTGTTTGAATATCGCTTTCGTGCTGTCCTGCGCCTGCACGGCGATGGCATGAGTTCCGGTCGTCAGGTTGCTGACGTACGAATCGAAAATTGCGGAGTTGGAGATTCCGCCGTGCGCTTTGCCATCGATGAATAATGTCATGGACGTGACTGGGTTCGTATCTGTCGCGGCTGCCACGACGTGAAATGGCTGGCTAACGATCGATCCACTCACCAAAGAACAAATGGTCACTGTTTTGTTCGCAGTGTTCAGGGCACATGGCGGCTGCATTGCGACCGGCACGTTGGTCTTGAATGTTGCGCCGGTGGTGTCCCACCCTTGCACGGTTACCAGGTGATTGCCGGTTGTAAGCGGGATAAAAGTATTCACCGTCGCAGCGCTGACGTGATAAACGAGTTTATTGTCCACGTAAATCTGCATCACTGTGACCGCGTTCGAGTCGGTGCTGCCTGCCACTACGTGGACCTGGCTCTGTACAAGGGCATTCGGCGTCGGCGTACAAACCGTGACCGAAGGATTGGTCTTGCTCAAGGGACAAGGCAGACCATAGGCGATGCTTGAGGAGAGAGAAATGAGCACACCTAACGCGGCAAATCGGGCAACATGGATCATTCAGGCGACTCCCTCGAAAAATCTGATTAAGTGAAGAGTAGTTTTCTCGATCCAGAGTTGCCTCTTGTAAGGTGGACTACAGTATCGTCACCAACGCACACCGAACGTAAGTGGCAGATAACTCAGGTTCGGGCCGCGACTTGTAAACATTTCGTTATACCGGGCCTCGGCAAATACCTTCATCCCGCTCGAGCCGAGCCGCACCTCGAATCCGCCTCCTCCGTTGAATCCACCCTTATAAGTGCTAAACGACGCAACCACCTGGTTGACGCCAACGATAGCCGGATAGCAGTACCCGAAAAATGGATCGCAAAAAATCGTTTGCACGTTCGCTGGTTGAGTCAAAGCCAGTGCGCGATGGTAAACTCCAGCTCCCACGATGACGTAAGGGTCGAACTTTGACGCCGGCGCAACCCGGATCTCAGGTGCAAATGTCAGAGACCAGACATCGCTATACCCTCCGGGCTGGCCAAACCGCGCCAACGCGGCGTTCGTAAGGCCCCAGTAGTTGTATGAAAAGTCCACATCTGCCAGGAGATTGCGATCCACGTTGATGCCGCCACGAAAGTCCATGTTCCATCCAGTATTAAAGTTCCCGCTGGCGTCGGCAGTAGGAAACGAAACTCCCGCTCCCGCACTGAAATTGAATCGGTGATATTCCTGGCCCATCGCTAAAGCCGCAAACAGAAACACCACCACGCACCCGCCCAGAGTTCGGCTAAATACACCTCTTGCCATGTCTCACACCTTCACTTCAAATCAAATTTCGCTGATCAGGAAAGCGTTGGTTTTTCGATGCATAGTGAAATTCTGAAGTAGTCCATCGCCGCCAGTTTGTTGCGGAGCTCACCGTTTCCCCTATACTGCCGCTGTGCCAAGCTGCCGGATTCTCGGGCTTGTGGTCCTTCTCAGCGCACAATTGGCCAGCGCAGGAAAGACCTCGGTTCCCTCGCTGCGCTGGACAGAAGGGTCGCCGGATTGCTCTGTTCGCCAAGCAGAGGATGGGCGTACTTACTACGGACTCGCCAACTCAGATTTCGAGGTGACTCTCGCCGTAGATTCCCATGAACTTGAAAAAGTCTCCCGCCGTGCTACCCCGATGCTCGCCATACTCGTAACCGTCCGCTATCTCGGAAGCGCGCAGCTTCCGATTCACCGGGACCGTTTCGCTCTGCAATTCGTAAAACACTCGCAGGTGTTAAAGATGTCCCTTGATCCCGATGAGCTCGTCCGTCAGCTCCAGGAAAATGCTGAAGGTCTGACGCACCAGGTGGAGCGGCATGAAATTCCAAAACATCCGGAACTCAGGGATCAAAAAGAGGCCGAACTTCAGGAACGACTGAAGGACTATACCGAGATGACGGATTTCATCAGCACCCGCGCGCTGCACCCGACCACATTGAATTCCGCAAATTCCTCCGTCAGCGGCTGGGTGTTCTTCAGCGTAAAAGACCGCTGGATCGGCCCGTGGCGCAAGCCCGAGCAGTTCGTGCTGAGATTCCCCCTTGGAGGGATCTCCGTCGAATTTCCGTTCTCGCTGCCTCCGCAATCGGAAAAGCTCGAGTTACGGCGTCGAAACCAGCCATAAGGGAGTCTCGAAGCGCGCCTGCCTGCTTGCTCCAGAGTAACTGTTCGCAGGCGGACCCCTATTACCGCAGTAACTCCATTACCGCCGGTTCCGTACTGACTCCTGAATTAGAGCAACTAAGATTTAGTTACGTGTGACAACTCTCCACCAGTCGCTAGGCCGCTATTTGATTGAGGCCGAGATCGGGCGTGGTGCTATGGGAGTCGTCTACCGCGCGTACGATCCGCAAATTGGGCGTACTGTCGCGATCAAGACGATTTCCCTCAACTCGCCAGATTTCCCCGACGAGGAAGAGTACCGTCAGCGATTCTTTCGTGAAGCCCGAGCCGCCGGACGGCTTCTACACTCAGGGATTGTGACAATTTTCGACGCTGGAGAAGATGGCGTCAGCGGAGAACCTTACCTGGTAATGGAATATATCGCCGGGGAACCGCTCAGCAAAGTCCTATCTCGCAGTCGCAAGTTATCGCTCTCCGCCGCTTTGCAATTCGCACAGGAAATCGCTGAAGCCCTCGATTATGCACATACCCAAGGGGTGGTTCATCGCGATATCAAGCCGCAGAACATTCTGATCACCGAGGACGGTCACGCAAAAATCACCGACTTCGGCGTGGCATGGCTGAATCAGGAAATGAGCCAGGCCGGCGAAATCGTTGGCAGCCCGGCCTTCATGGCGCCCGAGCAGATGGCCGGCAAGCAAGCCGACGCACGTTCTGACCTGTTTTCATTGGGCGTCGTGCTCTACACAATGCTTACCGGGTTCCGGCCATTTCAGGGCAACAGCGCGAAGACCGTGGTCTTCAAGGTGATGAACATCGAGCCGATACCCGTGGCCAGTTTCCAAAGCGATATTCCCCCTGAACTGAATGCCATTGTTTCCCGGGCGATCGCGAAGAATCCCGATGAACGTTATCCCAGCGGGGCAGCCCTGGTGCGCGCGCTTCAGGCATTTCGCCTGGGGGAGTCGACTTCGCATGAAGAGCTTGAATTCTTTACGCGGGCAGTAGAGGGAGACACGAAGAACCGGGAATCTGTGGTCAGCAAGGCCGCGCCTGCTCGACTTTTATTAGCCGCAATCACGACCTTAGTTGTTGCCGCGTCGATATTCGCCTGGCGAATGTCAAAAAAATATGACGTTCCGCTACCGCCCGAGGTAGTCGCAGAAGTCCAGATGAACCGGATTCAAAAACTCGCTTCGACCGCTCCGCATCCGGCAAATACTTCCAGGGCCGCGCATGTCCTGCCCAAGCTCCCCGCCCGAAGACCTCGACGGGCTTCGACTTCGCCCACTTCTCGGAATGACGCGCCAGTTGGAGCTGCAAGCCTACGAATCGAAATTCAGCATCACCTCAATGGGGCGAAGGCATCCATCTGGTTCGACGACAATCTGGTTTCAACTCAAAACCTGAGCGAGGCAGAACAGCGCCACTCGCTTTTGCGCACGGTGGAAGTGGATCAGGTCACAAATTTTAAGCTTTCGCCAGGAAAGCATTCGATCCAGGTGCGCGTGGTATCGCCAGCAAACAAGTACGACCAGATCGAAACGCTGGATGCAGACCTGGGCGCAGGCTCCGATCATGTTTTGCTTGTCTATTGCGACAAGCGCAAGTTGAATGTCACCTTGCAATAAAAAAGGCAGCCTTGGCAGGCTGCCTTTCAACTTGCATGCACGACTTAGAAGCGGATCTGCGGCCCGAAGGTCACCCGCAGATTGTTGAAGGTGCCGTTGTTGAGGTAGACCTCATCGCCGGCTTCAAGGCGAAGCCCAAACGGTCCCCAAAAGCCCTCGAAACCCACGCCTGGATACATTGCGAAGTGAGTGCCGCCGCCACCGATACCAGAAATTGTATTCCCGATTGTTCCAGGGGTTACGGCCGCGGTGGTTCTGTTGAAGTTGATGAAGCCGAGTTTGCCGGTCACAAAGAACTTGAAAGGCCCCGGTGTTTCAAATTTAGGACCAAACAGTGCGGTCAGAGGACGCACACGGGTTGTAGAAAACGACGTACTCGCGCACGTACCGCTATTACACACGGAAGTAAAATTCCGCTCGAAATCGTAGTTCATTTCTCCTTCCAGTTGCACGTGACTACTCACATGGAATCCAGCACGCGCGCCGAAGCCGACAAAGTTCGTTGTCGCTGAACCCGGCGAGAAGCGGAAGTAGTCGGCAAATATGCCGACACTCGCGTGATTGTAATCACCTCCACCCTCTTGGGCGGCCAGCCACGAAGGCGCTGCTGTTAGCAGCCCGACAAGTAATAACCACATCATGCGTTTCATTGGAATCCTCGTCTCCTTAGATTTTTAGTCAGAGTTAGTTCTGCTCGCGCCTTCCCCCAGCTTCGAATCTCAGGGCAGCAGCTCGAAATTTTTGATGCTGAGTGTATGGTGGTGGTTGGGTTTGCGGCTTAGCAGCGAGACCTTAAATGAATGCCAGTATGCGATTCCTAAGGTGGGAGATTGAGCACACAAAACCGGGTAGTGCCTCAGTTTGAAAACTGAGGCACTACCCAAAACCGCCCTCCGTGAGCTCAAAGTTGCGAAAGGCGGTCCTGTGATTTCGTTCGGTGCTATTGCGTAACACTGCTATTTCGTGACACTAAGACCGGCGCTGTCGGCGGTCTGCGAAGTCCCTCTTGGCACGATCGCGACTACGGAATACTCTCGTTCCTTGTCATCGCCGTCTTCAACGCGAAGCAACATCTTGTCCTTTTCCAAACGGAATTGCGCTGTGTCTCCCACCGGCAATAGCGCCGGATGTTTTTCATCCTTAGGACGGATGGTATACACCAGGCTGTCAGTTTCGAGCATGTACTGCTGGCAAAGGAGCTCTCGTGTCTTCTTGTGAGATGAGTCGGTGCCAATCATCTCTCCCGCCAGGCTGTTGCCATCTTTTTCGTCAACTCCACATTTCACCGATTCCATCTTCAACAGCTTGCCACTCTGAAAATGTTTTGGCTCTCGGGCTTGGGCCACGCCGGCCATCAGCAACGCAGCCAAGAGATAGTTCAAACGCATAAGTGAGGTCTCCAGTCAGAAATTGCCCCGTCGCAGCCAATATTTTCATGGCTGTGCGGGTCGTCAAGTAGATGGCTCAAGTACGCTGGCCATAGGTAACTCACTGCCCTATATTTTTTACGGTTCCAGGTTCATCTTTTTGACAAGCACCGTGCCAAACCCGCACATCTCTGATATCTTTCACCAGACACGCGCAGCGCGTCTCTGATCACGAGCATCGCATGGGAGCAAGCTCTACCACCGTCCTGCCACAGCAATCTGACACTAGCTTCTTCGGCCACCCTCGCGGACTCGCGACTCTGTTCTTCACCGAAATGTGGGAGCGCTACAGCTTCTACGGCACCCGCGCATTATTGATCCTCTACATGACCCACTCCGTTGCGAGCGGCGCGCTCGGTTTCTCTGTCACCAAAGCTGGAGCGATTTACGGCTTCTACACTGCGACCGTCTATCTGTTGAGCTTGCCCGGCGGTTGGTTTGCAGACCGGATCGTTGGCCAGCGCAAAGCAGTTCTGATCGGCGGAATCCTGATCGCAGCTGGTGACTTCTGCCTTGCTGCTCCAAGCATCACGGGCTACTACGCTGGACTCGGGCTTCTTATATTTGGCACAGGCTTGCTGAAGCCAAATGTGAGCACTATGGTCGGTCAACTCTATGCGCAGGGGGATCGCCGTCGCGACGCCGGATTTTCGATTTTCTATATGGGCATTAACATTGGCGCCTTTTCTCCGCTGCTCGTGAGCTGGATCGGAGAGGACATCAACTGGAGACTCGCATTCGCCACGTCGGGAATTGGAATGCTGGCGGGACTGGCGCAATACCTGATTACTGGAAAGTATTTGGGTGAAGCCGGTCTGCACCCGGTGAGATTAGAGGATCCGGCAAAAGATCGCGCGCAAAAACGTAATGCTCTTCTAATGGGATGCCTCGCGATCATTGCTCTAGGTGTGATTCTTTTCCTGAATTCAAACGGCACAGTTCAGTTGACCGCTGAGTCGATCTCGAATGGCCTAGGCTGGGTACTGGCGTTCATTTCTGTCGCTGTATTCGCCTGGATGATTTTCGGCAAGGGCTGGTCGCCGGTGGAACGCAAACGCGCCGGCGCAATCCTGGTTCTTTTCATCGCCTCGGCTCTCTTTTGGGGAGCCTATGAGCAGGCGGGTTCTTCGCTTAACCTGTTCGCTGATCGCAATACCGACCGCCATCTCTTCGGCAGGGAGTTCCCTGCCGGTTGGTTTCAGTGGGTGCAACCTTTGTTTGTGCTCATTCTCGCGCCTTTTTTTGCATGGCTATGGGTCAGGCTCGGACGGCGCGAACCGTCCAGCCCGGCAAAGTTTGCGGTTGGGCTTCTGTTTGTCGGGCTAAGTTTTGCTGTGCTTGTCCCACCCGCCTCGCGCACCGGGGTCTCGCCTAACTGGCTGAACACCTGCTATTTTCTTAGCGTTGTGGGAGAGATGTGTTTGAGTCCCGTGGGCCTGAGCGCAATGACCAAACTTGCTCCCGCGCGCGCCGCAGGATTCGCCATGGGAATATGGTTCCTCTCAACCAGCATCGGCGAGTGGCTGGCTGGCAAAGCCGGGTCGCTTTTCCAGTCGATGCCCTTGCCCAAACTTTTCGGCATTAGTGCAATCGTGCCGATTGTGGCTGCGGGCATCCTGGCCCTGTTGGTAAAACCTACGAAGCGTCTAATGTCCGGCGTGACCTAGCAAATGGCAATTCATTGGGCTTTTGTTCTCCGTATTGCCCGCGCTTAGAATGCGTGATTCAGTGTTAGTTGACTGAGTCCACGGTACGCTTTAGGCTGCGAACCAGGGTAACTTTTCCATCCGCTACTCTGCCGCAAGCGGTACAACGAAAAGAACTTTGCGCCGCATCAGACCTAATGCGGCCGGAAAAGGCGACTTGACGGACGCGAGACGACCACAGGGCAATAAGCTCTCTGAAGCTGAGGCGATTGAGAAGGCCAAGCAGGGCGATCCAGAGGCGTTCGAATTCCTCTACAACCTGCACAAGCGGCGGGTGTACTCGCTGTGCCTTCGGATGACCGGAAATACCGCCTCGGCGGAAGATCTTACTCAAGAAGCTTTCCTGCAGTTGTTTCGCAAGATCGGCACGTTTCGAGGGGAGTCCGCCTTTTCCACCTGGCTGCACCGCATGGCGGTAAATGTGGTGTTAATGCAACTCCGCAAGAAGGGGCTGCCGCTGGTGCCGATTGATGAAACCACTGAGGGCGACGAAGAGGGCGTAGTCAGAAAAGAACCGGGCGCTCCGGATGAGCGCCTGACCGGGTCGATTGATAGACTTCAGTTACAAAGAGCGGTTGACGAACTACCTCCAGGTTATCGTACGATCTTTGTACTGCACGACGTAGAGGGCTACGAGCACAACGAGATTGCCGATTTAGTGGGCTGTTCAATCGGAAATAGCAAGTCGCAGTTGCACAAGGCACGAATAAAGTTGCGGGATCTCCTTCGGGCAAACCGGCCGGAACGGGCTGGGAAGAGATAGTGCGGGGGATTTGGGGGCGTGGGAGTTGTATGAATTGCCTGCAGTTTGAAAATGCGTTGCCGGAGTATCTCGAGGGTTCTCGAACTGCCGAGCAGCAGGCGCACCTTAACGCTTGCACCTCCTGCTCAACTCTCCTTGCGGACCTGGATCTTATCAGCACTCAGGCCGCTTCTCTTCGCGAACTGGAAGATCCGAGCCCGCGAGTTTGGAATGCCCTTGAAATTCAGTTGCGCCGCGAAGGTCTGATTCGAAGGCCTGAGACGCAGGCAACGGGCGGTTTTTTTTCGCGCTGGCGTACCGCATGGCTTGTACCAGTTGCTGCAGCACTCGCCATCGTAGCTGGGGTGAAGTTGTATCAACCTGCCAGAGTCGGCGACATCCAGCCGACCGCAAAAGTTTCTCCAGCGCCTGCAAAAGCCCGCCCGGCCGTGGCTACGCCTGCAATCGCTCCTGAAGACAAAGACATAATGTCGACGGTGGCTTCACGTCCGCCCGCACAAGTTGCCGCCTATCGCAACGATTTGGACCAGGCAAACGCATTCATCCGCGATGCCCAGGAAGCTGTCCGGAACAATCCCAACGATATTTACTCGCAGCAGTTACTGATCAACGCTTACGAACAGAAGCAAATGCTCTATCGCCTTGCCCTCGACGAGACTGAGAATAACGATGAGCAGTAATTGGGAGACCACCATGTCCTCGGGTAAATGTGCCGCCGGAATCGCAGCTGTCCTCATGCTCTCTGGCCTGGCCCTTGCCGCAGATACGATCCACAAAGATCTTCATTTCAAGGTTGGCAAGCACCCGACGGTTTCAATCAATAATCCCTATGGACCTGTGGTGGTCAAAGCCGGTGCTGCGCATGAGGTTGCAGTGATTGCTTTGCTTCATTCAGACAAAGTCGAACTGGACCAGAGCAAGAGCCACAATCGCGTCGATATCACCTCCCATCTTCTGGCGGGAGCGGACGAGAAGAGCGGATTCGTTGAGTACGAGGTCTTAGTGCCGGCCGACACAGACCTGACCCTGCAATCCGAGACCGGACGAATTCACGCCGAGAAGTTGCAGGGCGACCTCACCGTGGCCGGCAACAATGGTCCGATTGAAGTGACCGATTGCACCGACGGACACGTGCATGTCAGGACCCTGAATGGAACGGTCACGCTGAGCAACGTCCATGGCCATATCGAGATCATGTCCGTCGGAGGAGACGTTGTGATGCGTGGCGTTACCGGCACTCTGGTTGCTGTGAACTCGAACAGCGGCAGGATCGAGTACGAAGGCGATTTTGGCGAGGAGGGTGATTACGCCTTCACCAGCCATACCGGCAACATTGACGCGGTAGCTCCCGCATATGCGTCAATCGATGTTCTGGCACGCTCTACAAATGGGAGCGTCCAGAGCGATTTTTCGCTCGAGCCGAAACATGCGCCCTTTATCATCAGAGGTGCCAATGCCATCTCCGGTACCCTCGGTAAGGCGGCTTCGTCGGTCAACCTGTTTTCCTTCAGTGGTAAAATCCGTCTCAAGAAGCGTCAGAATTAGGTTGAATTTGGCTGTTAACTTCTGAACAATGACGGATGACTCCGCTTCGTCTCGGTGTTCCTCTTCGCAAACCCAGAAAACAAAATCCAACCTCATTGTCCTGGTCGGATTTATGGGTGCCGGCAAGACAACCGTGGGACAGGCGCTGGCGCGCCGGCTGCATGCGCAATTCCTCGACCTTGATGATCTGATCCAAGCTCACGATGGCCGCACCATACCGGAAATTTTCAAACAGAGCGGTGAAACTGCATTTCGGGCCATCGAGCAGCAGGTTTTACGAAAAATCGCCCTTTCCCCTCCCCTTATGACGACAGTACTTTCGTTAGGGGGCGGAGCATTCATCGACAATACAAATCGGGAGCTTCTGCGCGAAAATAAAGTTCACACGGTGTTCCTGGACGCGCCCGCCGAGGAATTGTTTCGCCGGTGTGCGCAGCCGGACGTGATTCGCCCACTGCTCGGCGAGCGTGAACACTTCGATCAATTGCTTGAAGCGCGCCGGCCAACATATCTGAAAGCGTCACTTTGCGTTCAGACTGCAGACAGAGACATCGTGTCAATAGCCGAAGAAATTATTCTTAGGCTTGGATTGATCTAAATTCAGGAGTTCCCCGTGAAGCCGTCACCGTTCACAACATTTTCCGCGACCGCCATCGTCTCGCTACTGGTAATCGCGTCCGCCTTATCGCCCGCGTCAGCCACTGAGAGGGAAAAAGGCGGCCCCGCCACTGTTGTCGATTCCGGAACCTTCGGCGTGTTTAACGGCGCCCACCGAATTGCCACTGAGACTTTCTCCATCAAGCAGGGCTCCGAGGGCAGCGTGGTCTCCTCCGAGTTCAAGTCGGAACAGGGTGAGCAGACGGCAGACCAATCGTCGGAACTCGACCTTACGCCCTCCGTAGAGCTGAAGCGCTACGAGTGGAAGGAATTGGTCCCGGACAAAATGAACGCGGTCGTAGAACCCAATGACACATTTTTGATCGAGCACGTCTTCACATCGCCCACCGAAAAACCGCATGATCAGAATTTCCTGCTGCCCGCGTCCACCGCGATTCTGGACGATTATTTTTTCATCCAGCGCGAAGTTCTTGCCTGGAAATTTCTTGCGACCGCGTGCAAGCAGCAACCCACGGGCCTTGGTTGCCCGCCGAACCAGAAGGTGCAATTGGGCACCCTGAACCCACATGCGCGCAGCTCCATGCTGGTGAGTATTACCTTCACGGGGAAAGACAAAGTGACCGTGCGCGGGTCAGAGCGTGAGCTGAGCCGCTTTATGCTCAAGTCCGAAACCGGCGACTGGGCTTTCTGGCTCGACGACCAATTCAAACTCGTGCGCCTGCTCGGCGACAATGGCATCGAAGTGGTGCGAGACTGATCTTCCGGAATTTGCGACCCGCTGAACCAAGCACTCCGCTTTGCGGTAGTCTTGGGAAGGACTCGGACTCCGGCCCTGCAGGAAAGGGCTCCTATGGCACTCATTGATGGCCGCACGACGCGTGTCCTGTTTACCGTGCTTCTGTTCGCCATCGGCCTGGGTTTCCTTTACGTAGCCCGCCGGACCTTGATCGCATTTCTCTTTGCTGTTTTCTTCGCGTATCTGGTCGATCCCGCCGTGTCCCGTATTCAACGCTGGTCTAAGAGCCGCGGGGCCGCGATCGCCATCATTTATGCGCTGATCATTGCTCTCCTGGCTACATTCTTTTTCTTTGTCGGTCCGAAAATCGGACATGAAACACAAAAGCTTACTGAATCGCTTCCGTCGCTCCTGGAAAAGGTCAGCACTGGACAGATCGCCATAGAAATCGGCGTGGCCCACCACCTGAGCGCCACCACGAGCCGGCAGCTAAGCGCATTCCTGGCCGCACATCGCGGGTATCTGGTGCAGCTGGCGCAAAAAGCCGGATTGCGAGTGGCAGAACTGGCGCAAAACTCATGGCTGCTGATTCTGGTCCCCATATTGGCGGCATTCTTCCTTCACGATGGGCACACCTTCAGCCAGGTCGCGCTCTCATTCGTACACTCGAAGCCACAACGTGAATTCATGCAGGGCGTCATTAGCGATATGAATCAGATGCTGGCGGATTTCATTCGCGCACAGTTGACCCTCGCTGCACTTTCCTGGGTGGTCTACTCTTCTTTTCTCGGCGCTACCGGCGTTCCTTATGCGCTAATGCTTGGCACCGCCGGCGGACTGCTCGAATTCATTCCCGTAGTCGGGCCGCTCGTGGCCGCCGCTCTCATTACCGGCGTCGCATTGTTAACAGGAGCGCATTGGTTGATCGTTCTGATTTTCCTGATTGCCTGGCGATTGATTCAGGACTATGTGATCACGCCGCGGATCATGGGCAAGAGCATGGAACTGCATCCGCTCGCTGCCATCTTTGGAGTTCTCGCCGGAGGGGAAATTGCTGGCGTTCTGGGTGTCTATCTTTCCATTCCGGTAATGGCGAGCTTGCGAATTGTGTGGCGCCGTTGGCGAATGTACGCCGAGCGACGACGATTCGGCCCACTGAACGAGTATTCGTTCATCACCGAGCCGGCTCCCCGGAAATAATTCGGATTTGCTTGTGGGGAGACGCGCATCCCTGCACGTCTGAATCTTGGCCCTTCTACGCTGGTCGCCTTTGCTCTGTTTCCTCGACCCTGCGCCTCTCCGAATCCCACTTCACCAAACGATTGAGATCGTAGCTATAGGGTCCAAAGGCGCGGAAGGTCTTTTCGTCGAAAAGCCGTTTAATCCCGCACCCAAGGCAAACCTGGTAGGAATGTTCCTGGTAGCGCACCGGCCAGCTCATCTTGCGGTGCCAGCAGCCGCGTAGCACCAGCACTGCGGCGCCTGCAACCCCTGTAGCTACAAGGCCAAGAGGGACTTTCCAGCGGGACTTCTTTTCCTTCTCCATCGCGCGAACCTGAGACCTTGATTCTAGCAGTCAACCCCATAAAAGGCCTTACGAAAGTCAGCACCGAGGGCTCATTTGTTCGTTCAGGGATATTGCGAACGCCGCCAAACCGCTGTAACTTACCTATAAGCATTCCCCAGCCCGTCCAGTCGAAACTGGGACCGATCCAGCGGACGCGACCAGGAACCGTGGCGACACGAGGTGCGGTCGATTCAGGCATGAGCTCAACTCCAAAGAATGCAGTTGCCGGATGGGGCAGTCCGCAAGTGCCGTCGGCGCTCTCTGCGCCGCAGCTTCCAGCTCAGGATGGTCAGGACGCGCTGCAGGTTTTACTGGCATTCGCTTGCATACATGAGCAAGCGGTACAGCGCCGCCGAAGCGGGAATGCTGGCAGCCTGGAAGTATCTCCTGACGAATACTTTGGTCTCGATGACGTGTTGCGCCTGGTAGCCGCGCGTGCTGCGGCCATTACCGGCGCGGATGGCGTCGCCATCGCGCTTGCGAAGGATAATGCGATTGTTTGCCGCGCTTCTAACGGCAAGATTGCGCCCGATGCGGGCATGCGACTGGATCCGGAATCCGGATTTTCTGGCGCCTGTCTTCGCAATGGACAAACCGTCCGCTGCGACGATTCGGAAACTGATTCACGCGTGAACGCCCAGGCCTGTCGCGTTCTTGGCACGCGATCCATGGTCGCCGTTCCTTTGACCGCAAAGGGGCGGGTTATTGGGTTAATCGAAGCGTTTTCCTCCGAAACCTTCGGGTTTAATGAAAGTGACGTCAAGAGCCTCAATCTGCTTGGTGAGCTGATCCTCGCTGCAATTCACCCGGCAGAAGAAGACCGCCTCGCACAACTGGCTGAGCAAATTCTTCCTAGACCTCCCGAGTTGAAACCGGAAGAACCGAAGCTCGAAATAAAGGCCCCGGAAGATCTGTCAGTGAAGTCGACGGAACTTGAACCACCGACGTCCTCAGTTCTGGTGGATCTAAGGACTTCGCCACACACCGGTGTGTCGTCTTCGACCCCGGCTGTGCCATTCACCCAGTCCGTCATCGCGGCTGCTCTCGAAAAGGTAAAAGAATCGGAATTGCCGAGTTTGAGCAGCGCCGGCATATCAGCCATAAACCAGGCAACCCCGACTGCGCCAACTGCGATCCCTGTGCCGGAGCCGGTTCCATTTTCTGCTCCGGCCCTCACGTTTCCCGAACACAAGCAGCGCTCGTTTTCAGGTGCACTGTTGGTTGCCGCTCTATTGCTGGTTGCAATTGGACTTGGCTGGGCATGGGTGCACCATGCTGAGCAACTCACGAGTGCGAACACTACACAGGCGAGTCCGTTCAAGCCCGCGTCCGCACAGCCTACGGAAGCTGAGTTGCCGGTAAAGCCGCCGCCGAAACCAGGCGCTACCCCGCAGGTCACGGGAATTCGTCACTGGTCGTCACCCGATTCGAGCACTGTGGTGGTCGATGTCGAAGATCAGGTGCAATACGAGACTCACACCCTCGACAATCCTCCGCGAGTTTATTTCGACCTGCACGATACCAAGATGGCGCCGGGGCTATTGAATCAGAGCATCGATGTCAATGATGTCTTCATCAAGCGTCTGCGCATGGCCCAACCCACAGATGGGATCACGCGCGTGGTGCTCGAAACCAAGGGCCTGACCGAGGTATCTGTCAAACTCGATCCCAATCCGTATCGGCTCACGATCGATGTGCACAAACCACCGGTCAGCGCCACTCCCGCGCCGTTGACCAAGCCTTCGCCATCGATTGCAACCGCGCCCAAGCAGAGCTCACGGGCTGCCTCTTCCTCCGACTTCCGTGTGGTGCTCGATGCCGGCCATGGCGGTTGGGACCTCGGCACCGTGGGCCGCAAAGGACTGCTCGAAAAAGACCTGGTGCTTGACATCGTGCAGCGGCTCGGCAAATTGATCGAAGAGAAACTTGGCGCGCAAATTATCTACACCCGGCAGGATGATACGTATTTGCCTCTCGAGAAACGCGCAGAAATTGCGAACGTCACCAAAGCCGACCTGTTCGTTTCCGTGCACGCGAATTACAGCGATCTTGCAACCGCGCGCGGCGTCGAAACCTACTACACAACCACATACTCATCCGTAAAGGCCCGCACAGTAGAGGATGATGCATCTCTGAAAAATGTGAATTGGACTGGAGTCGACATCCGCGAAAAGGTCACCAACTCGCATCGTCTCGCTTCGGATGTTCAAGACGCGCTGTTCAGTGGATTGGCTTCGCGAACTCCCGCTATCCGCGACCGCGGGGTTAAAGAGGCGCAATATGTGGTGCTGACCGGAACCCAAATGCCGGCAATTCTGGCGGAAGTTTCTTTCGTTAGCAGCCCGGTTGACGAAAACAACCTACAAAACTCAGCTTACCGCCAGCAAATCGCAGACGCCATATACCGTGGCGTAGCGAAGTATCGCGCTGAAACGAAGCACACCAAGCTGGCGAGTGCCCGCAGAAATATTAACTCAGAGTAAGAAGGCCCCTTCCGCCTCCCGGGATGAAGGGACGAACCGCAATCTGGCTTTCGAATTTTTCCGCCCATCGTCCTGGCACCGTGGCCCCGCAGTCGGGGCAGCAACCATTCGAGGTGACTCGATAATCTTCGATCAAATATCCATAGCGGCGCACAAGCATCGCTCTGCAATTCGGGCAGCGGGTATCTTCGAGGTCCTTGACTCGGCCTGGTAAATTCCCGGCATAGATAAAGTTCAGCCCGGCATTTTTGCCGATGGTAGCCGCGCGTAAAAGGTCCTCTGGCCGCGTGTCCTCCGCGCTCGTCATTTTGTAGTCTTTATGGAACGCCGTCACATGCCAGGGAATATCACGAGACACGTTTGCCAGAAATTCCGCCAGCCGCCGTAGTTCTTCGTCGGCATCATTAAAACTTCGAATCAGCAGCGTGACAATTTCAATCCAGACTCCGTTTTCATGCAGCCATCGGATGGTATCGAGAATTGGCCCGATTCGCCCGCCCAGTTGCCGATAATGCCGGTCATCGAAGCTCTTCAGATCAACCTTGTAAAAATCGATCCAGGGCCGGATGTACTCGAGCACTTGCGGAGTTCCGTTGCCGTTAGAGACAAAGGCCGTTTTTAAACCTACCGCCTTCGCTTGTTTGAAAATTTCAACCGCCCACTCCGCGGTAATCAGCGGCTCGTTGTAGGTGCTGACCAGGACCTTCGCGCCAAGACGAAGAGCATCACGCACCAGCAACTCCGGCGTGGCTTCGAGCGGAGGTGAAACCGCGTTCGGATCGCGCAGCGCCTGCGAGGTTACCCAATTCTGGCAGTACGAACAGTGCAGGTCGCATCCCAACATGCCAAAGCTGTAAGCCAGCGCTCCTGGATAGGCGTGGAAGAATGGCTTCTTCTCGATCGGGTCGCATTGCACACCGCCAACATATCCCCAGGGCACGTAAAGCTTGCCGCCTTGGTTGTAGCGGACTTTACAGACTCCAGATTGTCCTTCGGGAATCGGACAGCAGTGTCCACAGGCGAAGCAACGTATGCGATTACGCTCGATCGGCCCATACAGCTCACCTTCGCGAACGTTTTCATTCAGAACTTCTCGGAGGGAAGACAACGGAAACCCCTGCCACTATTTTAGATGGCCTTAACGGGCAGTGCTATCGCGAGGCGCGCGATCCCGCCGTAAGATGGTGGCTGTGGCGCCATTCGTCTGCTTCCTGTTGTTCAGCATGGCGTTGGTGATTGCTTAAACGCGGGGCGCTATCGATAACAATCATTCGCCCGGTCTCATCGCCGCTGGCTTGCGCCAGCAAACCCCAGAAATAGGCTTTGCTGAAGTCCCGCTCCGTGCCTTTACCCGCCCAGAACAAGCTGGCGATTTTCGCCGTAGCTCGAAAGTCTCCGCCGTCGGCAGCCTTTAGGAACCAGCCCAAGGCTTCGTGATAGTCCTGAGTGACACCACTGCCACTGCCAAATCGCAGGGCAATCTCATATTCAGCGGCCGGGTCGCCACCGACTGCAGCCTTCTTGAGATCGGCCATGTTCATGCCCACGTAGTCTGCCGGAGTCGCCTGTTCCGCGGCTTGTGATCTTGGGGGCGAAACAAACCCGCTCATCACTTCGGAAATCCAGGGGGCCGCAAACCAGACCGCAAAAATTACCAGAACAATTCCGGTCGAAAACAACACTGCATTCCTGACCGTAGTTGACGCTTCTTCGAACATTGCGTCGTGTTCGGCGGAATCGGCCGGCTCGGGCGCGGCTGCCGGCTTCGGCTCTGGCAGTTCGATGACCGGCAATGGCTTCCCGGTCGAGTGCATTGCCTGGCTGATGGCCCGGGCCACAATCCGCGCCAGCCGCTCCACTGTGCGGGAGTCGTTGTCCCAAAATGCCGCCGGCTCCACCGAAAATACTTCGATGACCCCCAAAATTTCGCCTTTTAAGGTTTTAATGGGACTGGCGATCACTGAGCGTATCCCAAGCGCGCGATAGCTCTCACATTCCAGTTCCTCGCCGGTTTCTGTGTCGTCGCATTTTCGTGTCGATCCCAAACGAAGGCAGCCGCCGGAAAATCCGGTCGCCGCGTCCAGACGCACTCCGATTTCGGGCGAATCGTTTCCCGCCCGCGCGACGCAAATAAGATCGGCTCCGTCCTGATCCTTAAGCGCAATTGCCGCTCCGCTGGCCCACGTTAAGGCGAGAGCGCGGTCGGCAATCAATTGCAATGCTCCCTCGAGATTAGGCCCAAACAACTCCACGTCTTTCTGTATCTCTGCCCACTCCGCGATCAGCGATGTATAGCTGGCAGCGGAACTTGGTCTCGGTGCAATGGTTTGGGGAACGAATGCCGGACGTGGCTCCATCTGACTCTCCTCAACCTGGTTCTTTGTACTGGCTTCGTCATTGACTGCTAACCATCGCTGAAGCTGGAGCAGCGAGACTTCGGGTAGCTCTGGAAAGCGGACTCCCGCTCTGCCGGAGCTTTCAACCCATACAACGTGCCCGGTGGTGTGAATGCGGGTGTTGGTTTCTGAGAGATCGAGAACTAAAGGGAGAAGGCGGTTTACCTTCATCGGCATCGGCGATTGAATGCATGTTCCCGATTCGCTGATATTCAGGATTTCGCAAAGCTCGACTGGAGCCCCCTGCGAACTTCCATTCAAACTGGCGTAGGCGGGGGTGTGCACCGGATGTCGGGTCACACGCCGACGCTCCCGGCCATGGGCGCCATTTTTAGCGGCAGTCTCCACCAGCCAGTTCTCACCTTCCGAACAGACTTCACCAATCTTACCCCACTAGACACTCCACACAAGTGGCACAAACGGGGTATATGCCGCCGGTCAGTTCTTAGCAGTACGTACCGGTAGCGCTCAGGCGTGAGACCCGCGAGATAGCCGCAACCATCATGCTGGCAAGCAGTTGCATGGTGTTCACGTGCTGGTCGTGAAAGGCGTTTGGGGAGGCTGACAAAACTTCAAAGATACCCAGTGTCTTTTGGCGTTGGCGAAGAGGGGCGGCCAGAATCGACCTGACGCCCAGCCGGCGGCAACTGGCCAAATCCACTTGAGGATCATCCTCCGCATCGTTGCAAAGAACTATCTCTCCGCTACGCAGGCATTCGGCCGAGATTCCCGAATCTGTCTGCAGACGAATTCCCACATCGGGCGCTGTCCGGCCGGCGCGTGCCCTGCATATTACTTCTCCTTCGCCGCTGCGAAGAGCAATGGCGGCTCCCGTTGCTCCGGTCAGAGTCTGCGCTCGCTCGGTTATGACGCCTATTGCTGGCTCCACGTCGAATTTTGGGGCACCATAAGAGGAACCGTAGAAAGAATAGATACCCGTCTCTTCCAGGTGCGCACTCAGCGGCTCAGAATTTTCAAATCCATGGCTCAATTCCGAAGAAAAAATTTCTTCTCCGGGAATGGTGTAGAGCAGGTCGCGGACGATGCGGTTTAGCTCGTTGTCCTGTATTACTCGCGCTAAGGGTTGCGCGCGAAGGGAGCCCCCGAACAGCCGTGAAAGACTGAGCACGGCTTTACTGCCACAAGCGAGACATGCAGGTGTGTTGTTGGAACTGATTAATTCACATTGAACGCAAAAAATGGCAGTTTGCAGCGAGAGAAAATGTATCTGCGAACCCGGCAATCGTGCAGCCATCTGGCAAGCTTCCTCCCCGCGGGAAAGTATTCACGCTAAAGTTCATCGACATGGGAAGGAAAGTAGCTGAATAGGTTCAGTCTGTGGAAATCAGCCGGCCTGCAGCAACACCGGGCTCTGCCTGGAGAGCAGAGAATTGACATCCGATGCCACCGTGCGATGCAGCGCATCGGCAAGAACTGTGACCAAGCTGGTGGTTAGAAGATTAATATCCAATTGCAAGTCGCGGTTTGTATAAGAGCGAAACAGCAGCAACGTACCGCAATAGCGCCTATCGCTGGTCACCAATTCTAGATTCAGACTCCACATGTTCCCGAAACCAGGAGCGGCAAAACTGCCCGGCTTCCTCCATCGCACATGAGGGCACACGGTAGGCTGAACCGAAAGGTTATTTTCAGCCGGCGATATCTCTGCGCGTAGTTCAAACGCGTCGAAATCGTTCGACTCAAATGCAGCGCTCAGTATCCGGCAGAGACTTTGAAAGTCGGCAGCACTTTTAAGCTCTTCCAATGCACGCCGTATTGCGAGGTTATTTGCGAAGACCTGTCGATGCTCCAAGGTTCGTTGCGCTACCCTTCGCAACTCCCCAAATTCCAGGTAACCCAGGTGCTGAACTCCAATCCAAATTCCAACACCCAGCACAGCCAGAACTAACCCCAGTGTGCTTCCAGTCGGCCAGAGCAAGAACAGGCTTAGCAGCGCAAACAGCGCCGAAACGCCGTAAAGCAAAATCACCACCTGCCGGTGCGACATGCCACGCTGCAGAAGTTTGTGATGGATGTGCTCACGGTCCGCGCCAAAAAGAGGTTTGCCACTGATCCATCGCCGCAGCACAGAAAGCGAGGTTTCAAGGATCGGTAGTCCAAAGGAAACTACCGGGATCGCTACCGCAATGAGTGTGGGCGATTTTTGAGCGTCATAGAGCGCGATAGAGCTCAGCATGAAGCCGATAAAGAGGCTTCCGCAGTCTCCGAGAAAAATGGTCGCCGGGTTGAAGTTGAAGCGTAGAAACCCGAGAATTGCGCCCGCGAGCGCCAAAGTGATGAGGGTGATGAGAGGCAACCTTCCCACCAGCGAGACCACGAACACCACCAGAGTTGAAAACAGGGCCGATCCTGCTGCCAGCCCATCCAGGCCATCGATCAAGTTGAATGCGTTCGTGATCGCGATCACCCAGAGAATGGTGAGCGGCAAACTCGTGTACCACGAGAACTGATGATGGCCGAGCAGCAGAGGCAAATCAAAAATCCGCAGTCCTCCCGCGAACAACATAGTCCCGGCGAGTGCCTGAACTGAGAATTTCAGGTATGGGCTGGCGGAGTAAAGATCATCGTAAATTCCTAACAGGAAAACGATGATTGCAGGCGGAAAAATGGTAAGCAGGGGCGTTAGTGAAAAATTCCCCTGTGCGCTTCCCAGAAATTGCCCGGCCACAAGACCAAAGGCCGTGGCCGCGCAGAAAGAGAATACAATCGCGATCCCTCCCAGCCTCGGAACCAACCGATCATGCAGATGATGACCGTGCGAACTGACAGCTACCCATCCGTTGCGAATGGCAGCATCTCGAACACATTTTGTCAGGACAAACGAGGACAGAAGCGAGATGGCAAAGCCCAGGACCAGAACTAGCAAACGCAGTTCCCCCTCAGAACTGTTGCGGTCCGGCAGATCCTGATTCGAACACCCAGACCGAGCGATCTTCTGATCACTATAGGCTGAGCGCTCTCGCGAAACTATTCTCTCTGTGGGTACCGCTGTTTCCGAGTTGTGTACGCGCAAGCAAATGAAGGCCGCGTCAGTAACTCGCTGTGCTAGACTCCAGCCAAAATGCGAATTCTTTCGAATTTTTCCGAATCACGTTTCCAAGTTCTGGCTTTCGCATTGCTCTTGTTGTCCGGACCGATCACAGCCCAGACTGTATTCCCGTCCGCCCAGCCCAGTTCCCGATCTGATGTTGACGACGCAAATCTCTCCAAACTCGCGGCTGTTCCCGCTGGCGATGCTTCCGCGGTGCGACTGGGCCCTGGGGACCTGATCGAGGTTAGCGTCTACAACGTCCCGGAACTCAGCACCAAGATTCGCGTGAGCACCAGGGGAGACATCAACCTGCCGCTCATCAATTACGTGCACGTCGATGGCTTGACAATCGACGAGGCTGAGTCCGTGATTGAACGTCGTCTTGACAGTGGCGGGTTCGTGAAAAATCCGCATGTGCAGATCTTTATTCAGGAGTACACCTCGCAAGGGGCCAGCGTTCTTGGGGAAGTCGCTAAACCGGGAATTTATCCCATCCTGGGCGGTCAAAAACTATTCAGCCTGTTGTCCTCGGCCGGCGGATTTACGGATCGCGCGGGAAGCAGTATTACCATCACTCACCATGATCAACCGCCGATCACGGTTGCCATTTCTCGCAACCTTGAGGACCACCCACAGAGCAACGTTGCGATTCTTCCCGGCGATACGGTAGTTGTGCGTCGTGCAGATGTGGTGTACGTCGTCGGTGACGTAAACCGCCCGAGCGGATTTCTAATGGATAGTGGTCACATCAGCGTGCTGCAGGCGATTGCGCTTGCGGGAGGGGTAAACTCTACCGCAAAAATAAATGGCGCTCGCATCGTGCGAAGAGGGCCAACTGGACTCACAATGGTGCCCGTTCCACTGAAGCAGTTGATGGAAGCCAAGGCCAACGATTTGCCGATGAATGCCGACGACATTCTGTTCGTGCCGACCAGTTCACGCAAGCGTATGCAAGCACGTACCGCGGATGCCGCGGTGCAATTGGCGACTTCTGTGGGAATTATTGCGGTCCGGCCTTAAGCGGCCACGGCAGCCTCTGAAACGCCCGCCCCTGCCGTTACTTCATTCAATACATCGAGGTAGATGGAAGCGGTGCGGTCACGCGAGAAGTTGCGCACGATATATTCACGTCCACTGCAGCCCAGCCTTTCCCGCAACCAGTCTTCATTCCGCAATCTGAGTATCGCGTCGCATAAGGCCGCGGAGTTTTCCGGCGGGATACACAAGCCGGCGTTGCTGCGCTCTATTATTTCCCGCGCCTGGCCCTCCACACCGAGTATCACGGGGCGCGCACAGGACATAAATTCCAGCATTTTTGTCGGAATGACGGTCTCAAAAACTTCTGACTTCTTCAGCAGGACTAGGCAGGCATCAGAAGTGGAGATGTAATCCGGAATTCTCTCCCGCAACTGCTGCGGAACGAAGGTGATGTTGCCAAGGCGCTTCGATTTCGCCAACTCCATGATGCGCTGGCGGTCGGCACCGTCTCCGACGACCAGAAACGCTATCGCAGGCTGCTCAACCTGACACTTTTCTGCGGCGGAAATCAGTGTCTCCAAACCATGAGCCAGCCCCAGAGTTCCGATGAACGAAACCACGAATTTCTCTGTGAGACCTAATTCGGCACGCAAATCAGAGTTCGTTCGCCGTGGACTGAATATTGAAGCCTGCACGCCGTTAGGCACCACCGACATTTTTTCTTGTGGCACCCTCCACCTCTCCGCAAGGTACTGTTCGAACGCGGGCGTGACGACAACCATGTGGTCGGACTGGCGATAAAGGAACCCAGCGATTCTTCCCAGCACGCGATGCAGCGCCGAATCGGCGTCTCCCACTCCCACCGCGACCAGCGACTCGGGCCAGAGATCTCTTACTTCGAGAACAAAAGGGACCCGATTGAGTCGCGCAATCCACCAGCCCGAAAGCCCGACCAGCAACTGCGGAGAACTCGCAATGACCACATCGGGCCGCTCAAGAAATGAACCTGTAATGGCCGCGGAGGCAAAAAATGAGCTGTAGTTCAGAATGCGCTCATAGGGCTTGCGATTAGGAAACGGCAACAACCACGAACGTACAACGTTAACCGAGTGCACCTGCTCACGGTGGACCAGTTGGCGGAATCGCCGCCTGTATTCCGGATGTACGACACCATTCGGATGATTGGGAAATCCGGTGAGTACGGTAACTTGATGACCTTCTTTGACCCAATACTGGGCCAGCTCTGAGACCCGCGCAGAAGGAGCTCCCATCTCAGGCGGAAAATATTGCGAGATGTACAGTATCTTCAGAGCGGCCTCAGTAGTAGCAAAGTTTGAAAGCTCCCTTGTAGCAAAGCGCGCGCGTACGCTTGGATTGGCTTCGCGCGTACCCATCCCAGCGATCCGCGTAATCCTGAAAGAACTTTTCTGAAGTGATTTTGTGCATCACCCGCAATTGCGTCACATGGAGGCGGTGATAAAACGGACTCGCAACCATGGGGATCAGCGTGCCCGAGAGCTCGTAAAGCGACCAGAATCCGAGGTCATAGCGGTGAAGGTTGTCGTGCATTGTCTTCACTACGGCGCCGAACAGGCGAATGGCCTCTGCTGATCCAGTCGCGAGGAAATAGTCGTATATACCCCACGCAGCCCACATAAATCCGTTCAGAATGTGAGTCGGCGGCGAGACTATGTACTCCTCGAACCACAGGTTCTGCTCGCGATCCCTAAAGCTCACGCCACCTAAGGCCGCATCGATGAGAAAGCTTTGAAACGCATGTGTGGCGGTATCCAGATATTTCTTTTCGCCGGTTTCTGCGTGTGCGCGCACCAGCAGCGAAATACCCTGCCCTTGAGCCAGTCCGGAGTACCAGGGCGCCTTTAAACGCTGCCGATATTCCCAGTCGAAATCGTGGTTCCAGACATGTACGCCGTCTGAATTCTGCTCCAGCTTCGTGCACAGCCATTCACTCGCAAGCAAGAATTTTTCCCGAGCCTGAGCGTCACCGGTTCTGTTTAGCAGGTTGTAGTTGCCCAGTCCCCATTGCGCGATCGCGATTGGGTTATGTCTCTGGCCAATGGCGCCGCGATAGTCAAGCAGCGGAATTCCGTCTCGGTCATGCGGGCCCTGGTAAACAGCCTTTTCAGCAAGCGCCATGTAGTACTCACCCAAGGCATGCACCGAAGCATGGGGATTCAGTTCGGCGGAGTCATGCCAAAAACTCAATTGGCTTTTCCCAGGCAGAAGGTACGCGCTGAAAATGCGGCGGTAGTAGCTCAGTGCGTTCACGATTTGTGCACAAGTATGAAGCTGGGCAGACTATAGCATCGAATTGGGGGTTTCCCTTCCTCGCTGGAACCTAAAGCATCACGGTCGAGGGCCAATCAGGGAGTATCCAATTGAATCAGGACACGAGGGGCGCGGCGAGGCACTTGGCGGCGGTAGTGTGCACTTCCTGTTCGCGACCGTTACGGAGCGAATCAACTATTCGGATGGTCGCCAACGTCGATGCGGCAATTTCGTCAAATGATATCGGGGAAGGCGAGCCAGTGCATATGCATTCGGAAAATTCCTGCCATTCTGTGATGTGACCTTTGTTTTTTTTGAGCCAGGAACGAAGTGACTGTTTTTTCCCGTTACGGACCAGATTAAGCCGCCGGAAATCATCGAGAACCGCCGCGCTACTTCCCCCGAACACTTCTATGCGCTCTTTCGAAAACGCCCGATCACCATTCGAGGCATAAACAATGGTGCCGACCGAGCCATCCGAGAATGCAATGGTTGCGGTCACATCAGGGTTCGCCAGCGTAGCCGAATTTTGGGCTCGCACCGAAACGGGGGTCGCCTCGCATAAAAACGAAAGCAAATCGACGAAGTGGCAAACTTCTCCCAGGATGCGCCCGCCGCCTTCCTCGGGATCGTTGATCCAATGCTCCGTAGGCAATGTACCTGCATTAACGCGATAGATCATCGTGAATGGCCCAGCGGTAGCGGCGAGAAATGACCTGAGACTCTTGGCCATAGGAGCAAAGCGTCGATTGAAGCCAATCATCAGGCGACAATCTGAGGTCTTCCGGTACAACTCCTGAATCTCCTGAAGGTCATCTTCGAGAATACACAGCGGCTTCTCGCAGAAAACATTCTTGCCGCTTGCGATTGCCCTCTTCACTTGCGCGGCGTGGAGATGGTGCCGAGTCGCGATCACAATTGTGTTGATCGAAGGGTTACCGAAGATCTCGTCTTCGTCGGTGGTACAGAACTCGAACCCGAACTTTCGTCCCAGTGAATGAACACGAGCTCCGTTGGTGGTGCAGATTCCTGTCAATTCTGTGATGGGATCCCGCCTCATCGCCGGGACCAAAACGCCGCGGGCAAAATTCCCTGCTCCAAGCAGGCCAACCTTCACCGGCTTCGACTTCGATAAAGCGCCGCGAGGCCGGATCAATTGCAACCGGGCGATTTCGCCACTCTGGTTGGCCGCATATTCCAGGATCACTCCCAAGTGAGGCTCCTTCACCCTTCCGGTGATCATGTCATAGGCCGAGGTGGCATTTTCTATAGCAAAGCGGTGGGAAATCAGCGGCCCCAGATGCACCTTCCGCTCTGCGACTAACCGCAGGAAGGCTTCCATATTGCGAGTCTCTGACCAGCGAACATAGCCGATGGGATAATCCCGGCCCTTCTGCTCGAAGGCAGCGTCGTAGCGGCCTGGTCCATACGAACGAGACACTCGGAAATTAATTTCTTTTTCGTAATAAGGTCGCCGTTCCAGTTCCATCCCCACCGCTCCTACCGCCACCACTATCCCTCGATCGCGCACGACCTCAGCAGCCATATTGACGGGACCACTGCTCGCACTTTCGGCAGCGATCACAACTGCGTCGACTCCATATCCGTTGGATTGGCTAAGGCAAAGGTCACGAAATTCGTTCGCTGACGTCGTTGCCGCAGAAGCACCGCAACGTACGGCAAGAGCAGAACGCTCTTGCAACAGGTCGATCCCAACTACGCGGCATCCTGCGGCATTTAGAATTTGCACCGCCAGTTGCCCCAGAAGACCAAGTCCGATCACGGCCACGACTTCACCGAGCTTCGCTTCGGCTATTCGCACTCCATGGAGGGCAACGGCCCCGAGAGTGGTGAAGGCAGCGCTCTCAAAATCGATTTCAGCCGAAGGAATTCTAGCCACGAGCATCCGCGGCACACAGGCAAACGCCGCATGCACAGCTTGGCCAGCCCCTGCGCATGCCACGCGATCTCCCGGGCGCAAGTCATCAATCCCGACTCCCACTTCTATTACTGTACCGGCGCTGCTGTACCCGAGTGGCAACGGCTCGTCAAGCCGACTGCGTACCGCATCAACTGCGGACAACACCCCGTCTCGGCGAACCTTCTTCAAAACTTGCTTGACGAGATCAGGCCGCGCATGCGCCTTCTTAACCAGACTCTTCGAGGCAAACTCAGCCGAGGCCCGTTCCGTTCCAGCTGATACGAGGGAGTTCGCAACTCGCACCAGCACACAGCCGTCCGCAATCGCCGGTGGAGGCACATCGGCGACCTGAATCTCCCCGGTCCGCGCACTTTGCAGTAGTTGTTTCATGCGATCGCTGCCTGAACGGCATCCTGTTCAGAAAATGATCTACGCCGGTCAAGGAAGTCCTGCATCCATAACTCGAGTGTGAGAAATTGCCAAATCTGCATTGACCAATTTTTTTTCCTGCTACGGTGTTCCTCGACAAGTTGCCGGACCATGCGTGGACGAAAAAGACCACGAGATTTCAGGAGCGATTCCGACAAGAGATCATCGGTCATTTCCTTCAAATCGTTTGCCAGCCAGTAGTCAACTGGGGCGGCGAAGCCGGCTTTCGGTTGTCGACGTACTTCGGTGGGCAATACGTCTTGTATTGCCTTCCTGAAAATGTGCTTCGTTTTCGGGAAAAACAATCCTTTGAGTTTTAAGCCAGGTGGAACATTCCATGCCACAAATTCTGCAAGTTCGTGGTCAAGAAATGGAACCCGCACCTCGACTGAGCACGCCATGCTCATCTTGTCGTTGTAGGCGAGATTCAGGCTGGGCATAAAGATCTTGGTATCCAAATAGAGCATCTGGTTCAGAAAATCTGCGCCCGCAACTCGATCGAATGCAGATTCGTGGATTGAATTCGCTCTCGTGCAATCGATTTCGTCACGCAAGGATTGCGAATACAACATCTGCCTGTGATCTGCTCCCAAATACGTGCCGTTCTGATTGAAGCGCGCTCGTGGTGCCAGCCCACCCGAACGGAGCATCTTTTTCGTAAGCCGTGACTGTGACGTGAAAGCAACTCGTGAGCTGGGAATGCGGTCCACTGCCGCTTCAGCCATCCTCCATGCCGCCGGGGGCACAAATCCAAATACTTGCCCCCAGTAGTGCGCCGCGTATTTCCGGTAGCCAGCGAACAACTCATCGCCGCCAACTCCCGAGAGCAGGACGGTCACATCGCGGCTCGCCTCGCGGCAAACCAGATAGGCGGCGATGATCGCCGGGTCTGCCACGGGCTCATCCATGTGCCAACACAACTTGGGCAGCAGACTGGCCACATCCGGCTCGACCACGATCTGCCGGTTTTCACATCCAAGCTGTTTCGCAAAACCGGCGGCTACTGCCGGATTGTCGAGAGAGTTTTCTCCATTGCGATATTTTTGCGGGAAGGTAATCGTATAGGTGCGCAGCGGCCGTTTCGCCGTTTGGGCCATCATCGCGACGATGCTCGATGAGTCGAGTCCCGAGCTCAGGAAGGCGCCGAGCGGCACGTCGCTCATCATCTGCTGTTCGACCGAGTGCTGGAAACGATCGCGAATTTCTCGCGCCAGCATCTCCTCAGAAAAAGAAAACCGATAGTTTTCTGGAGGAAAACTTAGATCCCAGTACTGAGAGATATGCAGATGGCCGTCGCGAAATTCAGCCGAATGCCCTGCCGGCAATTTCAGAATTCCCTCAAATAGAGTCTTCGGCTCAGGCACCCATAGAAACGTCAGATATTGATCCAGGCTCTGGAAGTCGATCCGGGCTTCGATGCCGGGGATCTCGAGCAGCGCTTTTATCTCAGACGCGAACGCCAGCCTGTGATTGCGAAATGTGTAGTAAAGCGGCTTTATGCCGAAGTGGTCGCGTGCCATGAACAGCCGCGGCGAGGATTCGCGCAGATCGCAGATGGCGAACGCAAACATTCCCTTCAGTCGATGGACACACTCGCCGCCTTCCTCTTCGTACAAGTGAACGACAACTTCTGTATCGGCCCCAGACTTGAATCGATGCCCTTTCGCTTCGAGTTCACGACGCAAGGCACGGAAGTTGTAAATCTCGCCGTTGTAGGTAATCCAGACAGTGCCGTCCTCGTTCGACATCGGCATGTGTCCGTCAGTCGTCAGATCGAGGATGGAAAGGCGGCGGCTGCCCAACCCAAAATATGAGCCGTTCGGCGAATGGTGCTCCCAAATTCCTGAGTCATCGGGACCCCGATGAAATTGCGCGGCATTCATTCGCGCCAGCATTTCGCGGTTGCCCCAATTCGCGAGGCCGCTAATGCCGCACATGCGAGTCCTTGAGAACGGCCAATTGCTGACTGAGAGAAACGTCTTGGCAAAAGAGCTTCGCTTCGTACAGCTTGGCCTTGATATGGAAGAACTGCACAGCCTGAAAGCCGCAGTAGATCAGCCCGGGAACGCCATCGAGGAACCCAAAGCGTAAGACGTACTTATAGAAGAAAAACAGAATCGAAGAACCCGGTAAGTTGAAAAACCTCGCACGAATCCAGCGCCGACGCTCAGCCTGCGAACCAAATAGCTTCGGTTGAAGCGCGCTTTCTCCATGCGATTTCCCTACCCGCGCTTCCCAGTTGGAGTACTCATTGTGCTTCTGAATATATCGGGAGAGATTTTCAATATTGCGATGTACAATCCGCGCCTTCAACTTACGCACAGGTCCGTCAATCACGACGTGCTCATGGACTTCCATGTCACACATCGATGCGTCCTGCAGACGCGTGCGGCATTCGAACTGCCCCTTCCCACGGCGGAACAAGCAAAGTTTGTAGAACGTCGCTCCGCTGTGCCGAAGCCGCTTACCAAGAAAAAATATATCCAGGCCAATGTAGTAGCCGTCCGCGTTAGGATCAGCAATTGCGCGCCGGATCTCGGTAACCAGCTCGGGGCTGAGAGACTCGTCTGCGTCGAGGAGTAATACCCACTCATATTCCAAAGACAGCGTGTCCAGTGCCCACTGACGTTTCTTCGGCCATCCTCCGTGATAGTGAAATTGAACCACTTTGGCGCCGAAGGACCGCGCAACTTCGATTGTTTCGTCAGTGCTCTGCGAATCGATGACACAGACTTCGCCCGCACCACGCAATGATTCCAGACATGACCGCAGGTTTCGAACATCATTCCGAACTGCAACAATGACGCTCACGGGCAGTGAAACCGGAAAGGAATGCAGCCGGGAATTTGCAGACAGAACTGCCGCTTCCGACTCGCTCCATACTGGTGCAGACGCCGTCAGTTCTGGCATTTGAGGTGAGTTCTGGGGACATCTTACTGGAAGGTGGTAAGCGGAAAATCGCTTAGGGAGTGCACAACTTTGTACTCTACAGCTACAAGTGCCTTCTCTATTCTGGGCCCGTGGCGTGCACGGCTACACCTCCGGATCTGAAGATTGAAGTCGCCGAGTTCTGGAACACGGAACCGTGCGGCACCCGCTATCTGGGCGAGAGTTCCAGTTTCACCAGCCATTCCCAAGCCAGATACCTGCTGGAACCGCACATTCCGGAGTTTGCAGGGTTCGCCTCAGCGTGCGGCTTAAGAGTGCTTGAAATCGGAGTTGGAATAGGAGCCGATTATGAGCAATGGCTGAGAGCGGGCGCTCTCGCAACCGGTGTGGATATCTCAAAATCTTCGCTGGAGTGTGCTCGCCGGCGATGCGAGCTTGCGGGATTCACGCCCGATCTTCACTTGGCTGACGCCGAAAATTTGCCCTTCCCCTCAGAATCTTTCGATCGCGTCTACTCCTACGGGGTCATGCATCACAGCCCCGACACGGGCCGTTGCATTCAGGAAGCGCTGCGCGTGCTCAAAGCCGGCGGCGAGGCGCGGATCATGCTCTATCACCATGTCTCATTGACCGGGATAATGCTCTGGCTGCGTTATGGCATTTGGCGCGCACAGTCTATTCGGCAGTGCGTCTATGAAAAGCTAGAAAGTCCCGGCACTAAAACATTCACCCGCGACGAAGTGCTGAACCTGATGCGTGGCTTCGAGGATGTTAGCATTGACCAGGTCTTTAGCCCCGGCGATCTGCTGCTTCATCAACCTTCGCAACGATTCCGCGGTACGCCTTACCGGATGCTCTTTAAACTCTTCCCCCGCACACTGGTTAGGAAATTCGGCCGAAAATGGGGGCTGTTTCTGTTGATCAGCGCAGTAAAACCATCGAGAGCCTGCAATTGAGTGCTGGAATGTCGCATTTGGAGCTGGCCTCAACCCCGGATTCCTCAACCGCCGATCGCTTGGTTCTGCTCCCAGGTCGTGAAAGAAATATTCACTCCCGATTTTATCGCCCTGAATTGGACTTGTTGCGCTTTTTCGCATTTCTATGCGTATTCTTCCACCATTCACTGCCGGGATTCGATCTGTCCCACCATGCGGGAGCAATCTCTCCGATCATTTGGAATGCGCTTAAGCAGGCGGGCAGCTTCGGAGTTTGTCTATTTTTCTTACTGAGCGCCTACCTGATCACTGAATTGTTAGAGAGAGAAAGGTCCTCCACCGGCACAATTCACGTGTCCTCGTTTTATCGTCGGCGTATGTTTCGGATCTGGCCGCTGTATTTCGCTTTTCTAGCCGCAACACTCGCCCTTGGCATGTTTGTCCCTGCATTCCGTATTGAGCCTGGCCGATTGCTGGCTTTGATTTTCCTCTCGGGAAACTGGTATGCCGCCTTTCTTGGTTGCGGGTTAAGTCCCATTGCACCGTTGTGGAGCATTTCCGTTGAGGAGCAGTTCTACTTAACATGGCCCTGGATCGCAAAATTTTGGCAACGGTCGGGTCTTAGGCGCACGTCCTTTCTGCTTCTTCCTGTCTCGTCAGCAATCATTCTCTGGCTCTCGCGAAGTGGGATTCAAGCAAGACGAGAAATTTGGGCGAACAGCTTCGTTCAATTCCAGTTTTTTGCTCTTGGTGCAATTCTCGCTCTTTCCCTACGTCACCGCACCCCAACCCTCACGACAATCTCCCGTCTCATTCTTTTTTTGGTCGGACTTCTGTCATGGCTTTTGGCTGAAGTGGTATTCCACATAAAGGATGACGCAGGGACCCTATCGAGCAGTTCCATGCTCGCCGGCTATGGTCTAGTTGCAATCGGATGTCTCATTTTGTTTCTCGCTTTCCTCGGCATTCCGCAACAACACGTACCAGCCAAACTGGCGTATCTGGGCAAAATCTCTTATGGCCTCTATGTTTTCCATATGCTGGCTCTGTTTTGCGCTGAGAAGGTTGTATCAAGCCACGCTTCGATCTTGCGCTTAGTCTCAGAGCCCCACTACTTTCGCTTCGTGCTGATCCAAGTGTTGGGGTTCGGCATCAGCGTATCGCTTGCAGCCGCGTCATACCGGTTTTTTGAAACGCCGTTTCTTCGCGCCAAGGAACGCTTTACATTCGTTCAATCGCGAAAAGTATGAGCTCTGGCACAATCTCGACAAGTCCGCCGAAAACTAAGATCGCACAGGTCAAGGTGCTCACTCACGTCGATCGAAAAGCCTATTGGTGGCCAGCTGTATTCTTAGTTTCCGCCGCGTTCAACTGCCTGTTTCAGATCATTTGGCTTTGGCGGTATACCGCGCGCAATATTAACTATGACGCCATTTCCTACATAGGAATTGCGCGTCATCTGGTTGATGGCGATTTCCATGCATCGCTACAAGGGTATTGGAGTCCGGCATTCTCCTGGTGTATTGCTGCAGCATCCTTGTTCTCGCACAATTTCCTGCTGAGCGCCCGACTTATTAGCATTGCATCATTTGTTTTGTGCTTGCCGCTTATCTACCTCTTGTCGTTCAAGCTTTGGCGCTCGATGACCCTCGCGTCACTGTCCGTTCTCTGCTTCACGCTATCACGTGGAGTTGTCGCCCTTTCCGTTTACTTCATAGGCGCAGACTTTTTCCTCACCGCGGCAGTGTTGGCGTATTTTATTCTTCTGCTGGCCTGCTTGCGGAATCCCGCTCCGGCAAACTGGCTGAAACTTGGCGCTGTGCATGGGTTAGCATCCTTGATAAAAGCATTCGCCATGCCTTGGCTGGCCGTTTGCACGTTGCTAGCAGGAATTCTTCTAGGCTGGCGAAATTCGAAGAAAGTAACAGCCACCGCGCTTCTGGGCCTGACTATTCCCTTCGCCGTTTGGATTACATGGGGCACGATCTTATCCACCAGATATGGGAGATTCACGCCCGGATATCAGTCGAAATGGAATCTCCTCAGCACCGAAGCACAGAACACCGAAAGCACTAGGAATTTTTTCTACCTCACGGACACTTCAAAGACCATGGACAAGTACATGGTCGTAGACAATATGTATCCATCGTCTCCTCTATGGGATCAACGACTCCATACCAAGCCTCTCGCAACCCAGATAGTCCGCAAAGAAATCCTTAACCTTCCTGAGGCAATTAGACGGATCTTTGTGCTGATTACTCCTGCCGGCATCCTGACACTCCCACTGTTGCTCCGTAGTTTGAATAGTGATGCGACGCGATCAGAGTTCTTCTGGGTGGGGGTTGTAGTCACTGGCTCGATAATTTGCGTTTTGGGATATTGCATGCTCGTGTTCGACGGAAGGTATGTGCTTCCTCTCATACCCTTACTGATGATCGCGACGACGCCGTTCTTGTGGCCGGGCGAAAAACGCCTGTCTGGCACGGGAGTGAGGGCCGCCCTCGGACTCTTATTCCTCGGCTCAATCGCATTTTTCTATTGCTATAAGACTTCTCCCTTTCGAGCAATTCGACGCGATTATCAAAGCGGGGTCTACCAACTGGCTGCCGCACTGAGCCGCGTCCCAAAATGCAACAGGCTGGTTGTGATTGGGAGCGGCCCGTTTCCGGCGCATGGCGTCGGATGGGAGGCCGGAATTTACGCCAGCTATTTCGGGCAGTGCAGGATGGTTGGGTTCGACGCGAAGATTCCGCCAGATAGCAAGATTGAATTTGCAATCACCGATGTCGATAAACTGAACGCTGATTCAGTTCTTCTCCTCGATGATGCGAGAACCGGTAATGGCGCTGCGCTATTGAACGCGCTCCTGCAAGACCATTTCCAGCTTGCGAATGCCGAGCAAAACCCTGACAAACGCGAAATCGGCAGCGTGTTATGGAAATGACGTGCGCCCGAGGTGCAAATGCGTTTGCAGGGTTGCAGGTTGTGAATGCATGCTGACAACAGATATCTGGGATAACAGGTGTTGCACATGCCCTGCCCAGCTGAACTGTGCAGATCGCTCCCTTCCCGCCGCTACAAGTTGAGAGTTCAAGTCAGCACTTTGCGCGATGTTCGCTACCGTATCCGCAAGCGCAGCAACGGAAAAGCACTGGAAATATCGCGCAGCCTCACCGCAAACTTCCCGATGCACCGGAATGTCGGATGCAACGACAGGCAGTCCACATGCCATAGCCTCAACTAAAGGATGAGCAAACGTCTCGGCATACGCGGGGGTCACGTAAATATGACAGCGGCGATAAAGCTGATGGATGCAAGCATATGGCACAGCGCCCAGTTCTACTACATGCTCGGACACTCCCAATTTTTGCACCAGCCGACGCGCATCTGTTGCGTCATACGCGCCCGGGTTTGCGCCTCTTTTGAGCTTGCAGGTCAACAGTAGTTTTACTTTTTTGCTTTTCAATTTTTCACAAATCAAAGGCAGGGCCCGGATCAGAGTTTCAAAGTTGCGGTAGTAGTTGTAGTGACTCACAAACAGCAATCGCAAACATGCTCCACTTTCCTCAAATTCTTTCTCCATTTCGCGAGATAAGGGCCGTGAGTCTGCGAAGAATGTCGCGCCGTCGAAGCCGTGGTGGAGGGCCAGCACAGATTTAGACGTCCAACGCCTGAGTTCACTCGCGAATGCCTCGCTGGGAGTGATGGTCAGGTCCGCCCATCGCACCGATTTCTTTGCCAACATGCCTTTGTAGAAATTGTCCGCCAACATCCCGTATTCTCCGCGCGAGCGCAGATCGCGGCGAAAATCAGCGGACGTATACAGTGAGTTTCCGCTGAGCAAAATTTGCGGCACCGGAGAATTTTTCAACGCAAAGTTGCCGGCTGAGATCAGAACGTCTGCCTGGGATTTGCGAATCAAGTCGGGCAATCTCCGTTGTTCGAACCAGAAGCGCCGCAGCGTCGTCAGAGTTTCAGGCGGACAGATCAGGGTCACGCCGGGAAAGTTTTCAAAATTGTCTTTCAGGGCTGGCTGTACCGCTAGAATAGTCCGCACGTTCGGCAACGCCGAGAGGTGCGGTACAACATTGTGCAGGTATGTCAGCCCCGATCCGGAGCTAGCAGCGAGTCCATTGAGGAATATGCGAATCATTGACTGGCGGGTGAACCGGCAAAGTGTGCGGCCGGCATCAGGACGGTGTGGCCGGCAAGCTCGGCAACTCTTAGCTCCGCGGGCCCCTGATGGGTGAGATCGGCAAGAATGAACACCATAGCCCAAAAGAACACGCAGACGTAGTAGCCGACCGCGAAAAGCCAGTCTTCAAATGCGGCGCCGATGAAGCCCGCCACGACGATGCCGGCTGCCGGAATTAACGGGGAGAATACGGTCGGGCTTCTCCTCAACTGAGTGAGCGCTCGCTTTGCGTTCCATGCTGCTGTACCGACCAGAAGGTAAAACGGGAAAACCCCGAGCAGTCCAGACCACTCCAAAATCGCGAGATAGCTGTTCCCATGCTCCCGAATCATCCGCGAATCGATGAAATGTTGCCGCGTTAATTCGAATTCTGTTGTGCTTTGGGCGGTTACGCTGGTGCCGAAGCCGCTCCCGAACCAGGGATGGTCCCGGATAACTGAAAAGGTCTGCTCCCAAGGGCCTTTACGCGATCCAAGAAGCCCTTGCTGTGGCTTTCCCTTATAAAGAAACAGGGCCGTCACAGACTCGGAACCTGCGTCTTTCATTTCCTCGGTTGGACGTGGCGCGAACATTGCAGCCACCATCGCGATCGCAACTATTGCCACGGCGCCACTCAGGATTAACCTGTGCTGCTTTAGAGCCATGCAGACCAGCAGGCAGGAGAGAATTCCCGCTGCGATACCGGCACGCGAAAAGCTGCTCATCAAAAGCATCAATGCCAGGCACAATTCAAAACCTAAGCGTCTCCTGACTAACACCGTGCCTGCACATAGAAATCCCCAAAGCATGACAGGGACAATTACAACGCCCATGATCGCGCCCAAAGAATTTGGATTCCCAAATATTGGAACGCGCAGGACAAAATACGAAATTGTCGACACGTATGTGACGATTTCGCACGCGACGAGAAGCCTGCGGAAGAAAATTTCAGGGCGAAAGGTCGGCACTGCAAGGCGTGCTCCCGCGGCCCCGTACAAAAAAAGCAAAAACAAGCTCACCGACTTAAGCAGGGCTTCTTGCGGGTAGCCGGAAACTGAAGCGGAAACCACCGCCGACAACACACAAAAAAAAGACACCAGATGGATCGCTCCAAAGTGATGATCGCGCTCTTTCATGTAGACTGCCAATCCCGCCAAGGCGCCCACCGCGAGCATGATCCAGCGCCCCTGCAACCATGCTCCACTTAGCGGCAATCCGATGCCTGCCCACAGAAACGACAGCATCAATACCGCGAAAAAGTACTTCTTGTAACTGCAGAGTGCGGCGATGATGACCTGCGCAGCGATGACCGTACCGAGTATTTCCGGGCTCGCCAGGTAGCCAGGAAGTTTCAAAAGCACTGCCGCGAAAATGGCAAGAACAGCCAAGAGTGCAATGGGCGCGCGCAACTCGGACCGCAGCATGAGAGTGACGGTCGCTTCCTGTCGACCGTATTCGAATCATAACTGCCAGCAAACTCTCCATCATTGCCAAACCAGATTCGCGTCACAGCCGCTTGCTTTCGCTGGAAGTGGTTTCAGAGATCAAGCCGGCAGAATTGAAAAAGGGCGTGGCATCAGCCCGTTCGGTTACCGCTAGAGTCGCTTCGGCAATTCCGCGGGCGCAGCATTCCGGAGCGTAGCGTCGGATGATTTCACGGCTTTTATTTGACATCCGTTCCCGCAAAGCGGAGTTGCAGGCAATCTCCTGCATGGCGCATGAAAGTTCGAACGAATCTTGCGGCTTTACCAGAATGCCATTTGACGAGACCAGGTCAGCCGCACATCCCGCTACCCAGGTGCAAATTACCGGCAACCCGCAAGCCATAGCTTCGTTGACCACCATGCCCCAGGTGTCACTGTGCGTCGGAAAGACGAGACACTCAGCCAGTGCGTAGTAGCTGGCCAATTCCTCGCGATGCACAAAGCCGGCAAAATCAATGCACCCAGGAAATATGGTCCGGGCCTGCGATTCCAACTCTGCCCGCAGGGGGCCGTCGCCAGCCAGAACCAAGCCGACTTCCAAGCGCACGGATTCAGGCAGAGTTGCATATGCATTTAGCAATTCCTGGACTCCCTTTTCTTTCACCAGTCGTCCAACAAACAGGAAGTAACGCGCAGGCAATCCGAGCCTTCCGGAGATGCGAACTGCATCCGCCCTGGCAGACTCCGCCCTCCTCGCAAACAAGGTACTATCGACTGCGTTCGGAGCAACGAAGGTGACGTCAGGAAGTGCGCCCATCTGCTGAGCGTATTCACGCGCTGAAATTCCCGGGACAACGAACCCATCGCATCGGCTGAAAAAACTCTGTTTCAGTGATTCCAGGAGAATGTTGCCACTCCGCGCATCCTTGGTTGTACTTTCAGACCACAGCAGAAATCGGACATCGTTTCGCCTCGACCAGCGTAGAGCCTGCCACGATGCAAGATAGTTATATCCGCCACACAGAATCGCGTCCGGCCCCAGTAGTTGGAGGACTTCTGCCACATTCTGGTTCAAGAGCAGGTTATATTTGCCGACCCGGTTTCGCCAGGAAGGCAGCACCTGATATGAAAAGCGGATCTCGTCCGAATAGATCCGCCACTGCCGCGTGGTGGGATCGGTGGCAGAGAGAAAAATGACGCTCAAATCAATGCATTCGTGCTTCGCAAGTTCGTTGAAAACAGGGATCCGATACGGCGCAATCAGCTCCGTGACTACCACCAACCGTCGCTTCATGCCGCAGTCCACCGGTAGACTTCAGCCAGTTTTCTTGCCTGGTGAGACAGCGTGTAATTGCCAAGAATGGCTTTACGCGCCACTGTACCGATCTTCTTCCGGAGTTCTTCATTCTGCACGAGAGCCAACATCACATCACGTAGGTACAATTCATCATTAGGAGGAACCAACATTCCGGTTTCGCCATGTTCAATGATTTCGTCAATGCCCTGCCCGTAGCATCCAATCACCGGCTTTGCGCACGACATTGCTTCCAGGTAAACGCAGCCCAGCCCTTCGTACGCGCTAGGCAGGGCAAATATTGCGCATCGCTCCATGGCATCTGCAACTTTGCTTCTGCTCTGGCGCCCATGAAACTTCACTCGGTTTGAGATTCCAAGGCTCCTTGCGAGTGCACCCAGGTTCCCACGCTCCGGTCCATCGCCGATAATTTCAAGCGTCCAGTCCCTGGCTGCCGCCGAAATTTGAGCGAACGCGCGAAGCAGGAGGGCATGTCCCTTGATCGGTATCAGATTTCCAACGCTCAGCACGATCTTTGGTAAATCCGACTCAACGCCGGGCGAAAACAGGCCGGTATCTACTCCGTTGTAAATCACGGTTACATTTCTTTCGATTTCCCTTGAAACCTGCTCACGCACCTTGTGGCTGATACAGATCACCTCACTGGCCGAGCAATAGACGGTGGTGGCGACACGCTTGCACCACATTCCAACTACACCGCCCTGTTTCTCGAAGAAGGCGTCCAACCCATGCACCGAAATCACGAATGGAATGGATAGCCGCTTGCTCAAGCGAGCAGCCGCCAGTCCGCAAGGCAACGCTGCATGCGCGTGAATGAGATCAAACGGCGCTCTGCGATGGCGTCTGGTGACGGTCGAGATCAGAGACGCGCCAAGAAGCTCGCCTGCAGCCGCCAAGCCAAGATTGGTCGGAAAAGAGGCATATTTATGCAGTTCAACCTTTGGATCGGGCACTGGCCCCGCATTCCGACGATAAAACGGTTGCACGACTATGGTTTCGCAGTCCGCCAATTCTCCGATATGCGCGAGAGGCTCGGCTATGAAACTGCCCTGGCTGGGATCCTTTATTGAAGGATAAAAGGGCGTCAGTACAAGAACGCGCGGGCGGCGGCTGCCTTTTGAACCAGAGCGATCGGACGCAAGCTCAGGCGCCTCGATGCTGGCGAGTTCGTCGATCATGACGCCCTTGCCTGCGCGCGCAGCCCAGCCAATCTGATAAACACCTCTTCCCACTGTGCGGTGATTACGTTCCAGTCGTAGTTCGTGCTGTGTCGCCGTGCGTTTTTACCGAGCTCCCGGCCGAGCTGCGGGTTTACAAGAAGACGTCCGAGATAGTCGAAGACTTCTTCGTTTGAGGCTGCTTGAAAGCCCGTCACGCCGTGTATCACCGTTTCCGGCGAATAGTCATTTCGCGCAATCACCGGAAGCCCGCAGGCAGAGGCCTCAAGAATTACCTTCGGAGATCCTTCCCATCGCGAAGGAAACAGGAAAATATCTGCTGCGCGGTATTCTTCCCGAAGCTTTTCTGCGGACAAGAGACCTGTCAGCGACACGTTTCTCAACTGAAGTTCCTCGATACGCTTCGTGAGTTCGGGCGCAAGCGGTCCTTCACCTACGATCCGGAAGTCGGCCTGAGGAAAACGCCGCGCTGCTTCCACCACGACATCTGGCTGCTTGTATGTTCGAAGTGATCCGGCAAATAACACCCGTTGTCTTGGATTCGGCGCGCGCTCGAGGGCGGGAACAAAAAAGCTTGTGTCTACTCCCGTTGGGATAATTTCGCTCTGGAGGCCGTATTCCTGCTCAAGGCTCTTCTGCACTGAACCGGAATTGCTGTACAAATAGTCGCAGCGAAGCACCGTATTTTCCCAAAGTCGAATTCCCTCAGGTGCAAGCGATGGCTCATTCCATGCATCCGATTGCGATTCCAACGTGCCGATTGTGGTCCTGCAATCGTTCCATCTTCGACGCAGATTCAAGTACCATCTGCTTGCCGGCGCGGACTTCAAATAAAACAAGAGATGATGCGGTCCCCACAGAAATTCGCGGAGAATTCGCAGTGTTTGCCGTCGCTCGGGGAGCTGAATCAGCACGGTGTTGGCACGTCTAGCGATTCGTAAATCGGGCGCTCGTAGCCTGAACATGGTCACGTGAAAGCGGTGTGGATCTAAACGACTCACAATCTCCCGCGCGTTCCCCATTTGCGCATTGGGCAATCCTGCATCTGCGAAACTGTCCACCAGAATACGAATCGGCGCTGTCGGTGAGTGGAAGGCCAGAACGGAGTTCAATTTGCCCTGCCGGTCACCTGTTGTACGCTCAGGCGAAAGTCTCTCATCTGAATACCAAGCCGCAAGTCCGCGTCCCGCGTTTTGTAAGACTCTGCGATATGCCGCTGCGCCAAAGCCAGCAACTCATATTCCAGTCCCCCGGCCCCGTGTGCTGTTAACGGCTCCAACTCGCCGGGATCTGATGCGAGATCGAAAAACTCTTCGGCTCCGGATGCGAAGTTCACGACCAGCTTGTATTGGCCTTTTCGAACAGCCAGCAATCTTTGAGCATATCTCCTGGATGTGTCGAAGGGATTGGTGCACGCATATGCGCACTCCGTGAACACCGGCCAGCCCCAACCTTGACCACCGGTCAGTCCTCTCCAGCAACTTCTTCCGCGAAAACTGCCGGGTGTGGGCAGTTCGAGTACATCGAAGAGCGTTGGCGCAAGATCTACAAGCCCGAAGGGATATTCAACATCGCACCGCGCAGAAAACCCGGGAACCCGCAACAACAATGGAACGTTCACCAACTCCTCTGGTAAGGCTACCGGCGCATGGAACCTTCTTCCATGCTCCAAAAACTCCTCACCGTGGTCCGCTGTAACTGCGAACGCACACTCGTCCCACACGTTCAGTCGACGCAATTCTTGAGTCAGCCTGCGTATCTGCACATCGACGCAGCGAATGCCTGCGTCGTATAGAGCAATCACATCCGGTCTCTTCGTTCGAAGGCGTTCAGGACCGAGATCGGTCCTCTGCCAGTAGGAATTTAGGTATTTCGCGTCCGCAGCCGACAGATCATGCCCCATCTGTCGCAGCGCCTCCGACGTTGGGTAGTACGGCGCATGCGGATCCATCAAATGAAGCCACAGAAAAAACGGGGTGTTGGAATTCTGATTGAGCCATTCGATAGCGCAATCGACAATCACTTCAGCTGAAGGGAATCTGCGCAGAGCATCGAAAGACTCTCGCGCCGAATTCAGAGTTTGACAGTACCGAAAGTAAAGCTCGTCGTATGCTTCTCCGAGCAAGGGCAAGCCGTGGCACGCCTTCGACAACAGCCGGTTCGCACTTCGACGCAAGCTGGATTGGCCTTCTTCCGCTACGCTCTCATCCAATATCGCGTTTGTCTGGCCGCGGAGGAAATCTCGAAAAAAATCAAAACCTCTTTCATACCCAAACGCCGGGGATACGTACGGGTTCGCGGCAACAAACGCGGCCGTCCCGAATCCGCGGTCTTTCAGTTCGCTCGCAATAGTATTTTCGTTGGGGGCAATGCCGACTAGGTCGCGGCCTAAGGCCAGCGGATAACGCGAGCAAAGCAAGGCCGGGAGCGAATAGTACGTGGGCACGCCCGAGGCAACGGCATTCCTGAAGACAAAGCTCTCAGCCGCAAGCGAATCCAGAAACGGCGTTGTATTAACTGGATAGCCTGCGTAGCCTACATGGCCGGCGCGCAAACAATCGACCGTAATCAAGACCAAGGAACGAGGTGGCCGTCTCACACCGCACCCTGGTGCACGACCTGACGATTCCACTCGCGTTTTGCCAATACAGCCACCCGTTCGTCTCGGCTGCGGAACACTCCTTCCGTGACAATCGCATGTAGGTCTTGATCGTGGACATACAGCAAATCGGGATACTTTGACTCAATCGCGCTCAGCAGGCGGTCCAACGCTGCCAGGGTGGCCGACCGAAAATCCTTCAGCGTCGAGTGAAAATTTATCGAATGGCTGGAAATGATTACCGGCAACCCGCGCGAAAAATACGCGTCGCATATCTGCACGTATTTCTCGACATCCAATTCGCGGTGACTCGGCTCTAGATCGATAGTCCGATGCAGGTGCAGGATGTCTACAGCATCGATATGCGGCGCGTTCATCCCGCCACTGGTGCCGTTCTGCGCAACCCGAATGCCAGCTTCAGACCAAGCACGTCGTGTGTGGTGATTGGCGAAATATCCAGGCGCGCAAGCTGAAATGGGCGGCGTGCCAAACATGGCAGAGAAACACGCAGCCGCCTTTCGAATTTGTAGTTCCTGTAGTTCGGCCGACAAAAAACCCCGATGAGGACGTTCCGGGTTCCAATACTCATACCCGACCCATGGCATGCGCCAATAAACATATGGAGTTTCAGCTCTCCAGAACTTGCGCAACAGATCAGCGCGCTCACCGCCTCTTGCGAGAGCATTCTCTACAGCTACTGGACAAAAGTGCGTGAGGCTGTGCATGGCGGGAAAGAAAACGCCATTCGCAATGCCGCTCTTGTAAGCCTCAAACAGTCCCGGCCGCGACCACGATCCAGGCAAACCACTGGCCAGTGGAAGCAATTTGATGTGCTCATAACCTTGGGCCCTCATCTTGGGAAAGTTAAGGTTTGCCGTGCAGAAGTTCATGGCCACGCAAGGCGGCCTGCCAATTGAATCGCGGTGTCTGAGAAGCATCGAACCCAACATTTCCACATCTTCGGAAGTTTCTAGGGAATAGAAATCGTATGGGTGTTCGCCGAGATTTACTCCTTGCGCGCGAAGCGAATCGCAAGCGTCCCGGTCGCGGACGCCAACTCTTCCCCAATCGTCGCTCTGGATCGCCAGCAGTGGCCGGGAAAATACAAATCCCGGATCTGACGTTTGCCTGCGCACCAGGTTCTTTGCGAATTGCAGCAACTCTTCTCCTTTTCAGCCTAGACGTATCCCAGGGCTTTCAACCGATCTTCAATTACGCGCTGCTCCTGCTCGTCCATCTTCAGCGCTTCATCCCGAAGCAACTCGTGCAACAGGGCCGCCAAAAGCTCCTCCAATGAACCGAAACGATGCGCGAATTTTTGCTCTGCGGCATCGCACAATTCAGTCGGCAAGGCAATTGTTCGAATTTCAGTCATTGCCACACCACCACCATTTTGCGGAAGCTTTGTCCTACTCTCGTCCACGCCAGACTGGCCAATTCGCGATCGTCATCGTCCAGGCCCAACAGAAAAATCGTCCCCAGGAAGATGACATAGGCCATCACTAACGCGACTCCCGCGATCTGCCATTGTTTTTGAAATCCGTCGAAGGTGTTGGCCAGAATCAACACGCAAGCCGTGCTCCCGACTGCAGGCGCTAGAAGCTTGAGATAGCCCGCGTGATACGGAAATATCTTCAAAATGCGCCGAACCGAGTTCAGAGCCCACAGATTTGTGGTCATCGTCGCGCACGCAGTGGCGATCGCCGCGCCAGCAATTCCAAAACGCGGAACAAGCACCACATTCAGAACCAGCAGCAACGCTGCGTTCACTGCCTCAATGCGCATCAACTCAGCTTGATGGCCTGACATCATCAAAAGGTAGCCGACAGAACCAACCGCGCAGTTCAGCACCTGCCCGACAGCTCCAATCGCTACGACGCTTGCGCCAAGCATAAAAGTCAGCCCAAAGACGGACATCACTCCACGCGCGAACACTATGAGCGTAATGGCCAGCGGCAATGTGAAGATCAGAATCCATTTTGTGAGAGTGGAGTAGAGCTGCTGCAGCACCAGGCGATTCCCTTTGGTGTGCAACTCGGAGATTATGGGCGAGAAAATCTGATTAACAGAATCAAGCACAATCGAAACAAAACCGACAAGCGCCATTGCAACCGCATAGATACCAACTAGCCGCACATTCTCGTAGTGGCCCAGAATGATCATGTCCGCCTGCCCAAGCACAAACTGGAGGGCCGCAATCCCATAGGCGACGGTTGAAAATGTCACCACCTCGCGATCGAAATAGCGTCGGGTTGGAGCGCCATGGAATGAGGTCATTCTGCGCACCAAGACCCCGAGAATGCAGGTAACCAGAATCGCGCTGACAATTTGTGCAATCAAATAGCCGCCGAGGCCAAAGCCCAGGACGATCAGCCCTACCGCAAGCACAATGTTCGCGGGGGTTCCAATGAAGTGGGTCACGACCGTGCGGCGGGTCACGTCACGATAGCCCGCCATCACCTGTCCTAGAAAAGCGTTCACCACTCCAAGTAACATGATCGCGGCAAACGCCCAAAGATACCTGCTCAGTTTGGGGGCATGATAAAAGTGCGCAGCGACGTAAGGGCCGCCAATCACGATCACTGCACCCAACATTACGTTCAAGACTGTCAGCACGATCAGGCTGCTCCGGAGGAATCCGGCGACTTTCCAACTCTCTCCTTTCGCTGAATATGCAGCCACAAACCGCGATGCGGCAGTCGGTAAGCCAAGAGAGTTGAAAACACCGACGAAGCCCACAATCGTCATTCCCAACGCATAAATGCCCAAAATTTCGGCGCCCAAAGCGCGCGCTAAATAAATTTTGAAGAAGTACCCAGCGCCAGTGGCCAGAATCGTTCCCGCCAAATAGACAAAAGATTGCCGGGAGATACTGCCCAGGCAACTTCGAAACTGGCTTGCGTTCCCCTGCAGCACAGGGCCTTGCATCGCAACTTCCGGCTGGGAGATGTTGGTGGCGGCACTCATCTATGCGCGAAAGTCTCAGTTCAATTTTCGAGAATAGTCGGGGCGACTCTCAGCAAGGAATGCCAAGTAGGGTTCATTGAATGACAGCAGCGAATGCGCTATCCCTCGACAAGCTCCCATCTCATGGGCGTCCCTTTCTCAATATCGCAGGTTGCTCGACGCCCGCAGATTTCTGACAAGTGGCGCGTATGCAAACCATGCGCGGGACGAATGGAACGTAGATTCTGACTCGTAAAAAGGTCGCCACAACGCATATCTTCGACTACGAAAAGCGATCGCCGGAAAACACAGCTTGCCTCTTCTCCTGGTGCCGGCCCGAACTGCACATGTCCCAAAGCCTGCTCCGCAATGCGCACCGCTTCCACCATGTCTTTGAATTCGTGAGGTTCAAGCGAAAACGCGGAATCCGGTCCTCCGTCTGATCTCGACAGAGTCAAATGCTTTTCGATGATGGTTGCGCCAAGCGCGACCGCCGCAACTGGAACAGCAATTCCCATGGTGTGGTCGGAGAGGCCGACAGGAACGCCAAACCGCTTCGCGAGTTCCGTAAGTGTCCGCAAATTCATTTCGTGAGCTGGTGCGGGATAAGCGCTGGTACATTTCAGCAGGCCGATTTCGCGTGCACCTGCACCTCGCGCTGCGGCCAGCGCCTCCTCAACTTCCTCGATCGAAGCCATGCCGGTTGACATGATCATTGGTCTACCCGTGCTGGCAATTTTTTGAATCAGCGGAATATCGACAAGTTCAAACGAGGCCACTTTGTATGCCGGGACATCCATTCTCTCGAGAAAATCCACCGCGCTCTCGTCGAACGGTGACGAAAACAACGCCAGCCCAGCCGCATTCGCGACAGCTTTCAGTTTCGGCTGCCAATGCCATGGGGTAAAAGCCTCTCCGTAGAGGTCGTGGAGGGAGCGGCCGTCCCAAATCGTTCCGCCCCCAATACGAAATTCGCTTCGTTCGCTGCGGACGGTAATCGTGTCGGCCGTATAAGTCTGAAGTTTTACCGCATCGGCGCCGGCCTCTTTTGCTGCTTCAATCAGATCTACTGCCCGATCGAAGCTTTTGCCGTGGTTCGCCGAGAGCTCGGCAATTATGTAGACCGGCTCTCCAGGCCCAATTTTCCGGCCTGCAATCTTGATGCTTGCATCGAAAACTACACGATCAGAAATAAGGTCGATTGCGGTTGCCACAATGACCAAATCTTAGTGAGCAACAATTCCCCCCTGCAACAATACTTTCGATTGGGAATCTTTTGCGATAACGTGAGTGCGATGTCCGACTCAGCCCGGCACTGGAACGAGCTTCATGCTAACCCGCGGTTTCGACCTTCCTATCCAAACGAGGATGTCGTCCGCTTTCTTCTGGCCACTCGCGACAAGTTGAAATCTCCATCCCAACCGCGTTTTCTGGATATTGGCGCCGGCGGCGGCAGACACATGCGATTGGCGGCCGAATTGGGCTTCTCGGTATGCGGAGTGGACATTTCCTTCACCGGTCTCACCCATGCGCGTGAACGGATTGAAGCAATGAACAGGCATGCCCGCGCCGCAGTCGCGTCGATGACGCAGCTTCCTTTCGCGAACGAGACTTTCGAAGCTGTTCTGAGCTTCGGGTCCTTCTACTACGGGGACCAAAAGCAAATGCGCCAGGCAATCGCAGAGGCAAACAGGGTCTTGGCCAAAGGTGGACGATCATTCACGGTTCTGCGCACTACGAGCGATTATCGATACGGCAAAGGGCGCCAGCTCGAACCTCGGACCTTTCAACTGGATATTTCCGAGACTAACGAGCTCGGCACGGTTCAACACTTCCTGGCGGAAGAGAACATCCCTGAATATTTCGTGGATTTTTCGCGCGTAAGTTTCGAAAAGTCAGAGTGCACCTTCGGCCGTCGTACCAGGGTCAACTCTGACTGGCTGATCACAGCCGAAAAATAATTCCTTTTCGATTCTTGATCACGTCACGCTACTGGGCTCAGCCGAACGAACCAAGGATTGCTGACGCGAAAGTTGTTCGACGGTGAACGGCTCTCGACGGCCACTCTGAATAATTTCCCGCGCAAGGGGGCCGTAGTTAAAGATCACATCAATGGCGGATGCAAAGGACTCAAATGGCGGGAAGAGCTGCCGGTATTGCGGATGTTCGTAGTTTTGGAAAAGAATCCTTATGCCACGATCCCGCAGCAGATTCTGCTCCGCTAACAGGTAGTCTGCTGATCCCAAAGGCGACAAATATTCACTTCCACCAACGGCCTCACAAATTTCCCCCAGCAACTCTGTACGTTTTCCGCTCACGTGCAGGCTGGAAGCGCGCACCAGGTTGGTACTTATCTTCAAAATCCCCAGCGCCCAATCGATCAGGCTCAAGTTCAGTTCTGAAAGTAATCCTTCCTGGTGACCGTTCAATCTTTCGCGCAGCCCCGGAAAATATTCCGCGAAGTATCGAGACCGCCGATACGCCAGTTCAATGGCCCGCAAGTGGCTGCGCGCAAACTCCCGATCGCGAATTTCAACATCCTTGATTACCTGGCCAAATCGTCCACGGAATGCGACTGGCACTGTGAGCCATTGCAAACCATTGCCCGTCTTGATGCGATTGCGATGCTGCCAAGATTGACGCACGAATTGCACATTATCGAGCACAACTATCAGATCAACTTGGTCGATCAGGTCGAAATATCCCATCCAGGGCAGGTAAGTCGGTTGACTGATCGCGACTCTCAAGTATTTGCACCTGTGGACGCCGCCAGCGCCCGCCCCTCTTGAACCAACCGCATTACAGCAATCACGCGCTCGGCGCCATGCCCATCCACCAGTTCGCGGCAATGTTGCGAAAGCAATCTGCGTTCATCTTGCGATTTAAGCAATGCAGCGATCCTATTCGCCAGATGTTCCGTTGAAACTTCTTCTGCACTGCCGGCGTAATGTGCGCATTGTTGCCGCTGTAACTCCAATGCCACTGGAGTCTGATTTTCTGCCACGTCAATCAGCACTGAGGGCAACCCCAGCAGGCACAATTCCCAGCAAGTTGAACCCGCCGCGGAAACGGCTACATCTGATTCTGACATCAGCATAGCCATATTCGACACATCTTTCCGAATGGACATTTTCCCTCGGGACATCGCCGCTACGCACTCCATAGCGGCGGGATCAGGCGTGCTTCCGCCAATTACAAATACCGCGTGAAGCCCGGGCAGTTCAATCCGATTGACTGCTTCCATCACTTTCTCGCCCATTGCAACTGGCGTGCTGCCGCCAAGCGAAACCAAAATGCGGCTTCCTACGACCGGAATTTCCCGCCGCCAGGCTCTCCAACGCAGAAACTCGCGCCGCAGAAGGCAGAACTGCGTGCCCGAAAGCATCTTCTGGTCCGCTCGAACTCGAGAGCGGAAATTTTCGCGTGCGGTCACATTCTGATTCAGCACGAGGTCAGCTCTGGGGTGCTCGAGGTGGCCCGAGTCATCGACGCAGATAAGGTGGTATCCGGTGTTTCTCAGCGCGCTCTCATACTCGGCATCAAATCTGTAACCATCCAGGACGACCCAGTCAGGCGTATGCGACTCGATGAAACGATTGGTACAACTTGCGTCGCAGAAGCTTCCCGGGTCTGCGTCGATCGAAAGCACACGACAATTTTCATTGATCAGCCGGGAGCGAACTGACGTCGTATATCGCGCCATAACGAATGTCGCTTCTCCGCCGGCATCCTGCCACGCTTGTGCTAACGCCAGACAACGCATCACGTGCCCCGTACCGATCTCGGCGCTTGCGTCCGCCCGAATTAGAATCTTTCCCAGGCCCATACGTTGAAAATCAGACCGCGGCCGCCATCCGGAGCGGCTGAAGCAATGATCGAAGCTTCTCTTGCGAAATGGTTTCCCACAGTTGGGAAGCTGGCGGCGACAACCCGTCCAATTTGTGCGGAATTGCGGAAATTTCGGTGGCAGAACTAAGTGGCATCCCTGCACCGAATTTCACGAATTGCTCTGCATAGTAGTAATGCGAGTAGCCGAGCCAACAACATAAAAAGACCGGAATTCCTCTGATCGCACAATCCACTGCTGCCGTGGACTGCACTGTCACCGCAAATCGCGTGCCATCGAGCAAATCATCCGTTAATGGTCCTTCCTGAATACGAAGAGCAGCGCGCTCGGTCCCGGACAAAGCTGCTTCCGCTAACTTGGTTCTCTCTCGCCTACTTTCCATGGGGTGCAGCTTGACTACAAGCTGAAGGTTCAACCGTCGTGCAAGTTCAGCCAGCCGCGGCAGCACTTCGCGATAAATATCTCTGCAGCGACCTGCCCCGAGTGCATAAGGCTCGGAGAAGAATACGATCGCGTTCTTTGTGCCCTTCAAACGTTTTCGTGGCGGCAAGTCGTGACCACCGCATTCAATTTTTCCCTCCGCGATGCCGCAAGTTTTCTTAAGGTAGTCGCGTTCCATTTCCCCTTTCGCCAGAATGACATCCGCATGGTTTCTTTTCACGCGGTAATACCCGTCCAGCGCTCCGTGATGGCAGGCTACCGTTGGGATGTGTTTGTTCCGCGCCAGGAGAAGTGGGATATGAGTATTGGGGTTAGTGGTATCAGTGCAAAGTACGGCAGCGACAGGGGAGGTCGTGAATACGCGAAGCCACGAATCGCGAATGATCAATCCATTCTTCAGTGACTTCGCAGCATTCGTGAAAAGTCCAAGGCGCAAGAGGACGGATGTATCTGCGTTTTGTTTCAATACACCTTCCAGATGCCGCCAGCGCGCGAATAATTCCTGCTGCTCCGCCAGATTGCACCTGCCTGGGGCGTAAGCGGCAAGCTTGCTGGCAGCCACATTCGCGGGGCAATCGCCGATCCAGCCATTCTGTCGTGTAGCAACAAGCAGGAATTTCTGTTCCGGCAGCATGGCAGCATAAGAGATGGCGGTTCGCGCAGCATTCACGTGAGCAACCGGCAAAAGCACAGCTGGGATCCCAGTCTGTTTTAACGGAGACGTAGTCAGCCGGCGAATGCGATAGGTAGGGTCGTACTTGTCTTTCAGTATCTGAATCAACTGGGAGGGATAAAAGTTACCCGCAGCGGCGATCTTCCAACCGAAAGATTGAAGATAGGACCGTTCAACTCCCAAGCACTTCACTTTTTCGAAACCCATTGCACCGAGGAGCGAGGCCTGGATGGAGTTTCGGGTGACGAACAGTTCGTCTTGGGTAGAAATAGATGCAGCTAACCTGCGCAATCGCGTCAGAATTTCGAACTGATCGCAGAAGCGCATAGCGATCAGTTCCCACCAATCGAGCCCGCACCTGTCAACAACGTAGCCTAGTCCGAAGGAGAGCGCTTCACGCACAGCGAAAACAGCTTGAATATCAGAGTTTGGGAGTGCCTCGACACGACAGCCCAGCAAATCGCCCCAATGACTGCGCGCCTGCTCAGATGCCGCTCCAATATCCACAATCCGATCCCACGACTCGCGCGTCCAGGAACCCTGTGCGGGATCATCTTCGGGGTGGAGAAGGAGGATGCGCATCAATTCACGCTGATGTCTCTACGTGGCAAACCGGTTTCTGTCTGATATGCGCATTTATCTGCAGGAGGTGCGGATTGAATTTTAGGAACTCGATGATCTCCCGCCAGCGAAAATCATTTCGCCCACCGAAGTGACCATAGATTTCGCGGATCAATTCAAGATCCTCGGCTGTATCGAGGGTCCAGCGATAGTGACTGAAATCCTGTTCTGCCTGCACCGTCGCAATACGGAACAGATCGGTGCGCTCATACATTGTCGCAGTGACATGTTCACGTTGATAGCCCAAGCCCGACACTTTGTCGGCTTCCCTCAAAGTCTCAATCGAAAACACTTCCACATCCAGCCCTCGCGGAAAAGTAGCGGGAAGGTCATTGCAGGCGAGGTCAGGGGAGTTCTCAAAATAGACAGTAACCACCTGGTCCACCACTCCGGGATCAATGAGTGGACAATCAGCGGTAATGCGGACGAGCACTTCACAGTGAAACTGCTCGGCCGCTTGCATATATCGACCGAGAACATCCTGCTCATCGCCTCGGAAACACGCGACGCGAAGTCGATCACACTCACTCGCTACAACGTCATCCTGTGCCTGGGTGGACGTTGCAATCACAACTTTGCCAATTGACGAAGCCTTCGCGAGCCTTCGCACTACACGTTCAAGCACCGTCTGACCGCACAAGTCCATGAGGACCTTCCCTGGCAGCCTGTTACTTCCCATTCGCGCCTGAACGATGGCCGTGACTTCTTTCATGCTTTTCAGTCTGTGTAGCAGTTCATGACTTTCTTTACGCCGCTTACTACATCTTCGACGTCTTCTTCGCTCATTCCGTGGAAGAGCGGCAACGTGATCAGACGTTCATAGGCAGCTTCTACGACCGGGAATTCGCCGCCGTGATAACCGAATCGTTGCCGGTAATACGGGTGAAAATGCGCAGGGATGTAGTGAACGTTCACGCCGATATTTTCTGCACGGAGAGCACGGAAAATCTCGGCCCGGTTCGCACCCATCTTCTGTAAATCCAGTTGCACCGAATACAAATGCCAGGCAGGCGCCACGTAGTCCAAAACGGCTGGCAAAAGAATTCCAGGCACTCCGTTCAAATCAGCGGAGTATGTTTTTGCAATTTGTCTTCGGTGTTGCAAATTTTGCTCAAGTTTAGAAAGCTGCCGCAGTCCAAGTGCGCATGCGATGTCGGTCAAACGGTAGTTGTAACCCAACAACACCATTTCATACTCCCATTGACCTCTCGCCTGACGTTCGTGGGCGTCCGCACTGATTCCGTGGTTACGGAACTTTCGCAATGCGTTCGCAAATTGTGGATTGTCCGTAGTAACCATTCCACCTTCACCCGTCGTTAAATGTTTGACTGGATGAAAGCTGAAGATGGTCATGTGCGAAATGCTTCCCACGCGACTTCGTCGATACTCCGCGCCTAATGCATGACAGGCGTCTTCAATGATTGTCAGGCCGTGATGCTCGGCAATGTGCCCTATTTCGTCGAGGTCAGCAGGATGACCTGCATAGTCGACCGGCAAGATCGCTTTCGTTCGGGGGGTAATACACCGCGCGGCATATTCCGGGTCGATGTTCAGCGTGTCTGGCCGGATATCGGCGAATACTGGCCTTCCGCCCTGATATAGAACAGAATTCGGCGTCGCCGCAAACGTCAGAGGCGAAGTGATCGCCTCGTCCCCAGTTTCGATTCCCGCCGCGAACGCCGCTCCATGCAGTGCAGCGGTGCCGCTGCTGAAACTGACCGCATATTTCGCCCCCACTCGCGCGGCGAATGCCTCTTCAAATTCGTTGACCTTCGGCCCGGTCGTCAGCCAATCGGAACGCAGGGTATCAGCTACTGCGGCGATGTCCTCTTCATCAATCTGTTGGCGTCCATAGGGGAGGAGTTTGTCCCGTATCGGCTTACCGCCGTAAATCGCAAGCTCTTCTTTTGCCACGAAGGTTGTGTTCATCTTCTGTCAGGCACTGGTATCAGGCGCTGGCGCGTGACTGCGTTGGCTTCTCGATCAAACTCGGCGGCGGAGCGCTCCCTTCCACTAGTGCATAGAGCTCCTGGGCGCTCAGCCATTGCGAGTTGGTGTCGCTGGCATAGCGGAAACCTTCATCCAAAGGAACTCCGTCCTTCCAGTTTTCCCTTCGCCACCAAGCATGCGCGGGCTGAATGACAAACATCTCGGTCGTTTCGGTGGCATGACGTGCCTCATCCTCTGAAACCAGCACTTCGTGCAATTTTTCTCCTGGCCGGATCCCGACGCAATCGATCTGGCAATCGGGGGCGATGGCTTGCGCCATTTCCAGAAGCTTCATGCTGGGGATCTTCGGTACAAAAATTTCTCCTCCATGCATTCTTTCGACTGCCCGGATGACAAAGCGCACTCCCTGCTCGAGCGTGATCCAGAACCGCGTCATTCGCGGATCAGTGATGGTAAGTCTTCCCCGCGCGCGCTGCTTCATGAAGATTGGGATTACGCTGCCGCGGCTTCCGACAACGTTGCCGTAACGCACGCAACTGAAGCGCGTATCCTGCTCTCCCGAGTAGGCGTTGGCCTGAACAAACATCTTCTCCGCGCACAGCTTCGTGGCCCCGTAAAGATTTATCGGATTCACGGCTTTGTCGGTGCTTAGCGCAACGATGCGCCGGACGCCACAATTGATCGCTGCGTCGATTACGTTCTTGCCGCCCATGACGTTGGTCTGGATGGCTTCAAATGGGTTGTATTCGCATGCCGGCACTTGCTTCAGGGCCGCGGCGTGCACCACGACCGTGACTCCGGAAAATGCCCGCTCCAGCCGCTGCTGGTCGCGAACGTCGCCGAGGAAATAGCGCACGCTCGCATCATCCAGTCCGCAGGTGCGCATCTCGTGCTGCTTGAGTTCATCGCGACTGAATACAATCAGCTTCTGCGGCCGGTACTCCCGCAGCATGATCTCTACAAACTTGCGACCGAAAGAGCCGGTTCCTCCCGTGACGAGTACAACCTGATCCGCCCAGTTCATTCGATGCATTCCCCTCGGTTTCTTCCTAACCACGGCTTGCAGCCGCCGCGGCGACGCGATCACTAAGCATTTTTAACCGCTTGGCGCTGTGAATCTGAAATCTTTCGCCTCACGGAACCATTTCAATCAAGCCCTGGCTTTGGCTTTGTCTGCCATACTGCAACATAGGATCCGTGGTGCGCGCCATGCACCGCAATGTCACTTGTTACTGGCCGAAATAAGAGAGGATGATGGAACCAGTTGCGCCCGCACTGACCAGCGTTCAAAACATTCGCGAATTGACGCCGGCTTCGCTCGCAGTTCGCAGCAATCCGAGCTTTGAGCACCCATTGCTGGCTACCCACGATTCCATCCTTCGCGACTACCTGCGGGTTCTCATTAAGCGGAAATGGGTAGTTCTCGGAAGCCTGGCAATCGTCTTCGGTGGATCTCTGATCGCGACCCTGCGCACAACTCCGATTTATGACGCTTTCGGCAGCATCGCGATCTACAAGCCGGACCCAGTGCTGCAAAGCCTGCGTGAAGCTGGCTCTGCGGGTGAGGAATACTACGACCCCACCGATCTTGATACTGAAGTCAGGATCCTGCGCAGTGATTTGCTTGCACTGCAGGTTGTGAAGCAGCTCAACCTTGATCGGCGTCCGGAATTCGGCGGCAATGGCTCGCCGTCCTCTTCAGCATTAGAACTCACCACCGACACGTTGCAGCCGGATTCGGCACGCGCGAATTCCTTGCTGGCCGGTTTCAAGGCAAATCTCCGCGTAATGCTCGAGCCAAACACGCGAATCATCGACATACATTACCGTAGCCCGAACAAAGATCTGGCCGCCATGGTCGTAAACACCGTCGCCAGCACCTACATTGAGCAAAATTTTAAAACTCGCTTTGAGTCGACCATGCAGGCCTCGGACTGGCTCTCTCGCCAGTTAGTAGATTTGCAGATGAAGGTCGAAACTTCGCAGGAGAAGCTCGTCAAATACCAGAAAGATCATCAGATTCTCGGTATCGATGACAAGCAGAACATCACTACAGCAAAGCTCGACGAACTGAACAAGGAACTGACCGCCGCAGAGTCGGACCGCATGCAGAAGGAATCGGTGTTCCGCCTGGCGGAATCGGGTGATACTGAATCCGCAGCCGCTGTCGCGACCGGAGCAGCGCAGGACAAAGTGACGGGCAGCAGCTCGGCGCTCCTTGAAAAACTTCAGGGGCAGAAGGCAGATCTGCAGATTCAACTTGCCCAACTCAGCACCCAATTCGGCCCCGCATATCCGAAGCTGGCGCAACTGAACAACCAGATCCGGGAGGTTGATGCCCAGACGCAAAGCGAAATGAAAAAAGTGGCCAGCAGACTGCGCGGCGACTACCTCGCTTCCTTACAGCGCGAAAATATGCTGCGCACCGCTCTGGAAGAACAGAAACAGCAAGAAAACAAGCTCAATGAGAGCGCCATCGAGTACAGCTTCCTCAAACGCGACTTCGAAACCAACCGCACCTTATATGAAGGCTTGCTGCAAAAACTAAAAGAAGCCGGAGTCACCGCCGGTCTGCGGTCGAACAACATTCGTCAAGTTGATATCGCGCGGACTCCCGTAGCTCCTGCCGAACCAAACATCCCACGAAATCTCGGCTTCGGTCTTGTGCTGGGACTGACCACAGGGATTGGACTCGCCTTCCTGCTGGAAGGCGTCGATAACACCGTCCGCACCCCAGAGCAGGCACAGGTGATTTCCGGGCTGGCATCACTGGGAATGATTCCTTTGGGTTCGAAGGCGAATGTGGAAATCAGCTCACACAGCTTGGCGGTCGCGAGTTCTAAAGAAGTGGTGGAGCTGATCACCCAATCGCGTCCGCAGTCGCAAATGTCGGAAGCCTACCGTGCCCTGCGAACATCATTGTTGCTCAGTTCGGTGGGCGCGCCTCCGAAGGTCATTCTGGTCACCAGCGCGCTTCCACAGGAAGGCAAAACCACCACCAGCATCAACACCGCGACCGTTCTTGCACAAAAGGGGACTCGCGTTCTTCTCATTGATGCCGATCTTCGCCGTCCCAGCATTCACAAGACGCTGGGGCTTGGGCCTCGCATGGGGCTCAGCAATGTTCTGACTGGCGGCGCAAATGTCCAGGAAGCCACCTTCCGGTCATCCTTGCTGCCGAACTTGTATATTCTGCCGGCAGGTACGCCTCCGCCCAATCCTGCGGAACTTCTGGCGTCCGCACAAATGGCAGAAGTACTCTCCGGCCTTCGAGAGCATTACGATCACATCGTAATGGATACACCCCCTACCCTCTCGGTCACGGATGCGGTTGTGCTTTCGCCCTTAGCGGACGCCATTGTGCTTGTCATTCGCTGCGGCCAAACCACAAAACCCGCGCTGCGGCGTTCGCGCGAAATCTTGTCGCAGGTCAACGCCCGAGTTTCTGGCGTCTTGCTGAATGCGGTAGACCTGGATTCACCGGACTATTACTACTACTACGAATATCAGGGGAAATATGGTCATCGTTATTACGATGATGACGTAGAGTCGGAGCAAGACTCGAGTCGCGCCGCGTCATCCAGCGCATAACCAGTGGAAGCATGAGTGTTGAGATTCGATTCTCTCGAAGAAGCTGGGTAGTTGTTCTTCTTTCTTTCTCCGGAATCGCCTTCTACTTCTTGCTGGTTAGCGTTCAGTACCTCGCCGCATACCTGTCCGATGGTCCAACCGAGCGTCGTCTGCGTTGGGCGGTAAAGCTAGACCCATTCAATGCAGAGTATCGGGATCACTTAGGGCGCTTTGATCTGCTCGCGCGTCAGTCGCCCGCAAGCGCCCTCCCGTCGCTGGAAGCCGCAACTCGACTGGATCCATACCGCGCTGGGTATTGGCTCGACCGCGCCAATGTCGAGGAACTGATCGGCAGTCTCGGATCTGAGCGAGTCTCTCTGGGCAACACGGTCGCCGCGGACCCTCGCTCGGCCAATACTGCATGGGAAGTCGCAAACCTTTATCTCGCCCAGGGCGCGGTTGATGATGCACTGAACCAATATCGCCGGGTGATGGAAAATGATCCGCATTTAACCCCAACCGCGATTCAAATCTGCTGGAAGATTCGGCCTGACATCGACCTATTGCTGCAGAATGTGGTCCCGGCGAATGCCTACCAGGCATTCCTCAGCTATCTGGTTTCCGAAAATCAATCCGCAGCGTCCGCGAAGGTCTGGGAACGAATTGTCTCCTTACGGCAGCCGGTCGAGCGTCGCTTTCTGTTTGACTATCTGCGCCATCTTTTCGCGGTCGGTGAAGCTCTACAGGCCGCACGCGTGTGGCAACAGGCCGCGGCCCTTTCTGGCCTGGCTGCTTATGAACCGAGCGACGACAACCTTCTGGTCAATGGCGATTTCAGGCTCGATGTCACGAACGGAGGTTTCGATTGGACATACCGCAAGACCTCCGGCGTCTCCCTCGCTCTCGATCCCATCAACGGTCACTCCGGCGCAAGGTCGCTCCGCTTGTTCTTTGAAGGCCCTGGAATTTCAGACGCTGGGATTCGCCAGATCGTCTTCGTCGACCCTAATACGCGATACGAATTTTCCGGCTATTACAAAGCACAAGAGATGGACGGAGCCGGGGGCGTGCGATTTTGCTTTCAGGACCTTTATAACGGCACACCGATATTCATGAGCGCCGATTTGAGTGACACTGAATCCTGGACACCTGCGCGCGGAGCATTCACCACCGGCCCAGACACTCATCTGGTGACTCTTCAAATCGCCAGAGTGCCCGCCGGAAGCCCAATTCGTGGCAAACTCTGGGTCGACGATCTGAAATTGATTACTGCCAGTCATCTTGCGGCCTTGCATGAGGAACAGCCGTGACAGCGCCTCTACCTCTTCCCGACTTGCCGGCCAAGCAGATTGAGCGTAAGCCTTCCCGGTTACCACACAACAGTTGGATATCGTATTCGCTGGCCGGTCTACTCATGTTCTCTCCGCTGGCCTTCGGCGCGGTGGAACCTTGGGCGATCTTTATCCTCGAAGCCGCATCGGCAATTCTGCTTGCCGTATGGACTGCGAATTTCCTGAAACTGGACACACCTCGCATCCATTGGAGCCCGCTATTTCCACCCATGATTGCCTTCGTTGGATTGCTTTGCATCCAACTCGTTCCTGGCGTTTCCGCCTATTGGCACGCGACCTACTCACAATTCTTGCGATTCGTTGCGTACGGAATGGTTTGCTTCCTGCTGGTGCAAACGGTTACCCGGAATCGCCAGGTACGCACAATCGGCACTGCGCTCACCACGTTTGGCGTGGCTGTGGCGTTATTTGCTGTCCTGCAGAACCTGAGTTCGCCAACCAAACTCTATTGGCTTCGAACGCCCCGCTTCGGTGGCTGGATTTATGGCCCCTACGTTAATCACAACCATTACGCCGGGTTGATGGAGATGCTCGCGCCCATACCGCTTGTTTATGCTTTCAGCCGCTTCGCCCATCGACGCAAGCGCTGGATTGCGGCCTCCGCAGCCGCATTCATGGGAGCAACGATTTTCCTTTCCGGTTCGCGCGGCGGGATGATCGCCTTCGCATGTCAAATTGCGCTTCTTGCGTTCCTGATCTTTCGCGAGCAGCAAAAAGAGAATGCAGGGCTGCTTCTGACGGCATTCCTCTTGATTTTGATTGGCGTAGCGGCGTGGACTGGCGGACGGGAAATCAAGAACCGAATTTCCACTCTGGCAGCCGACCAGCACTCTGATCTTGCTACCGATGTCCGGCTGCAGATCGATCGCGACACGCTGAAGATGTGGTGGCATCGCCCGCTACTCGGCTGGGGCGCGGGAACGTTTGCTGATGTATATCCCCGGTTCCGCAGCTTCTATGGCGACAGCCTGGTAAACGCCGCACACAATGATTTTTTGCAGACGCTCACGGAGACCGGGATCGCCGGCTTCGCAATCCTAATCTGGTTCCTGTTCTGCACCATCCGGCCCGCCATTCATAAATCTCACAAGTGGCAATCAAATTTGAATGGGGCGATTGCGGTGAGTTCCTTGATCGGCATTAGCGGCATCCTGGTTCATAGCCTTTTTGACTTCAACCTGCAGATACCTGCCAATGCCGCGCTGTTCTATGCCCTCTGTACTGTCGCCGCTATGGACTCGCGCTTCAACATTCATCGCCGGGGCCATCGCATGCTCGCATTTGAATCACTTGCCGGTTCCAAGGCAAGCTCAAACACAGAGCCGGTCCACCCCTAGGCCGCCGCCTATGCAGTGCATCGACCTTGCGCGTCCCCATCGGTTCTGATACTGCTTTCTAAAGCCTGTGATCATCGACGCTCTCCATTCCATCGTGAATCATCGCGAATCTCTCTCGCGAGGGGATGCGCGCGCAGTCATGGCGGAAGTGCTCGCGGGCGAGTGCACCGATGCGCAAATCGCTGCCTTGCTGGTCGGACTTCATATGAAAGGCGAAACCGTCGAAGAAATTGTCGGCTTCGCCGAAGCAATCCGCGCTGCAGCGGTTCAGGTTTCTGTCCATTCCCATTCCCTTCTCGATGCCAGCGGCACTGGGCGCGAATCCCTGGTTGACACCTGCGGAACCGGCGGTGATGCCGCCGGGACCTTCAACATTTCGACGGCGACGGCATTCGTCGTTGCAGGGGCGGGAGTTCGCGTCGCCAAGCATGGAAATCGCAGTTCGACTCCGAAGCTTACAGACAAGGGAATGAGCACAAAATGCGGCGCCGCCGATATAATGGAAGCTCTCGGCGTCAATATCCAACTTGCACCTGCCCTCATCGGCCGGTGCTTGGAAGAAATTGGGATCGCGTTTCTATTCGCTCCTGCAATTCACTCCGCCGCAAAGTATGTTCAGAATGCTCGGCGTGAGACTCGTCTCCGCACTGTCTTCAATTTGCTGGGACCACTTACCAATCCGGCGGGGGCGTCGGCACAAGTGGTTGGCGTTTACGCAATCGACCTTGTAGAAAAAGTTGCCGAAGCGCTCAGCATGTTGGGAACCCATCGTGCGTTTGTTGTGCATGGATTGGATGGGCTGGACGAAATCACGATCACTGGTCCCACTCGAGTTGCCGAAGTTCTCGAGGGGCAAGTGCACGGCTACGAAATTTCGCCTGACGAGTTTGGCTTCGCGCCTGCTCCCATCCAAGAAATTTCCGGCGGAGTGGACGCTGCCGAAAATGCCGGAATTGTCCGCAAAGTTCTAGGCGGGGAACAATCGGCCAGACGGGACGTTGTGCTGATGAATTCCGCCGCGGCATTGGTCGCCGCAGGCAAGGCTGGGAATCTCAAGGACGGCGTTCAATTGGCCGCAAAATCGATTGATTCCGGGGCAGCCATGAAGAAACTGGAAGAGCTGATCAAATTCAGCCAGCAGCACGCCCCGAACTCAGCATAGCCCGGCTTTTACACTGAGACTTTCTGCATCCACTGCGCGATCTGTACGTTCCATCCTAATTCTCTCGTCATCGCGTCCCGCAATTGCGAAGAAGCAGAGGGCTCGCCATGCACAAGATATGTGGCGCCGGGACTGCTTGCGAAGGTATGCAACCACTCCAGCAGTTCGCGTATGTCAGCATGATCGCTGAATTGCTCGAGTGCAGCCACCTGGGCACGGATCGGTATGTTCTGCCCGAACATCTTGACCTCCGCCGCCCCACTCTTAATCGTGAACCCTCGTGTCCCTGGCGCCTGGAAGCCAATGAAAAGCACTGTGTTTTTGGGATCAGGAAGCCGCTGCATCAAATGATGTTGGATTCGTCCTCCGGTCACCATTCCACTCGAAGAAATAATGATGCAGGGGAAACGACTGTCATTGATCTTCTTCGACTCCTCCGAAGTTTCCGCAAAATGGAAACCTTGCCATTCCAATGGTGAACCGTAGCGTCTGATCAACTGCCTGGTCTCATCACTGTATTCTTCTCCATGCTTAAGAAAGATCTCAATGGCTTTAATCGCCATCGGGCTGTCGCAATAGACCGGCAACTTTGGCGCTTGCCCAGACTCCATCAACTCCTTGAGCATGAAAACGAATTTCTGCGTACGTTCGACTGCAAATGCCGGAACGATCACGCTTCCCCCGCGCTCGGCAGTCTTGCAAATCACTTCCGCAAGTTGTGGTCGGGGATCGTCGGTCGGGTGGGCGCGGTTTCCGTAAGTTGATTCCATAACCAAAACATCGGCGTTCTCCCCGGGTTGCGGCCCGGAATAAACCACTTTGCCGGGCGCGACGTTCTGGTCACGCACGCGTCCGATATCACCGGTGAACAGCAGGCGTCTAGTGCTGGCGCCCTCGCCCGCGCTGAGATTAATTTCCGCCATCGACGATCCAAGAATGTGCGCGGCATGAACAAAACGAAAACTGATCCCAGGTGACACCTGCTTGTTCTCGCCGAAATTCACGGGCTTGAAATATTGCAGGCACTCCTGCGCCTCCTGTTCGCTGTAAAGCGGCAACGCCGGATCGTGCTTTGAAGTTTTATGACGGTTATGAAATTCGGCGTCTTCTTCCTGCAGATGTCCGGAGTCCGGCAGGATGATGCTGCACAGGTCAATCGTCGCCGGGGTGGCGTATATCGAGCCCCGAAATCCCTGCTTTACCAGTCTCGGAATCCAACCGCAGTGGTCCAAGTGGGCGTGCGTAAGAATCACCGCTTCTATGTCGTTCGCCGCGAGTGGCAGGTTCTGCCAGTTGCGCTCGCGCCATTCCTTCTGCCCTTGAAACATTCCGCAGTCAACCAGCACCTGCGTTCCGTTCTTGCCGGATAGATCTGTGGAGGTGTTGATCAGGTGCTTCGACCCGGTCACCGTCCCTGCTGCGCCCAAAAATTGGATGTAGGCCAAAAAGTCCTCCGGATTGCTCGTTCAGTGATTAAGTCATTGAATCATTCAGTCGTTCAACCAACCTGCCCAGGAGGGAGTTCAATGATTCAATGATTCAATGATTCAATGATTCAATGATTCAATGATTCAATGATTCAATGATTCAATGATTCAATGATTCAATGATTCAATGATTCAATGATTCAATGATTCAATGA